>Ga0226835_1000202_pt1 | contig 98796 bp, 95 predicted proteins | sample LAC_MetaG_1_FD_163627 | JGI IMG/M metagenome (GOLD analysis project Ga0226835, IMG submission 163627) | Anaerobic ammonium oxidizing microbial communities from anammox membrane bioreactor (MBR) in UC Berkley, California, United States -... | ecosystem: Engineered > Bioreactor > Anaerobic >... | reverse complement strand
GCGATGAGCCGACGATCGCGGCACCCCGGATCGGGCTCATCCAGAAGGCCAAACTCGCATCGACATGACCGCATCGACGCCCAACCACCCGATCCGCCATCCTCAACTTGGTTGTTCAGGAGTCCCAGGAGCCGGAATCCACGTTGCTCGCAATGCCCTCTCCTGGCATGTTGCCGGCACGCAGCGAAAGGCGGCGGCGACAATCGGATGGGTGCGCAAGCGCAGTGGGTACCCGTGACCATTGCCGGACGCACGCAACGCAGAGGACAGCTCTCATTCCGATAGCAGTGTCTTTCGTCCGGGGCGAGAACGATGTTCTCGCGACAGCAGATTCACCCTTCGGATCACCGCGTCGCCGCGTCAACTTCGTGCCGGCTCGACCGTCAGCGACAGCCCGAGCGCCTTCGTGATCGCCATGATTGTCGAGAAGCGCGGATTCCCCTTCGGCGAGAGGGCGCGGTAGAGACTCTCCCGCTCGATGTTCGCCCGCTTGGCGACCTCCGATATTCCCTGCGCCTTGGCAATGTGTCGCAGGGCGATGAGCAGCACGCGCGGCTCGTCGCTGTCTTCCAGGGCGGCCTTGAGATACTCGGCCGCGTACTCCGGGTCGTCGCGGAGTTCCTTGATGATCGCCTCTTCGTGCGAGATGCTGGCCTTGTGCTTCATGATGTTGTCGTCCTTCGCCTGTAATCCTTCAGGAACTCCGCCGCCCTGCGAATGTCCGCCGCCTGCTTCCGCTTGTCGCCGCCGCACAGCAGCAGGACGACCTCGGCGCCGACGATCGCGTAGTACACCCGGTAGCCCGGCCCCCAATCGACCCGAAGTTCCCAGACCCCTTCGCCCACCGGCTTGCAGTCTCCGAAGTTCCCGGCTTCCAGCCGGGCGATCCGGGTCGCGACCTTCGCCCGCGCCCGGGCGTCCTTGAGCCCCGCCAGCCACTCGCCGACGACATCCTTGCCCGTCTCGGTGAGGTAGCGGCGTATTTCCATCGTCCACCCAAGTGTAACCTATAAGTCACAGTCCGTCAAGTCCGTCCCGCTCCCAGCCGGACGACGCTGATGGAGCGGGAGACGAGGCCCCTCTCCCGCTCCAAGCCTCACCCTCTACCCCCCACGAGACGGTTCCCGGACCGGGGCAAGGTCGATAGACGGCCCCACCGTGGCGCGGACTCAAGCGCCCGTGACCTGTCGGCTCTTGCCCGCGCCTGAGAGGCGCGTTTCACGGTTTCACCGCCAGCAGAACCCGCGTTTCCGGCCCCCAGAAGCGGATTCCCTGCACGAAAAGTTCTATTGGTGTACTGTCACCCCGATTCGCACGATAACCCCTGCATTTGCAGGGGTTTTTCGCTTTCCTGGGCGGCGGGAGGAGGCCTGAAACATGGCCCACCGGAAACCGACGAGAAACGGGCAAGCCGCATCGATCCGGCTTCGAGCGACGCCGCTTGTGACTCCTCGGAAGCCAGGACGCGGGCGGCACCGCGATTCGAGTCGGCGGCTTGCTCAGGGTGCCGGTGCGGCCGGCGATGGACGGATGGACGCCTTCGCCGCAGGCGAGAGAGGTTGACGTGAGACGATAGTCTCACTATGATACTCGCATCTCAGGAGCCCCCTCATGCCGCTTTCTCCGCAGGAGATGGACCGCAAGCTCGACGAGCACTTCGGCTTCGAGGCGGCCGATGACGTCGAGGGCGTGCTCGCCACGCTCGCACCGGACGCCACGCACGACGTCGTCGGGTACCCGACCGGGCCGACGCACGGGCGCGCCCGCGCCCGCGCGTTCTACCAGCAACTGTTCTCCGACCTCGCCGAAAGCCGTGTCACGCCGATCAAGCGGCTCTACGGCGAGAACTTCATGATCGACGAGTCCATGTGGGAAGGCCGGGCGCCGGGGCGACCGTTCGGGCTTGACGGCCGCGACCGATCGCTCAAGTTCCGGATCCTCCACGTGCTCGAGTTCACCGCCGACGGCCGGCACATCCAGCGCGAGCAGGTCTGGCTCGACATGGCCGCGATCATCCAGCAACTGCCGCAGGACTGAAGCGTCGTGCGGCACACCAACCGCAGGTGGAGCCGAGAATGTCCATCGAACTGATTCCAGCCGAGCCGAAGCATCGCGCCGAACTCGCCCGCATCTGTCACCTGGCGTTCGACACGCTTCATGAACGGCACCGCGTTCACCGGGACGTGCCAACCGAGGAGGTCGGCGGGCTGATCATCGGCGGAGTGCTGCACCGGCCGGACTACGCCGGCGCCGTCGCGGTCGAGAACGGCCGTGTTGTCGGCTCCAACTTCCTCCTGCTGGCCGACGACGTGTGCGGAGTCGGGCCTATCACGGTGGATCCGGCCGTGCAGTCCCGGGGCGTCGGGCGGCTGCTCATGCAGTGGGCGATCGACGAAGCTCGCCGCCGACGCGGCGGGCGGCCTCACGTGCGGCTGTTCCAGGAGGCGGTCAACACGACATCTCTTGCGCTCTACTCGCGCCTGGGTTTTCGCTGGCGGGACTCCGCCGCACTGATGCAGCCGCAACCGGCCGATACCGACGATCCTACCGTCCGCCCGATGACCGCTGACGACCTGCCCCACGTGGGGAGGCTGTCGGCGCAGCACTACGGCTCGTCCCGCGCCAACGACGCGGCGCGGCTGCTGGGAATGGAACTGCCGGCGTTCGTCCGCGAGCGCGATGGACGAGTGGTGGGTTACCAGATTGCCACGCTCTTCGGGCACGCATCGGCCGAGACGGACGAAGACCTGCTCGTCCTCGCCGGACAAACCGCGCGGCGCGTGCCGCCGCCGATGGGCGTTGTCATCGTGCCGATGAGCCAAGCGTCGCTGTTCCGGTCGGCGCTGTCGGCGGGTTTCCGGGTCGTGAAGGTGCTGAACTCCATGTCGCTGGAGGCGTTCGACCCGCCGCCCGGGCCGTCGATGCCGTCCATCCAGTGTTAGCCGCCAGCAGGCGAGCGATGTCGTCCAACCGCGGGAGTGCCGTGGCCAACAGCGTTACAATACGGCGGAACAACCAGCGCCACCGCACGCGCAAGGATCTGCTCGCGGCCGCGGCCCGCCTGCTCAAGCAGGGGCGCACTCCCGACATGGACGAGGTGGCCGCGGAGGCGATGGTCTCGCGGGCGACCGCGTACCGTTACTTTCCCAGCATGAAGGCGCTACTGGTCGAAGCGCCGCTGGACGGAGTGATCCCCCTCCCCCGGCAGGTCTTCCCCGCCGATGATGCTTCGACCGATCCCGCAGACCGCATCGATCGCGCCGAGGCCGCTCTGCACGAGGCGTGCTACCGCAACGAGGCGCAGCTCCGGTTGATGCTCGCGGCGAGTCTTGAACGCACGGTGAAGGGGTCGCGACGCGACGGCATCCCCGTGCGCCAGAACCGCCGCACACCGTTGATCGAGGCGGCTCTCGCGCCGGCGAGGCGACGCCTCTCGAAGCCCGCGTACGCGCGGCTCTGCGCCGCATTAGCGATGGTCTTTGGCACCGAGTCGATGGTCGTCTTTCAGGATGTCCTCGGGTTGGACGAGAAGGCCGCACGCAAAGTCAAGAGCTGGGCGGCCCGGGCGCTGGTGTCCGCCGCGATGAACGACTCGAAGAGGTAGGCTGAGGTCAAGTGAACCGTTGCCGTAGAGGGTTCGACATGGCATCCATTACCGAGATATCGCCCGGCGTCCATCGCATCAGCATCCTGTACCCCGAGATCAACCTGCAGTTCAATCACTTCCTTGTGGTCGATGACGAACCGCTGCTCTACCACACCGGGATGAGACGCATGTTCCCGGAAGTGCTGGAAGCCGTGAAGCGAGTGATCGACCCGGCGACACTCCGCTGGATCGGATTCGGCCACTTTGAGGTGGACGAATGCGGGTCGCTGAACGAGTGGCTCAAGGTCGCGCCGCGGGCACAGGCGGTTTCGGGCGTCGTCGGCGCGCTCGTGAACCTCACGGACTTCGCCGATCGTCCGCCGCGCGTGCTGACCCCGGACGAGACGCTCGGCACCGGCAAGTTCCGCTTCCGTCACCGGCCTACGCCGCATCTTCCGCACGGGTGGGACGCGGGCGTGCTTTTCGAAGAAACCCAGCGCGTGCTCTTCTGCGGTGACCTGTTCACCCACAACGGCGACGTGGAGCCGCTGACCGAATCGGACATCCTCGGACGTACTCGCGAGTCGCTGGCGGCTTTCCAGGCAGGGCCTCTCATGGATTACATGCCGTACACCCCGAACACACGTCCGCTGCTGGAGGGGCTGGCGGCGCTGCGCCCACGGACCCTGGCGACGATGCACGGCAGTTCGTTCACGGGCGATGGCTCCGCGGCGCTCCTCGGGCTTGACGGGGTGATGAAGGAGATGCTCGGATCACCGACTCGGAGGTGATCGTCATCAGCCAAGGTCGCGACCGCTTCTCGTGGATTCCGCTCCCATCCGGGTTTCACGGTTTCACGGGCGGCACAGCCCGCGTTTGCGGCCGCCGGGGGCGGCTTCCCCGCATGAAACTCTTGGCGTTCTCTCACCTGGAAGCGTGGATCGAGGCGCATCCGCTCGACGCCGGCGGTGGTCGGTTCGGCTGTGTGTGTTCAATCCGATGCTGTTCTGCCCGACGTGAACTCGTATCTCCCCGACCCCACGCGCAGCACGACCGCGGCCGGCTCTCTCCGCAGAACCCGCACGCCTTCCACCGCGTCCAGCGCGCGCCCTGACTCCAGCACTTGCGACCCCTCCGCTGCGGGCACGTAGACCGTTGCCGCCGTGTTCGCGGGGATCGTCACGGCCAGGGTGAGCCGGTCGCCTTCACGCCTCCACCGGGTCGCGATCTCGCCCCGGATCGAGCGGTAGGTGGTGTCCGCCCAGGTCAGCGGCCCGTGGGTTCGCGGGCGCACCACGAAACGTGCGAAGCCGGTGTGCCGCGGGTCCGGCTCGATCCCGCCGACGCACTCGAAAAGCCACCGCCCGCACGAGCCGAGCGCATAATGGTTGAACGAGTTCATGCCCGGGTCCTGAAAGCCCCGTTCGGGGGTCCACCCGTCCCACCTCTCCCAGATCGTCGTCGCCCCGTGCTTCACGGAGAAGAGCCACGACGGGAACTCGTCCTGCACCAGCAGGCGGTAGGCCACGTCGTCCCGGCCGCCGTCGCTCAGCGCGTGCAGGAGGTGCCCGACCCCCACGAACCCCGTCGAGAGCCGCCACCCCTTCGCCTCGATGTCGGCCACGAGTTTGTGAAGCGCGGCCGCACGCAGTTCGTCCGGCACCAGCCCGAACCGCAGGGCGAGGACGTAGGCGGTCTGCGTGTCGCCCGCAACGCGCCCCTGCGAGTCGACGTACCGCGCGACGAACGCGCGGCGGACGCCCTCGAACAGCCGCTCGTACCGGGCCGCCTCTTCGTCTCGCCCGATGGCGCTCAGGCTCCGCGCCAGCAGGTCCGTCGAGTGGGCGAAGTACGCGGTGCCGAGCAGATCCTTCGGCGTGTCCGCGCCGATCGAGAGCCAGTCGCCGTAGTCGTTGCCGCGGGCGTGGTCGCGAATGAGGCCGGTGCTGTGCGTCCGGCACCACTCGACCCACCGGATCATCGACTCGGCGTGGCGTTCGAGGATTCGCCGGTCGCCGTAGGCCTGGTACAAGGCCCACGGCACGATGACGCCCGCGTCGGCCCAGGCCGGCGTGCCGTAACTCAGCCCGCGCATGACGGGCGCGACGTCCGAGTGCGCCCCGTCGTCGCGCTGCGCGTCGGAGAGGTCCACGAGCCACTTCGTCATGAACGGGGCGATGTCCGCGTTGTAGGCCGCCGTCGGCGCGAACGCCTGGGCGTCCCCGGTCCATCCCATGCGCTCGTCGCGTTGTGGGCAATCGGTCGGGATGCTCACGAAGTTCCCGCGCAGCCCCCACACGATGTTCGATTGCAGCCGGTTGATCCGCTCGTCCGAGCACGAGAACTCCCCTGTCTCGGTCAGGCCCGACGCGAGCACGATCCCGGTGACCGCCTCCGGCCCCGGTCTCTCGCCAAGACCCGTGACTTCGACGTACCGAAACCCGTGGTACGTGAAACGCGGCTGCCATTCCTCCACGCCGCCCTTGCAGATGTACGTGTCCGTCGCCGCAGCCGCCCGCAGGTTCGCGGTGTAGATGGTCCCGTCCGGGTTCAGCATCTCGGCATGGCGAAGGGTCAGAACCGTCCCCGGCTCGCAACGCACGCGCAGCCGCACGACGCCGACCATGTTCTGCCCGAGATCGAACGTCCACCGCCCAGGTTCCGGCTCGCTCACCGAGACCGCGGGCAACTCCACGAGTTCGCGGACCGGCTGATCGACCTCGCCCTCCAGCCGGCGAGACCCCTCGCGCAGGCTTACGCGCGTCCACGCGTGGTCGTCCAGCCCCGGACCGCACCAGCCGTCGATCTCGGCCCGAGCGTCGTAGACCTCGCCGTCCATGAGGTCCGCCGCCATGATCGGGCCGTCGTGCCGCCGCCACGCCGCGTCGGTGACGATCCGCTCGGATGAGCCGTCCGCGTACGTGATCTCCAGTTGCCCCAGGAACGCGGGGGTCTGCCCGTAGAACGCCCGCGCCTGAAACAGCCCCGCGCGCCCGGCGAACCACCCCGGCCCGACCATCGCCCCGATCACGTTCTCTCCCGGCGTGATCCGGTCCGTCACGTCGTATACCTGGTACCGCACGCGCGTGCGGTAGTCCGTCCATCCCGGCATCAACCGCCCGTCTCCCACGCGCCCGCCGTTCAGGTGAGCCTCGTACACGCCCAGCGCGGTCGCGTAGAGCCGCGCCTTCGCGACCGGCCTGCCGACGGTGAACGATCGCCGGAGGTACGGCAGCCGCTCGCGCGCGAGCATCGCGTGGGCGTTCTCCGCCACGTCCGTGCGGAGCGTGGCCCCGCCGCAGCGGTAGACGAGCGCGAGCCGCTTCGGGACGCCGTAGGCGGGGTCGCCTCCCAACGCGCCGTTGCTCGCGACGATCGGTTCGCCCCGCGCGGCCATCGCCGCCGCCTCGGCCGTGACGTCCTTGCGAACCGCGCCGTCGATCGAGTAGTAGACCGCGCTCTCGATCTCGATCTCTGCCGTGTTGGACCCGGCCTCGACCCACTCCGCGCTCCAGTCCTCCGGCGCGAGCAGCCCCATCTCCCAGCGTGCCGGCTCGCTCCAGTCCCCCGCCTCGTCGTCGCGGTCCCACGCCCTGACCTTCCAGAAGCACGCCTGCCTCGACGCCAGCGGCGCCCCCCGATACTCGACGTGCGCCGTCTCGTCCGAGAGCACCTTCCCGCTGTCCCACAGGTCGCCCCGGTCGCGAGCCAGCCGCTCTTCCGACGACGCCACGAGCACCCGGTACGCCGTCTGCACCTCACCCCGGCGATCGGACTCGACCACCCACCCCAGCCGCGGCGACGGTTCCTGCACGCCGAGCGGGTCTCGCAGGTACTCGCACCGAAGGTCGGTCGCGCGAAGACGCCCCGCGTCCATGGCACCAGCGCCGGTCCCCCCGAGCACCCATACCACCGCCGCACAAGCCAAGGCAGTCCCCGCTGGGGTCATCGCGCGTCCTCCTATAACTTGGACGGCATCACGAGTCTACCGGTACCCGAGGCACGACCCGAGCCTGACGTCCGGGATGGGGGTGACTGTCGCTGGGCGGGCGTGTGGTCAGCGATGCCGCCGAAGTCGTGCCGCCCGGGCCGGCAGGGGTCGCTTGCGCGAGTCACGGGTTCGACGGGCAGGAGACCCCGGCCGGAGGGCGAATGCCCCTCGCTTCCATCACATCGCCCCACCCTCGAACACCACGCGCTTCTTCTCGGTCCGCGGGTCCGGCTCGGGGACGGCGGAGAGCAGCGACTGCGTGTACTTGTGCCGCGGGCTTTCGAGGATCTGCTCGCGCTCGCCGTGCTCGACGATCTTGCCCTGGTACATGACGGCGATGTTCCGGCAGACGTGCTGGATGACCGCCATGTCGTGCGAGATGAACAGGTACGAAAGCCCGAACTCGCCTTGGAGGTCCGTGAGCAGGTTGATGATCTGCGCCTGGATCGAGACGTCCAGCGCGCTCGTCGGCTCGTCGCAGACGATGAACTTCGGCTCCAGCGCGAGCGCACGCGCGATCCCTATCCGCTGGCGCTGGCCGCCGGAGAACTCGTGCGGGTACCGGTCCGCCGCGGCCTTCGGCATCCCGCACCGCACCAGCAACTCGCCCGTCTTTTCACGCAGTTCGTCCCGCGACTTGACAAGCCCGTGGACCACGAGCGGCTCGCCGACGATCGCGCCGACGCGCATCCGCGGGTTGAGCGAGCCGGCGGGGTCCTGGAAGATGATCTGCATGTCGCGTCGCAGGGCCTTGAGCGCCGCGCCGCGGGCGGCGAAGACGCTCTTGCCCTCAAACTCGACGGCGCCCGATGTTTGCGGGATGAGCCTGAGGATGGTCCGGCCGACGGTGGTCTTGCCGCACCCGGACTCGCCGACCAGGCCGAGCGTCTCGCCGCGGGCGAGGTCGAAGGAGACGCCGTCCACGGCCTTCACCCAGCCGGTGATGCGCTGGAGGATCCCCGAGCGGACCGGGAAGTACGTCTTGAGGTCGCGCACGCGGAGCAGTGGCCGATCGGCGGCCGCGGCCTTGGTGTCGGTGGCGGGCTTGGTCGTGGTGGTCATGTCGGGGGCATGGTAGCGGAGGCCACGGCTGCGCGGGGTTCAGCCTCCGGGCAGGAGTCGGCCGGCCATGACGGCCCGGAGGGAGAACGCGTCGAGGAGAGAGCGGATGTCGGCGAGCGTGACGCGCTCGATGCGGTCCAGTTCGTCCTCGAGCGTCCGGTGCGTGCCCGTGAGCGTCCAGAGGCGGCCGATGCGCTGCATGCGGTCGGACGGCCGCTCGCCCGAGAGCGTGACGCCGGTGGCGAGGCGATTGCGGAGACGTTCGAGGTCATCGTCCGTGAGCGACTCGGCGAGAGCGGCGCACTCGCGCTCAACGGTCTCCCAGACCCCGTCGGCACGCTCGGGGTCGCACGAGGCGTAGACGAAGAACTCGCCGACGCCGTCGTGGGCGTCGTAGGCCGCTTGGGCCTCCTCGGCCAAGCCCGTCTCGATGAGCGACCAGTGCAGGCGAGAGTTGTCGGGGCCGCCGAGCACGAGTGCGGCCATCATGGCGGCGTATTTGCGCTCGTCCTGCGCGCCCGGACCTGGCGAAAGGCCGAGCAGGTAGGCACGGTTGACCTTCTCGTCACGCATCTCGAATCGGCCCGCGTTGACGCTCGGGGGCGTCGGCTCCCGCGTCGCGCCGGTCCTCAGCCACTGCCCGCAGAGGCGCTCGGCCAGGCCGACGCAGCGGTCGAAGTCCAGGCGGCCGGCGAGGGCGAGCGTGGTGTTGTCGGCGGAGTATCGGCGCTCGAAGTAGCCCCGCATATCAGCCGCCGACATGGCCGTAATGGTCTCCGACGTGCCGAGGACGCGGTGCCGGAGCGGGTGGGGGGCATAGTAGCGATCGACGCACTCCTCGTAGAGCACCCAGAACGGGTTGTCCTTGTACATGGCGATCTCTTCAAGGATCACGCCCTTCTCGGTGGCGAAGTCGTCGTCGCGGAGGGCGGGGCGCATCATGCGGCCGAGCAGGGACTCGGCCTCGTCGAGACGCTCGGGGACGACCTGGGCGTAGAAGCAGGTCATCTCGTTGCTGGTGTAGGCGTTGTGGCGGGCGCCGAGGTCGTCGAAGGCGCGGTTCAGAGCGTCGGCGGAGAGGTCGCCGGTGCCCTTGAACATCATGTGCTCGAGGAAGTGGCTGACGCCCATGAGCGGCGCAGGCTCGTCGCGCGCTCCGGTGCGGACGAAGAACCCCGCGGCCGCGGAGTGGGCCGCGTCGTCCACCTCGGCGATGACGGTGAGGCCGTTGGGAAGGGTGTGCCGCCGGAACTCGATGGGCATGGGCAGAGTGTACCGCCGAAGCGCGCGCCCATCGCTGCGGTGGCGTCGCCCATGGCCCGGTCGGGCCGGGGATGGCCGACGGTGCGACCCCAACGGCTCGCGGCGGGGTCATCCGACGGTGGCACGAGCGTTGCAATCCCGCACGGGGTCACCCCCTTGGAGCGATCCGATGCGAACCGACCGGCACGCACCACGCTACTTCGACGCGCTCGAAATCAGGCGGATGCTGAGCGCGGCAGACGACGGGTTGGACTTCGAGGCCTACTTCCCGGAGGGCTACGCGCACGCGGGCATCAGCGAGTTCGTGCCGCTGACAAACCCGCACGATCGGGACGTGCGCTTCGAGTTGCACGCTCGGTACGAAGTGGGCGAGCGGGACCACATGATCGCGGAGGGGGTGGTGCCGGCGAGATCGCGCGGAGGCGTGACGGTCAGCCTCGCGGGGCGGCCGGACCTGATGCTCGTGCGGCCCGACACGCCGTACGCCCTTGTGCTGAAGGCGGAGGACGCCCTCGGAGCGACGATCAGCCACTACGATTTCGGCACGGCGATCGGCGAGTCCTTCTCGACGACGCTCTCGACTCGGTGGACCTTCGGCGAAGGCTACCGTGATCACGACTGGACGCGGGACTTCGTGCTGTTCTACAACCCGAACGACACTCCGACGCGGGTGACGACGAGGGTGTTCGGCTCCGAGGGCGAGACGGTCACTCTCGAACTCACCCTGGATGCACAGCGCCGCGGCGGCTGGAACTTCGACTCCCAGCCGGGGCTTCCCGACGGCGTCTTCGCGGTGGAGGTGGTCGCGTCTGCGCCCATCGTGTCGTCGCAGTCGCACTACGAGATCGTGACGGAACGGGGCTTCGGTGCGCTCGGAACGGCGGACGGCGGAGCGCTGGCGGGATTCATCCCCGCCATCGAGTTCGAAGACCAGGGACCGCGGGTCAGTCCGGACGGACCGGGCGGTGACGACGGCGACGACACCGACGACGACCACGGCGGACACGGCAACGATGACGGCGACGACACCGACGACGACCACGGCGGACACGGCAGCGATGACGGCGACGACCACGGCGGACACGGCCGCGATGACGGCAGCGACGACGGCGATGACCACGGCGGACACGGCAGCGACGATGGGGATGAATGGCCCGCCAACGCCTATCTGACCGTGTTGAACACGGCCGATGATGACGCAACAGTCAGGTTCATTTTCCTGTGGCGAGACGACTCGGTGCCGACACCGCGTGAGGAGCGGATCGTCGTTCCCGCCAAGTCACGCGGCGGGCTGTCGATCCGTGAACTCGGCGTGCCGTTCGACGAGGAGTTCGGCGTGCTGTACCTCTCCGACGTGCCCGTCACGGTGACGGCGGTCGTGTACCAGGCAGGCGATGCGATGGGCATCCCCGCAGCGACGGTCGCGGCCACGACGTGGGACTTCGGCGAGGGCTACATGAGCCGAGCCCGCGCGGGCCGGGCCGTGACCGACGATGTCTACGTGTTCAATCCGACTGGCTCGTCCGTGACCGTGACGATCGAGTTCTTCTTTTCCGACGGGCGATCGGTCGAAGTGTCCAAGCGCCTCGCCCCGATGGAGTTGGAAGATGTGAAGGTACACGCCGAGCAGTCGGTGCTGGTCCTCGGAGAAGACCTGTTCTACGGCGTGCGCGTATCGTCGCCGCGGGTCGTGGTCGCGGGATTCGAGCATTGGGACCGCGACCTGGGGGGCGGGTTCGCGACGATCGGAATCCCCGGCGGAGAGATCATGCCCCTCTTCGACGCCCTACGCACGGCGTGAGTCAGAGTGAAATCGCCCCCGGGACCGGTCCCCGGGGGCGATTCGTGGGTGCGTGACCGCTCAGATCAGGTTCGCTCTGCTCACGGGCAGCCGGCGACGTAGGCGTTGAGGAAGGCGAGGAAGTCGAGGGAGTTGACGACCGTATCGCCGTTGAAGTCGGCCTTCGGGTCGCTCACGACGTAGAGGTTCAGGAAGCAGAGGAAGTCGAGGGAGTTGACGACGGTGTCGCCGTTGCAATCCACGGGGCAGGGGTTGCCGACCGTGACGCAGTAGTTCAGGTCCGTGTCGTGACAGATCTCCTGCATCGCGGTGGTCATGTTATAGGAGTATGAGGGGAACCCGACGACGCCGCTGCTGCCGCCCCAGCAGAAGATGCAGGGGTCGTTGGGGTTGCTGGCGAGGGCGTAGATGCCGAGGACGTACGTCGTCCCGGCGGTCACATTGAATCCCGCGGGAACGTTGACGGTGAACTTGTAGTGCTGAATGCCGAAGATGTCCACGCACGTCGGAGTGGGATTGGTCGCGGCGAAGGGAACAGTGAAGCTGCCGAGGAAGGACTGCACGTTCCATCCGCACACGCTGCCGGAGGGGCCGCCGGTGTACAGCTCGATGAGAAAACTGTCGATCCCGGTGATGCCGCAGGGTGAACCGGTGTTGACATTGTAGCCGCCGCCCTCGAACGTGACCTGGGTCCACGGCCCGCTCGCCGAGGGTTTCCAGTCATCCGCGGCGATGTAGGGGTTGACGTTGTGCCACGCGTTGCTGAACCAGCAGGTGGTGTTGCAGTCGTTCTTCTGGCAGTACGTCCCGCCGCCGCCGCTCGGGTTGAGCGTGAAGGCGTTGTCGGGGCCGCAGCGGTCGTAGCTGGGCGTAGTTCGATTCCACGAGACGGCGGGGTTGAAGTTGTTCACAGTGCTCGTGCTCCACCCGAATACGCAGGGATGGTTGGCGTCCGAGAGCGTGCCGTAGATGGTGATCATGTAGTTCTGGCCGTTGTTCAGCGAGATGCCGGACGAGAAGTTGGCCACGAACTTGTAGATGTCCTCGCCGAACCCGCCCTTGCAGTGGAAGGCAGGATTGAGGGAGGCGACCGAGAAGGTCTGCGCCGCGACGAAGTTGGCGTACTGCCAACCGCACGCTCCGCCTCCCTGAACGGTCCAGATCTCGATGCCGACGGAGGAGAGGTTGGACAGTCCGCAGCCGGTCCAGGCGTTGAGATCCCACATCCCGCCGTAGAACTCGACGGAGGTCAGCTGGCTGCCATCCGCGACGAAGTCGTCGAAGACGATGTAGGGGTTGTTGTTCGAGTTGCTGTTCGAGAACCACACGCCGCCGGCGCAGTCCGGGGGCTGGTTGATCATGCGGGATCCGTCGCCGCCTTCGTTCCCACCGTCCCATCCGACCGGGGCTGAACTCATCCGCGTGTCGGGGAAGCCGCCTTCCGGCACTTCGCGGATCTGGCGGAGCGCGGACTCTTCCTCCGTCAGCACACGGGGCGGGTCCACGAAGCCCCAGCCGCCGCCCATGAGGTCGTGCGGCCCCCGCGGCCCCATCACCGGCTGGCCGTCCGGCACTCGGAAGAGCATCGGCTCGCCGTCCCATCGCTCCGTAGGAATCAGCTCCGGCTGGGTGCTGATCGCACCGGTCTGCACTGCGATCGGCATCGCCGCGGCGACACACGCCAACGACACCCCGGAAATCAACCCGATCAAGCGTTTCATGGAACCTCTCCCCGGCGGGGCTTCGAGACGACACCGATAGCCAACGCAGCCTCGGGTCATCGCGAAGCCATCGCCAACAGTTGCTTTCTTTGGAACTCGCCCTACCTGAGCCCCCGCCCGCCCGGACTCCACGAAACGCGGAGGCGGTCCCCTCTCCAAGGTGACAATCTGAGCATAGAGCCGGCAGTTCTCGGACGCAAGCGCAATCCCGATGATCCGTATCGAGAATCACGAATTGACCGGATTCTGACTGAGACCGAGTCTCAGGCATTCCGTGAGCGATCCGCACAGGGACAGCGGGAATTCGGCTCCGCACACCGCCGACGAGACCGCGACGCCCCGGGCGCCGGCCTCGACGAGTGCGGGCAAGGTGTCCCGCGTGACGCCGCCGATGGCCAGGTGCGGAACGAATCGGCACCGGTCGTCGGCGAGGTACTCGCGCAGGTACGCGACGCCGGAAACAGCGCGTGTCTTCTTCGTGTTCGTGGGGAACATCGGACCCACGCCGCAGTAGTCCGCCCCCTCTCGCACGGCGCACCGGGCCTGCTCGATGTTCGCCGTGGACATGCCCACGAGCAGGCGGAAACCCGCGACTCGACGGGCGTCCTCGACCGTCATGTCCGTCTGACCGAGGTGCACGCCGTCCGCGCCCGCGGCCAGGGCGACGTCGGCGCGGTCATTCACAATGACGCTCGCGCCGTGAGGTCTGGCGATCTCGACCAGTCGGTGGGCGCGACGGACGAGTTCGCCGCCGTCGAACGACTTCTCGCGCAACTGAAGGCAGTCCGCGCCGCCCTCGAGGGCGAGTTCGGCCACGCGGTCCCACGAGTGATGCACGCACAGCGCCTCGGTGATCAACACGCACAGCCGCCACTGGCTGGCCCGGCCCGTGGCGAGCGAAAGGGCCAGCGTCCGCTCGGCGTCGTAAACGCGATAGCGCAGAGATTCGAACGCCCGGGCCGCGGCTTCCGCGTTGAGGAGCGTCTTGGCGGCTTCCTCAAGGACCCGGAGGGCCTCGCTCGTCCTGCCCGCGGCGGCGGCGACGACCTGGGCCATGGTCTCGCGGCGCATTTCAGCGGGAGTCGAGATCGCCGTGCCGCGGTCGTCGGGCACCGCACGGTGCGCGAGCAGGGCGCCCCGGTCGATGGGGAGCGATTCGACCGCTCCCCGCAGGTCGTGGCGGATGGACTTGATGGAGGCGCACAACTCGGCGTCGTCGAGGAGGAAGCGGGCCGCGTCCTCCAGGACGCGCAGGCCCTCGCGTGCCCGGTTGGCGTTGGCGTCGATGAGGCGTGCCTGGTGTCGCACGGCGCGAGGATAGGCTCCGGGCGGGGCGACTCCGCGGTAGGATGAGTCGATGCCCCCCAGCACCGTCCCCGAGCCGTGCGTGCTCGTCATCTTCGGCGCGTCCGGCGACCTGACCGCCCGCAAACTCGTCCCGGCCCTGTACGAACTCGACCAGCGTCGGCAGTTGCCGGACGGGCTGTGCGTGCTGGGCGTGTCGCGGACGGAAATGACCGACGACGCCTTCCGCGACCGGATGCGCGAGGCGGTCTCGAAGCACGCCCACGCGTTCGACGCGGATCGCTACTCGGCCTTCGCACGCCGCCTGCACTACTTCGCCGGCGACGCGGTGCGGCCCGAGGCCTACCCCGCGCTCGTGCGCCGGATCGAGGCCCTGGGCGCGGAGCGGGGCATCGCACGCTCCCAGGGCGGGCCGAATGTGCTGTTCTATCTGTCCGTCGCGCCGGAGTTGTACGAGCCGATCGTCGCCAACGTCGGCGCGTCGGGCCTCGTCACAGAAGGCAAACGGTGGTGCGTCATCGACCCGGCCGCGACGGCGTGGCAGCGGATCGTCGTCGAGAAACCCTTCGGCACCGATCTCACGACCGCGCGGTCGCTGAACCGTGCGCTCGGGCGGGTCTTCGAGGAGGACGCCGTCTACCGAATCGACCACTACCTCGGCAAGGAACTGGTCCAGAACCTGCTGGTCATGCGGTTCGCGAACTCGATCTTCGAGCCGATCTGGAACCGGGACGCGGTGCACTCGGTGCAGATGACGGCCTCGGAGACGATCGGCGTCGGGGCGCGGGCCGGCTCGTTCTACGACGGCGCGGGCGCGATCCGCGACATGATCCAGAGCCACCTGCTGCAGGTGCTCGCGCTGGTGGCGATGGAGCCGCCTCCGCGCTACGAGGCGGACGCGATCGTGCGCGAGAAGATCAAGTTGTTCTCCGCCGCGAGGATCGCCGGCTCGCCCGAAGAGGCCGCGTCGAGGGGTGTGCTGGGCCGGTACGGGGCAGGCCCCGACGGCCCCGCGTACGCCGACGAAGCGGGCGTCGATCCGGACCGCCGGACCGAGACCTTCGCGGCGATGCGGGTCGAGTTCGACAACTGGCGGTGGGCCGGCGTGCCGTTCTTCGTGCGCACCGGCAAGCGCCTCGCCGCCAAACTCACCGAGGTCGTCGTGCAGTTCCGAGAGCCGCCCACCGCGATCTTCCGCGGCGTGCGGGGCCTCGGGGACGGGTGCGCCCCGAACCGCCTCGTCATCAACGTCGCCCCACGCGAGGGCATCTCGCTCGAACTGCGCGGCAAGGTGCCGGGCGCCGGACTTCGGATCGCCTCGGCCGCGCTCGACCTGGACTACGTCGAACGCTTCGGCGGCGAACCGATCGAGGCCTACGGCCCGCTCCTGCTGGACGCGATGCGGGGCGACCGAACCCTCTTCAAGCACCGCGACGAGGTCGAGGGCGGCTGGTCGATCGTGCAGCCGTACCTCGACCCCGGCCCTCTGCGAGAGCGGATCGCGACGTACGCACCCGGGTCGTGGGGGCCGCGGGAGGCTGACACCCTGATCGAGTCCTCGGGGTGCAAGTGGCACAACACCGCGGGGTGAGGCTGGCCCCGGGCGGTCGGGGCGCGGACAATGCACCGGTGATGCCGGATCGAATCGAGGTCGAGCCGGGCCCGACGCCTCCCGCGCTGCCGGGCGAGGTCATCGTGCGGGCGACGGTGGACGCTGTTGTGGACGCCCTCGCCGCGGACCTGCTGGGGCAGGCGATCTCGTGCGCCCGGGCGTTCGGGGACTTCCACCTCGCGCTCTCGGGAGGATCGACGCCCGAGCCGCTCTATCGGCGGCTGATGTACGACCCGAGGCTGCGCTCGATGCCCTGGAGCCGGACGCACCTGTGGATCGTGGACGAGCGGCGGGTGCCGTTCGACGACGAGCGGAGCAACTTCAAGCACATCCGCGAACTGATCGTCGAGCACTCGGACATTCCCCGCTCGCAGGTGCATCCGATCCACGCGACGTCGGACGATGCGGCGGACGCCTACGAGCGCGAACTCCAGGCCGAACTGGAATGGCGCGAGCGCGGGCACGACCGGCTGGACTTCGTGCTCCTGGGCGTCGGGGCGGACGGGCACACCGCGAGCCTGTTCCCGCGCTCGCCCGCGCTCCACGCGGACGCCCGGCTTGTTGCGCCGAACTCGGGACCGACCGTCACGCCGCCCGACCGCGTGACCATGACCTGGCGGCTGCTGAACGCGTCGAGGCTGGTGGCGGTGATGGTCACCGGGCGAGGCAAGCGCGGCGTCCTGACGCGGCTGGCTCACGAGCGGCCACCGCCGGAGGACGCACCGATCCTCGGCGTGCGCCCGCTGGCCGGTTCGCTCCGATGGTACATCGACCACGAGGCCTGCCCGACGGCGTGACGCGAATGCCCGCCCTCACCATCCAGCCGAACGACCGAGTGACCTTCGGCGTTGCCCACCTGGACGAGCACGTACTGATCGTCGAGAAGCCGCCGCGGCTGGTCACCACGCCCGGCAAGGCCCACGAGGCGGACTCGCTCCTCAACGGCCTGTTCGCCCGGTTCGGCACGCGGCTTCAGTCGCTCGGCGCCAAGCGGGATTACGGCCTCCTGCACCGGCTCGACAGGGACACCAGCGGGCTGGTCGTCGTCGCCCTGACCGCGCCCGCGTACGACCGGCTGCGCGAGGCATTCGAGGGGCGGGAGGTGGGGAAGTACTACTGGGCCGTCACCCGGGCCGCGCCGGCAAGGCCGACCGGCGTCATCAAGCGTCCGATCGCTGAGCAGACGGTTCGAATCAATCGGTATCGCACGGTGAAGGTGGCCAAGATCTCCGGCGCGGGCAAACCGGCGGCGACGGCGTACCGCGTGCTGGAGACTTCACCCATGGGCGCCCTCGTCGAGGCCAGGGCGATCACCGGCAGGCTGCACCAGGTCCGCGTGCACCTCGACTCGGTCGGCGCGACCGTGCTGGGCGACGACACCTACGGCCCGGAGGCCGTTCGGAAGGCCGCACCGCGCCTCGCGCTGCACGCCCACCGCGTGACGCTGGATCATCCCGTGACCGGCGAGCGGCTCGACGTGCGGACTCGCTGGCCGCGTGACCTTCGGAGCCTGCTCTCGCGTCTCGGCTTGAGCCGCCCGGACTCGGCTGGATCGGCGAGCGACCTCGAAGCGTGAGCACCTGGATCGGCACGCCGGATCAACTCGCTCAGCCGGGGTCATCGACTTCGACCGGGCGCCATCCGCCGGGACCGAGGCGCGTGAGCGTGATGTCGTCGAACGTGAAGACCGGTTGCTCGTTCGTGCCCGGCACGAGGCCGTCGCGGCGGTGGTAGATCACCAGCGCGCCCTCGGTCGGTTCCGCGATGGTGTTGCCCCAGCGATCGCGGGTCGGCACGGGCCAGGCGCCGCGTTCGAGGTAGAGGCGTGCGCCACGCGCGGGGCTGAAGCCGCCCTGCCAGACAGGCTCGTTCGCGAGCGAGTCCAGATAGGCGAAGACTGCGGGCCACTGCGGCTCGATCGGCCTTTGTACGCGGATGGGAAGCAGCGAGAACGCGATCGCGCCGGCGATCACCGCGCCGCCGATGATCCGCCAGTGTGCCGCGAAGCCTCGCACGCCGTAGCGAAGCCAGCCCCAGGGCGCGTGCGCGAGGCCCAGCCCGGCGAGCACGCTCAGGGCGGGCCACACGACGACGGCGTAGCGGTCGCGACGGTCGGGGAAGGTCGAAAGGAGGAGCAGCCACCCGAAGGCCCACACGATCGCCCAGCGTTCGGCGGACCCGCGCCCCGTGAGGCGCCCGTGCCGCACCCACGCCGCGAGGGCGATCGCCACGCACGCGAGCCACGGCCAGTAGGCGGCGCCGATCTGGTGCAGGTAGAACCACCACGGCTTGGCCCAGACCGGCGAGGCGGTGAGTCTGCCGGCCGCGCGATCGACGACCTCGGCTCCGAGGTACTGCGAGGTGAACTCACCGCCGTAGAGGGCGACCATCGAGAGGTGCCAGGGCAGAGCGACGACGAGCGAGACGACCGTCGCCAGCCCGACGGGGACGAGCGAACGCCGGAGGTCGGGGTGCGCGTGCGATCGGATGGGACGAAGCGAGTTCCAGATCAGCCAGGACGCGAGCAGAGGAAGCGCGGCCGCGGCGACGAAGGGTTTCGTGAGCAGGGCGGCTCCGAGCGATGCGCCCGACGCACACGCCCACACGGCGCGGGTGCGAGTGGCGTGGGATCGTACGCCGCTCGCGCGCACCAGAAACGCGATCGCGAGCATGATGAACGCGGCCAGCCACAGGTCGAGCGAGATCTCGCGGGTGCGTCGGAAGTACTCCCCTGTCAGCGCGAGCGCGACGCCGCTGAGCAGCGCGGCCCGCCTCCCGGCGAGCATCCGCACGGTCCACACGCACGCGAGCAGGCAGATGCACGCCGCGAGCACGCTCGGGAGTCTGGCGGCCGGCGCCCCAGGCCCGAAGGCGTGCAGGGCCAGGCCGTGGAGCCAGAAGGCGAGGGGGGGCTTGTTGAAGTAGGGCTGTCCGGGCGGGCCGTGGAGCGTCCAGAGTTCGCCGGTCCGCCACGCCTGAACCGCGATCGCGCCGTACCACGCGCCGTCCGTCCGCTGCCAGTCGCCCTGGCCGAGGTGCGGGAGGGTCATGCACAGCAGGAGGACCAGCGGGAGCAGCCAGTGCCGGATCGATCGCACGAGTCCAGATTACCGCTTCGACGAGGCGGGCGTGATCGCTCCGGCGGTCTCTGGCGTGAGGTACAGGATGCACTGGCAGTTGGGGCAGAGGGTCAGTTTGCCGCCGAGCAGGGAGATGGCGATCTCCATCGGCAGGCTCATCATGCACGCCCCGCAGGTGTACTCATGCCGCTTGCGGTCGGCGATCTCGAGAGCGGCCATGGCCTCTTCGTCGCGCAGTTCGAGCAGGCGGACATACATGGCCATCACGTCACCGGGAACCTCGCGGGCAAGCGTGTCTCGCTCGGCCTTGAGTTGCTCGACACGGTCCTTGATCTCGGCCTCGCGGGCGTTGCGCTCGGACTCCGCGATCCTGCGGACCTTGTCGCGCTCTGCCTCCAGTGCGGCGAGTTCGGCCAGTTGGGCCTTCAGTTCGTCGATCCGGGTCATGTGCCCGAGGGCCTCTTCCTCGATCCGCTCACGGTCGGTCTTGTGCGTGTTGACCTCGGTCAGGAGCGCCTTGTACTCCTTGTTGGTCCGGGCCTCGTTCATCTGGGCGCGTAGGTGCTCGATCCGCTCCTCGAGCGATCGGATCTCGTTCTCGAGGTTGCCCGCGGTGGCGCTCAACTGCCGGACCTGAGTCCCGATCGACTCGGCCTTGGCCTTGATGTAAGCGAGTTGGCGGACCTGCTCGGCGTGGAAGGCTTCCGCGGCACGGAGCCTGCTCTGCAGCCCCGCGAGTTGCCTGTCTGTCTGGAAGACGCGGAGCAGGCGGGCCGTCACGTCGTCCATCGATCCCTCCCGGGGCGCGCTCACGCCAAGAGTCTAGCCGGGCGGGATTGCCAAGTCCGCAGCGGGCGCGAAACGGAGGATCCAGTACGCCGCGGGCATCACCAGCAGGGGCGAATCGAGCACGTCGAGGATGCCCCCGAAGCCCGGTAGGGTGTGCCCCGAGTCCTTCATACCCGCGTCCCGTTTGAGGAGGCTGGCGAGGAGGTCGCCGACCTGACCGAGCAACCCGAACGCGACGCCGGCGGCCGCCCCGATCACCAGGCCGGGACCACCGGCGATGCCCACCGAGGCGAGCGCCCACGCACCGAGCGTTCCGACTGCCGCGCTGAGCGCGACGCCGCCCACCAGGCCCTCCCAGGTCTTGCCGGGGCTGAGCCAGCGGATGAGTTTGTGTCGTCCGACGGCCCGCCCGACGAAGTACGCGCCGATGTCGCACGACTTCGTCGTCATCAGCACCCAGAGGATCGTCCAGACCGAGTGCTCGCGCCTGAGCGCGAGCAGGAAGCCGAACATCAGCCCGAGGTAGACAAAGGCGAGCAGCGTCCCGCCTGCCGCCGCGACGACTCCCTCGAAACTCTGGTGGCGGGAAAAGAACAACAGCGAGCCGACGAGCACGATCACCGCCGCGGAAGAGACCGTGGCGACGCTCGCGACCGCGTCCGCCTCGCTGGGCACAAGGCAGGAAACGACGAGGCCGACGAGCGCAGCGGCAGCGCTGACGCGGGCGGAGGCCTGGATGCCGTTGGCGCGCAGGATGGCAGCGAGTTCGATCGCGGCGAGCCAACTCAGGGGAACCACCGCGAGGAAGATCACGACGCCCGGCGGCGCGGTCTCGTGGCCGAGGAGACCAGCAAGACCATCCGGCAGCGGCCAATCATTCACCCACTCGTCGAGAGCAAGTCCCGCGACAAGGAGGGCGACCATCAGGGGGCCGAAGAGAAGCCGCTGCTGGAGCACGGCGGGCACTGTAGCGGGGGTCGCTCAGTCGGGTGCGGGGCCGTGGGCGAGGCCCCCGAAGCGGCGACCGCGCCGGGCGTACTCTCGGATGGCCGCGTGGAACCGGGCGGTGTCGAAGTCGGGCCAGAACACGTCGGCCACGTAGATCTCGGCGTAACTGAGTTGCCAGAGCAGGAAGTTGCTCAGGCGCAACTCGCCCGCGGTCCGGATGAGCAGGTCAGGCTCCGGAAGCCCCGCGGTGCCGAGTTCGGCCTCGAAGGCGGCCTCGTCGATGTCGGCCGGGTCGATGTCGCCCGAGCGAACCCGTCTGGCCAGGGCGCGGGTCGCGTCGATGATCTCGGCCCGCGAGCCGTAGTTGATGGCGAGGCAGAGCGTGGGGCCGGTCAGGTTCGCGGTCGCTGCCTCGACGGCCTCGATGGCCCGGACGACCTCGTCGGGCAGCCCTTCGCGCCGCCCGATCACGCGAAGGCGCAGGTTCTCGCGGATCAGGGCGTCGCGTTCGCCCTCCAGGTACATGACGCAAAGCCGCATCAGGGCCTCGATCTCGTCGGAGGGACGCTTCCAGTTCTCGCTGGAGAAACTGAAGAGCGTGAGCGCCTCGATCCCGAGTCGGCCGCACTCCGCGATCGTCTCGCGCACCGCGGCCGCGCCGTTGCGGTGCCCGAAGATGCGCGGGAACCCGCGTTGCTCCGCCCAGCGGCCGTTCCCGTCCATGATGATCGCGACGTGCCGGGGCAGGCGGGACGGACGCACGTCCGGCAGACGCTCCTGCGGATTCGCGCGGGGGTTGATTCGCCGCATCCGCTCGAGCGCGGCCCTGTCGGCGTCGTCGAGACGCGCGACGGGCGGGGAGTGCGGCTCGACGGTCTCCGCGGCGTGGTTCGGCACAGCACTGCTCCGGTGGCTCGCTGGGACTACGACGGGAGGACGCCGATCGTTCGCCCGCCGTCAGAGAACGATCGTCTGCGCCCGGTCCGGCCCGAGGCTGACGATCGAGACCGGCACCCGGACGTATTCGGCGACGAAGTCGAGGTATTTCCTTGCCGGAGCCGGGAGATCGACGAGGCGGCGTGCCGCGCCGATCTCCTCCTTGAACCCGTCGAACCGCTGGTAGACGGGGCGGGCGAGGGCGAGATCGACGCCGTCGGGAGTGAACCGGTCCGTGCGCTCGCCGTCGATCTCGTAGGCGGTGCAGACGCTGAGCGAATCGAAGCCGGCAAGGACGTCGAACAGCATGACCGCGAGTTCGGTCGCGCCGTTGATCGCGGCGGCGTAGCGGACCGCGACGAGGTCGAGCCATCCGCAGCGTCTCGGGCGCCCCGTGGTCGTGCCGTACTCGCGCCCGCGTTCGCGGATGCGGTTGCCGGTCTCGTCGAGGAGTTCGGTCGGCATCGGGCCTGCGCCGACGCGCGTCGAGTACGCCTTCATGATGCCGACGATCCGCCCGATCCGCTGGGGCGGCACCCCGGTGCCCGGCCCGATGCCGAGCGCGGACGCGGAGGAGGACGTGACGAACGGGTAGGTCCCGTGGTCCACGTCGAGGAGCGTGGCGTTCCCGCCCTCGAACAGGAGGCGCTTGCCCTCGGCGAGCAGGTCGTGGAGGAGCCAGGTCGTGTCGCGAACGATGGGCGCAAGCCGACGGCCGCACGCAGCCATCCGCTCGACGATCGCGTCAGCATCCACGGCCTCAGGGGCACGGTCCGCGAGCAGGTGCCTCTTCCATCGGCAGGCGGCCTCAACGCGCTCGCGCAGCGTGTCCGGTCGCGGCAGGTCGGCCACGCGAACGGCCGTCGATCGCTGGCATTTCTCGGCGTAGCAAGGCCCGATGCCGCGCTTGGTGGTGCCGATCACGACGCGAGCCGGGTCGGCGGGCGTTCCGGCGGTCACGCTCTCGCGGAGTTCGTCCTCGGCCTTGTGGTAGGGCATCACGACGTGGGCGCGGCTGCTGAGCACAAGGCCCGACGTGTCAATGCCGCGTTCGTTCAGCGAGTCGATTTCGCGGACGAGCGCCTCGGGATCGACGACGACGCCGTTGCCGATGACGGCGGTCTTGCCGGGGTAGAGGATGCCCGAGGGAATGAGGTGGAGCGCGAACCGGTCGCTGTTGACGACCACGGTGTGCCCGGCGTTCGCGCCGCCGTTGTAGCGGACGACCGCGTCATGGCCGGCGGCGAGCAGGTCCACGACCTTGCCTTTGCCCTCGTCGCCCCACTGAAGGCCGACGACGGCGGTGGCCGAGGCGGTTCGGGTGGGCGTCGAGCCGTTGTGCAGCGGAGGAAGCGTCATGCGGCGCTCGTCGTGGGGGCTGGCAGGTGCGGGCGAACGATAGGCCGGGGCGCGTGCGGCACAGACCGCACAGTCGCGCCAAACCGCACGAGGTGCGTCTCGATCGGGACCGCCGGGCATGGTCGGTGAACGGGAGGCCATGCCGGGCCGATCGATAGACGGGACGATCCCGGGGCGGTGAGAATATGAGCCAAGAGACCATCCGAATCATGTGCCCGAGCCTTGTCTGTCGGAAGGTGCTCGCGGTGCCGGTCGAGGCGCGAGGCAAGACGGTCAAGTGCAGGGCCTGCGGGACTCGGATCCGGATTCCCGAGGCGAGTTCCGGCGCGAAGCCCGCCGACCACAAGCCCCCCGCGGAGAAGCAGGCGCCCCCCGCGAACGCGGCCTGATCGCGGTCGCATGACGGACCATCCCGGTCAGAGCGAGGGTTGCTCCTCGTCGTCATCGTCGAGGTCGAACTCGAAGTCGATGCTGCTATCGCCGGAGGAGTCCGCCGCGAACCCGGACTGGATGGCGGAGGGCGCAGCGCCGGGAACCTGCGCGGGTTTGCCCCGCTTGGCCGCCTCGGACGCGTCGATCGCGCGGGGGTGGCCGTCGAGGCGGACGACGAAGACGAGCGAGCCGATCGATACGAGGTCGCCAGGGGTGAGTTCCGCCTCACCCTGAAGGCGGTGGCCGTTGACGAACGTGCCGTTGCTCGAGCCCAGGTCGCGAAGGTACAGACCGCCGTCGGCCATGCGAAGTTCGCAGTGCCGTCGCGACACGCTCGAGATGGGAATGCGGAGTTGGCAGTCGGTCCGGCGGCCCACGACGGTGACCGGGTGATTGAGCGAGATCTCCCGCTGACGGCCGTCGGATCGAACATGGACGAGGGAAGCGTTCACGCGGGGCGTATCCTTGTTCCGTGAATGGGTCCCCGGCCACGGGCAGCCTGCCCCCGGGATTCGCCGACCACCATACCGTGCTGACCGTCCTCCCGCAACGCGAGCGTCCCTCGGCCCACCCCCTGGGATCGGTGCCCGCAGGGTGGCGGGGGGTGGCGTCCCTCTACATCCACATCCCCTTCTGCTCGCAGAAGTGCCACTACTGCGATTTCTACAGCCTGGTGGACACCCGCGATCGACAGGCCGCGTTCGTGGACCGCCTGACCCGGGAGTTGGAGGGCGTCGCTCCGTGGTTCGCGGGGACGCCGTTGAGAACCGTTTTCGTGGGGGGCGGCACGCCGAGCCTGCTCCGAATCGACCTGTGGGAGCGGGTGCTCGGCCTCCTGCATCGCCGCTTCGACATGAGGGCGATCGCGGCGGGAGAGGGGGAGTTCACCGTCGAGTGCAATCCGGAAACGGCGAGCGAAGGGCTGATGGACGTGCTGGCGGCCGGGGGGGTCAACCGAGTCAGTATCGGGGCGCAATCGTTCGAGGCACGGCACCTGCAGACTCTGGAACGCAGGCACGATCCGGAGAACGTGGCGCGAGCCGTGGAGGCGGCGCGCCGGGCGGGCATCGCGCGGCAGTCGGTGGACCTGATCTTCGGCGTACCGGGGCAGACGCTCGGGGAGTGGGCGCGGGACGCCGAGCGGGCGGTCGCGCTGGGGACAACGCACCTGTCCTGCTACGCGCTGACCTACGAGCCGAACACGGCGATGACGGCCCGGATGCGCCGGGGCGAGTTCCGGCCGATCGACGAGGAGGTCGAGGCGGAGATGATGGTGTGGACGGCCGCCCGGCTGCGCGAGGCCGGGTTGGCCCGGTACGAGGTCAGTAACTTCGCGGCGTCGGGCGCGGAATGCCGCCACAACCTCGCCTACTGGCGGCAGGAGCAATGGATCGGCGTCGGGCCGTCGGCCGCGTCGCACGTCCTCGATCCGACGGGCGGCAGCCGACGGTGGCGGAACGCGCCGCGCCTGGACGACTACCTCGGCTCGGACGGGGCGCTCGGTCCGGTCGTGGACGCCGAGGAACCGGACCCGCGACGCCTGCTCGCGGAACGGCTCATGACGGGCGTGAGGATCGCGGAGGGTGTCGATGCCGCGGGCGTGCTCGCGGATGCGCGCTCGATCAGCGAGGAATCGGCCGACAGACTTGGGGAGTGCGCGTCAAGGCTCGTCCAGCAGGGATGGCTCGACGCGGGGGACGGGCGCTGGCGACCGACGGAGGTCGGCTTTCTCTTCGCCGATCGGATGGCACGGGACCTGATGGCGGCGGTCGGCTGAGAAGGTCACTCCGCGCTGAAGAGTTCCGCTTCGACGCTGGCAGCGGTCGGTTTCAGTTCGATGCCCAGGTGGGACGCGCCGGCGCGCGTGAGCGCGCGCCCGCGTCTGGTCCGCGCGAGGAAGCCGATCTGGAGGAGGTACGGCTCGACGACGTCCTCGAGCGTGCCGGCGTCTTCGTTCATGGTCGCGGCGACGGTTTCCAGGCCGACGGGCCCCCCCTCGTAGATCGAGCCGATGATGCGGAGATAGGCCCGGTCGAGTTCGTCAAGCCCGAGGGCGTCGACGCCTTCGAGGGCGAGGGCCTCATCCACGAGGTCAGGCGTGATCGTGCCGTTGGCGCGCACCTGGGCGTAGTCGCGGACGCGGCGGAGAAGGCGGTTGGCGATCCGCGGCGTGCCGCGCGATCGGGACGCGATGGTCGCGAGAGCCGCCGCCGACGGGGCGTGGACGGCGAGGACCCGGCACGTGCGTTCCAGGATGGTCAGCAGTTCGTCCGGCGAGTAGTAGCGGAGGTGATGGACGAGGCCGAAGCGGGAACGCAGCGGAGCGGAGAGCAGGCCGGCCCGTGTCGTCGCGCCGATGAGCGTGAAGGGCTTGCAACGGATCTGCACCGTGCGCGCGTGCAACCCGCTGTCGACCGTGACGTCGATGCGGAAGTCCTCCATCGCGGGGTAGATGAACTCCTCGACGGCGACGGGGAGCCGATGGATCTCGTCGATGAAGAGGACGTCGCCCTGGTGGAGGCGGGTCAGGGCGGCGACCAGGTCCGTTCCGCGGGCGAGGGCCGGGCCGCTGGTGACATAGACCCGCGAGCCCATCTCGTTGCCGATGACGTGGGCGAGGGTCGTCTTCCCCAGGCCCGGCGGGCCGTGCAGCAGCACGTGCTCCATGGCTTCCGGCGCGGCCGAGCCTGCCGCGGCCCGGGCCTTGACCGCCTCGATGGTGATGCGGAGGCGTTCGAGCAGGTCGGCCTGGCCGACGTACTCGTCGATGCGGGAGGGGCGCAGGGCGTTCGAGGCGATGTCATCCTCGGGTTGCTGCTGCGCGGTGACGAGCCGTTCCGTGGCCATGAGGAGAGTGTAAGGGAAACGGGCGGGTTGTGGAAGCGACCCGTCCCGACCCGGTCAGTTGCCGGCGGCCGCCTGCTGGCCTTCCCTCGCGGGCTGCTCCGCCCGCGGCAGCATGGCCGGCGCGCACGCGAGGTTGTACGCCGTGATCGCGGAGTTCGTGGAGGACTGCACGAGGTACTCCGGGATGGCGAGGTCGAGCCGGTCGTGCTGGGTGTGCCAGCCGTGGCCGTAGTTGGCCCGACCGATCTCGTCCCAGAAGAAACCCGGCACGCCGACCCGGTTGAACGAGGCGTGGTCGGAGCCGCCGCCGCGCGGCATCGTCTCTTCAACCCGCACGTTCACGTCCATCCACACGTCGCGGGACGAGTCGAAGAATCGCCCGTTCGTGGGGGCTGTGGCGGCGGCGAGGTAGTCCCGCATGGGAGCGACGGCGTGGAGGCCGCCCTGGTAGTTCGTGCCGCCGTCGTCCACAAAGACGGCGGAAACCTTCGCCAGTTGCTCGGGCGTGAGCGATTCGACGTAGCCACGGGAGCCGAGCAGCCCCTGCTCTTCGCCCGTCCACAGGATGAAACGGATGGTGCGCTTCGGCTTCGCCCCGACCGCGGCGAGGATGCGTGCGGTCTCGAGCGTGACCGAAGAGCCGGTGCCGTTGTCGGTCGTGCCCTGCGAGCCGGGGCCGTTCCACGAGTCGAGGTGCGCGGAGACAATGATGACCTCGTCGGGGAACTCGGTTCCCGGAATCTCCGCGATGACGTTGTAGACGGGGATCGGGCCTGGGGTGAAGGTGTGGGGGAGATTGAACTCGAGGTCCAGGGGAACGCCGTCGTAGAGGCGGGAGTTGATGTAGTCGTAGTCCGGCTCCGAGATGTTGACCTCGACGTCCTGGGCGACCTTCTCCGGCGTCATCTCGCGCCATCCCGGCGCCGCGCCGGTCCAGACGCGTTCGTCGCCGGACGATGAAACGAAGCCCAGAGGCCCGGCGAGGAGGACTCGCTCGAGCAGAGAGGGACCGTCGCCGGTGTCGCGGGTCAGCGTGGCGTGATAGCGCGCATCGGGATCGTCCGCCAGCATGGAGGAGGCGTCGGCGGTGTCGCCCGCGATCGACCAGGTCGAGGAGAACGCGCCCGCCGGGCTGACGCTGCGGTAGGAAAGGGTTCCCGTGGCTGGGTCGAAGGTGACGCCCTCCAGTTCGGCGGTGAAGTCCTCCACGGTGAACGCGCCGGCAAGCGAGCCGTCGTCCTGCCGGGTGATCTCGACTCGCATGTCCAGCCCCTCGCCGAGATCTTCGCCGGTCACGACGCCGGACCAGACGCCCGCGACGGCATCGGGGGGCGGTGCGTCGGCGCGATTGGCGATGCTCTGCCGCGCCTCGACACGGGCCGAGTAGCGGGCGGAGACGCGGCCGGGCGCGCCCCGGATGCCGCGACGCCCGGTCTGTTCCGGCGAAATGACGACCCACGCGCCGGCGAGTGAGTCCTCCACGGCTTCGAACTCGTCGTCGGTCGTGGGCATGCGCACGACCGGGCCGCGGGCCGCGCCGTCCGTGCCCGGCGTCCACGCGAGCGTGGTGAATCCGGCGAGGTCGCGGATCTTCTCGTGCGTCACCGTTCCATCGTCGCGCTCGACGCGTCGGTACACGACCGCGGTCGAGGGGCCGCGGTCGAACCGCATCGAGACCGTCCCCCACTCATGGAGGTGGGCGTTCGACAGCCCCCACGACGCGAACTGATCGCGCGCCCAGCGGGCGGCCCGTTCGAGATCGGTCGAGCCGGTGAGGCGGGGGCCGAAGGTCTCGCAGAGCGTCGTCAACTGCGCCATCACCTGGTTGCGGTTCATCCCCTCGTCGAGGATGGCGCGAATCGTGGCTTCGTCGCCCATCGGAATCTCGGGCACGGGAACCTTCTCGCCGTTAACGACCGCGTACTCGGCGACGGGCGCGGCGAGCGTGGCGGCCGCGCCGGCCTGGCCCGAGTCCGCGTCGCGACAGGCGCGGCAGGTGGCCTGGCAGCCGACGCCGGCGAGCGCGGTCAGGCTCAGAGCGATCAGGGAGAGTCGGGCGGCGGTACGGAGGCGCGTGGATCGCATGGGAGGCTCCGATGGAGATTCGAGCCTCAGCATACCGCACCGGAGCGTAGTGCGCGTAACAACGCCCTCACCACAGGTGCGAGGGATTCCCCGCGGAGGAGCCTCCAAAACTTCAAAGGCGACGAGCCGAGAGTGACGGCGCCCGCCCCGGCATCGCCTGTGCTCGGAGTTCAGTCCATCGGCAGGTTCTTCGACTTCCAGAGGCGGACGAGCCGGTCGAGGTCGATCGGCTCCCACACGCCCGCCTCGTTGGGCAGGTCGGTGAACACCAGGTCTCCGTTCTCCGTGAAGAGCGACACTTGCGGGGCCTCGTCTTCGCTCAGCCGAGTGGTCAGTCGCCAGGCGTTCGGGCGGTCGGCGGGCCGTTCCAGCGTGTCGGCGCGGAGGGTGATCTTGCCCGCGCGCGAGTTGTAGGCGTAGAAGCGGTAGTCGCCGGGGATGCCCTTGCGGACGAGGAGTTCGGGGAGCAGGAACGCGAGGGCGCGGCTGACGTACCCGTCGCTTTCGATGACGGGGCGCGTCTCGGTCGGCGCTGTGCCGGCCCCGGAGGTGACGATTGTCATGCTGCGGTCGCTGCGAGCGCCCGTCTCCGTCCAGACCGCGGGCTTGGCCCCGTCACGGCGGACGGCCATCCGGATGGTCCACGCTTCCTCCCGGCCGTCGGGCGTCATGAAGAACGCGCCCGCACTGTCGATCGTGCCCTCCGGCGTGAGAGTGCGGCTCTCGACTCGGACGACGTAGCCCGCCTGCCCGCCGACGGCGTCCGGCGCGCGTGTCCCGCTCGCTTTGGAGAGTTCGCTCCGCGTCCCCTTGTACGCGGCGACGCGGCGGTAGCCGAGTTCCGTCGAGTCAGCGTCCGCCCCCGTGCTCGCGGGGACGTGCAGGCGGTGCCACTCCCAGTTCGGGCCGGTGGGGGCGACGACGGCCGCGAAATCGCCGGGGGTGAGTTGCGAGACGACGGCGGCCCCGAGGTTCAGGCCCGTGCCCCGGCGCAGGGCGATGTCCGCCGGATCGGCGAAGCCGACGCGCGCCATGGTGGCTTCATAGAGAGCGCGAGCGATCGGCAGGTTCGGCTCGGTCGTGATGAGTTCGAAGGTGACGATCCGCTCGGACGTGGGGCGGAAGACGGTGTAGCCGTACACGATCGCCGGGCCGGAGTACGCGGGCGTCGAGATGTAGAAGCGATCGACTGGCTTGCCGTCGAGAACCAGGTTCGTGGCCCGGTCGAAGATGACGGCCTGAGTCTTGGTGGTGCGGTTGTCGCCGGGGTTGCGGACGATGCTGGAGACCGACTCCTCCCGCTTGCGGATGATCTCGTCGCCGATCGAAGTGACGGACTGATCCGGATCGGCACGAGCGGTCTGCACATTGATGAGGCCGATCATGTCGGGGAGGTTGATGCGGACGTTGGTGACACCGCTGATTTCGTTCGAGGCGGCCTCGGAACCCATCGGGAGATACATCTCCAGCCCGATCGAGTCGCGCCGGAACGGGGTGTCGTCGAACTCGATTGAGACCGGCCGCGCGGTCCGATCGGGTTGTGTTTGGGCTGCCGCTAAGGACGGTGGGAGGAGGAGCAACGCCGCGAAGACCACGGCGGCTGCGCAGTCGGCCGATCGGCGATTGGCGGGGGGAAGCATGGCTGGACCTCCGTGGTGCGGGCGCGGTCGGGTGGTTCATCGACCGGGGGTGGGCGTGGGCTTTGGCGGGGCGGGCGGAGGCACCTGATCAGCCTATGCGCGGGGGCCGGGGGATGGAAAAATGGGTGGGACGCCGGGCGTGCGGCGTTGACAACCGCCTTTGGGGCCGTACCCTACGGGGCTTGTCTCCGAGCGGAGGCAGAGCGCGCGCAGGCGGAGCCTGGCGCAGTTCACGAACTGGCCGGTCCGGCGGGAACGGCCGCCAGAGTTCGGGGAGTGGACCGAATCGCGTCCGGGCGTCCGGGCGCGGCGGTGTGGATCGCCGGTCGGGCGTTCCGATCGGCGTGCGGTGTGTGTCGCACGAACGGGCGTGCGGGCACGGAGTGGTTGGGCCGACGGCGACCGTCGGCGATGCGGGGCGCACGATGACGGGCGGGAAGATCCGAATCCGGATGGAGGCGTACGACCACATCGCGCTGGACGCTTCTGCGCGCGAGATCGTCGAGCACGCGAAGCGCACGAACGCGAAGGTCGCGGGTCCGATCCCGCTGCCGACCCGGATCGAGCGGTACACCGTGCTGCGCTCGCCCTTCATCGATAAGAAGAGCCGCGAGCAGTACGAGATCCGCACCCACAAGAGGATCATCGATATCATCGAGCCGAACGCGCGGACGGTCGAGGCGCTCAACCGACTCGTCGTCCCCGCGGGCGTGTTCGTGAAAATCAAGGCGTGACGTGTTCCGGGCCGGGCCTCAGAGAGAGGGCCGGCCCGGTGAGTTTGAGGAAGGCTTCCTCTGCCCGGCGAGGCACGAAGCAGCGAAGGACGACGGACGATGGGCCTCACACTGCTGGGCAAAAAGATCGGCATGACGCGCGTCTACAACGACGCGAACGTCAGTGTGCCCGTGACCGTCATCGAGGTCGGGCCGTGCGTCGTGACGCAGGTCCGCACCGACGGCCGCGACGGGTACGCCGCCGTGCAGGTCGGGTACGGCGAGATCAAGCCCCGCCGCTCGACGATGGCGATGATCGCGCACGACGCGAAGGCCGGGACCACGCCCAAGCGTGTGCACCTCGAGTCCCGCCTGAGCGCGGACGAGGCGTCGGCGTTCGAGGCGGGGCAGTCGCTCGGCGTCGATCGCTTCGAGGGCGTGCCGTACGTCGACGTGATCGGCGTCAGCAAGGGCAAGGGCTTCGCGGGCACCATGAAGCGCCACAACTTCAAGGGCTTCACCGCGACGCACGGCACGGAACGCAAGCACCGCGCCCCCGGCTCGATCGGCGGCCTGGCCACGAACCGCGGCTTCAGCGGCAAGTTGAAGAAGGGCAAGCGGATGTCCGGGCATCTCGGCGCGGAGCGCGTGACGGCGCGGAGCCTCGACGTCGTCCGGATCGATGCGGAAAAAGGTCTGCTGCTCGTGAAGGGGCCGGTCCCCGGTCCCTATGGTTCCGTCGTGGAAGTTCGGCCGGCGATCCGGCTGAACAAGAGCAAGGCGAAGAAGGCGGCCGCGAAGTAGCGGCGTGACGATGGCATGCTCCGCGGGCGAGAGCGACTCGCCCGGGAGGCCCGGAGGGTCGGAGGCGAAGGCCGACGAAACCGCCGGGCAACAACAGGAGACGCGAGCGGCCCGTCGCGTGGCGGGCCGCGCAAAGGCAGCCGAGTCGATGCCGACCCGGCCCCCGTCGGGAGGATCCGACGGCCCGTGAGGGCGACAGGGGAGGGCGGATAGGCGAGCCGGGCGAGAAGGCCCGGCAGAGGCGCAGGGCGAGGTAAGACGCATGGATGTCCCCGTCTACAACACGAAGGGCGACGAGGTCGCAACGCTCAACATCGACGAGCAGTCCCTGGGCGGGACGGTGAACGCCGCGCTGATCAAGCAGGCGTACGTCATGTACCACGCGAACCTTCGGCAAGGCTCGTCGCGGACGAAAAACCGCCACGAGGTCGAGGGTTCGACCAGGAAGATCTACAAGCAGAAAGGCACCGGCCGCGCGCGTCACGGCGACCGGAAGGTCCCGCAGTTCCGCGGCGGCGGGCACGCGTTCGCCAAGCGTCGGACGCGCGAGGACTACCACCTGTCGATGCCGACGAAGATGCGTCGCAAGGCGAACCGCAACGCGCTGCTGGCGAAACTGGTGGACAACGAGGTGCGCGTGGTGGACGACCTGGCCTTCGCGGAGCCGAAGACCAGGTCGTTCGTCGATCTGCTCGGCGCGTTGAAGGTGGACCGCAGTGCGCTGGTCGCGCTGTCGGGCGACCGGACAAGGCACCAGAACGCCGCGTTGTCCGCACGGAACATCGACGGCGTGACGCTGTGCCGGTCGGACCAGTTGACGTGTTTCAACATGCTCAACCACCGGTACCTGGTGATCGGGCGGCGCGAGTTGGAGTCGTGGCTGAACGGGCCGAGCAGCCAGACGGGCAAGTCAGCCAAAATCGAGCCGATGGGCCGCGCAAAGACGGCGGGCGGGGAGGCCAAGCGATGAACCCTGCGGACGTGATCAAGCGGCCGCTGCTGACCGAGAAGTCCACGCTCGGCATGAACGAGCGCGGACACTACGCGTTCGTCATCGATCGGCGCGCGTCGAAGACGGACGTGAAGCACGCCGTGGAGACGCTCTACGGCGTGAAGGTCGAGCGGGTGTGGACGCAGAACCAGAAGGGCCGGCGGCGCCGCCTGCGGTACGGGTGGATCAAGGAGCCGGTGGTGAAGAAGGCGAGCGTTCGGTTGGCCGAGGGCCAGTCGATCGAGTTGTTCTGAGGTGATTGACGATGCCGATCCGCATTTACAAGCCGACAAGCGCGGGACGCCGCAACGCCTCCGTCAACACGAACGCGGAAGTGACGAAGAAGCGGCCCGAGAAGTCCCTGGTGCGCCCGCTCCCGAAGAAGGGCGGGCGCAACCACCACGGGGTCATCACGTCGCGCGGGCGCGGCGGGGGCGTGAAGCGGATGTACCGCCTCATCGACTTCCGGCGCAAGGACCGCGACGGTATCGCGGGAAAGGTCGCGGGGATCGAGTACGATCCGAACCGCTCGTGCCACATTGCCCTCGTCGAGTACGCCGACGGGCTGAAGCGCTACATCCCCGCACCGGCGGGGCTGAAGGTCGGGCGGACGGTCGTGTGCTCGAGCACCGGTCCTGTCGAGCCTGAGGTCGGCAACGCGATGCCGCTGCGGTACATCCCGACCGGCCTCGAGGTGCATTGCGTGGAGATCACGCCGGGCAAGGGCGGGCAGATGTGCCGCTCCGCCGGGACGAGCGCGAGGCTGAGCAACCGCGAGGGCGGGTTCGCGACGCTGGTGCTGCCGAGCGGCGAAATCCGGCGCGTCCCCGCGGACTGCCGGGCGACGATCGGCGCGGTCGGCAACACGGACCATCAGAACCGACGCTTGGGCAAGGCCGGGCTGACGCGCAAGTTGGGTCGGCGGCCGATCACGCGCGGCGTGGCCAAGAGCCACCACGCCCACCCGCTCGGCGGCGGCGAGGGCCGCTCGAAGAGCAACCGCGCCCCCTGCGGCCCGACCGGCGTGCCGGCCAAGGGCGGCAGCACACGCAACCGCAAGCAGCACAGCGAGAAGTTGATCATCCGTCGTCGGTACAGCCGCCGCTACGGGCAGTTGAAGTGATCTGAGGGACGAGGCACATGGGACGCAGTCTGAAGAAAGGCCCGTACGTCGTGGAGAAGCTCTACAGGAAGGTGGAGCGGCTCAACCAGCAGAACAAGCGCGAGCCGGTGAAAACCTGGTCGCGGCGTTGCACGATCGTGCCGGAGTTCGTGGGGCACACGTTCAAGGTGCACAACGGGCGGGTGTTCATCGACGTGTTCGTGACCGAGGACATGGTGGGGCACAAACTGGGCGAGTTCAGCGCGACCCGCACCTTCCGCGGGCACACGAACAAGAAGGAAGGCATCAAGGCGGGCGAGTCCGCCTGAGGCGGGCGAAGCAGCAAAGGGACCGTGCCGTGAGGATTCGAGGCGACAAACTGAGACTGCTGGCCGAGCAGAGCGGCGTGACGGCCGAGGAACTGGCCCGCGCGGTCGAACGGACCGGCCTCAAGGGCGACCGCGCCGCGTCCGCGGTGCGGAACTGGATGTCCGGGCGCGACCACCCGAGGTGCAAGGCCGCCGACGTGGCCAGGCTGGCCGAGGCCCTCGGGTGCGAGGTCCGCGACCTGGTCCGGTTCACCAGCAGCGTCCTCTACAGCCGGGGCAGCACCCGCAAGGCGCGGCTCGTGGCGGACATGGTCCGCGGCCGCACGGTCGAGGACGCCCTGAACGTCCTCGCGTTCAGCCCGAAGCGTGCGGCGACGAACGTGCGCAAGGCGCTCTCCGCCGCGGTGGCGGACGCGGAGGCGGCCGAGGCCGACGTCGGGAGCCTGGTCGTCGCCGAGAGCCGCGTCGACGAGGGGTCGCAGATCAAGCGCTTCCGCCCGAAGGACCGCGGGCGCGCGCACCAGATCATCAAGCAGACGAGCCACATCACGATCGGCGTGGAGGAGCGCGGCTGATGGGACAGAAGACGCACCCGTTCGGACTGAGGCTCGGCATCACGGAGGCGCACCGCTCGCGGTGGTACGCGCCCAAGGCGCTGTACGGCGAGCTGCTGGTCGAGGACGAGAAGATCCGCAAGCACCTGGACAAGCGCCTCAACCGGACCCCGCCGAACGCCGCGGTCTCGGACATCCACATCGAGCGCACCCGCGAGGAACTGAAGGTCATCATCCGGACGGCTCGCCCGGGGCTGGTGATCGGGCCGAAGGGGGCCGAGGTCGAGCGCATCACGCAGGAACTCGCCTACATGACGGGCCGGAAGGTGGCGATCTCAATCATCGAGATCAAGCAGCCGGACCTCGATGCGCAGTTGGTCGCCGAGGGCGTCGCGGAGCAGTTGTCCAAGCGAGCGGCCTTCCGCCGCGTGGTGAAGACCCGGGCCGAAGGCGTGATGCAGGCCGGCGCGAAGGGCGTGAAGATCCTGATCTCGGGCCGCCTGGGCGGGGCGGAGATGAGCCGGCAGTTGGACGTTCGGCTCGGATCGCTCCCGCTGAGCACCCTGCAGGCGCACGTGGACTACGGGTTCGCCGAGGCGCGGACGGCCTACGGCGTGATCGGGGTGAAGGTGTGGATCTATCGCGGGATGTACGACGAGCAGCAGACCGAGGAAGAGGGCGCGTCTCGCGCGGCGGGCGCGAGGCCGCGGGCCCGCGGGCGTCACTGAGACCAGCAACGAGCAGCAGCGGAGATTGACGGATGCCTCCCTACAAGATTCCCAAGCGAGTGAAGTACCGCAAGGAGTTCCGGCGCGTGCGCGATCGCCGCGCGACGAAGGGGAACTACGTCGCGTTCGGGGACTACGGCCTGCAGGCGTTGGACGGGTGCTGGCTGCCTTCGAACGTGATCGAGGCCGGGCGCATCGCGGCGCAGCACCTGCTGAAGCGCGAGGGCAAGTTGTTCATCCGCGTCTTCCCGGACAAGCCGATCAGCAAGAAGCCGCTGGAGACCCGGATGGGCACCGGCAAGGCGGACGTCGAGTACTGGGCGGCGCGGGTGCGGGCGGGCACGATGCTCTTCGAGATCGCGGGCGTGCCCGAGGACGTGGCGAAGCAGGCGTTGTCGCGGGTGGCGATGAAGATGCCGGTGCGGTGCCGGTTCGTGGGCCGGCGGATCACGGCGTGAGGAGGACGGCGCGATGACTGGCCCCGAGATCAGGCGGATGAAGGACGAAGAACTGACCATCGAACTGCGCACCCTGCGCGAGAAGTTGTTCAGGATGCGGACGCAGGCCGCGAGCGAGAAGATCGAGAACACGTCGCTCTTCCGCAAGGTGCGGCGCGACGTGGCGAGGCTGGAGACGGAGCGGAGCCGGCGCCGGACGGCGACGGCGGCGAAGGCGTGACCGGCGGATCGGCTGAGGACCATCGACAATGAGCGAAGCGAAGACCGGAACGAGAACGACAAAGGTCGGCGTGGTCGAGACCGACGGGCGCGACAAGACGCGCAAGGTGGTGGTGCGGTTCACCGCCCGCCACCCGAAGTACGGGAAGTACGTGCAGCGCCGCACGGTCCTGCACGTGCACGACCCGGAGAACGAGAGCCGCCGCGGCGACGTGGTCGAGGTGACGCAGTGCCGCCCGGTCAGCAAGACCAAGCGGTGGCGTCTGGTGCGGGTCGTGGAGCGAAAGAGCGAGCGCCTCGTCGAGGGCGCGTGAGATCGGGTTGAGGTGCCGTCATGCTGCAGCAGGAATCAAGGTGCGAGGTCGCGGACAACTCGGGCGCGAAAATCGCGTACGTCATCAAGGTGTACGGCGGTTCGACGCGGCGCGGCGGGTTCCGCCGGCGGACGGCGGGCGTCGGCGATCGCGTGCTGGTGAGCGTGAAGAAGGCCCTGCCCGGGGCCGAGGTGAAGCCGGGCGACATGTCCAAGGCCGTCGTCGTTCGGACGGCCAAGGCCAAGCGACGGGCGGACGGGTCGTACGTCCGGTTCGACCGCAGCGCGGTGGTGCTGATCAACGACGACGGGAACCCGAAGGGGACGCGCATCTTCGGCCCGGTGGCGAGAGAGTTGCGCGAGCGGAACTATATGAAGATCGTTTCTCTGGCCTCCGAGGTGGTCTGAGGGAAGGTGAGCAGATGCCCAGGCACGTGAAGAAAGGCGACGTTGTGATCGTGACCTCCGGCTCCCACAAGGGCCGGCAGGGCGAGGTCATGCGCGTGATCCCCGACAAGGACCGCGTCGTGGTCAAGGGCGTGAACCTCCGCGTGAAGCACCTCAAGCCCACGCGGACCAGCCCGCAGGGCGGGATCATCACCAAGGAGGCCCCTATCCACATCAGCAACGTCAGCCCGGTGGTTGACGGGCGGCCGACGCGGGTTCGGTTCGAAGTGAAGCCGGACGGGAGCAAGGTCCGCGTGGCGGTGCGCGGCGGCAAGGTGCTGGGCAAGGTGCGCGGGCCGCGGGCGAAGGCGGGGGCGTGAGGCCCCGAGCGGGCAGAACGGCGGGTTGAATCATGGCGAAAGACGCGACAAAGCAGAAGAAGAGCAAGGGCGGCGTGATCGAGGGCGCGGAGCCGGCGCGGCCGTCGCGCGTGCGCACGCGCTACGACACCGAGGTCCGCCCGAAGGTCACCGAGCGCTTCGGCATCGACAACCGGATGGCGATGCCGAAACTCGAGAAGATCGTCATCAACGTGAACATGGGACGGCACCTGGACGGGACGAAGATCCCGCCCACCGTGAAGCAGCAGGTGCTGGACACGCTGAAGACGATCAGCGGGCAGAGGCCCGTGGTGCTCAAGGCAAAGAAGTCGGTGTCGAACTTCAAGGTCCGCGAGGGGTATGAGACGGCGGCGATGGTGACGCTCCGGCGCGACCGGATGTGGCACTTCCTGGACCGCCTGATCAACCTCGCCACGCCGCGCATCAAGGACTTCCGCGGGCTGTCGCGGACGGCCTTCGACCGCCAGGGCAACTACTCGATGGGCCTGAACGAGCAGGGCGTGTTCCCGGAAATCAACATGGCGGAGGCCCAGTTCACGCACGGGATGAACATCAACTTCTCCTTCTCGAACTCGGACCCCGAGAAGAGCCTGTTCGTGCTCGAACAGTTGGGGATGCCGTTCCAGAAGGTGGACGAGAAGAACTGAGTCGGTTCTGGAGGACGCATGACGACGAAGGCGCAGATGGCGAAGACAAGGCGGACCCCGAAGTTCTCGACGCGGACGGTGCGCCGCTGCGAACTCACGGGGCGTTCGCGGGCGGTGTACCGGAAGTTCCGCATCAGCCGCATCATGCTGCGGAAACTGGCGTTGGAGGGGAAGATCCCCGGGATGCGCAAGGCGAGTTGGTGAGCGTTGGACGGGACCGAACACACCGAGCCACACAGGCTTCGAGGCGGTGACGAACGATGGCGATGAGCGACCCAATCGCGGACATGCTGACACGGATCCGGAACGCCGTGCGCAACAAGGCCCGGACGGTGACCTGCCTGAACAGCAAGGTCAACCGCGGGATCGCGGACGTGCTCCAGGCCGAGGGCTACGTCGAGGGATACGACGTGGTCGAGGACGGCCGGCAGGGGCTGATCAAACTGCGGCTCCGCTACGGCCCGCGCGGCGAGACCGTGATCCACGAGATCCGGCGCGAGAGCCGACCCGGCCGGCGCGTCTACGTGGGCGTCGAGGCCCTGCCGCGCCCGATCCAGGGACTCGGCATCGGCGTGGTCTCCACGAGCCGGGGCGTGCTGAGCGACCGCAAGTGCCGTGAGGAGCGCATCGGGGGCGAACTGCTCTGCACGGTCGAGTGAGTTGAGGAAGGACTGGAATCCCCGCCCCCGGGGCGGACGACGAGGACAGCCGAGATGTCGAGGATCGGAAAACAACCCGTAGCCGTGCCCAAGGGCGTGAAGGTCACGGTGAGTGACGACGCGGTGAAGGTCGAAGGGCCGAAAGGCACGCTCTCGATCAAGCGCCCGTCCGAGGTATCGGTGCGCGTCGATGAGGGGGCGGGAAGCGTGGTCTGCGAGATCGACCCCGCGCGTGTGGAGGACCGCCAGGTGCGGGCGCACTGGGGCACGACGCGGGCGCACATCCAGAACATGGTGGAAGGCGTCTCCAAGGGGTACGAGAGGACGATGGAGATCGTCGGCGTGGGCTGGCAGGCGGCGCTCGCGGGGCGAGAGGTGCGCCTGCAACTCGGGTTCGCCAACCCCGTGGTCATGCCCATCCCCCAGGGCCTCACGGTCACGGTGGACAAGCAGATCGTGAAGATCGCCGGCCCGGACAAGCAGGCGGTCGGGCAGTTCGCGGCGGCGATGCGCTCGAAGCGCAAGCCCGAGCCGTACAACGGCAAGGGCATCAAGTACTCGGACGAGACGATCCGTCGCAAGCAGGGCAAGCAGTTCGGCGCCTGATCAGGCGAGGAGGCCCGGCGTTCCGGGCGGAGTTGGACGATGGACAGGCAACAGAAGAAAGAGAAGCGTCACGCGAGAAGGCGCATCGGTATCCGCAAGCGCATCATGGGCACGGCCGAGCGGCCTCGCCTGGCGGTGTACCGCTCGCTGAACCACGTCTACGCGCAGGTCATCGACGACCTCGCCGGCACGACGATCGTCTCCGCGTCCACTCGGGACAAGGACGCCTCGATCGAGAAGACGGGCAACGCGGCGGCGGCCGCGGCCGTCGGCACGAAACTCGCCCAGAAGGCGAAGGCGAAGGGCATCACGAAGGTTGTCTTCGACCGCGGGGGGTTCCGCTACCACGGGCGGGTCAAGTCGCTCGCCGACGCGGCACGGAAGGAAGGACTGGAGTTCTGACGCGGATCGGTTGAATCGGGGCGGTGCGCGGCGGGCGCGTGCCCCGCACACGGACGGACGGCATGACGGGCTGCGGCCCGGGGACGAACAGAGAGCATCATGGCACAGGGTCTCGAAGAGCACGGGCAGATGGAATCGACGACGTTGGGCGTCTTTCGCACGGCGTCCACGGTCAAGGGCGGACGCCGGTTCAGTTTCGGCGCGCTGGTCGTCTGCGGAGACAAGCGCGGGCGCGTCGGCTACGGGCACGGCAAGGCCAAGGAAGTCCCCACGGCCATCGAGAAGGCCGAAAAGTTCGCCCGCCGGCAGATGACGACGATCCCCCGCGTCGGCGGCACCATCCCGCACGAGGTCGAAGGTCGGTACGCCGCGTCGCGCGTCCGGCTGATCCCCGCGTCGCCGGGCACGGGCGTCGTGGCGGGCGGCTCGGTCCGCGCGGTCCTGGAAATGGCGGGCGTGAGCGACTGCCTGACCAAGTGCTACGGCTCGACGAACAAGATCAACACCGTCAAAGCCGTCTTCGACGGGCTGGCACGCCTGCGCATGAGCGAGACGGTGCGCGAGTTGCGCGGCGTCGACCTGCCCGCGACCGAGATCGAGCAGAAGATCGAGCGCGGCAAGCGGTTCATGCCCTCGAACGTCGCCGGCGAACGCATGCGCGCCCCGGTGAACACCATCGGCCAGGAGCGTCGCGGCGGGCGCGGCGGCGGTGGGGGAGGCCGCGGACGCCGCGGCGGGCACCAGGGCGGCGCCCAGCAGGGCGGCGGAGAGGCGCAAAGCGGCGCGGACGCCCCACGCACCTGATGACGAAGGCAACCAGCGAAGCAGCACCAACGCCCCGATCGAGCGGGAGTGACCCGAGATGATGATCCACGACGTAACGAAACTGGCCGGCAAGTACAAGGCGCGCAAGCGCATCGGCCGCGGCCAGGGCTCCGGCCAGGGCAAGCAGGCGGGGCGCGGGCACAAGGGCGCGGGCAGCCGCACCGGCCACTCGACGCGCCACCAGTTCGAGGGCGGGCAGATGCCCTACTTCCGGCGCATGCCGAAGTTCGGCTTCTCGAACGTCAACTTCAAGACGCGCTTCTGGATCGTGAACCTCGGCTCGATCGTCTCGCACCCCGACTTCGCAAGGGGCGGCGCGGTCAACGCCGAGACGCTCGTGAAGGCCGGCCTCATCCGCGACACCAGCCGCGGCGTGAAGGTTCTGGGCGACCTCGGCGAGCACACACTCACCCAGAAGTTCACGGTGGAGGCGGCGCGGGTGTCGGCTGCGGCGAGGAAACTGATCGAGGGCACGGGCGGCTCGGTCAACGAGACCGGCTCACGCCGCGACCGCGTCCGCGGCATCGACCGCAACTCCGGCGACCCGACGCCGAAGAACCTGACCAAGAAACTGCGTCGCGGCTCCAAGCCCAAGCCGGCGAAGGCGGAGGCGGCCGCGCCGACGGAGGAATCGTGACCGGCCCGCGAGCGCGTGAGTCCAGCGGGCGCGCTACATGCGCGTCGGTCCGGGTCCAGGAGCCGGCAGGATGCTGAGCACCATCGTCAATGTCTTCCGCATCGCCGAACTGCGGAACAAGATCCTGTTCACGCTCGGGATGCTCGTGGTCTACCGCATCGGGTTCTGGATCCCGCTCCCCGGCGTGAACCAGGAACGCTTGGCGGAGTACTTCCGGCAGGCGGCCGAGACCGGCAGCGCGGTCGGACGGCTATCGCAGTACGTCGCGATCTTCTCCGGCGGCTCCTTCTCGCAATCGACCATCTTCGGCCTCGGGATCATGCCCTACATCTCGGCGGCGATCATTTTCCAGCTGCTCATGTCGGCGTGGCCCGCGCTGAAGAAGATCCAGGACGAAGGGCCGACCGGGCGGGTCAAGATTCAGGAGTGGACGCGGTACACGACCGTCGGCCTGTGCATCGTGCAGGCGGTCGGCTGGCTGACCTACATCACGTCCCAGGGCATGGTCTACCAGGCCGCCGCCCAGAACCCGATGTGGTGGATCACCGCCGTGACCGCTCTGACGGCTGGCACCGTCTTTCTGATGTGGCTGGGCGAGCAGATCGACCGTTTCGGGATCGGCAACGGCGTCTCGATGATCATCATGGCGGGCATCCTGACCGGGATGCCGCAGGCCGTGCTCTGGGTCTTCGGGAACTTCGACCCGACCGACCCGACGAAGATGAACTACATGAGCCTCCTCTTTCTGCTGGGCGGGTTCGTGCTCGTGGTGGGGGGGTCGGTGATCCTCACCGTGGCCCAGCGCCGAATCCCGGTGCAGCAGGCCAAGCACACCCGCGGCCGGCGCGTCTACGGCGGGCAGCGCAGCTACCTGCCGCTGAAGGTGAACCACGGCGGCGTCATGCCGATCATCTTCGCCAGTTCGCTGATGATCTTCCCTTCGGTCATTTTCGAGGCCCTGGCGGGCACGGCGCAGCCCGGTTCTGCCCCTTTGTGGTGGATCGCGACGACGCGCTGGCTCGGTGATAACTTCATGATGGGCGAGTTCCCCTACGTCCTGCTCTACGTGCTGATGGTCTACTTCTTCAGCTACTTCTGGATCACCGTGCAGTTCAACCCGGAGGAGATGGCAAAGCAGCTCCGCGACCACGGCTCGTTCATCCCGGGCCTGCGACCCGGCCCGCGAACCGCCGAATATCTCGAAACGGTGATGGAGCGGATCACGTACGTCGGGGCCGCGTTCCTGGCGGTCATCGCCGTGCTCCCGATGGTCGTGAACAAGAGCCTGAACATCGACTTCTCCGTGACGCAGTTCCTCGGCGGCACCGGCCTGCTGATCGTCGTCAGCGTCACGCTCGATTTCCTGCAGCGCGTCGAGGCGGCTTTGCTCATGCGCAACTACGCCGGCTTCCTCAGCGGGCAGGAGGGCGGACCGAAGATGCGCATCCGCGGCCCGCGCGGGTGACCGCGCTCGGCTCGGGCGCGGTGACGGTCCTCAAGACCGCCGACGATCTCGCTGCGATGCGCGTCGCCGGGCGAGCGGTATGGCGCGCCGTGTCGGCCGCTGTTGAGCAGTGCGCGCCGGGCATGACGACGGCCGAGGTCGCGGGCACCGCCCTCGCGGCCGCCGGCGACCTCGAGGGGGCGATCGTCAGCGTGTGCGTCAACGACGAGGCCGCGTTCGCCCCGCCCGGCCCGCGGCGGTTGCACCCCGGCGATCTGGTCACAGTCGATCTCGCCGGGGCGGTCGGCGGATGGTGGAGCGATGCGTCCCGCGCGGCCGTCGTCGCGCCGCCGGGCGACGACGCCGTCAGGCTCGCCCAGGCCGCAGACGCGACGCTCGCGGCAGGACTGGCCGCGATCCGGCCGGGAGTCGCGTGGTCGGCCGTGGCGGCGGCTGTGCGGGCGGAAGCCGGTCGGCGGGGGGTGGGCCTCGTCGTGAGTCTCGCTGGGCACGGGATCGGCCGCCGACTGCATGAAGGGCCTGCGTTGCGGCTGGATGCGGCCGCGGGGGGACCCGCCGACCCGTTGCTGCGGGCGGGCATGGTGATGACGCTCGAGCCGACGGTCACGCTCGGAAGCGGTGCGACGGTCGAGGCCCCCGACGGCACACTCCGGACCGCGGACGGCGGCCTGGTTTGCACAGAGGAACGGACGCTTGCGGTGCGGGAAGTCGGCACGGAGGTCTTGACCGGAGCATGACGCAGGGGATCGGGCGGCCAACAATGTGCTTCCGGTCTTGGGAGGGGCGGCGTCGCCCCCCGGATCGGCGGCAGCCGGGAGGCGTATGGCGAAGCAGGACGAGAAGTTCACGTTTGAGGCGACCGTGATCGAGGCGTTGCCGAACGCCACGTTCAAGGTCCGCCTGCCGAACGAGCAGAAGACCGAGGTGCTGGCGTATGTGTCCGGGAAGATGCGGATGAACTACATCCGCATCCTGCCCGGCGATCGGGTGACGGTCGAAATGAGCCCCTACGACCTGACCAAGGCTCGGATCACCTATCGGCATTGAAGCGGGGCCGGAGCGGCGTCGCCAGGGGGCGGGGGGTGGTCGGGTTGAGAGGGCGGGCCTACCATCTCGGCCCCGCCGCCGTGGGCGGGATTGTGTGTGTGGATCGTGTCCGAATCGGCCGTTGGGCCTGGGGTTTGAGCCGTGAAGGTCAAGGCGAGCGTGAAGCGTATCTGCGCGAAGTGCCAGGTGGTCCGCCGCCGGGGCAAGGTTCGCGTGATCTGCAAGGCGGACCCGAAGCACAAGCAGGTGCAGGGCTGACATCGACTGGTTGAAGGAGCATCGCGGTGCCACGTATCGCCGGCGTTGACGTTCCCGAGAAGAAGAAGATCCTGTACTCGCTGCAGTACGTGCACGGGATCGGCCCGAAGTTCGCGTCGGACATTCTGGCCGAGGCGCAGGTCGATCCGAACCTGGCGGCGGGCGAACTGCCCGAGCAGAAGGTGGCGCAAATCAACGCCATCATCGACGCGAGTTACCTCGTCGAGGGTGCGCTCCGTCGGCACGTGTCGCAGAACGTCCAGCGGCTGAAGGACATCCGGTGCTACCGGGGCGAGCGGCACCGCAAGGGCCTGCCCGTCCGGGGGCAGCGCACGCGCTGCAACGCGCGCACGCGCAAGGGCCGCAAGAAGACGGTCGCGGGCAAGAAGGGCGTGAAGGCCAAGTGATCGCCGCTCCGTGCGGCATCGTCGCGAGGTTCCTGCCCCGAACGGGGAGAGGGAACCGCTGAAGCGAGGGACAGATGGCGAAGAAGGTCAAGAAGGTTCGCAAGAACGTCGTCCGCGGCATCGTGTACGTCCGCGCGACGCAGAACAACACCATCGTGACGATCACGGACCCCAACGGCGAGACGCTGTGCTGGGACTCGTCGGGCACGATCGGGTTCAAGGGCGCGCGCAAGAGCACGCCTTTCGCCGCGACCCGCGCGGGCGAGCAGGCCGGCCAGAAGGCCCGCAAACTCGGCATGAGCGAGGTCGAGGTGCGCATCAAGGGCACCGGGCCGGGGCGAGAGTCCGCGGTGAACGGCCTCGTCAGCACGGGGCTTCGAGTGACGGCGATCGAGGACCACACGCCGGTGCCGCACAACGGCTGCCGGCCGCGGAAGCGTCGCCGCGTCTGATTCGGATTCGTTCGCGTCGCCCCCGGACAGCAGGGGCCGAGGCCATGCGGCAGGGCCTCGGCATCCGAGAGCCGACGGGCGTCTGACCTCCCTGGAGGCTGCCGCAGTTCGAGGTGGTCATCATGCGCATTCGCTGGCGTGGGCTTGAGTTGCCGAGCCGGGTCACGACCGACCCCAAGGCAAGGAGCGAGACGTTCGGTCGTTTCACGATTGAGCCGTTCGAGCGCGGGTTCGGGACGACGGTGGGCAACAGCCTCCGTCGCATCCTGCTCAGTTCGCTCGAGGGGGCGGCCGTCAAGAGCGTCAAGATCAAGGGCGCGGAGCACGAGTTCACCACGCTCCCCGGCGTGCTGGACGATGTGACGGACCTGATCCTGAACGTCAAGGGCCTCGTCGTCCGGCTCGACGGCGACGAGGAGAAGACGATGAAAATCGCGGCCCGCGGGCCGGGCGAGGTGACGGCCGACCTGATCGAGGCGGACCCGGCGATCACCGTGCTGAACAAGGGATACGTGATCTGCACGCTGACCGACGAGGTGGACTTCGAGATGGAGTTCGTCGTCGGCAAGGGGCGCGGGTACGTCCCCGCGAGCGAGCAGTACAGCCGCAACGAGGAGCAGGAGATCGGCCGCATCTTCATGGACGCGATCTACTCGCCCGTGCAGCGCGTGCGCTACAAGGTCGAGGAGACCCGCGTCGGGCAGCGCACGAACTACGACAAACTGATCATGGAGATCTGGACCAACGGCACGGTCGCGCCCGAACTGGCGCTCGTCGAGGCCGCCAAGATCCTCCGCAAGCACCTCAACCCCTTCGTGCAGTACTTCGAACTCGGCCAGGAGCGAGTCTCGGACGAGGCCGCTGCCGCCGCTGGCGTGGACGAGGAACTGATCCGCAAACTGAACATGCCGATCGGCGACCTCGAACTGAGCGTGCGGGCGAGCAACTGCCTCGAGTCGGCCAAGATCGACACCGTGGCGCAACTCGTCACGCACAGCGACGCCGAACTGCTGAAACTCCGCTCGTTCGGGCGGACCTCGCTGCGCGAGGTGAAGCGGAAACTGCTGGACCTCGGGCTGGACCTGGGAATGTCGCTGCCGGAGGGGTACACGCTGCCGGCTTCCTCCGCCTGAGGGGGGCATCGGCCTACAGTTGAGGCCCGCCGGGGCAGCCCGGGGGCGTAGAGGAGTCGCGTCATGCGTCACCGCAAGGCTGGCTACAAACTGGGTCGGACGACCGCGCACCGGACGGCGATGCTGCGTAACATGGCCGCCTCGCTCTTCGAGCACGGCCAGATCGTGACCACGGTGCCGAAGGCCAAGGCCGTCCAGCCGTTCGTCGAGCGGATCGTGACCAAGGCGAAGCGCGGCGACCTCCACGCCCGCCGGCAGGTCATCGCCATGCTCGGGCAGGATCGAAAGGCATTCGCCTGGTCGTACCTCCCCAAGCAGGCGTCGGACGCCGAACGGGAGCGCGTCGAGCAGCAACGCGAGCGGGCCGAGGCGTTCTTCGATCTCCCCGAGGCCTCGGCCGTCGAACGAAACCGCTACGGCGAACTCCGCAAGGCCCCACGCCTCGTGAAGCACATCTTCGACAACGTCGCCCCGCGATTCCAGGATCGACAGGGCGGGTACACCCGGATCGTCAAACTCGGGTACCGCCGACTCGGCGACGGCACCCCGCTCTGCGTGCTCCAGTTCGTCGGGGCGGAAGAAGGCCCCGAGGTCGGCGGAAAGCCGGGCACCCGGCGCCGTCAGGCCGACCGCCGCACCGCCTACGCAGCCAAACTCCGCAAGGACGGCCAGGAAGCGCAAGCCGCCACGGCCTGATCGCTCCGTCGAAGGTAGACTCGTTCAGCGCCCGGCCATGACGGTCGGGCGTTGTCATTCGGAGACGCGGACATGCGGAAGACGAGAGTCGTGGTCGCGATCGTCGGTGTGTTGGCCTTGACGCTCGTGCTGATCGGCGTACGGACGAATCTCATCCGTCCGGCACGCCCTCCGGCGAACTCGGCCCGGGCGAACGCCGAGCCTGCGCAGACGGCCGAGGCCGCGACCAGGCGCATCGTGGTGGTGGGGGCGAGCCTGTATCGGATCCCCGAGACCTCGCTCGAACGCAGCGGGGCTGGGATGCTCATCGAAACCGCATCGCGGCTCGAAGGCGGCGCGGCGGATGCCGCGACGCTGAAGATGCTGCGCGGCCTCGCCGATTCGCTCGTCGCCGATGGCTTTGCCCAGCGCGAGGCCACGATGGGCGTGATCCAGCACGAAGGCGAGCAGGCCGGCATCGGCGTGCAGGAAACGGCAGGTTCCGGTTCGCGCGACCTGAACCTCGTCTTTACCCCGCGGCTCACCGACGCCGGCGGCGCGATCCTCGACGCGGAACTGTCGGCATCCGAGGCGTTCAGCAGCGTGGAACTCCTGACGCGGAACCTCGGCCTGCCCATCGGGCCGACCGGGCGCGCACGGATCGAACTCGTCGTCCCGCCGGGCGGCGGCGCGGTCTTCACATGCCGCGTGCGCGGCGTGACGGGCGGCTCATGGCGCCTGCTCGCGTTCGTCGAGGCGAACAAGCAGCCGCCGCCGTCCGGCGGGCCGTGACGCACGCTGCCGCCGATCGCCGTACCATGTCGTCATGCTCGCGGAACTGGCGAAGATCGAGTCGGAGGGGCTTGCGGGACTGGCGGCCGCGGGCGACGCCGAAGCCGTCGAGGCCTGGCGCATCGCCTACCTCGGCGCCAAGGGTCGGCTCCGCGCCGCGATGGCCGGGCTGAAGGACGTGCCGGGGCCGGAGAAGCCGGCCGTCGGTAAGCGGCTCAACGAGGTCAAGGCCGCGTTGGAGGGGGCGTTCGAGGCCAGGCGCGCCGCGCTCGACAACGGGCAGCCCGCCGCAACCGGCCCGTTGCTGGACGTGACCGAGCCGGGGCGGGTCGTCACCGAGACGGCCGGCAGGCGGCACATCCTCACCCGCGTGCGCGAGGAGTTGTGCGAGGTCTTCGGCCGGATGGGGTTCGACGTCGCCGACGGCCCGGAACTCGAGGACGACGAGCACAACTTCGTCAAGTTGAACATCCCGGCCGACCATCCTGCTCGCGACCCGATCGACAACTTCTACGTCGACGACCCGCGCACGACCGCCCGACCACGGATGATGCGCAGCCAGACGAGCACCGTGCAGGTGCGCGTGATGGAGGACGCGGTCGCCAGGGGCTGGGGGCCGCCGATCAAAGTCATCAGCCCGGGACGCGTGTACCGGCCCGACACGGTGGACGCGACCCACTCGTTCATGTTCCACCAGATCGAGGGCCTGTTCATCGACCGCGGCGTGACGATGGCGGACCTGAAGACGACCCTGTTCCAGTTCGCCCGGGCCTACTTCGGCGACGGGGCCGAGGTGCGGCTGCGCCCCTCGTTCTTCCCTTTCACCGAGCCGAGCGCGGAGTTCGACATGAAGATCGCCCTCCGACCCGGCGAGCCGGCCCGCTGGATCGAACTCGGCGGCTGCGGCATGGTGGACCCGGCCGTCCTGCAAGCCTGCGGCATCGATCCCGAATCATGGACGGGCTTCGCGTTCGGCTTCGGGATCGAGCGCATCGCCATGGGGCGGTACGGCATCCCGGACATCCGGCTCCTGTTCGAGAACGACCTGCGGTTCCTCGGCCAGGTGTGAAGGGCAGCGCAAGGGGGCAGCATGAGCGAGTACGACCGAGGGCTGGAACCGCCGCCGACAGGGTTTGACCCCGACGATCCGTCGCTGTTCGTCGAGGCTCCCAAGTGGCCGAAGGTGGTCGGGACGATCAGCATCGTCTGGGCCTGCATCGGGCTGTTCTGTGCCGGCTGCGGCTTTGCGGTGATGCCGTTCCAGGCCCAGTTCATGGAGCCGATGCTGGAAGGCGCGCCGCTCCCGCCGACGATGGTCATGGGGCCGCTCGACTGGGCGCTCGCGGGGATCGGCCTCGCGCTGACGCTGGTGCTGCTCTTCGCGGGCGTGACGACGGTCGGCCGCAAGCCGGTCGGCAGGGCGCTGCACATGGGCTATGCCGTCGCTTCCATCCCCCTGGTCGGCGTCAACATCTGGAACGCGCTCGACAAGAACGCGGCGATGGCCCAGTGGGCGGCCGACTATCCCAACAGCCCCATGGCGCAGGGGCAGACCGGCCCCGGTGCGGCGTTCAGCGCGGCGATCTCGGTCATACTGATCCTGCTCTTCGGGCTGGCTTGGCCGGTCTTCTGCCTGGTCTGGTTCGGGTTGGTGAAACGGACCGCGGAGTCGATGACGGGTGGGACAACCCCGACCACGCTGTAGGAATCGGCAGGCCGGACCGTGGCCACCGCCGTTGTGTCGCGACCGACGAGATCAACACCGGGCGTGTGGTGGGTGATCAGCGCCGGTGGACCGAGCGCCGCCGCGGGAACCCGATGCTGGCCGCGGAGAGGCAGAGCAGAGCGAGGGAAGAGGGCGCCGGGATGACCTTGAAGGTGATCGATGGGATCGAGAGATCGATCGTGTCGCCGAAGTCATCGGAATACCACTGGTGGAGGGTGTGCGTGCTCGTGGCGGTAACCGAGTAGGATCCCGCGACTGTCGGCATCCAGTCAACCACGTAGAGCGCGATCGGGTTGGAGTAGTCGAAGCCCGAGTTGTAGAACGGGGGAAGTTGGTAGGATTCGATCCCGGTGATCGAGTTGTCGGAACTGAGTGTGCCGACTTTGGGGCCGAGGTTCGGGTTGTGAAAGTAGCCCGTGATCGCTCCGTTGGTCTGCCAGTTCGCGTCCCCGGCGATGCTGTAGTGCGACTCGGCGAAGCCCACGGCCGGCACTGTGCAATGGGCCCAGATGCTCAGGGTGGCGAACTCGCCCAGGCTGGTGTCGATGATCCCGTCACGGTTGCCATTGTCGCTGAGGGTCCAGTAGAGCGGCTGAGCGGTGGACGTGCCCGCCGCGCCGACCGCGGCGGCGAGTGCGATGATCGAGGCGGGGATCCGGGGATTCTCGAAGGCCATGCGTCATCTCCTGTGGTTCTGGCCCCCGCCGGGGGGGCCGGGGCCGTACAGGGACTCTGCGCGACCGGCGGCGTTCTTTCAGTCATTCCGACGGATTTGGCCCTCGCTCCGCCGCCGGGTACAATCGTCCCGCTCGGGAGAACGTCCCGGCGGGTACAGTCTGACCGCTGGTCTCGCCGACGAAGGCGCGAGACCGGCTCTGGCGGGCGTAGTTCAGCGGTAGAACGTCAGCTTCCCAAGCTGAATGTCGAGGGTTCGATTCCCTTCGCCCGCTTTCGAGACCGCCGTTGTCCAGAGCGGGCAGCGGCGGATGGGGCAGGGCGCGACGCCGGCGTCAATCGCTCTTGCGGTCCTCCCGTTCGACCCCGCCGTCGGCGGGCTCCGGCAAGTACCGCCCCTTCGCCCGCCACGCCTCGTCGATGATCCGGAGGTACCGCAGCGGATCGGCCTCCACCTTCGGGTGGCACTTCGCGCAGCAGAATCGCAGCAGACGACCGGCGACCACCATCTCCGACGGCTCGCCCATCGACCCCAGTTCGCCGCCCGCCACGATGCACGTCGTCAGCGGGTAGTCCTTCCGCTGCGCGTCCGCCGCCGCTTTGTCCAGCTTCTTCACGAACGAGCGCGGATCGGCGCGGAACTCTCGCGCGCAGCTCCTGCAGCACAGCCGCACCAGCCGGTTGTTGAACACGACCTCCGTGGCAACGTCCCGCCCGTCCTCCTTCAGCGGTTCGTCCGAAACGACGCACGTCTCCAGCGGATAGAACGGACGCTGGTCCCTGGCCATCGCCTCGTCCACCTTCTTCCACGCCGCCGCCGGATCGGCCTCGAACCGCTCGATGCACCCGGCGCAGCAGAAGCGCACCTCGCGTCCCTCGTACCGCTTCACCACCGGCTCGCCCATCGAGCCGAGCTTTCTGCCCGAGATCGGGCACGTCGCGAGCGTGTACCGATCCGTCCACGGCTCCGCGTCCCGGGCCGCCTCCTGCGCCGGCTTCGCCTCGGGCTGCCCGCCGTGGAGTTCCTGGCCCGGCTCTCGCCGCGCCCTGGCGAGCGCCAGGAACTCGTCCTTCCGTGCCTCGTCCCACGAGAGGAACTGCTCCCCGCACCCGGGGCAGCACAGCCCGATCGTGACGCCCTTGTACTCCACCGTGCCCGCGGACGCCACGATCGGCTCCTTCCCGATCGGGCACATCGCGTTGACCGTCGCGGTCTGGCCCGGCGCAACGCGCCCGAACGAAGCGGCGAACACAGCGGCAAGAATCCAGCGACTTTTCATGTCGAACCTCCTTCTTCTGAATGTATCAGCGATCGATCGCCGCCAGAGAGACGGCGCTTCCACTCCGCCCCCCAACAGTACAGGATCGGCACCACGAACCAGGTGATCGAGGCGACCAGCATCCCCCCGAACGCGGGGATCGCCATCGGGATCATGACGTCCGACCCTCGCCCCGAGCTTGTCAGCACCGGCAGGAGCGCGATCACCGTCGTCGCGCTCGTCATCACCGCCGCCCGAATCCTGAGCCGACCGCCCGCGACCACCGCTCTCCGGACCTCCTCGACCGACGCCGGGCGCTCCTCCCGCATCGACTGATCGATCCGTGTCGCCATGATCACGCCGTCGTCCGTGGCGATCCCGAAGAGGGCGAGGAATCCAACCCACACCGCCACGCTGAGGTTGAACGGCCGAACCTGGAACAGGTCGCGGAGGTTCACGCCCAGCACGTCGATGTCGAGGAACCACGGCTGCCCGTACAGCCACAGCATCGCGAACCCGCCGCCCCACGCCACGAACACCCCGCTGAACACCATCGCCGTGACCGAGACGCGCCGGAACTGCAGGTAGAGCAGCAGGAAGATGAACGCCAGCGCGAGCGGCATCAGGATGCCCAGCCGCTGGGCCGCGCGAACCTGGTTCTGGTACGACCCCGCGAACTGGAAACTCACCCCCGGCGGCACCGCCAGCTCGCCCGACGCGATCTTCGACCGGATCAGGTCCCGAGCCTGCTCCACCACCGCCACCTCGGCGTGCCCGGGCCGCTTGTCGAACAGCACGTACGACACGAGGAACGTGTCCTCGCTCTTGATCATCTGCGGCCCGCGCCGGTACTCCACCGTCGCCAGTTCGCGCAGGGGCACCTGCGCGCCGCCCGGCGTCGGCACCAGGATGTCCCCCAGCGTCTCCGGCTGGTCGCGCAGTTCACGCAGGTACCGCACCCGCACGGGGTACCGCTCGCGCCCCTCAACCGTCGTCGTCAACGCCACACCCCCCAGCGCAACCTCGATCACCTCCTGCACGTCCGAGATCCGAAGCCCGTACCGCGATATCCGCTCGCGGTCGATGTCGATCTCGAGATACGGCGACCCCACCACGCGGTCCGCGAACACCGCCGCCGGCTGCACCGACGGAACCTCCTTCAGCGCCCGCTCCAGTTCCACACCGAACGCCTCGATCGTGTCGAGGTCCGGGCCGTACACCTTGATTCCCATCGGCGCACGGAACCCGGACTGCAGCATCACGATCCGCGTCTCGATCGGCTGGAGTTTCGGCGCGCTCGTCACCCCCGGCATCTGCGCCGCCGCCACGATCGCGTCCCACACGTCCTGCGCCGACCGCACCTCGTCGCGCCACTGCCGGTACGGCCGGCCGTCGGGGTCCTCGATCAACGCGCCCCGCGCGTCTCGCACGAAGTCGTCCGTCGCGGGATCGGTGCGGAATGTCAGCAGCCTGCCGCTCGCGTCCGTCCGGTACTCGCTCCGGTACTGGATCACCGTCTCGACCATCGAGATCGGCGCGGGGTCGAGCGGGCTTTCGACCCGGCCGATCTTGCCCACGGCGATCTCCACCTCAGGAACGCTCATGATCCGGCGGTCGAGTTCGCGCAGCATCTCCGTCGCCTCGCCGATCGAGGCGTGCGGCATCGTCGTCGGCATATACAGGAACGCGCCCTCGTCCAGCGACGGCATGAACTCGCTCCCGAGGCCGGGCAGCGCGTGCGCGATCCGCACCACCGTCTCACGCGATCGCAGGCTCTCCGGCAGCCACCGGCCCCACAGGCGGTCGAACCCCAGCCACACCGTCGCCCCGAAGAGCACGACCAGCACCGCGGGCGCGAGAGCGATGATCTTGTGCCGCAGCGACCATGCCAGAACGAGCGGGAACGCCAGCCGAACGAGCCAGAACGCGAGCAGCAGCCCGCCCACGACCGTCCCGATGAACAGCGAGTTGCGCGAAAGCCCCGCCGCCGGACCCAGCGGCTCCCACGCCCCGGCGAGCGCGATCAGCGCCACCGCCACCGCCACCAGATTCGCCGACCATTCCAGCGCGCGCGCCACGCGCCGCGGCAGCCGATCCCGCGCCGCGTGGAACGCCCCGAACGCCGCCACCACGATCCCCGCCGGCGCGTGGACACGCAAGGCGATGGCGACGCCGACCGCCAGCACGACCAGGCCTGCCGCCATGCGGACCGCCCCGCGCCGCACGCGAATTCCCATCAGCATGTGCGCCGCCGACGGCAGGATCGTCAGCGCGATCACGATCGACGCGATCAGCGCGAACGTCTTGGTGTACGCCAGCGGCTTGAAGAGCTTCCCTTCCGCCGCTTCCATCCCGAAGACCGGCAGGAACCCGACCACCGTCGTCGCCACCGCCGTCAGCACCGCGCCGCCGACCTCCGACGACGCCCGATGGATGACCTCCAGCCTCGGCTCGTCCGCCGCGGCCTCCCCGAGCCGGCGCAGGATGTTCTCGCTCAGCACGATCCCCATGTCCACGATGGTCCCGACGGCGATCGCAATCCCAGACAACGCAACGATGTTCGCGTCCACCCCGAACACCTTCATCCCGATGAACGTCATCAGCACCGCGATCGGCATCATGGCCCCGATCAGCAGGCTGCTCCGCAGATGCATGACCATCACCACCACCACCACGATCGTCACAAGCACCTGCTGCGAGATCGCCGCGTTCAGCGTTCCCAGCGTCTCGCGGATCAGCCCCGTGCGGTCGTAGAACGGCACGATCGTCACCCGGCTTTCGGTGCCGTCCTGCAGGATCCTGCCGGGCAGGCCGGGCGCGATCTCCGCGATCCGCTGCTTCACACGCTCGATCGTCGCCATCGGGTTCGCGCCGAAGCGCACCACGACCACGCCGCCGACCGCCTCCTCTCCCGACTTCGTCAGCACGCCGCGCCGAAGCGCGGGACCGACCGACACCTTCGCCACGTCGCCGACGAGGATCGGCTGCCCGTCCCTCGCCGTGATCGCCGCGAGTTCGATGTCCTCCACGCTCTCGATGAACCCAAGCCCCCGCACGATGTACTCGACGCGATTCGCCTCGATCGTGCGCGCCCCGACGTCCAGGTTGCTCTCGCGGATCGCGCCGACCACCTCCCCGAGCGTCACGCCCGCCGCCCGCATCGCGTCCGGGTTCGCGTCCACCTGGTACTCGCGCACGAACCCGCCGATCGAGGCGACCTCGGAGACGCCCTCCACCCCCGCCAACTTGTACCGAACGATCGAATCCTGGATCGTCCGCAGCTCGTCCAGGTCCCATCCGCCCACCGGCTTCCCCTCGCCGTCGCGGCCTTCCAGCGTGTACCAGAACACCTGCCCCAGCGCGGTCGCGTCCGGCCCCAGCGCTGGCGCGACGCCCTGCGGCAGCGTCCCGGCGGGCAACGAGTTCAGTTTCTCCAGCACGCGCGAACGCGACCAGTAGAAGTCGATCCGCTCCTCGAAGATGACGTAGATCGACGAGAACCCGAACATCGAGTAACTCCGGACGTCTTTCACGCCCGGGATCCCCAGCAACGCCACCGTCAGCGGGTAACTGATCTGGTCGTCCACGTCCTGCGGGCTGCGCCCCGGCCACTCCGTGAACACGATCTGCTGGTTCTCGCCGATGTCCGGGATCGCATCCACCGGGACCGGGTCGCGCGCCAGCGGCCCGGCATCCCAGTCGAACGGCGCAACCAGCACGCCCCACAGCACCGTCCCCAGCAGCACGATCGCCACCACCAGCTTCTGCTCCAGGCAGAACCGGATCAGCGCGGCCACGGCCCCGCGAGGCGCGGTGGGAGTGGGAGGGGTCACGGCTCGCTCTCCCCGCGCGGCAGCGGCGCAAAGCGCTCACGAACCTCACCGCACCGCAGCATCGACCCGCCGAAGTACGGATTCGCGATCGTCTCCGTCCGCTGCAGCCAGTCCGCGCCGCGATTGTCGAACGCCATCGGACAATGCGCCAGGTTCCACGTCTCCGAGCCGAGATGCCCGAAACGGCGTGCCAAGTCGATCGCCCCCTCGCTCATCCGCAGGAACCGCTCGCGGGCCTCGTCCAGCGAGGCGGCACGACCCTGATGCCGCAAGCGTGACGCCGCCCGACGCCACGCCCCCAGCGGCTCGCCCACCAGCCCCACCTCGTGCACAAGATCCATCGCACGCGCCATGTCCGCCGTCGCCCGGTTGAACCCCTCCAGGTCGTCTGCCGCCAGCGACTCCTGCGCATCGAGGTACGCCGCGTACACCGGCTTCAGCCCGAAAAGAAACAGGTCGGGCGTGCGCACGCGTGCCGGCTCGCCCGCCCCGTGCCCGGCGTGGCCCGCGGGCGAGCCCGCCCTCTCGCCCGCCGGCGACATCATGCTCGGCTTGGCCGCGATCTGCATCGCGCTGTCGATCCGGAACGCCCCGTTCGCCACCACCGACTCGCCCTCTCGAAGACCCTCGCGGACCGTATAGAACCCCCCCGCGCGCGGCCCGAGCACGACCTCCCTCCCTTCGTAGGTCGGCCGCTCGCCGCCCTCGACTTCCACGTACACCACCGAGCGCGTCCCCGTGAACAACACCGCCGAGCGCGGGACCACCAGCGGCTGCGTCGCCGCGGCCGGGTCGCCCACCACGCCCAGCGACTCGGCGGGCACGAGGTCCATCCCGCAGACGTCGCAACGCCCCGGGCCGTCCTTCACCACCGTCGGGTGCATCGGGCTGACCCAGCGCCCCGCCAGTTCGTCGCCGAGCACCGCCCCGTCCTCGGTCACGCGCGGGCGCACGATCGCCGACGCGAACATCCCCGGCTTGAGCCGTCGGTCGGCGTTGTCCACCGCCACGCGCACCGTCGCCGTGCGTGTGGCGTCCTTCACCATCGGCTCGATGAACGAGACGCGCCCCTCGAACGCCTCGCCCGGGTGCGCCTCGACCGTGAATCGCACCTTCTGCCCCCAGCGCAGCAGTGGGAGTTGCGACTCGTACGCCTCCAGGTCCAGCCACAGCCGCGAGAGGTCCGCGACGGTCGCCAGCGGCGCGCCGGTCGTCACGTAGTCCCCCTCCCGCACCGCGAGGTTCGTGACGATGCCGCCGATGGGCGCGAACACCGTGAGCCGATCCGACGCGAACTCGCCGCTCTCGACCCCGGCCACCTGCTCGGGCGTCAGGCCGAACAGCCGCAGTTTCTCGCGCGACGCGCGCAGCGTGTCCTCCGTGGTGCGCCGCATCAGTTCGCTCGCCGCGCCCGACCCGTCCGCCGAGGCCCTCGTCTGCCGCAGTTCCTCGAACGCGGCGAGCAGCTCCGGGCTGTAGATCTCCGCGAGGTGGTCCCCGCGGTTCACGGGCACCCCGAGGTAGTTCACGAACAGCCGGTCGATCCGCCCCGGGAAGTACGCCGTCAGCCGCGCGACCGATGTCTCGTCGTACGTCACTTTCCCGTACAGACGGACCTCCGCGACCGGGAAGAACCGGCGAACCGCCACCGTCTCGACGCGGCTCAGCGCGGCGGCCTCCGCGCTGAACGTGATCCGTCGCTCCCCCCCCTCGCCCCCGGCGTCGTCCTCCACCGGGATCAGGTCCATGAAGCAGATCGGGCACTTCGCCTTCGGGTCCGGCAGGCGGACCTGCGGGTGCATCGAGCACGTGTACATCCGCACCCGCCCGTCGTCCGCACGCTCGGGCGCGGCCTCGTCCGCGCGAGGCTCCGGCGCGGGCCGCCCCAGCCGGTACCCGCCCGCGAACGCCGCCACGATCAGCACGACCGCCACGCCCGCGCCCGTGTGCCGCCACACCCACGCCGCCGCAGCCCGCGCCCTGCCTGTGAGTCGCGTCACGGCTCATCCTCCGTCGGTTGGTCCGCCGGATCGGTCGGGATCATCGTTCCGACCAGCCGGTTGAGTTTCGCCAGCGCGATCCCGCGATCGGCCCGCGCCCGCTCGGCCGACATCGCGAACTCGAGCAGGGTCCGCTCGGTGTCGAGCAGGTCGAGAAAACTCGTCTCGCCCGCCCGGAAGCCCGCCAGCGACGCGCGGAGCGATTCCTCCGCCTTCGGGATGAGCGTCCGCTCGTACAGCCCGACCCGCCGGTGCGCGTCGGTGTGCTCGAACCATGCCCGCGCCACGCCCGCCGACACGCGGTTTGCCTCCCCCTCGCGCTCGTGCGAGATCGCCAGGCGGCGGGCCATCGCCTCCCGCACGCCCGCCTCGTACTTCTCGCGCCAGAGGGGGATGCTCATGCCCGCCCGGAGCTTGACCGGGTCGCCGTCGAGGCCGCCTCCCATGTCGTTCTCAAGGAGCGTGTACTCGAAGCCCACGCCGAACCCGGGCATCCCCTCCAGGCGAGCGACGCCCTCGAGCCGACGCTGCTCCTCCACCCGCTCGTCGAGCGCGAGCAGGTCGGAGTTCGCGCCGCGCGCCACGCCCGCGAGCGCGGCCGCGCTCTCACGGGCCACCCGCCCAGGGATGCGGCCCATCGCCCGGACTTCCGCGTCCATGGGCCGGTTGAGTGCAGCGTTCAACTCCGCCACGAGCGCGGGACGCAAAGCGAGCAGCGCCGCGAGCCGGTCCTCCAACTCCCCAAGCTCGACCTGCGCCCGGATCAACTCGGGGTGCGAGCCTGTGCCCACGCGATACCTCGCGCGGATCACCTGTTCGAGCGACGCCAGCAGGTCGAGGTTCTCCCGCGTGATCCCGATCGCCGCGTCCAGAAACGCCGTCTCATGCACCGCGATGGTCACACGCTCCGCCACCGCCAGGCGCGCCGCCTCGAACGCTCGCCACGCCGACGCTGCCCCGCGCGCCGCCGCCTCTTCACGCCCCCTCAGCGTGCCCGGCCACGGGAACTCCTGCATCGCCCCGATCATCGCCTCGTCGCTCCGGAAGTCGTACTCGAAGTCCGCTCGCGGATCGGGCAGCGCTCGCACCTGCGGCAGCCGCTCGACCGCCGCTCGCCACGCCTGATATGCGCGCTCAACCTCTGGGCTGTGATACAGCGCATACCGCACGAAGTCTTCCGCGGTGTCCGCCTCGCCGAGCGCGGGCCCCGCCTCCGCACCCGCAGGGCGGTACGCCGACGCGGGAACGCTCTCGCTTCCCGGCGGCCGGGTGCGTGCCCCCGGCTGGCGATCCGCGCGGGGCGGATCCAGCGGCGATGCGCACGCCGTCAGCAGCAGTCCCGTCGCCGCGCCGAGCGCGCACACAATGCATGGCGATGCCATGTCCGGCTCCTGGATACTGGAAAGATCGGGGTGGCGAATCGATCGTCAACGAGCGTGGCGCGACGGGCGCGCAGTGCTCCCTGAGGAGCGCTCCGCTACGTTCGCCAGACCCCCCAAAGAGCCTGCACGCCGTTGTGCCCCAGACGCTCCAGGAGCGAGCATCCGTTCGGCACGACGAGCCGCGCCGCGATCTCACGCTCCCCGGCCCGGACCACCGCCGGACGCTGCGTCGGCACTGCCGTGAACTGGTCACGCTCGGGCGCAGGCCGCGGGGCGGGCGCGGGCTGCACCGGCTCGCGCGTCGGATGCGCGGCGCATTGGCATGGTCCGTCGCTTCGCCGGCAGTACGCCGTCTCGATCCGTTCTCCGCAGCACGAGACCTGCACGACCACCTCGTGGCAGGCCGCGTCCCCCTCGCAGCCCCCCCCAGCCCCCGGCAGGCCGCGAACGACGCCCCAGGCAGGCGAAAGACCCGCCAGAACCAGCGCCGCCATGACCAGCCATCGAATCATGTCCATCCAGTCTATCGGCCCGGCGGCCCTCCGCCAACAGGGGTACATCCAGCCCGTCCGAAGGTTGCCACTCCGCCCGACGCGGGCACGCCCGAACGCCCCGGCAGCGTCGTCCACGCCGTGGCGGAGCAGCCGGGAGACCGCGAGGCCGCCGCCGAACCGACGAGCGTGCTGCCGTCGAGGCGCCGAACGATCGCGACGATCTGCTCGTGTTCCTGACGACGGTGGCCGCGCAAGCGGACGCTTTGGTAACCGGAGACCAGGAGCGGCTCGCGCCCGGTCGGGTCCGTGACGCGCCGACCCGCGCACCCTGGGGGCCTCTACGTGCGCCCGCGGTGACGGCGCTTCCGCGGCGACCTGTCTCGACCCGGACCCATCGAGCAGGCCCGTGCGTCCACGCCCGGGCGTGACGAGTCGTGTATCGCGTGGGCCGCGTTCGCGAGCCACGCCAGGAGCAATCGGCATCACCCGTCGTTGAAGACACCGTGCTCCAACGGGCGGTTCTTGCTTCCGGGCGGAATGTCGAGGGTTCGACCCGCTCGCCCGCTGCGACAAGCCGCCCGCGTCGCCGGTGCAACGCGGACGGCTTGTTGTTTGAAGGGAGGGTCACCGCTGATCGGGGGCGGAGAATCGGATCACGGGGGCCACTTGATCCAGATCTTGGGGTCGGGCAGGTCCTTGACGCCGCCGCCGAAGGGGTTGTTCCGGCAGTTGTGGACCTCGACGCTCTGGGTCGGGGCGTCGTTCCACATGAGTTGGTACATGAAGTCATCGGGGTACACGCCGACCGTGTCATCGGCGTAACACTCGATCGGCAGGCCGTCGGGCAGGAAATCGATGTTCTGGACGCAGTTGGCGGCCGAGACATAGACGCCCGCCGGAGGAGCGCCCGCGAGGCCCCGCGAGCCGATCGTGTGCGGGGTGAAGTTCAGCCGCGAGCCGGCGAGGTCATGCGTGCGAACATAGGACGTGGGGGCGCCACCCGAGTCGGACCAGGTGCGGACTGGGAGGCCAGTGCCGTCGATGGTCATGCCGAAGGCCTTGCCGTAGCAGGTGGTGCTGCCGGCGACGAGGACTCGCTCGTCGAAGCCGTTGGGCGCGCGACGGAACGAGATCGCGCCGGGCGAGGGGACGAAATCGAGCCCGACGGCGTGCATGAGCCAGTTGCCGGGCGGGGGAGCGCCGCAGGTTCCCGGCGTGTGCCTGCCGACGACGAGTTGCGGCCCGAAGCAGAAATCCATCTGATCGATGAACATGCCGGCGAGGACCATGTCGTGCGAGACGGGATCGAAGTCGATGGCCCGCCATTGATCGACGTGGTCGTGGACAGTGGCGCCGGTCCCCCAGAGCAGGCTTCCGGTCGCGGGATCGATGTTGAGCGTGAGGGCCTGGTCGTGGAAGGAGCCGACGGCCATGATGCTGCCGGCGGGCGGGTTCACGCTCCCGGGAGGGGCGATCGCCATGTCCAGGAGCGTGAGCGAGCGGCCGAGACCGACTCCGTCGGTGTAGTAGTTGGACCACTTGGGATTGCCCGCGGAGTCGAGGCAGGTCACGATGCCGACGGAAGGGGCGGTGAAGTTGTAGTACATGGTCCGCGCGACGACGATGTCGCCGTTGGGCAGTTCATCCACGGTGACGACGGGCCGCTCGATGCTCCACCCCAGGACGGGGCTTTGGTACTCGCCCGTGAGACCGATGTTCCAGTTGAGGGCGGGCGTGATGGTGTCGATGCTGCACACGAAGACGCCGGCCGTGCCGGTCACGTTGTCGCGGTACTGGCCGGCGACGAGGATGTCGCGCTTGTTGGCGGCCACCTTCACGTCGTAGCCCACGAGGTCGCGCCAGGGGAAGTGGTCGGGGATCAACCACTCGTCGATGATCGTGTGCTTGTCCGACCAGAACACGATGTGGAGGCCCGTCTCGCCCGTCGGGAGCGTCCGAGAGCCGACGCTGACGAGGCGATCGACGACGGCCGGCGCCTTCAGGAAGACGTCGAGGGCGAAGTGCTCGGTGGGTTCGGCCGGGCCGGCCACGCTCTGGAACTCGCGGTCGGTATCGAACGCCTTGATGAACTGGGCTCGGGCGACTGATGGCGCGAGCGTGAGGATCGCTGCGCCGGCTGAGGTGAGGAAGAGCCTGCCGGGGGTCATGGGGGTCTCCTTGGATGTCCTGTGTGTGTGTCGCGGATCGCTCTGCCGAGACGGCTTCGACGATCGCCGTCCGGAGTGCATTGCCGCGAGGGCGGTGGACCTGTCAGGCTCCGCGCGGGATTGTGCGTCGTCGGGCCGTTGGGCAGGGTTCCCTACAATGACCCGAACGCCGCTGCCCGAGGTCCCGCTCCCATGCCGCTCACGCTCGTCGAGAAACTCGCCACGAACGCAGCCGTCGGTCTTGAGAGGGGCGAGGCCGCGTGGTCGGGCCGGATCGTCCGCGTTCGCCCGAAGCACGTGATGACGCACGACAACACGGCGGCGGTGATCCCGAAGTTCCTGGGCCTGTTCGAGGGGACGGGTCGCACACCCCGAGTGCATGATCCGAGGCAGCCGGTCTTCGCGATCGACCACGACATCCAGAACGTGACGCCCGAGAACCTCGGCAGGTACGCGAGGATCGAGCGGTTCGCGGCCGACCACGGGATCGACCATTATCCGCCGGGCACGGGCATCTCACATCAGGTCATGGTCGAGCAGGGGTACGTCACGCCCGGCTCGATGGTCGTGGGGTCGGATTCGCACTCGAACCTGTACGGCGCCCTCTGTTGCCTCGGCACGCCCATCGTGCGCACGGACGCGGCGTGCCTGTGGGCGACCGGCACGACGTGGTGGAGGACGCCGCGGATCGTGCGGTGCGTGCTGACGGGGCGGCTGCGCCAGGGCGTGGTCGGCAAGGACGTGATCATCGCGCTCTGCGGCGTGTTCAACCGCGACGAGGCGCTCAACCACGCGGTGGAGTTCGAGGGCGAGGGCGTCGCCTGCCTCTCGATGGACCAGCGGATGTCGATCGCGAACATGACGACGGAATGGGGAGCGCTGGCGGGCATCTTCCCCTTCGACGAGACGTTGCGAGACTACCTGCTCGGACGGGCCGCGTACTTCGCGCGGGGGAGGCGATCGGGCACACGCCGGGCGGGATCGCTCGGCGGGTACACGGCCGATGACGTCGAGCGGTGGTGGGAGCGGCGCCGAGCGTGTGCGCCGGACCCGGGCGCGACCTACCACGCCGAGATCACGTTGGACCTTTCGACGGTGGTCCCGCACGTGTGCGGGCCGAACGGAGTGAAGGTGATGCACGCGCTGCCCGAGATGGAGCGACGGCACGTGCGGATTCAGAAGGCGTACCTGCTCTCGTGCGTCAACGCGCGGCTGGAAGACCTCGCGGAGGCCGCGTCGGTTGTGCGAGGGAGGCGCGTGGCGGAGGGCGTCGAGTTTTACGTCGCGGCGGCGAGCCAGGAAGTGCAGCGCGAGGCGGAGCGTCTGGGCTATTGGCGGTCGCTGCTCGACGCGGGGGCGATCGCGCTGCCCTCGGGGTGCGGGCCGTGCATCGGACTCGGAGCCGGTCTGGTTCGGGACGGAGAAGTCGCGATCAGCGCGACGAACCGAAACTTCCGGGGGCGGATGGGGAGCCGGAAAGCGGAGGTGTATCTCGGGTCGCCGGCCGTGGTGGCCGCGAGCGCGATCGCGGGCTGCATCCGTGCTCCCGGCGCGTTCGGCGACTCGCGTGTGAGCGCCTCGTACCGCGCGGGGGATCAGGGCGCCGCCTCACAGGTTCCCAACGGTCACGGTCGGCTGGTGGCCGGGTTCCCGGGGCGTATCCGGGCCGGGGCGGTGTTTCTCCCTCGGGACGACGTGGACACGGACGGGATTTTTGCCGGGAAACACACCTACAATGACGCTCTGACACCCGAACAAATGGCCGCCGTCACCTTTGAGAACTATGATCCCGCGTTCAGCACGCACTACAGGCGGGGCGACGTGGTCGTGTCCGGGCGGAACTTCGGGACGGGTTCGAGCCGCGAGCAGGCGGCGACGGCATTGAAGCACATGGGCGTGCCGTGCGTGATCGCGGCGTCGTTCAGCGAGACCTACGGGCGCAATGCCCTCAACAACGGCCTGCCGTGCGTCGAATGTCCGGGGCTTGTCGATGCCCTGCACGAACGGTACCCCGGCGTGTCGGGCGGGACGGTGCGGGGGCCGGAGGTCGAGATCGACTTCGAGAGGTCGGTCGTCCGATGCGAGGGGATGGAGTTCGGGTTCACGCCGCTTTCGCCGGTCGCGCAGGAACTGGTGGCGATGGGGGGGGCGGAGTCGATGACGCGGGCCGCGCTCGGCGCGGGATGAGGATCGAGGCTATGGCGAAGAAGGCAGGTACGACAGCGACGAAGTCCGCGCCGAAGTCCAGGAAGGCGCCCGCCGCCGCCGGGAAGGGCGCGGCCGACGGCGTCGAGGCGAACGGCGTGGACAAGACGGCGGGGATCACCGAGGAAGCCGTCAAGAAGGGGACGGGGCGCGGTTGGGAGGACTGGTGCCGCATCCTCGACGACGCCGGCGCGGAGGTCATGACGCACAAGGAGATCGCGGTCTTCCTGACGGAGCGCGACGGCCTCTCCGCGTGGTGGGCGCAGATGGTAACGGTGGGGTACGAGCAGGCGCGCGGGCGGCGCGAGCCGAACCAGGCCGCCACGGGATACCAGACATCGGCGAGCCGCGTCATCGAGGTGCCCGTCTCGCGGGCGTACCGCGCCTGGGCCGACACGCGCACACGCAAGCGCTGGCTGATGACGCCGTTCACGGTGCGCGTCGCGAACCGGGACAAGAACCTCCGGGTCACCTGGCCGGACCAGACCTTCGTCGACGTCTACTTCACGCCCAAGGGCGAGGGCAAGTGCCAGGTCGCGGTGCAGCAGCGCAAACTCAAGGCCTCCGGCGACGTGACGAAGGCCAAGAAGTTCTGGGCGGACCACCTGGAGCAGTTGCGGGCGCTTCTCGAAGAGTAAGCCCGTGGCGAAGCACCGCATCGCGTGGATGCCGGGCGACGGCGTCGGGCACGACGTCATGGTCGCTGCCCGGCTCGTGCTCGACGCCCTCGGGCTCGACGCCGAGTACGTGCCGGCCGACATCGGCTGGGAGTGCTGGCGGCGCGAGGGCGATGCCCTGCCGGCCCGAACGATCGACGTGCTGAGAAGCACCGACTGCGCGCTCTTCGGCGCGATCACCAGCAAGCCGCGCGACGAAGCCGAGGCGGACCTGGACCCGTCGCTGCGGGGACGCGGGTTGGTCTACTCGTCGCCGATCGTGCGCCTCAGGCAGTTGTTCGACCTGCACACGAACGTTCGGCCGTGCAGGGCCTACGAGGGCAACCCGCTGAACTTCCGCGGCTCGGAGGCCTCGCCGGTCGGGGGGCCGATCGACATCGTGGTGTTCCGCGAGAACACGGAGGGCATGTACGCGGGCGTCGAGTTCTTTCCGCTTCCGAGGCCGGTCTACGACGCGCTGTGCGCGAACCCGCGCATGACGCCGTGGCGTGAGAAGGGGCTGGAGAACGTCGCGCTCTCGACGCGGATCGTGTCACGCCAGGGATGCGAGCGGATCTGCCGTCAGGCGTTCGAGCACGCGAGCCGGTACGCGCGGAAGCGCGTCACGCTGGTCGAGAAGCCGAACGTGTTGCGCGAGACCGGCGGCCTGATGACGCGCGTCTTCCGCGAGGTCGCGCGGGATTACCCCGGGATCACGAGCGACGAGGCGAACATCGACGCGATCTGCATGTGGCTGCTCAAGAATCCGCGGGACTACGACGTGCTCGTCGCAGAGAACATGTTCGGCGACATCATCTCCGATCTGTGCGCCGGTCTCGTCGGCGGGCTGGGCTTCGCGCCGTCGGCCAACATCGGGGACGACTACGCCGTTTTCGAACCGACGCACGGCTCCGCCCCGAAGTACGCGGGACGGCACGTCGTGAACCCGATGGCGATGCTGCTGACGGTCCGACTCATGCTCGACTGGCTCGGTGAGGCATTCCTCGCGGACCGGCTGGAGTCCGCCATCGCCGCGGTGATACGCGAGGGGCGTGTGGCGACCTACGACGTGAAAGGGAGCGGTCGGGGGGACTCGACGCTCGACGTCGCGCGAGAAGTGGCCCGCAAAGCCGCCCGCGCATGAAATGGGGCGGGCGATCCGCGCCCGCCCCGGTGGGCATTCACGCGAAACCTGTCAGGCGCGACGCCGACGGACGGCGATGATGCCGCCGAGGGCGAGCAGACACGCTGTGCCGGGCGTCGGCACGGTCACGATCCATGCGCTGGACTCGTCGGCGAGCGCCTGGACGTGCCCGGCGAAGCGGACCGCGCTGGCGTCGGTGTACGCGGCCTGGATCGCGGCGACGGAGGAGGAGCCGGGGTCGATCTTCAGCGAGAGCCATTCGCCGGGACCGACACCCTTGGCGGGCTTGGGGTTGTCAGCGCCGAAGGCGAAGAGCGAGCCGCCCCACGGGCCGCCGAAGTCGGCGATCGAGCCGGGCGGGTTGGCCGGCGCGGCGCCGTTTCCGAACGAGACGCCGCCGGACCAGGCATGGAGCGACACGCCGCCCCACGACTGCGAAGTCGGGGTGTTCTCGACGTAGAAGGTGGTGAGCACGCCCGCTGTGGCCGAATCGTTCGAGATCACGAGTTCGGCGAACGAGCCGCGGTCGATCACGTCGAGACGGATGGTGAGGCCCGCGACGGACGACGCTTGCTCCATGTTGAAGGGCGTGGCGACGATGTCCGCGTGTGCGGCGAAGGTGAGGCCAACCGTGGCGAGCGTCCCGAGGGCGATGCACGAAGTCCTTCTCATGCTGAACCACCTTTCCGGCGTAGGCCGGCTGATGCGGGCCGCGTCGTGCGCGACGCCTGCCCTGACACCTCCACCATCCCATACGAACGGCCGTGCGGCCAGACCCGCACGGGAACTGCGCGCGGCCGCGCCGACGGCTACGACAGCGGTAGGGATGCTGCGGTCGGGTGGCTCGCGGCGAAGACGCGAACACCCCAAGCGAGGTCCGAGAACCTGTTCGACCCAGAACTCAGCGCTCTCCGCGCAGTTCGCGCTCCGCGTCGAGCCAGTCCTCGAGGTTGTGGCCGTCGCGGCAGCCGCGGGCGATCCAGAGTTCGTACGCGCGTCGGCGGATCTGATCCTCGATCGGCTCGGGCGTTGCACCGAGGGGCGTCGGGGCCTTCTTGGCTGGCGTGACGCTCGGAACGGAGACGTCGAGCATCGGATGGCGGCCGAGGGTGCGGCGTCGCGGGGCCTCAGTCCGCCGGAGGGAGTTCAACTCGGCCATGGCCTCCCCGACCGATCCGTACTCAACCGCCGTGCTTCTGGGAACGCTGCCTTCCGCTTGTTGGCGCCGCCGGGTCATGGGGCCTCCGTTCCCTCGGTCCATGCGGACAGAGTTGTCTCTATTATTCTCGGTGATCTGGTCGCCTGGGTCAAGATGGGTAACTTGGAATTCACGCGGCGCGCAAGTTCTTGTCTGAACTGATTTTACAGACGATTCCGAGCGGATACGCCGCTCCGAGTCGGCGACAACGCGGTTTCGCCGGAGCGGTGCGTTCGTTGCGGAACCCGAGACCCACCCGTCATCAGCACCGGTCGTGTCGGCGTGTAGGCTTCGGGGCGGTTGAGCCGATACCGCTCGGGAGGCGCGAGGATGTTCGGATTGAGACGCCGGGTGAACGGTCAGCATCACCTCGAACCGCTCGAAGCGAGGCAGTTGCTCGCCGCCGATCCGATCACCCAGGATCATCCGCTGTGGGCGATCCCCCACGGCACCGCGGAGATCGACGGCCTGCTGGGCGATCCGGCGTGGTCGGATGCGTTCGTCGTGCATCGGGCGCTCCCGTTTCGACCGGCGGCGGCCGTGACGGTGCGGTTCATGTACGACGAGACCGGGTTCTACGCCTCGGCCGAGGTCAGGGACCAGTTCCTGTGGGCGGACGGGAACGGCGGCGGCGCGGGCAACCGATGGGAACTCGAGAACGACGACTCGTTCCTCCTCTACTTCGATCTCGACGGCTCGCGCGACGAGTTCTTCCGGGCCGACGACGTTGCGATCGGCGTCAGCATCGCCAACCTCGACCGGCCCGTGAACGGCTCCGGGGCCGTCGCACGCGGCAAGTACGTCATGGGCGACGGGCAGGGCGGCGCGCCCGGCATCCTGAACACAGCGCCGGACAACCTGGCCGCATCGCTCCCGGCCGGCTTCCAGTACGCGACGGTCGTGAGCGGCACGGTCAACGACAACTCCGACCTCGACGACGGATGGACGATGGAGATGTTCATCCCTTGGTCCGCGCTCGGGACGACCGCGCCGACGCACGCCCGGACGATGGGGATCAACTTCGAAGTGATCTTCGACGATTCGGGCGGCACGCGCGATCTGACCGATCGACGCGACCTGCCGGAGCGTTTCGAGATGCCCGCGTTCGTGGACGATTTCGTCACCGGCGTCCATAGCAGTTACACGACGACGCAGGCCGGCATCCGCGGGCCGGTGAACTACGCCGAGGCGATGTTCATCGACACCCGCGCGGGAGAGAGGCCCGCACCGGTCGCAGGGCTGACGGTCACCGACGCCACGGGCTACTCGGCGCGGCTTCGCTTCGACGCACCGACGGGAACCACGGGCGGGCTTGGGCACGTCTCGGGGTACCAGATCCGGTACAGCCACGCGCCGATCGAGAGCGAGGGCGACTGGCTCGCCGCCATGGACGACGAGAATCGCCACGTGCCGAGGCTGGCGGGCCTGGCCGAGGACATCCGGCTCATCGGCCTGACGCCCGGCACGACGTACCACGTGGCGGTACGGGCGTTCGACGCCGCGGGCGCGCTGGGCGACCTTGCCGGCTCGGTGCAGTTCACGACGCTGACGCCCGCGCAGGACCCTTCCGGGGGGCTGCGGCTCGTGCCTTCGCCCCTCGGCCGGATGCTCGTGACGGAGGGCGGCGACGCGTTCGTGGCGGTGGGGGATCACCTCGGCCTCAGTTGGGCGTACACGCGCAACCTGTACCCGGGCAACGTGTGGGACAACGAGAACGCCGTCTTCCAGAACTTCCACGACCAGCCGTCGTTCGAGGGACCGGCCGGACCGTACTTCGAGGCGCTGGCGGCACGCGGCGTCAACACCATGCGCGTCTACCTCGAACTGCTCAACACCCACTGGCAGGGCAACCCGACGGTGCCGACCGGGCCGGACACGCCGATCATGGGCGAACCCGACGGGCTGTACTGGCTGGAATGGCGGCCGGGCGAGTTCAACTCGCACATGCGCCAGTTCATCCGCAACCTCCTGGAGGTCGCCGACCAGCACGGGATCTACGTCATACTCAGCGCGTTCGACACCTTCCACTACGACGAGGTGTTCGAGGCGTTCGGCAATTCCGGGGCCGCGGTCGAAGGCCCGTGGGCGCAGAACTTCGGCGGCCCCCTGTCGTCGATCAACGATTTCTTCCAGACGCCGGCGACCCTGGAGATGGCGAAACGGCGGATGGAGGCCGTCGCGGACTGGGTGAACGAGAGTCCGTTCGCCCACCGCGTGTTGGGCTGGGAAATCCCGAGCGAGTGGGACAGTTACGAGTGGACGCTGAACGCCGACGGCGACGGCAGCCCCGGGCGCGAGACGGAGTTCGCGCGGCGTGCGCAGTGGATCGACGCGCTCGCCGCCCACACTCGGGCGTACGACCCGCACCACATGGTGCTGAACAGCACGATCGCGCGGGACCCGCGGGGGCCGCTCAACCGAGTCAACTTTCTGAGCCGCAACTTCGACGCGCTCACCCCGCACTTCTACACCAACGCGAACGAGGAGCCGATCAACAATCCGGACCCGGATCGCTCGATCCGCGCGGCGGTCGAGCAGGGCGCCATCACCGCGTACTGGCTGACGCACGAGTCGCAGCGTCGCCCGATCATCAACGGCGAGTGGGGGATGACGCGCGTGGACTGGCCGAACGGGAGGCCGGTCTACGGGCAGGGCTTCACGCAGGCCGACGACGAGGCCTTGTTCCGGACGGTCCTCTGGTCCGGCCTGGCTTCCGGGCAGTTCGGCACGCCTCTGCGGATCGCGACCGACGAACTCGACTTCAACGGGTTCATCCTGACCAACGGGATGCGGGCGCTGCAGCAGACGATCGCCCGGTTCCTCGCGCACACAACGCTCGGGTTCGACTTCGCCCGTTTCAACCCCGACTCGCTCGTCGGGAGGATGTCTTCGACCAACTCGTCCGGCGACCTGTTGCACCTCTTCGGCGGATCCGACCGCGAGCGGGGCCTGGTGTACGTGCTCAAGGACGCGAACGTGCGGGCCGGAACGGTGCAGGGGGCGAAACTGACCGTGCGCGACCTCATCCCCGACACGATGTACGACGCGGAGGTCTGGGGGACAGCGGCGGGTGTCACGGGGCCGTCCTCGACGTTGACCGGGCTGTTCAGCCCGGACGGCTCGCTCACCCTCAACCTGCCGGCGTTCGCGAAGGACCTCGTGGTCCGATTCCGCGCCCGAGCGGCGCACGGACAGACGGAGAAGATCGTCTCCACCGAGGTCGGCTCGTCGATCGCCACGTTCGCGCTCGGCCCGGACCTGCGACCGTTCCTGCTGCTGACGGACGGCGACACGGGCGCGGTCACGAGGCAGGACATCGCGCTGCTCACGAACTTCCGCGCCCGGGTGCACGACATGACGCCGTACGTCACGCCGGACGGGATGCTGCACCTGGCCGTCACGGACGAGGAACACCGGCTGTGGATCTTCAGCGGCGACCACGAACTCGGCACATGGACGGTCGTGAACAAGACCGCGGAGATCGACGCGCCGGGCCTGACCGGCGACCTGACGACCTACCAGCCGAGTTGGGGATCGATCCACGTCGCGGGGCTGGATGCGCGCGGGCACGCGATCAACTACTGGTGGGCGCCCGGACTGCCCGTGTGGGAGTACTCCGACCTCACCGCGCTGTTCAACGGTCCCACGATGACGGGCGGTCTCGCGGGCTACGTCGCCGCGTGGGACGGGCTGAACCTCGCGGGCCTCAACGGCGCGGGCGAGGTCATCGTCTACTGGTGGGCCCCGGGACTGGCCGACTGGCAGACGCTGAACATGACGACGCTCTTCGGCGGGCCGACGTTCGAGGGCCAGTTGGACGCCTATGTCACGCCGTGGGGCGGCCTGAATATCGCGGGGCAGACCGCGGGAGGCGAAGTCTGGACGTACTGGTGGTCGCCGGCCCTGCGCGATCAGAAAGTTGCGGCGGGCGAGCCGGACGGATGGGAGGTCGCGAACATCTCCGACGCGGCGGCCGCGCCCGCGCTGGACCGGGGCGTGTCGGCGGCGGTCTCGACGGACGGCGGGATCAACCTGTTCGGCCTCACCCCGGCCGGCAATCTTGTGATGCTCCGGTTCTCGCTCGCGACGCTCCTGTGGACCGCGAGCGATGCGACCTCGCTCGCGTCGGGGCCGACGGTCGACTTCCCGGTGGCCGCGGCGTCCGCGGGCGGGCGATTGATCGTCGCGGCACGGGAGACGGGCGACGAGCCGGCGCTCGGCGTCTATACACTCCTGCTCGATGACGAGACGTGGGCCTTCGAGTCGGCGGGCGTGTCGCCGATCGTTCTCTGACCGCGGCCGGGCCGCTGCGAGCGAGCGCGCATGGGACTGATGGTCCGGGTCAAGGCGTTGATGGCAAGGGCGATGCGCCCGGGCCTGGCCGGGGTCGTCGAGCGCGTCGGCCGGCTCGAGGAGTTGGCGGCATCGCGTAACGCCTCGGAAGTCGGACGATGGAGGGGGGGGCTTGCCGAAGGCAGGGCGACCCGGCTGATCAACGGCGTGGAGATCAATGCGCCCGACCTGGCCGCGAAGTACCGCGATGAACTCGCGTTCTGGGTGTCGGTCGTCCGGAACCCCGAGAAGTACGAGGGGATCGAGGACTTCGAGCGTACGTTCGGCGGGTGGCAGCGCGAGCGGATTGTCGAGTTGGGCAGGTTTGTCGGCGCGCCCGACGGGGACGCCTTGCAGGCCTGGTGCGCCCGGCAGTCGGTCGTCGAGATCGGACCGGGGCCGTACCCCGCCATCGCCGCCGCCCGATGGAGGCGGGCCATCGCGGTCGATCCGCTCGCCGACGGGTACGTGAGGGAGGACCTGCTGCCCAGAGACGCGCACTGCGACGAGGTTGTCTTCGTCGCCGCCCCGGGCGAGGCCGTCCCGGTCCCGTGCGGCATCGCGGATCTGGTGATCGCGGAGAACTGCCTCGACCACGTCTCGGACCCGGCGCGTGTGATGCTCGAGTGCAGCCGCGTGCTGCGACCGGGCGGGCTGCTCTGGCTGCTCGTGGACCTGATGGACTACAGCGACCACATGCACCCGCACTCGTTCAGCGAGGAGAAGTTGCGGCGACTCATCGCGACCACGGGGTTTGAGGTCGTCCGCGATCGTGTGTCGAAGGACCACAAGTCGCACCCGAACGCGTACGGCGAGTACCGGGCGTTGCTGGCGCGGCCGGGGGGAACGCGCGACACGGTCGGCCCTTCGGTGACGACTCGACGTGCCGAGTCGGTGCGCACGCGCGAGTAGCCGTCACGACGCGGCGCGGACGGGCTGCGGGATCGAGCCGGCGAGCGCGGCGGCGAACGCGTCGATCTGCCCCGGCGCGTGCTCGCTGGAGACCATCAGCCGGAAGTACACGGGCGCGGGGCCGCCGGGATAATCGATGACCGGTGCCCGGAAGCCGGCGGCGTCCAGCGCGACCCGGGCGTGATCCATGTCGTCGCGCGTGCCGAGCGTGAACGCGATGATCGGAGTCGGATCGGCGCAGACGTGTAGCCCGAGCCGGACGGCGTGCGCGCGCAGCCGTGCGGCGTTGTCGCGCAGACGATCGATTCGGCAGGGTTCGTCCCGCATCACGCGAAGCGCCTCCCGCGCCGCCTCGGCGAGCGCGGGGGGCGCGGGCGTCGTGCAGACGTAGGCCGTGGTCCGGCGCGCGCGATCGACGAAGCACCGAGGCCCCGCGACGATGCCGCCGGCGCACCCCAGGCCCTTGGCGAGCGTGGTCGTGACGGCGAGGCGCGCATCGTCCAGTCCGAGGTGGGCGACGGTGCCCCGCCCGCCGGGGCCGAGCGTGAGGAAGCCGTGGCAGTCGTCCACGATGAGCAGACCGTCATCCGGGAGCGCGCCGAGGAGGGAGCGCAGCGGGGCGATCTGTCCGTCAGCGGCGAAGACGCCGTCCACCATGGCCACGACGCCGTGCTCGGCGTGCTGCGCGGCCATGGCGGCCGCCTGGTCGGCGTCGCAGTGTCGGTAGACGAGCGTGTGCAGCCCGGCGGCGGCCGCGGCGTCGTGGAGGCTGGCGTGGGCGCGCTCGTCGAGCAGGGCGACGCCGTGCGTTCGTGCCGCCGCCTGCGCCGCGGCGACGTTCGCGGTGTACCCGTCCGGGACGAGCAGCGCGCTCTCCGCCCCGAGGAACGCGGCCGCCTCGCGCTCGAGGAGTTCGTGGGGGCGTGCGTTGCCGGTCGTTTCGCGGCTGGCCGACGCGCTGACGCCGAAGCGAGCGAGGGCGTCCTGCGCCGCGCGCACCACCCGTGGATGGTGCGCCAGACCGTGGTAGTTGCACCCGCCGAACGTGACGAGCGTGCGTCCGTCGCTCGTGGTCACGGTGGTCGCGGTCGCGGCGTCGAAGGGGGGGGCTGGCATGGTCAGCGTCCGTGCTGAAGGCGTGCGGTCGCGTGCCGGTCGCAAGCCGGAGGCGCGATGGAGGACATCGTATGGAGTCCGGGCGGGGACGCAAGCAGCGGTCGGATCGAGTTGACCGTAATCGCGACCGTGGCTGTGTCGCCGTGGACCCCGCCCCGGATCGTCAGGTCGATCGGCGGGTCGCCGTCGATGCGCACGCTGTCGTGGGGGTCGGGCTGTCCGATGGCGGCAACGAACTCGAGCCGAACGGCGTCCCGGCCCCGCCCGACGCCGACGGCGACCTGCTTCACGCCCGCCGCCCGACCCGGCTCGATCACGCCGAGGGCGCAGCGGAGTTCACGCTCCGCGATGACAGGCTCGACGGATTCGCTCCAGTCCTCGACCTCCAGGCCCAGCCGGTCGGCGATGAAGTGCAGGCTCTCGCCCAGCCCGACGTGCCGGAGCCAGCCCTTGCGCACGCCCCGCTCGAAAGCGTCCCGGTCCAGACCCGCCCCGATCTTGCGCTGGAACGGCACGCGGCGCGTCGACGCGTCCTGCACGCGCTCCACCCGCACGGCGCGAACACCTCGGCAGACGCCCGTGGCCACAACCGGCAGAAGGTCCATCAGGAACCCGGGGTTGACGCCCGTGCCGAGCAGGCGGCCGCCGCGATGCACCGCGAGGTCGTGGAGTTCGTCGGCCAGCAGGGCATGACGCAGACGCGGATAGACCAGTTCCTCGCACGTACTCACGATCGTCGCGCCGCGTTCGAGCAGGGAACGGAAGGTCGGGGCACACGAGGCGAGCGACGAGACGGTCGTCACGATGGCGGCGTCGAACGCGGTTGAGTCGGCGGCGCGGGCCGGATCCGCGTCGATGGTCACGCCGGGCGTGGTGCCGGGCGCGATCTCGGACAGAGGTCGCCCGGCGAGTGTCGGGTCCGGATCGACCGCGGCGACGACGACTCCCGCCCCGCGGGCGTGCAGGTCGGCCGCGATCAGCCGCCCGAGCGGGCCAAGCCCGACGTGGAGGACACGCACCTGGTGACTGGCGCACGCGGTCATGGGGTCTCGTCGTGAACGTCGTACACCTTGATCCACTCGAATCGGGAACGCCACTCGGCGACGACCGCGACGTGGAGCGGGTGGTCCACGTACGCGGCGTAGTCCTTCAACGTGTCGAAGCCGACGTAGAAGGCAACGTCGTAGTCGGTCTCCACGGTGGGTCGGCCGGTATCGACGTGCTTCCCGCAGAAGTACGACGTGATGCCGGGGATGCGGGCGAGCCTCCGGTCACAATCGTCAATGAGTCGATCGGCGTCCGCCCGGTCCTTCAGTTTGAAGAACACGACGTGGTTGATGACGGCCGGCCGGGGGGGCATCCGGGCGGCCTGGCCGGCCTCAGGCTGGGCGTGGCTGGGGACGATCGCCAGCGTGGCGGCCACCGCGACGGCGGCAGTCAGGCAGGCCGTAAGCAACGTGCGCGGGGCGTGCATGGGCGGTCTCCTGGAGGGTGACGCCAGCATATCAGGGCGGCCCGAGGGCGTGCGGACGAGGAGTGCAAGTGTCTGCTCGCAATGGAGTTAGGCGAGGACGGCAGCCGCCCGTCCCGCGGCGCCTGTCCCGCGGGAGAGCAGGTGGGAGGCGGGCGGCTGTTCGCACGCGAGGCCCGATCCGAGTCCGGGGGTTGACAGCCCGAGGAGGAAGTCCCCCGGTTCCCTCTCGCACCCGCACGGGGAAAGGGCTAGAATGTGGATGTCCGGCAGGGCCAGGCGTCTGGCTCCGCAACTGGATCGCCGAAGCTGACTCTTGCCCGGGTTCAAGCAGCGGTCGGAAAAGCACTCGGGCAAGAGGATCGGGTTCATGAAGCTCTATGTTGGCAATCTCTCGTTCAACACCACCGAGGACCGTCTTCGCGAGTTGTTCGAGGAACACGGCCAGGTCTCGTCCGCCACGCTGGTGATGGACCGCGACACGGGTCGCCCCCGCGGGTTCGGGTTCGTCGAGTTCAACAACGATGACGAGGCTCGGGCCGCCATCAACGCCCTCAACGGCAAGAACATTGATGGGCGCGACCTCACCGTCAACGAGGCCAAGCCCCGCGAGAACCGCGGCGGTGGCGGTGGCGGCGGCGGCGGTCGTGGCGGATACGGCGGCGGCGGCGGACGCGGCGGACGGGGCGGCTGGTAATCCAATCACCAACCGCAATCCTTCCCGTGCAACACACACCGGAGCCATCACGGCCTCCGGGGGGAAACACGACGCCGGCCGTCGGGGCTCACGCCCCAACGACCGGTGACGACGGAACCGAATCGCCCGATGATCGCGCCGGGCGAAGCGAACCGACCGACAACGTGTTCCTGACACCATTTGTTGATGCGATCGAGAACGAGCCCGCCCAGCGGGCTTCGTTTTTATTCCGTCTCGTCAATCTGCTCGCGGTCGTCGTCCCGTTCATCGGACTCATCGCCGCCATCAGCCTCCTCTGGGGGGTCGGGTTCGGATGGGTCCACCTCTGGCTCCTCGTCGGCGGTTACGTTCTGACCGGTCTCGGCGTCACGGTCGGCTACCACCGGCTCTTCACGCACAAATCCTTCCGCACGAACCGGGCGGTGACGGCCGTCCTCGGCGTGCTCGGCTCGATGGCACTCGAAGGACCGATCTTGGCTTGGGTCGCTACGCACCGCCAGCACCACCAGCACAGCGACCGGGATGACGATCCGCACTCGCCCCACGGGCACGGCGAGGGCCTCCGGGGGTTCCTCCACGGCCTGCTCCACGCTCATTTCGGATGGCTCCTCCTCGGCGAGAAGAGCGATCTCGACCGCTACGTGCCCGACCTCCTGTCCGATCCCCTCGTTCGCACCATCAGCCGCCTCTTCGTGCTGTGGGTCGCCCTCGGGCTTGCCATCCCCGCGGGCGTCGCTTGGGCGGTCACGGGCGAATGGACCGGCGCGCTCCTCGGTCTGCTCTGGGGCGGGCTGGTCCGCGTCTTCATCGTCCACCACGTCACGTGGAGCATCAACTCGGTCTGCCACCTGTGGGGATCGCGGCCCTTCCGAACGCACGACCACAGCCGCAACAATCTCGTCTTCGGCGTGCTCGGATTCGGCGAGGGCTGGCACAACAACCACCACGCCTTCCCCGCATCGGCACGCCACGGCCTCAAATGGTGGCAGATCGACGTGAGCTACATGGTGATCCGTGGGCTTGTCCTGCTGGGGCTGGCGAAGGACGTTCGCCTGCCGCGACCGGAGCACGTCGCCTCGAAGCGGGCCGCCTGACGGGACTCGGCGCGACGGACGCGATCGACGCAATATGATCCGCCCAGACCCGCCCGCGCTGTCGCGGGTCCTGACGCACGGAGGTGGCTTCATGCCCAGGGTGACGCGTGCCGCTCTGATCCAGGCCTCGCTCTGCGAATCGGCGGAGGCGCCCTTCGATCGGATCAAGCGTGCGATGATCGACCGGCACGTCTCGCTCATCGCCGAGGCCGCCGACCGCGGCGCCCGCGTCGTCTGCCTCCAGGAACTCTTCAACGGCCCGTACTTCTGCGCCGAGCAGGAGACGAAGTGGTACGCCTTCGCCGAGCCGGTGCCCGACGGCCCCACCGTGACGACCATGCGCGACGTGGCCAGGAAGCACGGCGTCATCCTGATCGTGCCGGTGTACGAGCGGGAGATGCCGGGGCTGTACTACAACTGCGCCGCCGTCATCGACGAGCGCGGCGAGTTCCTCGGCAAGTACCGCAAGAGCCACCTCCCGCACTGCAAGCCCGGATTCTGGGAAAAGTTCTACTTCGCGCCCGGCAACCTCGGCTACCCGGTCTTCGAGACGAGCGCGGGCCGCATCGGCGTCTACATCTGTTACGACCGGCACTTCCCGGAGGGGGCGCGCATCCTCGGCCTGAACGGGGCGGAGATCGTCTTCAACCCCAGCGCGACGGTGGCGGGCCTCAGCGAGTATCTGTGGGAGATCGAGCAGCCGTCGATGGCGGTGGCCAACCAGTACTTCGTCGGGGCGATCAACCGCGTGGGGCGCGAGACGCCGTGGGACATCGGTGAGTTCTACGGCAAGAGCTACTTCTGCGATCCGCGCGGCAAGATCATCGCGCAGGCCTCACGCGACAAGGACGAGATCGTCATCGCGGACCTCGACCTTGACATGATCGAGGAAGTCCGCGCCACGTGGCAATGGTTCCGCGACCGCCGACCGGAGACCTACGCGAGCGTGACGCGACCCTGACGCCAGAGGCGCCCAGACGGCGGGAGCGAAGCGATGCCCTTGCTCATCAGAGGCGGCCGGATCATCACCGCGAGCGACGACCGCCTCGCCGACGTCTACTGCGAGGGTGAGACGATCACGCGCATCGAGCCGTCCATCGATCCGCGCTCGCTGCCCGCGGGCGGGGCGGGCGTCGAGGTGGTGGACGCCTCGGGCCGGTTGGTCTTCCCCGGCTTCATCGACCCGCACGTGCATATCCACCTGCCGTTCATGGGCACGCACGCCAAGGACGACTACGAGTCCGCGGGCATGGCCGCGCTCGTCGGTGGCACGACGACGCTCATCGAGATGATCTGCCCCGGCCCGAAGGACGAGCCGTCGGCGGCATTCGACGAGTGGCGGTCGAAAGCCGAGGGGCGCGCGGCGGGCGACTACTCGTTCCACATGGCGGCTGTCCGATTCGACGAACTCGCCCGCCGACAGCTGCGAGAAATCGTCGAGGACGGAGTCGCGTCGTTCAAAGTCTTCCTCGCCTACAAAGGCGCGCTCAACCTGAACGAGGCGGATCTCTTCGCGCTGATGGAGATGGCCGGGAGCCTCGGCGTCATCGTCACCGCGCACTGCGAGAACGCCGAAGCGATCGCCGCCATGCAGGCCCGACTGATCGGCGAAGGCAGGACCGGACCGGAATGGCACGAGCCGTCGCGCCCGACGATCGTCGAGGCGGAGGGCGTCCGCCGGATCACCACCTTCGCCGAGTTGACCGGCGCGCACGTCTACACGGTGCACACCTCGTGCGCGGAGGCCGTCCGTGAGGCGGTCGAAGCACGCCTGCGAGGCGTGAACGTGTGGGTGGAGGCCGTCGTCCCGCACCTCACCCTCGATCGGTCCTTCGCGGAGCGTCCCGACTTCGAGGGCGCGAAGTACGTGATGTCGCCCCCATTGCGTGAGAAGCGCCACCAGGACTTCCTGTGGAACGCCGTCCGCGCACGCGAGATCGCCACGATCGGCACCGACCACGCCCCCTTCGACTTCCGCGGCCAGAAGGACATGGGCCGTGACGACTTCACGAAGATCCCGAACGGCGTGCCCTCGCTCCAGGAGCGGATCGCGCTCGTCTACACCCACGGCGTCGCCGCGGGCCGAATCGACCTGCACACGTTCGTCGATGCCTGCTCGACCCAGGCCGCCCGCATCTTCGGCATGTACCCGAAGAAGGGCACGATCGCCGTCGGCAGCGACGCGGACCTCGTCGTCTGGGACCCCGACTGGCGCGGCACGCTCTCGCGCCGCACGTCGCTCTCCCGTGTCGATTACTGCGCCTTCGAGGGCTGGCCCGTGCAGGGCCGGGCGAGCGTCGTCACGCTCCGCGGCGAGGTCCAGGTCCGAGATGGCGCGTTCGTCGGCACACTCGCCCGCGGCCGGTTCATACCGCGGAAGCCCACGCACTTCTGAGCGGGCAGATCAGTTCCTCGCCAGCCGCTCGCTCTGCTCGGTCACGCGGTCGCCCTCCCAGACCGAGTCGCCGTCAGCGGCGTCCGCGTCGTCGGTCCGAGGCACGACGCCCCGCTCGGCCTGGAGGCGAACGAGTTCGGCATGGGTGGTGAAATAGCGGAGGGAGCGGCCGCGGAACTCCTCGATGGTCCTGAAGCCGTGGCGCGACATGAAGGCGGACAGCCCCTCTCGGAGCGTGTCAATCAGGCCGTAGCCGAACTTCATGACGCCCGTACAGACCTGCACGGTGTGCGCGCCCGTGAGGATGAACTGTACGGCATCCGCCCCGGACTCCACGCCGCCGATGGCGTGGAGCGTGCACCGGGGAAACTCGCCCGTTCTGGCGGCCTCGTCCGACCCGGGGATAGGCCGCCCGTTCCCTCCGCCGAACATCATCGTGCCGAGTTCCATCACCATCCGCAGGGCGATGGGCCGGACGGCTTTCGAGGAGTACCCGCCGGCGACGGAGTAGCCCTCGACCGTCGGCTCGGGGCGGAGCGTCTCGAGGTTGATGCCCATAACGCAAAGGATGGTGTTGATCGCGCTGATGCCATCGCACCCCGCGCGGAGGGCCGTCCGGGCCGGCCCCTCGATGTGCGTCACGTTCGGCGTCATCTTCGCCCACACGGGCACGCGGGCGACCTCGCGCACCCAGCCGCAGACTTCGTCGAGGATGGCGGGGTCCTGCCCCATCGCCGACCCCATGCGGCGTTCGGGCAGCCCGTGGGGGCAGGAGAAGTTCAGTTCGAGGGCGTCGACGCCGGTTTCCTGCACGCGCTCCACGATCTCGTGCCAGGCGTCGCGGCGATACTCCTCCATGACGGACGCGACGAGGACGCGGTCGGGGTAGCGGCCCTTCAGCCGCCGGAAATCGTCGAGCCAGACGCCGAAGTCGCGGTCGCTGATGAGTTCGATGTTCTCCCAGCCGTAGATTTCACGCGATGCCCCGGCCCGTAGTCGGGCGTACCTCGGGGCGACGTTCACGATGCGGGAGGCGTCGAGGCAGACGGTCTTGGCGACGACCGCGCCCCACCCCTCGTCGAAGGCCCGGGCGATCACGTTCGCGTTCGTCCCCGGCGGGCCGGAGGCGATGACGAACGGGTTGGGCAGGCGCAGGCCGTTGACGGTGACGCTCAGGTCGGGCATCAGGTCGGTTCCGGTCGTGGCTGGGAAGCCCCCAGGGTTCAGGGCGGATCACTATAGGGCGGATGGGGAACCGCCCGGTCGGGCACTCGATGTGGACCGCTGGCCGGCGGATGCACGATCCAGTATGCTCCTTGCCGCACTGGCGACCGGCCCGGAGAGACTCGATGAGCGGTTCCGATCTCCAACTCCCCCAACTCCGCGGCATGGGGAAGACCTCACGCACCGACGCCTGGTGGCTCCAGCCGGGTGCGATCCTCCTCGGCCTGACCGCGTTCATCGTGTATACGACCTGGGCCGCGCTGCAGGGACAGAACTACTTCTACGACGGCGGCGGGGCGCACTACCTCTCGCCGTTCTACTCGCCGCTGCTCTTCGGGCAGGAGAACGAGCCGCGCGTGTTCGCCGCGACGCACCCGAGTTGGTGGCCCGGGTGGCTGCCCTTCTCGCCCGCGATGCTGATCCTGATCGGCCCCGCGGGCATGCGGTTCACCTGCTACTACTACCGAGGGGCCTACTACAAGGCGTTCTGGGGTGATCCGCCCGCGTGCGCCGTGGGCGAGCCGGGGTTTCGGGCAACGCGCTATCGCGGCGAACGGAAGTTCCCGCTCGTGATGCAGAACGCGCACCGCTACTTCTTCTACCCGGCCGCGGTCTTCGTCCTCATCCTGTCCTACGACGCCTTCAAAGCCCTGTGGTTCACGCGGGCCGATGGCTCGGGGTCGGAGTTCGGCGTCGGTGTCGGGTCGCTGGTGCTGGCCGCGAACGCCATCCTGCTCGGCGGCTACACCTTCGGCTGCCACTGCGCCCGGCACCTCGTCGGCGGCGGGCGCGACCGGCTCTCGGACGCTCCGGTCCGCAAGTCCTGCTACACCTGCGTCAGTTGGCTGAACCGGAAGCACATGGCCTGGGCGTGGGTGAGCCTGGTCTGGGTCGCGCTGACCGACGTGTACGTCCGGCTGCTCTGCTCCGGCGTCATCACCGATCTGCGAATCATCTAACCGGGCCGACGCCCCTGGGTTGAACACTCGACATGACCGACTACCAGACACACGAGCACGGCGTCCTCATCATCGGAGCGGGGGGGGCAGGCCTGCGCGCTGCGATCGAGGCTTCCGCCGCCGGCGTTTCCGTCGGCGTCGTCTGCAAGTCCCTCCTCGGCAAGGCCCACACCGTCATGGCCGAGGGCGGCGTGGCGGCCGCGCTGGCCAACGTGGACGACCGCGACGGCTGGAAGGTCCACTTCGCCGACACGATGCGCGGCGGGCAGTACCTCAACAACTGGGTCATGGCCGAACTGCACGCGAAGGAGGCCCCGGACCGCGTCCGCGAACTCGAAGCCTGGGGCGCGCTCTTCGACCGCACCAAGGACGGCCGGATCCTCCAGCGAAACTTCGGCGGGCACAAGTACCCGCGACTCGCCCACGTCGGCGACCGCACCGGCCTCGAAATGATCCGCACGCTCCAGGACCACGGCATCCACCGCGGCATCGAGTTCTACATGGAGCACACCGTTACACGCCTCCTCAAGGACGGCGAGCGCGTCGTCGGCGCGTTCGGCTACGACCGCGAGCGCGGACGCTTCCGCGTCTTCAGGGCCGGGGCGGTCGTCCTCGCCACCGGCGGCATCGGACGGGCGTACAAGATCACGAGCAACTCGTGGGAGTACACCGGCGACGGGCACTCGCTCGCGTACCACGCCGGCGCGGAACTGATGGACATGGAGTTCGTGCAGTTCCACCCCACCGGCATGGTCTGGCCGCCCAGCGTCCGCGGCATCCTCGTCACCGAGGGCGTCCGCGGCGAGGGCGGGCGGCTCGTCAACAACCGCGGCGAGCGGTTCATGTTCGACGACGTGCCCGACCTCTACAAAAACCAGACCGCGAAGGACGCCGAGGAAGGCTGGCGCTATGTCACGGGCGACAAGAACGCCAACCGTCCGCCGGAACTCCTCACCCGCGACCACGTCGCACGCTGCATCGTCCGCGAGATCAAGGCCGGCCGCGGCAGCCCGCACGGCGGCGTCTTCCTCGATATCGCGTGGATCAAGGAGAAACTCCCGAACGCGCCGGAGCACATCCGCAAGAAACTGCCCAGCATGTACCACCAGTTCAAGGAACTCGCGGGCGTGGACATCACCGCCGAGCCGATGGAAGTCGGGCCGACGACCCATTACGTCATGGGCGGCGTGCGGGTGGACGGCGCGACGCAGATGTCCACCGTGCCGGGGCTTTTCGCCGCGGGCGAGGTGGCCGCGGGGCTGCACGGCGCGAACCGGCTCGGGGGCAACTCGCTCTCGGACCTGCTCGTCTTCGGTAAGCGTGCGGGCGAGCACGCGGCCGCATGGGCGAAGGAGCACGCCGCCCCGGCCCCGGACGACGGGCAGGTGCGCGACGCCGCGGCCGCCGCGCTCGCGCCGTTCGACCGCGCCTCCGGCGAGAACCCGTACACGATCCAGCACGACCTCCAGGACATGATGCAGGACAGGGTCGGGATCGTGCGCACGGAGGCGGACATGGCCGCCGCGCTCGACGGGCTGGCCGCGCTGGGGCGCCGGTCCCGAAGCGCCCGCGTGGAGGGCAACCGGGAGTACAACCCCGGCTGGCACACCGCGCTGGACCTGGAGAACCTGCTGACGGTGTCGGAGGCGGTGGCGCGATCCGCCCTCGACCGGCGTGAAAGCCGCGGGGCCCACTTCCGCGAGGACCACCCGGCCAAGAGCGACGAGTACGCGAAGCACAACACGATTGTGGTAAAGGCATCGGACGGCTCGATGGGCCTCCGGCGTGAGGCGATCGCGCCGATCCGGGACGACCTGAAAGCCGTCATCGCCGAGAACAACGCCTGAGCACCCGTACCACAGGAGGTTTGGCTATGGCGGAATCCGCATCGAACATCCAGGGCAAGAAGATCGCGGCGGGCATCTGCGGCATCCTGCTCGGCGCCCTCGGCATCCACAAGTTCATCCTCGGCAAGACCGTGCCCGGCATCATCATGCTGCTTGTGTCCGTGCTGACGCTCGGCTTCCTCAGCTGGCTGATGGCGATCATCGGGATCATCGAGGGGATCATCTACCTCACCAAGACGGATGAGGACTTCTACAACACCTATGTCATCGGCAGGAAGAACTGGTTCTGACCGGGGCGACCCCGCGCGAGAGACCCATGCCCAGAGCGACGTTCCGCATCACGAGAGGCCGGGGCGAGTCCGCCTCGTTCAAGGATTACGCTACCGAGGTGTCCGAGGGCATGGTCGTCCTCGACGCCGTGCATCAGGTCCAGGCCGAGTCCGCGCCCGACCTCGCCTGCCGCTGGAACTGCAAGGCCGGCAAGTGCGGCTCCTGCTCGGCGGAGATCAACGGCAAGCCGCGACTGATGTGCATGACCCGCCTGAGCGACCTCGACCTCTCCATGCCGGTCATCATCGAGCCGCTCCGGGCGTTCCCGCACGTGAAGGACCTCGTGACCGACGTCTCCTGGAACTACCGCGTCAAGCAGCGCATCAAGCCCTTCAAGCCCCGCAGGCCCGACGCCCCGGACGGCACGTGGCGGATGCAGCAGTCGGACGTGGACCGCGTGCAGGAGTTCCGCAAGTGCATCGAGTGCTTCCTGTGCCAGGACGTCTGCCACGTGCTGCGCGACCACCACAAGCACGAGGAGTTCGCCGGCCCGCGCCACTTCGTGTACGCGGCCGCGCTGGAGATGCACCCGCTGGACGTGGAGAACCGGGTCAGCGATCTTCGGGGCAAGGACGGCATCGGGTACTGCAACATCACGAAGTGCTGCACCAAGGTCTGCCCGGAACACATCACCATCACGGACAACGCGATCATCCCGCTCAAGGAGCGGGTGGTCGACGAGTTCTACGATCCCCTGACGCGGCTGTTCCGCATCTTCAGGCCCCGGAAGCCCGAAGGCGGGGCGTGACGACCGGCCGAGGAGGCGACGATGTCCGATCTCAAGCCGATCTCGAAGGACGCCGTTTCACGAGCGGTCGCGAAAGCCGAGCGATACCGGCTGCTCAACGAGCCGCGCGAGGCCGAGAGCATCTGCCGCGACGTGCTGGCGGTCGACCCCGCCAACCACGACGCGACGGCGTGCCTCATCCTCGCGATGACGGACCTGTTCCACGTCTTCGAAGTCAAGCCCGACGATGCGCGTGCTCTCCTGGCACGGCTGCCGAGCGACTACGAACGCCGCTACTACGCGGGCGTGATCGACGAGCGGTGGGGGAAGGCGCTCCTCCTCGGCGGCTACCAGCCGGAGGTCGCGTTCGGCTTCTTCCGCTCAGCGATGAACCACTACGAAGCCGCGGAAGCGATCGCGTCCGAGGGCAACGACGACGCCGTTCTCCGCTGGAACGCCTGCGTGCGCATCATTGAACGGTACGGGCTGGCAGCGTCCGAGGCCTCCGCGCCCGACGAGCTGGACGCCTTCGACGACGACGTGCCGGTGCGCTGATGCACCCTTCGCGGCCAGCCCCGGGCTCCCCCGTCTCGTGGCGCGAGGCCGTGCGCGTCTGGGCCGCGATCGGTCTCCAGAGTTTCGGCGGTCCGGCGGCGCAGATCGCCGTGATGCACCGCATCCTCGTCGATGAGAAACGCTGGATCAGCGAACGTCGGTTCCTGCACGCGCTGAACTACTGCATGTTGCTGCCCGGCCCGGAGGCAATGCAGCTGGCGACGTACGTCGGCTGGCTGATGCACCGGACGGCCGGCGGCCTGCTGGCCGGCGCGCTGTTCGTTCTGCCCGGGTTTGTTTCGATCCTGGCGCTCAGCCTCGCGTACGCCGTGTTTCACGGGACCTGGGCGCTCGACGCCCTCTTCTTCGGCATCAAGGCCGGCATTCTGGCGATCGTCGCGCAGGCGGTCGTGCGGATCGGGCGTCGCGTGCTCCGCAACGCCACGATGGTCGCGGTCGCGCTGGGCGCGTTCTTCGGGATTGCGTTTCTGCGTCTGCCGTTCCCGCTGATCATCGCGTGCGCCGCCGCGATCGGGCTTGTCGGAGGCCGACTCGCGCCGCGTGTCTTCTGCGTGGTCGGCGAGCACGGCCCGGGCGGCCACGCCGAGGACGGCCTTGTGGACACCGCCATCGGCGACGGTCGCCTCGACCACACACGCCCGACCGTCGTCGGCACGATTCGCACGGCCTTGCTGTGGCTTGCGCTCTGGCTCGGCCCGGTCGCGACGCTGGCGCTCGTTCTGGGTCGTACGAGCGTTTACACGCTCGAAGCGATCTTCTTCAGCAAGGCCGCGGTGGTCACGTTCGGCGGGGCCTATTCGGTGCTCGCATACGTCGCGCAGCAGGCCGTGGAGCGGTTCGGCTGGCTGCTTCCCGGCGAGATGCTGGACGGCCTCGGCATGGCCGAGACGACGCCGGGACCGCTCATCCAGGTCGTACAGTTCGTCGGGTTCATGGGCGCGTACCGCGAGCCGGGCCTGCTGCACCCGCTGCTCGCCGGCACGATCGCGTCCGTGCTGGTGACCTGGGTGACGTTCGTGCCCTGCTTCATGTGGATCTTCGTCGGCGCGCCGTACGTCGAGGCCCTGCGCGGGCGCAGGTCGCTGACGGCGAGCCTCTCGACGATCACCGCTGCGATCGTTGGCGTGATCCTCAACCTCGCGGTGTGGTTCTCCGTTCACACCCTCTTCGGTGAGTCGCGCACGGTTGAGTTCGGACCGGTGACGTTCCTGGCGCCGGCGCCAGGCTCGATCCTCTGGAGCGCGGTGGCGGTCGCTTCGCTGGCGTTCGGGCTTGTGTTCGGCCTGAAGTGGGGCGTCCTGCGCGTTCTCGGAGCGTGCGTCGTCGCGGGTGTTGTGCTTCGGCTGATCGCGTGACGAGGCCGCGTGCGCTACGACTCCGAGCGGTCAGAGCCGCGGTACCGATACACGCGGACGTCTTCGAGCGTCACAAGGCCTTCCTGCACCATCTCGTCGAGGTGCGGCAGCAGCGTCTCGATCTTGTCGCGGCTGTCCACGATCTCGATGACCATCGGCAGGTCCTCGGAGAGCCGCAGGATCTTGGTCGTGTGGAGCCGCGAGTTCGCGCCGAATCCCATCGGTCCCCGCAGAACCGTCGCCCCGGCCAGGTGCAGCTCCCTGGCCTTGAGCACGATGGCCTCATAGAGCGGCTTGCCCTGCCAGCGGTCGCTCTCGCCGATGAAGATGCGGAGAAGCACCCCCGCTTCAGGGATCGTCATGGCTATACCCCGTAGATGCGATGCGCGGTGCGCACGCCCGCCCAGACGGCCAGCAGCCCAAGCCCGTTGTTCAGCAGGAGGTTCAGGGCGACGAAGAGCCACTGCCGGTCCGCGGCGAGAGCGAGCGTCTCCTTGCCGAAGGTGGAGAAGGTGGTGAAGCCGCCCAGAACACCGACGACGAGCGCGAGGCGGTACTCCTCGCGGATCAGCACAGGCCCCGCGAACGCCGCCGCGAAGAACCCGACCAGCAGGCACCCGACGGCGTTCACGGCCAGCGTGCCCGTGGGGAACGACGAGCCCGACAGCCCCTGGACCCACCCGCTCATCGCGTACCTGAGCACGCCGCCGAGGCCCGCACCAAGGAAGATGAGCGCGATCTTGATCATCGGGTTCGCTGCCGCCATCCGGTCTCGGCGTCAAACGCATTGTACCGGACCCAGTCCTGGACCTGCTGATCCGTAGGCTCCGCGGCCCGCCACGCCGCCCAGAACAGTCCGGCCAGGGTCGTTGCGCCGTCCGCCATCCGCTCCGCGATGAACTGCCGGCCCGGCTCCTCGCGCAACGCCCCGGACTTCTCAAGGGCGTAGAGCGGCTCGACCGCGGCGTGGCTTCGCTCGACGTGCGCGATCGTCGCCTCCCACACGCCGTCCGCCTCGATCCGCGGCAGGTCGCCCAGGAACGGCCGCAGCCCCTCGGCGTTCAGGGCGTGCCATTCGACGATGTCGCCGTCGATGTATCGGTGGAAGGCGTACTCGGTCGTGTAGTTCTTCGGGTTCGGTCCGACCCAGCCGTGGTGATGGATCGTCGTGTGCAGCGGCTGGGCGGCGTCGCCGACGAAGTGGCTCAACTGCCCCATGTGGTAGACCGCGTTGGCCCGGGCCGCGGCGTACTGATGGGCACGCCGCGGATCGTCGAGGCGTTCGAGGATGCGCACGGTGTTGAAACTGGAGACGAGTTTCGCGTACTGCTCCGCGATCGCGTAGGGGAGAAACCCCACCTTGCCGGCGTCGGGACCGGTCACGCCGCGGCGTTCGCCCCCGGGGCGCGCGCGACCGATCGCGAGCACGAAGTCATACCGGAGCGCGGGGAGCGTGCGGAGCGTCAGCCCGGCGTCGCTCAGGAGTTCGGCGTCGAGGTAGTGGTCCGGGCCGTTCTCGTGCTCGAGCGCGGGCAGGCGCGTCCCGCGCCACCGGTCAGGCTCGTTCGACTGGTACGCGGCCTGCGCGGCGATGGCCGGGTCGCGCACCCACGCGGGCATCTCGTCGGGCAGCAGCGAGATCGCGCAGTGCGTGATCGTGCGGTGGCCGGGCGCGCTCCACCCGAGCGCAACCGACGCGATGCAGGCCAGCGCGAGAGCGGCCAGTCGGCGCTTCATGCGTTCGTCTCCTGTCCCCGCCCGACTCGGCCGGGCATCGAGGATACGGGGCGAGCCGGCCGTTCGTCCTCGCGTCACTCCCCCAGGGCACGAAGCACAACGGTCGCGTACGCCCCGCGAGGAAGATCGAACGAAACCGTAACACGATGGCGCCCCCCTGTCAGTTCGTCCGCCACGGCCGGGGACATCTCGAAAGCAGCAGCCTCGACGAAGAGCGGACGCGGCGCCTCGCCGAAGAACGGGCGGCGCAGCCCAGGAATACGCAGGTCGTCGAGTGCCAGGCCCTCCCCGCTCAGGACCGCCGAAACCGCGTCCCCCCACGGGTCTTCGAGCCGCGTCCGTCTGGAGAGCAGCGGCAGAACGAGCGTCCGCCAGCGATCGCCGACGCCGGCCGCGACGGGAAAGAGCATCTCGCCGAAGGGGTCGTCGGTGCGCAGGAGGCGCGGGCCGCGGATGCGCTCCATGCCGCCGGTCTGAGCCGAAGGCGCCTCATCAGCGATGCGCCGGGCCAGCCGGCGGGCCGTCTCGTTCCAGAGGTACGACTGGTACGCCTCGACGCTCATCGCCTGCGTGAAGTAGGGGAGCGCGGCGAAGGCGTCGCGGAACGAGCCGCCCGCGGCCAGCGTCTCGAACGCCGCCCGCTCAGGGCAGCGGGGGAGTTGCGCCACGAGGTCGTCCCAGTGACCCCAGGCAGCGGCGCAGGCGCGGGTGATCTTCTTCGTCTTCCCCGCGTCCTTGCGCGACGGCGTGCCGACGGCGAGGCGCAGAGCCTGCTCGAACTCACCGCGGATCAGGTGGCGGCCGACCCATCCCTGCCCGTGCCGCGCCGAGCCGAAGCGCTGGTCGCCGAAGTAGTTGATGAGGAGCAGCGAATCCGTCGCATCGGGACAACGGAGCACGGCCGCCCGGCGCTCCATCGTGCGGACTCGCTCCCGGGTCAGGTCCCGGACGACGATGACGAAGCGGTTGCCCTCGATGCTCCCCGCGGTCATGGCCTGCCCGGCGAATCCCAGCAGTTCCGCGGACCAGCCGCGGCCATCGACGCGATCCGGCAGCCCCCGCGCGTCCGCCGGCACCGAGACATGCTGGCGGGTCTCGGCGTGCTTGTCCTTCAGGCCGGCGTAGGCGACCTGCCCTTGTCGAACGCCCAGTTCGCGGGCCAGGAACGCGGCGGCGTCCGGGGTGGCGATGGATGTCTTGGCGAGCGTGTAGATGGCGTGCGGAGCATCGCGACCGGGCCGATCGCGGAGCGATTCGAGAAAGCCGGGAGCGGGCTTCTCCTCGACCCGGAAGTCCGACGGCTGGCGGCGGATCGTCATCGGGTCGCCTCAGGAGAGCCGCTGGAGTCGGGCGTATTCGAGGATGAGCGTCTTGTCGCCGACCTGCCCGAAGCGGACCCGCACGCGGACGCTCGTCCCGCCGTCGAGGCTCAGGACCGTGCCGACGCCGAACTGCGGGTGGTGGACGCGACATCCCGGCGGGAAAGCCTCCTTCGCCTGGGCGAGCCTGCCTCCGGAGGGTGCGACCGAGCCGACCGGGCGGTGAGAGCCGGAATCGTTGCTCCAAGCGTCGTCGTCGTGCGACTCGGCGAGTTCGACGACGCGGACATGGGCTGGGTCGATTTCCTCCAGAAAGCGGCTGGGGATCGTGCGTTCGGTCCGGCCGCGGAGCGTCCTGGTCCGTGCGCTGGTGATCTGGAGACGCCGCATGGCACGGGTCATGCCGACGAAGAACAGGCGGCGTTCCTCCTCGAGGTCGGACTCGGACTCCCATGCACGGGCGTGCGGGAGGCAGCCCTCTTCGAGGCCGATGATGGCGACGGCGGGGTACTCAAGCCCCTTGGCGGCGTGCAGTGTCATGAGCGTGACCGCGCCCTGGGCCGGATCGACGGCGTCGGCATCCGCGACGAGCGAGACCCGTTCGAGGTACGCCCTGAGCAGGGCCAGCAGTGGGGGAGCCGCAGGCCGCTCGCCGTCGGCGGCCGCCTGCACGCCGGGGAAGGTCATCGGGTCCGCTTCGGGGTCGTACTCGGCCTCGAACTCGGCCGCAGAGGAGACGACCTCGGCGAGATTGTCGAGGCGTTCACGGTCGGTTTCGGTGCCGCTCTCGGCCTGCTTCATGTACATCGCTTCGAGGCCGGAATCCTTGATGACCCGCTCGACCAGTTCGCTGAGTCTACCGGCGACGGACGCGCCGAAGAAGGTGCCGTTGCCCGTCCAGCCGTCGAGCGTCGAGACGAACTTCCGCACGGCGGTGATCGCTCGCGCCGAGAGTCCCGCGATCGACTCGACGCGGCGCATGGCCTCGATGAGCGGCGTGCCTACGCGGGCGGCCTCCGACTCGACCGCGGCCAGCGTCGCGCTGCCGATGCCCCGAGTCGGCACGTTCACGATGCGGCTCAGCGAAACATCGTCGGCGGGATTCGCCACCACGCGCAGATAGGCGAGCGCGTGCTTGACTTCCTCCCGCTGATAGAACGCCGTGCCGCGGGCGACGACGTAGGGGGCCGCGGCGGCGCGGAGGGCGTCCTCGACGACGCGGGACAGCGCGTTCGTCCGGTACACGACCGCCATCTCACGCCAGGCGAGGCCTTCTTCACGCAGCCTCCGGAACCAGTCCACGACGAGGTTCGCCTCGTCGTGCTCGTCCTCGCAGAAGGCGACGGTGACCGGATCGCCGCCGGGTTTCGACGTGAAGAGGTCCTTCGGCTTGCGCATGCGGTTGCGGCGGATGACCGAGTCCGCCGCCCCCAGGATGGGCGCGGTCGAGCGGAAGTTCTCGCCGAGCGTGATGACGGACGCGTCGGGATAGTGCTCCTCGAACTCGAGGATGTTGGTGATGTCCGCGCCCCGCCACGAATAGATGGAGTTATGCACGACGATGCCGTCGGCGACGTAGTTGCGCGCGTGCGGGACGGAGAGGTCGTGGACGGGACCCTCATAGTCCTCCCATTCGACCGAGGCCACGGTGTCCTCGACGATCTCGCCGTTCTCGTGCACGGGCACCACCATGCCGGGATGAATGTGGCTCGCCGGCATGAAAAGGAACGCTTTCGAAGGGGTCAGCCTCGCGCGTGAAATGACCTCGATGCCCTCGTCAAGGGCACGAATCTCGTTCGCCAGCGTGAGTGCCGCGTCGTAGTCTTTCCTCGAGGTCTCGATGCGCCACGTTCCTCGAACACCCTCGCGGACCGGGAAGTTCGGCTCAGCGGCCGTGCGAAGCCCACGGTCGGACGTGACGATCTGAACGCGGTGCTCGTGCCACGGGCGGACGGTCTTGGGACGTGGGTCTCCGAAGACGGTGAACAGCACGTGCTCCCTGGACCACGCACGACCGTCCGCGCCCTTCCGACGAGTCACCGCGCCCGGCCTGTGATGCGGGAATCGAGCGTCGAGGTGAAGGTCCTGCATGAGCCGGCGCGCACCGGCTTCGGTGTCGATGAGCGAGTACAGACGGTCGAGGTGCTCCTGTGACAGGTCCATGCGGCGGCCGCGAACGAAGAACACCGCCGTGGGGATCCCGTACCGGACCGAGTAGTACTGCTCGTGGAACTTCGCGTCGGCGGAGTTGCGCGACGAGTGCAGCACCCAGACAGCGTCGGCCACTTCCTGGTTCGTCCTGACCTGAAGCCCGGAAAGCAACTCGCGATCCTTGCTCGTCCTGACGCCTCGCGTCGTGCCGATCCGAAATCCCACGCCCCTCTTCCACATCAGGTAGGTATAGTGCAGCGTTGAATCCGCGCGCAGTCTGGCGAACATGACGTGGTTTGGAGTCGCCCGGAGGACGCGGCAGCCCTCCGTCGATATGCGCACCAATCGTCCCCGGTACCGGCGCGTCAGGACCCTATCCACCGCCATCCGGGAGACCCGCCCCCATCCCGAGCCGGCGAAGACCTCGCTCCCTTCTGTGAGCGTCTCGATCGCACGCGGTCCGTCCGGAGTCGAAACGCGCGAGCCAGGAGGCAGGCACTGGTCAGGGTCCCCGACCACGCAGACGTTCGGCCGCCCCCCCCCTTCGGACGCGCCCGCCAGCAGCGACGCGATCACGAACTGGGCGTGGTTGGTGTCCTGGTACTCGTCGATGAGCAGGTACTGCCACCGGGACCGGCAGTCCTCGCGCACCCGCGCCGAGCGCGTGAGCATCGTCGCCGTCAGCAGCAGCAGGTCGTCGAAATCCACGGCGTTGGCGGCCCTGAGCGCCTTCTCGTACGCCTGGTAGATCCTCGCCGTGGTCTTCGCGGCGAAGTCCCCCGCCTCGGCGGCGAAGGCGTCCGCGGTCCGGAGGCGGTTTTTGGCCCGCCCGATCGCCGCCAGCATCGCGGCAGGGGACCAGTTCGTCGTCGAGAGGTTGAGCGACGCGATCACCTTCTTCATCAGCGCGCTCTGGTCCGCGGCGTCGTAGATGGTGAAATCCGGGCCGATGCCGAGATCGACGCCGTCGGTTCGGGCCGTCTCAACGTTCCGGCGCAGCAGGCGGGCGCAGAGAGCGTGGAAGGTCGTCACCGTCAGGCCCCGGACGCGACGGGCGGCGGGGCCTTCGGTCTCGCCAGACGGGTTGAGCATCGAGAGGACACGCTCGCGCATCTCGCCCGCCGCCCGGTTCGTGAACGTCAGGGCGAGAATCGACCACGCCGGCACGCCGCACCCGACCAGGTAGGCGATCCGACGCGTGATCACACGCGTCTTGCCCGACCCGGCCGCCGCCAGCACGAGGAGCGGCCCCTCGGTGGTGGTCACGGCTCGCCGCTGCGGCTCGGTGAGGTCGGCGAGGAGGTGGTCGAGTTCCGGGGCTTCGGCAGGCTGGCCCGCATCCGTTCGGGTCATTGTCGCTCCTTGCTGCCTGAGCGTAGCGGTCGTGCGGCATGCTTATGCACCCGCCGAGTGCCGAACGGACGAGAGCACGGGGAGAACCCCCCAAGCCCGGCCGCCGTATGGCCGATGGCAGGGATGCCGCGGGGCCGGGCCTCGTGGTTGCCTCATTGACAGGGCGCGGCGGCGGAATTACGGTTCCCCCGCGTGTGAGGGGGATGGAAGGGCACGGCAGCCGAACGGATGAGCCAGGCGCACCGAGAACCAGACCTGACCGAGAGCAGGACCGCTGGGCGGCCCGGTGACACCAAGCCCGTTGCCCCTCCGACCGACACCCCGACCTCGTCGCACGACACCGATACCCCCCAGGACCTGGCCAAGGGCGGCACGAACGTCGACACGCTGGTCGGTCGGCTCGTCGTCGAGCAGGGCCTGGCGACGCCGGAAGAAGTGCAGGCGTGTCTGGAGTTGTCGCGGCGCGCCCGCGAAGTCGAGGCCAACCAGCGGTCGCTGGTCGAACTGCTCGTGGACAACGAGTACGTCACCCGTCGCCAGGTGTCCCGCCTCCGGCAGATCATCGAGGCCGAGCGCTCGGGCCAGCAGATCCCGGGCTACAAACTCCTCGGCAAACTCGGCGCGGGGGCGATGGCGACCGTCTACAAGGCGAAGCAACTCAGCCTCGACCGCATGGTCGCGATCAAGGTGCTGCCCCGGAAGTACTCGGCGAACCCGCAGTTCATCGAGCGGTTCTACGCCGAGGGCCGGGCCGCCGCACAGTTGAACCACCCCAACATCGTCCAGGCGTTCGACGTCGGCAAGGCGGGCGACCACCACTACTTCGTGATGGAGTACGTGGACGGCCGGACGGTCTACGACGACATCGCCAAGCACCGGAGATTCAGCGAGGCCGAGGCGCTGGACGTGGTGATCCAGGTCGCCGAAGCGCTCGAGCACGCGCACTCGAAAGGTCTGATCCACCGCGACGTCAAGCCCAAGAACGTCATGCTGACCAAGGAAGGCGTCGCCAAACTGGCCGACATGGGCCTCGCCCGTGCGATCACCGACAAGGAGGCCGCCGAAGCCGAGGCGGGCAAGGCTTTCGGCACCCCGTACTATATCTCGCCGGAGCAGATCCGGGGCGAGAAGAACATCGGCCCGCCCGCGGACATCTACTCGCTCGGGGCGACGCTGTACCACATGGTGACGGGGTCGGTGCCGTTCGACGGCAAGAACCCGTCGGCGGTGATGCACAAGCACCTGAAGGCGGACCTGGTCCCGCCCGACCACGTCAACCCGAAACTGGGCGCGGGGATCAGCGAGGTCATCGAGATGATGATGGCCAAGGACCCGCGCCGCCGGTACCCCACCTGCACCGACCTGCTGATCGACTTGCGGGCGATCCGCAAGGGGGAGACGCCGACGATCGCCCACAAGGACGTGCTGCCGGCCGACGCCGTCGCGAGCCTCGCCGCCGCCGAGGCCGCCGCCCCGGCCGAGATCGCGGTGGACACGGCCGCCTCGGGGGCGGGGTCGGTCTTCAAGGAGCCGCTCTTCATCATCATGTGCGTGATCGCCGTCATCAGCATCACCTTTAACGTCGTCCTGCTGGCCCTGCGCGGATGACGCGAGTTTCGGCTTGCCTTCGGGGGCAGGCCCGTGTTAGGCTTAGGCACCGCTCGCCGGGACTGGCCCGGCGGGGCGGGGTTCAGGGGTTTCGGAGGCACGGCGCGGTGATGAAGACGGCACAGACGATCGCGGCCGGCGCTTCCGCCCGTGGGCGGCGTTCGGCGGCTCGGTCATGACCCGGCCCCCTACCCCGACACCACGTACACACCACCATGATCGCGGGGAGCGTTCCCCGCGGACACCCATGGGACCGCGCGTGCGCGCGGCCCGCAACACCAGGAGTGCATGACATCAGAGGGCGAAGATTCTACAGAGACGCCGGGCCGGTCCGACGCATCCGCGTCAATCACCTCATCCGCATCAGCCCGGTCAGGCTGGTCGGCCCGGACAACGAGCAGATCGGCGTCGTCGAGACGCCCGAGGCGATCCGCATGGCCCAGGAGCAGGGGCTGGACCTCGTCGAGGTCGTCCCCGACTCACGCCCGCCGGTCTGCAAGATCATGGACTACGGCAAGTACAAGTACGAACTCTCCAAGAAGGAGACCAAGAGTTCGTCGAAGGGGTCGGAACTCAAGGAGATCCGCCTCGGCCGATCCGTGAAGATCGACCCTCACGACGTCAAGATCCGAGTCGATCAGGCCCGACGCTTCCTGCTCGACGGGCACAAGGTGCAGATCACGCAGCGCTTCCGCGGCCGCGAGATGATGCACAAGGAACTCGGCATCGCCCGCCTGCGTGGGATCTGCGACGACCTCGCCGACGTGGCCAAGGTCGAGTCCGAGCCTCGCTGGGCGGGGCGGCAGGCGAGCATCCTCCTCGCCCCGGACAAGCCCAAGGTCGAAGCGATCAAGCGGAAACTGGAACGTGAGAAGCAGGCCCGCGAGCAGGCCGACAAGCCCGCGGAACCCGACGAGGGCGCACCGGCGGCCGACGAACTCGCCGAGCCGAAGGACAAGGGCGGCAAGAAGAAAGGCCCGAAGGACCAGCGCGCCCGCAACCCGATCGACGAGGAACTGGACTCGCTGCTCGGCGGTTGACGCCGGCGGAACGCTTCGACGCCCGATGTGCCGAGCCCCGCGGTCGGGTCAGTCGTGCCGCAGGGCGACGATGGGGTCTTGCTTCGCGGCCTGCCTCGCGGGGTAGATGCCGAACACCAGGCCGGTGATCGTCGCCACCACGAACGCGACGGCGATGGACCATCCCGTGACCTGGGTGTGAAGTTGCGCGTCGGACTTGAGCAGGTTGAGAACGAACGGTCCCGCGTAGCCGAGCAGCACGCTCGCGCCGACGCCGAGGAGGACGCCGATCACGCCGCCGATGCCCGAGAGCACGCCGGTCTCGACGACGAACTGAGAGACGATGTCGAAGCGTTTCGCGCCGACGGCCCTGCGGATGCCGATCTCGCGGGTTCGCTCCTGCACGGTGGCGAGCATGATGTTCATGATGCCGATGCCGCCGACGAGGAGCGAGATGCCCGCGACCATGCCGAGCACGACCTGCCACGTGAGGGCGGTGCGCTTGGCTTGTTCGAGGAGCTCGTACGGCACGATGATGGAGACATCGGTCAGGTCGGGGTGCCGAACGGCCATCAATCGGTGGAGCCGCGCGGCGTCTGTCAGAACGGTCTCACGGGTCGGGGAGACGATGTAGACCTCCGAGACCTGCACTTCGTTGCCCGTGAACGAGCCGGCCGAGCGTCGCAGCACCAGGTCGCCGAAGATGTCGTTGGCGGTGGTGACGGGGATGTGAACGTCGTGGTTCATGTCCCGCCCGACGAGCTTCGCGCCCGCTCCGCCCGCGAGGCCGACCGGCGCGAGCACGCCGACCACCGTGAACGCCTTGTCGTCGATGTTGATGGTGAGGCCGATCGGGTCTTCGTAGGGGAAGAGCGCCCGCGCGACCTCCTTCCCGATCACCGCGACCATCGCGCCCTCGTCGATGTCGCGCTGGGTGAGAAAACGTCCCCGTGCCATCCGAAGCCCCGCCGCGCCGAGCAGTTCCGGCGTGCTGCCGAAGGCCTGGCTCGTGCGCATCCGGTCGGCACGCAGCACCTGCCCGCCGACCTCCTTGAGCGCGACGATGCTCTCCGCGTGGGGGAAGTTCTCGCGCAGGACGTTGAGGTCGTCGCGGGTCAGGCCGTAGCGGCTGATCATGCCGGTCTGCTGCCCGCCCTGCTGGGTGATCGAGTCCGCGGGCCGTTCGGAGCGGATGATGAGATTCCGCGCGCCCAGTTGCTCCAACTGCAACAGGGCCTCCTGCTTCGAGCCTTCGCCGATCGAGACCATGATGATCACCGCCGCCACGCCGAGGATGATGCCCAGGGCGGTCAGGAACGACCGGAGCATGTGCAACCGGAGGTTGCGGAGTCCGAGGCGGAAGGTCTCGAGGAAGTAACTCACAGCGGATTCCCGGGGTCCGAGGTGGCCCGGCCGCACGCTTCCGTGATGCGGGTCGGGCCGTGGGCCGATACTCTAGGTCCGGGAGACGTACCGATGAGCGTCGTCCAGGTTGGCGCGGAGACCGAGACCGACCGAGGATGGTCCTACGACGTTCGCATCCGCGTCGCCGGCGCGGTCACACGCCATGTCGTAACGCTCGCATGGGTGGACCACGACTACTGGTGCGGCGGCACTCGCCCGCCGAGCGAGGTCGTCGAGCGGCTGCTCCGCTTTGTGGTCGGAAGCGTCGAAGCGGCCCTGCCCGAACGGTTCGACGCAGCGACCGTGCGGCGGTGGATTCCCGATATCGACACGGAGATGACGCAATCCCTCGCGCCGATCGAGTGACTCTCGCTCGTCACCGGCCGGCGTCAAGACGCTTCCGGAGCACGCCGATCGCGTGCCGGACCCTCTCCCGCGCGGTGCCGCCGGCCACGTCACGCTTGGCGATGGTCGCGTCGAGGGTCAGCCGGGGATAGGCGTCCTCGCCCGCCGCGGGCGCGTGCCCGCGGATCACCTCGATCGGCAGGTCTTCGAGCGAGCAGCCGCGCGAGATCGCCTCGCGCACGAGCCGGCCGGTCTGCTCGTGCGCGTCGCGGAAGGGCACGCCCTTCTCGACGAGGTAGTCGGCGAGTTCCGTCGCGTTCGCAAAGCCGCCGGCGGCCGCCGCCCGACACCGGTCGCGGTCGAATCGGCAGCCGGCCACGACCCGCTCGGCGAGCCGCAGACACAGCGAGAGTTGATCCATCGCGTCGAAGATCGACTCCTTGTCCTCCTGCAGGTCCTTGTTGTACGCGAACGGCAACCCCTTCAGCGTCGCAAGGAATCCCGTCTGACCCCCGATGATCCGCCCCGCCTTGCCACGCAGCAGTTCGCACCCGTCCGGGTTCTTCTTCTGCGGCATGATGGACGACCCGCTGGTGACGGCGTCGTCCATCTCGACCAGGCCGAACTCACCCGATGAATAGAGAATCAACTCCTCGCCGAGCCGCGAGAGATGCACGGCGCACAGGGCCGCGGCCGCGAGCGTCTCGGCGACGAAGTCGCGGTCGGCGACCGCGTCCATGCTGTTCGCGGTCGGGCCGTCGAAGCCGAGATCGCTGGCGAGCGTCTCACGGTCGATCGGGTACGCCGTTCCCGCCAGCGCGGCCGCTCCGAGGGGGCACAGGTTCGCGCGACAGCGGGCATCCCGGAACCTGCCCGCGTCGCGGTCCAACGACTCCGCGTGGGCGAGCGCCCAGTGCGCAAGCAGCACCGGCTGCGCCCGCTGCATGTGCGTGTAGCCCGGGAACGGCGTGTCGATCTCTCGGTCGGCGAGGGCAACGAACGCCCGCTGCAACGCCCGCAACTCCGCGATCCGCTCGTCGATCGCCTCCCGAACCCACAGCCGCAGGTCCGTCGCCACCTGATCATTGCGGCTGCGCCCCGTGTGCAGTTTCTTGCCCAGCGGCCCGAGCATCGCCACCAGCCGCTGCTCGACCCAGGTGTGGACATCCTCCGCACCGCAGTCGCACGGGGCGTCCCGCATCTGTCCGACCTCCTCTTCCAGATCGGTCAGCGCCCGCTCCAGTCGTCCCACCTCATCCCCCGCCAGCACGCCCGCCCCTCCCAGCGCCCTCGCCCACGCCTTCGACCCGGCGATATCCTGCCGCACGAGCCGCCAGTCGAACGTCAGCGAGTCGTTGATGGCCCGGAAGACCGCGTCAGGCCCCGCGGAGAACCGGCCGCCCCAGAGGGAGTGTGCAGGCTGTGTCATGCCGTCGAGTGTACGCCGCGGCCCGCTCGGATCGGCACGGCCGCAACAGCCCCGTGCGCCCGCTGGGCATCGATGAGGCCGTTGTTACACTGTCGGCATGACCGACGACGATCGGACTCCATCCGAGGTGCCCGCCGGCGTCAGGCCGTCGCCTGAACTCTTGGAGGCGGTCTACGCCCAACTTCGGGCCATCGCCCAGCGAGCGATGGCCGCAGAGGGGTCGAGCCACACGCTCCAGGCCACCGCCCTGGTTCACGAGGCGTTCCTGCGGCTCTCCGAAGGGCGTCAGAAGCCCTGGGCGAATGAGGCCCATTTCTTCGCCGCGGCCGCGGAGGCCATGCGCCGCATTCTTCTCGACCACGCCAAGTCGAAACGCCGGATCAAGCGGGGGGGAGGCCGATCGCGGTTGCCGCTGGACGTGGCAGGCGTAGCCGATCTGGCCTCCGGGGACGACCCTGATCGCATCGAGGCGTTCGACCGCGTCTTCCGTCGCTTTGAGCACGAATCGCCCGATGCGGCGGAAGTCGTGCGGCTTCGCTTCTACGCCGGACTGAGTGTCGAACAGACAGCGGCGTCACTCGGAGTGTCAACGCGAACGGTCAACAGGCACTGGACGTACGGCCGTGCGTGGCTCGCACGCGAGCTCCAGCGCGACGCGGGCGCCCCGAGTCTTCCGGAGGAATGACCCTCGTGAGCAAGGACCGGGTCCGGCGAGTCTTCGAGGCGGCCGCGGAGTTGCCCGCCGAGGAGCGAGCGGCGTTCATCGAACGCGAGTGCGCCGGCGATCCGGCGCTGCGTGCCGAGGTCGATTCATTGTTCGCCGCGCTGCACGCCGCCGGTGAGTTCCTCGGCTCGCCTACGGCTCGACCTGACGATGCTCCCACCGCTGACGGCCCAGAGGGCGGACCCGGCATCATTGCGCACGAGGCTTCTGGCGACGCCATCGGCCGCTACAAGTTGCTGCAGGTGATCGGGGAGGGGGGTTTCGGTACCGTCTGGATGGCGGAGCAGACGGAGCCGGTGCTGCGGCGCGTCGCGCTCAAGATCATCAAACTCGGGATGGACACCAAGCAGGTGATCGCCCGCTTCGAGGCCGAGCGGCAGGCGCTCGCGCTCATGGACCACCCCAACATCGCGCGGGTCTTCGACGCCGGCGCGACCGAGACCGGCCGGCCCTACTTCGTGATGGAACTCG
>Ga0226835_1000201_pt1 | contig 99421 bp, 94 predicted proteins | sample LAC_MetaG_1_FD_163627 | JGI IMG/M metagenome (GOLD analysis project Ga0226835, IMG submission 163627) | Anaerobic ammonium oxidizing microbial communities from anammox membrane bioreactor (MBR) in UC Berkley, California, United States -... | ecosystem: Engineered > Bioreactor > Anaerobic >... | reverse complement strand
CATGGAGGACACATGGCGTCACATTGGCACCCTCGTCGAAAACATCGACGCCCTCGAATGCCAGAACTATATCGCCAACGCCGGATACGCTTCCGTCAAAACGTGAAGGACTCTAGTGATCCAGGCACCCACGACCGTCATGAACCCGACCATCGACCAGAAGATCATCGAGCGGTCACGGCGGGACGATGCCACCGCAGCGGCAAGTGAGTGGGATGCGGAATTTAGAACGGATTTGTCGAGCCTGCTCGATGACGCGACCATTGATGCCGCCATCGTGCATGGCCGACCGATGGACCTGCCACCGGACAAGGACGCGAACCGTTTTGCGTTCCTTGATGTCAGCGGAGGGCGTTCGGATGCATCCGTTATCTGTGTCGGTCACAAAGGTGGCGACGGGCAATTCGTGCTGGACGCGATCCGCAGCCGCAAAGCGCCGCACGATCCTGCCGAGGTCCTGAAAGAGTTTGTCGCCTTGGCGAAGGAGTATGGCTGCCGCGAGTTGACGGGCGACAACTACGCGGGATCGTGGCTCTCCGGGGCCGTCCAGAAACTCGGCATGACGTATCACCGCAGCAGGCTGAACAAGTCCCAACTTTACCTGGAATCGGTCCCGGTGTGGATGCAAGGCAAGGTGGAGATTCCGAACCATCCTGTCCTGATCCGGGAGCTTCGTCTGCTGGAACGCCGAACCAGCCGCAGCGGCAAGGATAGCGTCGATCACCCCCAAGGCGCGAATAGCCACGACGATCACGCCAACGCCCTTGTCGGCTGCATGAATCTGGTCATGAAGCCGCAACAGGCACGAACCGGATGGGTAGGCGTATCGGTATATCAAGATGGATACGCCATCGCCGGCCCGAACGCCACCGGCTATCCGGGGCAACTGCCTCCCGGCGCGTCGAGGTGCCTTTTCTAGACATTGCTTGACAGTCGTTACACTCGTCAACACCCCTGCGCAGGATTAATATAGTTCTCAAGTTGAAATTGAGGATTATTGAAATTGACCATCAATGCCGAAGAAGAATTGGCAAAACTACAGGCTTTCTTCGATACTGAAAAAGCAAAGTTGCTTCCGGCTATTGAGGATGAGCAGCGAAAGCAGGCTGAGGTAAAACTTGCCGCTGAGGAAAAGCGCCTGAAGTCCCTGAAAGACGACGCGGCTGAGCACGCCCGTTACGTCATCGAGGACGTGGACGTTAAGCTCGACGCGGCCATCGCCACCGTAGCGAAGCTGCTGAAGGAACGACTGGCTGTCTTTGATGAGATCGGCGCGCGTTACTCGGCGGTCGTGCATGTGGGCCATCACGCCAGAAATCCCCGGATCAACTCCGGTGCGATTGCCGAGATTCTCAACGTCGCGATGAGGGAACGCCGCGCCCCCACCGAGGGTGGATACACGCTGGCCGACATGCGCGCACTCGGCGCTGTGTACAGCCGTCCCGACCCGAAGAAGGGGAAGGCACGGGCATGAGCACGCTGGATTGCACCATCGTTAAAGCCGATGAACGCCTTATAATCGGCTGGGCTGCGGTGGCCGTCGAGAAAAATCAGGTCGTGACGGACCTCGAAGGCGACCAGTACGACGACCCGGAAGATTTCGTCAAAGCCGCCACGGATTTCATGGCCGACACGCGCCAGTCGCTTCTACGGCATAGCGGCGGTCAGGTCGGCGTCGTTCTGCATTCCATGCCCCTAACGCCATCGGTTTGCGAGGCCCTCCAAATCGACACAGGCGGGCGCTTCGGCTGGGCTGTAGGCATCCGAATAGACGACTCCGAGGTGTGGTCCGCTGTCAAATCAGGTCGGCTCAAGATGCTGAGCATCGGCGCATCAGCAACACGTGAGGAAATCTAACATGCGCAAACCCAAGCGTCTCCGCAATCTCCGCATCAAAGAAATCAGCCTGTGCGAGCAGGGTATGAATCAGCACTCGCACATCGTCCTGCATAAAGCTGCCGACCCCAAACCTGTCACCGCACCTGCTCCGCTCGTGTTGACCGGCGAACAGCGCCGCATCGCCAATGAATGGGCGCGAAGCGTCTTGAAATCTCAGCAAATCCAGAAGGAATCCGCCACGATGAACGACATCACCAAAGACCACACCACCCTGTGCAAGCATTACGCTGACAAGTGGGACGTGACCCCCGAAGCGGCTGGCATCCGGCTCATGAACGACAGGCCGGACCTCGTTGCCAAGGCCTATGAAGCCGAACAGGCCCGTTACGTCGCGGGCATCGAAGCGCGCCGGAAACAGGTCTACGGTTCTGAGTAGTAGTACGCAGCGCGGCGTCCGACATGCCGCGTTGCAACGCCGGGGCGACCTCTCCCCGGCAAGGCCCGTGTTGTTGTTCTTCGCTCCGACACGGGCCACCAATTCGGCGATATGCGCGCCCCGTGGCCGTCGCCGAATGCAGGTAAGGACACGCCCCTGAGCCCTGCAACCCCGCCCGTCGAGCGGCCCATGAATCGGCAAACACCGCCCCGGCGTTCACTCATCATGCTGCGCCGGGGCGGAACTCTAACATCAGGACTATTTTATATGGCTGGCAAGGATCAACGCGACGAGGAAAGGCTGACCGACAAGCAGCGCGAGACGATTGCGAAGCTGTACCGCACTCACGGAATGGACGCGATTCTTGAGCGATTCGGTGGTGAGCCTTGGAACTTGGGCAAGGTGGGCGCGGAAGCTGTCATAGCCGCCGAAAAAGCGCACCGCCGGGCGAAGGCCAAGGGGTCAACCGATTGGGCAAAACGATTCAGGGAGTTTGCGGGATGAAATGGTATTCACGGATATCAGAAATTCGCATAAGTCAGATCGATGAAAAGGCCCAAGCTAACACCATTTCGTTTTTTTCTTCAGGTTGCTCGCCGATCGATTAGTTCGACAAATCGAAAACTGAATAACGCTGTTGGAACCACGATTCTTTTTGCGCCGGGGCTGATCCAGTTGTATTACCCTGAATATTCTCAATACGTACCGACATGGACCCTTTACCTCGCAAGTGTGGTGGGTGGCCTCATGCTCCTTCAGAGCCTTGCTAGCTCGATATGGGAAATTTACAGCGAGACGTACGACTTATCTGTTGAGCGCGATACTCGGTCAGTAACACGTATTGTTGAATCCCAAGAATTATTCTCAATTTCGCTGGCGGTTGCCATTCTTTCTGAGGCCGGCGCAGGCTCAAAAGAGATGGTGAGTGCTTATATCCGCGATAGAATTTTGGACCGTACGCTAAAATTAAAGGGCGATTCAGCGACCTACGCGAATATCGCCATCGCTGGTGCACCGATAAGTTCGAAGTTCGAACTCCCCTACAAAGCCGAGATAGATCGAGAGTCGCTCAAGAACATCGCGGATCGGCTCGGAGCTCGCCTAGACTAATTTACGGACATTGTGCGGACACAACGAAACTGCCCCGTGTCCGCTAAACCCTCAAAGCCTTGGAAAATTTGGTGGGTGATGTAGGGATCGAACCTACGACCCGCTGATTAAGAGTCAGCTGCTCTACCAACTGAGCTAATCACCCGCCGGGAGGCGAGCCCGATGGGCCGCCGCAAGTGGTGGCGCTATAGCGGCTCCAGCCGCCCCTGTCCAGCGGCAAAAGTCGCCGCGCGGCGGTTTTGTTCCATTGCCGGCGCGACAGCCCGCATTCGTCGCCGCAGCCCGGGCCGATCCCGATGCCGAACGTCGCGCAGCCTTCTTCCATGCCGCGCCGGCCGTGTGGGCGGCCGGCTCCGTCGGCGCGCGGCAAATGCAACATGGCCAAACTTTAATTTGAAATCCCCGCCTGTTTCCCCGATCTGTCGGATGAAGGGACCGAGCAAGCAAAGACAGCAGGGCATGGACCAGATCGTCAAGCGCCGCCAAACGGCGAAGGCCGCCCCTCCCGAGCCGATCGAGGCGGCGCTGTCGCTGGACGGGAAGGGCAAGGCGCAGCGGCGGCGCTGGCCGTGGCTCGTCGCGCTGGCGCTTGCCGCGGGCGCGGGCGTGGCGCTGTGGCAATGGAGCGCGGCCGCCCCGGTCGAGACCGCCTACCGCACCGCCGAGGTGAAGCCCGGCGCGCTCACCGTCGAGGTCTCGGCCACCGGCACGCTGCAACCGCTGACCCAGGTCGAGGTGTCGAGCGAGCTTTCGGGCGTCGTCCGCTCGGTTTCGGTCGAGGAGAACCAGCGTGTCGCCCGGGGCGACGTGCTGGCCGAGCTCGACACCACCCGCATCCTCGCCCAGATCGACCGCGCCGAGGCCAATGTGGCGGCCGCCGAGGCCCGCGTCGCCGACGCGCAGGTGACGGCGAAGGAGACCGAGCAGACGCTGTCGCGCACGCGCATGCTCTCCGGCCGCGGCCAGGCGACGACGCAGGCGCTGGAGACCGCCGAGGCGGCGGCCGAGCGCGCGCGCAGCGCCGTCGCCATCGCCGCCGCCAATCTTGCCGTGGCGCGCGCCGAGCTCGCGCTCCAGCAGGCCGACCTCGCCAAGAGCACGATCCACGCCCCCATCGACGGCATCGTCTTGAGCCGCTCGGTCAATCCCGGCCAGACCGTCGCCTCCTCGATGCAGGCCCCGACCCTGTTCGTCATCGCCGAGAACCTGGAGACCATGGAGCTGAAGGCGGCCGTCGACGAGGCCGACATCGGCACGGTCGCCGCGGGCCAGAAGGCGCGCTTCACGGTCGACGCCTTCCCCGAGCGGCGCTTCGACGCCGAGATCCGCGACATCTCCTACGCCTCCGTCGTCACCGAGGGCGTCGTCACCTACGAGGCGCGGCTCAATGTCGACAACCGCGAGCTGCTGCTGCGCCCCGGCATGACCGCCACCGTCGACATCGTCACCCGCGAGGCCGAGAACGTGCTCCTGGTGCCGGCCGCCGCCTTCCGCTACAGCCCGCCGGCCGCCACCACCGGCTCCGGCTGGTCGCTGCAATCGCTGTTCATGCCGCGCCCGCCGATGATGGGCCGCCGCCCGGCCGCGACCGCGCGCGGCGAGGGCCGGCCGCTCTACGTGCTGCGCGACGGCGAGCCGCAGGCGGTGCGCGTCGTCACCGGCGCCACCGACGGCGCCTCGGTCGAGATCGTCTCCGGCCTCGCCGAAGGCGAGCAGGTGGTCCTCGGCGTCCGCCAGGCGCAGGACGGCGCGGCCCGCAACGGACGGTGACGACGATGACCGGCACGCCGATGCTCGCCTTCGAGGACGTGTGGAAGACCTACGGCAGCGGCGAGGCCGAGGTGCACGCGCTCGCCGGCGTCGACCTTTCCATCGAGCGCGGCGAGTTCGTGGCGATCATGGGGCCGTCGGGCTCCGGCAAGTCGACGGCGATGAACATCATCGGCTGCCTCGACACGCCGAGCCGCGGCACCTACCGCTTCTTCGGCGTCGATGCCGGCCGGCTCGACCGCTCGCGCCGCGCCGTGCTGCGCAACCGCTATATCGGCTTCGTCTTCCAGGGCTACAACCTTCTGCCGCGCACCACGGCGGCCGAGAATGTCGAGCTGCCGCTGGTCTATCGCGGCGTGCCGGCAAGGCAGCGCCGGGCGCTCGCCATGGAGGCGCTGGCGCAGGTCGGCCTGCAAGGCCGCGAGGGCCACACCCCGGCCGAGCTTTCCGGCGGCCAGCAGCAGCGCGTGGCGATCGCCCGCGCCATCGTCACCCGGCCGACGCTGCTCGTCGCCGACGAGCCGACCGGCAACCTCGACACCGCCCGCAGCCACGAGATCATGGAGCTGCTCACACGGCTCAACGAGGAGCAGGGCCTGAGCATCGTCATGGTCACGCACGAGGCCGACATCGCCGCCTATGCCGGCCTCACCATCGGCTTCCTCGACGGGCGCATCGCCTCCGACACGGCAAGGCTGGAGGCGGCGTGATGATCTGGGAAACCGTCCGCCTCGCCCTGCGCTCGGTGCGCCGCAACGCGCTGCGCTCGTTCCTGACGCTGCTCGGCATCGTCATCGGCGTCGCCGCCGTCATCGCCATGATCACCATCGGCGCCGGCACCACCGAGAAGGTGCGCGAGGACATCGCCAAGCTGGGCTCCAACCTGCTCGTGGTGCAGGCGATGCGGCCGATGCGCGGCGGCGGCCCGACCTTCACCCCGCGCCGGCTGGAGCACAGGGATTTCGAGGGGCTGGCCGAGGGGCTGGAGAACGTCAAGGCCGTGTCGGCCGCCGCCCAGCGCACGGCGCGCGTGGTCTACGGCGCCGACAACCTTTCCGTGCAGGTGACGGGCGCCGACCCCGACTATTTCGTCGCCCGCGACTGGCAGGCGGCGACCGGCCGCCCCTTCACCGATTCGGAGGCGCGCGGCGGCGCCAATGTCTGCCTGATCGGCCAGACCGTGCGCGCCCAGTTCTTCGGCGCCGGCGACCCCACCGACGTCGCCATCCGCGTCGGGCGCATGAGCTGCCGCATCATCGGCGTGCTGGACTCCAAGGGCACCTCCGGCTTCGGCCAGGACCAGGACAACATCGTGGTGATGCCGCTCACCACCTTCCAGCGCCGCATCGCCGGCGACCGCGACATCGACATGATCTACGTCGCCGCGCAGGACGGCGTTGCGACGACGGCGGTGATGGCGGAGGTGGAGGCGATCCTGCGCCAGACGCGCCGCATCGCCCCCGACCAGGAGAACAATTTCGACATCCGCGACATGACGCAGGTGGCCGACGCGATGGCCTCGACGACGACGGTGATGACGGGCATGCTGGGCGCGGTCGCCGGCGTCAGCCTGCTGGTCGGCGGCATCGGCATCATGAACATCATGCTCGTCTCCGTCACCGAGCGCACGCGCGAGATCGGCATCCGGCTCGCCATCGGCGCGCACGAGAAGCACATCCTCGTCCAGTTCCTCGTCGAGGCGACGGTGCTGTCGCTGCTCGGCGGGCTGATCGGCATCGCGCTGGGCCTTGCGCTCGCCGGCATCGCCACCACGGTGCTGTCGATCCCCTTCGCGCCCAGCCTGCCGGTGATCGCGCTCGCCGTCGGCTTCTCCGCCGCCATCGGCGTGGTGTTCGGCTTCTTCCCGGCGCTGCGCGGCGCGCGGCTCGACCCCATCGAGGCGTTGAGGCATGAATGAGAAAAGAGCGAATAGCGAATAGGGTACGACCGGATTTCCCTATTCGCTATTCGCTACTCCCTGTTCGCTACTCCCTGTTCGCTACACAATGTCCAGCTCCACCACCACCGGGCAATGATCCGACGCCTTGGGCCGGTCCCAACCGACCCGGGGATAGCGCTCGACCTCCTGTCCCGGCGGGAACGGCGTGCGGAAGGGCTGGCCGGCGCGCACGATCTGCGGCACCGCCTGCGCGTTGCGGCGCGCAAGCCCCTGCGAGACGAAGATGTAGTCGAGCTGGCACAGATGCCGCTCGGCCGGCCCGCGCGTGTGGTAGAGCGTCCAGCGGTCGAGCACGGGCCGCCGCTCGACCACGTTCTCGCAGAAATCCCCCGCCGTCAGCACGTCGATGCACGAACGCGCCTCCTCGACCGGCGTGAAGACGTGGCCTTCCAGCACGTCGCCGGTGACGATCACCCGCTCGCGATAGTCGTTCATGTCGCCGCAGATCGCCCAGCGCTTGGTCGCGGCGTGCTCGCGGCCGAAGCGCTCCTCGATGATGCGCCGCACGGCCGCCGCCTCGGCCATGCGGATCGGCATCGTCGCCTCGCGGCCGTCCATGCCGTTGCGTGGGCTGCCCATCGACTTGAAATGCACGGTGTAGACAGTCATCGGCTTGCCGCCGACGCGCAGGTCGATCTCCAGGCAGTCGCGGCGGAAGATGCGCTCGTGCGGCGCCTCGCCGAGCGCTTCGAGCTCGGGCGTGTGCAGGCCGAGCTCCTCGTAGGTCACGTGCGCGTGGCTGCGCATGCCGACGAACTCGATGGGCTGGCCGTGGCGGGTCTCCTCGCGCATCATCACGGCGACGTCGATGCCGCGCCCGTCATTGCCGGGCGTGGTGTACTTGCCGCGATAGCCGGACCCGACCATCTTGTAGAGATAGCCGTATTCGAAGGCGCGCAGCGCCTCGATATTGTCCACTTCCTGCATGCAGATGATGTCGGCGCGGGCGGCGGCGATGGCCAGCGCCGTCAACTGGCGCGTGTCGTCGGTGTGGGCGACGGCGCGCGCGGCCTCGAGCTGGCGGTACTCGGCCTCGTCGCGGATCTGGTAGAGCGCCAGCACGCGGTCCTGGTAGAGCTCGTTGCGGAAGCCGGTGAAATCGAACCTGTTCATCAGGTTCTCGACGTTGAAGGTGGCGAGTCGCAGCGACATGGACGCAATCTCACCCGCAGCGCCGGCAAAAGGCAAGCGCGGCGGCGGAACGGGCGTTCATCGCGCGTTCATGCGCACGGGACGATGATCTTTCCAAGGGTCGTATCCGGGGCTTGGGAATCCGTCCGGATCCGAGGAGAACGACATGAGACACAGACTTTCCGCCGCCGCCCTGTTCGCGGCGCTCGCATTCGGCCTCGCCGCCCCGGCGGCGGCCGCTCCGGCGACAATGACCCGCGACATCGCCCAGCCCGCCGCCGCCGCCAATCCGGTGGAACAGGCGCAGCATCGCTGGCGCGATCGCGACGACCGCAGATGGCATCGCGGCGACCGCCACTGGCGCGGCGACCGGGGCCACAGATGGGACCGCCGGTGGGACAGGCGATGGGACAGGCGCTGGGGCCACCACCGCCACTATCGCCCGGATGCCGGCATCTACTTCCATTTCGGCACGCCGCCGGTCTACCGGCGCTATGTCGAGCCGCGCCGCATCTACCGCTACCGGCTGTCGCAGGCGCACTATGACTGGTGCTACGCCCGCTATCGCTCCTACCGGGCCGCGGACAACACGTTCCAGCCCTATAACGGGCCGCGCCGCCAGTGCCTGTCGCCCTATTCGTGAGCGGCTGAAACGGAACCGGGCAGCCCTGGCCGCCCGGTTCGTATTTCAGGAACGTGGATCGCGATCAGTTCCGTGCCTTGTCGACCAGCTTGCTCCTGGCGATCCCCCGCGCGCCCGCAGGGCAAAGCCCGAGGACGCGCAAGGAAGGAGCGTGGATCGCCCTAGTTCCGCGCCTTGTCGACCAGCTTGTTCTTGGCGATCCCCGCGCGCCCGCAGGGCAAAGCCCGAGGACGCGCAAGGAAGGAGCGTGGATCGCTCTAGTTCCGCGCCTTGTCTACCAGCTTGTTCTTGGCGATCCCCGCGCGCCCGCAGGGCAAAGCCCGAGGACGCGCAAGGAAGGAGCGTGGATCGCTCTAGTTCCGCGCCTTGTCGACCAGCTTGTTCTTGGCGATCCACGGCATCATGCCGCGCAGCTTCTCGCCGACTTCCTCGATCTGGTGGGCGTCGTTGCGACGGCGGATTCCCTTGAAGCGCGCCATGCCGGAACGGTACTCCTGCATCCATTCCGAGGTGAACTTGCCGGTCTGGATGTCGTCGAGCACGCGCTTCATCTCGGCCTTGGTCTCGGGCGTGATGATGCGCGGGCCGGAGACGTACTCGCCCCACTCGGCGGTGTTGGAGATCGAGTAGTTCATGTTGGCGATGCCGCCCTCGTAGATCAGGTCGACGATCAGCTTCACCTCGTGCAGGCACTCGAAATAGGCCATCTCGGGCGCGTAGCCGGCCTCGACCAGCGTCTCGAAGCCGGCGCGGATCAGCTCGACCAGGCCGCCGCACAGCACGACCTGCTCGCCGAACAGGTCGGTCTCGCACTCTTCCTTGAAGGTGGTCTCGATGATGCCGGAACGGCCGCCACCGACGCCGCAGGCGTAGGAGAGGCCGAGGTCGAGCGCATTGCCCGAGGCGTCCTGATGCACGGCGACCAGGCACGGCACGCCGCCGCCCTTCTGGTATTCGCCGCGCACGGTGTGGCCGGGGCCCTTGGGCGCGACCATGAGCACATCGACGGTGGCCTTGGGCTCGATCAGGCCGAAATGGACGTTGAGGCCGTGGGCAAAGGCGATCGCCGCGCCGTCGCGGATGTTGGGCGCGATTTCGTCGCGCCAGATGTCGGCCTGAAGCTCGTCGGGCGTCGCCATCATCATCAGGTCGGCCCAGCCGGCGGCCTCCGCCACCGTCATGACCTTGAGGCCGTCGGTCTCGACCTTCCTGGCCGTCGCGGAGCCGGCCTTGAGGCCGACGGCGACTTCCTTGACGCCCGAATCCTTCAGGTTGAGCGCGTGCGCCCGGCCCTGCGAGCCGTAGCCGATGATGGCCACCTTCTTGCCCTTGATGAGATTGAGATCGGCGTCGCGATCGTAATAGACACGCATTGGATCTTCCTTCCTTCGGCCTTCCTCTGGCCTTTCCCTGGTGTGAACTCAGCCGGCGGATGCCGGCGTCTCCGATGAGCCGGCTTGCGCCGGCGGCTGGCTTGCCCCGTAGAGGGCGAAGAACTGCCGCGTGGCCCGCGCGGCCTCGCGGGCGATGCCTTCCTCGCTCGTGTCGAGCCGGTCGCCGAGCAGCAGCCTGATCTGCACGTCGCGCCCGATCAGCCCGAAGAAGGTGCGGAAGGCGGTTTCGGTGTCGTCGAAGGCGAGAAGCCCGGCCTCGCGGCCGGCCTCCAGCAGCGGCTTCATGCGCCCGCCGATGGCGAAGCGGCCGTTGGCGAGCACGATGGCGCCGAGATTGCTTCTGCCCGAGCCGGCATGGGCCACCGCGACGCGGTTGAGCGCGATGGACGTGCGCGAGGAGATGACGGCAAGCCAGTCGGCGGCGAAGCGCTCCAGGCTTTCGCGCAGCGCCGCCGCGTCGAGCCGCGCCCGGTCGAAGCCGCCGGCGCGCACGCGCGAGGCCTGCCAGCGCACCGTCGCGGTCAGCAGGCCGTCGCGGTCGCCGAACCATTTGTAGAGCGTTTCCTTGGAGCATTTGGCCCGGCGGGCGACGGCCGCCATGGTCAGCCTGTCGCCGTCCTCGACCAGAAGCGCGAGCACGGCGTCCAGAACGTCCTTCTGACGTTCCGTCCACTCCTTGCCCCCTTCGCTCGCCGCCTGCGTCACCCGGCCTCTCCATGGCGTACCGTACGGTACGGTTCTGGTTTCTAGCGATTGCGGAAGGCTTGCGCAAGCCCCGGATTTCAGATGGCGACCTGCGTGCCGATCTCGACCACGCGGCCGCTCGGGATCTGGAAATAGGCCGTCGCGTCGGAGGCGTTGCGGGCAAGCGCGATGTAGAGCTGGTCCTGCCAGCGCGGCATGGACGATTGCGCGGCGGCCTTCAGCGTGCGCCGGGAAACGAAGAAGGAGGTCGTCATGATGTCGAACTTCCAGCCCGCCTTGCGGCAGAGCGCCAGCGCGCCGGGCACGTTCGGCCGCTGCATGTAGCCGAAGCGTATCCGCATGCGCATGAAGAGATCGTTGAGCTCCTCGATCTCGACGCGCTCCGCGTCGGAAACATGCGGCACCTCCTCCGAGGCGATGGTGAGGATGACGTTCCTCTCGTGCAGCACCTTGTAGTGCTTGAGGCTGTGCATCAGCGCGGTCGGCGCGCTTTCGGGATCGCCGGTGAGGAAGACGGCCGTTCCCGGCACGATGGTCGGGCGCTTTCGCGCGAGGTTCTGCGTCAGCACGGCGAGCGGCACCTCGCTCTTGCGCGTCTTGTCGAAGAGGATGCGGCTGCCTCTGCGCCAGGTGACCATGACGAGCACGACCGCGGCGGCGATCGCCACCGAGACCCAGCCGCCATCGGCGATCTTCAGCGCATTGGCGGCGAGGAAGGTCGTGTCGAGCAGGAAGAACGGCAGCAACAGCAGCACGGCGCCCGAAAGCGGCCAGCGCCAGTTGCGCCGCATGACGACGAGAAGCAGCAGGACGGTGACGACCATCTCGCCGGTGACGGAGATGCCGTAGGCGCTCGCGAGCGCGCTCGACGTGCCGAATTCGAGCACGAGGATGACGACGCCGACAAGCAGCAGCGCATTGATCTGCGGCACGTAGATCTGCCCGGACCGCGTATCGGAGGTGTGGAAGATGGCGAGGCGCGGCAGGAGACCGAACTGGATCGCCTGGCTCGCCAGCGAGAACGTGCCGGTGATGACGGCCTGGCTCGCGATGACGGTCGCCACCGTGGCAAGGACGACGAGCGGCAGGACCGCCCAGCCGGGCACCATCTGGAAGAGCGGTTGGCCCGTCGCGCCGTCATGGCCGAGGATGAAGGCCCCCTGCCCGAAGTAGTTGAGCAGGAGCGCCGGGAAGACGAGCGAGAACCAGGCGAGCACGATCGGCCGGCGGCCGAAATGGCCGAGATCGGCATAGATCGCCTCCGCGCCCGTGACGGCGAGGAAGGCCGCGCCGATGACCGCGAAGGCGACGGCAGAATGGGAGAAGAGGAAGCCGACCGCACAGGCCGGGTTGAGCGCCGCCAGCACCTGCGGCGCCGCCGCCACATGCGCCGCGCCGATGACCCCGAGGACGACGAGCCAGAGCGCCGTCACCGGCCCGAAGACCGCGGCGACGGAGGCGGTGCCGCGCCGCTGCACCATGAACAGGCCGATGAGGATGAGAACGGTTACCGGCACGACATAGGGCGTCAGCGCAGGGGCGACGACTTCGAGGCCCTCGACCGCCGAAAGCACGGAGATCGCGGGGGTGATGATGGCGTCGCCGACGAACAGGCCCGCCCCCGCCATCCCCAGAAGCAGGACCGCGGGCGTCAGACGCCTGCCCGCGTTGCGCCGCGCCAGCGCCATCAGCGAGAGCGTGCCGCCCTCGCCATCGTTGTCGGCGCGCAGCACGACGAGCACATATTTGACGGCGACGATCAGCGTCAGCGACCAGACGATGATGGAGAGCACGCCCAGCACCTCGGCATCGGTCGCGCGCGCGCCGCGCCCGCTCGCATTGATGGCCTCGCGCAGGGCGTAGATCGGGCTGGTGCCGATATCGCCGTAAACGACACCGATGGCAGCGAGCGCCAGATGGGCGACGCTCCTGCGATTTTCAGGAACCGCGCCGCCGCGCGCGTCTTCGACAGGCATGCTCATTCGCAACCCTCCGTCGGGAACGGACGGGGCTTCTACGCCTCACGCATCGCCGGGACAAATGCTGCTTTGGCTGAGCTCGTCGCTTCACTCATGCCCTGGGCGCAGGGCTCGCGGCACAGGAACGCAGGAAACGCCGTACGGTTTCGGCCATGCCGAATTCCAGCGCGTCGGCGGTCAGGCCATGGCCGATGGAGACCTCGGCAAGGAAGGGAACGGCCTCGACCAGCGCCGGCAGGTTGGCGACGGTGAGGTCGTGGCCGGCATTGACGCCGAGTCCTTGCGCGTGCGCCGCTTCGGCGGCTTTCGCCAGCGATTCCAGCGCGATGGCGGCTTTTCCGGAATCGTCGTGGCAGCCGCCATAAGGGCCGGTGTAGAGCTCGATCCGGTCCGCGCCCGTCGCCTTCGCCGCCGCCATGCCGGCGGGGTCGGGGTTGGCGAACAGGGAGACGCGGAATCCGCCCTTCTTCAGCCGGCGCACGACGGGCTCCAGAAGGTCGAACTCGGCCTCGAAGTCCCAGCCATGGTCGGAGGTCGGCTGCGCCGGGTCGTCCGGCACCAGCGTCACCTGGTCAGGCTGGTTGGCCTCGACCAGCCGCAGGAAGTCCTCGTCCGGGAAGCCCTCGATGTTGAACTCGGCCCCGGGGAACTCGTCGTCGATCAGCGCCCTGAGCACCGGCAGGTCGGAGCGGCGCGTGTGCCGCTCGTCGGGGCGCGGATGCACCGTCAGCCCGTGGGCGCCGGCGGCGAGCGCGATGCGCCCGAGGCCGGCGACGCTCGGCCACGGCAGGTCGCGCCGGTTGCGCAGCAGGGCGATGGCGTTGAGGTTGACGGAGAGCTTGGCGGCCATGGGAGCAGATAGTGAATAGGGAATAGTGAGTAGGGAATAGCGATTAGAGAGAATGGCGCACGACCGCAATCGCCAATCGGACGCGACAGGATGGGCCATAACCACTCCCGTCTTCCCCTATTCGCTACTCACTACTCCCTATTCGCTCCCCTTCACCTTACCACCGTCAACCGCTCGGCCGCCCGCGTGATCGCGGTGTAGAGCCAGCGCTGGCGCGTGTCCTTGAACGCGAAGCTCTCGTCGAACAGCACCACCTCGTCCCATTGCGAGCCCTGCGCCTTGTGTACCGTCAGCGCGTAGCCGTAGTCGAAATCGTCGAAGCGCTTCTTCTGCTGCCAGGGGATGTCGGCCTCCGGGTCCTCGAACGCGGCCTTGAGCAGCTTGATCTTGGCGACGCCGCGGTCGGGATCGTCCTCCTCCGGCGCCACGAGCAGGTTGATGCCGGGCTTCACCGTCTCGCGCGCCGAGGTCATGACCTTCCACAGCGAGCCGTTGAGCAACCCCTTGGCCGGGTCGTTCCTGAGGCACACCAGCTTGTCGCCGGCCTGCGGATAGACGGCGTCGAAGCCCTTCAGCTCGCGCAGGCGCTGGTTGTAGCGGCGCCTGGTGCGATTGGTGCCGACCAGCACCTGGTCGGCGGCCAGCACCAGCTCCTGGTCGACCTCGCCGCGCGGAATGACGCGGGCCGCGCCGAAATCGCCATGTTGCAGCTCGCGCCCCTCGCGCACGTCCATGGCCATGCGGATGATCGGGTTGTCGCGCGCCTGGCGGTGGATCTCGGTCAGCAGGTGGTCCGGCTCGTGCTCGGTGAAGAAGCCGCCGCCCGAGATCGGCGGCAGCTGCGCCGGGTCGCCCAGCACGAGGATCGGCGTGCCGAAGCTCATCAGGTCGCGGCCGAGCTCCTCGTCGACCATCGAGCATTCGTCGACCACGATCAGCGCCGCCCTGGCCACGGGGCTCTGCCGGTTGAGCGAGAAGGTCGGGTTGATCGAGGTCTTGCCGGTCGTCTCGTCCTCCACCGCTTCCTCGCCGCGCGGGCGGTAGATCAGCGAATGGATGGTGCGGGCGTTCACCGCGCCCTTCGAGCGCAGCACCTGCGCGGCCTTGCCGGTGAAGGCGGCGAACTGCACCTGTCCGTCGACATGGCTTGCGAAATGGCGGGCAAGCGTCGTCTTGCCGGTGCCGGCATAGCCGAACAGCCGGAAGACGGGCTTGCGCCCTTCCTTCAGCCAGCGCGAAACCGCCTTCAGCGCCTCGTCCTGTTGCGGGGAAAACTGCATGGCCGATCAGTGCGGGATTCGCGCGCCCGCGACAAGGTGCAACGGCCTCGAGGCATCGGGCCATGTCGGGCGATCGGGTCTCACCCTCCCGCCGCCGGGTTCCTCGCATAGCCCGGTCCGATGGTCAGCGGCCTGTCCGGCACGACGGCATCGGAGATGCCGCTTCGGAAGGCAAGCTCGCGCGACCACAGCAGCCTTTGCCCCTCGCGGTCGAGCACGCGCACCTCGACCTTGTAGGGGTGGCCGGCCTCGACCCCGCGCACCGGCGGCGAGCGCAGCGACAGCCGCGACATCTGCGCTCCGCCGACGCGCTGGCGCACCACATGCGGCGGCCCGCCGGCGGGATCCTCGAACGCGGCCTCGACGATGGAGCCGGTCGGCAGCGGCCGCGCGATGGCGGCGGTGAAGCCGTAATAGACGTCGGCGACGCGATAGTTGAAGATGAAGCCGCCGCCCATCACCTGAAGATAGGGCGTCTCGGCGGGATCCTGCCGCGTCAGCCAGCCGATCGCGAACAGCGGCACGAGCAGCGCGCATGCCGCCGCGGCGAGACCGGCGGGGGTGACCCGTTCGAGCATAAATGGAAGTCTACCACCTCCGCCCCGCCGCGTCGATTGCCGGGCGGGCGGTCTGACGCGCGTCGCGCTCGAACGGCTCCCCCGGAAGCGGCGGGCTTCGCGTCCTTCCGGTTCGCGCCTCGTGGTCCCGAAAGCGGTTCCCGCTTTCCGGCGGCATGCCTATCGCAGCATCGGCCACAGGCTCGCCACCAGCGAAAGCCCCATGACGATGTTGAACCATTTGAGCCGCGCGGGGTCTGCGAGGAAGCCGCGCATCGCCACGCCGAAGCCGGCCCAGGTCGACACGCTCGGCACGTTGACCAGCGCGAAGGCGACGGCGACCAGCACCACCGACAGGAACGGCGCCTGCGGGCTGGTGTAGACGGCCATCGCCGTCACCGCCATCACCCATGCCTTGGGGTTGACCCACTGGAAGGCGGCGGCCTCCAGAAAGGTCATGGGCCGCGCCGCCGGGTTGCCGCCGCCCTCGCCCATCGAGCGCGTCATGGCGATGCGCCAGGCGAGATAGAGGAGATAGGCGCCGCCGCCGACCTTCAGCGCCGCGTGCAGCGCCGGAAAGGCGGCCAGCACCGCGCCGAGGCCGAAGCCGACGCCGAGCAGCAGCGACAGGAAGCCGGCGCCGATGCCCAGCATGTGCGGAACGGTGCGGCGGAAGCCGAAATTGACGCCCGAGGCCATCAGCATCAGGTTGTTGGGCCCCGGGGTGATCGAGGTGACGAAGGCGAACAGGATCAGCGCCGCGAAGACGTCGAGCGACATCGGGATAAAACCTTCCGGTGAGGGCCGCGCCGACGCGCGGAAAGACGGGGGCCGCCCGGCAGGCGCATGGTCCCGGAAAGCGGGGGCCGCCTTGCGGGAACGGTCATGCGCGCAGCGGGACGGGGATCGCGCCGGCGCGCCGGCGAGCGCGGGGCGATCCGAAATTACGCTTCCATGCCCTGAGGGCCACGGTTCATCGCCGCCACGCCGGTGCGGCATACCTCGATCAGGCCGAGCGGCTGCATGATGGCGATGAACTGGTCGATCTTGGCGGTCTTGCCGGTGATCTCGAAGATGAAATGCTCGGTGGTGGCGTCCGACACCTTGGCGTGGAAGGCGTCGGCCAGCCGCAGCGCCTCGACGCGCTCGTTGCCCTCGCCGCGAACCTTGACCAGCGCCAGCTCGCGCTCCAGCGGCCGCTCCTGCCCCATGGCGCGGGCGATGACCGTCAGGTCGTTGACGCGGTGGACCGGCACGATGCGCTCGAGCTGGTGCCTGATCTGCTCCAGCACGTGCGGCGTGCCGCGCGTGACGATGGTGATGCGCGACAGATGCGCCTCGTGCTCGGTCTCCGACACGGTCAGGCTGTCGATGTTGTAGCCGCGGCCGGAGAACAGGCCGATGACGCGGGCAAGCACGCCCGGCTCGTTGTCGACGAGGATGGACAGCGTGTGCTTTTCCGCGCTCTGCGTCTCGCGGGCGATGAAATAGGCCGAGCCGGTCGGTTGAAGCTGGGCGTTCATGGCTGAATCTCTTTCTCGGGTTCCCGTCTCAGGATACTGGAATGACTCGGATTTTTCCGTCCGCTCACACCAGTTCCCTGCCCTTGGCGTCGATGGCGTTGGCGACCGCCTCGTCGGTGGCCTCGTCCGGCAGCAGCATCTCGTTGTGCGCCTTGCCCGACGGGATCATCGGGAAGCAGTTGGCGAGATTGGCCACGCGGCAGTCGAACAGCACCGGCTTCCTGACGTCGATCATCTCGCGGATGGCGTCGTCCAGCTCGCCCGGCTTCTCGCAGCGTATGCCGTGGGCGCCGAAGGCTTTCGCCATCAGCACGAAGTCCGGCATCGCCTCGGTGTAGGAGTGCGACAGCCGGTTGCCGTGCAAGAGCTGCTGCCACTGGCGCACCATGCCCATGTACTGGTTGTTCAGGATGAAGATCTTGATCGGCGCCTCGTACTGCACCGCCGTCGACATCTCCTGCATGGTCATCTGCACCGAGGCGTCGCCGGCGATGTCGATGACGAGCGCCCCGGGGTGCGCGATCTGCACGCCGAGCGCGGCCGGCAGGCCGTATCCCATGGTGCCTAGGCCGCCGGAGGTCATCCAGCGGTTCGGCTTCTCGAAGCCGTAGTGCTGGGCCGCCCACATCTGGTGCTGGCCGACCTCGGTGGTGATGTAGGTGTCGCGGTCCCTGGTCAGCTCGTAGAGCCGCTGGATCGCGTATTGCGGCATGATGACGTCGTCGCTGTTCTTGTAGGCGAGCGAGTCGCGCGCGCGCCAGCGGTCGATCGTCTCCCACCACGGCCTGAGCGCCGCCTTGTCGGCCTTGGCGGTGGCCCGCCACAGCCGCACCATGTCCTCCAGCACCCGGCCGACGTCGCCGCGGATGGCGATGTCGGCGCGCACGTTCTTGTTGAGCGAGGACGGGTCGATGTCGACGTGGATCTTCTTGGAATTGGGCGAGAAGGCGTCGAGCCGGCCGGTGATGCGGTCGTCGAAGCGCGCGCCCAGGCACACCATCACGTCGCAGTCGTGCATGGCCATGTTGGCCTCGTAGGTGCCGTGCATGCCCAGCATGCCGACCCAGTGCCTGCCGGAGGCCGGATAGGCGCCGAGCCCCATCAGCGTCGAGGTGATGGGAAAGCCGGTCAGCTCGACCAGCTCGCGCAGCAGGTGGCTCGCCTCCGGCCCGGAATTGACCACGCCGCCGCCCGAATAGATGATCGGCCGTTTCGCGCCCGCCATCAGCGCCACCGCCTGGCGGATCGCCTCCATGTCGCCCTGGACCTTGGGGTTGTAGGAGGGGCGCGGGGCCTGCTGCGGCGGCGTGTAGATGCCCCTGGCGAACTGCACGTCCTTGGGGATGTCGACCACGACGGGACCGGGACGCCCCGTGGTGGCGACATGGAACGCCTCGTGGATGATACGCGACAGGTCGTTGACGTCCTTCACCAGCCAGTTGTGCTTGGTGCAGGGGCGCGTGATGCCGACCGTGTCGCATTCCTGGAAGGCGTCGGAGCCGATCAGCGTCGTCGGCACCTGGCCGGAGATGCACACCAGCGGGATGGAGTCCATCAGCGCGTCCTGGAGCGGCGTCACGGCATTGGTCGCGCCGGGACCGGAGGTGACGAGGAGGACGCCCGCCTTGCCGGTCGAGCGGGCATAGCCCTCGGCGGCGTGGCCCGCGCCCTGTTCGTGGCGCACCAGCACGTGCTGGATGTCCTCCTGCTGGAACAGCTCGTCATAGATGGGAAGGACGGCGCCGCCCGGATAGCCGAAGATGTGCTCGACGCCGTTGTCCTTCAGCGCCTGAACCACCATCTCCGCGCCGGTCATCTCGCGCCTGCCGGTTTCGTTGGCTGCGTTGCTCATCGGTCTGTCCCGTCCTCTCCTCGCGCATCGCGCTGCGGTGTGTATCGTTATCGAAGGCAATAAAAAAGGCCCCCGGGGGAGCCTGTCTGTCGCGCATGGGGTGACGTCGCCCGGCGGCTACGCCGCCCTGCCCATGCGCTTGCCTACGATGAGAATGCTCGTCTTCATGGCCGCGGACAGTAATTGCCGTCGCGTTCCCCTGTCAATGGCAAAACCGCCCCGGGCAAAACCGCCCCGGGCAAAATCGCCGGGACAGGGGAACGGCGGGCGCAGGGCATTGCGGGCTTTGGCCGCAGGCGGCGTTTCAGCGCCAGCGCCGGCTTCTCGACCAGCGCCCACGAAAGGGCGGCGAGCGGCAGCGTGACGGCGAGCGAAGCGGCGGCGAGCCCGACCGGGCCGAGGCCGGGCGCGGACAGAAGCAGGAGCTGCCCCACCGGCCAGCCATAGATGTAGAGGCCGTAGGAAAGGTCGCCGCGGCCGCACAGCCGCCGCATCGGCCCGAGCGGCAGCGCCGAGAAGCACAGCGCCAGATAGCCGATGGCGACATAGGCCACCAGCGGCTCCAGCCTCGTCCCCCACGACAGGGCGAGGGCGGCGACGGCCAGCGCCGCGCCCGCGGGCGACAGGCGCAGCCGGTCGCGCAGGCGATAGGCGCCCGCCCCCACGAAGAAGCAGGTCAGGAAGCGCAGCACCTGATCGAACACGCCGAACTCGTCGACGTGCAGCCGCCACAGGCGCGCGATTTCAATGCCGATCAGGACGGCCAACCCGATCCACAGCAGCTTCGGGCGCACCCACAGGCCGAGCGCCGACAGCAGCGCCAGCGCGAGGTAGCACATCATCTCGTATTTCAGCGTCCAGAGCGAGACGTCCACCCAGCCCGCCGCCGGCAGCGTCTCGAACACGCCGGGAAGCGACGCATGCCCGGTCGCCAGCGAAAGCGTCGCCGCGAGATAGTGCAGGGTCTGCGGCGAGGCGAGGTAGGACAGCGGATCGAGGCTGGTCACCAGCGGCCCCATCGCCAGGCCAAGCAGGAGGACGCAGACCGCAAGCCCGGGAAAGACGCGCAGCGCCCGCCCGGCCATGAAGGCGACGAGCCCGGGGCTGCGCTCGAGGCTCGCCGCCACCAGAAGGCCCGACAGCACGAAGAACACGTTGACCGCGTGCTGGCCGAGCGTGAAGGACGACACGCCCGCCAGCGGCTCGGCGTCGAGCCTGCCGGAGACGATGATGAAGGAATGGCCGACGATGACCGAGGCCGCCGCGACGAGGCGCACGAGGTCGAAATTGTTGCGCCCGCGTTCGAGAATGTCCGACAACGATACACCGCGCACGACCGCCGCTCCTCTGCATCTGGCGTCGAGGCCCGAAACGGCACAGCGGGCGCCCGCCCTGCCCGCCGCCGCCGGCCTCGACCCTGGAAGGAGCAATTTCCGGGCCGGTCAGGCGGCGGCCGGCCCGCCCGGCGGCGTCAGGCATTCTTAACTATGGCGAAACACGTCGCCTTAACCGGGAGCGCCTATGGTTGCCGACCGGAATAAGGGGGTGAAGGCCAGTGATGTTCGTTGAACGCGCCGAGCTGGGCGAGACGACGAGCCAGGAACGCCGCGACGCCGCGCAGCCGAACTCGCGGGTGCTCGGCCGCGTCATCCAGTGCGACGGCGCGCGCGCGACGCTCACCGCCTTCGCCGGGGGCGACCGCGCCGAGATACTCGGCCAGTGGGCGGTCGGGCGCATGATCTCGATCAATCTCGGCACCATCCGCACCGTCGGCCTCGTCTACCGCATCGAGACCCCGGCCGTCTCGTGGGACGACAACGAGCTCTACCCGATCAGCGTCCATGTCGAGCTGGTCGGCGAGGTGCGCGACGCCGAGGGCGGCCGGCCGGTGTTCGACCGCGGCATCACCAGCTATCCCTATATCGGCGCCATCGCCCACCGCATCCGCGCCCGCGACCTCGAAGCCGTCTACGACCTCGCCGGCCGCCGCGGCCTGACCATCGGCCGGCTCTCGCAGGACGAGTCCATCGCCGCGCGCATCTCCATCGACGACACGTTGAACCGCCACTTCGCCGTCGTCGGCACCACGGGCGTCGGCAAGTCCACCGCCGTGTCGCTGCTGCTGCGCAAGGCGATCGAGGCGCGGCCGGACCTGCGCGTGCTCATCCTCGATCCGCACAACGAGTTCTCCGTCGCCTTTCCCGAACACTCGATCCGCATCAACACCCAGACGCTCGAGCTGCCCTTCTGGCTGTTCCGGCTGGAGGAGCTGGCCGAGGTTCTCTATCGCGGCCGCGAGCCGGTCCCCGAGGAGATCGACCTGCTGCGCGACCTCATCCCGCTTGCCAGGCAGGGCTACCGCAACCATTCCGCCGTCACCGTGGTGCGCAGGCAGGCCGATGCCGGCATCACCGCCGACACGCCGGTGCCCTATCGCATGGCCGACGTGCTGCGGCTGATCGACGAGCGCACGGGCATGCTGGAGACCAAGAACGACCGGCCGGTCTACCGCGCGCTGCGCATCCGCATCGACGCGGCGATCAACGACCCGTCCTATCGCTTCATGTTCGCCTCGCGACTGATCGACGACAACCTCCACGAGACCATCGGCCGCATCTTCCGCGTGCCGCACGAGGGGCGCCCCATCACCTGCCTCGACCTGTCGGTGCTGCCGTCCGAGGTGGTCAATTCGGTGTGCTCGGTGCTGGCGCGGCTCGCCTTCGACCTCGCGGTCAACAGCCACGGCCGGCTCAAACTCCTGGTGCTGTGCGAGGAGGCCCACCGCTACATGCCGGCCGACCCCCGCCTCGGCTTCGCCCCCACCCGCCATGCGCTGTCGCGCATCGCCAAGGAGGGGCGCAAATACGGCTGCTATCTCGGCGTCGTCACCCAGCGGCCGGGCGAGCTCGACCCCACGGTGCTGTCGCAGTGCTCGACGGTCTTCGCCATGCGGCTCGCCAACGAGATCGACCAGGAGATCATCCGCTCGGCCATCGCCGATTCCTCGGCCTCGACGCTGTCCTTCCTGTCGTCGATGGGCCAGCGCGAGGCCATCGCCTTCGGCGAGGGCGTGGCGACGACCATGCGCATGAAGTTCGAGTATCTGGAGCCGTCGCTGCTGCCGGGCTCGGCACGGCAGGACCCCGGCGAGGAGCCTGTGGAGGACGGGGAGATCGACATCCATTCCCTCGTCGCCAGCCTGCGCGGCACGGCCGGCCCCGCTTCCGCCGAGCCCTACGGCCTCGGCGCGCCGGTCGATCCCCACCGGCAGGCGGGCGACCCGCCGCCGCTGCCGCCGGAAAAGCGCGCGCCCCAGCCGGAAGAACGCCTGCGCCGCCGCTTCGGCGACGACGACCCGCTGCGCCGCCTCTACGAATAGACACCCCGCCGGCACGGACCCTGCGGGCGGCAAGGATCGGGCTTCGTCAACGGGATGGAGCGCGAAGGCGAATCCGACCGGCAACGTTGTCAGCGCAGCGAAACCGCCTCGCCCATTGCGATGCGCCGCCATTGCGGGCCGCACTGGTTGCGGAACCACGTCATCTGCCGCTTGGCGTACTGGCGCGTCGCCGCCTTGGCCCGCTCGGCCGCTTCGGCCATGCCGATCTCGCCGCGGTCGGCGGCAAGAAGCTCGCGCACGCCGATCGCCTTCATCGCCGGCAGCGCCGGGTCGGGATCGAGCGCCGCCAGCGCCCGCGCCTCCTCGACCGCGCCCTTTTCCATCATCACGTCGAAGCGGCGGGAGATGCGGCGGGCAAGCTCGGCCCGGTCCGGCTCGATGACGAACATCCTCGCGCTCGCGCCATCGACCACCGGCGGCCCGGCGATGCCCTGCCAGTGCGACAACGGGCGACCCGACGCCTCCTCCACCTCCAGCGCCCGCACGATGCGCTGCGCATCGGTAGCGCGGATGGCGGCGGCCGCGACGGGGTCGCGCTCGGCAAGCAGGCGATGCAGCGCCGCCGGCCCCTCTTCCCGCGCCGCCGCGCGCCACTTTTCACGGATAGCGTCCGGCACGTCGGGAATCTGCGACAGCCCTTGCGTCAGCGCGCGGAAATAGAGCCCCGTGCCGCCGACGAAGATCGCCGGCCGGCCGGCGAAGGCGTCTTGCGCCGCCAGCGCCCGCACCTCGCGCATGTAGCGGCCGGTCGAATGGGCGACGCGCGGATCGACGTGGCCGTAGAGCCGGTGTTCGGCCTGCGCCAGCTCCGCCGCGCCGGGCCGCGCCGTCAGCACGTCGAGCACGCCGTAGACCTGCATGGAATCGGCGTTGACGATGACGCCGCCGGTCTCGCGCGCCAGCGCCAGCGCCAGCGCCGACTTGCCGCTCGCCGTCGGCCCGGCTATCAGGATCGCGTTCCGCAACGGCGCCACGCCGCCTCCCTTCCCGGATATGTCCATGCCGCTCGTCGCCACGCTGATCGCCAATCCTTCCCGCCCGGTCCTGACCGCAGACCTTGCAGATAGGGCCTCGCGCGCCGCCGGCGCAAGCCGCATCGACTGGCTGGCCGAGGGCGTGGCGGCCGACCTTCACCTTCCGGGCGGCGCGGATGCCGGGGCCGCGCTCGCCGCGCTGCGCGCGGCTGTCGGCGACGCCCCGGTCGACGCCGCCGTGCAGGAGGCGCAAGGCCGCCGCAAGAAGCTGCTTCTGGCCGACATGGATTCGACCATGATCGACCAGGAGTGCATCGACGAGCTGGCCGACGAGGTCGGCGTCAAGGAGCACGTCGCCGCCATCACCGCCCGCTCGATGAACGGCGAGATCGCCTTCGAGCCGGCGCTCAGGGAGCGCGTCGCCCTGCTCAGGGGGCTCGACGCCGGCGTGATCGGCCGCATCATCGAGACGCGGCTGACGCTTGCCGCCGGCGGGCGCGCGCTCGTCGCCACCATGAACGCCGCCGGGGCGTGGACGGCGCTGGTCTCGGGCGGCTTCCTGTCCTTCACCGGCCCGATCGCGGCAAAGCTCGGCTTCCGCGAGAACCGCGCCAACACGCTTCTGGAAGAAGGGGGCCGGCTGACCGGCGAGGTCGCGGACCCGATCCTCGGCCGCGAGGCCAAGGCCGAGGCGCTGGCGGAGATCGCCGCCCGCCTCGGCGTCACCCCCGCCGAGGCCATCGCCGTCGGCGACGGCGCCAACGATCTCGACATGCTGGCGCTGGCCGGCACGGGCGTGGCGCTTCACGCCAAACCCGCTGTCGCCGCGCGTGCAAAAATCCGCATCGACCATGGCGACCTGACGGCGCTGCTCTACCTCCAGGGCTATCGCCGCGAGGAATTTTGCGCGTGATGCGGCTGGAGACGGCGCGGCTTGCCATCCGCAACTGGGAGGATCGCGACCGCGACCTGTTCCACCGCATCAATTCCGACGAGACGGTGATGCGCTTCTTTCCCTTCCGCCGCACGCGCGCGCAGGCCGACGCCCTGCTCGACACCTTGCGCGCCGGCAACGAGGAGCGCGGCTACGGCTTTTGCGCGCTGGAGCTGAAGCAGACCGGCCATTGCCTCGGCTTCGCCGGCCTCCATCCCGCGCAGGACATCCCGCCCCGGCCCGGAGGCGCGGTCGAGATCGGCTGGCGGCTGGCGCCCGAACACTGGGGCAAGGGCTACGTCACCGAGGCCGGCGAGGAGCTGCTGCGCTTCGGCTTCGAGGCGCTCGGCCTTGCCGAGATCGTCTCCTTCGCGGTGCGGGAGAACGAGCCCTCCATCGCCGTGATGCGCAGGCTGGGCATGCGCCACGAGCCGCAGGGCGACTTCGACCACCCGAAGGTGCCGGACACGCACCCGCACCTGAAGCGCCACGTCTTCTACACGCTGGCGCGCCAGGACTGGCAGGGACGGACGGGACGGGCCTGACGGCTCGCCGGCCGATACCGCCCGGCTATTCCATCCTGCCCGTCATTCCATCCTGATCGTCACGAAGCGCAGCTCGCCGCCCTTCGAGGCCAGCATCAGCAGCGCGTTGCGCCGCCCCTGCGCCTTGAGCGCGGCGATGCGGTCCATCACCTCCTGCGGCGAGGACACCGATTCCTGCGCGATCTCGGTGATGACGTCGCCCGCCGTCACGCCGCGCTCGGCCGCGACCGAGCCTTCGGCCACCTCGGTGACGACCACGCCCGACACTTCGGGCGCGATGCCGAAGCTGGCGCGCGCCTCGTCGTTCAGCTCGGCGATGGTCATGCCGAGCACGGCCGCCGTCGCCACCGGCGCCTCCTCGGCCGGGTCGTCGCCCTCGCCGTTGCCGGCGAGCTTCTCGCCGTCCTCCAGTCGCCCGAGCGTGACCTTGACGATCTGCTCCTCGCCCTTGCGGATCAGCACCACGTCGACGGCCTTGCCGACCGGGCTCTCGGCCACGATGCGCGGCAGGTCGCGCATGGCGCGCACCTCCTTGCCGTCGAAGCGGATGATGACGTCGCCCGGCTGGATGGTGCCGTCGTCGACCGGCCCGTCCTTGATGACGCCGGCGACCAGCGCGCCGCGCGCGTGTCCCATGCCGAGGCTTTCGGCGATGTCGTCGGTGACGGGCTGGATGCGCACGCCGAGCCAGCCGCGCCGCGTCTCGCCGAACTCGCGCAACTGCTCGATGACGCCGACGGCAAGCTGCGAGGGGATCGAGAAGCCGATGCCGATGGAGCCGCCCGAGGGCGAGATGATCGCCGTGTTGATGCCGATGACGCGGCCGTGCATGTCGAACAGCGGGCCGCCGGAATTGCCGCGGTTGATGGCGGCGTCGGTCTGGATGAAGTCGTCATAGGGGCCGGAATTGATGTCGCGACCGCGCGCCGAGACGATGCCGATCGACACCGAGCCGCCGAGCCCGAACGGATTGCCGATCGCCATCACCCAGTCGCCGATGCGCATCGACGCCGAATCGCCGAACTCGACCTGCGTCAGCTTGCGCTGCGAGGGATCGACCTTGAGCACGGCGATGTCGGTCTTGGGATCGGTGCCGACCAGCTCGGCCTTGAGCTTGCCGCCGTCGGCGAAATTGACCTCGATCTCGTCGGCGTCGGCGATGACGTGGTTGTTGGTCACCACGATGCCTTCGGCGGCGTCGATGACGAAGCCCGAGCCGAGCGACTGCACCCGCCGGCCGCCTTCGCCGCCCTGGCCGCGCTCGTCGAAGAACTCGTCGAAGAACTCCTGGAAGGGCGAGCCTTCCGGCAGGCCGGGCCGCGGCGTCGAGCGCTGGCCGCCGCGGCGGCCGACGCTCTGGGAGGTCGAGATGTTGACCACGGCGTCGAGCAGCCCCTCGGCGAGGTCGGCCACCGAGGCCGGGCCGTGGACCGGCGGCGGCGCGGCGGGCGCGGCCTGCGCCGGCTGCTGCGCGGGTTGCTGCGCCTGGGCGCCGGCGAGGGGCGTCAGCGTCGCGGCGAGGCCAAGCGCCGCGGCCCCCGCGAGCGCGCGGCGGGTTGCGGAAGACAGAAGCGTCGAAGCCATAGGGTTCGTCTCCGAATGAAACTGGCGGCTGCCGCCCCCATCCTTGCCGACATTGAGGCGCGTTTGCGGCGCGGGCCGTAAACCCACCGTGAAGCGCGACGGCCGCGACCGCCTCAGGCGCGCACCAGCCAGACGATGGCCACCCCGATGGCGGCGGCCACCAGCCCGGCGGTGCGCAGGGTCTGCTCCGGCGTCGCCAGCACCTCGGCGGCCAGCCGCCGCGCGAGGCTCGGCAGGCCGCCATAGAGCACGCCCTCGATGACCAGCACGAGGCCGAGCGCGACGAGGAAATCGTCCACGCTACTGCGTCGTGCCCGGCGCGGCCGCGGGGGGTGCGGCGGGCGTGCCGGGCGCGGCCGGCCCCGCCGGCGCGCGGCCCTCGGCGCTGCCGAAGAAGCGGAAGAACTCCGAATCCGGCGACAGCAGCATCGTCGTGCCCGAGCCCTCGAGCGCGGCGGTGTAGGCGGCCATCGAGCGGTAGAACTCGAAGAACTCCCGGTCGCGGTTGAAGGCGTCGGCGAAGACGGCGTTGCGCTCGGCCTCGCCCTCGCCGCGCAGGATCTCCGACTCGCGCCGCGCCTCGGCGATGATCTCGACCACCTCGCGGTCGGCGCGGGCGCGGATGCGCTGGGCGGCCTCGCGGCCGCGGGCGCGCAGCCGCTCGGCCTCGGCCAGACGCTCGGCGCGCATGCGCTCGTAGGTCTGCTGCGAGACCTCCGCCGTCAGGTCGGTGCGGCGGATGCGCACGTCGACGATCTCCAGGCCGAGCGAGGTCGCGTCCGGGCGGAGCTGGTCGGCGACCTCGCGCATCATCGAGCCGCGCTCCTCCGACAGCGCCGCCTCGAAGCCGCGCAGGCCGTAGACCCGGCGCAGGGCCGCGTCGAGGCGGGTGCGCAGGCGCTGCTCGGCCAGCGGCACCGAGCCGGACACCGCAAGCCGGAACCGCCGCGCGTCGCTGATGCGGTAGGCGATGAAGGCGTCGACCTCGTAGAAGCGGCCGCCCGAGACCTGGACGCGGATGTCGTCGAGATCGAAGCGCATGACGCGGTCCTCGATCATCTGGACGTTGTCGGCCTCGATGAAGGGCAGCGGCAGCTTGAAGTAGATGCCGGGCTCGGACTTCACGTCGACGATCTCGCCGAAGCGCAGCACGATGGCCTGCTGGCGCTCGTTGACGACGAAGATCGACGACCAGATCAGGAACAGGACGATGGCGGCCGCGACCGCGAGGAAGGGAAGACGGTTCGCCATGTCAGTTGCCTCCCTGGCCGGCCTGCTGGGCGGCGCGCAGCTCGGGCAGCGGCAGATAGGGGATCACCCCCTGCCCGCCGCCCTGCTCGACGATCACCTTGTTGGAACTCTTCAGCACGTTCTCCATGGTCTCCAGGAACAGGCGCTTGCGCGTCACGTCGGGCGCCTTGGCATATTCGTCGTAGACGGAGATGAAGCGCTGCGCCTCACCCTCGGCCTCCTGCACCACGCGGGTCTTGTAGGCGGCCGCCTCCTCGCGAACCTGCGCCGCCTCGCCGCGGGCGCGGCCGAGCTGCTGGTTGGAGTACTGGTTGGATTCCTCGACGAAGCGGTCCTCGTCCTGCTCGGCGCGCTGCACCTCCTCGAAGGCGTCGGCCACCTCGCGCGGCGGCGCCGCGTCCTCGATGGAGATCGCGGTGACGGCCAGCCCCGCGCCGTAGCCGTCTATCGTGGTCTGTATGATCTCGCGCACGTCCTCGGCGATGCCCTGGCGGTCGTCGCGGAACACGTCCTGCGCCGGGCGCCGGCCGACGACCTCGCGCATGGCGCTCTCGGCGACCTGGCGCAGCGTGGCGTCGGGGTCGGAGACGTTGAACAGGTAGGCCTTGGGATCGTTGACCTGATAGGCGACGGAGAAGCGGACGTCGACGATGTTCTGGTCGCCCGACAGCATCAGCCCGGTGGAGGCGGAGCCGCCGCGGGCTTCGCCGACATTGATCAGCCGCTCGGCCACGGTGGCGCGCTCGACCGTCTCGATGGGCCACCAGTGGAAGTGCAGGCCCGGCTCCGAAATCTCGTCCTTGGGCTTGCCGAAGCGCAGCTCGACCGCAAGCTCGTCCGGCTGCACGGTGTAGATCGCCTGGAACAGCCACAGCACGGCAAGGCCGAGCACGATCAGGCCGAACATGGCGGGGCTCGCCTGGCCGCCGCCGGGCAGCGCGTTCTTCAGCCGGTCCTGGCCCCGGCGGATGATGTCCTCCAGATCGGGTGGCGTGCCGCCGGGTCCGCCGGGGCCGCGCGGCCCCTGGCCCCACGGGCCGCCGCCATTTCCGCCGCCGCCGCCCCAGGGCCCGCCGCCGCCACTTTGATTGCTCCAGGGCATGAATGTCCTCTCGGTCTGGATTGCCGCGCAACGATTCCGGCCGCCGCGCATCGCCGTTTCACCGGGTTATAGGCACGCGCGCGGCCGCTTTCAACGCGATGGAACGCCGGCTCGGCATTTTCGCGGCGCTTGGCCGCGATGCCGGTGCGGCACCCCGGCCGTCACCGGCGCTCGTAGACCACGTGGCGGGTGGGGTGCGTGTCCTTGTCGCCGGCGGGAAAATCCTCGCTCGACACGGCGCGCCACACGGCGGGATCGATGGCCGGAAAGCGCGTATCGCCGTCGATTTCGGCCAGAATATGGGTCACATCGAGCCTGTCGGCCAGCGGCAGCGCCGCCGCGTAGATCTCGCCGCCGCCGATGATGCAGGCCTCCTCGGCGCCCTCGGCGCGGGCGAGCGCCAGCGCCGCGTCGAGCGAGGCGACGCTCGACGCGCCCTCCGCGGCGTAGGCGGCGTCGCGGGTCACGATAATGTTATGCCTGCCCGGCAGCGGCCGCTTCGGGAAGCTTTCCCAGGTCTTGCGGCCCATCACCACCGGCTTGCCCATGGTGGTGGCCCTGAAGCGCCTCATGTCGGTCGAAAGCCGCCACGGCATATCGCCGTCGCGCCCGATGACGCCGTTTGCGGCCACCGCGACGACGATCCTGACCAGCACGACGTCACACCGCGATCGGCGCGCGGATGGTGGGATCGGCGACGTAGCCGTCGAGCCGGAAATCCTCGAAGCGGAAGGAGAAGATGTCCTTGACCTCGGGGTTGATCCACATCCTCGGCAGCGGCTTGGGCGTGCGCTGCAACTGCTGCCGCGCCTGCCCGAAATGATTGGCGTAGAGATGCGCATCGCCCAGCGTGTGAATGAAGTGGCCCGGCTTCAGGCCCGTCACCTGCGCCACCATCATCGTCAGAAGCGCATAGGAGGCGATGTTGAATGGCACGCCGAGGAAGATGTCGGCCGAGCGCTGGTAGAGCTGGCAGGAAAGCCGCCCTTCAGCGACATGGAACTGGAACAGGCAGTGGCAGGGCGGCAGCGCCATGGCGTCGACCTCGGCCGGGTTCCAGGCCGAGACGACGAGCCGGCGCGAGTTGGGGTTTTCCCGGATCTCGCGCACGACATTGGCGATCTGGTCGATGGAGCCGCCGTCGCTCGCCGGCCAGGAGCGCCACTGCGCGCCGTAGACCGGGCCCAGATTGCCGTCCGCATCGGCCCACTCGTCCCAGATGGTGACGCCGTTGTCGCGCAGGTAGCCGATGTTGGTGTCGCCCGACAGGAACCACAGAAGCTCGTGGACGATGGATTTCAGGTGCAGCTTCTTGGTGGTCAGCGCCGGAAAGCCTTCGGCAAGATCGAACCGCATCTGCCAGCCGAACACGCCGCGCGTGCCCGTGCCGGTACGGTCGCCGCGGTCGACGCCGTGTTCCAGCACGTGGCCGAGAAGATCGAGATACTGCCGCATGTCGGACGCCTCCGGCGCCGCCTTGGTGGGGGCGAAAGCGGCCTCAGAGCGAGGCGAGCTTCCCCAGATGCTTGGCCGTCAGGTAGTAGAAGGTGACGCGGCTCTTGGTGTTGTCGGCCGAAAGCTGCTCGCACACCTTCTCGATCGCCGCGTTCGCCTTGGCCTCGTCGGTGACGCCGAGCTTCTTGCCGATCCAGTTGGTGCGCACCCGGTCGAGTTCCTTGGGATCGGAGCACGACACCAGCGAGGAATCGCGGTTGCGCAGCGCGATGCCGAGATGCTTGACGATCTTGTTGACGATCTCCTCGTCGGCGCCGGCGTCGTACTTTCTGACGTCCCCGATGTAGTCGGCCATCTGAAGTCTCCCCTCGTGATGGATTGAAGAACCGGACGATTGCGCGCCCTGCCCGGAGCGGGAGGCGAATCCCGCGGCGAGCGCAGGCCCGCCGTTGCGACATTCGGGTCTCGAACCGGCCGAGTCAAGGCCGGGATGGCCGCCGGCGGGCGGGCCGGCGCCCCGCTTGCGGCGCAACGCCGGGCCTTCCCTTTTGCTTGCGGGCTTCCTATATTCGGCGCGTCAGCCTCGGCTGACTATGGGCATAAACGGCCGATGCAATAAGCCATTCGGACCCGGGGGCGGTACCCGGCGCCTCCACCAGGAACCGCAGCGAGTGCGGCTGCTGATGGGGGCGAAACAGGATCGACGAGGGTGTAAAGATCGGACTTTGTCCCGGCATGGTATCCACCGTTATCGGGCCGAACCTATAGTTGCCAACGACAACTATGCTGAGGCGCGTCTCGCTGCGTAATGCGGCGCGATAGTCTCGAATCAAGCCCTGCGGGTTAGCACCCTCAGGCGGGGTCCGGAGGTACCTGGCAACAGAAACCTCCACCTTCCCTTCCCCGCTTCCACCTGCGAGAGAATTCGGCTTCGCCGCGTCTGGCGGCCGGCGGGAGCGGCGCTATATCCGGTTTACGGGCGGGCGAAGCTCGATTACATCATGGCGTTCGAGATTCACGGGACGGCCCCCATGGCTGACGACCATATCCGCTACGACATCCTCGCGCAGGACGCGCTGCGCGGCGTGATGCGCAAGGTGCTGAGCGAGGTGGCGCGCACGGGCCTGCCCGGCAACCACCATTTCTTCATCACCTTCCTCACCGGCGCGCCCGGCGTGCGCATCTCCACGCGCCTGCGCGAGCGCTATCCCGAGCAGATGACCATCGTGCTCCAGTTCCAGTATTGGGACTTGAAGGTCAGCGAGACCGGCTTCGAGGTCGGGCTGTCCTTCTCCGACATCCCCGAGAAGCTCGAAATCCCCTTCGCCGCCGTGCGCGGCTTCTACGATCCCTCGGTCAATTTCGAGCTGGAGTTCGACGTCAAGCAGACCGGCGCGGACGAGGACGCCGGGATCGCCGCCATCGCGCCTGCCGAGGAGCCGGCCGTGCCGGCGCCGGTGGCTGCGAAGGAGCCGGGAGCCGGGAAGAAGGACGAGCAGGACGCCGAGCCGGCGAAGTCGGCCGAGGTCGTCTCGCTCGACGCCTTCCGCAAGAAATAGCCCGCGGCGATGGCCGACATCGTCAACCTGCGCAGCGTGCGCAAGCGCAAGGCGCGCGACGAGAAGGCGCGCAAGGCCGACGAGAACCGCGCCCGACACGGCCGCACCGGGGCGCGGAAGCTGGCGGAAAAGACGGAGCGCGACCGCGAGGCGGCCGCCCTCGACGGGCACAGGCGCGAGCATCCGTCCGGGAAGGACGACGGCGGGTGAGCGGCATCGTCAAGCGCTCGGTCTCCATCCGCGGCCACCGCACCTCGTTCTCGCTCGAACAGCCCTTTCACGACGAGCTTGCGGCCATCGCCGCCGGGCGCGGCATGACGCTCGCCGCCCTTGTCGGCGAGATCGACCAGGCCCGCCCCCGCGGCACCAACCTGTCGTCGGCGCTGCGGCTCCACGTGCTCGAACGGCTGAAGGCGCGCCTTTCCGGCGCGTGAGCGGCGCTACCGCCCCGCCCCGATGGCCCGCAGCAGGCCGTCGATCGACAACCCGCCTTGCGACACCGCGCCGGGGGCCGGCTGCGGCGCGGACCCGGCTGGCGGCTGCGCCTGCGGCGCGGGCGGGAACTGCGCCTGCGGGCCCGCCGCCGGCTCGTCGCGCGGCGCGGGCGTCGGCGCCGCCCCGGGCACGGCGGGCAAGGCGAGAGGCGCGCGCTCGACGCCGGACGACGGCGCGGCGGGCGCGACGACATCGTCGGCCGGCCGGTCGAGCGGAACGGCCGCCGGCGCCGCCTCGCGGGCGCGCAGCAGCGCCTCGACCTCGGCGCGCAGCCGCTCGTCGTCGAGGCGCCGGCGCTCCGCCTCGGCGCGCGCGGCCTCCCCGGCGACCTCCTCGGCGGCCTGCCGCCGCTGGGCCTCCTGCTGCGCCTGCGCCGCCTCGTCCGCGGCGCGCTGGCGCGCGGCCTCCTCGTCCTGCCGGCGGCGCTCCTCTTCCTCCAGCCTGCGCCGCTCGCGCTCGATGCGTTCGGCCTCCTCGGCCGCGCGGCGGGCTTCCTCGGCCGCGACCTCGCGCTCGACGGCAAGGGCTGCATAGTAGCGGACCTCGCGGCGCAGCCGCTGCTTCTCGATCAGCGCCGCCTGCATCGCCTCGACCCGCTGCTGCTCCAGCTCCAGCGCGCGCTGGGTCAGGAACTGCGCCAGCGCTCCGGTGTCGACCTCGACGCGCACGTCGCCGGGCGGCCCGGCCGCGGCCAGCCGCACCGAGGGCTCGGAGCCGGCCAGCGCCTCCAGGCCGGGATCGTAGGTCAGCGTCGCATCGGCGCCCATGGTGCCGGCGGAAAGATCGGCCCGCACCTCGCCGGCAAGCTTCGCGCCTTGGGTCTCCAGTCGCAGCGGCGGCGCGCGCAGCGCTCCGTTGGCGACGGTGAAGGCGATTTCCGCGCCGTCGGCGGCGAAGGTGCCGTCGCGCACCAGCGGCGGCGCGAACGCCGCGACGGCCGCCGCGTCGATGTCGGGGCCGAGCGCATCGGCCCTGGCGATCAGCGCGGGGAAGGCGTGCGGCGCGAGGCCGGAGACGACGAGGTCGCGCAGGCGCGCGCTGCCCGATCCGGCAAGGGCGGCGACGATGCCGTCGACCGACTTGCCGCTCGCCGTGACCGAGGCCGTCAGGTCGGCGGTGCCGGAAAGGCCGGCCTCGCCGATCAGCTCGCGCACGCCGGCGCCGTCGAGGCGAAGCTGGGCCGACAGCAGGCCGGTGCCGCCGTCGTTGCGGAAATCGACGATGCCGGAGGCCACGCCGCCGAACGCCGACGCGCGCATGTCGGCGAGCGAGACGCCGTCGCGCCCGATCTTGAGCGTCAGCCGCGCGTCGCGCGCCTGCGCGAAGGCGCCGGCCCGGAGCCGCTCGACGGCAAGGTCGAGCTCGGCCGTCAGCGGCGGCGCGGCGGCGGGCGCGAACGGCGCGTCCGGCCAGCCCTCGCCGTCGGCCATCAGCGCCTGCGCGCCCGTGACCAGCTCGGCGACAGGCGCAAGGTCGAAGGCGGCGAGCGCCAGCGCGCCGGTCAGGTGCGGCAGCCCGTCGCGAAGCTGGGCGTTGATGTCGCCGCTGACGCCGGTATCGGCGATGTCGCCGCCAAGGCCCGACAGCACCAGCAGCCCGTCCTCGATGTCGAGGCCCGCCGAAAGGCTGGCGGGCAGGCCGAGGCCCATGCCGGGCAGCGCCACGCCCGCCGTCGCCAGCCACGGATCGAGGTCGTCGGCCTCGAGCGCGACCGCGCCGTTGGCGGCCAGGCCGGCCGCCTTCAGCGCCGCCTCGCCCTCGAAGGTGAAGGAAAGCCCCTCGCCCGCAAGCGAGAACACGGTCTTGCCGCCTTTCGCCGGCACGCCGTCGAAGATCAGCCTCGCCTCCGCCGCGCCGGCAAGGTCGAGCGGCAGCGCCGGCAGGCCGAGCAGCGCATAGAGCGCCGGGGCCTCCTCGCCGTTCACGGAAAGCACCAGGTCGAGCGGCGCGTCGAGCGAGGCCGAAAGCGCCTCGCGCAGCTTCGCCGTCAGCGCCACCGTCGTCGCGCCGGCCCCGCCCGCGGCGTCGAGCGTCAGCGTGCCGGCCGTCTCGCCCTCGCCCGCCAGCGAGGCGACGACGCGCAGCGCCGCATCCTCGTAGAGGCCGGGATAGGCCCGCGCCCTGCGCCACGCCTCGGCGGCGAAACGGTTTTCGGGGAAGCGCTCGGCGAGCGCGGCGGCGAGCGGCGCGAGATCGGCGGCGATGATGCTGGCGTCGAGATTGCCGGACGGCGTGCCGGCGAGACCGTGCAGCGTGCCGGTGGCGCTGATGTTGGCGCCGGCGAGGCCGCCGATCGCCAGCCGGTCGATCTCCAGCCGCCCCTCCTTGAGCCTCAGCGCCGTGTCGAGCGTCTCGGCCGTCAGCCCGGCGGCCGAGACCGGCCCGGCGGCGATCTCGAATTCGAGGTCGCGGTCGGCAAGCCGCGTCTCGCCGCTGTCGCTGACGAACAGCGAGGCGAAGGCCGCCATGCCCTCGACGTCGAGCCTGTCGCCGTCGAGCCGCAGCGAAACGGAAGGCCGCGCCTGCGCCGGCGTGCGGCTGTCGATCTCGCCGCGGAACTTCGCCGCCCCCAGCATCAGCTCGAGGTCACGGAAGGTCTGGCGTCCGGGCCGCAGCGAGACCTCGGCGCTGAAGCCGGCGGCCGGCAGCCGGCGGATGGCGTCGTCCACGTCGCGCGCCAGCCAGGCGGCGAAGCCCGAGGGCTGGCCGACCGCCAGGAGCAGCGAGCCGTCGAAGCCGAGCTCCTCGCCGACCGCGAGCTCTCCCCTCGCCTCCAGCGTGGTGCGGCCGGGCAGCGTCGCGCCGAGCGAGGCCACCGTCCAGCCGGCCTCGGACGGCTCCGCGATCAGGTGCAGGTCGCGCACCGTGGTGTCGCCCGCAACCACCGCCGGCAGCGCCACCTCGACGCGGCCGGGGATGGTCGGGCGCGGCGTGTCGAGCAGGATCTCGTGGAAGGCGGCGAAGCGCTCGCGCAGGTTGAAGCGGCCGGCCGCCTCGCCCGCCGGATCGTCGAGGCGTATCTGCGCCCCGTCGGCGCGCACCAGAAAGCGCGGCTCGGGGCCGAGATCGAACGAGGCCGTGCCCTCGGCGGTATAGGGGTCGTCCGCCGGCCCGGTCTCGAAGCGGAACTCGGGGACGGAAAGCGATGCGTGGTCGAGATCGAATACGCCGCTCAGCCGGTAGGCCGGCGGGGCCTCACGGCCGCCGGCCGGCGCCGGCTCGGCCGCCACCGGCGCCATCACCCTGAACGTGCCGGCATAGCGGGCGCGGCCGTCCTCGATGCGGGCGCTGCCGTCGCTTTCGAGCGCGAAGGCGTAGCGCTGCGGCCGCGCCTGCACGCGCAGGCGCATGCCGCCCTCGGCATCGGCCTGCCCGGTCGAAACCGTCATCGCCATGCGCATGCCGTCGAGCCTGAGCGAGCCGTCCATGCGCCACGGTCCGGTCAGCGCGCGCGCCGAGATGGCGGCGTTGATCTCGGTGAGGCGGTGAGTGCGCCCGCTCGCGGCATGGCGCAGATCGACCCGGCCCTCGGTGACGGTCAGCTTCTCCAGCGAGATGTGGCTCGCCTCGATCGGCACGGAGGGGCGCACCGCCCAGTCGAGGGCGCCGTCCTCGGCGAGGTCGACGAGGACGTGCGGGCGCACCAGCCGCATGTCGAAGATGTGGACGTCGCCGCGCAGGAAGGGCGCGAGCTCGGCGTCCATGGAGAAGGTCTCGACGGTCATCGCCGTCTCGTCCGGCCCCACGCCGGCGACGACGACGTCGGTGAAGCTGACGGAGGGGAACGGCAGCAGCGTGGCGGTGGCCGTGCCGCGCACCGTGACCTGGCGGCCGAGGATGCGGCCCGCCTCGCGCTCGAAATCGGCGCGATAGGAGGTCCAGTCGACGAAATAGGGCGCGACCAGCGCCGCCGTCAGCGCCAGCACGATCAATCCGCCTATGGCCACGAACAGCCGGGCCACGCTTTCTCCCGCCGTTTGTTCCCTAACCCGCTCCGAAGTGTAACTTCATCACGTTGTCGACAAAGAGGCAAACCGGCACGGCGTCGGCAGCGCCGGCGCTTCCGCCCGCCTCGCGCTCAGATCGGCAGCACCTTGCCGGGGTTCATGATGTCCTGCGGGTCGAGCGCCTGCTTGATCGCGCGCATGACGTCCACCCCGGCGCCGAGCTCGTGCGGCAGGAACGCCATCTTGCCCTGGCCGACGCCGTGCTCGCCGGTGCAGGTGCCGTCCATGGCGATGGCGCGCATGTTGAGCCGGGCGACGAACGCCTCGACGGCCTCGATCTCCCTTGCATCGTCCATGTCCATCAGCGCCAGCACGTGGAAGTTGCCGTCGCCGACATGGCCGACGATGGGGGCGACGAGGCCGGAGCGGGCGATGTCGGCCTCGGTCTCCACGATGCACTCGGCAAGCCGGGAGATCGGCACGCACACGTCCGTCGACAAGGCCCGCGCGCCGGGCCTCAGCGTCATGCCGGCCCAGTAGGCGTCGTGCCTGGCCTTCCACAGCCGGTTGCGCTCGTCGGCGTCGGCCGTCCACCGGAACGGGCCGCCGCCATATGAGGCCGCGATCTCGCCGAAGGTCTCGGCCTCTTCCTTCACGCCCGCATCCGTGCCGTGGAATTCGACGAACAGGCACGGCGTCTCCGGATAGCCGAGCCGGGCATAGTTGTTGAAGGCGCGCATGCCGAGGCCGTTGATGAGCTCGATCCGGGCCACCGGCACGCCCATCTGCACCGTCTCGATCACCGCCTTGCATGCCGAATCGACGTCGGGGAACGGGCACACGCCGCCCGAGATCGCCTGCGGGATGCCGTAGAGGCGCACGGTCAGCTCGGTGATGACGCCGAGCGTGCCTTCCGCGCCGACCAGAAGCCGCGTCAGGTCGTAGCCGGCCGAGGACTTCCTCGCCCGCTTCGCCGTCGTCACGATCGCGCCGTCGGGCATCACCGCCTTCACCGACAGCACGTTCTCGCGCATGGTGCCGTAGCGAACCGCGTTGGTGCCGGAGGCCCGCGTCGAGGCCATGCCGCCGAGGCTGGCGTTGGCGCCGGGATCGATGGGGAAGAACAGGCCGGTGTCGCGCAGATAGGTGTTGAGGTCCTGGCGCGTCACGCCCGCCTCCACCGTGCAGTCGAGATCCTCGGCGTGGACGGCCAGCACCTTGTTCATGCCGGAAAGGTCGATCGAGATGCCGCCGCCCGGCGCGTTGACGTGGCCCTCGAGCGAGGTGCCGGTGCCGAACGGGACGACCGGCACGCGATGCTGCGCGCACACGCGCACGATCTCCTGCACATCCTCGGTCGAGCGCGCGAAGGCGACGCCGTCCGGGGCCTGCGACGGGAGGTAGGTGGTGGTGTGGCTGTGCTGGGCGCGGATCGCCTGCCCGGTCTGGAAGCGCTCGCCGAAGCGCTGCGCCAGTATGCCGAGCACCGTGGCGATGCCCTCCTCGTTCCTCGCAACCGCCTGCACGTCGGCCAGCGCCATGATCGTCCTCTCCCTCGAGGCGTCGGCGGCGCACTTGCGCGCATCCGCCCTTTCTTCTATCCGCGATGGTGAGAAATGTGCAGATGGCGGCCGGATTGTCCAGCGCCGCGCGCCGCGACAAAGAGGGAGGCTCCATGGCCAACGAGACCCTTCGCCCGACTCTCGACCCGATTCCAGGCGCCGCGCCGGGCGCGGCCGGCGATCCGGCTCCGTTCCCGTCGCGCCCGCACCGGATCGAGAAGGAGTGGATCGACTACAACGGCCACCTCAACATGGCCTACTATGCCGTGCTGTTCGACCGCAGCGTCGACGACTTCTTCGAGGCGCTGGGCATGGGCAAGCAATATGCCGCGACCCGGCGGCTGACGACCTACAGCGCCGAGTTGCACATCTGCTACGTGCGCGAGCTGCATCTGGGGCACACGGTCGTCTGCAACGCCCGGCTTCTCGACTACGACGGAAAGTGCATCCGCGTCTTTCAGGAAATGCGCCACGAGGACGGCTGGCTGGCGGCGACGGCCGAGACCCTGACGCTGCATGTCGACATGAACGGGCCGAAGGTGGTTCCCTTCCCGCCCGACGTCCTCGCCCGCATCGAGGCGATGCACGCCCGGCACGCGCACCTGCCCGTGCCGGAGCGCGCCGGGCGCGCGATCGGCATCCGCCGCAAGACGCCGGCCTGAAGGCGGCCGGGCGCGATCCGGGGGTTGCCCGCGCCGCGCCGCTTCTGTAGGCACGGCCGGGCAAAACCGGAAAAGGGCATGGTAGATTTCGTTTCGCAGGCCGTGCTCAAGCGCGATCTGTTCTCCGAGACGCACAAGGGCCATCTGGCCAGCGCCCCCGACGTGGCGGCGATCCGCCGCGTGGTGACGGCCGCGCCGGCATGGACCCGGCCGGTGGCCTGGGCGCTCGCCCGCCGCGAGATCGCCGCGCTCGCCGCCGTCTCCGGCATCGAGGGCACGCCGCGCCTGTTCGGCGTCGACCGCGACGGGCTCGTGCGCGCCTGGACGGAGGGCGCGCCGCTGCATCTGGCGCGGCCGTCGGACCGCCAGTGGTATGCCGACGCCTTCCGCCTGCTACGGGCGCTGCGGCGCGCCGGCATCACCCACAACGACCTCGCCAAGCCGCAGAACTGGCTGATGACGCCGGACGGCCGCGCCGCGGTGATCGACTTCCAGCTCGCCTCGCGCCACCGCCGGCGCGGCCGCTTCTTCCGCCTGCTCGCCTACGAGGATTTCCGCCACCTGCTCAAGCAGATGCGCGCCTTCGCGCCCGAGCTGATGACGCCGACGGCAAGGCGCATCCTGGCCCGGCGCTCGCTGCCCAGCCGCATCTGGATGGCGACCGGCAAGAAGGTCTACAACGCCGCGACCCGGGGCCTCTTGCGCTGGTCCGACGGCGAGGGCACGCACGACCGCCTCGACCACGAGGGGCCGGCGATCCGGCAGGCGCTGGCCTCGGTCGCGGGCGTGCGCGACGTGGCGCTCACCACCTACCCGCTGCCGCGCAAGGGCGTCGGCATCTACGCCTTCGTCGAGGCGGCGGAGGGGGTGTCGCGCGAGGCGCTGGAGGGCGCGCAGGACAGGCTGGGCGAGGCCCGCGCCGATCTCGTCCAGGCCGTCCCGGCGCTGCCGCGCGCAGCGGACGGCGCGCCGCGCCTCGACATCCTCGACCTGGTGGCGATGAACCAGATCCCGGCGCTCAACGCGCTGGTCGGCGGCGATGGGGCGCTCGCCGCCACCGTGACGCCGATCGTCGCCGGCAGGCTCAACTTCTCCGACCGCCGCATCGCCCGCCACGAAACCCGCAGCGCGCAATGACGCCGGCCGGACGGGCGGCCGCGGCCGCGCTTCTGGCCTTTCGGCCCCGAATCACTACATTCCAGAGCAAATGTCCGGCTTTCCCGACGATATCCCCTTCTTCGACGAGGGGCCGCAGGACGCGCCGCGCCGCGAGGCGGGCGGGCTTGCCGCGCGCGCCATGGCCGCGCGCGACGGCCACCGCGCCGCGCCCGACTATCTCGCCGGGCTGAACGCCGAGCAGCGGCTGGCGGTGGAGACCACCGAGGGGCCGGTGCTGGTTCTGGCCGGCGCCGGCACGGGCAAGACGCGGGTCCTGACCACGCGCATCGCCCACATCCTGCGCCTCGGCCTCGCCTTTCCCTCGCAGATCCTCGCCGTCACCTTCACCAACAAGGCCGCCCGCGAGATGAAGCATCGCATCGGCGTCCTCGTCGGCGAGGCGGTCGAGGGCATGCCGTGGCTCGGCACCTTCCATTCGATCGGCGTGAAGCTTCTGCGCCGCCATGCCGAGCTTGCCGGCCTGCGCTCGGACTTCACCATCCTCGACACCGACGACCAGATCCGCCTGATCAGGCAGATCATCCAGGCCGAGGGGCTGGACGACAAGCGCTGGCCGGCGCGCCAGTTCGCGCAGATGATCGACGGCTGGAAGAACAAGGGGCTTGCGCCGGAGGAGATCGCCGAGGGCGACGCCCGCGCCTTCGCCAACGGCAAGGGGCGCGAGCTCTACCGCGCCTATCAGGACCGGCTGACGACGCTGAACGCCTGCGACTTCGGCGACCTGCTCTGCCACCCGATCCGCATCTTCCGCCGCCACCCGGACGTGCTGAAGGAATACCACAGGAAGTTCAAGTACATCCTGGTCGACGAATACCAGGACACCAACACCGCCCAATATATGTGGCTGCGCCTCTTGGCCCAGCGGCCCGAAGCAACCCGCAGCGCCAACCTCCCGGCCGAAGGCCGAGGCGGCGACCGCCGCCCGCCCGACTTTTCGGGCGCGCCCGCGCAGGCCAGCGAGCGAAGCGAGCGCTCGGCCGTGAGCGTAAATATTTGCTGCGTGGGCGACGACGACCAGTCGATCTACGGCTGGCGCGGCGCGGAGGTCGACAACATCCTGCGCTTCGAGAAGGATTTTCCGGGCGCGACGGTGATCCGGCTGGAGCGCAACTACCGCTCGACCGCGCACATCCTGGGCGCCGCCTCGCACCTGATCGCCCACAACGAGGGGCGGCTGGGCAAGACGCTGTTCACCGACCGGCCCGACCCGGAAGACCCCAAGGTGCAGGTCCACGCCGCCTGGGATTCGGAGGAGGAGGCGCGCGCCGTCGGCGACGAGATCGAGGCGCTGCAACGCCGGGGCTGCAACCTCAACGACATGGCCATCCTGGTGCGCGCCTCCTTCCAGATGCGCGAGTTCGAGGACCGCTTCGTCACCATGGGGCTGAACTACCGCGTCATCGGCGGCCCGCGCTTCTACGAGCGGGCCGAGATCCGCGACGCGCTCGCCTATCTGCGCGTCATCGCGCAAGGGGCCGACGACCTCGCCTTCGAGCGCATCGTCAACGTGCCCAAGCGCGGGCTGGGCGAGGCGGCGGTGCGCCAGATCCACGACACGGCGCGCGCGCTGGGGCTTCCGATGCTGGAGGCGGCGGCCAGGCTGGCCGAGAGCGACGAGATGAAGCCCAAGCCGCGCGCGGCGCTGCGCGAGCTGGCGGCGAATTTCGCCCGCTGGCAGGGCATGATCGACACCACGCCGCACACCGAGCTGGCCGAGACGGTGCTGGAGGAATCCGGCTACACCGAAATGTGGAAGAACGACCGCAGCGCCGAGGCGCCGGGGCGGCTGGAGAACCTGAAGGAGCTGATCCGCTCGATGGAGGAATACGAGTCGCTGCGCGGCTTCCTCGAGCATGTCGCGCTCGTCATGGACGCCGAGCAGAACGAGGACCTCGACGCCGTCTCGATCATGACGCTGCATTCGGCCAAGGGGCTGGAGTTCGACACCGTGTTCCTGCCCGGCTGGGAGGAAGGGCTGTTCCCGCACCAGCGCGCGCTCGACGAGGGCGGCCGCTCGGGGCTGGAGGAGGAGCGCCGCCTCGCCTATGTCGGGCTGACGCGGGCCAAGAAGAACCTGCACCTGTGGTTCACCTCCAACCGGCGCATCCACGGCCTGTGGCAGTCGACCATCCCCTCGCGCTTTCTCGACGAATTGCCGGAGGCGCATGTCGAGGTGGCCGAGGCCGGCTCGTCCTACGGCGGCTACGGCACCGGCTACGGGCGCGGCTTCGGCGAGCGGCAGGCCGGCCGGCAGAACCCCTACGGCGCCTCGCGCTTCGACAATGTCGGCCGTGGGGCCGGGGCGGGCGGCGGCTCCTTCTCCAACACCTATGCCACGCCGGGCTGGCAGCGCGCGCGGGCCAACCGCACCGAGGCGACCGACCGCAACTGGGGCTCGCGCTCGGGCCACGCCGTCGAGCGCATCGGCTATGGCGAGGTCGATTCCGGCTACGGCGCCGGCCGCTCGTCGGTGAAGGGCCGCACCATCGAGGGCGAGCTGGTGGCGAAGTCGGTCTCCGACACGCCCTCCCCGTTCAAGGTCGGCGACCGGGTGTTCCACCAGAAGTTCGGCAACGGCAACGTCGCGGCCGTGGAGGGCAACAAGCTGACGGTCGATTTCGACAAGGCCGGCCAGAAGCGCGTGCTCGACGGCTTCGTCGCCGCGGTCTGACGCAATCGTCCACACGTCAAAATTGCATCGTATTGTAATCAAACTTTTGCGTGTGACGACGTAGTCTCGCTCGTGCAGGCGATGGTGCCTGTAACTCCGCTCCGAGCGGTATCAAGGCCCCTTCCGTTACACCACCCCCCGCAGCGGAAGGGGCCTTTTCACAAGCCGGCAACGCGCGGCCCTCCCCGCCGCCACGCCCTCACCACACCGATGGGCGCGCTCACTCCTCCCAGCGGTCGAGGAAGGCTTCCACCGCAAGCGCCTGCATGTCGGGTATGGCCTCGGCCAGCTTCTCGGCCGGCCAGTCCCACCAGGCAAGAGCGGAAAGACGCGCCGCGACCTCGGGGGCGAACCGCGCCCTGAGCGGCCGCGCCGGCGCGCCGGCGACGACCGTGTAGGGTGCGACGTCGCGCGTGACCACGGCGTTGGCGCCCACCACCGCGCCGTCGCCCAGCGTCACGCCGGGCATGACGACCGCGCCATGGCCGATCCACACGTCGTTGCCGACGACGACGCGCTTCGCGCGCCTGCGCTCGCGAAAGTCCCGGTCGAGGCCGAGGAACTTGAAATACTCGTTCGGCCGGTAGGTGATCTTGTGCGTCGTCACCCGCTCCATCGGGTGCTCCAGCGCGTTGATGCGCACATTGGCGGCGATGGAGCAGAACTTGCCGATCTGCGTGTAGATCGCCTCGCCATGGCGCTCGAAATAGGAGTAGTCGCCCACGCTCACCTCGCGCAGCACGACGCGCTCGCCGATGGCGACGTGGCGGCCGAGCCGGCACGACTTCAGCTCGGCGGTGGTGTGGACGCGCGGCTCGGAATCCGCAGGCAGGAAGGGGCGCATCGCGCCTGATTACGCCGCGCCCCGGAATCAGGCAAGGCGGCAGGCAGGCAGGCCGGGCGGGATGGCCGCCGCCCTATTCGGGCTTGCCGTTCCTCCAGGTCGGGTGCTGGTTGTAGAGCGGCACGGTCGAGATGCTCATCTTGGCCGAGCCGTCCTGCACCTGGCGGCTGTGCGACAGGTAGATCAGCGTGTCGTTCCCGCGGTCGTAGATGCGGTTCACCACCTGCTTCTTCCAGATCAGGCTGATGCCCTGCTTGAACACCTCCTCGCCGCCCTGCGACAGGTCGATGTCGCCGATGACGATGGGGCCGGTCTGCCGGCAGGAGATCGACGAATCGGACGGGTCCTCGAACCAGTTGCCCTTCTGGAGCCGGTCGATCATGCCGCGCTCGAAATAGGAGACGTGGCAGGTCACGCCCTCGACCTTGGGATCGGCGACGGCCTCGACCATGATGTCGTTGCCGAGCCAGTCCACGCCCACCTCGCCCACCTGCTGCGCAAGGGCGGGGCCGGCCGCGGCGGCGGCGAGCGCGGCGGAAAGGCACAAGGAGGCAAGACGCATTCGGGAAGCTCCATCGCGGCAGGGCCGTTGCAGATACGGCCATCACAGATACGCGCCATCACATGGGTCGTCACGGCCGCCGCGGCAAGGCCTGCCGGAAGGGCGCGCCGGACAGGCGCGCGAAGCGGCAGTTTGACGCCTTCCGCAAACGCGCCGGGAAGACTATCTTGACGACATGAAACCGATTGCCCCCACCCGCATTTCCGTGCGCGCCTGCGCGATGGCGGCGCTCGGCGCCTGCGCGCTCGCGGCGACGGCGGGCCTTGCCTTCGCCGGCTGGATGGAGCATGCGCCCGCCATCCTGACGACGCTGGCGCAGGAGGGGCTGGCCTGGTGCTTCTGAAAGCGGTCCCCTCCCGGCCGCGCACTGTTCAAGGATGCTAGATTCCCATGATGCGCTCGATCCTCGCCAGCATACTGATCCTCATTGCCGCCGGCGTCGGCTGGCTGACCTATGACTGGTATCGCGCGCGCACGGCCCCCGGCGGCTTCGGCGAGCCCTTCACGCTGGTCGACCAGTCCGGCCAGGAGATCACCGAGGCGGCGTTCCGCGGCGCGCCGAGCGCCGTCTTCTTCGGCTTCACCCATTGCCCCGAGATCTGCCCGACGACGCTGTTCGAGCTCGACGGCTGGCTGGCGGCGCTGGGCGACGAGGGCAAGAACATCCGCGCCTGGTTCGTGACCGTCGATCCCGAGCGCGACACGCCCGAGATCATGGACGCCTATGTCGGCAACGTCTCGGAACGCATCCGCGGCATCACCGGCGAGCCGGCCAGGGTCGAGGCCATGGTCCGCTCCTACGGCATCTACTTCAAGCGCGTCGAGCTCGACGGCGGCGACTACACCATGGACCACACCGCCTCCGTGCTGCTGCTCGACCGCAGGGGCGACTTCGCCGGCACCATCGCCTATGGCGAGAACCCCGAGACGGCCATCGCCAAGCTCAAGCGGCTGGCCGCGGGCTGAGACGGCGACACGCATCGTGCCCCAGCTTCGCCTGCACCTGACCGCGTCGCGCCCGGGCTCGACGGCGCTGTTTTCCGCGCTCGAGGCCGAGTTCGAGGAGGATGGCCTGCCGCTCGCCCTCGTCGAGATCGACGAGGGGGCCGGCACGGAGGAGATTTCCGTCTATGCCGAGGCCGACGCCGCCGACGCGGTGGAGGCGCGCATGCGCGCCGCCGCCGGCGCGGCCGGCGCTGCCCTCGCCATTGCCCGCGAGGCCGTGCCCGACATCGACTGGGTGGCGAAGTCGCTCGAAGGGCTGAAGCCGGTGCGCGCCGGCGGCTTCGTGGTCCACGGCGCCCACGACCGCGAGGAGCTGCAAGCCGGCGAGATCGCCATCGAGATCGAGGCCGGGCTCGCCTTCGGCACCGGCCATCACGGCACCACGGCCGGCTGCCTCGACATGCTGGCCGCGCTGGTGCGCGAAAGGCGCCCGGCCAACGCGCTCGACCTCGGCACCGGCAGCGCGGTGCTCGCCATCGCCGTGGCGAAGCTCGCGCCGATCCCGGTGCTCGCCACCGACATCGACCCGGTGGCCGTTGCGGTCGCCGCCGACAATGTGCGCCTGAACGGCGTCGGCGGCCAGGTGGCGACGGCGGTCGCCGACGGCTTCGACGACCCGCTCTTTTCCCGCCACGGCCCGTTCGCGCTGATCGTCGCCAACATCCTCGCCGGGCCGCTGATGGAGCTTGCGCCGCAGATGCGCCGGCATCTGGCGCCGGGCGGCTCGCTCGTCCTGTCGGGCATCCTCGAGCGGCAGCACGACGCGGTGGTCGACGCCTATGCCGAGCAGGGCTTCCGGCGGGCCGGGACGCTGCGCCGCGAAGGCTGGGTGACGATCCACCTCGAATGACGCGGCCGCGACGCGGCGCCGGATACGAAAAAGGCGACCTTGCGGTCGCCTCTTTCTGACTTCGTGCCGCGTCGCCCCACGCGACACGAAGCTGTCGGATAACGCGCCAGTCGGGATTCCGTTCGGCGCGCGAAAAAATGTCCTTCGCCGGTTCAGAGCCGCGAGGCCCGCTTCTCCAGCTCGGCGCGGCGGAAGCCGCCGGCCAGCAGCGTCTCGTCGTCATATTTGAGCAGCATGCCGGCCACATAGCGGCTCGCCTGCCGTTCGCGCGCCGCCATCATGGCGTCGAGCGCGCTGCGGAAAAAACCACGTGCTGCGGAATTGGTCGTCATGGTGCTGTCTCCCGTCGGTTGGGACTTGGTCACGCAAGAAAGGTAAGTATTGCTGACCTAATTTACCAGTGCGATTTCCGCATGGGAACCATGCGCTTTTTGCAACTGCGAGATTGAATGCTGCATCGCACCGAAACGACCGGCTGCGCCGCCGCCCGCGACGCCGCATTGCATGGACGGTCCGGCCCGGCTAGACCGGAGCGGGCGGCAAACAGGCGAGGCATGAATGTTCCAGTCCTTCGACGCGCTCACCGACCCTTCGCAGGGGGTGGAGAGGGTCGCGCGCCTGCGCGCCCGTCTCGACGGCCTCGGCCTCGACGGCTTCGTCGTGCCGCGGGCCGACGAGCACCAGGGCGAATACGTCCCGGCGCGGGCCGAGCGCCTGCGCTGGCTGACCGGCTTCACCGGCTCGGCCGGCGCCGCCGTGGTGCTGCGCGACAGCGCCGCCCTGTTCGTCGACGGCCGCTACACGCTTCAGGCCGCCGCGCAGGTCGACACCGGAACCTTCGCCATCGAGAGCCTGATCGACAATCCGCCCCCGAAATGGCTCGCGGCCCAGCCGCTCGACGGGCAGGCGCTGGGCTTCGACCCGTGGCTGCACACCATCGCCGAGGCCGAGGCGCTGCGCGCCGCGGTCGAGAAGGCCGGCGGCCGGCCGTTCGCGATGGAGGAGAACCCCGTCGACGCGATCTGGGCCGACCAGCCGGCGGCCCCGGCGGAGAAGATCGAGATCCACCCGATCGGCTTCGCCGGCGAGCTGGCCCGGGACAAGCTCGCGCGGCTGGCGGCGCGCCTGCCTTCCGAGGGCGCGACCCATGCCGTGCTCACCGACCCCTCCTCGCTCGCCTGGGCGTTCAACATCCGCGGCAGCGACGTGCCGCACACGCCGCTCGCGCTCGGCTTCGCGATCCTTCCCGCCGAGGGGCTGCCGCTCCTGTTCCTTTCCAGGGACAAGCTGACCATCGAGACCGAGGCCTATCTGACCCAGCTCGCCACCGTGCTCGACCCGGCGGAGCTGGAGTCGCGGCTCGCCGCGCTCTCGGCCGATGGCGGCCGCATCGCGCTCGATCCCGCGCTCGCGGCCGAGAAGCTGCGCATGATCGTCGAGGACAATGGCGGCGCCGTCGTCCGGCTGGCCGATCCGGCCCGCCTGCCCCGCGCGATCAAGAACGCGGCCGAGCTTGCCGGCAGCCGCGCCGCCCACCGCCGCGACGGCGCGGCCGTGGTGAAGTTCCTGCACTGGCTCGACGCGCAGGCGCCCGGCTCGGTCGACGAGATCGCCGCCGTCGGGGCGCTGGAGAGCTTCCGCCGCCGCACCGGCGAGGAGACGCAGATGCCGCTGCGCGACATCTCCTTCGACACGATCTCCGGCGCGGGCCCCAACGGCGCCATCGTCCACTACCGCGTGACGACGAGGACCAACCGCAGGCTCGGCGACGGCGAGCTCTACCTCGTCGATTCCGGCGGGCAATATCAGGACGGCACCACCGACATCACCCGCACCGTCGCCATCGGCCGGCCGGACGAGGAGATGCGCCGGCACGCCACCCTCGTGCTCAAGGGGCTGATCGCGATCTCCACGCTACGCTTTCCGCCCGCCACGCGCGGCTGCGACATCGACGCCTTCGCCCGGCAGGCGCTGTGGCGGGCCGGTCTCGACTACGCCCACGGCACCGGCCACGGCGTCGGCTCGTATCTGGCCGTCCACGAGGGGCCGCAGCGCATCGCCAGGACCGGCACGCAGCCGCTTCTGGCGGGCATGATCCTGTCCAACGAGCCCGGCTGCTACAAGGCCGGCCGCTACGGCATCCGGCTGGAGAACCTGATCGTGGTGCGCGCGCCCGAGCCGGTCGAGGGCGGCGACATCGCCATGCACGGCTTCGAGACGCTGACGCTCGCTCCCTTCGACCGCAGGCTGATCCGCGCCGATCTGCTCGACGCCGCCGAGCGCGAATGGCTCGACGCCTACCACGCGCGGGTGCTGGAAGAGATCGGGCCGATGGTCGACGGGCCGGTCCTGGCCTGGCTGGAAGCGGCGACCGCGCCGCTGGAGTAGTTCCAGGAAAAGTGGGAAGCACTTTTCCGTTCGGAGTTACGAAACCGCGAAGCGATCCGTCACAGGACGTTTCGCAGCACGATCAGCGTCGCCGCGCCGGCGAAGAAGGTCGCGGTCAGCCCGCCACGCAGCGCCACCAGCCCGGCGACGGCCAGCGTCGCCCACTCGATGGGGCCGCCGCCGGCCGCGGCCGGCGCCACCAGCGTGGTCAGCACTGCCGCCGGCACGGCATCCAGCCCGGCCTCGACACGCGGATGGATGCGCTGGAAGCGCGACAACAGCACATGGCCGCCGATGCGCGTGAGATAGGTCACCACCGCGGCGGCGAGGATGATCCACACCGTCGTGCTCACAGCCCCGCCCTCCGTCCCGACGGCGCCAGCACGGCGGCGAGCAGCACGCCGGCCACCGCGCCGATGGAGACATGCCAGGGCGAGCCGACGAGATAGTAGGCGACGGTCGAGGTCACCGCGCTGGCACCGACCACCGGCAGCCACAGCGGACGCCCGCGAAAGCCCATCACCATGCCGAGGAAGTAGATCGGCAGCATGAAATCGAGGCCGAGCGCGTAGGGATCGGGGATGAGGTTGCCGAAGGTGGCGCCTATGGCTGCCTCCGCCACCCAGCACAGATAGAGAAGCAGCCCGTAGCCCATGTACCACGAGAAGGTCAGGCGGCCGGCAAGCGCCTGCTTCTCGCCGTCGGCATACTGGGCGTCGGTGAGGAAGAAGAAGCCGACCGCGCGCTGCAACCCGCTCCAGTGGCGCAGCCTGCGGCCGAGCGCGGCCGAATAGAGCACGTGGCGGAAGTTGACGGCGAAGATCGACAGCACGATCAGCCACGGCGCGATCTTCTGGCCGAACAGCTCCAGCCCGACGAGCTGGCTCGCGCCGGCGAAGACCATGGCGCTCATCAGCGTCGCCTCGCCGACGCTCAGCCCGTTCTGCGCGGCGAGCGTGCCGAACAGCATGCCGAAGGGCGCCGACGCCACGGTGACGGGAATGCCGCGCCGCGCGCCGTCGATGAAATCGGCAAGCCGGCCCGGCCTCTGATGCGTGCCAGCCGCTACGGTCATCGGACCTCCACCAGAGCGGCGGGCGCCCGGACAGGTCCGGGCTGCCGCTCTGTCTGTTCGTTCTAGCCGCGTTCACGCGACGTCGAGTGATTCCGCCTGACTGCGAAATGCTACAGGAAGGCCGGTGTTTAGGTCAGCATCGCTGGCCTGTCACATCAATTCGATTGAGCCACCTTTCAGCCGCGCGAACGACGCCGCGCTACTGCCCGACCAGCACGAACCAGGCGTCCTCGTCGATCACCTCGATGCCGAGCCCGGTCGCCTGCTTGAGCTTGGAGCCCGCGCCGGGGCCGGCGACGACGAGGTCGGTCTTCTTCGAGACCGAGCCCGAGACCCTGGCGCCCAGCCGCTCGGCCATGGCCTTGGCCTCGTCGCGCGACATGCGCGTGAGCGCGCCGGTGAACACCACCGTCTTGCCGGCCACCGGCGACGACACCTCGCCCACCGGCTCCTCGTCGAGCGGCGTCACCTTGTCGAGCAGCGCGTCGAGCGCGGCAAGGTTGTGCTCCTCGCCGAAGAAGTCGACCAGCGCCTGCGCCACCACCGCGCCGATGCCGTTGACCCCGACCAGCTCCTGCCATTCGGCGTTGCCGGGATCGCCCTTGCCTTGCGGCATGCGGGCCGCCTCCGCGACCTCCCGCAGCCGCGCGAACGACTGGAAGTGCCGCGCCAGCCGCCGGGCGTTGGTCTCGCCGACATGGCGGATGCCGAGCGCGAACAGGAAGCGCGACAGCGCCACCTTTCGCCGCTCCTCGATGGCCGCATAGAGCTTCCTGACCGAGACCTGGCCGAAGCCGTCGACGTTCTCCAGCCTGGTCAGCGAAGCCTGCTGCCGCTCCTGAAGGGTGAAGATGTCGGCCGGCGTGCGGATCGACAGCGACGGGTCGGCATGGTTGAAGAAGAACTCAATCTGCTTCTCGCCCAGCCCCTCGATGTCGAAGGCGTTGCGCGACACGAAGTGGCGGATGCGCTCCACCGCCTGCGCCGGGCAGATCAGGCCGCCGGTGCAGCGGCGCACCGCCTCGCCCTCCTCGCGCACCGCATGGCTGCCGCAGGCCGGGCAGACGTCGGGGAAGACGTAAGGAATCGAATCCGCAGGCCGCTTCTCCGGCACGATGTCGAGCACCTGCGGGATGACGTCGCCCGCCCGCTGCACCAGAACGGTGTCGCCGACGCGGATGTCCCTGCCCTCGCGGATCGGGTTGCCGTCGTTGCCGATGCCGCGGATGTAGTCCTCGTTGTGCAGCGTGGCGTTGGTCACCACCACGCCGCCGACCGTGACCGGCTCCAGCCGCGCCACCGGCGTCAGCGCGCCGGTGCGGCCGACCTGTATCTCGATGGCGCGCAGGAGCGTCGTCGCCTTCTCGGCCGGGAACTTGTGCGCCGTCGCCCAGCGCGGCGAGCGCGAGCGGAAGCCGAGCCGCTCCTGAAGGTCGAGCCGGTCGACCTTGTAGACGACGCCGTCGATGTCGTAGGGCAGGCTCGCCCGCTCGGCCTCGATGGCGCGGTAGCACGAGAGCATCTCCTCCACCGAGCGGCACAGCGCCATGCGGTCGTTGACGGGAAAGCCCCAGGAGCCGAGCCGCCGCACCGCCTCGAGCTGGGTTCCGGCCAGCGGCTGCGAGACCTCTCCCCAGGCGTAGGCGAAGAACCTGAGCGGCCGCGAGCGGGTGATCTCGGGGTCCTTCTGGCGCAGGCTGCCGGCGGCGAAGTTGCGCGGGTTGGCGAAGGTGCGCCCGGCCTCCTGCGCCATGCGCTCGTTGAGCGCGAGGAAGTCGTCGCGGCGCATGTAGACCTCGCCGCGCACCTCCACCACCTGCGGCGCGTCGGCGGGCAGGCGCTGCGGGATGTCGGCGATGGTGCGGACGTTGGCGGTGACGTTCTCGCCGGTCTCGCCGTCGCCGCGGGTGGCGGCCGTGACCAGCTCGCCTTCCTCGTAGCGCAGCGACATCGACAGGCCGTCGATCTTCGGCTCGGCGGTGAAGGAAAGCTCGCGGTCGTCGGCGAGCGCCAGGAAGCGCCGCACCGAGGCGACGAAGTCGCGCAGGTCGGCCTCGGAGAAGACGTTGTCGAGCGACAGCATCGGCCTTGCGTGGCGCACCTGCGCGAAGGTGCCGGACGGCGCGGCGCCCACCGAGGTCGAGGGCGAATCGGCGCGCACCAGCTCGGGAAACGCCGCCTCGATCTCGGCGTTGCGCAGGCGCAGCGCGTCGTATTCGGCGTCCGAGACGGTCGGCGCGTCCTCGGCATAGTAGCGCCGGTCGTGGGCGGCGATCTCGGCCGCGAGCGCGGCCAGCTCTTCGGCCGCTTCCTGCGGGGTCAGGTCTTCGACGGGCTTGGCGGTCTGGGGCATGGGCGAATCCGGGCTGCGGCTGGTGCGCTAAACTAGCGCCGGCCACGCGGGGCTCAAGTACCGGCGGGCGCCAATCGCGTCACGCCCGCGCCGCCCCTCACCCGGCCGACGCCTTCTCCCGGCGAGCGAGAGCGCGGCAACGCCGGGCCGACGCTCGAAGCCCGTTCCGGCGGATCGTCCCCGCGTGGGCGGGGGAGCCATCCGGCACTCCATCACCGGCCCGGTCGCGGGGGGTCGATCCCCGCGTGGGCGGGGAACGCCGGCTGAGGTGAGGGGCGCGCCAGCGCGAGGCCGTTGCCGGTCACTCCGCCGCCGCGTTCTCGCGCAGCAGCCGCTCGGCCGCCGCGCGCGCCTCCTCGGTGATGGTGGCGCCGGCCAGCATGCGCGCGATCTCCTCCTGCCGCGCCTGGCGCGCGAGCGACGCGACGCCGGTCGCCACCTTGTCGGCACCGCCGGACTTGGAGATGAGGTAGTGCGTGCCGGCGCGCGCCGCGACCTGCGGCGCATGGGTGACGGAAAGCACCTGGATGCGGCCGGCGAGCCGCGCCAGCCGCTGGCCGATGGCGTCGGCCACCGCGCCGCCGACGCCGGTGTCGATCTCGTCGAAGACGAGCGTGGGAGCCGACCCCCTGTCGGCCAGCGCCACCTTGAGCGCCAGCAGGAAGCGCGACAGCTCGCCGCCGGAGGCGACCTTCATGATCGGCCCCGGCCGCGTGCCGGGATTGGTGCGCACCCAGAACTCGACCTGGTCGATGCCGGTCTCGGCGCGGTCTTCCGGCTCGCTCGCGATCTCGACGATGAATTCGGCGCGCTCCAGCTTCAGCGCCGGCAGCTCGGCCATGACGGTCCTGGCCAGCGCCGCGGCCGTGCCCTTGCGCAATTCGGACAGGTGGGCGGCCGCCTCGTCATAGGCGTCGCGGGCCGCGCGCGCCGCCTTCTCCAGCGCCGCCAGCCGCTCCTCGCCGGCGTCGAGGTCGGCGAGGTCGGCGGCCATGGCGTCGCGCAGCGCCGCAAGGTCGTCCACCGCGACGGAGTGCTTGCGCCCCGCTGCCCTGAGCGAGAACAGCCGCTCCTCGGCCTGCTCCAGCGCCTGCGGGTCGAAGGCGGCAGCGCGCAGCGCGGCATCGACCGCCACCTGCGCGGCGTCGAGCGAGACCAGCGCCTCGTCGAGCGCGTCGACGATGTCGTCGAGCAGGCCGGGCGCCGCCTCGGCCTTGCGCTGGAGCCGGCGCATGAGGCTGGCGAGCTGCGGCACGGCCGCGTTCTGGCCCGAAAGCACCTCCTGCGCGTCGGCGATGTCGGTCGCCGCCTTCTCCGCCCGCATCATCGCCGCCCGTTGCTCGGCAAGCGCGGTTTCCTCGCCCGGCTGCGGATCGAGCTTCGACAGCTCCTCGACGCAGGCGCGCAGGTAGTCGGCCTCGCGCGCGGCCGCCTCGACCCTGGCGCGGTGGCGCGACAGCGCCTGCTCGGCCTCGCGCCAGGCGCGCCAGGCATGGCCGACCGACTGCGTGGCGCCGGCGTGGCCGCCGAAGGCGTCGAGCAGGTCGCGATGGGCGGCCGCGTCGACCAGGGCGCGGTCGTCGTGCTGGCCGTGGATCTCGACCAGCGTGCGGCCGATCTCGCGCAGGAGCGCCACGCTCGCCGGCTGGTCGTTGATGAAGACGCGGCTGCGCCCGTCTGCCGACTGGCTGCGGCGCAGGATCAGGTCGCCATCGGCGTCGTCGAAGCCGTTGTCGCGGGCAAGCGCGCGGGCGGGATGGTTGTGCGGCACGTTGAAGACGGCGGTGACGCTGCCCTGCGCGGCGCCGTGGCGCACCAGCGAGGCGTCGCCGCGCGCGCCCAGCGCCAGCGACAGCGCGTCGAGCAGGATCGACTTGCCGGCGCCGGTCTCGCCGGTCAGCACCGAAAGCCCGGCCGGAAAGTCGATGTCGAGCCGTTCGATCAGGACGATATCGCGGATCGACAGGTGGGCGAGCATGAGACGCCGGCTAGACCGCGGCGCGTCCGAACGGACGCACGCAAGGCGATCTATCCCTCAGTTCGAGCATCGGATCCTCCCCGAAAACCGGATTCCACCTTTCGGTCCGATGCTCCGACGTCAGCTTCCGGCAAGCAGCTTGCCGGCCTTGGACAGCCAGGACCCCTGGTCCTCGCGCGGCGAAAGACCGCCCGACTGCAGCAGCGCGTAGGAATCCTTGTACCACTGGCTTTCGGGATAGTTGTGGCCGAGCACCGCGGCCGCGGTCTGCGCCTCGGAGGCCAGCCCCATCGCGTAGTAGGTCTCGGTCAGGCGCGCCAGAGCCTCCTCGACGTGGCGGGTGTCGGAATACATCTCCACCACGTTGCGGAACCGCTTCGCGGCGGCGATGTACTCGCGGCGCTCCTGATAGTAGCGGCCGATCTGCATCTCCTTGCCGGCGAGCTGGTCGCGGGCGAAGCGGATCTTGGCATGGGCGTCGTCGACATATTCGGAATCGGGCCAGCGGTCGACGAGCTCGCGCATCGTCTCGGCGAGGCGGCGCGCCTCCTTCTGGTCCTGCGTGACGTCGCGGACCTGGCGATAGTAGGACAGGCCGATGATGTACTGCGCATAGGCGGCGTCGTCGCTCGTCGGATAGAGCGAGACGTAGCGCTGGCCGGCGGTGATCGCCTCCTCGTACTTGCCGAGGCGGTAGTTGGTGAAGGCGGCCATCACCATCGACTTGCGCGCATGCTCCGAATAGGGGTGCTGGCGGTCGACGGCGTCGAACTTGCGCGCGGCCTCGGCCATGCGGCCGGCCTCGAGATTGGCGAGGCCCTGGTTGTAGAGCGCGTCCGCCGGCTCGATGGTCTCGACATAGGACGCCAGATCGACGTCCTTGTCGCTGGCGCAGGCCGAGACCAGGAGAGGCAGAACAGCCGCCGCGGCAACCAGCCCGACGGAGCGCCGGCGCATGGTGCGATCGGCTTTGCGCAGTTCAGTCATGCGGATTCCCGCCCTCTGCCTGATGGTCGAAATGTCGCGGCAGTCATAGTCGAACTGCCGTCCCTCGGCAACGTCATCGCCACGCAATGGCGCTTTTTTGTGGCAACAGCCGGCAGGCCCGGCCCCGCGCGGCCGCCATCCACAGGCAAGGCCCGCGGCCGGGCTCAGATCATCCAGGGCGCGTAGACCGGCGCGTTGACGGCGATCATCTCGGCCATGCGGCCGCGCTCGCGGCGGCCGGTCTCGACGATCTCGAACGCCGAGCGGTCCGAAAGCAGGCGCCGCAGCGCCGCGGCGTTGAGCTTGTGCCCGCCGCGATAGGAGCGGAAGCGGCCGATGAAGCGCGCGCCGGCCAGCGCCAGGTCGCCCATGGCGTCGAGCATCTTGTGGCGCACGAACTCGTTGGAGTGGCGCAGCCCCTCCATGTTGACGACGCGGCCGTCGTCGCCGATCACCACCGTGTTCTCCAGCGACGAGCCGAGCGCGTAGCCGGCCGCCCACAGCCGCTCCACATCCTTCATGAAGCCGAAGGTGCGGGCACGCGAGATTTCGCGGCGGAACACGTCGGAGGTGATGTCGGCGGCGTAGAACTGGCGGCCGATGACCGGGCTCTCGAAATCGATCTCGACCTCGAAGCGGGTGCCGTCATAGGGGTGGAACTCGGCCCAGGAGGCGCCGCTGTCGATGCGCACCGACTTGACGATGCGGATGTAGCGGCGCTTGACCGCCTGCTGGCAGATGCCGGCCTGGTCGAACGCCTCGACGAACATCGCCGCGCTGCCGTCGAGGATCGGAACCTCGCTGCCGTCGATCTCGATCAGCACGTTGTCGATGCCGAGTGCCGAAAGCGCGGCAAGCAGATGCTCGACCGTGGCGACGTGGACGCCGGACGGATCGCCCAGAACCGTGCACAGGTCGGTCGCGCCGATCTCGGCCACCAGCGCGCGCAGCTCGACCGGCGCGCCGCGGGCGTCGCTCGTCTGGAAAACGATGCCGGTGTCGGGATCCGCGGGGGAGAAGTGGATCGAAACAGGCTTGCCGCTATGAACGCCGATACCGGACAACGACACGCGCGACATGAGCGTCGTTTGGTAGTCGTGCAAGTCGAACCCCATTAGCCCGTCCCGAATACGTCAACCGGATCGCCTGTCCGGCTACCGCCCGTGTTTCTGGCCGGCAGGGACACATCCCCAAGAATCCCCGTCCGGCAATTTGTTTCGGGCGAAGATAGTGTTACGGGGTGAAGAGTCCAAATCACGGTTTTTTACTCTCTGTTACGCCACACGACACACAGGCTTCCCTCATAACCTGCTGATATCGTTTTGTTTCTCCGGTCACAGGCGGACGCTGGCACGCCCGCCTGCAACAGTGTCGCAAATCGGCCTGCGCCTCAGTTCGCCTGGCGGCGCAGGAAGGCCGGGATCTCGAGCTGGTCGTCTTCCTGATTCACCCGCGGCTGGACCGACAGCCTGCCCTGGTCGTCGAGCTGGCCGCGCCGGGGCGCGTAGAGCTGCGCGTCGGCGGGATGCGCGCGGCGCGGCTCGGGCGCCGGCTGCAGGAGCCTGGGCTCGCGCGGCTGCGCCGGCTGGAGCCGGGCGGGCTCCTCCTCGCGGCGCGACAGGCCCTGCGTCAGGCGCTTGAGCAGGCCCATGGGGCCGCGCTCCTCGTGGTCGTCATGGGGAGCGTGAGAGGCGTGGGCCTGCTCCATCTCGGCGCGCACCACGGGCGGGAAGTCCTCCACGCGCGGCATGCGCGGCTGGGCCGGTGCCGGCATCTCGACGCGCGGCGCGGCCGGCTGGACCGGCTGCGCGGGCTCGGCCATGTGCTGCGCGGGCGCCGGCTGGGCCTGGGTCTGGGCGAACAGCCGGCTTGCCGGGCGGAACTCGGCCTCGTCCTGCGCGGCCTGCGCGGCGACGGGCGCGGGGCCCGCCTCGGCGGCGCGGATGGCCTCGGCCACCGGATCGGCCTGGCGCGCGGCCTCGGGCTGCGGCTGCGCCGGCGCGGCGGCGGCCGCCGGCCTGATCTCGACCGGGCGCGCCTGCTGCGCCGGCTTCTGCGGCTGGCGGATGGTGATCGGCGGCGTGTTGATCTCGGTCGCCGGCTTGTCGATGCCCGTCGCGACCACGGAGACGCGGATCACGCCTTCCAGCTCCTCGTCGAAGGTGGCGCCCAGGATGATGTTGGCGTCCTGGTCGACCTCCTCGCGGATGCGGGTCGCGGCCTCGTCGACCTCGAACAGGGTGAGATCGCGGCCGCCGGTGATCGAGATCAGCAGGCCCTTGGCGCCCTTCATCGAGGTCTCGTCGAGCAGCGGGTTGGCGATCGCCGCCTCGGCGGCGGCCATGGCGCGGCCCTCGCCGGACGCCTCGCCCGTGCCCATCATGGCCTTGCCCATCTCGCGCATGACGGAGCGGACGTCGGCGAAGTCGAGGTTGATCAGCCCTTCCTTGACCATCAGGTCGGTGATGCAGGCGACGCCCGAATACAGCACCTGGTCGGCCATGGCGAAGGCGTCGGCGAAGGTGGTCTTGTCGTTGGCGATGCGGAACAGGTTCTGGTTCGGGATGACGATGAGGGTATCGACGCACTTCTGCAGTTCCTCGATGCCCTGATCGGCCGTCTTCATGCGGCGCTGGCCCTCGAAGTGGAACGGCTTGGTGACGACGCCGACGGTGAGGATGCCCTTGTCGCGCGCCGCGCGCGCCACCACCGGCGTCGCGCCCGTGCCCGTGCCGCCGCCCATGCCGGCGGTGACGAAGCACATATGCGTGTTGGACAGGTGGTCCATGATCTCGTCGATGCACTCCTCGGCGGCGGCGCGGCCGACCTCGGGCAGCGCGCCGGCGCCCAGCCCCTCGGTGACGTTGGCGCCGAGCTGGATCAGCCGCTCGGACTTCGACATGGTCAGCGCCTGCGCGTCGGTGTTGGCGACGACGAAGTCGACCCCCTTGAGGCCGGCGGTGATCATGTTGTTGACGGCGTTGCCGCCGCCCCCGCCGACACCGAACACGGTGATGCGCGGCTTGAGCTCGGTGATGTCCGGCTTCTTGAGATTGATGGTCATTGTCCTCGTCCTTCTCGCCTTTCCCGCCGCTTCGCCGCCGCGGCCGCCTTGGGGCTGTCCCAGTTGCTACTCAAAAACTGTCCCTGATCCACCGACCGACGCGGCCCAGCGGCCCGCCCGTTCCGGTCGCACGCAAGCGCAGCAGGCCGCCTCTGGCCTGCCGGTTCTCCATCGCCGCCACCTGCGGGTAGATCAGGAGACCCACCGCGGTGGAGAAAGCCGGCCCCTTGGCCGCCTCGGGCAGGCCGGCGACGCCGAGCGGCCGGCCGAGCCGCACGTTGCGCGCGAGGATCCGCCGCGCCGCCTCGGGCAGGCCCGCGAGCTGGCTCGCGCCGCCCGTCAGCACCACGCGCTTGCCGACCACGCCGCCGAAGCCCGAGCGGTTGAGCCGGTCGCGCACGATCTCCAGCGTCTCCTCGACGCGGGCGCGGATGATGCGGTTCATCACCGCGCGCGGCACGTGCTGCGGCACGTCGTTCTCGTCGGGGCCCATCGGCTGGATGGTGACCATGTCGCGGTCGTCGTCGGCCACAGGCAGCGCCGAGCCGTGCATCACCTTCAGCCGCTCGGCATGCTCGCGCCGCGTGGAAAGCCCGCGCGCGAGGTCCATCGTCACGTGGCCGCCGCCGATCGGCAGCACGTCGGCGTGGACGAACCGCCCCTCGGCGAAGATCGAGATCGTCGTCGTGCCGCCGCCCATGTCGATGCAGGCCGCGCCCATCTCGGCCTCGTCGTCGACCAGCGCCGAAAGCCCGCTGGCATAGGGCGTGGCCACCATGCGCTCGACCGACAGATGCGCGCGGCTGACGCACAGCTCGAGGTTGCGCAAGGGCGCGGCGTCCGCCGTCAGCACGTGCATGTCGACGCCCAGCACCTCGCCGATCATGCCGGAGGGGTCGCGCACGCCGCGCTCGGCGTCGAGCGAGAAGCCGACGGGCAGCGAATGCACCACCTCGCGCTCGGCGCGCTGCGCCTGCCTGGCGCCGGCGGCGAGCACGCGGCGGATGTCGCCCTCGCCGGCCTCGTGGCCGCCGAGATTGACGGAGGAGGAGAAGACCTGGCTTTTCAGCCGGCCGGCCGAGACGTTGACGATGAGCGACTCGACGGTGAGCCCGGCCATGCGCTCGGCCGCGTCGACGGCGAGCCGGATCGCCTGCTCGGCCGCGTCGAGATCGACGATGACGCCCGACTTCACGCCGAGCGACTTCTGGTGGCCGATGCCGATCACCCGCACCTGATGCGTGCGCCCGGGCAGGCGCTCGCTCTCCGCGCAGGGCTTCAGCCTGCCGATGACGCAGCAGATCTTGGTCGAGCCGACGTCGAGCACGGTGACGACGCCGGAACGCCCGGCCGCCGCATCCTTCTGTCCCCCGAGCCAGCTCATATGCTGCGCTCCCCCGCCGGCGTGTAGTTCTTGCCCAGCCGCGCCTTCAGCGCCGCCTCGCGCGCGGCCGCCGCGTCGGGCGACAGCTTGACGACGAGCCGGTCGGCAAGCCGCATGTCGACGACCTCGATGTCGCGCGACAACAGCCCGCTGCGGGCGTCGAGCGCCGCCAGCTCGGCAAGCGCGGCGTCCTCGGCGCGCTCCGGCAGCTTGACCGTCACGCCGTTGTCGAGGCGCAGGTTCCAGCGCCGGTCGGAAACGCGCACATAGCCCCTGACGCGCGCGGCAAGGCCGGGATGGGAGGCGACGCGGGCGATGAAGCCGGCGGCCGCCTTGTCCGCGCCCTGCCCCACCACCAGCGGCAGCGAGGCGTGGCGCTGCCCCGAAAGCGGCGCGATCACCTTGCCGTCGGCCTCGATCAGCGACAGGCTCGCCCCGTGCTGCCAGATGGCGAAGGGCGCGCGCTCCGCGACCTTGACCTCCAGCGTCGAGGGATAGACCTTGCGCACGGCGACGCCCTCGACCCAGGGCAGGCTCTCGATGCGCTCGCGCGCCTCATGCACGTCGAAGCCGACCAGCGACGTCCAGCCGTCGAGGCCGACGCGGTCGAAGATGTCGATCTCGGACGTCTCGACATTGCCGCTGACGCGGATCTCGTCGATGGCGAAGCCGGTGCGCGCGGTCACGGCCTGCACGGCGGCCGGCATGTGGCCGCCCACGACCGCGCCGTAGAGCGAGAACGAGCCGATCAGTGCCGCCGACAGGGCGAGCATGGCGAAGGGCGGCGTCTCGACGTCGCCCGAGACGGCGCGGGAGAAGAAGCGCGCCGGCTTGCGCAGGACGCGCGGCAGAACGAAACCGCCGGGCGCGAGCGCCCGGTGGCTGCGCGACGCCGCGCCGGCACCGCCGTTCCGTCCTGCCGTCAACGAGAACAAGAAGCGTCCTCCACCATCCAGCTCAGAAGCTCACCGAACCCATACCCTGCCGCGGCCGCGATCTCCGGCACCAGCGATGTCGGCGTCATGCCCGGCTGCGTGTTGACCTCCAGCCAGACGAGCCCGCCGTCGCCGGGCTGGCGGTCGTCGTAGCGGAAGTCCGACCGGGAGACGCCGCGGCAGCCGATCGCCTGATGTGCCTTCAGCGCCAGTGTCAGTATCTTTTGGTAAATAATCGGTGAAACTTTTGCGGGGCATTCGTGTTTTGAACCGCCCGGCACGTATTTCGAGTCGTAATCGTAGAAGGAATGGCCTTGCGGGATGATCTCGGTGACGCCGAGCGCGACATCGCCCATCACCGCGCAGGTCAGTTCGCGCCCGGGAATGAAGCGCTCGACCATGACCGTGTCGCCGTAGCGCCAGTCCGACGAGACGATGACCTGCGGCGGGTGGGCCTGGTCCTCCTTGACGATGACGACGCCGAAGCTCGACCCCTCGCAGACCGGCTTGACCACATAGGGCGGCTCCATCGGATGGGTGTTGCCGATGTCGAAGCGGTTCATGATCCGGGACTGCGCGACCGGGATGCCGGCGGCCTCGGCCACGATCTTGGCCTGGCCCTTGTTCATGGCGAGCGCGGAGGCGAGCACGCCGGAATGGGTGTAGGGGATCTGGAGATATTCGAGGATGCCCTGGACGGTGCCGTCCTCGCCGTAGGGACCGTGGAGCGCGTTGAAGGCGACGTCGGGCTTCAGCTCCGCCAGAACCTGCGACACGTCGCGCCCGACATCGATGCGGGCGACCGTATAGCCCGCCGCCTCCAGCGCGTCGGCGCACGCCTTGCCGGATGCCAGCGACACCGGGCGCTCCGAGGAAAACCCGCCCATGAGAACGGCAACGTGCTTTTTAGCCATGCCCCGGCATTCCCCTCGTCCAGCGGCCGCATCCGCGTCTCCCGAGGTTTGAGTCCGAGTCTTCCGGCGCTTCGCACGCCGGCGTCCGCACGCTCGACTCAAATCAGGAAACGAATCTGCCCCAAGGAATCAGAGCTTGGATTCGCTGGCAAGCCCTCGGGATTCGCCGCGATTCACTTTTTGCGACAAAGCCGGTTCCGGCGCGCGACCTACAGCAGTTGCCCGAGGAACTCCTGGACCTCGCGGCCGGGCCGGAAATCGCCGATGCGGCGGATTTCCCATTCGAGCCGGATGCCGGAATGCTCGAGCACGCGCGCGCGCACCGTCTCGCCGAGCAGCTCGAGGTCGTAGCCGGTGGCCGAGCCGGTGTTGATCATGAAGTTGCAGTGCATGGGCGACATCTGCGCCCCGCCGATCATCAGCCCGCGGCAGCCGGCCTCGTCGATCAGCTTCCACGCCGAGTGTCCGTCGGGGTTCTTGAAGGTCGAGCCGCCGGTCTTCTCGCGGATCGGCTGCACCGTCTCGCGGTGGGTCTGGACCGCGTCCATCGCCGCCCTGATCTCGTCGCGGCCGGCGGGATAGCCCTCCAGCTCGGCGCCGACGAAGATCAGCTCCTTCGGCGCGCCGGACTTGCGGTAGGCGTAGGCCATGTCGGCGTTGGACAGGACGTGGAGATCGCCCTGCCGGTCGAGCGCGCGCACCGCGACGACGCGCTCGCGCGTCTCGACGCCGTTGGCGCCGGCGTTCATGCGCAGCGCCCCGCCGATGGAGCCCGGGATGCCGTGATAGAAATGGAAGCCGCCGATGCCGGCTTCGAGCGCGGCGGCGGCCACGCGCTTGTCGGGCGCGGCGGCGCCCGCGCGCAGCCGGTTTTCGCCCGCCGCCTCGACCGCGCCGAAGCCCCTGGCCGACAGGCGGATGACGACGCCCTTGACGCCCGCCTCCCGCACCAGAAGGTTGGAGCCGATGCCGACGACGGTGACCGGCACGTCGGCCGGCAGCGCCTTCAGGAACTGGGCGAGATCGTCCTCGTCGGCCGGCTGGAACAGAAGCTCGGCCGGCCCGCCGACGCGGAACCAGGTGATGGTCTCCATCGGCGCGTCGGGGATCAGCTTGCCGCGGATGCCGGCCAGCGCCGGCGAAAGCCTTTCGAGGAGCGCCGCGCCGTGACGAACGGCGGCGGTCACGAAGCGGCCTCCAGCTCCTTCGGCAGCGCATAGGCCCATTGCGTGATGTTGCCGGCGCCCAGGAACACGACGAAATCGCCGGGCTTCGCCAGCGCGCGCACGAGCGGCGCCACGGCCTGCGGCCCCTCGATGAAGCGCGCGTCGCGGTGGCCGGCGGCGCGGATGCGCGCCACCAGCGCCTCGGCGCTCACCCCCTCGACGGGCTCCTCGCCGGCGGCATAGACCGGCGCGACCGCCACCGTGTCGGCGTCGTTGAAGCAGGCGGCGAAGTCGTCGAACAGGTCGTGAAGGCGCGTGTAGCGGTGCGGCTGGGCGATCGCCACGACGCGGCCCGCGCAGGCTTCGCGCGCCGCCTTCAGCACCGCCCTGATCTCGACCGGGTGGTGGCCGTAATCGTCGAAGATCTCGACGCCGTTCCACGAGCCGGTACGGGTGAAGCGGCGCTTGACCCCGCCGAAGCCGGCGAGCCCGCGCCTGATGTCGTCGGCGGAAAGGCCGAGCTCGTGCGCCACCGCGATGGCCGCCGTGGCGTTGGAGACGTTGTGGCGGCCGGGCATCGGCAGGGTGAGGCCGGCGATCTCCTCGACCCGCCCGGTCTTGCGGTCGCGGATCGACACGTCGAAGACCGAGGTCGCGCCTTGCATGCGCACGTTGGAGAAGCGCACGTCCGCCTGCTTGTTCTCGCCATAGGTGATGACGCGCCGGTCCTCGATGCGCGAGACCAGCGCCTGCACCTCCGGGTGGTCGATGCACATGACGCCGAAGCCGTAGAACGGCACGTTCTCGACGAACTGGCGGAAGGCGTCGCGCACCTTCTCGAACGAGCCGTAGTGGTCGAGATGCTCGGGGTCGATGTTGGTGATGACGGCGATGTCGGCCGGCAGCTTGAGGAAGGTGCCGTCGCTCTCGTCGGCCTCGACCACCATCCACTCGCCGTCGCCCATGCGCGCGTTGGTGCCGTAGGCGTTGATGATGCCGCCATTGACGACGGTGGGGTCGAGCCCGCCGGCCTCCAGCAGCGTCGCCACCATCGAGGTGGTGGTGGTCTTGCCGTGGGTGCCGCCGATGGCGATGGCGTTGCGGAAGCGCATCAGCTCGGCCAGCATCTCGGCCCGGCGCACGATGGGCAGCAGCTTCTCGCGCGCGGCGACCAGTTCGGGGTTGTTCTTCCTGACCGCGGTGGAGACGACGACGACCTCGGCCTCGCCGAGATTGCCGGCATCGTGGCCGACGAAGCAGGCAATGCCCTTGTCGCGCAGGCGCTGGACGTTGGCGCCGTCGGCCTGGTCGGAGCCCTGCACGCGATAGCCGAGATTGTGCAGCACTTCGGCGATGCCGCTCATGCCGATGCCGCCGATGCCGATGAAATGCACGACGCCGATTGTCTGCGGCATCTTCATGCCCGCATCCTTCCCTTGAACGCTGCGACGGATTGGCCCGATGCAATAGCTTCTGTCAGGTCGCCAAGCAACCGGGTCGCCTGCGGCCTTCCCACGGACCGGGCAGCGGCAGCCATGGCGGCGAGCCTGCCGGGAGCTTCCAGCAGATCGCCGGCGAGCTGCGCGATCCTCTGCGGCGACAGCGTCGATTGCGCATGGACCTCGGCGCCGCCGGCGGCCGCGAGCGCGGCGGCGTTGGCCGCCTGGTCGTGGTCGAGCGCGTGCGGATAGGGCACGAACAGCGCCGGCCGGCCGATCGCCGCCACCTCCGACACGGTCGAGGCGCCGGAGCGCGAGACGACGAGATGCGCGGCCGCGATGCGCCGCGCCATGTCGGTGAAGAAGGGCGACACCTCGGCGGCGACGCCAAGCCCGGCATAGGCGGCCCTGACCGCCTCCTCGTCCTCGGCCCGCGCCTGCTGGGTGACGCGCAGCCGCGCACGCATCGCGGCCGGCAGCAGCGCCACCGCCGGCGGAAGCGCCTGCGAGAAGAACTGCGCGCCCTGGCTGCCGCCGAACACCAGAAGCTCGACCGGCCCGCCGGCTGCGGGCGGCGCATAGGGCGTGGCCGCCGCCTCGATCACCGCCGGCCGCACCGGGTTGCCGGTCGCCACCGTCTTGGCGGCGTAGGCGCCCTCGCCCTCGGGCAGGAACCCGCCGGCGATCGCCGTCACGCGGGGCGCCAGCGCCTTGTTGGCGCGGCCCATCACCGCGTTCTGCTCGTGGATCAGGCTCGGCACGCCGCGACGGGTCGCCGCCCACAGCGGCGGCAGCGTCGGATAGCCGCCGAATCCGACCACGGCCTTCGGCCCGATCCTGGCGATCACCCTGCCCGCCTCGCGCGCGCCGCGCCAGATGGTCCAGAAGGCGCGCGCCAGCGCCAGCGGGTTCTTCGAGCCGATGGTGGCGGCGGGAATCTCGTGGACGGCCGCCGCGGGGAACGAACCGGCATAGCGTCCGGCCCGTTCGTCGGTGGCCAGATGCACCTGCCAGCCGCGCGCGCCGAGCTCGTGCGCCAGCGCCTCGGCCGGGAACAGGTGGCCGCCGGTGCCGCCGGCCGCCAGCAGGATGACGCCCTTTGCCATCTAGCGCGCCGCCTCGACCGGCCGGCCGAGCGGCGTGCGGCCGATGGTCAGGCGCTTCAGCGGGTCGCGCCGGGTCAGCGCCAGCACCATGCCCATCGAGATCGCCATGGCGATGAGCGAGGAGCCGCCATAGGAGATGAAGGGCAGCGTCATGCCCTTGGCCGGCAGGAGTTGGAGGTTGACGCCCATGTTGATGATCGACTGCAAACCGAACAGCACCACCAGGCCGCCGACCGCGTAGCGCGAGAAGTCGTCCTTCTCGGCCAGCGACTTGCTTAAGCCCCGCAGCACCACGAAGGCGAAGACGCCGGCGATCAGCAGGCACACGAGGAGGCCGAACTCCTCGCCGGCCACGGCGAAGACGAAGTCGGTGTGGCTGTCGGGCAGGATGCGCTTGACCGTGCCCTCGCCCGGCCCCTGGCCGAGCCAGCCGCCGCGCACCAGCGCCTCGCGGCCCATGTCGACCTGGAAGGTGTCGCCCTCGCCGGTCAGGAAGCGGTCGATGCGGCCGGCGACATGGTCGAAGGCGGTGTAGGCGGTGACGGCGACGGCGACCGCCGCCCCGCCCAGGACCGCGATCCAGAACCACGGCATGCCGGCCATGAAGAACATCACGCCCCATGTGGCCAGCACCAGCAGCGTCTGGCCGAGGTCCGGCTGGGCGACGAGCAGCGCCAGCACCAGCCCGAGCAGGATGATGGCGAACAGGTTGCCGGGGATGTCGGGCCGCCTCGCGTTTTCCGAGAACAGCCACGCGCAGATGATGACGAAGGCGGGCTTCAGATATTCCGACGGCTGCACCGAGACGCCGGCGATGTGGATCCAGCGCCGCGAGCCCTTGATCTCGACGCCGAAATAGAGCGCCGCCACCATCAGCACCAGCGCGCCCGCCAGCATGACCAGCGCCAGCCGCCTGACCTGCCGCGCGTCGAGGAAGGAGACGCCGATCATCGCCGCCAGAGCCGGCAGCATGAACATGATCTGCCTCGTGACGAAATGGTAGCTGTCGAGGCCGATGCGCTCGGCCACCGCCGGCGAGGCGGCGAAGGACAGCACCACGCCCAGCCCCATCAGCGTCAGGAACGCGGCGAGGAACCAGCGGTCGATCGTCCACCACCAGTTCGCGACGGGACCCCGGTCGACACGGCTGACCATCAGTCTCTCCCTTCTGTCGGCTCTCCGGCCGGCTCGACGCCGGCGAGCGCGAGCGCGGCGGCGCGGAACGCATCGCCCCTGACCTCGAAATTGCGGAACTGGTCGTAGCTGGCGCAGGCCGGCGACAAAAGCACCACGGCCTCGGCCGCCTCGTCCTTCTGCGCGTCGCGCGCCGCGCGCGCAACGGCCTCGGCGAGCGTGCCGGCGATCTCGTGCGGCACGGCCTCGCCCAGCGTGGCGGCGAAGGCGTGCGCCGCCTCGCCGATCAGATAGGCGCGCGCGACGCGCGCAAAGAGCGGCCGCAGCGCCTCGATGCCGCCCTCCTTGGAGCGGCCGCCCGCGATCCAGTAGATGCGCGAGAAGCTCGACAGCGCCGGCGCGGCCGCCTCCGCGTTGGTGGCCTTGGAATCGTTGACGAACAGGACGTGGCCGCGCCGCCCGACCTCCTCCATGCGGTGGACGAGGCCCGGGAAGGTGGCAAGCCCGGCCTGGATCTCCTCCGTCCCCAGCCCGACCGCCAGGCAGGCGGCGACGGCCGCGAGCGCGTTCTGCGCGTTGTGGCGGCCGCGCAGCGAGCCGATGCCGTCGAGGGATGCGACGACGCGACGGCGGCCGCCCTCGGCCAGCAGCAGGTCCGTCCCCTCGGCATGAAGGCCGTCGGCGAGCGGCGTCTGCTTCGAGATGCGCACGACCTTCCGGCCCGCCCGTTCCAGCCGGTCGGCGACGCCGGCGCTGAGCGCGTCGTCGACGGCGATGACGGCCGTGTCGCTTTGCTCCACCAGCCGCTCCTTGATTGCGGCATAGCGGTCCATCGTGCCGTGGCGGTCGAGATGGTCGGGAGACAGGTTGAGCAGGATGCCGACCGAAGGCGCGAGCGAGGGCGAAAGCTCGATCTGGAAGGAGGAGCATTCGAGCACGTGGAAGCGGCCCGGCGCGGGGGGGGCGAGCGTGAGCGCGGCACGGCCGATATTGCCGCCCATCTGCGCGTCGCGCCCCGACCGGGCGATGATGTGGGCGATCAGCGCCGTGGTGGTCGACTTGCCGTTGGTGCCGGTGATGGCGATCAGCGGCGCCTTCGGCGCGCACGCCGCCCGCTCGCGGCAGAAAAGCTCGATGTCGCCGACGATCTCGACGCCCGCGGCCCGCGCCAGCGGCACCGTCCAGTGCGGCTCGGGATGGGTCAGCGGCACGCCGGGCGACAGCACGAAGGCGCAAAAGGCCGACCAGTCGGCCTCGCGCAGGTCGGCGGCGGCGATGCCGGCCGCGCGCGCCTTGTCCACGGCCGCGGCGCTGTCGTCCCAGGCGGTCACCCGCGCCCCGCCGGCGGCGAGCGCCTCGGCCGTCGCCAGCCCCGAGCCGCCGAGGCCGAACAGCGCGACGTTCTTTCCCGAAAGGGTGGAGACCGGGATCATGGCTACCGCAGCTTCAGCGTCGAAAGCCCGATCAGCGCCAGCACCACGGCGATGATCCAGAAGCGGATGACGACCTGGCTCTCGGTCCAGCCCAGCTTCTCGAAATGATGGTGGATGGGGGCCATCAGGAAGACGCGCCTGCCGGTCATCTTGAACCAGGCGACCTGGATGATGACCGACATGATCTCGACCACGAACAGGCCGCCGATGATGGCGAGAACGATCTCGTGCTTGGTGGCGACGGCGATGGAGCCGATCAGGCCGCCCAGCGCCAGCGAGCCGGTGTCGCCCATGAAGATCGCCGCCGGCGGGGCGTTGAACCACAGGAAGCCGAGCCCCGCGCCGATGACGGCGCCCAGCACTACCGACAGCTCGCCCGTGCCCGGGGTGAAATGGATCTGGAGATAGTCGGCGAAGACGGCGTTGCCGGCGAGATAGGCGATGATGCCGAAGGCGGCCGCCGCCACCATCACCGGCACGATGGCGAGCCCGTCGAGCCCGTCGGTGATGTTGACCGCGTTGCCCGCGCCGACGATGACGAAGGCGGCGACGGGAATGAAGAACAGGCCGAGATTGAGCACGAGGTCCTTGAAGAAGGGGAAGGCGAGCGAGGACGAGAACGGCTCGGTGCCCGCGCGCATGATGGCGAGCGCGGCGATGCCGGCGATGACGAACTCGATCACCAGCCTCAGCTTGCCCGAGAAGCCCAGATGCGACTGCTTGGTGACCTTGAGGTAGTCGTCGTAGAAGCCGATGGCGCCGAAGCCGAGCATCACCAGCATCACCACCCAGACATAGGTCGAGGAGAAATTGCCCCACAGCACCACCGAGCCGACGATGCCGATCAGCATCATCAGCCCGCCCATGGTCGGCGTGCCGGCCTTCTTGAAGTGCGTCTGCGGCCCGTCGGCGCGGATCGGCTGGCCCTTGCCCTGGCGGATGCGCAGCGCGTCGATGATCGCCGGGCCGAACAGGAACACGATCAGCGCCGAGGTTATCAGCGCCCCGCCGGTGCGGAAGGTGATGTAGCGGAACACGTTGAGGCCCGAGACCTGGTCGGCCAGTCCAGCAAGCAAGAGCAGCATTTGACGGTGTTCCCCGACCCTTCTCAGACCTGTCCCATGGATGCGTCGCCCCCGGCCGCGGCCGGGAACCCGTCGAGCAGCGCCGCGACGATGCGGGTGAAGCCGGCGCCGTTCGACGCCTTGACCATCACCACGTCGCCCGGCTGCACCGTCTCGAGAACCAGCGGCTTCAGCGCCTCGGCGTCGTCGCGGTGCTTGCACGGCAGGTCGGCCGACAGGCTTTCGGCGAGCGCGGCCATCTGCGGCCCGCCGAGCAGAGCCCGCTCGACATTCGCCTCGGCCAGCGCCCGCGCGAGCCCGGCATGCAGCCGCTGCGAATGCTCGCCCAGTTCCAGCATGTCGCCCAAAACGGCGATGCGCCGCCCGCCCTGGGCGACCGGCATGGCGCCGAGCACGGCGAGCGCCGCGCGCATCGACACCGGATTGGCGTTGTAGCTCTCGTCGATCAGCACGAACTCGCCGCCGGCCGGATGGGAGAGCCGGTACTGGCGGCCGCGCCCCTTCTCGGCCTCGAAGCCGGCAAGGGCGGCGGCCGCCTTCTCGACATCGGCGCCGGCGAGATAGGCAGCACCCAGCACGGCGAGCGCGTTCTGCACGATGTGGCGGCCCGGCGCGCCGATGGTGGCCGCGACCTCGCGGCCGGCCATGGCGACGGTGATGCGCGAGACGGCGGCGCCGAGCATGCAGGAGGCCAGCCGGAAGGTCGAGCGCGCATGCTCGCCGAAGCTCCAGACATGCTCCACGCCCGCGTCCTGCGCGGCCTTGTCGAGGAGCTTCCATTGCCTGTCGTCGCGGTTGACGAGCGCGTGGCCGCCCGGCTCCACCGCCTCGAAGATCTCCGCCTTGGCGCGCGCGATCTCCTCGAGGCTGCTGAAGTGGCCGAGATGGGCCGGCGCGATCAGCGTCACGACGGCGATGTGCGGCCGCACGAAGCGCGACAGGGCGCGGATCTCGCCCGGATGGTTCATGCCGATCTCGAAGACGGCGTAGTCGCAGTCCTCCGGCATGCGCGCCAGCGTCAGCGGCACGCCCCAGTGGTTGTTGAACGACCTGTCGGCGGCATGCACCGTGCCGCAGGCCGACAGCGCGACGCGCAGCGCCTCCTTGGTCGTGGTCTTGCCGACCGAGCCGGTGACGGCGACGATGCGGGCCCGCGTGCGGGCGCGCGCGGCGATGCCCGCCGCCTCCAGCGCCGCCAGCACGTCGGGCACCACGATCATCGGCGCGGTGATGCGGCCGAGCGCCGGCAGCTTGCCCTCGGCCACGACGAGCAGCCCCGCGCCCGCCTTGACGGCGGCGGTGGCGAAGTCGTGGCCGTCGACCCTGTCGCCCCTGATGGCGAAGAAGGCGTCGCCCGGCGCGAGCGTGCGGCTGTCGATGGAGATGCCGGTCACGCCCTCGGGCAGCGTACCGACGGGCCTGCCGTTCATGGCCGCGCAAAGCAGGTCCGAGCGCCACAGGGAGGTCATGACGACCGCTCCGCGAGCGCGGCGCGCACCTCGGCGTGGTCGGAGAAGGGCAGCGTGACGGCGCCGACGGTCTGGCCCTCCTCATGGCCCTTGCCGGCGACGATCAGCGTGTCGCCGGCATGGAGCATGGCGACCGCCTCGCGGATCGCCTGCCGGCGGTCGGCGATCTCGACGGCGCCGGACGCTTGCGCCAGGATCGCGGCGCGGATCGACGCCGGCTCCTCCGAGCGCGGGTTGTCGTCGGTGACGATGACGACATCGGCCAGCCTTGTCGCGATCTCGCCCATGATCGGCCTTTTCCCCCGGTCGCGGTCGCCGCCGCAGCCGAAGACGACGACGACGCGGCCGGTGGTGAAGGGCCGCACGGCCAGAAGCACGTTTTCGAGCGCGTCGGGCTTGTGCGCGTAGTCGACATAGACCGGCGCGCCGTCGGCCGTCGCGCCGACCAGCTCCAGCCGGCCGGACGCGCCCTTGAGCTTCTCCAGCGCCGCGAGCGCGCTTTCGGTGTCGAGCCCGGTCGAGATCGCCAGCCCCGCCGCGACCAGCGCGTTGGCGACCTGGAAGTCGCCGGCGAGCGGCAGGTCGATCTCGTGGAGCGCGCCGTCCGCCTCGATCTCGGCGCGCTGGCGATGGCGCTCGTGCTCGACGCGCTTGATCTTGAGGAAGTCGCCCTTGCGGCCGACGGTGAGCACGTCGAGCCCCGCGCCGCGCGCGACGTCGATCGTGGCCCGCGACCACGCATCGTCGGCGAAGATCACCGCCGGCGCGCCCTTCGCCAGCAGCCCGGAAAACAGCCGCATCTTGGCGCCGTGATAGGCCTCGACCGTGGGATGGTAGTCCATGTGGTCGCGGCCGAGATTGGTGAAGCCGCCGGCGGCAAGCCGCACGCCGTCCAGCCGGCGCTGGTCGAGGCCGTGGCTCGACGCCTCCATGGCGGCATGGGTGACGCCGGACGCCGCCAGCTCGGCGAGCAGGCGGTGAAGCTCGACCGGGTCCGGCGTGGTCAGCGAGCCGTAGTCCTCGCGGCCGGGCGCGGTCACGCCCGTGGTGCCGATGGAGGCGGCGGCGAGGCCGGCCTCGCCCCATATCTGGCGCGTGAACGAAGCGACGGAGGTCTTGCCGCTGGTGCCGGTGACGGCGACCATGGTTCGCGGCTGCGCGCCGTAGAACAGCGCCGCCGCCAGCGCCAGCGCCCGGCGCGGGTCGTCCACCTCGATCACCGGCGCGCCGATGCCGGCGGGCGCGACCGCGTCCTTCGCCGCGATCACCGCCGCCGCGCCGCGCGAGACGGCGTCGGCGGCGAAGGCGGCGCCGTCGGCCCTGGCGCCCTGAAGGGCGGCGAACAGGAAGCCCGGGGCGACCTTGCGCGAATCCGAGGTCAGTCCCGCGACCTCGATCCCGGCCTCAGCGGCGGAAACGGGCAGGACAGCGGAAAACTGGCTGAGCTTCATCGAAATCCATTGTCCGACTGGGTGGCGGTCATAATGGCATCCCCCGCCAGAATCACTGCGTCGACACCAGAAGGGCGCCACTTTCATGGCCGAAATCGGGCTTGACGCCAAGCAACGCGGCCGAGCGGCGCACGATGTTGCCCACCACCGGCGCGGCATTGAGGCCCGAGGTCGCGCCCATGCCCGGCTTCTCCGGCTTCGGCTCGTCGAGCACCACCAGCACGATGTATTCGGGGTCGTTGACCGGGAACCCGGCGAGGAAGGCGTTGAAGCGCTTGTCGTTGGAGTAGCGGCCGTTGACCACCTTCTCGGCCGTGCCGGTCTTGCCGCCGACGAAGTAGCCGGGCACCTCGGCGCGACGGCCCGACCCCTTCTCGACGTTGAGGCGGAAGAGATAGCGCATCATGCCGCTGGTCTTTTCCTTGATGACCTGCTCGGCGCCCGCCATCGCCTGCTCGGCCGTGCGCGGCAGGAAGGTCGGCTGGATCAGCAGGCCGCCATTGAGCATGGCCGCCGCCGACATCGCGGTCTGGAGCGGCGTCGTGGCCACGCCGTGGCCGAAGGCGATGGTGATCTGGTGGATGCGCTTCCACTCCGCCGGCTCGGTCGGCCGCGCCACCTCGGGCAGCTCGGTGACCATGCGGTCGAGCAGGCCGATCTTGCGGAAGAAGGCGCGATGATGCTCGACGCTGACGGTCTCGGCCATGCGCGCCGTGCCGATGTTGGAGGAGTAGATGAACACCTCCGGCACGGTCAGCACCCTGCCCTTGCCGTGGAAGTCGCGGATGGTGTGGCGCGCGATCTGGATCGGCCGCGTCGCGTCGAAGCGGCTGTCGAGCGTCGCCGTGCCGGCGTCGAGCGCCATGGCGAGCGTGAAGCCCTTGAAGGTGGAGCCCATCTCGTAGACGCCGGCCGACATGCGGTTGAGCCGGTCCTTCTCGTGGGCGTTGAACGGGTTGTTCGGGTCGTAGTCCGGCAGCGAGGCCATGGCCAGCACCTCGCCGGTGCGCGCGTCGAGCACCACCGCGCCGGCGCCGATGGCGTGATAGCGCTCCATGGCCCGCGAAAGCTCGTCGCGCAGGATGTGCTGGACGCGCAGGTCGATGGAAAGGCGCACCGGCTCCAGGTCCTTCGGGACGGCGAGGCCGGTGGCCTGGAGGTCCGCGAGGCCCTGGTCGTCGATGTATTTCTCCATCCCGGCGATGCCCTTGTTGTCGACATTGACCAGGCCGACGATGTGGGCGGCGGTCGCCCCGCCGGGATAGAAGCGGCGCTTCTCGGTGCGGAAGCCGATGCCGGGAATGCCGAGCTGCATGATCGCCTGCTGCTGGCGCGGCGAAAGCTGCCGGCGCAGCCAGATGAAGCCGGCGTCGCTCTTCAGCCGGTTCCAGGTCTGCTCGACGTTCAGGTCGGGCAGCACGGTGAGCAGCTTCTCCAGCGCTTCGTCGGCATCGACGATGCGGCGCGGCTCGGCATAGAGCGAGGCGGTGTTGATGTCGGTGGCCAGCACCTCGCCGTTGCGGTCGACGATGTCGGGCCGCGAGGCCGTCACCCGCGACGGGCCGGGGCCGCCGGCCTCCAGCTCCTGCATGCCGAGGAAGGCGATGCGGCCGGCGATGGCGCCGTAGAGGCAGAGGAACACCGCCATCGTCATGACGACGCGGCTGCGCCCGCGCGCGCCGGACGACTTGGCCAGCCCCTCGATGACGATGGGTCCGGCGGCGTCCTGTGCCTGCCGCTCGCCGCGCCTGCGCCAGCGGCCGATCATTGCGCGATGCCTCCCGTGGTCACGCCGTCGACGTCGTCAGCCGCCATCTCGCCCGGCCCGCCATTGACGATGTCCTCGATGCGCAGCGGCCGTTCCGGCAGTTCCTCGATCTCGGCGATCTGGTGCGCCTCGACCGGGACGAGGTGAAGCTCGTCGCGATAGGCCTCGGCCAGCTTCTGCAGCCGCGCCGGCTGGGTCAGGAGGCTCCAGTCGGCCTTGAGCACGTCGATGGTCTCCTCCTCGAGGCGGATGGCCGTCTCCAGCCTGCGCACCTTGGAAAGCTCGGCCTCGGCGCCGTGCTTGGTCGTGTAGGTGAAGGCAGCGGCCGAGACCATGACCGCGATCAGCACCATGTCGGTCGTCCTGAACATGGCCTCACCTTTCTCCGGAAATGGCGGGCAGCGCGGGCAGCCCGAAGATCGACAAATCCTCGGGCCGCGCGGGCGCGGCCGTGCGCACCGCCGCCCGCAGCCTGGCCGAGCGCGCGCGCGGGTTGGCCTCGGCCTCCGCCGCGCCGGCCGCCACCGGCTTGCCCGCCTTGTCGAAGGTCGTGTCCTTCTCCACCGCCGCCGGCAGGTGGCGCGAGCCCGAGGCCCGGCCCGAGCGGTCGGCGATGAACTGCTTGACGATGCGGTCCTCGAGCGAATGGAACGTGACCACCGCCAGCCGGCCGCCGGGCTTGAGCGCCCGCTCCGCGGCGAACAGGGCGCGGGCGAGCTCGCCCAGCTCGTCGTTAACGAAGATGCGCAGACCCTGGAAGGCGCGGGTGGCGGGATGGATCCTGTCGCCCGGCTTGCGGCCGACGACGCCCTCGATGGCCTCGGCCAGGTCGCGCGTGCGCTCGAAGGGGCGCGCGGCGCGGCGCTTCTCGATCATGCGGGCGATGCGCCCGGCATGGCGCTCCTCGCCGTAGAAGCCGAAGATGCGCGCGAGGTCGCCCGCCTTGAAGCGGTTGACGATCTCGGCCGCGCTCGGCCCCTGCCTTTCCATGCGCATGTCGAGCGGCCCGTCGTGACGGAAGGAGAAGCCGCGCCCGGCCTCGTCGAGCTGCATGGAGGAGACGCCGACGTCGAGCACCACGCCGTCCACCGGCCCGCCGGCGATGGCGTCGAGCGTGGAGAACCGGCCGTGGACGAGCCTGAGCCGCCCGCCCGCCGCGGCCTCCAGCGCCCGGCCGGCGGCGATGGCGTCCGGGTCGCGGTCGATGGCCACGACGGTGGCGCCGGCATCGAGGATGGCGGCGGTGTAGCCGCCGGCCCCGAAGGTGCCGTCCACGACGATCTCGCCGGGCCGGGGCGCAAGCGCCGCCAGAACCTCGTCGAGCATGACCGGAATGTGGCGGGCCGGTCCGCCAACGGCGATTGTCTCGCCGTGGCCCGCCATCATTCCGCGCCCCCGCCCGTTGCGCCTCTCGCCATACCCGCCGACGGGTCCCCCTGGCGCATTCTCAGGAGCCGCTCGCGCACCTGCGCGCCATAGGCGGCAAGCCGCGACGGCTCCCACATCTGGAAGAAGGTGCCGCGCCCCACGAACGCCACCTCCGTGGCGATGCCCGTGTGCTCGCGGATGAAGTCGGTCACCGTGATGCGCCCGTCCTGGTCCAGCTTCAGGAAGTCGCTGTCGCCATGGACGAAGAACGACATGTCGTCCGCCGTCTGCAGGAACGGGTCCTCCATGGCGATCCTCGCCTCGTAGCGGTCGAGCAGGTCGAGCCCGCCCACGTCCAGCGCCGGCCGGTCGAGCGCCTTCAGCGCATAGAGCTCCTGATAGCCCCGCCTCTGCACCACCGCGCGGAAATGCGCCGGCACCGAGACGCGCCCCTTGGCGTCGATCCTGTTCACGGCGCTGGAAAGAAAACGGTCCATGACCCGATACTGCCGTCCCTGCCGCGCCGGCCTGCATGTCCTCGAACATGCGCCGAACCGCCTTTTCCGCACGCTGCGCAACACCCGCGAGGGACAGGGAAACGACGAGGCCGCGCACGCCTGCCGGCGCCGGCTCGAAGGACACGTCACCCTGAACTGGAACGAGGTTGCGATGATGCTCAAGGGATAACATGGGGCAATATGGGCGTCAACGGGATGAAGCTGCACGAACCGCCGTATCGGCCGTCATGCGGGGCGGCACGAAGGCGATGCGGCAGCCTGCGGCCATTTATCCTGCGTTAAGCTTAACGAACTGTTAGGAGCGCGATCCCGCAAAGCGGGAACGGGCGTCGGCAAAACATCGCGCCCGAACAGACAGATAGGGCGGGAAGATGATTCAACCCGCTGCCGCCGCGCCCCGGAAGCACGGGAAAGGCGGCCGCGCGGCGCGACGCCTCGCCGCGCGAAGGCCCTGAATCGGGATGTGAGCAAGGTGAATCGCCTTGTCGGCGTTCGCCGCCAACCCGTTGAGAAAAAAGCGTCAGCCGGCCTGTAAGCCGGGTTCTGTATGGCCGCGCCGCCCGAAGGCGACGCAACGTGGCGGCCATTCATCTGGGACGGACGTTGCCGCCCGCCTCATGCAACCTACCCGGACGGCTGGCCGGAAACTGCCTGAAGGTTTCCCTTCGCGCCGTCCCTATTCGGTCTTGCTCCCGATGGGGTTTGCCGTGCCGCTCCTGTTGCCAGTCGCGCGGTGGGCTCTTACCCCACCCTTTCACCCTTGCCCCGCCGGCTCACCGGCTGCCTCATGCGGCCGGTCAGCAGGCGGGGCGGTCTGCTTTCTGTGGCACTTTCCCTGGGGTCGCCCCCGCCGGCCGTTAGCCGGCATCGTGTTTCCCGGAGCCCGGACTTTCCTCGCCGGCGGCCTTTCGGCCGGCGCCGGCGCGGCCGCCCGGCCGACTGACGAAGCGTATAAAGGGGTTCGCGGCCGAAATTGCAACCGCAAACGGCGCGACGGCCGCCCGGTCAGGCCCCGCGCATGTGCCGCTTGACCTTGGCGCAGTAGGCGGCCGAGATCCTGTTCATGCGCTTGGCGGCGTGGCCGGCATTGTAGCGCAGGATCGTGCCGCAGGTGTCGCCGCCGCCGAGCCTGTGCGCCTCGGCGAGATACTTCATGCCCCAGCGGATGTTGGTCTCGGGGTCGTAGAGGCCCTTGGCGCTGCCGGAATAGCCCATCATCCGCGCCGTCGACGGCTTGATCTGCATCAGCCCGATCTCGCCGGCGCGGCCGCGCGCATTGGCGCGGTAGTTGCTTTCGATCCGCACCACGGCGCGGGCGAGCGCCACCGGCACGCCGTGGCTGGCGGCATGCCTGGCGATGATCGCGTCGTAGGCCGAGCCCTTGCCCGCCCGCGCCACGCCCTTGACCCTCGGGGCGGCGGCGATCGAGGCGGTCGTCGTGCGGTCGATGCCGGGAAGGGCCTCCTTGTCGCCGCGCGCGGTCTCGACCGGAAACATCGAGTAGGCTTCGGTATAGACCTGGCTGTGGGCCGGCGACAAAAAGGCTGCGAGCCCGGCGGCGACTGCCGCCGTGGCGAAGGTCAGTTTCTTCATGCGTTCCGTTCTTCCTTTGGGCCGCACCCCGTCGGCGCGGCGGGTTGATCCAGGCGGCCGGCGGTCGGAATGGCGCCGGCAGCGCGCTGGCGGCCCTTTGCCGGGCGAGTTGGCGGCAAAAATGGCCGTCCCGGTCAATTTGCGTGACAGATTGTAACAGCGGCCGCTTAATTACCCTGGGTCAGGCGGCGATGGAGGGCAGCGCCCGCAGCAGCCGGTGCAGCGTCTCGATGGTCGAGCGGTCGGCGACGCCGTCGACCCGGGCCGGGCGGAAATGGCGCTGGAACGCCTCGACGGCGGCCCGCGTCTCCTCGTCGAACAGGCCGTTGATCTCCAGCCCGTAGCCGTAGAGCGACAGCATCGACTGGAACGCCTCGACCGGCTCGCCCCGGTCGCCCAGCGACAGGAAGCGGCCACCCTGCACGGGGGCGGGCTCGACGTGGTGGCCGACGCCGAGACCGGCCAGCCGCGCCCAGGGGAAGCGCTCGCCCGGATCGATCTTGCGCCCCGGCGCGACGTCGGAATGGGCCAGCACCCGCTCGGGCGCGATGCCGTGGCGGGCGCAGACGTCGCGGCACAGCGCCGCCACCGCCTCGATCTGCGCGTCGGGGAAGTCGGGGAAGCCGGCGAGCGGACCGGGATTGACGATCTCGACGCCGATGGAGAACGAGTTGACGTCGGACAGCCCCTTCCACGAGGCGCGCCCGGCGTGCCAGGCGCGGTCGCTCTCGCGCACCATCTGCACCACGCGGCCGTCCTCGTGGACGAGATAGTGCGCCGAAACCTCGCTCTCGGACGCGCACAGCCAGTTCTCCGCCGCCGCTCCCGTCTCCATGCCGGTATAGTGCAGGATCACGCAGTCGGGGCGCATGCCCTCGCGCCGCGCGCCGAAATTGGGCGACACCCGCACCTCGGCACCCGGATAGTCGGGGGAAAAGCCGCTCATATCTGCCGCCCGGCCGGCCGCCTGCTGCGCTCGATCGCCTCGTAGGCGGCGTTGATGGCGGCAAGCCTGCGGTTGGCGATGGCGAGGAACTCCTCGGGCACGCCGCGCGCCACCAGCCGGTCGGGGTGGTTCTCGGCCGCCATGCGCCGGTACTGCGCCCTGACCTCCTCGAACGGCGCGCCGAGCTCCAGCCCCAGCACGCGCCACGGATCGGCCTCGCCGGCGACGGCGTGGCGCGACAGGATGACCTCGAAGCGCTCGTCCCCGATCTCGAAGATCTCGCAGATGCGGCGCAGGAAGCCGACCTCGCGCTCGTGAACGACGCCGTCGGCGGCGGCGATGTGGAACAGCCCGTCGAGGATGTCCTCGAGCAGGGTGCAGTCGGAGCGGCCGTTGCCGCACAGCCCGGCCAGCCGCTCGGCATAGGCCTCGAAGCCGGCGATGTCCTGCTTGGCGAGGTCGAACAGGCGCGCGACGTTGCGGGTCTGGTCGGCGGGCACGACAAAGATCTGGCGGAAGGCGCGCACCTCGTCCTGGGTGACGATGCCGTCCGCCTTGGCCATCTTGGCCGACAGCGCGATCATGGCGATGGAGAAGGCGACCCGGCGGCGAAGCTGCGGATCGCCCGAAAGCACGGTGCGCACGGCCTCGATCACGCTCGAAAGCGCGCCGCCCGGCACCGTGGTCAGGAATTCGCTTATGCGCGCCCAGATCGACATGGGCGCTTCATAAAGCGAAACGCCGCCGCTGACGAGATGATATATGGCGGCGGCGTGTCGCGGGAAGCGGAGCGGACGCCGCTCCTTTCCCGGCTCGGTGAATCCGTTATTCGGCCGGCGGCGTGGCCGGCGGCGTCATCGGCTGGGTCGGCGCAGGCGGCGCCGCATTCGGTTCGGCGGGCTGCTCCACCGGCGGCACCTCCTCCGGCACGGCCTGCGTGGTCGTCCCGTCGGTGTCGCTGCACGCAGCCAGACCCATCAGCGCGACGGCGGAAGCGGAAGCGAGGATCAGCTTTTTCATTCCCAATCTCCTTTTCATCGACCGTGTCCCGGCCAAGCGAACGGGCCCGGAAACGCGGCTGCAAAGGAAATGCGCGGCCCCCGCGCACGGTTGCGTCACATTGGGTTACCTGCTGTTACACCGGCAGTCCCGGGCGGCGAAGCGGCCTATTGCGCCGGCGCGCCGCCATAGAGCCGCGCCAGCGCCTCCACCATCTTCTGCGGCTTGTAGCCGAGCCTCGACGGCGTCAGTCCCAGCCGCACCACGACCAGCCCGCGCGAGGGGATGACGGCGGTGGACTGCCCGTCATGGCCGAGCAGCCAGAAGGCGTCGTCCGGCAGGTCGAAGCCGGCGTCACCGCCCTCGCCCGGCCCGCGCAGCCAGAGCTGCCCGCGGCCGTACTCGCCGTCCGAGGCCGGCGCCTCCTCGCGCATCCACGACGCGAAGCCCTCGGGAAGGACCTGCCGGCCGGCCCACACGCCGTCGTTGCGCAGGAACTCGCCGAAGCGCGCCCAGTCGCGCGCCGTGGCGTAGAGATAGGAGGAGCCGACGAAGGTGCCGCCCGCATCCGCCTCCAGCACCGCGCTCGTCATGCCGAGCGGGCCGAACAGCGCCTCGCGCGGCCACGCCAGCGCATGCGCGGGGTCCGCGAAGGCGTCCTGCCAGATGCGCGACAGCATCACCGTCGTGCCGCTCGAATAGCTGAACGCCTCGCCGCGCGGCCCGGCCAGCGGCTTGTCGGCGGCGAAGCCCGCCATGTCGGCCTCCAGATAGAGCATGCGCGTGACGTCGGTGACGTCGCCATAGTCCTCGTTGAATTCGAGCCCGCTCGACATCGCCATCAGGTCGGCCAGCGTGATGTCGCCGCGCTGGTCGCCGTTCCAGCCCTCGAACAGCCCGTCCTGGTCGAGCGACAGCCGCCCCTCGCGCACCAGCGTGCCGACGATCGCCGCCGTCACCGTCTTGGTCATCGACCAGCCGAGCAGCGGCGTGTCGGCCTTGAAGCCCTCGCCGTAGCGCTCGCCGACGATGCGGCCGCCCTGCGCCACCACCACGGCGCGCATTCCGGGTCCGGTCATGGCGGGATCGTCGAGGATCGCCGCAAGTGCTGCGTCCTGCGAGGGCTCGACCCGCTCGCCCGCCGGCCACAGCGCCGCCATGTGCGGCTGGCCCGGCTCCGGCAGCGGCGGCATGGCCTGCGCCTCGGCCCCGCCGGGCACGCTCGCGCAGCCCACGCCCGGGCGGTGAACCGCCCTGCCCTCGCCGAACAGGCCGAGCAGCCTGGCGGAGACCGTGCGTTCCAGCGCGTCGACATCAACGGAGATGTATTTCAGGATCGGATGGCCCGGCGCCTGCACGTCGAGCGCCAGCACCTCCTGCCCGTCGCGCCAGGCCAGGAACTGGTTGGAACAGACGATCTTGGCCGAATAGGCGGTGGCCACGCGAATCAGCGCCGGCGGCGCGAAGGCGAGCCAGCCCGCGACGCCGACGACGGCGAGGACCGCGAGAATCGCCAGCCATTTCAGGATTTTGCCGAGAACCCGCACCTTCCCCCTCCCGCGACCGCCTTCAAATCGCCGCCATTGCGTTGCCTTTGCGACGCGACTTTTGGGCGGCGACGGCGAAAAATCAATCGGCAACGGTATCATGGCCGGCAACGCCGCCGATTCGCGCGGCAACCTTCGCCCCCTGGCGCGGTAACGACGGAGGAAAGATGCGGCCAGCGATGGTCCCGGCGGTGGTTCTCGGGCTCGGCCTGCTTCTGGCGGCCTGCACCCGCGTCGGCTACGACTTCGCCGATCTCGCGCCGGCCAGGCCGCAGGCCCCGGCGGCCGCGTCCGCCGCCCATGCGGTCGCCCTCACCCACCCCCGCTTCGGCGACCGCAAGCCGCATCCGTGGGGCAGCCGCGCGCCCTGGAGCTATGCCGTACACGGCACCGACGTGTCGAAATACCAGACCAGCGTCGACTGGCACGCCGCCCGGGCGGCCGGCATCTCCTTCGTCTTCATCAAGGCCACCGAAGGCGGCGACCGGCTCGACGACAGGTTCCACCAGCACTGGCGCGAGGCAAGGGCCGCCGGCATCCCGCGAGCCGCCTACCATTTCTTCTATTTCTGCCGCCCGGCGCGCGAGCAGGCGCAGTGGTTCATCCGCAACGTGCCGCGGGAGGCCGGCACCCTGCCGCACGTGCTCGACATGGAGTGGAACCACACCTCGCCGACCTGCAAGCTGCGCCCTCCGCCCGAGACGGTGCGGGCCGAGATGCGCGTCTTCCTCGACATGCTGGAGAAGCACTACGGCAAGCGGCCGATCGTCTACACGACGATCGACTTCTTCGACCGCAACGGGCTGGCGACCTTCAAGGGCAACGACTGGTGGCTGCGCTCGGTCGCCGCCCACCCAGACGACCTCTACGGCAAGCATCCCTTCCTTTTCTGGCAATATACCGGCACCGGCGAGGTGCCCGGCATCGCCGGCGACGCGGACATCAACGTCTTCAACGGCTCGCTCGCCCACTGGCGGGCCTGGCTGCGGAACCACACCCGGTAACGCCGATTTTATCTCTGCTTTTGCGCCGCCTTGCACCACAATCGCGGCAGACAGGACCTTCCGGAGAATGCTCATGAAAGCCGTTGCCGCCGCCCTCGCCTCGATGCTCGCAGCCGCCCTTCCCGCCTCGGCGCAGGAGTGCGGCGCCGACTTCGCCGCCTGGAAGGAGGGCATGGCGGCGGAGGCGCGGGCGGCCGCCGTCGGCGAGCGCGGGCTTGCCGCGCTCGGCAGCGCGCGCATCGACCAGCGCGTGCTGTCGCGCGACCGGGCGCAGGGCGTCTTCACCCAGACCTTCATCGAGTTCTCCGGCCGCATGATCAACGAGTACCGGCTGACCAACGGCGCGGCGAACCTGAAGAAACATGCCGGCGTCTTCGCCAGGGCCGAGCGCGACTACGGCGTGCCGGGGCCGGTCATCGCCGCCTTCTGGGCGCTGGAGACCGATTTCGGCGCCGTGCAGGGCGACTTCCGCACGCTCGACGCGCTGGTGACGCTGGCGCACGACTGCCGCCGGCCGCATCTGTTCCGGCCGCAGGTGGTGCCGCTGCTCACGCTCATCGACAGCGGCACGCTGCCGGCCGACGTGCAGGGCGCCTGGGCGGGCGAGATCGGCCAGACGCAGATGCTACCCTCCGACATCCTCACCAGGGGCGTCGACGGCGACGGCGACGGCAAGGTGGACGTGCGCCGCTCCGCGCCCGACGTGATCCTGACCACCGCCAACAAGATCCGCTCGCGCGGCTGGCGGCCGGGCGAGCCGTGGATGGAGGAGGTGCGGGTTCCCGCGCAGATGCCCTGGGAGGAGACCGGCCGCCTGAACAAGCTGCCGGTCGCGCAATGGTCGGCATGGGGCGTGACGAAGCGCGACGGCAGCCCGCTCGACGCCGGCCGGCCGGCGGCCGGCCTCGCCCTGCCCATGGGCCACAAGGGGCCGGCCTTCCTCGTCTACGACAATTTCGACATCTATCTCGAATGGAACCAGTCGATCGTCTACACGCTGACGGCGGCCAACCTCGCCACCCGCCTCGCCGGCGCGCCGAAATTCGATCCGCGCAGTCCCGAGGAAGGGCTGGTCGGCGAAACGATGAAGCTGTTGCAGCAGAAGCTGGAGGCGCGCGGCCACGACGTCGGCGGCATCGACGGCATTCTCGGCCAGAAGACGCGCGATGCCGTCAGGCTGGAGCAGATGCGCATCGGCCTGCCGGCCGACGGCTGGCCGACGCCGGCATTGCTGGCCAACCTGTAGGCCCGCTCAGTAGCCCAGCCATGCCACGCCGAGGACGACGAGCCCGAAGACGACGATGAAGGCGACGCCGAACATCCTGAAAGCGCGGTCGTCGGCATGGGAGACCTGCTCGTCATAGGCGGCATCGCCCATCTCCTCGCGCGCAAGCCGCTCGTTGAGCTTGCTCGCCGCATCGTCCCCGTGCAGGATCTGCTTGTATTCCCCGGACATGATCGCTCCCCCGCCGCTTCAATCCGCCATCGTCTCCAGGCTCGCAAAACCCTCCGGCATCCCCCCTTCGTCGAACGGCGTCGTCACCTCGACGAAATCGTCGGGGTAGAAGCCGTTGAAGCGGGTCCTGAGCGACAGCGAATAGGCCCCGATATGGCCGATCTCGATCCAGTCGCCGGTGTCGACCGTCTCGGGCAGCCAGAACGGCCGCGACAGGATGTCGACGGAATCGCATGTCGCGCCGCACACCTTGAACGGCACGATGGCGTCGCGGTCGCCGTTGCGGCCGCGGATCGCCGGATCGGGGATGAAGCGGGCCGGCAGCGTGATCTTGCCGGTCCACGAATCCGACAGCGACGCCCAGATGCCGTCGTTGATGTAGAGCCGCCGGCCCTTGCGCAACAGCACCCGCACGATCAGCGAGAAGGCGCGGGCGACGATCACCCGGCCGGGCTCCGCCACCAGCGGCGTTTGGGCAAAGCCCCATTCGTCGAGGTCGGCGCGCAGCCGCGCCATGATCTCGTCGAGCGAGGGCATCTGCGGCTTCCTGCGGTTGGGGTCGTGGCCGTACTCGGCCGGGAAGCCGCCGCCGACGTCGAGCCCGGCGATCTCGGCGTTGGCGCGGTTCCTCACCCAGTCGGCCGAGGCCAGCGCCCGCTCGTAGGTGTCGGGGTCCTCGATCTGGCTGCCGACATGGAAGCAGATGCCGACCTTGAAGCCGGCGCGCGCCAGCCGGTCGATCAGCTCGACGGCGGCGGCCGGCCCGGCGCCGAACTTCTTGGACAGCTCGTAGGCGGCGCTGCCCTTGGTCTGGATGCGCACGAACACGGTGATCGTGCCGGGATCGATGTCGAGCGCCCGCACCACCCGCGTCAGCTTGGCGATCTCGTCCTCATGGTCGACGGCGACGGTGCGGATGCCGTATTCCTCCAGCGCCAGCCGGATATGCGACTGCGCCTTGACCGGGTGCATGTAGAGCATCTCGGCATCGGGGGCGACCTCGCGCACGGCGGCGAACTCGCCGGGCGAGGCCACGTCGAAGGCGGTGACGCCGGCTTCGGCCAACGCCCTGAGCACCATCGTCTCGCCATTGGTCTTGACCGCGTAGGCGGTCTTGCCGGGAAACATCGCCATGAAGCGACGGCAATCCTGTCTCAGCACCTGCGGACGGAAGCAGTAGACGGGATCGTCCGGCCGAAGCGCGAGCGCCGCCTCGCGCGCATTCTCGAATCGCTGCAAGGATGCTCCTCCTGTCGTGGGAGGCAGACCCTACCAGCCGCAAGGCCGCCGAGAAAGCGCGATGCCGCGCCGCGCCGGCCGGCGTTCCCCCGCCGCCGGACGGGATTTCGCCGCGGTGCGGCGCCCGGGCCGCCGCCATATTTTTTCACAGGCGGACCTTCCCGGATTCCTCGTGAAAAAACAGGCGGCTGCCTCCTGCCGGCGGGGGCATTTTCCAGAGCCATGCCGCATCGCAGCACAAGATGTGCTTGCCATGGAACCGATCCGACCTAGACTCTGGCCCAGTCCGCAGAGGAGATTACGCCAATGGGACTTGCACGACCGCTCAATGCGTTGATGTTCTGTGCCGCGTTCGCCTTCGTTGGCGCTCTGATAATGGGCTTCCTTCCCTGAAGCCGGTACGGCGCCGCAGGAGGCGCCTGGTTCCTCAGGCAATAACGGACTGACGGGAAGGCCGGGCGAAAGCCCGGCCTTCTTCACGTCCGGCGATGAAACCGGCGAAAACGGACGGATACGGAAAGCAGGCGCAAACGCCCGCCGCTCGGGCTCCGGTTCTCAGGCCCAGCCCTTCAGGCCGCGGCCGCCGCCTGCGGCCGCACGCCGATCAGGTGGCAGATGGCGAAGGCGAGGTCGGCGCGGTTCATGGTGTAGAAGTGGAACTCCTCGACGCCGCGCTCGACGAGGTCGAGCACCTGTTCCGCCGCGATGGCCGAGGCCACCAGCGCATGCGTCTGCGGGTCCTCCTCCAGCCCCTCGAAGCGGCCGGCGACCCACGCCGGGACATGCGCGCCGCAGCGCCCGGCGAAGCCCGCCACCTGCCTGAAATTGTGGATCGGCAGGATGCCCGGCACGATGGGGATATAGATGCCGGCGCGGCGCACGCGCTCGACATAGCGCTCGTAGAGGTCGTTGTCGAAGAAGAACTGGGTGATGGCGCGCGTCGCGCCGTTGTCGACCTTGCGCTTGAGCATGTCGATGTCGGTGGCGAAGTCGGCGCTTTCGGGGTGCTTCTCCGGGTAGGCGGAGACCGACACCTCGAAATCGCCGATGCGGCGGATCGCGGCGGTGAGCTCGGCGCCGTTGGAATAGCCGTCGGGGTGCGGCCGGTAGGCCGCGCCGACGCCGGCCACCGGGTCGCCGCGCAGCGCCACGAAGCGCGACACGCCCATGGCCGCGAAGTCGCGGATGACGGCATCGACCTCGGCGCGCGTGGCGTCGACGCAGGTCAGGTGCGCCGCCGGCTTCAGCGCCGTCTCGCGCAGGATACGCCCGACCGTGCGCGCCGTGCGCTCGCGCGTCGAGCCGCCGGCGCCGTAGGTGACGGAGACGTAGGCCGGCGAAAGCGGCTCCAGCCGCGTGACGGTCTCCCACAGCCGGCTCTCCATCTCGTCGGTCTTCGGCGGGAAGAACTCGAAGGAGACGTTGATCCGGCCGCCGGCGTCGGGGCGGCGGGAAAGGCGGGGATCGGCCATCAGGCGGTCTCCTTGGCTTCGGTCCGGGCGGCTTGGGAGGGATCGGCGACCAGCACGCGCCGGTCGCGCGCCAGCCACAGCTTGACGGTGAGGCCGCCGGCGTCGGCCGGCGCGAAGGTGCGGTCGGCCTCCAGCTCGAGCCCCGCCTCCTCCAGCCAGTCGCCGATCTGGCGGTCGGAGAAGCCAAGGCGGACATGGGCGTGCGCCTCGCGCAGGAACTCGTGCGCGTGCGGCGCGAAGTCGACGATGATCAGCCGGCCGGACGGCCGCAGCAGCCGCGCCGCCTCGCGGATCGCCGCGCCCGGCTCGTCGAGATAATGCAGCACCTGGTGCATGGTGATGAGGTCGAAGCCGTCGCGCTCGACGGGCGGCGCATAGATGTCGCCCTGGCGCACCTGCGCGTGGGCGATGTCGGCGCGGTCGAGATTGGCGCGCGCCACCGTCAGCATCTCGCGCGACAGGTCGATGCCGACGCCGCGGCGGTAGAGCGGCGAAAACAGCTCGAGCAGCCGGCCGGTGCCGGTGCCGAGGTCGAGCATCGACTGGAACGGCCGGGCGCCGACCAGCTCCTTCATCGCCGCCTCCACCGCGCCGTCCGGCGCGTGCAGCGAGCGTATCCGGTCCCAGCTCGCCGCATTGGCGCTGAAATAGTCGGCCGCCCGCTCCTGCCGCTTGCGCTTGACCGCCTCCAGCCGCTCGCGGTCGCGCTCGACCACCGGGTCGGACGGGTCGATGCGGCCGACGATGCCGGCGAGGAAATCGCGCGCCGCCTCGCCGTCCGACAGGCGGAAGAACGCCCAGGAGCCCTCCTGGTAGCGCTCGATCAGATGCGCCTCCATCAACAGCTTGAGGTGGCGCGAGACGCGCGGCTGCGACTGGGCGAGGATTTCGGTCAGGTCGGTGACGGTCAGGTCGCCGCGTGCCAGGAGCAGCAGGATGCGCAGCCGGCTGGATTCGGCCGCCGCCTTCATTGTATCAACCATGGCGTTGAGGCCGGTCGCGGTGCGCGTCAGCATCCTGCCCTCCGAAACATATAAAGATATATTTATATCGATCTCGCGCCACATGCAAGCGCGATGTCGCTGCAAGGCAAGAAACGGGCGCATACGCGCCACGAGGTGGCAGCATGGACGGCAACGGCATCCGAACGAGGCCCGACGACACCGACAGGCGCGACGGCGAGGTGGCCCTGCCCTTCGACCCCGCAGACAGGGCGACGGACGCCGGGCTGGTGTTCATCGGCCGGGTCCGCTCGCCATGGACGAGCCGGCGGGAATGCCCGCGCCACGTCGTCGCCGCGCGCGAGGCGGGACGGCCGGCGCAAATCGAGATCGACGCCGACTATCGCGCCGGCCTTTCCGGGCTGGAGGAAGCGGGCCACGTCATCGTGCTCACCTGGCTCGACCGCTCGCGCCGCGACCTGATCGTGCAGAAGCCGCGCCATGCGGAGACGCCGCGCGGCACCTTCGCCCTGCGCTCGCCGGTCCGGCCTAATCCCATCGGGCTTCACGTCGTGCGCCTGACCGGGCTCGACGCCGCGTCGGGCATTCTCCATCTCGACGCGATCGACGTTCTCGACGGCACGCCGGTGCTCGACGTCAAGCCGTACTTTTCCGCCACCGACGCCGTGGCCGGCGCGCCGGCAGCCGGCCCATGACGGCCGCGACCGCGCGCAGGCGCGCCCTTGCCAGGGCGCTGACGGCGCTCCTGCCCATGGCGCCCTATTCCGACATCGAGGCGATCCGGCAGGCGGCGGGCGCGCGCGACATGCGCGAGTTGCCGGCGCCCATCGCGGTGTGGCTGGCGACCGTGGCCCATGTCCGCCACGCGCATACCGACTACGACCGGCTGCTCGACGAGGGCTACGACCGCGACGCCGCCCGCTTCTTCGTCGTCGGCCAGATCAACGAGACGCTGACGCGCTGGCGCGCGACGCGATTGATCGAAGATAGCGAGTAGCGAGTAGCGAGTAGCGAGTAGAAAGGGTCAGAGCTTTCGGCGAAGGCAATCCCTATTCCCTATTCCCTATTCGCTACTCGCTATTCGCTCCCTTTCACATCATCCTCAACAGCGCGCCGCCGATCGAGTAGCCCGCGCCGTAGGTGCAAAGCAGGCCGTAGTCGCCGGCCTTCATGTCGCGATGGTTCTGCGCCAGCGCCACCACCGCGCCGGCGGCCGCCGTGTTGCCCATCTCCTCCAGCACCATCGGCGCGACGTCGTGGCCGATCTCGCGCCCGAAGGCGAGCTTGAGGATCATCTGGTTCATGCGCGCGTTGGCCTGGTGCAGCCAGAAGCGGCGCACGGTCTCGGGCGTGCGGCCGTGCTCGGCCAGGAAATCGACGATGAAGCGGTGGCTGGCCACCGTCACGTCCTTGAACACGCGGTTGCCCTGCTGCTTGATGAGCTTGCCCTCGGCGGGGATGACGCCGACATCCTCCTGCGCCGCCCGGTTGAGATAGCTGAAGTTCGAGCGGATGTTGTTCGAGAACTGGGTCCAGTTGCGCGTGTCGAGCACCTCGAAGCGGCCGGGCCGCGTCTCGCCCTCGGCCGCCGCCTCGACCAGCAGCGCGGTGGCCGCGTCGCCGAAGATGAAATGCGTCTGCCGGTCGCGGAAGTTGAGATGCGCGGTGATCAGCTCCGGCGTGACCACCAGCGCCCGCCGGTGCGCGCCGGCGCGCACGAGGTTGAACGCGGTGTGGAGGCCGGCCGCCGCCGAGGAGCAGCCGAGCGACAGGTCGAAGGCCGCGCCCTGCGCGCCGATCTCCTGCTGGATCTCGATGCCGATCGAGGGATAGAGCCGTTGCAGATGCGAGGAGGCGCAGATGACGAGGTCGACGCTCCCCGCCGCCACGCCGGCATCCTCCAGCGCCGCGCGCGCCGCCGAGGCGCCGAACTCGGCCAGCACCGACAGCGCGTCGTCGTCGCGCTCGGGAATGCGCGGCGCCATGCGCTCGACCTCGAGGATGCCCTCGCGCGTGTGGACGTGGCGTCGCCTGATGCCCGAGGCATGGTAGATGAAATCGGCGCTCGACTTCTGCAGCGGCTCCTGCCCGCCCGCCAGCCGCGCGACGTTCTCGCGGTCCACCCACAGGTTGAAGCACTCGACCAGTTCCTCGTTGGAGATCGAGGCCGGCGGGATGGTGACGCCGATGCCGCTGATGATGACGCGATTCATTGCCCTGTCCCGAACGTGCGGCGTTGTGCGCGGCCGGGCCGCCGCCCGCCGCGGCTGCCCAAATTAGGCCGATTGCGTTTACGCCAGCTTAACCGTGCAATTGCGGCAATGGCCGGAATGAAGTCGGCCGGGGAAAAGCCCCGATCGGCAACGACTCTTAGGGCCGAATCGCGCAAGATTGACACGCAGCAGAGGTTCTGCTTTTGTTCTATTTATTTTCAAGAGGGACACGGACGATGAACGCCGAGCCGAGAAGCGCCGCGCTCGATCTGCTGCGCAAGACCGAGGGCCACGCTTTCCAGACCGTGCTGGCGGATCCGCCGTGGCGCTTCATGAACCGGACCGGCAAGGTGGCGCCGGAGCACCGCCGGCTCTCGCGTTACGAGACGATGACGACCGATGACATCTGCGCGCTGCCGGTAAAGGCGCTGACGGTGGAGCCTGCCCATCTTTATCTCTGGGTGCCGAACGCCCTCCTCCCGGACGGCTTGAAGGTCATGCAGGCGTGGGGTTTCGAGTACAAGGCCAACATCGTCTGGCACAAGATCCGCAAGGACGGGGGCTCGGACGGTCGCGGCGTGGGCTTCTACTTCCGCAACGTCACCGAGCTATTGCTGTTCGGCATTCGCGGAAAGAACGCCCGCACCGAAGCGCCCGGGCGCAGCCAGGTCAATCTCATCGCCTCGCGCAAGCGCGAGCATTCGCGCAAGCCCGACGAGCAATACGATCTGATCGAGCGCTGCTCGAAAGGTCCCTATCTCGAGCTGTTTGCGCGCGGGACAAGGCCCGGATGGACCTATTGGGGCAATCAGGCCGACGAGACCTACCGGCCGACCTGGAAGACCTACGCCTATAATTCGGGCGTGGAAGCGGCCGAGTAGTCAGCCGTCAGCGGCTGGTAGCGGAACGATACGGAACTCGACGGAATGCCTATCAGCACGAGCGGGCATGGATTCCCGACGCCTCGCAGCACACGATCCTGAAGCTTGCGCCAATGGGTCGTCGCCTCGCCGAACTTGTCGCTGACGAAGGCGTCGACCCAGGCCTGACGGAAGTCGCCGCTGCGTTCCGCGCGGGTCAGGATGAGGTCGCGCTGGCGTCGCGTCGGCGTGTAGCCGAAAGCGTCGAGCTGCTCCAGATTGTCGAGTCGGTGGTCGTCGGCGAATCTGCGCAGAAGCGAGCGCATGTCGCGCTGCAAGCTCTCGCCGCGGGTGATGATACCGCCCACGGAAACAGCCCCTTCCGCGTGCAGGCGCTTGAAGCTCTCGAGATCCCGATCGAAGAACGGATCCTTGTTGTTCCATTCGAGTTCGAGCGCGAAGATCGAGGCCTCCGCGCCGAACGCCTTCACGTGATCGATCTCGTGGGACAGGGCCGCGACTTCCCGCTCCTCCTCATTGTCGCCCCATCTGACCAGCTTCCTGACCTGGACGTTGCGCTTCACCCACCCCTCCAGCGCGAGCCCCTTGCGCAAGCGCTGGGTCAGCCTGGCCTCGCCGCCGCCGCCTCCGACGATCTCGATGATCGGAATGTCCAGATCGAGAAGGGCATGCTCGATATCGGCTTCCGCGGCGGGCATGTCGCGGGAGATGATCGCTTCGGCATGATGGAGAGCGAGAATATCGAACCCTCGCTCCTTCAGTCGCTCGAACACGGTGCCCCTTCCCGACCGCTTGCCCCGAAGGCCCTTCCTACCGCGTCAGGCGCTTGTATGTCACGCGCCTGGGGTTGACGGAATCGGGGCCGAGGCGGCGGATCTTGTCGGCCTCGTAGTCCTCGAAGTTGCCCTCGAACCACTCGACGTGGCTGTCGCCCTCGAAGGCGAGGATGTGGGTCGCCAGCCGGTCGAGGAACATGCGGTCGTGGCTGATGATCACCGCGCAGCCGGCGAAGCTCTCCAGCGCGTCCTCCAGCGCCGCCAGCGTCTCGGTGTCGAGGTCGTTGGTCGGCTCGTCGAGCAGGATGACGTTGCCGCCCGCCTTCAGCATCTTGGCCAGATGCACGCGGTTGCGCTGGCCGCCCGAGAGGTTGCCCACCTTCTGCTGCTGGTCGCCGCCCTTGAAGTTGAAGGACGAGCAGTAGGCGCGGCTGTTGACCTCGTGCTTGCCGAGCCGGATGACGTCGTTGCCGCCGGAAATCTCCTCCCACACCGTCTTGCTGGCGTCGAGATGGTCGCGGCTCTGGTCGACATAGCCGAGCTGCACCGTGTCGCCGACGCGGATCTCGCCGGCATCGGGCTTCTCCGCCCCGGTGATCATCTTGAACAGCGTCGACTTGCCGGCGCCGTTGGGGCCGATGACGCCGACGATGCCGCCGGGCGGCAGCTTGAAGGAGAGATCGTCGATCAGCAGGCGGTCGCCGAAGCCCTTGGTCAGCCCCTCGGCCTCGATCACCACCTGGCCGAGCCGCTCGCCGGCCGGAATGACGATCTGCGCGTCGCCGGGGCGGCGGTCGTTGGCGGCGCGCACCAGCTCGTCATAGGCCTTGATGCGGGCCTTGGACTTGGCCTGGCGCGCCTTCGGCGAGGAGGCGATCCACTCGCGCTCGCGCGCGAGCGCCTTCTGGCGCGCGCCTTCCTCGCGCTCCTCCTGGGCCATGCGCTTCGCCTTGGCTTCCAGATAGGCGGAATAGTTGCCCTCGTAGGGGATGCCGCGGCCGCGGTCGAGCTCGAGGATCCAGCCGGTGACGTTGTCGAGGAAGTAGCGGTCGTGGGTGATGATCAGCACCGCGCCCGGATAGTCGCGCAGGTGCCTTTCCAGCCACGCCGTGGTCTCGGCGTCGAGGTGGTTGGTCGGCTCGTCGAGCAGCAAAAGGTCGGGCTGCGACAGAAGCAGCTTGCACAGCGCCACGCGGCGCTTCTCGCCGCCCGAAAGCGTGGTCACGTCGGCGTGGCCCGGCGGGCAGCGCAGCGCCTCCATGGCCATCTCCACCTGCGAATCGAGATCCCACAGGTTCTGGCTGTCGATGACGTCCTGGAGTTTCGCGGCCTCGTCGGCCGTCTCGTCGCTGTAGTCCATCATCAGCTCGTTGTAACGGTCGATGATGGCCTTCTTCTTCGCCACGCCCTCCATGACGTTGCCGGTCACGTCGAGCGCCGGGTCGAGCTCGGGCTCCTGCGGCAGGTAGCCGACGGTCGCGCCCTCGGCGAGCCAGGCTTCGCCGGTAAACTCCTTGTCGAGGCCGGCCATGATCCTGAGCACGGTCGACTTGCCGGCGCCGTTGGGGCCGAGGATGCCGATCTTGGCGTCGGGATAGAAGGAAAGGTGGATGTTCTCCAGCACCTTCTTCGTCCCGTAGGCCTTGGTCAGGCCCGACATGTGATAGATGAACTGGCGTGCCATGGCGCGCGAAGACTCCGTTGTTCCGTGCGGGAGGAGAATGGTCGGCGCGTATGTAGGCCATAGCGCGGGCAAGGGCAATGCGCGCCTGTGGCGCGCGGGGAGGCAATCCGCGCCTGTGGCGCGCGGGGAGGCAATCCGCGGGCTACTGCGCGGCGCGCACCGGGCCGGGCGGCGGCGGCGCGGCGGCGGGCCGCTGCGCCGCCGACGAAGCCGCGTCGGGCGCGGCCGTGGCGCAATGGCCGGCGCGCATCGCGCCCTCGATGGCGACGATCTCCCCCTTGTGCTGGGCCACGAGCCCTTCCTTGTCGCCGCCGGAGAGCGAGCTGACCGGCACGCCGATCAGGAACACGCCGACGGCGTCGCCGGTGGCCGCCTGCGTCTGCTGCTTCGACACCGCCTCGAGCGCCTCCGACGAGCGCCGGTGCTCGGTGGCGAGCTGCTCGCAGGAAAGGCCGGAATAGGCGTTCGCCGGCATGGCGATCGGCGCGATCGCGTCCGGGTTCTTCGCGCACCCCGCCACCGCCGTCGCAATCAGCGCGACCAGCGCCACCCCGCCCGTTCTCATGCCTGCCTCCCCGATGCCCTGCCCTCAAGTCAACGGCTTCCCGCCCGGCGCGTCAAGCGCGGCGGCGGCCGTTTTCGCTGAACCGCGGCTGAACGCGCGGTTCAGCGCGGATTCCGGCCGGCTGCGCGATTGTCGGGGCGTTCACACGGCATCCCGTCCCATCGAAGGAGGAACTGGAAATGACCCGCAAGCTCTTCATCGCCACCGCCGCCGCCGCGCTCATCGGTCTGGGCTCGCTGCCCGCCTCGGCCAACAGCGTCTGGCTCGACCAGTACGGTTTCGGCAACCAGGCCGGCGGCGCCCAGTCCGGCACCGGCAACGCCATCGGCGTGTTCCAGAACGGCGTCTTCAACGGCGCGATCAGCCAGCAGCACGGCCACGGCAACACCGCCGCCATCGGCCAGCAGGGCTTCAACAACCACGCCGACAGCTATCAGCAGGGCAATCACAACCAGGGCGGCGTGGCCCAGTTCGGCGCCAACCACAATTCGATCCTCGTCCAGGACGGCAACGGCAACATCGCCGCGGGCGTGCAGGTCGGCAATGGCTGCGACGCCTCGGTGGCGCAGACCGGCGGCGGCAATGTCGCCGCCTTCGTCCAGACCTGCCCCTAACCGCGGGGCATCGCGAGCCGGCCGCCGGCGGAGCCCTCTCCCCGGCGGCATGGCCCCGTCCCGCAAGGAGAGCGACCATGACCGTAACCACCAAGCAATACTCGATCTGGGCGGCCTCGATGGTCGCCAGCCTCGCGGCCGCCTTCGCCGCCGTCGGCGCGACCCGGGCCGGCTCCGACACGCCGCGCTGCGAGATCGCCGCCAGTGCCGCGCACGGCATCGTCACGCTGGAAGCCCGCGCCCACGCGCGCGAGGCGCTCGCCGGCTCCTACAGCTTCGAGGTCAGCGGCGCGGGAACGCAGATCCGCCAGGGCGGCGCGTTCGGCGCGGCGGCCGGCGCGACCGCGACGCTGGGCTCCGTCCGACTCGGCGGCGGCGGCCCCTACGAGGCGCGCCTCGGGATCAGCACCGGCGGCGGCACCGTACAATGCGCGGAATGGACCGGACGCGCGCCTTGATTCAACCTCGCAGCAAGGAAGGCCAAAGCCCCGGCGCGCCGGGGCTTTTCGTCGTCGCGCGCCGGCCCGGCCCACTTCGTTAACGGGCCATGAACACCCGGTTCCGACCCGGTTCACAGGCGCGATGCGAAGCTGTCCGCGTCGAGTTCACAACACCACCGAGAGGAGAAAACCGATGACCCGCACCGCCCTTTCCGCGCTCAGGCCCGCCCCCCGGGCCGTCCTCGTCGCCGCCGCGCTCGCCACGGCCGCGCTGACCGTTCCCGCCGAGGCCGGCGGCTCGATCGGCATCACCGTCGCCCCGACCGACGCGAGCGAGGCGCAGGCCATGCGCGCCGGCCTCGCCATCTACTCGATCGTCAACGGCTTCAACGGCGGCTCGGGCATCAGGCAGGCGGGCTTCGGCAACGCCGCCGGCCTCGCCCAGAACGGCGGCGGCAATCTCGGCGTCGTCCACCAGCAGGGCTCCGGCCACACCGGCACGCTGACCCAGAACGGCAACGGCAACGCCCACGGCCTGTTCCAGTTCGGCAGGAACTCCACCGGCCATGTCGCGCAGAACGGCAACGGCGACACCGGCGCCACCTTCGTGTTTGGCTGGTAGAACCCCGGCCCGGCCGCGCGGTCTTGACCGCGCGGCGTTTTCGGCTTCACCTCGCGGCGAAGGAAAACCGCACGAACCGGGGGGAAGCCATGGATTTCGACAGCCGAAGGAGCGTCCCCTCCCCCACGGGCGCGAGCCTCAACCTCTACACCGCCCTACCCGGCGGGCCGCCGCGCGGCGTCGTGCAGATCAACCACGGCCTTGCCGAACACGCCGCGCGCTATGCGCGCTTTTCCCGCTTCCTCGCCGCGCGCGGCTTCGCGGCCTACGCCCACGACCATCGCGGCCACGGCTTCACCTCGGCGCCCGACGCGCCACAGGGCTCGTTCGGCAAGGTGCCGGCGGCCGGCACGGTGCTCGCCGACGTCGCCGCCGTCCACGACCTGATCGCCGCGGAGCATCCGGGCGTGCCGGTCATCGTCTTCGGCCATTCCATGGGCTCGCTGATCGCGACCAGCTTCATGCTGCGCCACTCGCCGCGCATCGCGGGCGCGGCGATCTGGAACTGCAACTTCTCGGCCGGATTGCCCGGCCGGCTGGCGCAGGCGATCCTGGCGTGGGAGCGCTTCCGGCGCGGCTCCGACACGCCCTCGCGCATCCTGCCGAGGCTGACCTTCGACGCCTGGGCGAAGGAGGCGAGCGACGGCCGCACGCCGTTCGACTGGCTTTCGCGCGATCACGCGGAGGTGGACGCCTACATCGCCGACCCGCTGTGCGGCTGGAACCCTTCGGTGGGCATGTGGCAGGCGGTGTTCGACTTCGTCTTCGCCGGCGCCGACGACCGCAACTTCATGCCCGTGCGCCGCGACCTGCCGGTCCAGCTGGTGGGCGGCGGCGGCGACCCCGAATCGCGGTTCGGCAAGGCGGTCGAAAGCCTCGCGGCGCGCATGCGGCGGATGGGATTTTCCGACGTGACGTCAACGGTCTATCCCGGCACGCGCCACGAATCCCTCAACGAGTTGAATCGCGACGTCATCATGGCGGATTTCGCCCGCTGGGCCGAGCGCGTCGCCCCTCCCGGGCGGGATCATGAGGGGCGCGCATAACCCCATGCCGAGAATTCGGATTACCTGCCGCGCCCCGATCTGGTAGGCCTCTGGCAACCCGCAACGGAGGCTGCTCTGCCATGGCCCAACCGCCGCTCAAGGGCATTCGCGTCATCGAGCTCGCCCGCATCCTCGCCGGCCCCTGGGCCGGGCAGATGCTGGCCGACCTCGGCGCCGACGTCATCAAGGTCGAGCATCCCGACGGCGGCGACGACACGCGCAAATGGGGACCGCCCTTCGTCGAGAGCCACGACGGCCAGAACCTGTCGGCCGCCTACTACCACTCCTGCAACCGCGGCAAGCGCTCCATCGCCGCCGACTTCTCGACGCCTGAAGGCGCCGACATCGTGCGCCGGCTGGCCGCCGGCGCCGACGTGCTGATCGAGAACTTCAAGCTCGGCGGCCTGAAGAAGTACGGGCTGGACTGGGAAAGCCTGCGCGCCGTCAACCCGCGCCTCGTCTACTGCTCGATCACCGGCTTCGGCCAGGACGGCCCCTATGCGCCGCGCGCCGGCTACGATTTCATCATCCAGGCCATGGGCGGCCTGATGTCGATCACCGGCGAGCCGGGCCGCGAGCCGCAGAAGGCGGGCGTGGCCGTCTCCGACATCTTCACCGGCCTCTATTCGGTGATCGCCATCCAGGCAGCACTTCGTCACGCCGAGGCCACCGGCGAGGGCCAGCACATCGACATGGCGCTCTACGACACGCAGATCTCGGTGCTGGGCAACCAGAACCTCAACTACCTCGTCTCCGGCAAGTCGCCGGTTCAGATGGGCAACGCCCACATGAACATCGCGCCCTACGAGGTGGTGCCGGTGAGCGACGGCCACATCATCCTTGCGGTGGGCAATGACGGCCAGTTCCAGCGCTTCTGCGCCGTCGCGGGCCTCGACGCGGCCGCCGCCGATCCCGGCTTCGCCACCAACGCGCTGCGGGTGGCCAATCGCGTGCGGCTGCGCGAGGAGGTCGTGGCCGCGACGCGGACATGGGAGCGCGACGCCCTGCTGGCGGCGCTGGAGAAGGCCGGCGTGCCGGCCTCGCCCATCAACACCATCGGCCAGATGTTCGACGACCCGCAGACGAAGGCGCGCGGCATGCGGCTTGCCCTCGACGACGGACAGGGCAACACGTTGCCCTCCGTGCGCGCGCCGATGGTGATGAGCGCCACGCCGCTGGTCTACGAGCGCCCCTCGCCGCGGCTCGGCCAGCACACAGAAGAAATTCTCGCGGAACTGGAGGAAGACGGCCGATGAGGACCGGCGGACAGCTCATCGTCGACGCGCTCGAGGCGAACGGCGTCGACAGGCTCTATTGCGTGCCCGGCGAGAGCTATCTCGCCGTGCTCGACGCGCTCCACGACTCGAAGATCGAGACCGTCGTCTGCCGCCAGGAAGGCGGCGCGGCGATGATGGCCGACTGCTACGGCCGCCTGACCGGCAGGCCCGGCATCTGCTTCGTCACGCGCGGCCCCGGCGCCACCAACGCCTCGGCGGGCGTCCACATCGCGCGGCAGGATTCGATCCCGATGATCCTGTTCATCGGCCAGATCGGCCGCGGCATCAAGGAGCGCGAGGCCTTCCAGGAGGTCGACTACAAGGCGTTCTACGGCTCGATCGCCAAATGGGTGGTCGAGATCGACGACGCCGCCCGCGTGCCGGAGCTGGTCACCCGCGCCTTCGCCGTCGCCACCTCGGGCCGGCCGGGGCCGGTGGTCGTCTCGCTGCCGGAGGACATGCTGACCGACGAGGTCGAGGCGCCCGCGCCGCTGCCGCACGTTCCCGTCGAGACCCGCCCCGGCGAACCGGAAATGCAGGCGCTGCAGGCGCTGCTGGAGACGGCCGAGCGGCCCATCGCCATCCTCGGCGGCACGCGCTGGGGCGACGCGGCCGTCGCCGACATCCGCGAGGCGGCCGAGCGCTGGGCGCTGCCGGTGGGCTGCTCCTTCCGCCGGCAGATGCTGTTCGACCATCTCCACCCCTGCTATGCCGGCGACATCGGCATCGGCGCCAACCCGCAGCTTGCCGCCTACATCAGGCAGGCCGACCTCGTGCTGCTGGTCGGCGGCCGCTTCGGCGAGATGCCGTCGTCGGACTACACGCTCCTCAAGAGCCCCTACCCAGACCAGAAGCTGGTCCATGTCCACCCCGACCCGCAGGAGCTCGGCCGCGTCTATCGCCCGACCGTGGCGATCAACGCCACGCCGGCCGCCTTCGCCGCCGCGCTGCGCGCCACCGGGCCGAAGGCGACGCCGTCATGGGCGAACCGCACCGGGGAGCTGCACCAGTCCTACCTCAAATGGTCGACCCCGCCCGCGACCGGCCCCGGCAAGGTGCTGATGGGCCCGATCATGGAGCATCTGGAGAAGGTGCTGCCGCAGGACGCCGTCATCTGCAACGGCGCCGGCAACTTCGCCACCTGGATGCACCGCTTCCACCGCTTCCGCCGCAACAACACGCAGGCGGCGCCGACCTCGGGCTCGATGGGTTACGGCCTGCCGGCCGGCGTCGCCGCCAAGCACCTGTTCCGCGAGCGCGAGGTGATCGTGTGGGCCGGCGACGGCGACTTCATGATGCACGGGCAGGAGCTCGCCACCGCCGTGCAATATGACCTGCCGATCGTCGTCGTCATCCTGAACAACGGCATCTACGGCACCATCCGCATGCACCAGGAGCGCGACTATCCCGGCCGCGTTTGCGGCACGATGCTGAAGAACCCGGATTTCGCGGCACTGGCCCGCGCCTATGGCGGCCATGGCGAGACGGTGGAGGAGACGGCCGAATTCGCCGCCGCCTTCGAGCGCGCGCGCAGCAGCGGCAAGCCGGCCATCGTCGAGGTCAGGCTCGACCCCGAGGCGATCACGCCGACCCGCACGCTGACCGACATCCGCGAGGGCCGCTAAAGCCGCGGGCATCAGGCCCGCCAGCGCCGCGCGAAGCGGACGGGGTCGCTCGCCGGCGGCAGGCCGGCCGCGTCGAGCCAGCTTTCGCTGGGCGCCAGCAGCGCGGCATAGATGTCGCGCGCCAGCCCGCGCGCCGCCTCGCCCGGCCAGTCGCGCGGCCACAGCGCCGGCGGCACGCCGGGATCGCGCAGGACGATGCGCCGCCATTCGTGGATCAGCAGCGTGCGCGCCGCCATCGCGTCGAGCGGCAGCAGCGCCGCCCCGCCGGCAAGCCGCGCCCGAAGCGGCGAGAACGCGGCGATGAAGGCGTCGTAGGCGGCGGCCGTCTCGCGCGACGGCCACAATTCGCGCAGCGCCTCGGGATGCGCGGCGCTTTCGCCGCGCACCACCAGCATGCCCGAAAGCGCGCCGGCGGCATCGGGCGCGCCCTCGGAATCCGGCCGCAGGTAGACGCCGGCCGCCGCCCGCACGAAGCCGAGCGCCTGAAGCTCGGCCGCGCCGGCCTCGCCCTGCCCCGGCGGCGCGATGGCCACGGTCCAGCGCCCGTCCCAGGCCGGCGGGCCGCCGGCATAGATGCGCCGCGTGGCGAGGTCGAAGGCGTGGCGGCCCTGCGCGCCCAGGCTGAAGAAGGAATTGCGGCCCTGCCGCTCGCGCTCCACCCAGCCGTCGCCCGCCAGCCGCGACAAAGCCGTGCGCAGCGCCCCCGGCTCGACGCGCAGCCGCGCCGCAAGCTCCTGCAACACCGCCAGCGCCACCCGCCCGCCGCGCGGCACGATGGCGTCGCCGAACACGGTGACGACCAGCGACCACACCCGCAGCCGGCCGCGCTCGTGGAGGCGGTCGGTCAGCGCCTCAAGAACGGCGGCGGGCGGAGCGGTGCTGTCCATGCCGCGACAGATGCCAGCACAGGGCCCCCGGCCGCAACCGCAAAATTCCGTCGCCGTGTCTTGAACCGCCCCGCCGCCATCCCCATGTAAAATTGCCTGCGGAAATTCTCCGACTTCGGGCGCGATGCGGCGTGGACGGCGCCGCATTTTCATAAAGAGTGGGACATAATATGGAAATCTTCACGCCCGAGGGCTTCACCGCCCTTTTGCAGGTGATGGCCATCGACCTTGTTCTCGCCGGCGACAACGCCGTCGTGATCGGCCTGGCGGCGGCGGGCCTGCCGGCCAGCCAGCGGGCCAAGGCCATCCTGATCGGCATCATCGCCGCCACCGTGCTGCGCATCGCCTTCGCCAGCGTCACGGTCCAGCTTCTCAACATCATCGGCCTGCTCCTCGTCGGCGGCCTGCTGCTTTTGTGGGTGTGCTGGAAGATGTGGCGCGAGCTGCGCACGCCGCACCACGAGATCCACGCCGCCCAGGAAGCGCTGGCCGGCGAGGACCTCGACGCCAGCGGCGGCATCGCCGAGGGCGCACCGCGCAAGACGCTCAAGCAGGCGGCGGTCCAGATCATCATCGCCGACGTGTCGATGTCGCTCGACAACGTGCTCGCGGTGGCGGGCGCGGCGCGCGATCATCCGACCGTGCTCATCATCGGCCTCGTCCTGTCGATCGCGCTGATGGGCATCGCCGCCGGCTACATCGCGCGCCTGCTCGAGAAGCACCGCTGGATCGCCTATGTCGGCCTCGCCATCATCCTCTACGTCGCGCTGGAGATGATCTATCGCGGCTCGCTGGAGGTGTGGCCGGCGGTCGCCGCCAGCCTCTAGAGTCCTTCACGTTTTGACGGAAGCGTATCCGGCGTTGGCGATATAGTTCTGGCATTCGAGGGCGTCGATGTTTTCGACGAGGGTGCCAATGTGACGCCATGTGTCCTCAATGGTTCGCTTT
>Ga0226835_1000200_pt1 | contig 99434 bp, 90 predicted proteins | sample LAC_MetaG_1_FD_163627 | JGI IMG/M metagenome (GOLD analysis project Ga0226835, IMG submission 163627) | Anaerobic ammonium oxidizing microbial communities from anammox membrane bioreactor (MBR) in UC Berkley, California, United States -... | ecosystem: Engineered > Bioreactor > Anaerobic >... | reverse complement strand
CGCCTACCACCTTCTGCGTCTTCGCATCCACAAATGTCACACTGTGGCCAGACTGATTACATATATACAACATTCCCCCATCGGGAGACGTTGTAATAAAAAACGGCGACGGCATATCTGTCTTCACATGCGTCCCCTGGATAAAACCACCACTCGCTACTCCACCTCCCGCCATCACCAAACCCAATACCACCGCTCCTATCCATCCTCTTCCTTTCATCGCTCTTCCTTCCCTCCTAATGTCTTCAACTTTTAGGAATATAAACCTGAAACCTTCTCAATACAGCACCTTCATAACTACTGAATTACAAAGCTACCGGCTAACAAAATTTTCGCACCACCTCCTTTCACTGATTATTGGCTGATCTTTATCCAATTATTAGATGTCATCAAAACAAAAGACCAATCCATATTTAAGAGTCAATAATATCACAAAATTTAACATCCTTCAAAACGCTAGCAACATCCGTACCGTGTTTTCTAATAAAACGTGTTCAACGTAACCGTCTATAAATACGTATATTACAAAAATTATTGCACAAACGGCTTTTTAAAAAAAGACCGTAAACAGTCACAAAAAAACTAACTCTATCACAACACAAGTTCTATCTATTTATAAAAAAACATGATAAGGCATGACTATTTATGGTCATCAAATTTTATAATATCGTCACGCTTTGATGCGTTTTGTGGGTTATGAACGCGAATCAAAAATTTGGGACGAAAGATACACAGCAACGAAATTCTGCTGAGCCAGCAAAATCAAAGGGTCATGCAAAAGGATCGGCACTACAAGCCATTTTCAAACTTTGTCCCTTGAACAACAATACTTTCACAACGATTCTCGCCCAAAAAGGATCTTTTTTTCACCGCGAATTGCGAAAGTCTTGGTAAGGCAATGACAACAACTTTTCTCTTCATCGCAACCTTGCCTCAATGAGTTCTTTCAGTGTGGGTGTGCTTAATTCCTGTAAATAATACCGGACCCGGTTAGTAGGTTTTTCAATGGATATAAGCTTCCTCAGATCAACAGGGGTGCCAATAATCACCACATCGCATGGAGTTTGGCGGATCGTTATCCTCAACTCTTCCGTCTGTGCATGCCCGTAACCCATAGCTGGTAAAAGATTGCCTATGTGTGGATATTTTTCAAAAGTTTTAACAATTGATCCTATCGCATATGGCCTTGGATCGACAATCTCTGCTGCACGGCACTGTTTTGCGGCAAGAACGCCGGCACCAAAGGACATTCCACCGTGTGTCAGGGTTGGACCATCTTCGACAACCAGGACGCGTTTCCCTTGTATGAGTTCAGCGTTTTCAACTATTACAGGCAATGCGGCATCTATAAGGGCAGCCGTTGGATTCGACTGCCGTATGTGCTCTTTTAGAAGACCTATGTTTTCTGGTTTTGCGGTATCTTCTTTATTAATAACAACAATATCCGCCAGAAGGAGATTGGTTTCACCGGGATAATACGTAAGCTCGTGCCCGGGTCGGTGCGGATCAACAAGGGTAATATGAATATCGGGCTGATAGAAGGGTGTATCATTATTGCCGCCATCCCACACGACAACATCTGCCTCCATTTCTGCTTCTGTCAGGATCGCTGCATAATCTACGCCGGCGTAGACGACTGTATGCTGTTCCAGGTGCGGTTCGTATTCCTCTATCTCTTCTAGGGTGCAGTCATGTTTCTGAAAATCCTCATATGAAGCGAACCGCTGCAGACGCTGCTTGGAAAGATCACCGTAGGGCATGGGGTGCCGCACGACCACCACCTTTTTCCCCATCCCTTTGAGAATCTCACATACCCTTCGTGAAGCAGGGCTCTTGCCACTACCGGTTCTTACGGCACAAACAGCGACAACCGGCTTGCTGCTCCTTATCATCGTTTGCCTTGTGCCCAGAAGGGTGAATTGAGCCCCGCATGCGTTTACAAGGCTTGCCTTGTGCATAACGTACTCATACGACACATCACTATAAGAAAAAACCACTTCATCAATCTTGTGGAGTTTTATGAGCGATGCCAGTTTTTGTTCTGTTTCTATGGGGATTCCACGGGGATAGAGTTTGCCAGCAAGAGAAGAGGGATAGTGTCTTCCTTCAATATTTGGTATCTGTGCTGCCGTAAAGGCAATGACTTCGTATTCAGAATTATCGCGAAAGCAGAGATTAAAGTTGTGAAAGTCCCGTCCGGCAGCTCCCATAATCAGCACCTTTTTCCTGTTAACCATGTGGACATTCTCTCAAAGTTCTCGTTGGTTGTGTAATAAGATACTTCTTAATAATTTCTTTTTTTGCAAGTTTTCAAATACATCCGCAAATCCCCTTTTTTAGAGAATTATCGTAAACACAACAAATAAGTATACCTGAAAGTGTGTTGCGAAGCCGACAGCCCAAAGCAATCTCCCGTGTCTGGATTGCTTCGCGGAGCTTACACTGAGCAATGCGAAGTGCTCGCAACAACTTTCTTTTTGCGCTCACAATAGTTGTAGATTCGCTATACTATAGACAATATGCCTTTCACCACGTGCCACACCTTGTCCGCAATGAGTTGTTCCGGCAACAATGTGCCGTTTTCTGTGCAATCGATGATTGTCCAGTCCTTTTTTCCTTGAGCAATTTCCAGAAATGTCTGCTGTGCGTACCGCAGGTGGTTGATGTCCTCTTCATGGATATCCTTCTTCCTGCCTGCTAAATAAGCGCGTTGCTCCTTTCTTTCAACAAGACAGTAAGCAATTTCAGCCGGTACGTATAACAGGATATTGAGATTGGATCGTGGGACTGCAAATACCCGATGCTCCAGAGTGTCCAACCACTGAAAAAAATCTTTTTTCTCTGTCGCATCCTTTATTTTACCACCCTGGTGGGCCATATTATCGCACACGTATCGGTTCGATACGATGATTTTGCCTTCTCTCAACCATCTGCTTATCTGTTTCTTGCACTCCCAGCGATCTCCTGCATAGAGAAGTGCTGCTATGTACGGGCTCACAGAGTCTGCACTGCCAAATTCACCTTTAAGATATTTTGTGACCATGTTGGCAAAGAAGGTTTTGCCATATTGAGGGAAGTCGGTGATATCCGCGGGATATCCCTCTTCCAGCAACCGTTTGTACAAGAGCTTCGTCTGCACTGTTTTACCACTTCCGTCAATACCCGTAATGACAATCAGTTTTCCCCGCATCCAATAATCTCCGTGTTAGCTTTTTTATGATGTTTGAATAAACCTGTTCCGTTCTTTTCCTGATTTTATATCACCAAACCGTGGTTTTCTCAAATCTTTATTTATCAACGGTATGAAATACAGAAAGACGGAAAGGGCATCACAAAAAGTACCACACCAACTGATAGTCACGAGAATGCTGACTTCCAGGATGTGATTCCAGCTACCCCTTACCGGCACATTCCAGGATTATTATCCGCAAATGCTTTCATCGTTTGTATTATTTTTCTGATTATCCATTTATAAAAGACATTTACGGGTTTTTTTGTTTTTCTTTGACTTTCAATAATGCTTTGAAGTAAAAAGTCAACTAGTATAACGTTTCACAAAAACATTGACAAATAAGTATCCGGCATTTATATTGGTCTTAAAAAAGGAGGCCAATGTGTCGGGAGTTAGTAAAAAGCCAAAATTATATCTTAGTCCGGAACAGCTATGCAAATTAGAAAACACTGCTCAATCTCGCTCTGCCCCTCTTCGGGAAGTAAAAAGAGCACAGGTGCTTCTTAAGAAGTATCAAGAAGAATCTATAACAGCAATTCAAAAATCGATAGGGCTAAGCAGAGAAACCATTTATAAATACATTGAAAAAGCATTGGCGTTAGGCCCGGAAGAAGCGTTAAGAGACAAATATCATCGACCCAAAGGGCCTACAATTACAGAGAACGCAAAGATGTGGGTTGTAAATATTGCATGCACAAAACCCAAAGACCATGGATATGCAGCAGAACTGTGGACGCAAAGCCTTTTAGCAAAACACACAAGAAAATATGCCCCCCAAGAGGGGTGTGCGTGTCTTTCAAAGGCTTCAAAAGCCACGATTCATAGAATATTAAAAGAACATCCCGTACAACCACATAAGATACGCTATTATTTAGAGAAACGGGATCCAGAATTTAGGCGTAAAATGGAAGACGTCCTTATGGTTTACCAAGAGGTTAACCTGCAAAACAAACGAGATGCTTCAGAAAAAATTTCTGGCAATCGAACAATTACCGTTTCCGTTGATGAAAAGCCCGGTGTTCAGGCAATAAAAAATATTGCACCAGACTTAAAACCTATAGCAGGTAAATGTCCTCAAGTTCTGCGAGATTATGAATATAAACGCCTGGGAACAGTGAGCATATTAGCCGCTTTAGATTTACATACAGGGCATGTAACAGCCCAGGTTCATGAACGTCACAGAAGCAAAGAATTTATCGAGCTTTTAAAAGAACTGGATGCCTTTTATCCATCAGAACATACTATACGAATTATTTTAGACAATCATTCCGCACATATTTCAAAAGAGACCTTGCGATATCTATCAAGCCGGCCGAATAGATTCGTTTATGTTCATACTCCAAAGCACGGCTCCTGGCTCAATCTGGTGGAAACACTATTTGGTAAAATGGCCCGAACATTCTTAAAGCACATCAGGGTTGATTCTGTTGTCGAATTGCGAGATAGAATATTAAAAGGAATAGCTGAAATTAATAAAGCCCCCATTATTCATCGCTGGAAAAAATTCGATCTAACAACATAGTATTTGTCAATGGTTTGTGAAACGTTATACTAGTGTATAAAATACCCCTCGTTCTTTATTTCACGATATGAAAAAAAATACGATACCCTCCCAAATGCGACGAGGTTAAATTTCATATCGGCGATGATAACGCATCGGCCACAGTACACTTGGCGGATAAATTTGGATCACAATGGTCTATGTTACATTATTTAGCGTATAAGGAGTCTTAAATCAAGAACTCTTTTTTTATTTCCTTCACTACGGGGGAGAACATGACGGAAGACAAGAAATTACCGAAAGCCTAATTTAACGTTTAGATTTTCAAGGATGCGGTTGTAGAATGGAGAGGTTCTTCGCTCCACATTGAGAAAGTAGCCTGATGTCTAATCTGGGAAAAATTGCTGCCTACACCAAACTAACGTAGTTGTTCTTTCAATTACTTATTACCTTATAAACTATTTAAACGAAAAAAGGAGAAAGAGGGGTGTAAAATGAACAAAACCTTGGTTCAGGGTTCATGGAAAATTGCGACAATAATTGGGATACCAATACGGGTACATTTTTCGTGGTTTATTGCCTTTGGTTTGATAACATGGTCTCTGTCTACCCAGTATTTCCCGAAGGTTGCGCCAGAGCTTCCGGTAGCAGCTTACTGGATTAAAGGTACGCTGGCTGCCTTGCTGCTCTTTGCTTCGGTCGTTATCCATGAGCTTTCCCATTCATACATTTCCCAAAAATATCGTATTCCCATCGCAAGCATTACCCTGTTCATTTTTGGAGGTGTTGCCCAGTTGAAAGAGGAACCGCCACATCCAAAAGCGGAGTTCTGGGTCGCTATCGCCGGCCCGATTTCGAGTTTTCTCTTATCGGCAATCTTTTTCCTGGTTGCGATAAACACAGCGGGTGGAACTGGTGCGCTTTTTTCTTACCTTGCACGGATCAATTTTATCCTTGGCGCCTTTAATCTCATCCCGGGCTTTCCTATGGATGGAGGGAGGCTACTCAGGGCAGCGCTTTGGAGCAAAACGAAAGATTTTTTCCGTGCAACCCAAAAGGCGGCTGCTTTCGGACAAGCAATTGCCCTGTTTTTTCTTTTTTTAGGACTGCTTCTGGTTTTTACCGGTTCTTCCGGTGGATTCTGGCTGTTGCTTTTGGGATGGTTTCTTTACATGGCAGCACAGTCGAGCCTGCAACAAGCAAACCTTCACGAAATACTTTCCGGTATAAAAGTCAAAGAGGCTATGACAAGGGATGTTGTTACCCTTAATTCCGCACTTACCATCGAGGACGTGGTTGATAAATATTTTCTCAGATACGGATATGGTTACGGTGGGTTTCCCGTTATGGACGACGGAAAATTACTGGGTATTGTAACCCTTAAAGAGATTAAAGATGTCCCCAGGAAAGATTGGAGTACAGTAAAAGTATCAAATATCCTGATTCCCCATAGTAAAAAATGGGAAGTAACCCCCGATTCTGATCTCATGAGGGCGCTTGAATTAATGATAAAAGAGGACAAAGGCAGGATTATCGTTATGGAAAATAATAAAGTTGTCGGTCTGATTACAAGAAATGGTATTGCACGGTATTTGCGGATTAAGGGTAAATAAGTTTCCAAAGAAAGAAAAACATTTTTGAAATACCCCGTGCAGCATAGCCGCACCAGGATTTAATATAGACTGATTTCTTAAATACAAAGTGCTAATATTTTGACTGAATAATAACCTAGGAAAAGGAAAGAAGCTTGTATTCACTAAACCGTTTTCGTATAATTAAAAAATTAAATATAACTTTTATCTTCCATTTTTTTAATGGCAAGTAAAGCTTTTTTGAATTGGTGCGATTTTTAAACCGGAAATCCATAGCTGAGATATTAAAATTTACAATCAGGTTTTATCCGTAAGAGCCTTTGCCTCGTTAGAGTATTGCGAGGGAAACTTCTTTTCCTCATACCCCGTCTTTACAAGGATGCGCTTCATGTTTAAATTCCTAACGTTAGATGAGAAATAACAGCCATGAATATTTTACTTTATCCTGAACCCGTGCTTCGTCAAAAGGCAAAACCACTCAAGGAAATTAATACAGAAGTATGCAAAAAGGCGGAAGAAATGATAGAATTAATGCACCATGCCCAGGGTGTCGGTCTTGCAGCGCCACAGGTGGGATGGTCTGTTCGTCTATTTATTATCGACGTAGACGGAACGAGTCACGGGGAAAAGATTTTTATTAACCCTATCATCACAGAAGCTTTTGGCGAGTTGAATAAAGAAGAGGGTTGTTTGAGCTTTCCCGGTATTACGAGCAAGATTATTCGTGCCCATCGGATTAAAGCGCAGGCGTATAACCTGAAAGGGCAAAAAATAGAGATCAATGCTGAGGGGCTGGCTGCCCGTGCATGGCAGCACGAAATGGACCATCTCAACGGAGAGCTTTTTATTGATAAAATGGGTCCTTCAAATCGGTTAGCGATATCTCACCGGTTAAAAGAATTCGAACGGCTCTACAAAGCCACCAAAGTTCCTGTGTAAGTAATAGGGTTCTGGGAAAAAGAAAAGACAAATTTTGAACAAAGACGGATCTATTAAATAATGAAGGTAGTTTTTATGGGGACGCCTGAGTTTGCTGTTCCCAGTTTGTGCTCATTGGCAACGTCTACACATGAAATTGTTGCGGTTGTCACGCAGCCGGACAGGCCCAAAGGCAGAAGTAAAATTCCAAGCCATTCACCGGTAAAGAAAAAGGCACTAGAGCTGGAATTCAATGTTCTGCAGCCTGCCAACGTCAATGATGAACCGGTAGTGAAACAACTTCAGGACCTTTCGCCCGAATGTATCGTTGTCGTTGCCTTCGGCCAGTTTTTGTCTAATGCTGTTCTCCTTCTTCCGCAATATCGCTGCCTGAACATTCATGCGTCTTTGTTGCCAAAATATCGTGGGGCAGCCCCTATTAACTGGGCAATCATGCAGGGTGAAACCGTCACCGGCGTTACTGCCGTAATTATGACTGTCAGGATGGATGCCGGCGACATTGTTGCTCAAAAAACAACCCCGCTATCACCGGACGAAAATGCAGGGGAACTAGAAAAAAGGCTTTCTGCAATGGGCGCAGAACTATTGATAGATACTTTACACCTCGTAGAAACAAGAAAAGCTACTTACACGAAACAGGACGAAAATGGTGTATCCTTTGCGCCAAAATTAAAAAAGGAACAGGGCTTGATTCTGTGGTCTCAGGAGACACAAAAAATTCATAATCAAGTACGAGGTATGACGCCTTCTCCGGGAGCGTATACCTATTTTCTCAAAAACGACCCGAAAGAAAAAGTAAGGATTATTATACAAAAGACACAGATTCATAACGCGCCAAAAACGAAACTGTTTTGTACCCCTGGAATGATTGATGAAATTATGCCATGTGGAATTCATGTGGCAACGATGGACGGGACGATTTGTATTACACAATTACAGCCAGAGGGCAAGCGTGTGATGAATGCGCAGGAATATTTACGGGGTCATAAAATGATCGTTGGGAATATGTTTGTATCGTAAGTTCGGATATTTTTTACGGCGAACTAACCTTTTACCATTTACACAAAGGCAGGTACTATGGAATTTATTGATAAAAAAGTTGTTTCTATCAATAACCTCATGATGAAGTTTCGCAAAAAAAAGTGCTCTCCAAAAAATTTGCTGATTTTATTTCCTCATTGCATTCAGAGTTCGCAGTGTAAACAGAATGTTAAAAACGATTTGAACGAATGTAAACGTTGCGGGAAATGTAAAGTCAAGGATTTGATAGAATTTTCTGAAAAGTACGGGGTTCATATAACCCTTGCCAGCGGGGGGCGTGCAGCCCTTCAAAGGGTAATGGATGAAGACATCCATGGGGTAATTGCGATCGCTTGCGAAAAGGAACTCAGAACGGGCTTGATGGCGGCTATGTCTAAAGCAATATTTGCTGTACCCAATCTCAGGCCTCACGGATATTGTAAGGATACGGATGTATATCTGGATGAGGTAAAAGAGGCGATTGAAAAATTCCTCACCTAAGACAGATATCCGCTATGAGTGTATTCGTATCCTGCGGGCAATTGATGAACAAGAGGTTTTCTCCCGTGAATTGCTCGCCGAAAGATGCTCACGCGGCGATTTGTCTGAACGTGACAAAAGACTCCTTGTCGAGTTGACAAATGGTGTTACTCGCCATCGACTGTCCCTTGATACCCTCATTTCTGGTTTTTCAAAAATCCCGCTTGCCAGGATAGAGCCCTGGATAGTGTATGCCTTGCGGATAGGTCTCTACCAGATCATCTATCTGGACAAAATTCCCTCTTCTGCCGCAATAAACACATCTGTAGAACTGGTAAAAAAATTAATCCGCCGTGCAGACGCTGCCAATTTTACCAATGCAGTTCTCCGATCCATCGATCGCAACATTCACAACAAATCTGCTCCTGCATCGGAAATTACCGACCCACGGATGGCCTTGCACAGGCGCGAAGACACCTGGTGTACCTTTCACACTCCGATATTCCCCAATCCCGGAGAAGGGCTCTCTTCCTATCTCTCAATGATGTATAGCCATCCGGAGTGGTTAATACAACGATGGATCGGCAGGCATGGAAAGGAAGATACCATTAAAATCTGCAGAGCCAACAATCGTGCTCCAAGACTATTCCTTCGTATAAATCAAAGGAAGATAACGGCCCGGGAATTTGTTGCGTTGCTTGATCAAAAGAATATCTCCTCACACACTATCGGGAACGCCGTTATTGTTGATGACATTGTCGTTTCAGAGATACCGGGATTTGTGGAGGGGCTGTTCTATGTGCAGGACATGTCTGCCATGAAAGTAGCAGAATTCCTCAAGGCAGAAAAATCGCATACTGTTTTAGATTTGTGTGCTGCACCGGGAGGAAAGACAACCCATATTGCGGAATTATTAGGAAACACCGGGTGGATTTACGCATCAGATATTTCTTCAAAACGCCTGCAGTTGATCAAAAAAAATTGTCTGCGGTTAGGAATTCAGAACGTCTCCCTTGTGTGCGCTGACGCATCGGACGACCGGGTTCCTTTTCATATTCAGTTCGATCGGGTACTCATTGATGCGCCATGTTCCAATACCGGCGTACTTGCACGCCGCGCAGAAGCACGGTGGAGATTAAGAGAGCAAGACATTCACAAACTTGCCTCTCTCCAATATTCGATCCTGAGGACGGGCGCTGCTTTGATGAAATCTGACGGTTATTTAGTTTACAGCACCTGCAGCATCGAACCGGAAGAAAATCAGGATGTAATAAAAAAATTTATTGATACTACATCCCAGTACTATCTCGATGCAGAGGAATCTTATTTACCCGGTGAAAATACCGGAGATGGGGGATACATGGCGAGGCTTTATCAGAAACAACGACACCGCTGAATGGTGAATCTGCATCAAACAATCGTCAGGTTCTTATGCCTGTAAGATTACTTTTTGGATCTTCGGTGACATCTTTCTCTATCAATAAAATGAGTTCGCCACCACCAATAGTTATCATAGTAAAAATAGGAATAAGGATAAGGATAGGATATATAATCACTATCTTTAATTACTTGCCAAAGATATAATTCCTTTACATGAATCAGTGGATACGTATACTCTATCTTATTTAAAGGCAGGGTTCTCTTTCCCATAATTTCTCCTGCAACAGTAATCTCTCTTCCTTTGGTGTACACATAGGTGTCCAGGTACCGGCTGTCAAGCGCCAAAAACCTTCCTTCTGTTTTGTCCACATCTTTCGGTCGACCGCGAAAACCAGCAGGGCGTTGTAATATCTGTAGTAAAGTTCCCTCTTTTGTATTTTCTGCAGCGACAATAATCCCGCTAAGAACTATCATTTGGCCCTGATAATGTTCCGGATTCTTCATGATCTCTGAAAAAGTGGTTGCTGGTCTGACCTGATCCCGGATTTGTTTTGAAATAACAGGTGCGCAGCCAGCTATTGACAACAACAAACCAACCGGCATGAGTTTATAAAACAACAAGGACATCTTTTTCGTTTTCATAACATCTAAAAAAACATTTTAGCATTTTGACGAAGATTGTAGCGTCAATCATTCGACCGAACTTATAACAAAGTTCGGTATGGCCAGCATTTGACGGAAAATAAACCGTCAAGCACTACACATGCACAACGCACTCGGGTTAGACATCTCGTCATATTCAAATATTAGAGGATTAATAATACGGATAGCGGCCCCGCAACCACCAATAGTCTTGCGGGTAATAATAGTAACGGCTGGGATATGTTTTTTCCGTTGGCCAGAGGTAGATTTCTTCTACCGAAATCAGTGGGTACTGATAGTCTATTTGTCCCAAAGGAATGATCCTCTTTCCCAGAATCTCCCCGGCAATCGTAACTGACCGCCCTTTGCTATATACATTTACATCCAGATAACGGTTGTCAAGGGCAAGAAACCTTCCGCCTGTCGCATCCACATCCTTAGGCTTCCCGCGAAATCCTGCAGGACGCTGCAAGATTCGCAACACAGTCCCCTCCTTTGTATTTTCAGTCTCGATAATGATTCCACTAAGGACAATCATCTGACCCTTATAGCTTTCGGGATCGTTGAGTACCGCACTGAAAGTAATATCCGGTCTGACTTTTTCCCTGAGCTGTTTCGATATAACCGGTGCACAACTCACCATGAATAAGAATATAATAATCAGCATACCATAAGAACGGGCAACGCCTTTGTCGGTTTTCTTCATTGTGATTAACCCCTTTTTCAGAGGTGAGATACATTTCTAGAATTAGTATTCTCATCAATAGTAATAGTTAATAACCATATCATCAACAAGATTATTGTGTAATACTAAGGAGATAATTTGCCATTGTGGAAAATATCTTGTGCTATTTTCTGAAGTGCGGTCACTTACTTTCATTTCAAGCTTTATCAGTGTGAACATCCAACACCAAAACCAATATGAACGGAAGGAGAAGGAGTATCATACCTCCTTGTGTCTGGCCAAAGGTATAATTCCTTCACATAAATCAGCGGGTAAGTATACTCTGTTTTATTCAAAGGGAGAATTCGCTTCCCCTGAACCACTCCTGCAACCGTAAGAGCTCGTCCATGAGTAAACACATCTGTATCCAGATAGCGGTTATCAAGCGCCAGGAATCTCCCTTCGCTTTTATCGGTGTCTTTAGGTTTTCCCCGGAATCCAGGAGGGCACTGTAACACTTGTAATAAAGTACCCTCTTGGGTGTTTTCGGTTTCGATGATGACTCCGCTCAAGAGGATCATTTGCCCTTTGTAACGTTCAGGATCATTCAGTACCACCTCAAAAGTGACATCCGGTCTTACTTGCTCCCGGACTTGTTTCGATATGACCGGTGCGCAACCAACGATCAATAACAATACAACCGTTAACATGGATTGAGAAGAAATGAAACAGACAAACTTTTTTATCATAATTTAAGCCTAAGCGCGAGAAGACCGAGACGTAATTTCTATAAATTAGTATAAAGATGCCCAAAAAAACGGCTTATTTTGTTTGGCTTATTCGCACCTTGAAGGGAGACGGTATAATGCTACTTACTGTCTTCCGGTTTATTGATCACACCTTCAGACCAGGTAATGATAGCTCCAATGTCGACGGGTTCACCGCCGATGGACATCTTATGCTGACGTCCTTCCAATAACTTTTTTTCCTCACCCTCCATGAGCAAAATAGCATCACCCTTCACTGCGGTTACGATAGTTACAAAATCTTTTGCCACAATGTTCAAGGTTCCACCTTGAGTTTTGATCCGCCCATTTGGTGTATCAATTTCCAATGGCATTTCTAACCCTTTTGTGGAAATGAGAATCTGACCTGATGTAAGCCTTATCTTTCGTGGATCGAGAAAATGCACTTCGGTATTTTCATCCATACCCACATCGACGCCTTTTTTTGCCGATAGAGCGGTTCTTCCTTCGCCACCGGTTTTCAGGGCAATACCGTTCCGGAAATGGGTATGGTTTGACACCCTTTCCCATTCCCGTCCTTCGGGATACATAAATAGAACCTCTCCCCTGGTGTCTAACAAATTGACTTCTCCACCCTTGTGCGTTAGGTAAAAATAAAACACAAACAACAGCATCAGCCCTCCTCCCACAATCATGCCTAAAAAGGTAAACCCCTTCTTTGTGGGCCTTGCAATGAGTATTCCCAATTCATAGAGGACAATCATAGGAATAGCGGTCATGATCTGGGTAAAAGGGTCTGGTGGCGTGACTATGGCGGCGATAATAAAAATTACCAGGACGGCATATTTTCTCCATGCAATAAATTTATCCGGAGAAATGAATCTGATCTTTGAAAGGAGCAGCATGAGAAGCGGCAACTGAAATACAAGCCCCAAGGCTACAGTCAGCATAAAAACAAACGAGACGTAGTCCTGCATGGTAATGATAGGTTGAATGCCCGGGCCAAGGATGCTGATTAAAAATTGCAAACCAAAGGGAATGAGCAAAAAATACCCAAAAAGCCCGCCAACTACGAAGGCCGCATATGATATGGGAAGGAACAAAAGCACGTACCTCTGCTCTCTTTTATACAGCCCGGAGCTTACAAATTGCCATATTTGATATATTACAAAAGGATAGGCCAAAAAAACCGACGTTATGAAGCACAATTTCATATATGCATAGAAACCCTCCTGATAGCTTAAAACCTGCAATTCCGTTGAAAGACCAACCTTTTCCATAGCATACTTATGAGGTCTTTTAGCTATATCCAATATCTGCACTTTAAAAAACCAGCACAAGATAAAACAGAGAACAATTGAGACAAGGGAATATACGACCCGGCGTCTCATCTCTTCAAGATGCGCACCTAACGGCATTCTTATACTTTCCGTTTCATGCGTTGCCTCTTCAGGCTTCGTTTCTTTCACATCAGGCTCCCCTTGTGTTGTATTAACGATAAATGCATACCCGGCTGTACAAAAATTAAAAGGTTTATAATACAGACACGTTTCTAAAATTACAAGGAGCAATTCCGTGGTCTCCTCTCTGAAATTTTATTGATAATTTTGTAATGAGCGAGAGAGGTCTTGCCCGATAGAAAAACCTTGAAAGATTTACCGGTATATGCTATTATCTTTGCTGAAATATAGGATGGGTTTCGTCTATAATATGGGCAAAACAGAACCAAAAAATAGTCTTTCCGAAGTTGTATTTTTGTTACCGCCAACAAATACAACGCTGTTAATTACGAATATTAGTTTAAGATATTGGGGTTTTCATTTAATTTAAAATGGTGTAAGGACTTTGTATGGTGAGGGAATTCCAGGGGAATCTGCTTGGCACCGGGAAGGTTTTTGGGATCGTTATTAGCCGCTATAATAACTTTATAACCCAACGATTATTGGAAGGCGCACTTGATGGGTTTACCAGACATGGTGTAAAAGAAGAAGATATTGATATTTTTTGGGTGCCAGGCGCCTGTGAAATACCCATTGCGGCACTTAAGGCAGCGGAGAGCCGCAAATATCATGCATTAGTTTGTTTGGGTGCCATTCTTCGCGGAGAAACTCCCCATTTTGACTATGTCGCAAACGAAGCCGCCAAGGGTATTGCACACGTTGGACTGTCTACGGGTGTTCCAACCATATATGGCGTTATTACCACAGAAACCCTGGAACAGGCCATTAACCGCGCTGGCGCAAAGACAGGGAATAAAGGGGCAGAAGCTGCTTTGTCGGCAATAGAAATGGCAAATCTTGTCGATCAGATATCGGCCGGTGTACAAACAGCGAAAAGACAATGACCACTTCGGTTACAGTTCATTTCAGCGCATCTCCTGAGTGACTCCTTATTTCGGACTCTTACATAATAGCAATATTCCATGCGCAACAGAACAATTGCCCGAGAAATCGCCCTTCAAGCCCTTTATCAGCTTGATCTGCGGGGCGATGAAATCCTTGGCGAGATAGATAGTTTTTGCAAGAAAAGCACGGAAAAGCATGACGTGTACCAGTTTGCCGTAGCGCTTACCAACGGTTGCCGGTTACACCTGAAAGAAATCGATGAAAAGATATCACTTGTCACAGAACATTGGGAATTGCGACGTATGGCCATTATCGACAAAAACATTCTCCGTTTGGGAGTTTATGAATTATTATATAGAAACGACATCCCCCCAAAGGTATCGATTAACGAGGCAATAGAGCTTGCCAAAAAATTTAGTACAAAAAACTCAGGAACATTTGTGAATGGAATTTTAGATAAGATTTATAACCAATTTGGAAATGGAAAATTGAAAAACGTCACGTGTTCTTCCGCTCTTCAGACAGTGCCAGAAATCCATTATGGGGATGCAGATCTGCATATACACACTACCTATTCCGATGGCACCATGACACCGGAGGAAGTTGTCGATAGTGCTATTTGCTGTGGTATCTCAACGATTGCAATTACTGACCATGATACCGTTGACGGACTCGTAATCGCCTGCCGCTATGGCCAGAACAAAAATATCCATATTATACCAGGAATAGAACTTTCGTCATATCTCAGCCCTTCTGAGGTGCATATTCTTGGATATTTTATCGACATATATAATATTTCTTTGCAAAAGGCAATACAACAATCGCGCAATGACCGTGTGAATCGTATTCACGCCATGGTAGAAAAATTACATAAGCTTCACGTTAATATTAATTCACAGGAAATCCTTACCCTTGCCGGACAAGGATCCCCTGGGCGTATGCATGTGGCTGAAATAATCTGGAAACACGGCTATTGCGATACAATTGTAGAATCATTTTCAAAATATATTGGAGATAATAAGCCTGCATATGTTCCAAAAAAAACATTGACATCGCAACAGGCAATTGAACTTATCAGAGATGCCGGAGGAGTGCCGGTACTAGCTCATCCAGGGCTCACGCAAAGAGACCATATTATTGAAGATTTGGTAAAATACGGCTTACAGGGGATTGAGGTGTATTATCCTTCGCATACTCCACAAGCCGTTGAGAAGTATCTTGAGATAGCAAAGAGGTATAACCTTGCAATAACCGGCGGCTCGGATTTTCACGGCGAAAGAAGAACAGGCTGCCCAATTGCCAAAATAACCATACCGGGTGATCTTATTAGCAAACTGAAACAAAGATGCCCTTCCCGCTAAGAATACTATGGAGGTAATATCCTGATGGGACAACCATCAAGCAGAGAGAAAAATACCGTAGAAGGAGAAAAGGAAGAAACGCCAAAGGCTATCGCTACGCAAGAAAACACGGAAAAACAACCGACAGGTTTATTGCAGAGACGGGATAAAAATTCAGGGAAACCCCGGCGTAGTTTCTGGGTCAGATTCAAGACGTTTACCTTTGAGCCTCCCAAAAAGGTCATTGTGGAAGGCGACACGATACGGCTTGTCCCCATTTTGCCAGAGCCAGAAACAGCGGTTGTCGAGAAGGACATCCCCGCAACCACGGAAGAATTGACCGCAGATACAGCAGAAGTGCCGATTGGCAAAAACGAAGCAGAAAGCCAGACCTTGACACCCCCCGAAGAATTGATTTCTCCGTTGCCGGAAGCTGTTTTGGCGGAAGAACCAGTTAAAGTTAAAGAAGAATCTCCCGTTGCAACAGAAAAACTCAAAAAAGGCATGGAAAAAACCCGGAACCGTTTTTGGTCCCGCTTAAAAGGCCTGTTTTCCTTCAAAAGAGGGATTGATGAATCAACCCTTGAAGAATTAGAGGATATCCTGCTCGGTGCAGATATTGGTGCAAAGTCAGTTCAAAAATTGATACACGAGCTACGTGAAGCATGGAAATCAAAAATGATAACTGAGACCTCACAGATACGTGATTTTATAAAAAACAAACTCAAAGAAAGCTTACGGTCTCCTCAAATCGACATCAATTATTCCCATACTTCCCCAACGGTTATCCTGGTTGTCGGGGTAAACGGAGTGGGTAAGACAACGGCCATTGCAAAACTTGCAAACATATTTATTCAGAATGGCAAAAAGGTCATGGTCGCCGCAAGCGATACCTTTAGGGCAGCCGCAGTGGAACAATTGGACATCTGGAGCAAACGCATAGGGGCGGAGATTGTAAAACATCAAACCGGTTCGGATCCCGCAGCCGTGGCATATGACGCCTTGGAAGCAAGCATCGCAAGAGGTATCGATGTGGTAATTGTAGATACGGCCGGGCGTCTCCACACCCACGAAAATCTCATGAACGAACTGAGCAAGATAAAACGGGTTATTTCCAAAAGGATTCCCGGCGCTCCACATGAAGTGCTCATGGTGCTCGATGCCACAACGGGACAAAATGCCCTTTCCCAGGCGAGGATGTTTAATCAGGCTGTAGATGTTACCGGAATATTTTTAGCAAAGCTGGACGGTACGGCAAAGGGTGGTTTTGTGTTTGGGATGCGTAATGAAATAAATATCCCCGTAAAATATATCGGACTCGGTGAAAAAGCGGATGATATAGAAAAATTCGACCCCGATGCCTTTGTAAACGCCTTGTTTGAGTGATTCATGCAAACGAAAGAAACCGTTTTTTTTCATATTTTCCGATTTCATCCGGATCAAGATAAAAAACCATATTTCCGGGAATATGAGATCCCTTTTCTCCGGAAAGACCTGACGGTATTAGAGGGGCTTTTTTATATCCAACACCGGCTGGATGATTCCCTCGCTTTCCGGTCTTCGTGCCGGGCAGCCATTTGCGGCTCCTGCGCCATGCATATTAACGGAAAATATCGTCTTGCCTGCAACACTCCGGTTCTGAAGCTCAAAACAAAGAAAATTACCATTTACCCACTTTCCCACATGCCCATCATTAAAGATCTTGTTGTTGACATGAAATCTTTCTGGGAAAAGTATGAAGATATGAAACCATACCTCATGCCCGGCAAGTCATTTCCCGCCGAGGGGGAACAATTACAAAGTCCTGAAGAAAGGGCAAAGGTGGACGTTCTTATCGATTGTGTCCTCTGTGCCTGCTGTCATTCCTCGTGTCCGATTACAGCATCGCACGAAAAATATCTCGGCCCTATGGCCTTCCTCACAGCAGACCGGTTTGTCTCTGATACACGGGATGGTGCACGGGAAGAGCGTCTGGCAATGGTAAACGATGAGCATGGCGTATGGCGTTGCCATACGGTTTTCAACTGCCAGGAGGTCTGTCCGAAGGATCTGGATCCGAGCGGTTCTATTGCTCATTTAAAGATGGAAATTATAAAGCGCAAAATCCAACAAAAATGTTTTTGAAAAAGGATGATTGATATGGACGAAAAGAAAAAAATTATCGTTGTTGCACGGACAGAGGGTATTGAAATTATTGTGGAGGGTGAAAAAGATACTGATGACTATGAATTGACCCTCTCAAAACCCCAGGCAATGGAACTTGCCATGAACATCCTGAATACCCTATATAAGACGGGTGTAAAAGTATAAAATACATGGCTGACCACACTTCCATAAAACGCATCTGTGTATTTTGCGGTTCCAAACGCGGTGCACGTTCTGTGTATACAGCCACTGCCCAACAACTCGGCAAGGTCATGGTCTCTAAGGGAATCGGGCTTGTTTACGGTGGCGGAAGTATTGGGTTGATGGGAGATATTGCAGATACTGTTTTGCGGGAAAAAGGCAATGTTATTGGTGTAATTCCTCATGCACTCGCCTCGAAGGAGTTTGCCCATTCTGGCCTGACAGAACTTCGGATGGTGTCGAGTATGCATGAACGTAAGGCCATGATGGCAGAACTGTCCGATGCCTTTATAGCAATGCCCGGTGGCTTTGGCACACTTGATGAACTCTTCGAGATACTCACCTGGGCGCAGCTGGGTTTCCATGCAAAACCCGTTGGATTACTGAATGTAGAAGGATATTTTGATTTATTGCTGGAGTTTATCCATCACGTTTTACGGGAACGTTTTATAGGTGCAAAGCACCGCCGTTTGATCATTGCATCAAACGATCCCGAGGACCTCCTGACAGAGCTTATCCGTTGTACTCATCCCTCAAAAATTCCTCAATTGCTTGACTGGAAAGAAACATAAATAATCAATCCTTTACAAATGACACCTTTGTTGCCCAAATACTATGAGAATAATCTTTCTTGATTTTTCTCCACGCATTGAGTAATGCATCCACGTTATGCGATGTCTTATATTCTGAAACACCATACCAATACTGTGCTTCCGGGGCAATATTACTCCTGGGATACCTGTCAACCACGGACTTCAGTAACACGCTGGCGGTTTTGCAATTCTGCATTTCCAGCGCCATGAAACCTAACCCAAAGTATAATTGTGGTAAAAATTCGTCAGGAGGTAAAAAACCATTGAACCGGTAATATTCGATGCCAAGGGGATCTAACACAAGAATTGTTGGTGTCCAAAACACCCGATATTTGCTGGGAAGATCGGAACCGCTCTGCATATTGATTTGCAGGGGGATAAAATTTTTATTGATAAATTCTATTACTGTGGCGTCAGGGTACGTCACGGTACCCAAGGTTTTGCAACCGGTTCAGGTAGGGACAAAGAAGTCTGCCAGGATATTCTTATGCTCAGTTTTCGCCTTTACAATGGCATCGTCAAGGCTTTTTTCCCATACAATGGCTGACGGTGCATTTTTAGTGTCTGCAGCAATGGCTACCGGGGTGGATACTATAACGAGGGCGAGACAGCCTGCAATATACCGTAACATGATCATCCTCCTTTTTAAATGTGACCTGACAGATAAAATCCTTTTTATTCAATAGCACACTATTTATCTCGTGTCAATAAAAATATACATTCTTCAAGAAAGAGGTTACCGGGGAGTTGGAGCCCAACGAAGATATTTCACAGAAAAAAATCAGCGGAATAATCCTGTAGATAAATTGACAAAAGTTTGTTGTAATTATTCCGGCAAAAAGAAATTTATGAGTATTAAGAAATCAATTTGAATAGTATCTATATCTATGAATTTCCCTGATTCAAGTTCACCCTATTGGTGTTTGCCTGTCGATGAAGTGTTAAAGGTTCTGGGAAGTTGCCGTAACGGCCTTAGTATGGCGGACGCTGCAGAACGATTGCAGCATTTTGGTTACAATACCGTTCCCGAACGCAAACGAGGCAGGCTCTTATGGCTATTTTTTAGTCGGTTTCTGAACCCCCTCGTTCTCATTCTAGTGTGTGCGGCATCCCTCGCTGTGGTGCTTCATGATTGGCTTGACGCAACCATAGTGCTGGCCATTATTTTTATCAGTAATGTGTTAAGCTTCTTGCAGGAACGCCACGCTTCAAATGTTGTTGAAAAGCTTCGCCGCCAGGTATCCGCAAAGACAACGGTACTGCGTAATAGTCAAAGGCAAATTATCCCCAGCGAAAACGTTGTTCCTGGTGATATTATTCAGCTTTCAGCCGGCAGTCTGATTCCTGCAGATGGAATTTTACTTGAGGCAAAAGATTTTTTTGTTTCACAGGCATTTTTAACTGGTGAGACTTTTCCCGTTGAAAAGAGCCCTGACCTTGTACCGAAAGATGCAGACCTCGCGGAACGAAACAACAGCGTGTTCATGGGGACATCTGTCCGCAGTGGTACGGCAACCGCGCTGGTTGTACGCACGGCTCGTGATACCGTTTATGGTCAGATATCAAGAAAGCTTGTGTTGGGCCGGCTGGAAACGGAGTTTGAGCGTGGGATCAGACATCTTGGAGGATTACTGATTAAAATCATGGTCATCATCGTAGTGGCTGTCCTTGCTGCAAACATCTTACTTCATCATCCTACGATCGAAATGCTTCTTTTTGCCATGGCTTTAGCAGTCGGATTGACACCGGAGTTACTTCCTGCAATTTTTACCATTACGCTGGCCCGAGGCGCTAAGGATATGGCGAAACACGGCGTGATCGTAAAACGTTTGAATGCCATAGAGAACCTGGGAAGTATGGACGTACTCTGCACGGACAAGACGGGTACATTAACAGAGGGTGTAGTACAACTGGATGACACCCTGGATTTTCAAGGGTTTTCTTCGGATGCTGTATTATATCTGTCCTATCTGAACGCCCGTTTGGAGACAGGACTGGATAATCACCTGGATGCCGCAATCATACGACGTGCCGAGGCTGCCGGTATGAATGTTTTAGACTACCACAAACTCGATGAGATACCCTATGACTTTGTTCGGAAACGATTGAGTATTGTAGTTTGCAAAGAGCAGGATGCTCAGCCTTTGTTAATCACGAAAGGCTCTTTACAGGACGTGTTGGAGGTATGTGACCGTGTTCAAAATGGTGATAATGCTGAAATGCTGGCTGATGAGGCACGATCTCAGATTTTCCGTCAGTTTTTTGATTGGAGCCAGCAGGGTTATCGTGTTCTCGGTATTGCACAAAAGCGTTTACAGGCAAAAGCGAGGTACGAACGTGCCGATGAACAAGCGATGGTATTTATGGGTTTTCTGCGATTCTTTGACCCTCCTGAGCCGGGAGTGCGGCAGACATTAGAGGGCTTGCGTCATTTGGGGGTAGATCTTAAAATTATTACCGGAGACAATCATCTTGTAGCACGTCATGTGGCTGAAGCGGTTGGTATGAATGTCAATCGTATACTAACCGGGAAAGAATTGTCGAAGATGAAGGATGAAGCGCTATGGCATCTGGCACCGCTGGCAACGGTGTTTGCTGAAGTAGATCCCAATCAGAAGGAGCGTATTATTCTTGCCTTACAGAAGACGGGACATGTCGTGGGATACTTAGGGGATGGTATCAATGACGCACCCGCATTATATGCAGCAGATGTTGGGATCTCGGTTGACAAGGCCGTTGATGTTGCCAAAGAGGTAGCGGACTTTGTGCTTCTTGAGCATGATTTAGAGGTGCTCCGTCAGGGTATTGACGAGGGCAGGCGAACATTTGCCAATACCCTGAAATATATATTTATTACTACCAGCGCCAATTTTGGCAATATGATAAGCATGGCTTTTGCCTCTCTGGTTTTGCCGTTTTTACCGCTCCTGGCAAAACAAATTCTGCTGAATAATTTTCTGTCTGATATCCCGTCATTGGGTATAGCGGGAGACAACGTGGATCGTGAGTGGGAAAATACTCCGCATCGGTGGAATATACGGATGATTCGCAATTTTATGATTACCTTTGGGTTGATCAGCACGGTTTTTGATATGCTCACGTTCTGGGCATTGTTACACCTGGTTGGAGAGAAGCCTGAGTCATTCCGCACGGGATGGTTTGTTGAATCGCTCCTTACGGAATTATTAATTATTCTGGTTTTGCGCACGTATAAGCCATTCTATAAGAGCCGACCTGGGCGCTTCCTTTCCTATGCGATCCCGATAGTCCTGATTATCACTGTCTTATTACCTTACTTGCCGGTGAATTCCTTTTTTGGGTTCGTACCTATACCGGCACAGGCAATCGTTGTACTGGTCGGAATTACGGTGTTATACGTAGCTATTTCAGAGTTGTCAAAACGCATCTTTTATCGGTCACTTGACTAACCAGGTTCTGTTTATGCCACAGGAAAACGACAATCAGAGTAAAAAGATCCCCTCAAAATCCAGTTCCATAATCAGCAGACTCCGGGTATGGTTTTTAGGCCTGATATTTCTTGCAGGATTGGTTTTATTTGTTAGCCACTTCAGCGAACTGGAACACTTTGCTCAGCTTTTGCGCCAGGCGAAACCCTTATGGCTGATTGCCGGTTTTCTTCTTCAATCGGCAACATACTTTAGTGTTGCAGCAGTCTGGCATCAGACGCTGCGGTATGCCGGCGTACGATACTCTTTATGGTTACTTGTGCCATTGGGGATTGCAAAACTTTTTTCAGACCAGGCCTTACCTACAGGTGGTATGAGCGGGACATTGTTTCTGGTTGCATCACTGAATCGTCGGGGTATATCTAAGTCACTCTGTATGGCTGTTCTTTTGGTCAGCCTCGTGGCATATTACCTGTCATACCTTCTTGCCGTGCTTGCAAGTATTGCATTGTTATGGTTTTGTCATGATTTACGGGCGTGGATCGTGGCTGTCACCGTTATATTCTGCATAATTGCCGTGGCGATTCCTGCAGGAGCTCTGTGGTTGAGACACCGGGGAAACCAAACAGTTCCTGGGATTTTGATGCGTATTCCGGGCTTAACTGCTGTATTAAATGCTCTTGGTGATGCGCCCGGTTACCTGCTGAAAAGTCCTGCGCTCATAATAAAAACAACTTTATTTCAGGGAACTATTTTCTTACTAGATGCTTATACCCTGAATGTCATGCTGTATGCCATTGGGCAGGACACATCATTTCTGGTAGTGTTCGCGAGTTTTGTTATAGCCTCGATGATTGCAACGCTCGGTCCGGTTCCTCTTGGGCTGGGAACCTTTGAGGCAACATGTGTTGCGATGCTTACTATGCTTGGCATTACTTTAGAGGCGGCATTTACAGCAACGTTGTTGTTAAGAGGATTTACGCTATGGTTACCTATGTTTCCCGGTTTGTGGCTGACAAAGCGGGAACTACAATGAAAATACCTGTTTAATTTAACATGTGAAATTTCAATCTTGTTGCAGAACCAGAATATTTGCTGCCAAAGATATAAGACCGCATTCAACTTAAAATTAACAAATACGTTGGTGCTGCGTGTACCCCTAAAGAAAATCGCAGAAGGCCTAATCTAATTATAATAGCACTCTTTTATAGATGTAGGGTATCCTTTTGTAAAGAGAGGCGACTGGTGTTTTATACGGTGTGATATAAATGCATTTAATAAGAAATAAGGACGAAAACAATGGATAAAGATTTGATAGCACAGTACCGATACTTTCTCAAAGATAGCATCCGGAAAGAAATCGATTTTTCACAAACAGACCAAAACAGAGGCATTGATATTCCACCCATCGAAAAGCCCTGCCGGGCGGATGCCATGCGAATTGACCTTGTGAAACCTGACTCGTGGAAAACCATTGGCAGGATTGATCTCATTACAGCGATCATGAACCGGAAAAGCCGAAGGGCATACACCAAAGAGCCTCTTACGCTGGAAGAAATCTCCTTTCTGCTCTGGGCAACCCAGGGAGTAAGAGCGGATGTTATGGACGGGCATGCGTATCGTGTGGTACCCTCAGCAGGATGCCGCCATGCCTTTGAAACATATCTGGTCGTACTTAATGGCAAAGGGCTGGATCAGGGGATCTACCGGTATCTTCCGCTTTCTCATCAATTGCTCTTTGAATTTTCCGAAGAACACCTTGCCAGAAAGATTGTTAATGCCGTTTTCCGACAGCCATGCCCGGGGAATGCATCGGTGACTTTTATATGGGCGGCTATTCCTTACCGGATGGAGTGGCGCTACCACCTGGCGGCCTATAAGGTTATTGCTATCGATATAGGGCATGTGTGCCAGAATCTCTACCTTGCATGCGAGGCAATCGGCGCGGGAACATGTGCTATCGCCGCCTATGATCAAGAAGCTCTGGACCAGCTACTCCGGATTGATGGAAAAGACGAATTCGTCGTTTATCTGTCACCAGTGGGCAAGGTACGAAATTTAACGTGAAAGCAGAATTGTTTCGCTGATAATTCTCTGAAAGACCGTTTCTGCAAAAACTTGTCCGCAAATACTTTTCTATCATGTAGTTCATCCGACAAATTCATCTATTCAGTGTTCTAAGACCTTTCCGGTGGTTCACTTATATCTTTCCCACAGTGTGGGCACATATCTCTTTTACCATGCTTTCTCTGAATTTCTCTGGTGAAACCAGAGGTCAGAATTCCCGCGGGTATTGCAATTATTCCAACCCCCAAAATAGCTACTATTGCACCAAAAAACTTTCCCAGGGGAGTTATCGGATAAATATCACCATAGCCAACGGTGGTTAAGGTGGCCACGCCCCACCACATGGTCGCCGGAATACTGGAGAATGACTCTGGTTGGACAGCATTTTCAACAAAGTATATGAGGCTTGAGGCAACTACCAACAGAATCAATACCGTAAATAATGCTATAAGGAGTTCCTCCTTTTTTTCCTTCAGTACGTTTTCCAGTGTCCGCAGAGACTCGGAATATCGCCCCATTTTTAAGATTCGGAGTAACCTGAAGAGCCGTAATGCCCTTATAATACGTAAATCATAGGGAAGTATCATGGGTAAATAAAATGGTAAAATAGCCATCAAATCCACGAGAGCAAAAGGAGTTACTGCATATCGGACTCTTCCTCCAACGGCACTCTTAAATCTGCCATCAGCAGTACAGGTCCACAGGCGTAAAAAATATTCAAGAGTAAATATTATTATAGAAAATGTTTCAAACATCTTAAATAAGATCTGGTATCGGGATGAAAAGCCTTCCACTGTTTCCATAATGGCGACAAATACGTTAAGTAAAATCAATGTTATAATGCACACATTGAACACTTTGGCGGATGCATCATCTTCTGACGTCTCATTTAAAATATTAGATATTCTGTTTTTTGTTTTTTGTATCATTTTTTTCTCTGATCATAGAAAAAAATCTAATATTTGTGCATATTTTAATGCCTTCTTACAGTTTGATTGAATGCACCGGGCGCTAAATGACATGCTGTCAACATCATAAAAGACTTAAGGGTTTTTAGAACATTTTTCTTCATTCTTTTTTAAGACGCGACAGCGTTTGTTGAAAGACCAAAAAATCGGCCTTATTTGCTAACACCAGCAAAACATCACCACTTTCTATGATTATATCTCCTGATGGTATAACAAATTTACCTCCCCTACCAATAAGTATGATAAGGCATTTCTCGGGGATATCTAAGTCGCCAATCATTTTCCCCACTACTTCTGAGTCAAATGGAACGATAACATCTATCATTTCGGCATCGAGAGCCGCCGTTTTCTCAAATTCAATGGGATAATTTGTCTGGTTAGTCAGTGGAACACTCAGCTTCAATATTTTGGAAAGGATCGGAATTGACGTTCCTTGAATAAAAACTGACATAATAACGACAAAAAATACAATATTAAAGATTGTATCTGCTTGTGGGATACCTGCCACAAACGGAAATGTCGCCAGAATAATCGGAACCGATCCGCGAAGACCAACCCAGGCTACCATAACTTTCTTTCGCATATCCATCTTAAACGGTAACAAACATAACAATACGCTAACCGGTCGGGCAATCACCATGAGAAGAAACGTTAGCAAAAACCCCGCCCCTATCAGGGGTGCTATATGCGAAGGAAAAACAAGTAAGCCCAATGTGACAAACATTACAATTTGAGCAAGCCAGGCCAAACCATCGTGAAATCTTATGATCATCTTTTTATTTGGAAACTCTGACTTCCCCAGCATCAGACCGGCAATATATACAGCAAGAATTCCGTTACCATTCAGAAAAAATGCAATCACGTACGTCAAAAGCACGAATGAAATCATCATTACCGGATAGAGTCCCTCATATCCCAGTTTCAAACGAATAATGAAGAACAGAATAAATTTCGACATAAAATAGCCTATGAGGGCTCCCACACTCATATCCAGCATAAATTTGGGAATCAAAGCGATAATGCCCACATTTTTCACCGTCAGAACACTGATAAATCCGATGGTTAAAAAAATAGCCATCGGGTCATTGCTGCCAGATTCAAACTCAAGCAGCGGCTTTAAAGGCGGCTTCAGACTTATTCGTTTTGACCTTAAAATGCTGAATACAGCGGGAGCATCCGTCGAAGAAACTATGGAGCCAAGTAGCATTCCTTCCATGAGAGAAAATTTCAGGATATAAACGGCGAAGAGCCCCGTAAAGATTGCCGTCATTAAAACCCCTGCCGTCGAAAGCACAGCTCCTGGTAAAATGACCGATTGGGTGTCCTTCCATTTGGTATCAAACCCTCCGGAAAAAATAATAAAGATGAGGGCTACAACACCAATAGACTTAGCTAACTGTGCATTATCAAAATATATGCCTCCTATTCCTTCTGAACCTGCAAGCATCCCGATTGTCAAAAACAGCAACAAGATAGGAATTCCGAACTTATCAGAAAGTTTGCTCGAAATAACGCTTACAAATATCAGCACTGCAACTAGTAATAAAATGCTTTCAATAGTCATGAAAAAAATATCCCTTTTTTTTGACCAGATTTATTTCCTTTAGTTAGAAATAGGTCCTCCAGTTTTGTGTGGCAAGGTGCTTTCTTTTGAAATATTTATGCTTAAATCCTGCAAACATGGCAGAGTATTGTTGCAGGAACAGGCCGAAAGTGGTAGAATCTTCCGGATATTTCAAGGCCTTTTAAGAATAAAAATACCGAAAAGACGGTTCGCCTTTTCCATGAAGAATATAGCACAAAACGAGGAAGGAAAACAATCGAAAATCAAGACGGAGATATGTGGGAAGGGATAAATGGTGTATGCAGGGCTGTTCCCGGCTGTTACCTTTAAAGACGAGGAGACAGAAATCGTATCATCCCGTAATAACGTTTGTGACGGAGACGAAAGAGATTTTGCATAGCTGGTTTCGCTTACATAAGTATTTCTGTTATGTTACAACCAGGAGGGTAAGTCCGGTAGAAGCTCATAGTTTGTACGGAAAGAGAGTAAGTTGTGAGACGTAAATAGAAGGGTGTGCGAACCAGATGAATGGGAACAATTTGACCACGTCTGAGTTTTAGTAAATATAGCGCTGGGTAACCAAAAAAACCACAAAAAATTAAAGTTTATCATTGATTTTTATTAGGTAAAGCTATTGTAGGAGGTCGATTTACGTCTAACGAAAATCCTCTGCGGAATTTGGGTGCTATACTATATTATTTGAATATTAAATCTTTGATTTGTTATTTTCAAGCAGGATGGAATATGGATTTTCGTAAAGAGGTACCCCGAAATTGTCATTGATACAAGAGCAAAATATTATTATGGAAAAAACAGAGAATCATTCAATTACCGATATGTCGTTGGCTGAAATAACGGCATTGTGCAACAATTTGGGTGAGCCTGCCTACCGGGCAAAGCAAATACTTTCCTGGGTTTACGAAAAAGGAGCAACGATCTTCGACCAGATGACGAATTTACCCAAAAATTTTCAAAAACAACTTGCTGAACAGTGTCAGGTTTTACAAACGAGAGTTGATTCCATTACACAAACTGGATATGACACCGAGAAATTGTTAATTCATTTATACGATGGGAATATAATCGAGTGTGTCCTTTTAAGAGAGGGCAAAAGGATTACAGCATGTGTCTCAACTCAGGTAGGATGTGCCATGGCATGTCAATTCTGTGCAAGCGGTCTCCTTGGTTTGAAAAGAAACCTTACCGCCGGTGAAATTGTTGAGCAAATCCTTCATGTGAAAAACCATCTTCTTACCGGCGAGCATCTTACAAATGTCGTCTTCATGGGTATTGGCGAACCGCTTGCAAATTATGATAATGTGGTCAAGTCCGTAAGAATTATGAATGCTGAATGGGGATTGGGGATTGGTGCGCGTCATATTACTATTTCAACGGTTGGCATTGTTAACGGCATACGCCGGCTGGCACACGAACGGCTCAAGATAAATCTTGCAATATCCCTCCACGCATCTGATGATATTACAAGGTCAAAGATAATCCCCATGAATAAGAACACAGGAATAAAGAACCTTATTGCTGCCGCCCGGGAATATTTTGAAATTACAGGAAGGGACGTCAGTTTTGAATATATCCTGATCAATGGTATCAATGCATCGAAACAGGATGCTGAGTTTCTTGCACAGTTGCTCAAGGGTATGCAATGCAATATTAACGTTCTCCTGGTAAATCCCGTCGAAGAATTTCACCGGAGGCCGCCTTCCGAGGGAGTAATTGAAATATTTTGCAATATATTACAAAAACACGGTCTTGTTGTTACGATTCGGAAAAAAAAAGGCATTCACATCAATGCGGCATGTGGTCAGCTTCGTTTGCAGAAGGAAAAATTTCATGGAAAAGAAGGTGATATTTTGTTAAATAAACTGGTGGGAAAAAAATAAGTGACGGCATCCTTTACTGGTGGGCGTTGATTCAGGCCTAATGTCCGCAACCTCTCCACGGCAATCGAAAAAAGAACTGACAGAGGACATTCCTATCGCAGGTAGAATAAAAACTGAACTCATAGACGTGCTCAGAAAAACGGTTGTGGTGTCAGCCAACAAAGCTACTCTTTGAAGAATTGCAGGAATGCTGATAACAGGATTGGCATCTGTGAAATAAAGTATACCCACGCCGGGAACGGCGTAGCCAAGAGCATGATTTATTCTGTTTAAAAAAAGGCTGCCATACAAGACTGCCGCGGCATATCCAATGAATGTTGGCATAGAAGGCATTAAAGAAGCACCGGATCGGGTTTTAACACTTAAAATGTTTGTTGAGTTTTAATCCTAAATCATTTATAATTTCCGAGGAAAGGAGGGGTTAGCAGCAATATTTGACATGTTCATTTTTCATGAGAATTTAATGCGTTTTAAGAAATGAAGAATAAGGAGACTGATTATGCGAGCAAAAGTAGATCCTGATATTTGCACGGGCTGTGAACTATGTGTACAAACGTGTCCAGATGTTTTCTATATGAAGGGGGATGTTGCTGAAGCAAAAGATGCTGATGTATCTTCTGAAAATGAAGACCTTTGCAGACAGGCTGCCGAAGAGTGCCCAGTAGAAGCGATTGTAATTATCGATTAATTAAGCTGCAGGAAAACAAAAAGACCTTACATATTTTTAGAATCATATGTAAGGTCTTTTTATGTTTGATATTAAACATCGAGGAGCGGCCTTCTGCCAATTCTCCTTCTTCTCTTTATGATCGCACGCCCACCCTTTGTGCGCATTCTTTTTCGGAAGCCACACATTTTTTTATGTTTTATAGAACTTTTTCTAATATTTACTTTCATACTTTTCTAACTCCTTAAAATTTTTTAAGCGGCTCAATTAAAAAACTCGATCGTATGAGTGTACAATATAATATTTATTAATTTTTTGTCAAGATATTTTAAAAGGCTATTAAGCCATGATGCTTTTTATATCTTAAATTTAGACCCTGAAAAGTGTTAAAATCGTATTGACATTAATCTTTTGAATTGATAATATGTCGCAACTAATCATAAACATCATGCCTAGAAGTTAGTTAAGACAAGCAAAGATTTTTCTTTTTTTCTGAAACAAGGAGGTGATATTTTACTTTAATTTGCCATCCATACTGATTTCCACAAGGCTACCACCAACATATTCCATAGTTAGAAAAGGAGACTTGTAATGCAAACAACGACAAAAAGGGATCTATGCGAGAAAATTGCCCGAAGAACAGATAATACCCACATGGTCGTAAAGAAAACAATCCAAATGTTTTTGGATGAGATTATTAGTGAGCTTGCGCAAGGCAATCGTATTGAATTACGTGATTTTGGGGTTTTCGAAATACGGCAACGTGCAGCACGAAAGGCAAGGAATCCGCGGACCGGCGAGGTGGCTTTTGTACCGGCAAAAAATGTAGTAGTATTCAAAGTTGGGAAATTGATGCGGGAAAAGGTTGGTAATCCCACCCAGGCACAACAACCTTCCCAAGGGGCTTAAGATAGTGGTTGCCTGACATGTTTAAGCAAAAAAAGGTTGTTGAAAATGGGATTATCAAGTATATTGATGGTGGTCGCGCAACAGTGGAGGTAATACAACCGAATTTACAGGAATGTAAAAGTTGTAGCGGTTGTATGGAGACAGGAAACAAACGCAATTTTTTTGAAGTCGACGTACTTCCTGGATTGCATGTGGGACAGCGGGTAACGTTTCAAATAATCACACATTCTCCTTATAAAGGCATGCTTCTCATTTTTATTCTTCCTCTTATCAGCCTTGTGGTTGGCAGCTTAATAGGGCAAAAATTTCGCTTTCTCTATCCGAATTCGCAAGATGTCAGAATGATATGTTGCGGTTTTATGTTTTTTATATTGTCTATTTTAGCAGTAAGTATTTATGAAAAAATGACAAGAAACAAGAAACAAATACATCGAGAAATCATATCTATAGACACTCAAAATGATGCTACCCTAACGCCAGGCTAAGTAGTCAAGTCTTAATTAAATTTCTCTGAATTCTATATCTCGCATTAACCTTTTCACCAGAAAATAGTCATGGAAAGCAGAGTAGATTTAGATACAGAATTTGGAAATCTTGCCATTTCTGAAGGATTCATAACGCCCGATCAGGTGTATACCTGCCAGCGCATTATCGACACCTTCGAGGATGAAGACCCCCGGAAAAGCCTTGATGTCGTCATGGCAGAACGCGGGCATATTACATCGGAACAAAGGGGATGCCTCCTAAAGACTCTTGGGATCACCATTGTTTTCTGTCCACATTGCAAAAAAGAATTCAAAAAAACGGATGCCGATCTTCAGGAAGTCATGTATTGCAAATACTGTGACAGAAGTTTTGAATATCAAAATATTAGTGCGATGGAGACACTTCAAACATCGATAACATCCGGTAAAACGTTGGCTTCTTTTTACCAGCAGACATGCGATTTTTATATCGGTAAATTATTAGGTGGAAAATATGAAGTTGTACAAAAAATTGCAGTTGGTGGCTGGAGTACCATTTATAAGGCAAAAAGAAGGATGTTGAATATTGATAATATTGTCGCAGTGAAAATATTACATATAAATTTAAGCGATAATCACCAGGATATTAAAAGATTTTATAATGAAGCCGCAACTATTTGTGAATTACACCATCCTAATGCTATTCACCTGTATGACTTTGACCGAGATGTAACTGGCACAATTTACATGGCAATGGAGTTTGTCCACGGCAGGAATTTAAAGGAAATTATAAGAGATCATGGGCCATTCAATGTGGAAAGAATGTTGCATATTATTTTCCAGGTGTGTGATGTGATAGCGGCAGCTCATAAACACCCAAAAAAGATCATACATCGGGATATTACCCCTCAGAACATCATGTTGTCTCGGGCCGGAGAGTTAGATGATTTTGTAAAAGTTTTAGATTTTGGAATAGCAAAACTTTGGTCACATGAAAATGTGTCTCTCACCGGGAGTATTATAGGTACACCTCTTTATATGGCACCCGAACAATGGAGAGGCGCATGTGATGAAAGGACGGATATCTATTCTCTGGGAATTATTATGTATGAAATGTTAACCGGAGAGACTCCGTTTCATGGGGACCAAATAGTCTTAATGAACAAACATTTGAATGAAAAACCGACTCCTTTCCGGAAGTTAGGTAAAAAAGTAGAAATCCCAAAATACATTGAATACGTTATTTTTAAATGTTTAGAAAAAAATAAAGACAAAAGACCCCGATCCGTAGATGAACTGAGGTCGTTATTGCAAAATGAGAAAGGCGATACAAGGTCAATGTTTGCAAAGTATTCCAATCGCCCGGTACTTGTCATGATACTGATCTCCCTAATGATCCCTTTATCACTTTACAAGTTTTATTGGCCTCGATGGCAGACGGAAAATACTCCCTCGAATAACATACCTCTTTATAAGGCACCTTTTCAGAAAACAGATGCATTTCAAAAAGGTGATATTGCTACTAAACAGGCGATTTCGGATGATGCGATACAAATATTTTCAAACAAAAAAATTGATGCAGACAACGGATTCTATAACATCGACACCAGCAAAAGATCAGTTCTAACTCCACAATATCGGACTGACAACGGTTCCAATCATATACCGGTAAAAAATAACCAGTACAAGAATTCTCTTAATAAAATTGTTGATGAAGTTCAGAAATATGCCATCATTAGTGATCCTAAAGAAACGGCGCCAGACAAGAAAGAAATAATAAAAAATGAAATACAAAGGTGGTTACAGGAGTATAAAAAGGCATGGGAAAAGACGGATATTGAAGCATTAAAAGAAATAGGACATATATCTTCAGAAAAAGAGGAAAAGAAGTTGCAGAAGTATTATTCGTGTGTTCGTGATATTACTGTTTCTATTCGAAACGAAGTAATTGATATTGATGAGGATAACAACCAAGCGGTTATTAGCTTCGACCGAGAGGATGAATGGACAGACGAACGTGGCAAACGGCACAGAAAAGTTTTACCAAAAATAACCAAAATACTTCAGAAAGAATATGGCACGTGGAAGATCGCGAACAAGACAGATAAGATGAGTAAACTAAAACTAATATGTAAAAAATATAAAGATATTTTGAATGACATTACGGTAAGATGCGGTGATTTGGTAAAGCAAATCAATAATCATTTTAAGAAATGAACAAAGCTGTACCATATAATATTATGTGCAAAAATATTTTTTTGTGAGTTTTTACAACCTCTCTTAATCTCTTGACTACGCTGATAACGAAAATTTTTAAATAAGAGATCCTGTGGCTGTTTTGTAGTAATATAATGTATAGATATAGTTTATGTTAGCAAACTAATCAAAGCATTAAAAACACATGATAAAACAATCGAATTTTTACTTGACAAAAAAGACTCTTAATGTCATCTTAATAAATATTTCATATACCGATAAAGGCAAACCTTGAGCGATCAGGGGGCGCAAAGTAAAGGGTCTTAGTCTTACAGGGAAGTAAAGGCAAGAAAAGATAGCCTTACTGCCGAAGATGGGTAGAACTTACATCTTTTGCAGTAAGGCTTTTTTTATTGAAAGGAGTTTTATCTATGCGGTTGATATTTTCCATAGCAGTTGCTTTTGGTATTGTCGTTCTATCCCACTATCCTTCCTTTGCAATCGAAAAGGTTGAGAGGGTTTCCAATCCAGACCAAAGCATCTATGATTTAAGCGAGGGGGTACTTCAGGATTTGGAGTGGCAATATGACACGGAACTATTAAGGGAGTGCATGGGATTTTACATAGACAACCAGCAGTTTGATAGCCCACAGGGAAGTTATAACAATGCAATTCGCATTGGTTATCAAATTGTTGCTATTAATCACAAAGATATTGATACCTATACTACCATGGCTTGGTTGTTGTGGTCTAAATGGGTATCATGGACAAAAAATCCAAACCGAATGCCCGACGGTGAGGGAAAAGCAGACCAAGCTGTTGAACTTCTGAATTGGGGCGAAAAATGGAACCAGAAATCTGTACGTTTTTATAAAGAATCAGCAGATACTATATGGCCACTGGCGAAATACCATCGGACCGACTTCTATAAATTCGTAATCGAAAATTACCGAAAGGCGGAGCTTTTGTCAGGCGCAAACGATCTTAGTAAGGTTCGCATCCGTTTGAATCTTGGTCATGCCTACCGTCAAATTCGTGAGAAAAAAACTGCCATCTATTGGTACAAAAAAGTTCTTGAGATTGCGCCAACCAATGAAACCGCTATCCGTTATCTTGCACATTTGGAAAATGAACCTGATAAGAAAAATATCTATTAAGATGAATGTATTATCTTGTTACACAGTAAACGCAATACAAGCAAGTGTCATTGCAAGGACGACAGCCCGAAGCAATCCGGACACGGGAGATTGCTTCGCGGAGTTTACACAGAGCAATGCGAATGTACTCGCAATGGCAACGTTCTTTTTGCATTCACTATAGTTATTTTTTTAATCCATCGTTAATGAGAAAACGGCCTTATTTAATAAAAATAACTGTGCGTCCGATATTTTGCCGCAACTCGTGGATTAACTTCGTACAGCTTTACTCTTTTATGCCTTCAATTCAGAAGTGCAAAAGGGACACCGGGTAGCCTTTATCGGAACAGGGGAGATGCAGAATGAGCATTCCTTTGTTTTTGCCGGTGCAGCTACGGGTTTTGGTTGTGTGACTTTGTTTATAACCCGGATTAACATGAAAATGGCGAATGCCACGATAAGAAAATCAATAATAGTATTGATAAATGCCCCATAACCGATTGTTGCAACCCCCGCAGCTTGTGCTTCTGCACGACTGCCATAATGTGTACCTGATAGATTAACAAAGAGATTGCTGAAATCTACCCTCCCCAGGAGCAAGCCAATAGGAGGCATGATGACATCATTAACCAGCGAAGTAATGATCTTACCAAAAGCAGCACCTATGATAATACCTACTGCCATATCGAGTACGTTGCCACGCATGGCAAATGCCTTGAATTCTTTTAAAATAGACATCTTTCTCTCCTTTCCTAACGACAGATTATAACTGACGGAACGATTGGGTACGACACCCACAAGAGCCGATACCTTTAACGATTTCTGCTACCCCTGACATTTATTGTAAATCCTGAGCATTCTGCAGAAAAAACTATTGCGTCAATACTTCTTTTGGTAAAAATTTTATAAGATATACAAATTTTTAGATTGTGAAAATTCCTGAGGAAAGCCATGAGCACATAAACTTCTTCTCCTGGAGTTTATAAACAGATTCATGATTTTTTTGCTCCCCGCAATGAATCATCCCATATGTCCCGCTTTAGCGCATCAAGCGTAGTTTTAACGGCAATCTTTTTGTCGTCATTATTTCCTCTAAGAATAGATATAAGCTTGTTAATATACTTTTGTTCTTCGGGTGAGTACATAAAATCGCTGTTCTCCTTTTTGGTAATAAAAAATGTATTATACGCAGATTTTTATTGAGAATGCAAACTCATTTTGTTCTCCCTGTTGTTGCTGTGAATAATGCGTTTAGGGTGTATTTCCCTGTTGATCATCAAAATCCATGGCCACTTCTATAATTCAAGCCGTTACGAGTCATAAACATCCGGCGTTATCAATCTTTTTTTATGAGACAACCATACCATTTATATAATGAATCTAAAAGAACGATGATGGCCAGGATTGCCATTATAACAATGAGTGCTGCATCGAGTTTACAGGTAAAGACGTCCCCCGGCAAGTTTGATGATGCTGCTTTCTCAAGAAAGACAAAAAGGAGTTGGTAAGATGCCACAAAGGTTGTTACGAACATAAATACCATGGGCAGAAATGTTATCCATACATATTTGATTTTGTTCATCTTTATGATTATGGTTGTACCTACACAGAAGGCAATTGCCGCTAATAGTTGATTTGCAACGCCAAACATCGGCCAAATTGTTGAAATGCTCCCCGTATAGATAAGATAACCCCATGCGCCGACTACCAGAAGACTGGATACGACCGTCCCGGGAATCCAGCTTGTTTTTCCCAAAGGTTTGTATGCATAACTACCCAATTCCTGAAGAATAAACCTGGCCACTCTTGTCCCTGTATCAATGGTAGTGAGAATAAAGAGCGCCTCGAACATAAGTGCAAAGGTATACCAGTATGGCATGAGGGATTTCATACCAGGAAGACTTGAGAAGAGTGAAGCCATACTGACTGCAAGAGAGACAGCACCACCTGGTCTTCCCGCAACATCGACGCCCACATTTTCGGAGAGTTGAAAAATTTTGTCTACCGGAAAACCTAATTCTGCCAAAACGTCAAACGAAAGATTAGTATTGATTGCAAAGTAGTCCCCCGGTATTAGTATCGTTGCTGCAATAAGTGCAATCACGGAGACGAATCCCTCTACCAGCATAGCGCCAAAACCAATCATCTTTATCTCAGACTCATATTCAATCATTTTGGAGGTAGTGCCTGACGAAACGATGGCATGAAATCCAGATATTGCCCCGCACGCAATGGTGATAAACATAAAGGGGAATAAAGTTCCTGGTATTATCGGACCACCACCATGAATAAATTTTGTAACAGCAGGCATACGGATGGAAGGAGTAAGAAATATCACTCCCAAGGCAAGAAGTAGAATCGTACCGATCTTCATATAGGTGGAAAGATAATCCCGGGGGCAAAGGAGCATCCATACGGGAAGAACTGACGCGGCAAACCCATAGAATGCCATAAGGCCGATAATGAGATTTCTGTCCAGGTTAAAATATGGTTCAAAGGGAGAACCGGGGATGTATCTGCCAAAAAAGATCGATAATACAAGGAAAATCACCCCGATAATACTGACTTCTGCCACTTTTCCATATCTGATTTTGTATAGATACAAACCCATAAACAGCGCTATGGGTATTGTTGCGGCTATCGTGAATGTTCCCCAGGGGCTGTGAGAGAGGGCATTGACAACTGCAAGCCCCAGTCCTGCCAGGGCAACAATAATGATGAAGAGAATCGCTATTGCTGCGGTGACTCCGGCAACCAGACCAACTTCATCTCTCGCAATCTGCGCCAGTGATTTGCCGTTTCTCCTGACAGATGCAGCAAGGATGACGGTATCATGGACAGCGCCACCTACAGATGCCCCTATCAGTATCCACAAAAAACCAGGGAGATAGCCGAATTGGGCTGCAAGAACCGGCCCTATCAGGGGACCAGCCCCGGCGATTGCAGCAAAATGATGGCCAAAAAGTATCCATTTATGAGTAGGATGATAGTCTCTGCCGTCGCACAACCGTCTTGAAGGTGGTATCCTGTTGTCATCAAGATTCAGTACCTTTGTTGCGAGAAATGCAGCATAAAATCGGTAGGATACGATAAAGCAACAGACCGCGGCGAGGATAAGCCATATTGCGTTAACCTTCTCTGCAGGCCGGAATATTTGGGTAATCACCCCCATCGCATATGCACCCGCAACCGCCGGTATAACGAAAATAATAGTCGACACTTTCATATTAAAACGACTGTTCGGTGCTAGATCAAAGACTTCTTCTTAATCATTTGCGGTACTTTTACCCGGACTCACGTTGTGGATTGATATCGAATACTCTCTGTGCAAAAGAAGATGTGCAGCGTGGTTATCAAAGTTACGGCAATTTAACAGATGTGAACAATTATTACGAATCTAATTTTCGATGATTTCCTCTTTCACTGGACGGTGCCTAAAATATTCAACAACTGCAGGGATAAAGGAAATAATTATAATGGCAATGATCATAAAACTAAAATTTTGTTTAATGATGGGCAAATTACCGAGAAAATACCCCATGAAGGCAAGAATCAGTACCCAAAAGATCGCTCCAAGAATGTTATACAAAGCAAAGCGTAAATACGTCATGCGGCCAATACCGGCAACAAATGGGGCAAAGGTACGAATAATGGGGACAAATCGGGCAATAATAATTGTTTTGCCTCCATATTTTTCAAAAAATCGATACGTCCGCTCAAGATACTCAGGATTAAAAAACACAGACTTATGTTTCCTGAATATTTTAGGACCAATATGATAGCCAAACCAATAGTTTACCGTATCGCCAAGGATTGCTGCGGAAATCAAAACTATCATCAGGGTATACACATTCAAAGCACCCGTAGCGGCAATTGCGCCAGCAGCGAATAGCAATGAGTCTCCTGGCAAAAAAGGCGTGGCTACGAATCCTGTTTCTGCAAAGACAATCAAAAACAGGAAAACGTGTATCCACATGCCATAGGTGTCGACCAAATCGTATAAGTGATTGTCCAGATGCAAAACGAAGTCTAGAAAATATTTTCCCATCTCTACCATTCTTTTTCTCTTCTTAAAGTGCTTTTGGTTTTGCAGTATTCATGGTACTTTGAATGTAATAAAATTTTAGCAGCACTAAACATGACTTAACGGCGCTTTCGTCCTTGCCCGAAAATAAAACTTTAAGGGAACCTCAGAAAATGGCAGTTTGTTGCGGAGCTGATTGGAAAGGTATCGTTCATAATCATTGTCAAAAAGTTTGGTGTCATTAACAAAAAGGACAAAGGTTGGAGGAGCAACTCCCACTTGGGTAGAATAATAAATTTTCGGAGATTTAACCCTCGTGCGTGTTGGCCGATGCAAAGCAATCGCTTCTTCCATCGTTTGATTTAATTCAGATGTTGTGACCCGGCTGTGGGCTTGTTCGTAAAGCTCCGAAGCCAGGTGTATCATTTCCTTCACGTGTACGTCATTCTTGGCACTAATAAAGGAGATAGGAGCAAAGGAGAGCCCTGGCAGGCATTTAGAAATATAGTCATTAAATTTTTGTGTTTCTACTCCAGAGACCAAATCCCATTTATTAATCACGATGATACACGGCTTATATTCGGAGACGATATAATCACCCAGTTTTTTATCTACCTCAGACACTTTTAGTGTCGCATCGATAAGAAACAGTGCTATATCAGCCCTGCGGATAGATCTCTGAGCACGTGCCATACTATAAAATTCAATTGAGTCCTTGACCTGCCTCTTCTTTCTTAAGCCTGCCGTATCAATAGCCAGGTATCGTTTACCGTCTATTTCAAATTGCACATCCACAGAATCACGCGTAGTGCCGGGAACATCACTCACAATAACCCGTTGTTCTTTCACCAGGGTATTAATGAGCGTTGATTTTCCCGCATTTCGTTTACCTACAATGGCAAGTTTCAGAATCGGTACCGGAGAAATCAACCCATGGCATGGCGCTGGCAAGAGCGAAACGACCTTATCCAGCAATTCAGATCTTCCAAATCCTTCGAGGGCTGACAGGGGGACCGGGTTACCAAATCCCAACGCATGAAAACCCGATATATGATATTCGAACTTTGGGGTATCAACCTTGTTTGCGATGAGGATCACCTTTTTCCCCAATCGTCGTAATTTCTCCGCCACCATACTATCCAACGGAGTTATGCCGTCACGAATGTCTACGACAAACAGGATTATATCGGCTTTATGAAGCGCTATTTCTATCTGTTCTTCTATCTCTTCTGTGAGGCCATCTGTATCCTTTACCCCCATTCCTCCGGTGTCGATTAACTCAAACACGTAATCCTTGTGTTGAATTTCTGTTGACACGCGATCTCTTGTGACACCGCTGGTTGGCTCGACAATAGAAATTCTGCGTTTTGCGAGGCAGTTGAGTAAGGAAGATTTTCCTACATTCGGCCTGCCAACAATGGTAACAACCGGAATAGTCATTGTTTAACAAAAATATATTATTTAAATTATTGAACCTAGCGATTTCTTTCTTTGTCAGGAAAAGAATTTTCCTGCTTATCCCCATGCGAAGATGGTTCCGCATCTCTCTTCTCTGTCATTTCTGCCTTTTCCGTTTTTTGTTCATTCTCTTCCATGTAAACATCCGAAATGCCGGTACTATCAATTTCTTTTCTTAGCAGAAAATATATAATCGTCTTCGCTGAAAACAGATACGTAGTCAGATAACTCCATACTGCCAGTTTAATCAAAAAGATATAAACAATGAGCATGCCTGCAAAGAATTTCAATGTCCATCGGTCCAGGGAAATAGTTGCCGTCGGGACATCAGGGGAAGCTGCGCCACAAAACCCGAGACAAGCAATATTGCACTTTTGCGATATGAAGGATTGAATTAAAGAAAATTTCTGTCCCATGCCTGTTTCTACGGTAAAAAAAGACAATCGTATCATAAGCCATGCAACAAACGCAATTACGAACAGACAAACGAGTCCATAAAGCACATTTATCATGCAGTAGAAAAGGAATTGCTTTGGACGGGAAAGGACATAACTATATGCACGGCTCATTGCATCGAAAGCGTCTGATCCTTCAGCACTAATCGTGGGAAACATAAAGCATAACCCTAATGCACCGATCGCACCAATAAAGACCATGAAAAATCCAGAGATCATGGCAAACGGAAAACCTATTGCGATAAAAACTTCACCAACGACCGGTATCCGCCCAATGAGGCCAACGATCACATTACATAAAGCAAAGAAGAAGACACCAATCACCGGCACCAAAGGCGACCAAAAATAAGACCATATCTTTTTCCTGGCAAATTTCAGGGCATCAGACAACTGGCCGCTTTCATCTTTGGCATAATCCAGTGCGGCAAGCCGTGTAATGGCTCCACCCACTAACGACCAAATCATCAGAAGGCCAAAAACGAACACGCTGAAGGCGAAAAGTTTCCCAAAATCCAATGGTATAAGCGATGAGAATACGCTTTTTACGATTACCTGGACACTCTCTTTAACGGAGAAGAGGACAAGTTTCGTAAAGAAGGCGGGGGTAGTATCAATTAATTTGAGAGCAGAAAAAAATGCAGCTACCAGGCTACACCATGCCAGACTTGCCAAAAGGCCGGCGTACCCAAGGACCATTTTCTTGGGATCAAAAGCCATTTTAAAGGCACGAAAGATATCACACCAAGTATGCATTACCGTTTTTACCTTACTCATTTTTCTTTCGCTCCTTTTTTTCTAATTGTCGCATTATTTCTGCGCCTGCCGATTCCTCAATGCGATATTCTTCATCAAGCCACGAACCAAGATCAATTAGCTTACACCGATCACTACAAAAAGGAAACGTCGGCATATCCTGCACCCTCCGGTAGAGAAACTCTTTTTTACAATGAGGACAATTCATTCTTCTCATATCGTATTTCCGGTTTGTCATTTCTTTTCTGTCGCTTTGGTTTCTGTTTTTTCAGATTTTGCCGGTTCGGTTTCTTTTTTAGCTTTTGACTTATATTCTTCACTTCGGTAATCTGTCTGATAGAAACCAGAACCTTTAAAGATAACCGCTCCTCCTGCCCCGATCACCCTCACTGCTTTTAATTTCCCACAAGCAGGACATTTTTTTGCGGGATTTTCATTAATGTGTTGAAACAACTCAAATGAATGATTACAAGCACTACATTTATAGTCATATGTCGGCATATCTTTTCCTCATCAACTATCAGATTATCTAAAACGGGCTGTGCACTACCGATGCAAACCGCTTATCCTCTTTTGTTTTTTGCAGCATCTTCATCTCCAAAATTTTTCAAAAGAAACCTTTCATCTTCTCAAAAAATTTTTTCTGTCTGGGAGAAATATTTTTTTTCTCCAGTTCTGCAAATTCACGCAATAATTCCTCTTGTCGTGGCGTCATCTTCGTAGGCACTTCTACAATTACCTGCACCAACAAATTCCCCTTACCATATCCATGCAAATTGGGAAATCCTTCTCCCCGAATGGGGATGACCTCATTATTTTGAGTTCCCCTCGGTATCTTAACCTGAATAATATTGCCGGTAAGCGTAGGGACATCAATCGTGCAACCCAGTGCCGCCTGTGCAAAAGGGACTGGCACTTCACAAAGGACATCGTTTCCCTGTCGCTTAAAAATCGGATGGGGTTTAACATGAATATCACAATACAAATCTCCTGACGGGGCTCCGCTTTCACCTGGCTCCCCTTGTCCAGTCAGCCTCAGACGGGTACTATCCTCGACTCCGGGCGGAACCTGAATAGAGATAACCGATTTTTTTGGATATCGTCCGGAACCACCGCATTTTGTGCAGGGAGATTCTACTATTTTACCGGCTCCATGACATTTCGGACACGTAGTTCGCAGTGTAAAAAACCCCTGCGATTGTTGTACCTCTCCTTTTCCTCTGCAGTACGAACAGGCAACGGGCTGGCTACCTTCGCGGGCACCGGTCCCACGACAAGTATCACAGATTTCTCTTTTCGTTAGTTCAATCTTTTTTTCGACTCCGGTAGCAACGTCTTTAAAATCAATTTCAATATCACATTTCAGACTTGCCCCTTTCCGCGCAGCCTTTCCACGAGCGCGTCCCCCTCCAAAGAAATCCTCAAAAATACTCCCGCCGCCAAAAATATCTCCAAAAGCATCAAAAATATCTTCAAAGGTGCTGTAACCAGGAGCCCCCGTACTTCTCAGGCCATCCATTCCAAATTGATCATACTTCGTTCTCTTCTCGGTGTCACCCAGTACGCCATAAGCCTCCGCAGCCTTTTTAAATATCTGTTCAGCTTCTTTGTTTCCAGGATTTCGATCGGGATGATACTTTAAGGCAATCTTCCGATACGCCTTTTTTATCTCTTCCCCGCTTGCGTTTTTGTCAACACCCAGAATTTTATAAAAATCTTCTTCCATGCTGTATTAAGTAAGGTATTTTTATATAAAGATATGCCATAAGACATGAAACGTGAATAGTACTGCAAGATTATAGTACATACAACTGCATAAAATCAAGATGTTTTACGACTCTTGTCAAAAACTGATTCAGAACGCTTTTCTCCCACCATTTGTCAAATGCATCTGTAACGCATAAAAGTAAAAAGGCTACGTAACGCAGCCTTTTTACTTCCCTCAATGTCTTAATTGTCTACAAATAACCGGCTTAATGGATGCTACCCTCAATCTCCTTTTCTTCCTCGTCTTCCTTTAATTCGGTAATAATGGTTTCTGTAGTCAACAAAAGTCCGGCAACGCTTGCTGCATTTTGTAAAGCGACCCGAGACACCTTCACCGGATCCACAATACCTGCGTTGATCATGTCTACATACTTTCCTGTATTGGCATCATAGCCCATATTGGTTGCCAGCTCTTTTACCTCTTCCACAACCACTGAGCCATCAACCCCTGTGTTTGATGCAATTTGACGCAAAGGCGACTCAAGAATCTTTACAACGATGTCCACGCCGACCTTCTCATCTCCTTTGAATTTCTTCCGCGCTTCATCGAGAGCAGGTATTGTCCGAATAAAGGCTACACCGCCGCCTGGAACAATCCCTTCTTCTACGGCTGCCCGGGTCGCATGCAATGCATCTTCCACACGCGCCTTCCTCTCATTCATCTCTGTTTCCGTAGCAGCTCCCACATGAATGACAGCGACACCACCCGCTAATTTTGCAAGCCGTTCGCTTAACTTTTCTTTATCATAATTAGAAGTCGTCTGCTCAATCTGGTTTTTTATTTGAGCGATTCTTGCCTGAATATCTACTTTTTTTCCGGAACCCTGAATAATTGTCGTATTGTCCTTGTCAATCGTAATCCTCTTTGCACGACCAAGGTCTTCGATACCGATGCTTTCCAGCTTTATGCCCAAATCTTCTGTAATAGCACGTCCCTTGGTTAATATGGCGATATCCTCAAGCATTGCCTTCCTACGATCTCCAAAACCAGGGGCTTTTACCGCTGCACAACTTAACACACCACGAAGCTTGTTAACCACCAGGGTAGCCAGCGCCTCGCCCTCTACGTCCTCGGAAATAATCAACAATGGTTTTCCACTCGTCGCGATCTTCTCCAATAAGGGAAGAATATCCTTCATACTGGACACCTTTTTCTCATGAAGGAGTATATAAGCATCCTCCAGAACAACTTCCATATTCTGCGCATCCGTAATAAAGTATGGTGAAAGATATCCTTTATCAAATTGCATCCCTTCGACAACGGTTAGCGTAGTTTCAATCCCTTTAGCTTCTTCTACGGTAATTACCCCGTCCTTACCGACCTTATCCATAGCATCCGCCAACAGATTACCAATTGACACGTCATTATTTGCAGAGACGGTTCCTACCTGGGCAATCTCAGCGCGTCCTTTCACAGGTTTACTCAGCTTCTTAAGTTCCCCAACGACAACTTCCACCGCCTTGTCAATACCCCTTTTGATTGCCATCGGATTTGCTCCTGCCGCCACATTTTTCAACCCTTCGTTGAAGATGGCCTCCGCAAAAATTGTAGCTGTTGTTGTACCATCTCCTGCAACGTCGCTGGTTTTTGATGCGACCTCGCAAACCATTTTCGCCCCCATATTTTCAAAGGGATTTTTCAGCTCAACTTCCTTTGCCACGGTTACGCCATCCTTTGTGACCGAAGGCGCGCCAAACCCTTTTTCAAGAATCACATTTCTTCCTGTAGGGCCCATCGTTACGCGGACGGTGTCTGCCAGCTGCTTAATCCCTTTTTGGAGCAACTTTCTGGCATTTTCATCATACAGTAATTGCTTTGCCGCCATTTTATAACCTCCAAAAAAATTTAATTCTTACAAACTTCAAAGCGCTACCGGCACTACTCGATTTTCGCCAAAATATCACTTTCTCTCATAACCAGATATTCCTTACCGTCCACAGCAACTTCGGTTCCGGCGTATTTTCCGTAAAGGACTTTGTCTCCCTTTTTCACTAAAAGTTCTGCCCTTTTCCCATTTTCCAACATCTTCCCATCGCCAACAGCAATAATCTTCCCCTTCATGGGCTTTTCTTTGGCTGTATCTGGTAACACAATTCCGCCTGCTGTTTTTTCTTCGGCTTCCATGGGTTCAATAACTACCCTGTCATCTAATGGTCTGATCATTTTTTTCTTTACCTCCTCGCGAAATAAGAATCAAAATAGTAAAAACATGTAAATCTTATACGAATTTAATTTACGTTAGAGATTACATTCCCATGCCACCCATACCACCCATGCCTCCCATTCCTCCCATGCCACCCATACCTCTCATTCCTGCCCCCATACCACCAGGCATCTTTTCCTCTTCTTTTTTAGGAATATCGGTAATGACACATTCTGTTGTAAGCAGAATGCCAGCAATACTCACAGCGTTCTGCAATGCACTTCTTGTTACCTTTGTCGGATCAACAACACCAGCATCAATAAGGTTACAATAAGTTTCTTTCTCTGCGTCATAACCAAATGCTTTGTCTTTGGATTCCAATATCTTTCGAATGACCACAGATCCCTCCATACCTGCATTCTTAAATATCTGTTTCGCAGGAGCCAAAAGGGCGTTCTTTACAATATCGACACCCATAGCCTCATCGCCCTTCAACTTCAGGTCATTCAGAACATCTGCAGCTCGTAACAACGCAACACCGCCACCGGGAAGGATCCCTTCTTCAACAGCGGCTCTTGTGGCGTGTAGTGCATCTTCCACCCTGGCCTTTTTCTCTTTCATCTCACTCTCTGTTGCTGCACCAACAAATATTTGCGCAACCCCTCCGGCAAGTTTTGCAAGGCGCTCCTGCAACTTCTCTTTGTCATAATCAGATGTTGTCATGTCAATTTCGTTACGGATTTGCTTAATACGCCCTGAGATTGTATCGGTACTTCCTGCGCCCTGAATAATCGTTGTATTGTCGGCATCAATAGTAACCTTTTTTGCCCGCCCCAGGTCGCGGAGATCGATACCTTCCAATTGAATGCCAAGATCTTTAAATATTGCCTTACCGTCCGTAAGAATAGCAATATCATCAAGCATCGCTTTTCTGCGATCGCCGTATCCGGGAGCTTTTACCGCAGCACAACTCAGCGTACCACGAAGTTTATTGACAACAAGCGTTGCCAATGCTTCACCTTCGACATCTTCTGCAATAATAAAAAGAGGCTTCCCTGTCTTTGCTATCTTTTCGAGAAGCGGGACCAAGCCCTTAATAGCAGATATCTTCTCCTCAAAGATCAGTATGTAAGGATCTTTGAACTCAACCTCCATGGCATCAGGATTCGTAACAAAATGAGGGGAGAGATAACCACGGTCAAACTGCATACCCTCCACAACATCCACGTTGGTCTCAAGCCCCTTTCCTTCCTCGACTGTAATGACGCCATCCTTCCCCACCTTGTTCATTGCATCGGCAATCATTTTACCAATCTCCGGATCATTATTTGCCGCAATTGCACCAATGCTCGCAATTTCTGCCTGATTTTTGATCTTCTTGCTCATCTCTTTAAGTTTTTCTACAACTTTGTCCAGCGCTTTCCGCATCCCCCTATTGAGCGACATAGGATCTGCCCCCGCTGTCACATATCTGAGCCCCTCCAGGAATATTGCTTCAGTAAGAACCGTTGCTGTAGTAGTCCCATCACCAGCAACATCGCTGGTTTTTGATGCGGCTTCCCGCACCAGCCTTGCCCCTAAATTTTCATAAGGATCTTTTAATTCAATCTCCTCAGCAACCGATACCCCATCCTTAGTTACGGTGGGACTTCCGTATCCCTTATCTAATACAGCATTTCTCCCCCTGGGTCCCAGAGTAACCTTAACCGCCTTGGCAAGTTTCGAAACACCTCGCGCAATAGCCGCTCTTGCATCTTCATCAAAAGATAGCTGCTTTGCCATTGATACCTCCTTTCAATACCTTAGGTTTTTATCAGAACACAATAAAATTCAAACTTAAAAATCATCGATTGGCGATAACAAGCAAATACAATGCCTTTATATGTACACAAAAATTAAACAACATTAACTATCCATTATCAAGGATGTTACAATGAATACAATTAAAACAAAAGACTCATTTTTCACAGTGGGTATGCCATTGTGACAGCAGAAAATTTTGAGCGCAAAACAACATCTGTCAGTATGGCAGGATTCTGGTATTTCTTATCCCATACAATAAAAAAATCGATTTTTCTTTTTCATTCTTGACTTTTTATTGATTTGTGCCATAGTATTGTGCACCCGAAACTATTTTCACCAAAAAACTTATCCTCTCAGGAAACAGTTGTCCATGTTACAAACAAACCACAACAACCTCGTCATAAATTCAAACAAGAACACAGGCAAAAGAACTTTTCACAAAGAATTGCCTGGAAACAAACCAGAATTCCTTAAAATGGGCAACGGCACAAATAACAATCAGTCACAAAACAGAACCCTATTGCCAGAAGCGCCGGAACGTCTAAATCCGGAAGAAATCACGAAAGGATTAAAAACCAGAATTGTAGGAAGTTCCATAATAACTTACGAACAAACAACGTCGACTATGAATATTGCCAAGAGAATTGCGCGTACGGAATTTAAAAATGGTACCGTGATTTTTGCAGAGGAGCAAACTCAGGGAAAAGGACGTTCTGGCAATTCATGGTTCTGCCCCAGATATAAGGGTTTGCTTTTCACTCTCTTGTTACGGCACAACATACCACTCGACCATCTCTGCTTATTCGTTGGCACAATGGCTGTTTCAATCACAGAAACGATACGTGAAACATTGCAACTTCCTGCTGAAATTAAATGGCCAAACGACATCCTGATTGGCGGGAAAAAGGTTGGCGGTGTGTTAATAGAATGGGAAAAGAGAGTAAAAAACCAGTCGGTGTTTTTGATTGGGATTGGACTTAACGTTAATACTTCTGAAGGAGAACTTCCAGAACATACCCATCTGCCAGCAACCTCGCTGGCTATAGAAAAACTCGGGGCTGTTGATCGTGTTTTCCTTGCGAAGGCCCTGCTTCAGGATATTGACAAATGGTTTTCCATACTGAAAGACGAGCACTTTGGATACATTACCGAACGATGGAAGAATCTTTGCATTACCGTTGGTGAAACGCTAACCATCAAGGACTGTGACGCTGAATATACGGGCAGGGTTATCGATATCTCAAATAACGGCGGTTTGATGTTAAAGCTGGATAACGGCAAGGTAAAGATATTCCGCGGCGAACATGCCACGATTAAATCTTAATGCTACTTTGAACGCAGAGCCTTTTCTATAACAAAAAGCCTCGCCTCAATTCTGCTCGTCCGTTTCGATAGGTCGTTGTATACAAAATATCCCAAAACAAGTAAAAGCGCTGTATAAGCAATGATGATATAGGTAGAAATCTGCTCCGAAGACAGAGTGAAAGGCAGCCAATTTATTTTCCACTCATTTCTCTGAATCGGGTGTATACGTCCGGATGTCGGCATTGCCGGTTCGACATAATGCACGGGCTCTTGAAATATTCCCTCAGTGTTTTGTGGCATTGACTTTGTCTTTTCAGCAGACGGATTTTCATGCCGCCGTCCAATCACAACCTTTTGTCTTTGCACGGAAACTCCGTCGGCTCTGTTATCAATCGCATCAGGAAGCTTCAATTGTTTCGGAATATGTGGCGCCTTGTTACCAATTACCGGAGAGGGTATTTGTTGTTTCGCTGTTACGCGGGAACCGGACACTTGATCAACCCTTGTATCATTCTGATCCGCTGCATGAACTTCCCCCGCAGGAACCGATTTTTCACTCTCCTTTGACACCTTCATCCAATTCAATGGATCAAAGCCGAGCACACTATCCTTTCCCATATTTCCTCCCACCAATACCATGCCGGTTAGAGAGGCCGGCATAAACGAGAAATTTCTCCGTCTTTAAAATATTTATAAAACGAAAATTGACACAAAGCTAAATACCTTGCCAATGACTTGTCATGTGCAACCACTGCCCACATCAAACTACCTTTTGCCGTTTTTCCTGTTGTAGCACTTCCTTAGCAAGGGCAAAATAGTCCTCAGCGCCATGGGAGCTCGGTGCATAGGTGACAATTGGCTTACCATGGCTTGGCGATTCTGAGAGTTTTACATTTTTCCTGATAATCGTATTGAATGCTTTGTCTCCAAGTGGCGGATACTCTCTTACTTTTTCAATTACTTCGTTACAAAGCCGGGCACGGCTGCTATACATGCAGAAAATAATACCGGTAATCTCCAGATTATTATTGAGCCGCTTGCGAACAACCTCATACGTATCCAATAATTTACTGACACCCTGCAATGCAAAGAATTCTGTCTGCAAAGGAATAAAAAGTTCCTGCACAAAGGTCAGGACATTCAGCGTTAACAAACCAAGGGATGGAGGACAATCAACAAGAACATAATCATATTGATCGAGGACATTTCCCAAATACTCCTTGAGTACCGTCTCTCTTCCTACAACACCAACCAACTCAATCTCTGCCCCTGATAGCTCAATATTGGCTGGAATAATATCCAGACCCAGCACCGAAGTATGCAAGATTACCTCCTCAGGCTTGCACTCCCCCATAATGAGATTATATACGGAGTATTTTAAACTATGAATTTCCACTCCGAGGTGTACACTGAGATTGGCTTGCGGGTCCATATCAATAGTCAATACCTTTTTTCCCAGCATCGCGAGACATGCCCCCAGATTTGCGGTTGTGGTGGTTTTTCCTACGCCCCCCTTCTGATTAAGCAAAGCAATACTTCTCATCCCGTACATCCTCCTGTCTAAAGGTAGGTCTTGTAAACGGCGCAAACATAAGAGATTTTATGATAAATATGAAAAAGACTCCCATCGGCACAAACATGGAGAAGCAGACCGATGAAAAGTTTAGCATTTCTCATAAAAATTTCAAGCTATAAATTTAATATCACTGAAGACTTATTCGTTTTTGTGACGTTTGAAAATCTCTTCAGCCTCATGGTATTTTTTTGCCATTGCTGCTTCGCTCTGCTTTAAGATATACATACGGCTCATCATCTTCGACATCAGCTCAGTTGTCAAAATTGCCTGCTCGCGGGCAATTTTCAGAATGGGTTTTGGTATAGGAGGGGTTTTTTTCACGGCATCCCATAAAATACGGGCATCAATATTGAATTGTGCTGCAATATCATATACACTGAATTTTGAACGGAACGGGTTGGAAATTGTCACACAATGTGCGCCAATAATGGTTTTTTCATCCAGACAAAGCGGCATTGAAAGCGTCGTTAAACCACCCGGGCACATATCCTCAAAGGGTTTTTTATATTGGATGGCGCTTTTTGCCAGTTCACGATGGTAAGACAGGCATAAATCTTTTCGTTCACTGATAAAACGAAGTGTTTTACAATACGAAGAGGCATTAACTTCACCGACTACTTCTCCATCCACATCGTATACAATATCACTGGTGTTCAGGATGCTCATCAAGTAAAGTTGAATAGGGGAAATGATTTCTTTTTCGAAATCGATTTTTAAACGTCTAATCGGTTCCATTCAACATTTTCCTGATAGATGTTTTACAATAATTCCAGATTACTGAAACGGGAAAGGTTGTCTTACATGCAGTAATATATACTAATTGAGGTGTGTTTTCAACAAAACTTGTAAGATTTTTGAAATTCTTTCGTTATTAGTTTGCTCCTCTCTCCTTGCCGCACCGGTTCTTAAGACGTTATCTCCAATATTTATTCTCCTTTCGTTTTGGGCAAAGGAATTTGACATAGTCCTGGATATGGGAAAGGCTGCTACCCTTCGATTCCAGGAGGGCAACCAAGAATGGAATTACGATGGACGAAGCGGATTTGCCACAGCCTTTCGTTTTAGCGGTAACTAAAGTTTCATCTGGCTTTTAATTCATTTTTTATGGTTTCAGGATGTCTTCATTTATCTGAAAGACAAATGAAGAATTAGTCTCGAACATTTTCGATGTTGTGGATGCAATTCCACATAAAATTTGCAATGCCAGGGGTGTAAATATCGCTATGGGCATTGCCGCCTTTCCCATAAGGTTTGTTTTTTATTAACTCCGATGCATCAACAATTGAGATTTTTTCTGGATGCTGAAAGCTGTCATTCCATTCCAGTTTCATTTCTTCTTTTATTTTTTCACCCCTTTCCCGCTGAACTTCCTTTACGAGAACATCATAGTTGCACGGTTCGCTCTCCACCTCTATTTTATAATGATCAAAGGTATCCTGATGATCTAAGGATACTTCATGCCCGTACATCCCTCCTATATGGCTGGCTCCGGTAAAGAACTTTGCAATGGGATTTGCAAAGTCATACTTACTCCACGTAAATACCAATTTCTTTACCTGCTTATCTTTGACAAATTCACTGTATGGCGACCCTTCTTCGCCATCTTCCTGAATAAATCTCCTGATGCTAAATGCACCCTGCAACCCTATCACGAGGTCGATGTCAGATTCTTTTTTCGGGTGTATGCCTAAAGTCCTTTTGCCAGCCGGTATGGTAATTAATCCGTTACTGAATACAGCCCTTGTTACCGCCCTGGCACCAAAGCTGTGGCCTACCACGATGAGTGGAATGTGTTTCGTTTCTTTCACTGGTACGAGTATATCCCATAGTATTTTATTTACCCACACGAGCCCAACCTCATCGGCGTCATCCGCCTTGGCGCCGTAGCTTATTACACTAATAAAACCTCCAAGAAAATTAGATCGCCACTCCGATGGCCATGATATTCCTATGAATAAAGGCCTAAAATTGGCGCCCTCCCTGTTCTCCTTTATTATTTGCGAAAAAAGGCTATTATAATTTCTGATGGATTCCTGCTGATCGGTATTCCACCCCATACAATAGAGAAAGACATGCGTGTAGGGCGCTTCACTATCATTTATAAATATCCTGTTTCTTAACTCATCTAATTTCAACAAACCTTTCAGGTAAGCATCTGTTGGGTCAAAACATTTATCGTATGCATTATAAAAGATGTCTTCTTTTATATATCCCTTATACGGATCTATGCGATACTCAACAAGATGCGAAATGAACATCCTTTTACAATCATCTAAGATATGATAAACGCTCCTTTGGTATTCTTTGTTACCATGGAAATATTCATCGTCGATACTTTCAAAGATATTGTCCTTCTTTATATTTTTCCTGTAAGCCTTTTCAATTGAAATTATAAATCCCGGGAATTTAAGGCCAAGACCACCGTCTCCTTCTGCCACACGATGAAAGATCGATAAGCTCTCACCCTCGGTGCCATAATTCTTTTCTTTATCAATAAGCTTTGGCTTACTTAGGTTGCCACATCCGGCAACGAGTATAAAAAAAATAAGGATGACCATACGATGACTGTGCTTCATGCAGTTCTCTTTCTTTTCTCCCTTCCAGGAAACAATCTGAAAGAATAAAATCCTGAGATCGAAATTCGTGAGCCAATTCTGTCGGGGTTTTAAGCTCTGGCAGAGTTAATTACTATTTATATTTTTACTGAAATACTAAGTTCAGTTTTTACCAGGATCGTCAGGAGTCTTAAGACCTAATTCTTTCAAACGGTTATCACTAACCCGATATCTTTGCATTGCATCCAAAAAAGACGTCCCGTTGCCTGGTTCTCTGACAAGAGTTTCAACTTCGGACGTAAAGAACTTTATGTCGCGATATGACAGATCAGGCAATCGTTTAAGAAACATTTCTGGTATATCTTCTGAACTTGCGTAGACAGCAAAAGAGTCCAGGTACTCGCCGTCATCTTTGTAAATATCAACGGTAAGTATGTGGGATGATGTTTTACCTATGTCAAATGAAACTATGTATTGTTTTATCTCAACAAATACATTCACGACAACCTCGTTTTAAAAATATTCGCGATCTCTGTCCGTTAAAAAGCCAGATAAGTTTTGGGTAGGACGTAGGCGAAGTCCGATAAACTGTTAGGTTCGTTTTCCTGTATCATTTACAGACAAAAACTTCCTGGTTTACTTCTTACTCCCCCTGCAGATTCATTAAATAATCTTTCATTTCCTCTGCCTGGTCTGCAGGTGTACCGGGGATGTAGTTCTGAAACTCGCCTTCCCTGAAGAACTTTGGCATTTTAGTGCCAGGCTGGATGGACTGTGGGTCAAGTAGCCATCGTTTTATCCAACCAGGCTTGAGCCTCCTTTTAGCAAGCAGGAGGTCTGGCGCCCAACCCGTTTTATCTCCCTCTGGCATCTTTTCGCCTTTTACATGGCATAGGATGCAGTTGACGTCCTTTGATTCAAAGAGTCTCTTTGCCGCCAAGAGGTAACCCGGTGACATAGCTTCTTTTGCGTCTATGTATTCCTTTTTTGTCTCAAAAATATACTCATACGGGTACGGTTCATTTTCTACCTCAGCAAAGAACTTTGAAAGGCTGGTTGCCTCATCATCCGGCAAGCGAAATGTAGGCATCTTTATGTCGAGCCATGGTCTCAAATCGAAAGGCTCTTTCAAGAATTCAAACAACCATTCGGACTGCACCTTCTTACCTTCACTATACAACAACGGAGGCGCAAACACCCTTGCCTCTTCCGGCACGAGACCCTCGTTTTCCACATGATACTCGATGATTTCGGGTGCGATATCGCCTCCGGTAGCCTTTTTCCTATCCACGACCTGCTGGTTGTCTATGTACACCGTTTCGCCCGCCTTATGCCCTAACTTCTCATTATCCTCCCAGAGTTGAAAATAGACACCCGTATCCTCTTCCAGCTTTACCATCCCCGCAACTTCAACATCTCCGGTAAGATGCAATCTATCCAAATCAAACTGATGACAGCCAATACAATTGTACTTTCCAATCAATCGCTTCCCTTCTATGATCGAGCTGTCTTTTTCTGTCAGTCTGGCGAGGTACTTCTCAGGGAACTTTTCTTCTCTTAGCCCGGCAAGCATTATTACCAATGACTCAACCTCCTCGTCTTTCAACGAAAAATCCGGCATTTTCAGGCGATCCTCTGGCCTTTTATACTTCCCTTCGTCAAACTGCCTGGGGTCACGCAACTTTGCCTGTAGCCACGACTGCCTTGCCTTTCCCACATTTTCAGTAAAATACTTAAGCCCAGCCTCTCCTAATATCTTCTTTTCTAATAGTCCAAAATCAAGGAGGGTTACCGATTTAGACCCGATGGCGGATAGCTCTGTCCCTATCTTTCCAAGCCCTTCCATACCCTCTATCTCGTGACATCCGAAGCAACCATATCTCTTGATCAACGCCTCACCGGCGCGGGATTTTTCCTTGTCTTCCAGCCAATCCCTATCCGCCAACCCTTCCTTCGGTGTATCCTTGCCCGTCTTATGTATCAAATATCCGGCAATGAGACTTGCCTTTTCCTGATTTAACCTGAAACTGGGCATGCGTGTATGCGATTCTTTTGCTTTTGGGTTCATGATCCACTCTATCAGATACCCATAGTTTATCTTTTGTCCAATCCGCGCAAGATTGGGGGCAAATCCCCGTTCAGCGTCTTCTTTATAACTATGGCATGCCATGCACCCCACCTGCTCAAAGAGGAAATCACCCTGCGATACTTGTTCGTCACTTAAGACAGGCATCTCGTCAGCGGCCTTTTTCTTATCAGCATGTTGCCAGAGATATGCAGCAATGGCCTGTGATTCTTCATCAGAAAGTTTGAAGTCGGGCATCAGCGTGGTAGGTCTGAATTTTTTTGGGGCCTTTATCCAACCGGTAATCCATTCGGACTTCACCTTGTTCCGTATGTTTCGTAAACTTGGACCGATTATCCTGTTTTTATCTTCACCAAAGCCCGTTGTTTCATGGCATCCATGACAGCCAAGATTTTCAAACAGTCTTTTGCCCTCCCAGAGCATCTCTCCTCCTTTTACCTCCTTGCCTTCACTATGACACCGTATGCATGACGCCTGAGCCGTCTTTCCACGATAAATTGGTGTAAGCCAGTATTCAACCTCACCGTGTGCCTTTTTTACCCCAGACGTGGCGCTTGCCTGCCCCTCATGGCAAAGCACACAGCCAAATTTTTCAGGAGGATGATTACCCAGATACAATTTCTGGTCCGGATGGCTTGCGTAGGGTTGTTCTGAAGACACACTCTCCGTCTTATTGATACCCACATGACACGACATACAGCGGTCAGTGATATTTAAATCTTCCAGATAGGTCTGATAGACTTGCAGGCTGGGGCGGGTCTTCTCATAGGCTTTTAACTGCTCTCCGTATCTTTTCATGCCGGCAGTATAGGCCTCCAGCTCCTCTGTATATTTATTCGTTTCCTGTTCGAGTTCTTTCAATCTTGTCTTTACAGGTGCAATTTTTCCTTCCCGCTCCTTTATCTTCGTGGTAAACTCCTTGCCCTTTTCTTCCAATTCCACAATCTCATGCCTGACCTGTTCGCTCTGAGTCTTTCCATAGAGATATTCCTTTCCCATACCTTCATTCCGGGCGACTATAGCCTGAAATTTCAAGGTCTCTAACTCGTCATTTAACCACTTTTGTTCTTCTGATAGTTTTTTGAATTCATTTTGTATCGACGGTTTTTTAAAGTCCTCCCACGCCTTTTCCAGATTTCTCTGTGTTTTTCGGTATTCCGTTTGTACCTCCGGGCTTTCAAAAACAGTCCGCTCCTGATCGTAGTTCTGCTTGATTTTTTTGTACTCAAGGTGGTAGAACTGCTTCTGATAATTTTTCCAGGGTCGCCTGTCGACGGTCTCGTTTACGAGTACCCATACCGTGACTCCTACGAGGATGAAACTAACCGCAACAAAAATTTTCAGGTAAGATTTCTCTTCTTCCTTTTTTGTGGAATGTGGATTTTTGCTAGTCAACATAGTCTTTGTGTTTATAAGGAATTTTAAACGGAAATCTCCTCACCCTTAGCTCCCTGCACGGAGGAGGACAAACGATTGTCTCTCACCGTCGCGGAGTGAAGAGGGAGGATGCCATCTATGAAAGATAGATATTTTAAGCCCCAGAAGGCCTAATTTAATTTTTAGGAATTTAATCTCCCATAACCCCCCGCAAACGGGGTAAATGCTTTCTGTTCACCTGTTTATCGGGGAAACCGTAGGTAAGTCGCCGGAGGCTTAACTTATATATTAAACCACGGTGTTACCCATATATATTTTACATGGAACACCAGTCTCAGACATACTTTTATGGGCAGCGCCATCATAGATAAGAAGAGGAACGACACCATGGCATATCTGATCATGCCGAGTTTTTCCAGCGCTATACTTTTCCTTGCCTTCATAAAACGGTAAGGAAGCGCCATGCCCATAAAAAAATATCCGATTACCACGGCGCCACCAAGGACAAAACCCAGGAAAGATTTTGAATTAATACCAATGAAATTGGTCAGATCATAATTAGTCTCGGCCACAATCCTGTGGAGATCCCACTCCTGCCAAGGCCAGAACCAGAGCCAGCCAGGCCCGCGCATAAAGACGCCAACGATAATCAGCAATATCCATAAGATATGGAATCCGAAGCAGAAGGTGAGCATAGCAAACTTCCGCTCCTTAAAGGTGTAGTATCCATTCCCCTTTGGATTAAAGTCCACGAAGGGTATGGCCATCAGCCCAATGATGATAAGCACCGGAAAAACGACACCGGCAATCCAGGGATCAAAATAGACAAGCATTTCCTGTAGTCCTAAAAAATACCACGGCGCCTTTGCCGGATTCGGGGTCATGGTAGGATCGGAAAGTTCCTCCAGCGGCGCATCGAGGAGGATCGACCAGACAATGAGGATGATGGTACAGATGATCGCCGCCAGAAATTCCTTTCTTACCAGGTACGGCCACGTGGGGATTTCATCTTTAGATATTTCTAGGTCTTTTTCCTTGGCAAGGGTTGGTCCCTTAATAAAGGTAAGCGCCCGGTATCTGCCTTTATCTTTTATGTTTTCTGATTCATTATTTGACTTTTCCATAATTATATCGTTTCTACACTCCAATCTTCCGAAGTAAGATCAATTGTTTCAATCAGTTGACGACAACGCCTTTGTATGGATTGAGCAGACATGTTTACTTCAACGAAATAACCATTTTGAAGCTGTCGACTTGCTCTAAATTTATTTTTATCCTTGCCAACGTAATGAGGAAAGCTGTGTGCAATGATTTCAAATTTATCGGTTTCCAGATCTGCAACAGTGTTAAGGGTTTGCTCTAAAACATCTCGCCATGTCTGAACTGGAAACCGCTGTCCCAAAATTTTAAGTTCTGTTGGTGTGGTGCCAGTGACTTCTTTCAGGTCAGACGAAATAGCTTTTTCTTGTCCAAAGTAGTTCCATATTTCCAGCGCTTGTTTTGCTAATATTTCCGCTCTTTTTTCAATCTCTGCCCTTGTCCAAGCAGATAGGGCAAAGAAATATTTGTTAAGTTCTAAATGGCTTTCGTTATATGTTTGTTTTTTTGTTATAAAATCGTCATTTGACAATTCTGTATTATAAGCGGATAAGGTCAAATTACCGATGGTATGCAAAAATAATTCATGGGTTTCTTCCCAGTTGTTACCAAGATGATTTTGCCACCACTCCGATAAAGTTTGTGGCATTACATGTTCTATGCTTACATTATCAAAAGATATTGCCTCTTTATGGGCAAAACTTTCTTCCAGGCTTTCGAGTATGAGTTTGGTTTTTTTCTGCCTGTCACCACCGCCATAAAACTTAGCTTCTTTAAACCGTAAGCAGAACTCATTGTCTTTTGGGTAACCCTTACTTTGTAATATCGCTTTAACCCCTTCGGCAAGGTTATCTGAATATTTTGTGGTTAATTGTGGATAAACTGCTGAAAAGATTTTGTTAAGCTGATTTGTTGGTACGTTACAAACAAATCTGCGAATAAGGTAATTCTCAAGCGTTTTCAGAATAGAAATAAAATCGGCCTTGCTTATTTTATTTTCCACATAATTATCATAAACGTTCAAAAGAAGTGGATAGGCCGTAGTGACTTCTATTCTGTCCACTCTTCTAAAATGCTTCTGCAAATCCACCTCGGGTTCGAATTCCGGATAAATCAGTCTCTGATAGTAAATCGAAAACTTTTGCAATTCTTTCAAATAATCGATTGCAGTGTCCGGTGACACTCTTCCTTTGAGAGCAAAGTAAACATCGGATTGTTTTATGATGCTGCCGTCATCTTTCATTAAGAAATGTCTAATATATTCGGTCAGTCTATCATTTAACGCTGTTTGCATTGGCTGCCAATAGTTATTGTAAACTTCATCTTGTTTGTCTGCATGAATGCGCATAAAGAAATAATTGCGAATTAGGTCTGCCTGTGTTAGGGGCATTCCTTTAGCATTCAAGCTTTCAAAAACCAAGTATGGGTTATCATCTGCATCAAGTACAATGCTAACAACAGAAAAATAACTCGTGATAATTTTCTTTAGCTTTTCATGTTCAAACTGTGTCTGTCTGAGTCTCTTCTCAAAAAAAGCGTATGCCCTTGTAAGTTGATTTTCTGATCCATTTGATTTTCCATTGATAAGGTTTATATATGCGTCCCTGTCAACCTGCGTCGGCATTAACTTGAAATAATCATTGCCCTTTTTGTATGGGTTAACAAGTAAGGTATTATTAATTTCTTCAGCAAATTCCTGATTTGGTTTTTCTTTTGCCTTATTGCGTAGAAGAGTCAGTAAGACAAATATAGTAGTTAATCGCTGCTGACCATCGATCAATAAAAATTTAGCAACGCCTTCAGGGACAGAAACGGTTGGCATATTTACAATTGAGCCAATAAAGTGAGATCGTGGGTTTTCCGCTGTACAAAGTTCGACAAGGTCTTCCCATAAAATTTTCCATTCTTTTTCTTCCCAGCTATAAGTCCGCTGAAAAAGAGGGATAACATATTGCTTTGTTCCTTCGATAATATCCTGGAGTTTAGTCTCTTTTGCCTGCATATTTTAATTATTCAGTTTATCCTCGATTATTATCTGCGCTTATTCCTCCGAATATGCAAAGCGTTTCATAGTGATGGCGTTCACCGGGCAACGTTTGACGCACAGTCCACAGCGGATGCATTTTTCCTCGTCGATTACCATAGCAGCGCTCCAGTCGCCAGGAACAACGCTCTCGTCTTGTAAGGCCTCTGTAGCCTCTACGTTTTCACGGGAGACCATGGAGATACAATCGTAGGGACAAACGTCAATACAGCCGCCGCAGAGAATACACGTTTCGTCAATAAATATATTATAATGACAGAGCAGGCAGCGTCCCGCCTCCTTGAATGTATTCTCCTGTGAGAGCCCCTGTTCAGCCTCTGCAGCCAGGTCACATCGCTCTTTCATGGGGAGAGATTCCTGGCTCTGTCTGGGTGCCGATTCATAATTGGGCATCCTGTCTGAAGGGGATTGATCTTTATAGTAAAATGTGTATCCCTTCCGTTCTGTACCCGTTAAAAATGCGTGAATCGACCTTGCAGCCTTTCTGCCGTCCGCCACTACCTCAATAATATTCCTCGGACCGGTTATACAATCGCCGCCCGCAAATACGCCTTTTCGTGCAGTCATAAAATTTTCAGCATCGACAACGGGCATCCCCCAGCGATTGATCTCTATCCCAAACCTTTCTGTCAAAAAGCCAACCTCCGGCGATTGACCGATAGCCGCAATTACCATATCAACCGGGATGGTGAAATTGCTTCCTGTTACCGGGACCGGGCGGCGGCGCCCCTTATCGTCCGGTTCGCCCAGTTCATTTTTTATGCACTCGATGTGTGTCATCCTTCGATCATGTCCGCCTATAATTTTTACCGGAGAAGTCAGGTAGTGCATCTTAATACCTTCCTCCTGCGCCATATGCACTTCCAATTCACCGGCGGGCATCTCCTGCAACGTCCTCCGATAAATAATGGAAATATCTTTTGCACCAAGCCGGAGGGCAGAACGTGCACAATCTATGGCAGTAAAGCCTCCTCCAATGACGACTACCCTTTCGGGAACAGCTTTTCGAATCCCAAGATTTGTATCCTTCATGAAGGTTACGCCATGCATTACCCCCTCAAGGTCTTCACCGGGGATTTCAAGCATCTGTGATTTATGGGCGCCTGTGGCGATGTAGATGGCATCGTATTCCTTTAATAAAACATCAAACTTATCATGCGTGTCTATAGGGCTGTTTAAGCGGATATCTACTCCGAGTTCCTTTATCCAGTTTACAGCGTCTTCTATCTTATCACGTGGCAACCGGTACGGCGGAATACCTACGGTTAACATACCACCGGCAACCGGAAGGGCCTCATAGACGACAACATCATGACCCTTTATTGCCAGATCATTTGCAGCGGCAAGACCAGATGGCCCGGAACCGATTATTGCAATGCGCTTCCCTGTCTTTTCGATATGCATCGATTTTGGAGGGGATTTTTTAGCGGCAAAGTCTGCCGCGCTCCTTTTCAGTGCGCATATGGAGACGGGTTTGTCAATCGCTCCGCGGCGACATGCTGTTTCACAGGGATGAGTACAGGTCCTGCCGAGGATATGAGGGAAAAGATTTGCCATGAAATTGAGGCGCAGAGAGGCATCGAAATCTCCATAAACGATGCGCTCAATATAATTCATGGCCGGCGTATGGACAGGACATGCATACTGGCAATTGACATTTTCTCTGAACCAGTGGTCGTCGGCTTTGACTATTGTATAGTTCATCGAACACTACTTCCGTTCTTGTTGTTTTTTCTGTTCTATCCGTTTGTCATTCTCAAATGCCTGTTTAAAGGTAATCCAGGTAAAGAATACCAACAGAATCATTAACCCAACAATGGGGATATTATCAGGTTTCGTTATAATTGCCCAGACGTTTTCCATGATCGAATTCTCTTTGTGGAGCGACGAGGCTCACCTTTTTGCATGAACTCCGGTAAACCAATAAGAACAATATACCTACTGACATTCCAAGAAATCACTAGAGTGGTCCGGAGATGCCTCCGTCCTTGCGAACCCTCCAGAAGTGCACCATCATAAAGATACTAATAATGAGAGGCAACCCGATACAATGCCATACGTATGCCCTTAATAGGGCATTTCCTCCCACCAGCGAACCGCCCAGAAGGGCGAAACGTATGTCATTATGTGCAGTCATTCCCAGTTGTTCCCCAAAAGGCCCCTCGTGTCCCAGCAAGGGCGTTGAACGCGCCATGTTCGTGCCAACCGTTACCGCCCAGAATCCCAGTTGATCCCATGTAAGCAGATAACCGGTAAAGCTGAGAAGAAGGGTAAGCACCAGCAGGACAACACCCACACACCAGTTGAATTCCCTGGGCGGTTTGTACGAACCCGTCGCAAATACGCGAAACATATGGAACCATACCGTGATAACCATCAGGTGGGCGCTCCACCGGTGCAGATTTCGCAGTATTGCACCGAAAGGCACCTGATATTCCAGGTCTTTAATATCCCAGTATGCATCATGCACCGTGGGACGGTAATAAAACATCAACAACACACCGGTAAACGTAAGCACCAGAAACAGGAAGAAACTGATACCGCCCATACACCAGGTAAATTTTAATTGAGGAGCATGCCTTTTTACCTTGGCCGGATGCAGATGCATAAAGACGTTCGACACAATCTTTAGCATACGATTCTTAGGCGTATCGGCAAAGGTGTGTCTGAAGATAGACTTCCAGACCTGCGAGTTAACCGTTACGTCTCTCAGTGTGCCGAACAATCCCTTCTCTTTCAGCATGTTTTTGTATTTTGACAAGAAATTTTCCGTAGGTTTATTATCCATTATTATACCTTTAAAAAAGCGCCGGGCTTATCCCATTCTCCACGTTCACCCCTGAATCGTACCCCCGCATCAACAATGATTTGGCCATCCGTTTCCAGCATAACCTTAAATCTTTCCATAGGCCTCGGAGCAGGGCCTTCAATATTTATCCCATCGGGCGTGAACCCGCTGCCATGACATGGGCATTTGAATTTACCTTCAGCCGCCAGCCAGTTTGGGGTACAACCCAGATGGGTGCATTTCGCTTCGATTACGTATAATCTATCCGCCTCCCTGACGATCCATATCCGGAACTGCTTTTTAAACCTTTCACTCACCCCTAACGTATATTGGGAAGGATACCCAATCTTATATCTCGTTGGCGGTTCAATGATGGTTCTGGGAAAAAAGAATCTCATAACTCCGCCAAATAGAGTCACGAGAAATATCCCAATACACCCCCAACCTGTAAAGTACAAAAATCTTCGGCGATTTAACGGTGTTTCCAGATTTTTTGTTGCTTCTAACATATCACCAATGGAATAAAAGTTTTCATAAGATAGAAGGATAATGGCAAAAAACAGAGATATTTCAGGAAAAATACGAATTACAGAAACAATATCTAAATATATATTTATTTTGTCTTTGTTTCAATGAAATATCCTGTTTTGATGTTACCAATTTAAAATAGTAATAACTATTAACATTTCAAAATGGCAACATCCCTGAAACAAATTTTCTTGAATAGCTTCGCATTACTGATAAAATAAAAAATTCTATAAGCAGTGCCTGCTCTAAAAGCGGGAGAAAGTCGTATCAGATTCGACGAGGTATTTCTCTGGCATTACATAATTACTTCGTTTTATTCAAACAATTCATTCTATTTTTATAAGACAAGGGCGAAATGTCGTCATGGATAAGATTCAGGTGACAACACATTCACACACGGAGTTTGTCGACATTACACAGGAAGTGGATACACTCCTGAAAAAACAGTCTGTGAAAGAAGGAATATGTTATTTGTATGTACCTCATACTACTGCTGCTATAACGATCAATGAAAATGCTGACCCTTCGGTACGGGAGGATATTATAAATGACCTTAACAGGCTGGTGCCGTGGAATGACCGCTATACTCATAGCGAAGGGAATGCCGCAGCCCATATCAAATCAACCCTGGTGGGTTCTTCAGCATCCATACCTTTCACCTTTGGAAAGTTAGCCCTCGGAACGTGGCAGGGTATCTATTTCTGTGAATTTGACGGACCAAGACACAGAGAAGTTTTTGTCCAAATAATAAAAAATGAATAGCGTTCAGACAAGGCCCGGAATAGCATTGAATTGTCGCTGGAATTTGAAGGATGCAGCAAAGGTTTTTCTCGCCTATGTGATTCTTCTGCTCATTGGTATGCCGGTAATCGTGCGGTTCGTCAATGCCCTCCTGGGTTTTAATATCCTGAACAGCATTGGACATCGGAACCTGGTCCTTTTCATCTCTGTTTTTATCAACATGTTAGTCTGCTCGTATGTGTTTTACATTGTCTGTATTGAATACCGGCAGTCCGTTACCGCCCTGGGTCTATCCCTGGAAAATTTATCGGGAAATATAAAACAAGGCGTTAAACGATATGCAATCACGCTTCCTGTCATCATACTCGCAGGCTTCGTCGTCAACCTGATCTCCAGTTATTACGGTCAAGCACCGCAAATGCAGGAGATCGTTCAATGGGTACTGGAAGAAAAGTCGGTCTTTATCCTTGGGAGCCTGATTTTTTTTGGGATTGTCGTTGCCCCGGTTATGGAAGAAATTATGTTTCGCGGGTTTCTGCAGCCGGCATTGAAAAATTCGCTTGGCAGACGATATGCCATTACAATCACAGCATCTCTTTTTGCCGCAGTGCATATGGACATCTTTGCCTTTCTACAAATATTTATCCTGGGAATGCTTCTTGGGTATTTATATGAGAAGACCCAAACCCTCGTTGCATCTATCGTTGTTCATATCTTACACAACTCATTAACCCTGGTGTTTTTACTCTATTTCAAATTTTTTATGAAAGGAAAGATCCCGGTATTTTAGCGAAAAAACTTCAACAGCCTTCTCGGGAGACACAAATTGTCACTTTGAGTCTTGACCTTTAATTCGCAGCTTGTCATGTTAAATCCCATGGCATTCCAAGTAAATCAGACGTGGATTTATAATAGTACCATGCAAACGTTCTTTTTTCCTAAGTATTTCTCCCTCCTTTGCCATCCTTAATAGGGGGATTTGGTTGCGGCTTTGCTGCGTTATGATATAGGATGCATGAATCCTGGAGACACTATGCTTAAAGATGTGGACGAACAATTAGAGATAGTACTGCGCGGAACGGTAGATGTTGTAACAAAGGAAGAATTGATAAAAAAATTTAAAAAATCGCAGGAAGAAAACAGGCCTCTTCGTGTAAAGTTAGGACTCGATCCCACCGCTCCTGACATCCATATCGGAAATGCTGTCCCTATCCATAAATTACGGGCATTCCAATCACTCGGGCATACCGCAGTGCTTATCATTGGAGATTATACGGCAACCGTAGGCGACCCTTCGGGGGTCAACAAGACGCGTCCCATTATTACGTATGAAAAGGTATTGGAAAATGCCAAGACGTACCTTTCTCAGGCTGGGAAGATTCTAGATTTAAAGAAAACAGAGGTGCTCTATAACAGTGAGTGGTTTAAAAAAATGACCTTTCATGATGTCATCCAGCTCGCTTCAAAGATGACCGTGGCAAGAATGATGGAACGGGATGATTTTACCAAGCGTTATAATGCCGGTATTCCCATCAGTGTGCATGAATTCATCTATCCCCTTATGCAGGGCTACGATTCTCTTATGGTAAGAAGCGACGTGGAATTGGGAGGTACGGATCAGTTATTCAGCTTGCTTGTCGGGAGAGATTTGCAAAGAGATGCGGGTATAGAGCCACAAGTTGCCTTGACCACGATGCTCCTTGAAGGAATCGACGGAAACAAGAAGATGAGCAAAAGTCTTGGAAATTATATTGGCATTACCGAATCTCCCGGCGAGATGTTTGGCAAGGCGATGTCTATTCCGGACAACCTGATGCGCAAGTATTTTGAACTGGCAACAGACCTGAATAGCGACGAGATCAACAAGCTTCTCAATGCCGGCATCCATCCGCGCACAGCGAAGGTAGCTATGGCGAAGGCAATCGTACGGCGCTATCACAACGCTAAGGATGCAGAATCAGCGGCCGCAGAGTTTGACCGTATCTTTAAAGAGCACGCCCTTCCGGATAAAATACCCGATATTGAAATATTAAGCACAGAATTAGTAAATGGCAGGATATGGGTTGCCAGACTTATTGTCTTGTGTAGCTTTGCCACTACCAATAGTGAGGCGCGACGGTTGGTTCAACAAGGTGGGGTAAGCATAAACAATGATCCCATACAGGATCCCACCCTGAATATCGAGGTAAAACCCGGCATGGTCCTCAAGGTCGGAAAACGGCGGTTTGCAAGAATTGTGCTCAAAGAATCGTTTTAACAGAGGAAAGACAGCATTATCTACTATACCTGCAAGAATGAGATGGTTTCTTTAACTACCGTGAAACGGTTCATGCCCAATTGGACAGGAGCTTTTCCCCCTCTTTTCAAAAAGCCGCATTGTTACCAAAATATTCGTGGTTTAGATCATCTTTCAGATGCTCTATCGTGTTTTTGACTTCTTCGCTATCAGGTGCATCAGGATTAAGTTTCAGATAAACCTCATAATCCTTCCGTGCTTTTTCGTTTTTTCCAAGTTTTTGAAAAGTATTTCCACGATGAAGGTAAGCTAATGAATTGTAAGGAAACAGTTCGATTGAGTGAGTAAAGTCCTCGAGGGCTTCATCGGGCATTTTTAACAGGTTTTTGATTTGGCCCCGTTCGTAATATACGCCGGCAAGCCTCGGGCTCAGTTCTACCATTTTATTATAGTCTTCCAAAGATTTTTCAATATCTCCTTTCCCCCGATATGCCTTAGCCCGAATATAATAAGCAAACGCATTGTCTTTGGCATATTGTATGAAAGCTGTTATGTCCGCAATCGCTTCATCAAAACGCTGAGCGTCGGCATAGAGAATGCTTCTCTTCATATAAATTTCCGTATTCGCGGGATCAAGCTCCAGTCCTCTGTTGAAATCAGCCAGGGCTTTTTCCGGCTCACCCGATTCGGCATAAACCAGACCACGCTGGGCATACGCCGGCGCAAATTTTGGATCTAAAGAGATGGTGCTGGTGAGGTCACCAATAGACAAGTCTCCCCTGCCAATCATCTTAAAGACCATCCCCCGGTTATAATACGACAGAGGTGAATTGGGATATAAAGCTATCGCCTTATTATAATCCATGATAGCCTTGTCAAACATTTCCTTTGAAGCATATACTGAACCACGATTGTAATAGACCGGTGCATAGTCAGGATTCAGGGCAACGGCCTTGTTATAATCATCCAATGCGCGATCAGGGTCATGCATTTTTTCATACAGCACACCGCGGTTACAAAAGGCTACGGCATCATTGCTATGGAACTCAATCGCACGGTTTACGTCTTGTAATGATGCTTTTATATTGCCGTTCTCTTTTTGTATTATAGAGCGGTTCAAATAAATATCAGCAACAACTTCATTCCGGCTAAGATTTTTGAGATAATACCCATTTCTGATACTTCCCGGCGAGATACGCTTTCCGGGCATGTTTATATAGTAACTATCCGGTGTGAACATCCCTTCGTAACCCGTCTCAATATTTCTCCGGAAATCCCCGTCATCGTACCGGACAAAAATATGCTCCGGCACACTCACCCCATACAGGGGTATGTGTAACCCTTCTGCTATGCACAGATAAAGAATAGACAGTCCTACACAATTGCCAGTCTTAGAATCCAGAACTTTATTGAGGGAGAGGGAATCAAGATCGCCCGTTTGAACATAGGTGAATTGGAGTTCATTAAAAAGGACGAGATTGATCGTTTTAATAATCTGTTCCGGTTCTGTTTCATCGCGGAGACTTATTGTTACATTTTCCACAATTTCCGCCAGTTTTCTGAGATACATTTCTATGTCGATTTCAGGATAGGATTCCTGTGCTATTTCTAAGGCCGTCCTTGCAAGGGACGCTGGCTGAGTATCGATCGACCATGCTGGCCCTGGTACGGAATCGTCTGCGAAAAGAATAAACAAAGAATACCGTGTACCCATGAAAAAACACTGAAAACTGAAAATGGTACAGACTACACAGAGAACCATGAGTTTTCTCATAGTACAGGCAAACCGGGGCCAAAATACTTCTGATTTACAATAAAGAATCGCAGATTTATAAAAGTACCTTGCAAACAGAAAATCATAAATCTTTGTTAAAAACGATATAAACGCTGCTACAACAGATTTAATACGCATGTTTATTGATAAATCCATTCCATAACGTCAGCCATATAATCTTCAGATCAAAATGCAATGACCAGTTTTCAATGTAGTACAGGTCGTATTCAATCCGTTTTTCCACCGAGGTATTTCCACGCCAGCCGCTAACCTGCGCCCAGCCGGTAATTCCCGCCTTCATTTTGTGTCTTAACATATATTTTGGAATGGCATTTCTGAAATTTTTTATAAAAACAGGCCGTTCCGGACGTGGCCCAACAATACTCATATCACCACGTAAAACATTGAAAAACTGCGGAAGTTCATCCAGACTTGTCTTTCTCAGCAACGCACCTATTTTCGTGCGTCGCGAATCGTCCTGTTTCGTCCATACAGGACCCGTTGCACCCTCCGCATCTATCTTCATCGTCCGGAACTTGAGGATATTAAATATCTTGCCATCCATCCCCATCCGTGCTTGTTTAAAGAAGACAGGCCCATGAGAAGTTATTTTAATCAGGAGTGAGATAATTCCTATAAGAGGGGATGTGAAAATTAATATGATCGTGGAGAAAACAATATCCAAAAGCCTTTTTATGATAATATTCCATCCATACAGCGGCGTGTCGCGAAGGCTGATAAGCGGCATGCCCTCAAACTCGCTGACACTACCCCGCAAGCTAATAAACTCAAAAAGATCCGGTAAGACCATGATGCTAACCATTTCATCACCAATACAATCCAGAACCTCTCTCAACTGATTATGGGCATTAAAAGGCAATGCGATAAAGACAATATCTATGCCTAACTTTACAACAAAGTCACGGACATCAGAATACTTCCCTAACACTTTAGTTCCCTGCAAAACATTTCCTATACTTTGTGAGTCGTGTGTCAGGAAACCGGAAATTTGAATTCCGAGTTCCGGATGTTTCCTCAGGATTTTTACCAGATCTTGCGCCAGGTTTTCCGTGCCAATAACCAATGCGTATCTCTGGTTATAACCTTTCCGCCGTAAGAAACGCAAAAATTCCCGAAACAGGATGCGGGTCAAACTAAGAAAGACAATGTTGATAAGCCAAAAATAAAAGAACGTCAGCCGGGAAAATTCATATTGACGGAAAAAGAAGGTAAGTGCGATAAGGACCAGGGTGGCAAAGGTAGATGCCTTGCCAATATCCGCTATTTCAGAGAGTCTGGTCGAAACTCTACGGGGGCGGTACAACCCAAATATCCGAAAAACGGTTCCCCATAAAGGGATCATAAACAGGAGTAGTATCAGATATATTCTAAAGGGGGGAATCCCTTTGTAAGCTGGTACGATGTCTGAGTAAAAACGCAGATAATACGACAGTATCCACGCACCAGACAGGGCAAGCCAATCTGCAAGAAGCAGTACGGATTCAAAAAACTTGCTATGTTTCTTTAGCATACCTGTTTTTCAATATATTGTTTAAATTTTTCTTTAAATAGCGAACGATCGAAACCTTCTGCATGTTTCCTGATTAATTGCGGATCAAAGAGGTGTTGATAGCGTTCAAAAAACCTCACGGAATCCATTAAAGATTCCGGAGTTTGTTCTGTAAAAAATACCCCTGTAGGAGACGCCGGATGAATATCCGCCTTCCCTTCAGGAGAGCCGGGAGAAGGAGGATATATCCCATGAACAGTTTCCAGCACGCCTCCTTTTGCGAAAGCAATCACGGGTTTTCCACATGCCTGGGCCTCCAAAGGAACGATCCCGAAATCTTCCTCACCCGGAAAGATCAAGGCTTTACACCCACGATAATATTCCCTCAAAGATTCACTGGATTGCCATCCGATACATTGAACGTGTTTTTTTGCCATCTTTCTGATTTGCACTTCTTCCTGCCCTCCTCCGATAAGAATGAGTGGCACCCCCATCCTTTCAAATGCGTCTATCGCCACATCGATTCTCTTATAAGGAGCAAAGGCAGAAACAAGCAGATAATAGTTTCCTTCTTTGTAACTCTCCTGCGGTGTATAAAACGAACAATCCACGGGTGGGTGAATAACCTCTGCGGATCTTTTATAATATTTTTTTATCCGGTTTGCAACATGGTGTGAATTTGCCACAAAGTGATCTACCCGCGCACTGGAAGTAACGTCCCACATCCTTAAATAGTGGGCGACGGGAGGTATCAAGACCCTGGAAACCAGACTCTTTTTTCCGATACCAAAATATGTGTGATATTGATCCCAAACGTACCTCATTGGTGTGTGGCAATAACACACATGGACGGTAGTAGAAGAGGTTAAGATACCTTTTGCCACACAGTGGCTGCTGGACAGAACCAAATCATACGCATTCATATCGAACCCCTCAATTGCCATAGGGAATAACATCAGGAAAGAGCGATAGTACCTTTTCACCAAAGGCACCCTTTGAAGAAACGAAGTTTGTATGTTTCTGTTCTCGATGATCTTTGAAACTGTGCCCTGGAGATGGATTAAGGTAAAAACGTCCGCATTAGGAAAGAGCTCACAGAATATCTCTAAAACCTTCTCTCCTCCACGCATTCCGGTTAGCCAGTCATGAACGATTGCTACTTGCATGATGGAATCTTTTTTTAGGCGCCTTCTAGAGGAATAATAGATAATATTGGTAAATCTACGTCAATGATATTTCAAAGTCAAGCGGAAAGTCCTTATGCAAAAACAACCAGAAGCAATATGTTTTAACAAACAGGTTGTACCGTAACATTAGAAGCAGAAATCAAGAAACCCAGGATTCGCGAGATGTATAGAAATGTTTGTTTTCTGAACAACACCGGCGTTGTCAGGTTAGAAGTTTACTTGTACGATTTTTGTCATACCCGAATGCTTTTGTCGGGTATCCAGTGAACCCTAAACTTTATAGATTCCCGCTAAAAACTTGTGTGGAGATCTTCCGAAAGGTAAATTTATCTTTGCAATTTCTCAATGGTTGGTATAATTTAAGAGCAAAAACGGCGGGCAGCAGATGAAGATGACTTGATAGTGTTAAGGTATATACCGTCTCTTACGGCTTTTATTCCTGTTTAACCGTCCTGCTGAATTATTTAGCCTCTGAACGGAAACTACCAAAAATATCCTTTTCGGTGGAGCGATAAATCTTTTCAGTATTGAAATTGTAGGGTTTGAAGATTTCTCCCTTCGGTCGAAATAACAAAAGTATGCGTTTTCGTTCAGACACTATTTAACGATAGGATACAAACACTTTCTTATTACTTTTGCCATGGAGAACTTTAAAAAATCCGGTACAGAAACAACGGTAACCCTCCTCCGTTATATTACAGACGAATCACACGCCTGGAGTCGCATAGCTGAACGCCTACACTTCAAGAATATGCACCCCGTGAAAAACGTGAAGAGGTAGCTTTTGTTGACAACGGGCTTCTTAAATGAAATATTATCTTTATGGTACACAAGATTATTCCGGTCCCCGAAGAACATCATACAAAAAAGATCATTCTGGCAGGTGAGGCAGGGCAGGGTATAAAACTTATGGCGCATGCGCTGGCTAATATCCTTGCTAAATTAGGCAAAGAGATATCGTTAAATCTCGTTTATGATGCAGCAGTGCGCGGGGGTAATATACATGCGGAAATTGTTTATTCCGATAGCCCTATTGATGTCCCATTTTTTGAAGAGGCCGATGTCGGCCTGCAGCTTTCAAAGACACCCGATCCCTCGATACGGGCAAAACTTATGCTTATCGAATCATCTGCCTGTGGTGCAGAATGTAAAAAATGTGAGATCAAATGTCCCGCGAGCGACCGTGTTCCCTTTGAGAAACTCGCAATAGAACAGTTTAACAGTCCTATCTTTGTCAACATGATTGCTCTGGGCAGACTCTTAAGCAAAATTGGCATTAATATTGAGAAGGTAGATTTTGCTTCAGAATTTCCACCACAATTCTTCAACGAAAATATAAAAGCGATACGCTATGGGTACACGTACAAAGATTAGTGCAGAGGAAATCGTTGAAAAGATATCTCATCTGTGCATGGATGTCAATTTTCAGGTAAGTGATGATGTTCTTGATGCATTGAAAAACTCCCGCGAAGCTGAAGCGTCCTCCGTAGCAAAGGAAGTATTTGCAGATTTACTGGAGAACGCAAAAATTGCACGTGAATGCCAGATGCCTATCTGCCAGGATACGGGGGTTGCCGTCGTATTTGTTGAGTTGGGCGAGGACGTAGAGATTACTGGCGGCCGTCTGTACGATGCGATTCATAACGGGGTACGCCGGGGTTATAAAGAAGGTTATTTGAGAAAATCGATGGTTGCAAATCCGCTCAAACGCGTCAACACCGGTGATAACACCCCTGCTATTATCCACACAGAACTTATTCCCGGAAATTATATAAGAATTACGTTCATGGCAAAAGGCGGAGGCTGTGAAAACATGAGCCGGATTGCCATGCTGACTCCGGCGGATGGCAGGGAGGGGGTTATAAACTTTGTTGTAGAGACCGTGCGAATAGCAAAGGCTAATCCCTGTCCGCCCATTATTGTGGGTGTTGGGATCGGCGGCACTTTTGATTATGCTGCCCTCCTGGCTAAAAAGTCACTCTTGAGGCCTTTGGGAATAGGACACCGCGACCCTGATACTGATTGTCTGGAAAAGGAGATGCTGGAAAGGGTAAACAATTTGGGCGTTGGAGCCCAGGGTTTAGGTGGCAGTGTAACCGCCCTTGGAGTTCATGTGGAATGGTCTCCCTGTCACATTGCCAGCCTTCCGGTAGCCGTTAATATTGAGTGCCATGCACACCGTGTGAAAACGGTGGTATTGGGTATCTAAACTTTTTGACCATGTGGCTATCCAAGGTTATGTCAAACATCATTCACATAAAAACCCCTCTCATGGACGATACAACTGCAAACCTCAGGATAGGCAATAGGGTTCTGATATCCGGAATTATCTATACGGCAAGGGATGCGGCTCATCAACGGCTTGTAGAACTTGCCGGGCAGGGTAAGAAGTTGCCTTTTGATGTACGGAATCAGATCATTTATTATGTGGGTCCAAGTCCCGCGCGGCCCGGAAGACCTATCGGGTCATGCGGGCCAACTACAAGCTATCGGATGGATGTCTATACACCTCAATTATTGGCAATGGGCTTAAAGGCTACCATCGGGAAAGGTAATCGCTCTGACCGTGTCATTGAGGCGATGAAGCAGTATAAGGCAGTTTATTTTGTCGCAACCGGAGGCGCCGCTGCCTTATTGGCGAAGAGAGTAAAAGGGGCGGATGTCATTGCTTATCAGGACCTGGGAACTGAGGCTATCATGCGGCTTGAGGTGGAAGATTTTCCCGTTGTGGTAGCCAATGATATATACGGAAATGATTTATTCAGAGAAGGAATGGTAAAATATCAGAATAGATAATTCCTGGTGCAGCAAGGCCTCAACCGCGTCTCCGCACTATTGGTAAGGCAAGTCGTTTGTCATGCATGCTACTTTTTATTAAATACCTCTATGCAAACTAAAAAAGCAGCGCTAAAATGGATCGTTATTGTTTGTAGTTTGGCGCTGGGTATTCCATTAGCCGGCATCTTTATTATTCCAGCGTTTGTTTCTGACGATTTTATACAACACGAGGTTCTCCGGGCAGTAGAGGATAATTTTAAATCTGTACAACAGATCGGACCTGTTTCTTTTCATTGGCCCAATAAGGTAACTATCCCCTATCTTACAATCCAGAGAGTGGAACAGGAGCCGGATACCCAGATACAGCTTGAAGATATTCAAGGTACATTCCAATTGCTTCCGACGCTGTGGAAAGAGATTATTGTAAAGAAAATTTGTATCCGTCAAATGAACTATGAAAACCGGTTGCTGGTGGAAGACCTTGTTACCAACGCATTTTCTTTCAGAAATGGCATTATTACTACCGACGCCCGCTGCAGGGTAAACGAAGGTCCTGCTGTTGTACAGGGTGTGATTGATCTTCGTCAGAAAAGACCGGCATTTGACCTTACGTTTGAGGCAAAGGGAGTCCATATTACCCGGGACATTCCTGTCGTCAATCTCATTCCCGTTTTTGTGGTAAAGGACGGTGATATCGGGGGGTTGCTAAGCCTGAACGGTTCTCTGCAGGGCAATGGCATGGGTAAGGAGATACTTAATCAGGAGCTTACTGCCAATGTGAGGATTGAAATAAAAGACGGGTACATCCAGGGCAACAAGGTTATGTCCGCTCTATTGGAAATGCTGGGCGAGTCGGAGCAGTATTCGTTTGATTCTCTGGAGGCGGTAATCCTGGTCAAGGACGGTAAGATTTTCACACAAAGGATGGAGATACAGGGCCCGCTGGCGAATATTACAGCATCGGGTGTGGCTGAATTTGAAGGGGTAATTTCGTATGATGCTATGGTTCAATTTCACAAAGAGCGGATGAAAAAGGATGTCGAAAAAATTGCAGGGCTTATTTTGGAACAACATGCGGTTCCTATAGAAATACGAGGCACGACCAAAGACCCAAAGATTGCCGTAAAACTGAATAAAGAGAGCCTGGGGCATCTTTTCAAAGGTTTGGTAAACGATTTTTTACGCAACCCAAAAAGGGGGAAAAAAAATAATTAACTATGCACTGGATAGATTACTCAATTTTTGTCATCGTATTTTTTGCTGCCGTTATGGGACTTGCCAGCGGTCCGTTGTTTCAATTTATTAGAATTGGCTGTCTGTTCATCTCTTTCCTTACAGCGCTGCTTTTTTACAACACCTTGGGTAATTTTCTGCAAGGATTTTTTACCCAGTCCACGGCGGGATTGTTTGGTTACCTTTTTATCTACGGTGTCGCATTTATTGCTACCCACATTCTCACGGATGTGATAAAAAAAATTATAGGAAAATGGGAAATAGGGATTGGTATGCGGCTGTTGGGTGGCCTGTTAGGAATTATCAAAGGTCTCGTTTTTTCCGGTGTGATCATCTATGGCGTCCTTACATTTTGCAGTAAGGCAACCTGTGACACGGTTTATTCTTCAAAAGTTGCGACCCACATCGGAAAGGGAATGCAAAAGTTAGTCTCTGGTATTCCTGAAAGTATTTCCGAAAAAATTAATAACTATGCAAACGATGTTAAGAAAAAAAATCCTCCGAAAGGCTCAGCACGAGATAAGAGCAACGATTTTAAGTCACCGTTGTGAGAAAGATTGGGTTCAGTCTTACCGTAACATGCCGTGAAGACAACTATAAAATCAGTATTCTTCGTCTTTTTAAGAAAACTTGTGATGGCCAGTGTAACTTTTTTCAAAGTTGACAGAACGTTCTTTAAGAGTAAAGGAAAACCTTGACCTCAATCGTCACAGTTTGTTATATATTAAGCGTTATTAACTCTTGATACTTACAAATACTCTTTGATTTCGGAGAGGAGAATATTATGAAATTTCCAAATCGAAAGACAACGCCTTTTTTTTTAATTTTGGTTAGTACCCTTTTCCTGAGTTCCTGTGCGCAAGCGCCTTCGTATCTTCCCTATGAAAAAGGGGTGCATATCATAGTGAGCCCTTCTAAACTAAGTGTCCACTCGGGTTCCGAGGATAAGGTGTTTATTCAGATACTGGACAGGCAGGGCGGCCCGCTCTTTGGCATCAAAGTTACGGCTGTAAGTCCAGTCCCGGAGGTTGCAACGGTTACCCCTGAAGTACTTACTGATCCCGCAGGAAAGGCTGTATTTACCGTAAGTGGAATTTCCCCAGGTACTACACAGATCATCTTTTCTGCGGCAGGACAAAAGGCCGTAATGGAAGTCGTTTTTATCGGGCATTAATTTATGCAATATTGGCGCGGGTCTTTTATGGATGGTTGTGTTTGTTGTGCGCGTTATTAACTTTGCATTCACATCCAAACTGAATTACCGTATGCCCGATCTTGAATTTTTCACTGAGAACACGGTTAATTTCTTTGGAAAGCTTCGTAGTCTCACTAATCATCATGTCTTTCGTATCAATATGGCCGCTCATGGAATACATACCGGAAGTAATTGTCCAAACATGAATGTCATGAGCATCATCGATGCCGGGAATCTGTTTAAGCCTGGCGATAACGTCGTCAATACGGATTCCCTTCGGTGTCGCTTCTAACAAAACGTCAACGGATTCAATTACTAATTTGTAAGACCAAATCAGGATAAGTATGCAAAGTACGACACTGATAATGGGATCTATAACAAACCAGTTCGTATAGTAAATAAGAACTGCTCCAAGTATGACACCCACCGATGAAAGGGTATCGCTCAGCATATGCAGGAATGCGGCCTTAACATTCAGGCTGTGTTCATGGCCATGGCTATCGCCTTTGAGAAGATAAACACAAGTTATATTGGCAACCAGACCAATTAGGGCTACGATGAACATCTTACCACTTGAGATAGTTTCGGGGTGCATAAAACGGTGGTAGGCCTCATAAAATATCCACAGGGTAATCATGAAGAGAGTTACGCCGTTAAATAAGGCAGCCAGTATTTCCAACCGATAGAAACCATAGGTTTTTTTTTCTGTGGGGGGTTTTGCTGCAAAATAGAGAGCAAACAGACTCACGAGCAATGCAAACAGGTCGGTGAGCATGTGGCCGGCATCGCTAATCAGGGCGAGACTATTGGCGATAAAGCCACCAACAATCTCTACGATAAAGATGCTGCCCGTCACAACACTCGCAAGCACCAATTTCTTCCGTTCACGCGCCCTGTATTCATGTTTATGACCACGTTCATCCTCGATGTGATTATTCTCTATGTCATGGATATGTTCGATGGTATGTCTCCCGTCAGGCAAATGATTATTTTAAAAATTAATATTTTTTGAAATTATAAATTGTTGAATGGCCGAAAACAAACTATTTTTGTTATACGTTTTATACAGGTAATGAAGATAATCACTTGGTCGTGGAGTTGGTGGGACTGCTTTAAAATCGGTAGGGTTATTCTAAAATGAACCGAAAGAGAGGAAGTTTCACAACTCATGGTTTGCGCTTAATCTACAGAAATATTTCGATAGTTATTGAGGTTTTTCTAAATATATTTTTTGTAGCAATGGTATTACCTGGTGTATCTGGTACTGTAGAAGTCAAGGGTACTATTATACACTTACTTTCTGAAGACTCGTGCAATCTTGAGGTTGGAAATTATGGGTCCACTGTTGAGAAAAGAGATGAATTTTAAATCTTCGCAGTCAGAATTGGCGGCGACAAATGCTCCTTCTTTTGCACGGCCCAGGTTTGAATCAAGTGGAAATAGGATTATGGAAATAACGTAGCTTCATTCGATGGCGTTGACGCCTGAGCTTTTTTATGCCTTCTGCGTTACGGCATCAGACATAAAGTTTCGTGGATAAAAGCATATGTTTTTACAATAAGGAATTGTCATCGACAAAGCAAGATTGGACAGTGCGTGTATCTCATTACCCTTACGGTGGTGCTCCCGAGAATCATTTCCTGAATTTTTGAATGACCATAGGCGCCCATGACGAGAATATCAAATTTTTCGTCTTCATCATTACAGAGTTCCAGGATGGCCTTTGCATGATCGGTTCCTTCTTTTGCAACGGTGTCAACGGCAAGATGGTAGCTTTCGAGAAAAGTCTTTGCCTTTGATAGCGGTTCCAGGACTGCGTCTTTTTTGTCTGCCACATAAACCACGGTTATTGGTAACTTCATGACTGCAGCTATTTCAGCGCCACTTTTCAGGGCTTTATCTGCAAATATACTTCCATCATAGGCAATCAGCATCCTGGTAAACGGCTTGTATTCTGCCGGTGTAATAAGTACCGGTTTGTGGGTCTGCCGTACCACAAATTCAACATTGGTACCTAAAAAAACATCGCGCCATTCGGCATGAATACCCATCTTTCCCATAGAAATCAGGTCGCAGTCATCTGCGGATTTAACGATTTCATGGCTTACAACTCCCTCGCGTATTTCCTGGCTAAATGACACCTCTGCCTGGTTGCACTTCCCCTCTACCAGGGTTAATGCCGCATCGGCTTGTGATTCCAGCATCTCCCTGATTGTTTGGTTAAAGGTACCATAGGGGACCATTCCACCGATGCTTGTACCAATATCATGGATCAATGGCCCGGTCAATATCTTGACGTCTTTAACGAACAACCCTCTGATGCTGGCTTTAAAAAGTCGCGCAATGGTTACGGCGTAGTCAGCAGCAGTTAGGCTATTATCTGAACCATCGGTAGGGACGAGAATTCGTTTAATCATAACTGCCAGTCCTCCGGGTGTCTGTTTTTATAAATGATATGAAAAACAAAAGATTTCTTTTCTAAAAATCTCGTTGATATATGATCGCTGCGATTATCACCGAATGGCAGGTTTTTGTCAAGAGATTAGTTTCAAATCTGAAAGACGTCCTTCAATCTCCATCGCCTTATAGTATTACCGTGTAAAATCTTTCTTTTTTGCAAGTTTTTTTACACCCCCCTTCGCCCCCTTTGACTTCGTTGTGATGGTTCGACAGGCTCACCATGCACGGCGCAACATCCTGAGCCTGCCGAAGGATCCGTCGAACGATAGGAGGGATTTGGTTGCGGCCTTGCTGCATTATGAATTTCATTGACCATTTACAATTTATTGATGTATAATAAAAAATTATAGTATTACCTCATAAAAAACCATTTTTTGAAAAAGATTTTTTACTCCTTCTTTGTTTCCGCCCCATGAAGGATAGGAAGAGAGGGGTGATTAACCTTGTTCTTGTATATAGTAAGCAGGGATTGGTCACAGCATAGCTGCGTCAGGTATTAATTCTTTGTCAAATCTTTGTTTTCAAATTAGTTAAGGTGAAACATCCCTTTGTATTGTTAGGGCATAAAGTATGGATAAAGAAATTTTCAAAGAAATATTCCTCCTGATCCTTGAGATCATCAAGGCACTTTGTGAAATGCTCTGGAAAAAGATAAAAGGCTTTTTTTGCCTGATCTGGGACAGGTTTTTTGGCGTAATGGATATTTCCTCCTCTGAGCAGGAAGAGGGGCAGCAGGAATGGGGTGACACCGGCGAAGATACTTGGCCGGTAACTTCAAAAGGATTGTCCCTTAAAACGGAAGAATCTCTGCTGCAGGTGGAGCGGAAAGAGGCAGTGTATGCTCCAATAATTCCAGATCTTCCGGAGGATTACGGAGATAATCGCATTGTATTAATGGTACGTGATGCAGAATGTCTGTTTGCCTACTGGGAACTCAGGAAAGACGTGTTGGACAGTATTATCAATACGCTTGGTAGCATGGCGCACAGCGCAAAAATTGTATTACGGGTTTATGATATTACAGATACCGTCTTTAACGGAAACAATGCCCCTGATTACTTTGATATTGAAGTGACAGGCGGCGCACGAAGTTGGTATATTCATACTGGAAAACCGAACAGATCGTTTTGCGCGGATATCGGTTTCCTCACTCCGAATGGGACATTTCGTCTCATTGCCCGATCAAATTCGGTGCTGATTCCCCGTTCCGGCGTATCAGAGGTAGTTGATGAAACATGGATGAGTATTGAAGCGCTGTATGAGAGTATAGATGCCTCCGGGCAATTTGGCAGTAGTGAATCGGTATTTAAAAGTGCACATAAGAATTGGCAGGAAATACTAAAAGAAGGCGTCGCTTCACCTGAATCTCCGCGTGTTTCACCGGTTTCAAAAAAATAATTTATGGAAAAGGGTTATTTGTCGCTCATTTTACATGCACATCTGCCATTTGTCCGCCATCCGGAATATACCGAATTTTTCGAAGAAGACTGGCTCTTTGAAGCTATTACAGAGACATACATCCCACTTATTGATGTCTTTGATAAACTGATCGAGGACGGAATCGGCTTTCGCATAACGATGTCCATAACGCCGCCGTTGCTTTCGATGCTGACGGATACTCTTTTACAATCTCGTTATATCCGTTATATTGAAAAACGAATTGAGCTTGCTGAAAAAGAGATTGAGAGGACGAAGCATCAACCAGAATTTAACCGGCTTGCGCAGATGTATTACGGGTATTATACCAATGCACGAAAAGTATTTGCAGAAAAGTACCGGTGGAACCTGGTAAGTGCATTTAAAAAAATCCAGGATGCAGGTAATTTGGAAATAATTACCTGCGGGGCTACTCATGGTTATTTCCCCCTCATGAATAGCAATATGAATGCCATGCGTGCCCAAGTCTACGTTGCGGTAAATCATTATGAGAAACATTTTGGCCGGCGACCCCATGGAATGTGGCTGTCTGAATGCGCCTATGAACCGGGAATAGACAAGATACTCCGGGATACAGGGATACGTTTTTTTATTATGGAAACCCACGGAATTCTCTTTGCTTCCCCAAGACCGAAATATGGTATTTACGCTCCCATTTTTTGTCCGTCAGGAATAGCCGCGTTTGGGAGGGATATGGAGTCTTCCAAACAGGTATGGAGTGCCAGGGAAGGATATCCTGGGGATTTTTTCTATCGCGAGTTTTACCGAGACGTGGGATTTGATCTCGATTATGATTATATAAGGCCATATCTCCATGGAGATGGCAAGCGCAGTAATATTGGTATCAAATATTATCGGATTACCGGCAAGACCGATCAAAAAGAGCCTTATTCCCCTGAAAAGGCATTAGATAGGACTGCCGAGCACGCGGGGAATTTTTTGTTTAACCGACAGAGACAGATTGAGTATCTGTCCACAGTAATGGATCGAAAACCCATTGTTGTAGCACCGTACGATGCGGAACTTTTTGGTCATTGGTGGTTTGAGGGACCTCAGTGGATCGATTTCCTGTTTCGGAAGATCGCCTCTGACCAAAAGGAAATCTCGCTGATTACTCCGTTAGAATACCTTGAAAAATATCCGGTTAATCAGGTTTCCACACCGTCTCCTTCGAGCTGGGGATACAAAGGTTATCACGAGTATTGGCTGAACGAAAGCAACGATTGGATTTATCGTCATCTGCATAAGGCGGCAGAGCGTATGGTTGAATTAGCGAAGACCTATCATTGCCTGTCAGAAAATGCCTTGCGAAATCGGGCGCTTAACCAGGCTGCACGTGAGCTCCTGCTGGCGCAGAGCAGCGATTGGGCATTTATTATGAAGACTGGCACCATGGTAGAATATGCCATAAAGAGAACCAAAGAACACCTCCTTCGTTTTACAAAACTCTATGATGATATTCGATCAGACAACATTGATGTTGCCTGGCTCTCCAATATCGAGTGCAAAGATAATATATTTTCCGATATCGGTTATCACATTTATCAATAGCTATAACGGCGCCCATGAATCTGGGAAATCAAGAGGAGATGATATACCAGGAACCGTTAGTAAAAAAATGGTGAAGACCCCCAAAGGCTTGGAGCGAGCTGATCTATGGCAGCAAAAAGATTAAACAATTTTTGAATGAAAGGAGAAATCAATAGCATGAAATTGTCAAAAAAGATTGGGTATGGACTATCACGCAAAAGAGGTAAAATTTATGCAGAGAACGATCCGTATTTACCACCCAAGGGAAAAGGACTGGCGGGAGTTGCCATTTGCAAGGATTGTACGGCTGTTTATCATAATAAAAAGTGGTTCCTCGATGCCAAACTTTACGAGAAAAAAAAGACTTTAAAAGATATCAACTGGGTAATCTGTCCTGCATGTAAAAAGATAAAGGAAAACGTCCCTTTTGGTATCGTGACTCTGAAAGGTGATTTTCTGAAACAACACAAGCAAGAGATTTTGAATCTCATCCATAATGAAGATACACGTACGAAGAATTATAACCCCTTAAACAGGATTATGAAGATTAATGAAAAGGGCGATGAAATCGAGATATCCACTACTTCGGCCAAACTAGCGCAGCGTATTGGGTCGGTTTTGTTTAAGGCTCACCACGGAGAAGTGAAATATAAAAAACGTGGAGATGCAAAGTTCATGCGTGTGGAGTGGAAACGGTAAAACCCCTACCTTTAAAATTTACTGAGGAGTCTGTGTTATGATTAAAATTGAAAAAATTCTGTTTCCTACTGATTTTTCTGCATGTTCGAAACATGCCTTAAAGTATGCTCTGGACATTGCCGTAGAACGAGGGGCAAAACTCTACATCTTGCATGTAATACCAAAAATAAATGTTCCTGTTGGCACCGGGGGATTGACTTTCCCAGTATCCAAACTCTATGAAGATATGGAAAATGAAGCAAAAAAGAATATTTATCGTTTGGTACCCAAGCGATTCATGGAGAAGATACAAGTTGAAAATATTATTATACGAGGAACACCTTTTCAAGAAATTAACAAGGCAGCCCAAAAATATGATATAGACTTAATTACCATTGCTACACATGGCCGGACTGGTCTTTCCCATGCAATCTTGGGGAGTACGGCGGAAAGGGTCGTAAGAACAGCTCCCTGTCCGGTCCTATGCGTCAGATATCGCGAACGTTAATTTGTACAGCCGCAAAATCCGGTTTTGCATGTGTATGTTCGTAAATGAAATTATGATAAACGACACAAATGGATCTGCCCTTAAGAAAGGGAAATTTGTTTGTGTCGTTTACAACAGAAAATAACTATCCATGTATTCTTTGATATGCACTGAGTATCCCCATATACTGGTATCCGACATCAAGAATACAATAGTATTTACAATGCACGTTTCATTTCTATCCCGTTGCTTCCTGTTCGTTATTTCGAAATTATTTCGTGACAACCCGCTTCGAATAGCAACAACTTTTATCTCGCAGATTAGCCGACATGGAAATCATTGTTGAAAAGGTGAATGATCTCTCCGTTCAACAATCCGCAATTGAGATTGTTGAACGCAAAGGATTAGGGCATCCGGATACATTATGTGACCGCGCTGCCGAAGAATTGAGTATTGCATTCTCCAAATATTATATTGAAAAATTCGGAAGGGTGTTGCATCACAATATTGACAAGTGTCTTCTTGTGGGTGGACGCTCTGAGGTTTGTTTTGGCGGTGGAACAGTGACAACCCCCATGCATCTGATTGTTGCCGGGCGGGCAGTAGAATCGGTAGGAAAGGAAAAGGTGCCTTTGGAAGAGATTGCCAGGGAAACAACCTACCGATGGTTAAAAGAACGGTTGAGATTCATAGAACCTGAAAAAAATGTCATTGTAGAAACAAAGATTAGAACTGGCAGCGCGGAACTTTTGTCAACCTTTGACAGTTCGATTCCATTAGCAAATGATACCTCGATTGGTGTCGGTTTTTCACCTATGACAGAAACAGAGTCTCTCGTCTACCACACCGAGCAATTCTTAAATTCTCCGGAAGTGAAACGGAAATATCCCATGATTGGTGAGGACATTAAAATCATGGGCGTCAGGGTAAACGACCATATAAACCTCACGATAGCCATAGCATTTGTTTCAAGATTTATTTCATCAAAAGAGGTATATTTTGACACAAAATCGAAGATCCTTGAATACATCCTCACCTTTGTGAAAAAATTAACGACGTGTGAGGTTTCTCTTGTACTCAATGCTGCAGATAATTATAAAAAGAACATTGTGTATTTAACCATTACCGGAACCAGCGCCGAGTGCGGAGATGACGGGCAGGTAGGCAGAGGGAATAGGGCCAATGGCTTGATTACCCCTTACCGGCCAATGACCCTGGAGGCAACAGCAGGAAAAAACCCGATTACCCACACTGGCAAATTATATAACTTGACTGCCGGTGAAATAGCGGCGGAAATAACGAAAGAACCCGATATTTCCGGCGCCGAGTGCTATCTGGTGAGTCAGATAGGAATACCCATCACGGAACCCCAAATTATACATGTAAAAATCCGTTCCAACCTTGAGAAAGAAATCATAGAAGAAAGGTGCAGAAAAATCATACAAAAACATCTCGGTCAAATACCCCGGTTATGGGCTGGAATTTTAGAAAAACGCTATTCCTTATATTAGTGAGAAACTGAAAATTGCAAGTTCGAGATTCACAAGGATACCTTGTCCGTGAAAACTTACAACTTTAACTCGATGAGATTACGAAGCATTCATTGATTATTACCCATTCGTTGAGGATTTGTCTATGGTTACCAATTCTACGGTAAGGGGAACATTGGTCTCCTTTCTTGTGGGGATTACTGAACTATGCCTCGATACAATAGAAATTGTTGGCATTAAAAAGGTCAAGAGTTCTCCTTCGTATCCTGATGTTATTCCAAAACAGATGGTGGTTAAGGTTGAAAAGAGGACTATTGACTCTATGGAGGTTGATTTCCTGGTAAAGTTTTGCCCTCCCGGAATTGTCATCGTGGAGGCGTCCGTTGCTTTAAAGAATATCTTGGGGGAACATGTTTTTGACATCAAGCAGAATCTCATTGTAGAATGTCGGGCAATTTTGTGGGAATATCATTGCAATCCTTACTTCGACGAAGAATACAGTGTGTACTGTGTATCTGATTACGAGGGTGATCCGGAAGATGTTGTTTCGGAACACAAAGACAGCATAGCCGGACTTCTGAAGACGGAACGGATACCCCTGGATGAGGAGGAGATTAATACAACCCTCAAATTTAACATTAAATATTCGAAGGATGATCTAACGGTCGTGGACTGGGATGGGGCGTTTGTGTTTGATCCGCGCGGTGATTTTGCCAGTAATATTGAACTTTTTGAGATCGCCAATCTTCAATTATTAAAGTTAAGGGTATTGGAATATGAACTCGATGGAAGATTAGAGAAAGCAGCACACCTTTTGCAAAAGACTACCTTACGAAAGATACCGTGGCTTAAATCCAGAGAGATCAGACACTCTTTGCGCGAAATTATACAGATCCGTACTGAATCTATTCAGGAATTTGCAGCCACAGAACGAAATATCAACCTCATTGGAGATTGGTATTCAGCTCGGCTGTTTGATTTAATGGCCAAAAAACTTCACGTGGAGAAATGGAAGACAAATATTAATAAGACTCTTGACGCATTAGAAGACATTTACAGCATGATCGCTGAAAATTTTTCCATGTCTTTTTCCACTACTCTGGAATTCATCATTACCTTTGCTTGGTGTATTTTGTTGATTGGATATTTTTTATTGTTCTTTTTAGAGATATTGCATAAAAGGTAACGTTTTTTAGAAAAGGAGGTCTTAATGTTTAAACTCATTTATGGGCAACTCAATTTTAACGGGAATCATGGGCAAATTCTGTCTCCGCGTGTCTTTTACAGGGATCACTTGTCTGATTCAAATTTAACAGGAAAGAAGCGGGTATCGATGAAGACACTCATCACCTTATGTTCTGTGACATTTTTAGTAATTTCGAGTTGTATTTTTCATGCATTTGCTGAAGAAAAAGATTCGGCTGTTATCAAGGGTACTGTGAAAGCCAAAAAGGTCAAGTATCTGAAAGACAGCATCGTCTATATTGAAAATGTACCAAAAGCCTTTGAACCCCAAAAGGAACATGTCGTTATAGATCAAAAAAATATGGCTTTTATCCCTCATGTACTCCCTTTGTTACGGGGAACCACCGTTGATTTCCTTAATAGCGATATGGTTCAGCATAACGTCTATTCTCCGGATGCGGTAGCTGATAATATGAATTTGGGAACGTGGTTGAAGGGCGAAACAAGGCCGTTCACATTCAACAAATTAGGAATCGCCTCCATTCGGTGTAATGTGCATGCCGATATGCTGGCCTACGTTCTGGTCCTTCAAAATCCTTACTTTGCAAGGGTCGATAACGAAGGAAAATTTTCTATCACGAATGTGCCCGAGGGGAAGTATGTCATAAAGGTATGGAATGAACGGTTCAAGGCGGAAGATAAGCAAGTTGAAATCAAAGCAGATGCAACCACCACAATAGAATTCGATTTGAAATAAATGAGACAACTTTATGGCTTTTACCACTCCGATATCCTCAGCGTCTTTCTCAGGGAGAGCATGGAGTATAATTAGCTATTGAGAACATTAAATAAGCAAACTAAATTTTCTGTAATCAATTTTACTTTTTTGTGCAAATATTCTACAAATATATCACGAAATTATTTATCAGGATCAAAATTGTCATCGTAGTGCCGCAACACTTTTTTAATAAAAGATTTAAAAACTATACCATTCATAAGTTTATACTCATAATCATATGCTATTTACGGTATTAATTTTTGAGTATATACAATATCCATAGTCAGCACCAATTCTCTATTAAGCATATCAAAAATAGTTTTTCGTGTAATAAGAGACTTCTTGGTAATTGGTATATTTTGTGCTAATCCTAAGACTCATCTTGTCATTGAGCAAGGAAAAAACCAAATTACGAATAATGAATCGCCCTTCTTTCCGGTGTTCTTTTTACCAGAACGTTACTATTCCAGACGAGAGGTTGCCAAGTTGATTTGTTTCTCAAAGCATTTTGTTGCCCTAGCACGGATTTCTCACCGATATGTTAGACAGTCCTCAATTTTTGTGGTATAAGATGTATGCAAATAACAAATTATACACAACAAGAGGAGATAAAAGGCAAAATGGAAGAGGCAGGAAATCAGCATGAGCAAACAGGGCGGGCATCATGAGTGTATCAAGAAATCTTTCAACTCGTTTTTCGAAATATCCGTAAAGCGTATCCAATGTTCTGTTGAGTTTTAGAAAAGAGTTAATTTTTGAGATATGATTGCTAACCAGAAGAGGAGTGCTGCGCCCAAAATACGCCTTTTGGTAGTATGTTCCGGTGTTAATATCAAGAGACTCTTTAATCTATTCGATTTTGATGCAGAAAAGCAGAAAAATCAGTTTTATAAAACAACCGTATTATATGTTTTGAGACTTGTTGGTGTCAAAAATTACACTCCGTGAGAGATGCGGATTAGCCACACCACGGTTTTCTCCCTCACATAACACGTCTATGGTATGCGAACTTTTTAATTACCCTTATGAGATAATAACGATACCCGCTGGATTTTGTTTATTGAAATTGAATTATCGTAAAGACTGAGAAAAAACATGAATGGATCTTATTCTAAATCTTACGTAACGTTTGACGATATTGTGATAAATGGAGGATTTTACCATGTGTCAAAAAAAAATAGGGAAAGAAATAGCTGCCCTTATATTTCTTTTCTTTGGCTTGTGTGCTTCTCAGAATGCATATAGTTCTGGTTTTGCCATATATACTCAGGGGGCATCTGCTTTGGGACAGGCAGATTCTGTAGTTGCGCACACGGATAGCCCATCGTCGGTTTTTTTTAATCCTGCATTAATTAATAAACTCGAAGGAACACAGGTAGAATCAGGAACAACCTTAATTTTTCCTTCACGGGAATTTAAAAGTGATATCGCAGGGGAAAACGACGAAACAAAAGACCGAATGTTTTATCCATCAACAGTTTACGTTACTCACAAATTCAATGAAAAGATAAGTGCTGGTTTAGGAATCTTTACTCCGTTTGGTTTAGCAACTACGTGGGATGATGATTGGGAAGGAAGATATATCGGGACAAAATCAGAAATGAAAACTTTTAATATTAATCCCGTTGTGTCATATCAACTATTACCCAATGTAGCACTTGCAGCGGGGGTAGACGTTCTTTTCTTTGATACAACATTAGAAAAGAAAATAAATTTATCAGGCTTCGGGCTGCCTGATGCTGGTCAGAAATTTGATGGACATGGAAATGGGGTCGGTTATAACTTTGGTATCGTGTATGATGTAACTAAAGATATTTCATTAGGGGCTGCATACCGAAGTAAAATCAAGGTGAACATTGATGGTGACTCAGATTTTGATCTTCCTTCCAGCACACCTTCTCCGCTCAGAGCATTATTCCCGGATACCGATGGCAAAGCGGATATGACTCTTCCACAACAAGCCAGTGTTGGTGTTTGCTATAAAGGCCTGGATCGTTTAACGTTAGAAACCAATTTGAGATTTGAGGGCTGGTCTTCTTTCGATAAATCAGAAGTAGACTTTGATCAACCGGTCGCAGGCAGCACTAGGTCCATTACAGAAAAGGACTGGAAGGATACCTATTCTGCAAGTTTTGGGGCTAAGTATCAACTCAAGGACTGGATTGCACTGCTCGGTGGTTATTTATATGGAGGAAATCCGGTACCTGACAAAACCTTTGACCCTATTGTTCCAGACGCCAATACACATCTCTTTACTTTTGGCACGTCAATAAAAATCAAGAACTTTAAAATTGATCTGGCGTACGCTTACCAATTATTAGAAGGCAGGAGTAAGAGTAATTCTGTAGATGACAACCCTTCTGACGGTCTGCTGAATGCCTCCACCAGCGCGAATGGCAAGTATGAAACAGATTTACATATGGTTGGTATTAGCGTGAGTTATAATTTCTGATGGGTATAATTTACACAACTTATCGGGAGATGAATAGTGGGTAGCTTCCAAAAAATTATTCATGAACATAAAAATATATCCCTGGATAATCAGCAGAAAGAAGGGGGCAAAGTCAGCAAAAGGCATGTTATTAATATCCTGAACTACATCAACTTTCAGGATGGTGTGGCTTATATAAATTTTAAACATGTAAAATATGACTATATCATGACCCTTCAAGCCAAGCCACAACCATGCGCTGAAGATCATGTAGAGTGTCTCTGGGTTGAGCCAGTAATACTAAAGCAGAAACTGAATTCATATAAATACACCGATTTCGTTCTAAGAGACGGAAAGAAACTTATTCTCGTTAAAGCCGATATTGAAGAGATAAGTGAAGCAGGAATACGTTTCAAACTCCCGGAAACATGCCTTGAATTCAATTACCGAAAGGTACAAAGGAATTCCTGCGATGGAATCAAGGTTGATTTTATTCAAAACGGAACCATATTTTATGGAGTCCTTCAGGACTTCAGTGCAGTCTCATTCCGTGTAAAAATAACAGCCGTACCACCTCAGTCATTCTGGTTAATCAACCCTAATAATACAGTGGAAGTTATATTGAAAAGAGGTCACGACGTCTTCTATTCAGGAAAATGTAATATCATCAATCAGTCAACGGGCCAAAAAACAGGGAGTTTTGTCCTTAGGCCAAATGAAAATCTGTTGCAAAGATTTAAGCCTAAAGAGTTCAGAAGCCCGAGACATAAATTAAATCCCCTGCCAAATATTATTTTCAACCATCCGGTTATTCAGAAAATGATCAATCTGGAGGTTGAGGACATCTCCGGCTCTGGGATCTCTGTTCAGGAATATCAGGAAGATTCCGTACTTTTGATAGGATTGATCATACCGGAATTAATCATAGAATTTGCAAATAATTTTACCATTAAATGTAAGGCTCAGGTTGTTTATAGAAACGACGGCATTACGGATGACGACAAACCGCAGGTAAAATGCGGAATCGCATTTTTAGGTATGGACATGCAAGACCAGAGCAAACTTGCAAGCCTCCTTCACAAAGTAATAGACAAAAAATCCTACGCTTCCCACACAGTGGACTTGGATGCCTTATGGGAATTCTTTTTTAAAACGGGCTTTATATATCCGGAAAAATATACTCATATCCGTGCCAACAAGGTGCAGTTTAAAGAACTTTATAAGCGACTATATATGCAGAATTCGAACGTTGCCAGGCATTTTGTTTATCAGAACAAGGGTGAAATTCAAGGACATCTGTCAATGATCCGCTTTTACGAAAATGCGTGGCTAATTCATCATCATGCTGCCAGCCGATCGAGATGTAATAAAGCGGGATTGAATGTTTTGCGGCAACTCGGACATTATATAAATGATTTTCATGGTTTATATTCGACCCATATGAACTACGCTTGCTGTTATTTCAGACCTGACAATAAATTCCCCCAACGTGTTTTTGGCGGTGTAACTGAATATATAAACGATCAGAAGGGCGCTTCTATTGATCCTTTTGCCTACTTTCATTATCAAAGAGATTTGAACAGCATTGAATTAGCAGAGCCATGGACGATTGTAAAAACCCTACCCGACGATCTCTTAGAATTGGAAGGTTTTTATGAGTACAAATCTAGAGGCAATATGCTTGATGCCCTCGATTTGAAACCGGATATGATCGGCAATAACGATCTTAACGAAGAATATCACAGACTCGGTTTTAAGAGGGGAAGGCACTTTTTTTCATTAAAAAAAGATGGTGTCTTCAAAGCATTCATTATGTTAAATGTGTCAGACATCGGTTTGAATATGTCTGATCTAACCAATTGCATTCATGTTGTTGTTCTGGATCCCGAAGATCTCACTTACACGACTCTCTTTTCCGGTTTAAATATGTTGTCAGAGTATTATGGGCAAGACAAAATCCCCACTCTGCTCTACCCGTTAAGTTATGCTGTTGATCAATCTATACCTTATGACAAAACATACAATTTATGGGTCTTAAATTTACGCCATCTTGATTCTTATTTCAGATATCTTGATAATTTAACTAATCGTAATAAGCAAGAAAACAAGGTGTTGTCTTTTCCCAAGGTGCAACATGGAAACATCTAAGCCAGACAATAAACCTCTCTATAACAGCCGTATAATAGATACTTATATAAAGCTCATTAAAAGAAAGTACAGTTATATTAATATTGATGAATTATTAAGCTACGCGGGGATGGAGCTTTATCAGGTTTCAGATGAGGGACACTGGTTTACCCAGAAACAGATAGACTTGTTTTATGATAGATTGGTATACCTAACCGGGAATAAGGATATCGCAAGGGAGGCTGGCAGGTTTGGAGCATCACCGGATGCTATAGGGGTTTTTCGGCAGATTGTTCTAAGTCATATTGGCCCTGCCAAGGCATATGAGATAATAGGGAAGGCAGCAGCTAATTTCACTAAATCAGCAGTTTACGATTCAAAAAGAATAGATACCAATAAAGTTGAAATTATCGTTACGCCTTTAGAAGGGGTTTGTGAAAAACCCTTTCAATGTAAAAACAGAATCGGTTACTTTGAATGTGTTAGTGCAATGTTTAACTGCAGGATGCCGAAAATAGAACACCCTGAGTGTATCTTTGAAGGTGGAAGTGTTTGCCGTTATATAGTTTCGTGGGAAGAATCACATTTCGCTTTTTGGGAAAAAATAAGAAACTATACAACCTTGCTTCTTTCTCCAAGCTGCATGTGTTCTTTTTTTATAAACCCACAGATTACAATAACTGCGATTTTACCCATCACCATATTTGTTGTTTTGTCTTTAACGTTGTACTCAAAAGTCATGGAAAAAAAGGAACTTAATACTGCGATAGATAACCTCAGGGATTCACCGGATAAACTATTGGAACAGATCAATATGAATTACAACAATGCTCTTATGATAAATGAGATAGGGCTTGCAATTAGTAAACAGATGGATATTAATGGAATTCTCATGAACATAACTGAGGTTTTGAGAAAAAGGCTTGATTACGATCGCGGAGTGGTCCTTTTGTCAAATCAGGATAAATCCAGGCTACAATTCCGCGCAGGTTTTGGCTATACAGACGAACAATTGGATTTTTTGAGGAATACTAGTTTTCACCTGGATAACCCAAAATCAAAAGGAGTATTTACCATAGCCTTTCGTAAGCAACAACCGCTTATCGTGAATGATATAGATGAAATTAAAGACAATCTCACACCTCGCAGCTTAACATTCGCAAAAACATTGGGAGTAAAATCTTTCATTTGTTGCCCAATAATCTATGAAAAGGAATCTCTGGGAGTTCTTGCAGTAGATAATGTAAAGACAAAAAGACCACTAATTCAGAGTGATGCTAATTTGTTAATGGGTATTGCGCCTGGGATAGGGATAAGTATTCATAATAGCATGCTTATTGAGGCAAGGGAACGTCAATTTAAGTCTATAATGCAGGTTTTGGCGGCCAGTATCGATGCCCGCGATGCTTTAACTGCCGGTCATTCAGAGAAGGTAACGGAATATGCATTAGGTATTTGTAATGAACTTGGTGTTTCAAAAGATTATTGTGAAGTCATCCGGTTTGCCGCCTTACTGCATGATTACGGTAAAATAGGAATCGAAGACTCTATCTTAAAAAAGAGGGGCAAATTAAACCCCGATGAACGAATAGAGATTGAAACACATGCAGAGAAAACGAAGAAGATCTTGGAGCAGATACATTTTGAAGGTATTTACCGGGAAGTTCCTGATATTGCCGGGTCCCATCACGAAAGAATTGATGGGAGCGGCTATCCAAAAGGACTTAAGGAAGAAGAGATCCCTCTGGGCGCTAAGATAATTGGAGTCGCCGATTTTTTCGAAGCAATTACCTCAAAACGTCATTACCGGGATCCAATGCCGCTGGATACAGCTTTTCAATTACTAAAAGATGAAGGTCACACGCGGTTTGATAAAAATGTTGTTGAAGCGTTTATTAGGTATTACAGTAAAAAGTATAACTGGGATCCTGCTCCAATGGTTTTACAGTGTTAAATCAAAAAACGGGTTTTCTTCCCCTGCAAAGGATTGCTGGTGTGTAAGTAAATCTACCCGGATCGTTGAAGTATCCATTGAATTCCTTCAAGAACGCTTCATACCCTTCTTGATATTCTTCAAATATATAAGGGATCTTTCTGGAGATAACTTCAATCTTTTTAATCCAGTTAAATGCATCAACATCCTTTAGTTTGCCAAATATCAAATGGTGTGCAGCCACATCTACGTTTATGTCCTGATACCCAAGGGTATAAAGATGGGAATAGAGCTTCCTCCCTGCATAAGGATCAAAATTTGCATTTTTTTCTAAATACTTTATTATCGAGAAGATGGTTCGCTCCAGCCTTGGGGAAAGAGCAAAATGATTTAAACAATTATGATCCAGATCAATCAGGCATAGAATGCCGCCTGGTTTTATAATTCTGGAAATATTCCTGACAATATTAAAACTGTCATCGAGATAATATTCCAAAAGAAATCTGACCCAGACAAAGTCATACACTCCGAGATCATCAAGAGGCTCGCGTATATCTTTACATTGAAATTCCAGCCCGGGAACGTGATAGTGCTTCCTGGCATATTCAACCCTGTTTTTTGACCCATCCACTCCAACAGCAATACCGCCGGGTTGAGTTAATTTGTGCAACACAGAAGTAGTTTTTCCCGACCCACAGCAGATATCCGCAATATGCATGCCTGGCTTTATACCTGCCCAAATGGCCTGATTCTCAACGACCTTGTCATCCGTCTTTATATCTAAGCGGAGTACCTCATCATCACTTTCCATTAAATACTCATTGCTTTGCATGACTTATGATTCTCCAATGGTTTTCAGGTAGTTTGTTGATTAAAGGATGATAATATTGTTTTGTTTCAAGAGCCTTCCGGACTTAACGTATGGTAATTTCAATGCCCCTCATAACTCCCCTATAAGCTGGATGATTATAGGGGTAAGTCCCGAAGACCTGATTTAACTTTGGTTTGTTGTAGAGAATATTTTGTTGCATTTCATCCCCGTTATTGGTAATATTTTATTCTTTTCCTTCGTTTATAAATAAGTATCTTAATGTTTTTAGGAGGATGTTATGGCAAGTGGTTTCAGTGGAAAGAAGAAACACAGGTTAAACAGGAAAAAATATCTCTTAAAAAGACGCAGAAGGAAGCATGAAAAAGTTAAATAAAAAATAGGGGCATTATAAAAACAATAATGCCCCTGACCGCCATTTCTACCTTACTTAATTTGCCAGCACTCCTTCAATGAATCCCTCCAGTTTTCTGCTGCGCAAGGGATGCTGGAGTTTGCGGATGGCTACGCCTTCAATTTGACGTATTCGTTCCCTGGTTATGTTAAAACGCTCTCCGATTTCTTCCAGCGTGTGGGTGTATCCATCACCAATTCCGAAACGCAGTTTAATCACCTCCCGCTCTCTGTAGCTCAAGGTATTAAGAACCTTTTCCAGTTGGTCTTTAAGCAACGTCTTATGAGCATTCGTAACTGGTGATTCAATCTTTTTGTCCTGAATAAAATCCTCAAACATCGTCTCACCACTTTCACCGATCGGACTCTCCAACGATATGGGCTGCGATGCAATCCGAAATACCCGGTATATCTCAGAAATGGGTATTTTTGCTTCTTTTGCAATAGCCTCAATCTTCGGTTTTCTTTCGAGATCCCCCTGTGATGCTTTCAATACCATGTTGGTCTTATTGATCACATCTGTCATATGGACTGGAATTCGCACCGTCCTTGCTTTATCATCAATCGCCCTGATAATTGCCTGCTTAATCCACCATGTGGCATACGTACTGAATTTGAACCCCATCCGATAGTCATATTTATCAATGGCCCGCATGAGACCGGTATTCCCTTCCTGGATTAGGTCGTGGAAAACCAAACCACGTTTTCTGTACTTTTTTGCAATACTCACTACCAACCGCAAATTACCTTCGGAAAATCGATTTCTGGCAGTTTCATACTCATTATTAATGGATTTGATTGTACAAATAACCTTCTCTGTTTCTCGAACGGCTTTCATGGATAAAAGCTTTATATCGCAAGCACGGTACACGCATTTCCCCATGATTTCTCTTTTATAAAATGCCCCCTTAGAATTTTCCTTATAGGAGACGACCTTTTCTAGAATGTCCAATAAATCTCTCATAACGGGCAGTATTGTTTCTGCACGAATGTGCAATGACTCTAACTCTTTAACCGCTACTCTCTTTCTAACTGCTATTTTTTTAAGGATCCTGGACTTTAAATTTCTTGGAACGGATTGTTTATTTATTTTTTTATAATCTCTCAGATTTCTTTCCAGGATGTCTTTAATTTTTTTTGCAACACCATGGATTTGTTCAACCATTTCACTTTTGCTTTGGTCTTTTGTTGCTGACGTCTCAACAAATTGCACAAGGTCTGATTCACTGTTCAACTGCTCAAGAATATGAGCGTACTTTTCCAAACCATAATCAAATCCCAACACCCTCCTGTGAAGCAACCGGCTCATTATTTTTATCTTCTTCGCAAGATAGAGCTCTTCCTCACGCGATAACAAGGGTAAATTTGCCATCTCTTTTAAGTAAAGCCGAACTGGATCATAATCTTTATATTTTATCTCTTCTTTATACGTTTCTTCTTCGTTTAATTCATCTTCGGCGGTATAATTTTCGTAAACTTCATCGTTATTTAAATGATGGATTTTATATTCAAATGCATTCATTTTTACATTTTCCTGCCTTTGGATTAAAATTTATAAAATATGACAATTTATGAACATATAACAAAAAAATACCATAAAATGTTTACACAAAAAATACATTTTTAAAATATATCATAACTAATTAATTTGAAGTAGGTTGACAAAAGCAGAAATCCTCTTTTAAAATTCAATGTAGTCGAGTATGAGACGATGAATCTATGCTTACAGACAAACACAAACCTATGCTTTATACTTTTTTATTGACTTATTATCAAGAATTAAATACCATTTTTACTTAATTAACAATTATTTTTATTTATTTTTAATTTACTCTATGGAAACTATAGAAAAACTCACAAAAAAGCTGAGAAATCACGGTATGAAGATCACCCCTCAACGTTTGATGATCTTTAAGGTTTTAGAGAATAACACTTCCCATCCCTCTGCCGAAAATGTTTATAAAAAGGTGAGGGAAATATATCCCAGCGTGTCATTTACCACTATCTACAAAACTTTAGAAACTTTGAGGGAATTGGGAGAGGTGAAGGAGTTTATCATTGACAACAACCGCAAACATTATGATCCTAATACGAATACACATCACCATATAATCTGTTCCTCTTGCAAAAAAATACTCGATGTGTTCGAGGATTTTTCATCTTATATCAAACTACCTGATGTTATCAAAAAAGATTACACTGTTTCAGGATTTCAGATATTTTTTCATGGTATCTGTAAGGAATGCAACTGAACACGTGTTGTAAAAATTCGATTTTTATCCCAAGAAACAAGAGAACGCTTGCGCCATAAAGATAGCCATAACTCTGCATCCGAGTCCGCAGCATCAATCCAGATTCGTCCGCTCTCAGAGTATTATTTTGATGCAGCAACAAGGGCGCTGAATAATAATGCATGACAATGATCCGCTGTCATGCGTTCCGGATGCCATTGAACACCCACGAAAAACGGATAATTCTCAAGTTCTATCGCTTCAACAATACCATCTTCAGCATGAGCTGTAGCTATCAGGCCTTTTCCCAATTTATCCATTGCCTGATGATGAACACTGTTAGTTTTAATATACTCTGTTCCAAGGATCTTATGCAGACGAGAGTTTTTTTCTACCGTAACCGAATGAGTATATTGCTTGTTTTTTAACTCTTTATGAACAATACGGGAAACATTACTCGTCGGAATATCTTGAATAAGGGAGCCACCGAATATAACGTTTGCAAGCTGGGCGCTATAACAAATGGCCAGAATCGGTTTTTTCATTTGAATGGCAATATTTACCAGAAGGTTATCGGAAATATCCTTATCGGGATGCACGCGTCGTGTCTTTTGGTGACATTCTTTTCCATACCGCTGAGGCGGGACATCATTCCCTCCGGTAAGGACCAGGCCATCGATTCTTTCTAAAAGCTTACGCACATCATCGGCGTCTTTAATGATAGGCAATAACAAGGGAATGCCACCCGCGGAAATAATAGCCTCGCTATAATTTCTGTTTACGAAAGAGTATGGTTGTTTACCTTTTTCTTCGTAATCGCAATTAACACCAATTATAGGCTTCATATAAGATAATTCCGCTCTATTTTGTCTGGGTAAAGTTTTTTAACGAACGGATTAAAAATGAGATATGCCTTGTTTGCATGAGATTGTCGATGTTAGATGTGTATCAGGGAATGGGAGAGGTTTTACCTGAAAGACTTTAGTTTCCGGTATTTTCTGGTCTTACTAAAGAATATAGCGGCTTAGGTCTTCATCTTTTGCAATAGCTTGTAATTTATTCTGAACATATGTTGCATTAATAACCACTTCTGCGCCTCCCATATCAGATGCGTCAAAAGAGACGTCTTCCACGAGCTTTTCCATTACCGTGTGCAATCTCCGCGCACCGATATTCTGGGTGCGTTTGTTAACCTGTACGGCAATCTCCGCTATTGTCTCAATGGCATCGCTTTCAAACTGCACCTTAATTCCCTCGGTTTCCAGGAGTGCCTTATATTGTTTGATCAAGGCATTTTTGGGTTCGGTCAGGATGCGTAAAAATTCTTCTTTCCCCAGGTCCTCTAATTCCACACGTATGGGAAACCGCCCCTGCAACTCAGGTATTAAATCCGATGGTTTGGAAACATGGAACGCGCCTGCAGCGATAAAAAGAATCCGATCCGTCTTTACGACACCATACCGGGTATTTACCGTAGTGCCATCCACAATCGGCAACAAGTCCCTTTGTACACCCTGCCGGGAGACGTCTGGTCCGTGAGCAGATTCACGGCCGGCAATCTTATCGATCTCGTCCACAAAGATAATTCCAAATTGTTCTGTTCTCCGAATCGCTTCCTGGATAACTTTTTCCCGGTCAATAAGCTTTTCTGCCTCTTCGTGGGTTAAAATTCTTCTTGCCTCAGCGACAGGAACCTTTCGCACCTGAGCGCGTGGGGGGATCATCTTCTCCAGCATATTTTGGAAGTCCATGCCCATTTCCTCAACCCCTGCGACAAAGCCCTGAAGCACATACGGTTTTTCATGAACGGTGAGTTCTACAATACGGCCTGAAAGTTCTCCGTCATGCAGTTTTTTACGGAATTTTTCACGCGTACTAAGCCGTTGCTCTTCCGCCTCGACATTGGACGGTTCCGTGTTCTTTGACACCGGTGGCAATAATAAATCCAGGAGCCTCTCTTCGCCCATTTTCTCAGCCTTTTCCTGTACTGACTGAATCATTTCGGCCTTGACCATGTTTACGCCGATCTCCGTAATATCACGCACCATAGATTCCACATCGCGGCCATGATAACCCACTTCCGTGTATTTTGATGCCTCTACCTTAAGAAAGGGCGCCTTCACGAGAGCGGCCATGCGCCTTGCAATTTCGGTTTTTCCAACGCCGGTAGGGCCAATCATAATAATATTCTTCGGTAAGACCTCCTCACGCAATTCATCAGAAAGTTGGTGTCTGCGCCAACGGTTGCGGATCGCTATGGATACCGCGCGTTTGGCGTTTTTTTGACCAATAATATACTTGTCGAGCTCTTCTACAATCTTCCGTGGCGTTAATTCATTCACTACTTAACCTCCTCCACCTTGATATTCTTGTTGGTATACACGCAAATATCCGCTGCTATGGCAAGGGCTTCTCCAACGATCTCTTTTGCAGACAATGATGTGTGTTTCAACAATGCCCGTGCTGCTGAAATGGCATATGCGCCGCCGGAGCCAATACCAATAATGCCGTCGTCTGGCTCAATTACATCCCCCCCGCCTGATATCAAAAAAGAATATTGTTTATCTACAACAATCAACAGGGATTCCAATCTCCTGAGTACCTTATCCGTTCGCCATTCCTTGGCAAGTTCATGTGCGCTTCTCAGAACATTTCCCTGGTACTGTTCGAGCTTGGCGTCGAACCTTTCCATAAGGGCAAAAGCATCCGCAGATGAGCCTGCAAAACCCACAATGACCTTATCATGATAAAGCCTTCGAATCTTTTTGGCATCCTGTTTTACTACCGCGGCATTCATAGTAACTTGGCCATCGCCACCAATGGCAACATGCCCATCCCTACGGACCGCCAAGATTGTTGTTGATACAATAATCGGCTTCAAATGCCAATTCTCCTTCAAATAATTGAGTATCATGAACTAAGACATTGGTTTTTACGCTGAGTCCACCTTGAAAACTAATTGAAAGATAGTATCAATTTACCGGTAAGTTATCAAGGCTTTTCTCATTTCTTCTTATTTGACAAACAGCAAATTGAGCGTATAATTGCTTATCCGTATCGCCTGTGAAATCAGTGATTTCCGGCCATTGTATCAATTTATTTAAGGGAGGCATGAGGTATGAAAGCCAAAGATATTATGAACAAGATCGTTACAGCGGCAAAGCAGAGCACTATTGGCAGAGACTTGGCGGTAAAATTATTGTCTGGAATGTATAGTGGATTGCCTGTTGTCGATGACAAAGGAAAGGTCCTTGGGATCGTAAGTGAGTTCGACCTTCTTAAAGCTATCCGTAGCGGAAAGGCTCTGGAGCAGGTAACGGCCGGAGAGATTATGTCAAAAAATCCCATTTGTGTAAACGAGGATACCTCAATTGAGCAGATTATAGACCTTATGACCAAGCATAACATTATCCGCGTTCCCGTTCTGAGAAACGATACACTGGTGGGAGTCATTTCCAGATGCGATATCCTTAATAGCATCGTTGAACCGGAGTTTGTAACCTTCTTTGCTGATTAAGCATGAAACAATTTCTTATTCCTTTTATTGTGATTGCTTGTACTGGTATCACCTCCTGCACATCTTCAAAAAACCGTGTTTATCAGGAACACACGCACCTTGAAAATACCAACCAATCGGTTACGGACATACTCCACAATGATTTTGATGTAGTAAAAAGGGTACTGCATCTTTTGGAAAAAGCTACCTACTGCCTGGAACACGAAAAACCTGTTTCGAAAGAAAGTTTTCAAGACCTGGTAAAAATCATCTCCGGATTTTCTGATAAACACCATCAGGAGAAGGAAGACAAAGTGCTCTTTCCTGCGCTCAAAATAAAGAATGAAGGTGAAAAGAAAGATTTTTTGGGAAGACTCCTTATGGAACATGTCTCAGCACGTGATGAAATAAGAAACCTGACGAGTGCGCTCATCAACTTCGATACGGGAAAAAAGGCAAAAAAGAAGATTGCCAAAATCTCTCGTTCATATATCAGGAGCATGAACAAACACATCGAAGTGGAAGAAAAGCTCCTCTTTCCATGGATAAACAAGGTACTGACTTCCGATGAGCAGGCAATGTTCATAAAAAAATTCAATACCTTGGAAAAAGAAGACCTTGAATCCGGTGTCCATGAGAAATATAGCATAATGATCGAACGGCTTGAGCAACAATTGGGGAATTGTTCAGAATAAAAAAAATACTTAAAGATGCATTTTCCTAACGGACAAGATTAATCATTACTCCTGGTTCGAAAATAAGATCGCAAAAAAACAACATAACTATATATAATATATCCTGTTACAGTAGTAAATACAATTTTTATCGTTTCAGGGTGTTGCTAAGATAACACGACGAAGTCAAGTGGAGCGAAGGGGGGTGTAAAAAACTTCTAAAAAAAGATTTTACACGGTAATACTATTAATGCAGTTTTGTGCAATATAATTCACGACCTTTTTTAAGAGTTGAACAGACTGCATTAAGCAGGATAAGTTCGTCATTTGCTGAAAAAATGCTGGCTTATGCGATATTAAGAGACAATTGTATTAAGTAATTACATCAGAATAGTTTGCGTTTTCCAATACACAGGACTATTATGCGTCGCCATAAAGATAAACCCTGAGTGGTCAGGGGACGCAAAGCAAAGGACTTATAACATACAAGGAAGTATGGGGATATAGCAGAAAAATATCCTGCGGTAATTAAGGAAGTAGTTTAAAAATACCGCCTTACTGCCGAATATATTTTAAATAATATTTTTAGCCGTAAGGTTTTTTATTTTACAGACATTTTTGAGAATGGAGAAAAGGGGATGTTTAAAAACATTTCTATGGTTGCTGTAATATTATCTATCTCCTATGCCTGCCTTTATGCCGGCACAGGAGCTGTCACACCTACCAATGAGGAACTTATGCAAAAGGCGCACAGGATGCAGATG
>Ga0226835_1000199_pt1 | contig 100000 bp, 73 predicted proteins | sample LAC_MetaG_1_FD_163627 | JGI IMG/M metagenome (GOLD analysis project Ga0226835, IMG submission 163627) | Anaerobic ammonium oxidizing microbial communities from anammox membrane bioreactor (MBR) in UC Berkley, California, United States -... | ecosystem: Engineered > Bioreactor > Anaerobic >... | reverse complement strand
GACTTGACTGAGCAGATCAGCGACGTTATCAACTACTACAACACAAAGAGGTATCACTCAGCTCTTGGCTACGTTACGCCCTTGGACGTGCTCCAAGGTCGGGATGATCGGATTAAGCATCAACGACGTGTGAAACTCGATGAGGCGCGAGTTCGACGGAAACATGTAAATTCACAATTATTCAATTGAAACACGCCATGAATTTGCTTCGAACTTTTTCTTGCTTGTCCTATTTTAGCTGAAACAGTACGCTTCTTTGTAGCGTAAAACTTCTTTCGTAGCTGAATTTTCTACCTTTCTGTCGGCTACTAACGATTTGAACAGTTCATCGTTTGTTGTGATGATATTCTCTACTTCCGAACTAGCTTTTGCTTCTTGCAAATAAATTGTATCTAGAAACAAAGTTGGATTTGGTAAGTTCAAAAGCGTTCCGTTCAGTTGAGCTAATGCTCTGCCAGCCGAAATCGTTTTGCGTAGAATGCTTTTTGTTTCTATGTCTGCTGTTGGCGGTAGCAACGGCAGGTCGTTATACGGTATTTCCTTGTTGAATTTGCCCATTTTGTTCAAGTGTGCGTTTTACTCTTGCTCTATAAACAAGGGCAAATATGCAGAATGTTTACTCTCGTAGTGACAGTAAGGGTGCAAATTACTCTTGTTTGTTTTTCGGCTTGTTGTACTGTTTCTGCTGCAATCTGACAAGCTAGAAAAGGGTCGTTGAGAGCATCGCTGATCTGCCCAGGCACGTCATTAAAGTCGATGATGGATCTCTGTCATAGTCCTTCCTGAGTCGGGCGGAACCGGCGCTCCATCATACCAATAGATTGTGGTTAACACTCGGAAGAGCGACGGCGTTCGAAGCCGCTGTCTGCTTTACTTTTACGACGGAGCCCTGCGGTAGCCGTACTCAGATACCGTTGCTTCCACCTTGCCAATAATGATGGGTTAAATTGTATTTGCGACAGGTTGCCAGATACCTCTCCAGCTCCGCTCCCTAAAGTAATCTCAGCTGCTTTCCCCGCATCAATGTTCGCTTTGTTCTTGCCATGGCTCCCGTTGTTAACTGGTACAAATCTGTTCCGTGATTGCTGCCCAGTCTTTTAGGGGGCTAATACAGTACGTGGTCATACTCAGCATCGTCAGAGTGCTAGCTGGAATGTTCTGCTTCAGATTCGTGAGGGGAATTCACCCAAGGAACAACCGGGACTTTCTTCTGCCGATTTCTATCTTTGGATTCAACATGAAAGTATATGTATGGCATCCGGAATATTCGCAGTACTTGACGATGTAACTGTCTTATTAGATGACATTGCCTCGATGAGTAAGGTTGCAGCTGGTAAAACGTCTGCGATCTTAGGTGATGACCTGGCAGTAAACGCAGAAAAAGCATCCGGGTTTTCCTCGTCGAGGGAGATTCCTGTGTTGTGGGCGATTACCAAGGGATCATTCCTAAATAAAGTCATCATTATGCCGCTCGCCCTGGTGCTGAGTGCCTTTCTTCCTTCTGTCATCACCGTTATTCTAATACTGGGTGGCGTGTATTTTGCTTTTGAGGGTGCCGAGAAAATCTTTCACTTCTTTGCTGATAAGAAGCATGAAGAAAAGCTGGAAGGTGCAACAGAAATGAGTGAAGCGGACCTGCGCGCACATGAGAAGAGCAGAGTCCGAGCAGCCATAATCACAGATTTTATCCTGTCCGTAGAAATCATTGTTATTGCGCTGGCTACAGTGGTTCATGAGCGCCTGGAGGTTCAGATCGGTGTTGTTTCCGTTATTTCATTCCTGGCAACAGTCGGTGTGTACGGGGTGGTTGCCCTCATTGTTCGGATGGATGAAATGGGCTATTATCTGATCAAGAAAGGTAACGGGAACAGTGGCTTCATGCCTACAGTTGGAATGATGCTGGTAAAGTCTCTCCCATACGTTATACGTGCGCTCGCAGTTATTGGAACACTTGCCCTGATTCTTGTTGCCGGCGGGATTTTTGTCCATAATATTAGTGTGTTTCACAATTTCTTACCGCAATTGCCTGGGATTGTCCGTGAGTTTATTCTTGGTTTAATTGTTGGTACAATGGCGGTTCTTGTGTTTCAGGGGGCTGTGTTTCTTTACAGGAAATCCCGGCCGACATCACGGGCTCTTGAGTAGGAAGGTTCCAACGCCCTACTGTTGATACGATCGGTTATCCTGTATGGATTGGTACAAATGACTGTAGGTGTTGGGACCCCTGTCATCTGAACGCTGGGGAGTATCGTTCGGATTTCAGTGTGCTGGTGAGAGTTGTTCTAATGTAATACCAACTGAATTGGACATGGTGAGCTGACGCGACCTGGCCTTGGTGTGTATGCGACCCCCACCCGGCACTCCGGTGAAAGTACAGTCTAATGAGAGATTGTACTCATCTTGGTTTTACAGGAATCCAGATTTCTTCTTCCGATGTAGGGTCGTTGTTTTTGTATTTACTTCCCAGTACCTCAAAGTGAGGACGGTGGTCCAGTATGTAGTTAGAGTCAGGTAACCAGGTGTGCAGAATGTAGTGAAAAACTGATGTATCAGAACTTAAGCCTATGTAGTTGAAAACAGCGTATAGCCCACTCGACAAGATAAAAGTCTCCATGTTATCGGGAACATTGTCAAAGTCTGATACTTCTACTGCCGCCCATCGCTCAAATTCGGTTGCAGATGTACGGTCATTAAAATGCGTAGGCTTATACACAGCCAATGATAGTAGGTCGCTGGTGAGGTTGTTTGTGAGTTCTTTTCGCCTTGGCATAAAGCTCTGCCAAAGCTCACCTATTCGATAGTGATCATACGTCATTGTTAGTCGAATTCCAACTAACTTTTTTTCGGTGGTCGTAACAATCCGTGGAATCATTGTTCAATGTCAATGTTGTATTTATCAAGGAGTCCCGATACTCCGTTGACTGAAAATTTTGCTTTTGAAATTCGATTAAGATCAGGGTCAATAGAATAATGGGACGACGTCCTAAAGTCAGCTTTCTCAAGTATCGTACGGTTAAATATGGCATGAGCCAGATTGCAGCGATCAAACACAACGCCGGTCAGGTCAGCTTCTGCAAAATCTGTATCCTGTAACTGTGAATTTTTAAACAAGGTCCTTGCAATTTTGGTTTTGTAAAACGAAGAGTGATTAAGCTGACATCCATCAAACGAAAATGAAAGACCAAACTCATTGCACGAGTCAAACCGAAGCCCGAACATTTTACAGTTGTTGAATATCACGTCGCGGAGTGTTGTTTTGTAGAGCTTGGCCATACTAAGATTACAATGGCTGAATGTACAGTCAATAAACGTATAGTCCGAAAGGTCGCTGTCGGCATAGTTACATCCAATGAATGTACAATTTTCATATCGACCTTTTGTGGGCTGACTGTCCTTGGTAAAGGTTGTATCCTGTATAGTGTTTACTTGCATGTGCCGTGTGGACCGACGATTGTTCAATGAGTTCTTCCGTTACAAACATGTACTAATCTACGATCTGCACTTATCATTGAACGGCTGAGGTATTGCGTTTCACCACATTGCCGTATCAGCTCTGCCGTTGTCATGAGCCGCCAACTATACCATGTTTCCAGTCGCCGGACCAACATGCCGTGTGCACCTGGAGTAGCAGACAGTGGGTGCTTGCGGGACAGACTCTTGGTTACGTTCAGCCCAATGTCTTCGCTGTATGTAGCGGGACACGGTGGATGGCCATTCTCGATAGTACAAAGCACACAAAACGATACCATTTTATGTATTTTTCATAACAGCCATCATGATACTTGATTCTGAAAGATGAGAATATGACGGTACACCCCAACACAGACCTTTACCCTTGGCATGGACTTCGCCTTTTTGCGTACACAGTTGATTTAAATATCGTTTCATACCGGAACATTCCACGGATTTTCCCGTCCTGCGTGCTGATGCTCCTTGTAGCATTAACATTGTCTGCTATGGGTCAGCCTGGCTCCTCAACTGCGTCCTACACAAAATTCACGGGCGTTATAGGTACCGACACCGTTGTTGTTGATTTAATTTGGAAAGGGGCTCAGATTTCTGGATTCTACTATTATAAACAAACTGGCATCCTGCAGAAGCTGAGCGGGTGGCATGACAGTACCAACCACTTCACAATCAATGAATATGATGAGGGGGGTCTGCAGACAGCTACACTTACAGGTAACAAGATGACCGCGTCTGCAATATCAGGTACCTGGACCAACACCATCACTCATGTCACAGCCCCCTTTTCGCTCACAGAGACACCATCTGGTACTGCACACATCACATTCCATGAACAGGCAGCAAGTAACTGCAAGAGCAATACCTCCAAGGCAGACACCTCTAAATGTACCACTGTAGAAGTTGACTACCTTACTGTTTCGACTCCCGTAACGTCTGCCAGCAATCAGATTAATGAAGCACTTATCCAACTGGTCAGCGGAGCCGAGTACAGTTCTGTTGATGCCATGCTTGCTGATGCATTAAAAACTCCAGACGACGAATCATTTCACAGCACTGTCAGCTGCATACTCCTCACAAATGATAACAATATTCTTTCAGTACAGAATACCGTAACGATCTTAGTGTACGGTGTTGCTGAACCGGTGATGTACACTATACTCCGCAATTTCAATCTGCAAACCGGCAAACCGATTACCCTGCAAGACCTATTCCTTCCAAACTATGAATACTCACTGAACAGAATTGGTGAAAGGCACTTCACCAGGAAAAACGGTGCTACAGGATGGAACTTTCAGCCGGGACACTTTGAACTCACAACGAATTTTGCTGTTTTGCCTGGTGGACTTCTATTTCAGTTTAATCCATACCAGCTTGTGCCCTACTCCATGGGGATGCCTACTGTCTTCATTCCTTACCATGAAATCAGGGATCTTCTTAAGCCAGGCGTATTGCCTATAGCATGGCAACGAACCAGGTCCAAATAAGATCATCCTGATCCCCCCTTCCTGGCAATCTTACTCGACCAGCATCCACAGCCGAACCGGTGCCTTGTATATCCGTGCTGAGTCTCTACCGTAGCAGCGTGCGTGTGGAAAATTGAAGTCACCGTTTCGGCTCTTCTCGTTGCTCCTCCATATCTTCAGGGCTCGGTACTGCATCATACTCTTTTTTATGTATCCTTTTACTGGTTCGCTTTTTAACAGTTGAAATAAATTCTATAAAGTTCGAATTCATCGTTGCCGGCTTATTCATCGTCTCCTGGTCCAAATTTTCGCGCTCGCGTGAATGAAAGTGAACTTCTGATGAGTACGGATCAGTAGTGTTCAGCAGGATAATACCGATACCGAATGCAGAAGATAGTGCGTAACAGTTCGCTACGATAATCTTCACCATCCGAATTCTCAGCAGCCACAAAATAACCTTTATGAGCCCAGGATGAATTTGAAACAGCCTGGAAGAAACTTTCCAGAAGACTTCCAAAAGTGAGCTTGCGTTTTAATTCAAACGATACAAGTTGAATGTTCAGCTTGCCAATTGCAGTACTCAATTCATATACTTCCGTCTTCCACTCGTCAAGCGAGAAATAGCACCCCACGATATCCAGGTGTACCCACTATCCAACGTTCTTCTTACTGGAATGTAGATGATAAATGGTCTTGGTATCACAACGCTGATAATAATAAGCATAGTACGTTAGGTATCGGTACAGATCTTTCTCAATGAATTTTGATTTCCTTTTCAACTGGAACGAAGCCATTACCGAGTGCTACTCAATAGGCGGGCAGAATCAAGTGGGAATATTGCTTTTCAGAATCAGCAGGTGATCGTCGCTAAAAACAGACAGCCATGATGCTTCAGCACATTTGTTATTCCGCGCTCTTTCTCATGATCGTCGCGTGGCCCAGCCCCCTACCCCCTTTCTCACCCCTCATCCAAGTACCTTTTATATGCAACTGTGACAAAGATGCCGGATATCAGCGCTGCTGTGAGTGAGTACGCTACTACGCCTGCTCCAAGCTTAAGATAAATGCTCTCATCGGGATACAATGCGTAGGCAAACGCGGTGAGTGATGCTGTTCCAAGGAAGAATCCGATTATGTAGAACGTGACTTTACGACGACGGGTTATTTTGTACAGTATGAATTCTTCGGGCGTAAATGTGTCCTTGGGTGGAATTACCCTCTCTCCTCGAATACGTTGGATTTTCTGATATGCTATAAGCTGCGCGCAAAGTATCTTATTGATTCTTGACCTATAATGGAATCGGTATGCTACCAGCAGCATTATAACCTGTATTATGATTTTATACACGATTTCCCCCGTTGAGTCTTTCTCTGTAGATATGATTGCCGGCCTACATTCCACGCGTCGAATGTACGCCTGTGCGAACATACACGAAAGACAACGTTACATTGATGATGAAGGGGGCCTAGGTTTCGCAGCCTAAGTTAGTGGCAGCCCCGATCCAGTAGTTCTGAAACGCATACTCTCCTCACTAGCTTCCCAGGGTTAGGAGTCATTATCTCAGCGGCGCCCAGGTTTCATGCTTGTTGCACCCGGCTGTTGCCTGACGCTGCTGGTTCTTCCATGGACCATTGGGCGAAAGACACTTGCCGCGGTCGGATGCGTTGAAGTAAACGGTTTTAACCTTGACATTACGCGGTCCCGCCCAGTGGGTGCATGTTGCGCAAATGTGCTGTCCTTTTGTTGCTTGGTTCATGGTGCGCTCCTCGTTCCTATTCTCCAAAACTACAGTTCTGTACTTGTGGGTGTGAGGGTGATTAAAGTGGTATTATTTCTCAGAAGCAGGTGCAGTATCGATATTCTGTCGATTTTGTAACCTGACTCTTTGCCTACACAACCATACTCCGAAGTACTGAGCTACATCACGTTGAAGCAACGGAACCGCAGAGTGCGCACGCATCATCCGACACATCGTACGATACGGATCCACCGGGCACTGAGCTGGCATAAGAGGGCTGAGATGGCTGACGATGATGACGGCAGGTTTATCTTACTGTGGATCGCATTCATGCTGCATACGCTAAGGTGTTCGAGGATAATGAGAAATGCTCCGACCATAAAACGTTTTTGTCGTTCCTTGATAGGCATTGCTCGATAGATTCATACAAACTCATTGATAATCTAGTATGGAATGAGTTCTCAACTAGGATCTGAGCCCTGCTGAACATAAAAAATGTTTTGACGCATTTTGGGGAACTTCACCGTGGCAAGATTGACGAAGAGAATATGAATATTCTCTTAATCCGGGAAAGTGAGTGGTCTTTTTCAGAGTTGTTAAACGGATATACTCCTAATCTTCTGACGATGATATTTGGCCGTCTGTACATTCTTCGCAATCAGCTTGTCCATGGCGGAGCTACGTGGAATGGCAAGGTGAAAGAGGTTGTTGATCAACGTCAGGTTTTGCTAGTTCAAGAATACTCAACTCATCCGGAGGGATTTATTAACGACATGCCGTAGCATCAACATGCGCCGGATTCAGTTTGGATCAACAAGTCGATTGAAAATTCACATAGTATCGTAATCTCATGATCAAGAGTGCCCGTTTTTTAATGGCAGGTTTAACCGCTGGTCCACATACGCAGTCTATCCACTGGTTACAGTTAAGCCAAGCTGGAGCGATTCTTCCCCCGATGACTTAGCCCGTGCAGATTCTTACTTTGAAGTAGCAGGCCTGGGCACATCAAAGGCAAGGATACTTAACTTTCCGGCGTTACTATACGTACCTCGAAGCATTCCATCGCTTAGTTGGAAAGGAGAAAAATTAATCGGGTATTGAATAGTAGCGTATTGGGTGCGAGTTCGCTTATCGATATACACAACAAGTGACTGAAAGTCTTCTTTGCTATATGGTTGAGATGCTCCCACAAGTTGACTTGCTCGGAATACTAGTGAAACAGCAACAATGCCATGTGATTCATCAACCGCAATGGTGTTAAGTAAAAGCTTGTACCCTAACGATTCATTCGCACTTTGTTCATTTGCCAAGTCGGTTAATCGCTGCGAGGCAACATTCAACTGTGCCAGCACCGTGTCTGGTATGGTAATAGTGAATGAGGATGTGTCCTTAGACACTGCATCAAGGATATTCACTCTATTGCTAAAGTTCTGTGCAACATACAAGGTCGGCCAGCAACAAGAAACAGATGTCCAGCTAAAATCACATAGTGTAGGGGCGTAATATTTTTCGTCACGTATGCCTACCTCGCTCCATTTGCCTTTCGAGGATACAAACAGAAGACTCCTATCTTCGACATAGGGTGTCTTGCCATCGTCAATACGTTTGGGAATTATAAGTACATCATTAGAATCGTCATATTCGTTTCGTCTGTAAATACGATTCCATTCGCTAGGTAATGTTCGTTCGTAAAATGATGTGTCGGACGGATTCAGAACTACTACATGAGGTTTTGCCGTTGCCATATCAGTGTCCCACAGTAGTATTTCATTGCTGGCGTTACGCAGTCCGAACACAATCGGGGTCGAGCTTACAAATGGCAAGTTGTAGTCCTCGAGGTTTGGAAGCTTACGCACCATGCCATTATTCAGGATTTGATACATTAACTTCGACTCGTGACTTAATAGAACTGTAGATTGATCTTTCGGATTATACCGTATGGATGTTGCCAACGATGTTCGACTCGAGATACTATCAGGTAGATGTATTTCCGTTGTCGGCAAAGATGTTTGCACACCTGTAAGTCCGAATTGATATGCCACATAGGGTTGCAAATCAACAGTTTTCAAGTTGTTTAGGTAGGACTCCAGGTCGAACGTACTTTTACCTGGTGCATCGCTAAAAAGTAACTTCCCATATTTGTCAAGGATCAACAGGGCGGGAACCTCACGAACATCGAACACTTTGTCATATACATAGAACTCATCAATGACATACTCTTTGACATTTGGGAAATCACTAGCAAGCCGATTTCTTGCTCGGTTCTCGCTGGCTCCAAGAACGAATACAATAAAGGGTACGTTTGATTGTTCAGCCGCTCGTGCAAGCACCTGTATCGACTTACTGGCGATGAAACAGACAGATTCGTCCACTAACGCATACACAGCCCCACGTCCAACATCTTTGCTGCGAAGTGGATAAAACTTGCCAAGCTCCTGCGACACGGAAGACTGGCACAGTGTGACCACCATTAATCCAACGATCATTTTAAATGTCATACTACTGGGCGATCTATATGCATGGATCAATCAAATAATGCACGACGTTTTGCTGTCACAACGCTGGTGTTATTGCGGAATTTGAATTGTGATAGTGTTCTCTGCACTCACTATAACACCATCAAGACACAATTCAACGCCTTCGTATTCCGGATGCTCAGGCCATGAAACAATTCGCAAACTATACTCATTAACTCCAAAAATAAAACCAGATAGGTTAACGGTAGCAACCCGTGTCACAACTTAAAAAAAACCATATTTATTTTTTGTCATTATTGCTAACGTAAACGTTTCCGACCTTGAAGCGCAGTTTAGGGAACTTCACCGTGGCAAGATTGACGAAGAGAATATGAATGCTCTCTTAAACCGGGAAAGTGAGCGGTCTTTTTGAGAGTTGTTAAACGGAAATACTCCTAATCTTCTGTCGATGATATTTAGTCGCCTATACATTCTTCGCAATCAGCTTGTACATGGCGGGGCTACGTGGAATGGTAAGGAGAACAGAACTCAGATCAGGGATTGCTCACGCTTTCTTGGCAAGCTGGTGCCGTAATCATATCGCTAATGATGGACAACCCGGATGTTGACTGGGGCGACATTGTCTATCCGGTGGTCGAAAAAACGTCCTAAGACTATTAGTCACCAAAATAGGTTCCTATCAAGGCCAGTAGCGCCAAAATGATCAGCCATATTAAGCATCCTTTTGAACAGCCGCCTGAACAGCCACTACGGATGCCCGGCGGATGCGGAATATCACGTGATGTTTGATGCGACTCCTGATCGTACCACTCCGAGTGCACCGATCTGTTCCACATTACTGTACTGCCTGCTCCGACCTCCTCACGAAACCGTGCAACACGTTTCATTGCCAGGTACGCTTCGTCATAGCCCCTTCTCCTTGCATCGTTAAGCAGGATTGACGATGCCTTGCGCCGGAGTTCCGGATCTGCGCGTACAAGTGCGGAAGCAATCTCTTCCCTGCTTGCATTTGGCGATACTCCTAATCGTTTGTAGAAGTCAACCATATTCCTCCAGCAGACGCTCGTAAGCTTCTTTAAGTTCGATAAATTCTTCGTGGCGTGCCTGCCGAGCCGCCGGATGGTCGTCAGGAAATCTGTCAGGATGTTTAAGCATTGCCTCGCGACGGTAGGCTGACTTAATCTCGTCCAGTGTGCAGCCGCGCTTCAGTCCCAGGAGCTTCAAGTCGGCATCTTCAGCACTGGTATAGGTGGTGGATTTACGCTGGCGCGACTTCCCTGCCTCCCGATGCTCATACGTTTCCGGGTCGCTGAAGTCTTCAATTTCAGGAAAATCCTGATCGAGTGTTTTGCGATACAGTATCCTGAATCCCAGATAATTAAATCCGAGCGCTTCTGCAAGTGCGACCAAAAGTATCTGTTCGGCATACACAAGACGTTCGTCGTACTTAGCCGCCAGGATGCACATCGTGAGGATCTTCTCCTTGTCGTCCCTGCCCAGATTTGCCCTCGCAACAAGCACTACCGCCGCAAGTATATCTTCAGCCGGATACTCCAACAACGGTCTGATGGCATTGAAACTAACATTCCACGACTCACACAATCGCTCCAGAAACTGCCGCTCTCGCTCAACAACATTGTCATCGAACTTACTAACGGCACCAACTGCAAGCACGCACAGATATTGCCGCTGCAATCCCGGGTAACGATTGATAACGTTAAGCAGTTCTTGTTCTGTCATACAACTGAGATTTTGAAAGGGGCTTTGCAATACACAACTTGTTCAACCTTATCGTTGGCGTTGTCTTGGCGGACTTGCATTAATAATAGCAATTGGTTCAGGTGACTCCCTTGTTGTACTCTTCAACACGTTTCTTTTGTTTTGACGTGGCTTGGCAGAATTTCCTGCCCCCTGATATGCCGCCTGCCACCTGGGAAGCTGCGGTGAATTACAGTCTGAGATTTTTGTGTCACCAAGACGTATTTCGTAACCAACCACATACTCATCAGAAGAAAGAATTGGCGTTGCAACGATCTGCTCAAGCATGCCATCCTTGATATGCACTCGCGGTATGCTGTAGGGGTTATACCAATTAACAATCTGACATTTGTCTTTCAGCACGATGTATGGTGTGCAGGCATCTTCAAGTGTGATCATAAAGTCAGGGGTGCTGTACGAGCCTGTTGACACTGTTTCAAGCTTTGTCACCTTTAAAGACTTTGCTCCTAAATCAATAACGTTAGGCACTTCAAGCACGAAAGCCTTGTCCGCCCAAGCATAACCGGTATCCCTGTCACTGCGAAGAGCAACCCGATCAAGATTTTGCTTGGCGCGACCGGGTGGTTGAATAAATGTGCCACTACTGTCAAGCGTGGTTACAACTTCACCACGCACGTACAGCGATGGACCTTGAATACACGGTGTGCATCCATAAAACAGGCATAGCGCTACGAAAGCCACTGCAATTCTTACCATGACCCTACCTCAATGACCTTGGCCGGAAATCCTTCATCAGTGAATGACAAGCTGATACTTGAATCCAGCCACGACTGTTTGTGCGGATAAATATACAGTGGCTGTTCAAACAAGCTGTGCTCGTGCAGCTTTTTCCACGTTGCCCTAAACCCTATCGGTGTATGCACCCAACGCTCGGCACTGTAATCCGAAATAAACTGATTATCAAAGTCAGCACCAGCCGACCCTAAGGATGCCAACAACACATTATCGTTGTTCTTAAGTGCGATCTTCATTTCCGAAAACACAGTTGTGTACAGGTCACTGGCACGACGTGGTGTTGACAAACCGGAAATTCCCACAAGAAACTCCTGCAACTCAACCCTCGACAATTCACCGAGAGAATCCGCCCGAACTTCCCCTTTGTAAAGCCCCTTTTCAGTAACTGCCCTTATGGTAACTGGCCCTGTGGCAAAGTGCTTACGAGTTACGATATAATTGTACAACGAATCAATCGCAGCCGGAGGCGGCGTCTGCTGCACGAGAACATACACTACGTTCTGTGGCTTGTGAACAGGTACCGGAAGCGCGGGATCTCTGAAAACAAAGTACAGTACAAGCGCAACCACAGGAAGAGCTGATAACAAATACCGCCATTTGAAGGAGCCTCTGGCAGGTGCTGCAGGCGTTAGAACCTCGGATGGTATTTGGATGATTATGGGTGTAGGCTCAACAGGTTCAGGTGGAGGTGGAGAAGGAATTTGGATGATTATGGGTGTAGGCTCAACAGGTTCAGGTGGAGGTGGAGGTTGCGGTTGTTCTGGTTTATAATCCTTTTTTAACAGCTCTTCAATATTTTCATAATAGTCAACCACCTCAGCTTTTGTTTCTTCTCTAAAAACAACATGCTGCGTTTCTACTACTTTCTTTAGCTCCTTAAACAGACCACGAAGTTTATGCAAATCTCCAGTATAATCCAGTATTTCAGTCTGGTCTTTAGCTGATGAGTGGGCAAATGCATTCCGTACGTTTCGAGCATTTGCTATCAGTGTTTTGTACTGGTTGAAGGTTTTGGAACGCGTTTGTTCATCCTTAAGTACGCCAATAAAATTATTTCTCCAGTCGGTTTGTTTCACATTTGATGGGTTATCCTTATAATTCGTGATGCAATTATCAAAGATGTGCAGCAATGTACTTAGATCCAGGTTTTCAATACTTTCACTGTTAGGGTGATTTTCCTGCCTCTCATATTTCTGTTTGTTTCCTATTATTTCCTGAAGAGCAAGATCATATTCATCTTTTAATACATACTTCATCGCATCTTCAAGGAAGTGCGCCAGTGGAAAACCGGCCTTCTCTGCCATATCGTAACGATCAAGTTTTGCCTGGTTTTTTTCATCTCTCATAGGTCATGTCCGCATATGTTCACTGTGCAAAGTTAACAGTGCGTGTGCATCAAACAGGTGTCAGCCTTGTGGCTTGCTGACGCCCTCTGCCGCCCAATTCCCATCTAAAATTTCCACTTGATTTCCATTCCGTTACCGCATGAATGCCGACATCGTAAGCGGTGTTTTTAACGGGAATTTTGAATCAATTCAAGTGCAATTCAATTTATCCACCTTTTTTAGGAGATTATTATGAAATCATTCATCCACTTTCAAGTTGTGCTGCTCTTCGGCCTGCTTGGTTCGCTGTCCGCTCTGGGCCAGTTCCCGGTAACACTGACCGTTGACTCCCGCTCGGGCGACGTTGTTCTTTCACCGCCTACTCAACGCAACGCACGGTACCGCATAACAGTAGAAGGCACGTATTCGCAATGGCCCGGCTTCCCCGATTGTCATGGTGTTGATGCCGTCTGGGTGTACGATGTTCCCGTACAGGAGGTCGACGCCTTACGCTGGCCACCCAGAACTATTAATGGTAAGCCGTTTACGGAGATTCCGCATTGGGTTGGCGATACAACCACCTACTCCTTCCCTCCTGCTGCACTCGGCCAAAGCCCCCTATTCGAAATTAGTTTTCGGAAGAATCTTGGTTTCCGGATTAACGGCGAGCCACTTCAGGCGACGCCACTTGACACTCTAGCTCACAGGTATCAGCATGAACGCGCTGGAACCGGTGCACCGTTCACATTCCAGATTCTCGACTCAACATACAGCATCGCTGAAAACAGGGTCATACCAAGGTATGATGATAACTGTGGTGTGTTAACGGTTACAATCGAAGAGATCAAGGATGTAGATGTTAATATCTGTGATGTTCAGCCGGTTGTTGTCAACGGGCAGACGATTGGAATCCGGGTAGATGCCGGAATCTTTGAGTCGGACAGTACCAGGGTAGATGGCAGACGCAACGTGCTGGTTTCTCAGGACCAAATTGGCATCGTTGACAATGGCAGATTCATCTGTCCGGACTCGCTAATCTGCGATCCCCAGCGTACTACTCCCCTGTCAATTGGTCTTGTTGTAGACGTATCCGGAAGCATGATTGAAGACGTTGAGTATAACGGTAAAACCACAACCCGCATTGACGCATTGAAGGAAACGTTGCACACGTTTATGAAGTCACTTCAGCCGGGCGACAGTTTGTTCCTGATCACATTTTCGACCACAGTTGTGTTAACCCACGACTGGACAACAGATACAGCAGCAATCGGACGTGCAATTAACAGCATGAGGCCCGATGAATACACCGCCCTGCACCAGGCAATTATCGACGGGTTGCAAAAGCTCTCTGTATCGCCTGGTAGCAGTAAGGTACTTATTACGTTTACTGATGGATTAAACAATGGAAATCCGCTTGAAACACAACCGGTAATTGATGCTATTCAGTCGGCAAACATTCCTTTGTATCTCGTGGCTTTGGGATTTCAGAAGACACCTGATGACTCAATTGGCTTACAAATCATCCGTGACTTTGTTAAAGCTGCACCGAGAGGCAAACTCTACGAAGTTCAAACCGGTAATGAACTCGATGCAGTATATACCGAAATGGCGTCTCAGTTTGAAACTGAAGACTGCTGCAAGCTGTACTTCAGACTATTGCCGTGCGATAGGGGGCAGACAAAACGGGTGATTCGGCTCGTTTACCCTGATGGCGACATGGTGCTCAGTAAGACAATCACAATTGATTGTGACTTCAAGGTTTCATCCGTGGCAGCAGATACTCACCGGGAGTCCCTTACCGGATACATTCCTGCCCGCCCCACTCCAAGCTTTAATACCGCAGAAGTTGATGTGGTTGTAGTGACGCCTGGTGAAATCACTGCACAGGTGTTCGACAATAACGGCAAACTCGTCGCTGAAAAACAGGCGGGTTTTGCCGACATCGGAAAGACAACCGTAAGCTTTGATACCACTGCATGGAACACAGGCTTATATCACTGCCGTGCCTGGAACGGACGTTCCTACACGTTCACACGAATTATTGTTCAACACTAATTGAGAAAGGTGATATAAAATGAAGACGATTATTCTTACCTGCGCTACAATGATAACTGTTCTGGCATCCTCAAAACTGTTTGGTCAGTGTGAAATGCCAACCCACACGTTCAACATTCAGGCGCCGGCTCTTGCAGAAAGCAATCAGTCAGTCACCATAACTGCCATCCCTGAGTCCGACTGGCCCAATGCAGCGCTACAGCGGTTTCACGTGTACCTTAATGGCATTGAGGCAACAGTTCTCTCGAAAACAAACCATGGGCTTACCGTACTGCTACCAAAAGTCATGACCGGTATCCCTGCAACTCTGGCAGTATGTGTAACCGACGGACCGTACGCTGAAACAACACTTAAACTTATTGATCATCAGGACACATTGGACAAAGACGTTAACAAGGCAGATCCGGATCCGAGTACCCAGAACGGTCCACGGCAGGACCTCCACAAGGCCGACCGAAAACCGTATTCGTACACGCCAAAGAAGCATCCCAATGGCGGTACCGGTGGTACACTGGTATGTGAAGAACGGCACGTAATCGATGGCTTGTTTACAACGCTTCAGAACAACGAACGCGAATGGAGTGGTATCTCGCCGCTAATCGGACGCTTCTCACACATGTACCTCGACTATTGTCCACAAACCCAAACCATGTACCTGATGAACGACTGGCTGATCGGTACAGGGACCTACCAGCAGAACTGCTACAACCTCTTCGGTTTCACAACTGGTAATGGGCGGGAAGCCTGGCTGATAAAGGTCACTCACGACACAGCACGTCCGGTTATCGTGATGCTAAATGGTAATGATGTAACCGACGATACCACGATCGTGCGTGGCGGAGCCTTCGGTTTTGGTACATCGCCTTCCGATACCACGCCACACACCATGTATGAGTTTGGCGTCCGGGCAAGCGTAGGACTATTCTTCCTGCCGGTAAATTCCGACCCCGTCGAGACAGCCCCCTCAACAACCGTTGGTCTGGAGTGTGACAAGGATGGTATCGATGGTTATGGTCTGATACGCGAGCCACACATACGCCTCGCTTACTTTTCTAACGATGGAGTTACAACCCGTCAGTCAGAGCGCTACATCCCAAATAGTGGCGTGGTAGGACTCGAAACCGAGCCTAACACTCTCACCGGTGAACTTTCGGGCAACACCGCCACGTACCGCCTGGGCAGCATGGAACAGCATGTAAGCACCTGCACAGGTGTAGGCACCGTTGACGGCGCGTTTACCGAAGGCGAATGGGATGGCATCCTGCCTGCCAACGGAAAGTATTCCGACCTGTACGCACAATACTGCAGCGGTAAGCTGCACATCGTAAACGACTGGGTGTACTGCAACGAAGAAGCCGACAACGCAACCTGCTACAACCTGTTTGAACTGTTCACCGGCAACGGTGCCGAGCACTGGGGAATCTGGGTCTGGCACGATTACACGCGCAGGCCAACGGTGTACCGAAACGGCATCGACGTCAGCAACGACACCTCCATCGTCACAAACGGCGTCACCGGATGGGGCAGCTCCTTGCGTGAACCCAAGCCCCATGCCATATACGAATTTATTATCAACACGATGGAAGGGGGCTTTGCAATGAACTATGCCGACCCGGGACCCAGTAGTTACTGTAGCCTTGAGCCATCAAGCACTCAGCAGAGCAACAAGAAACGTAGCACCAGCACCGCTATCTATCCAAATCCTGCACAACCAGCCGGAAACGTAACCATCCGCAACCTTGAAGCTGGCGACATCGTAATCGTGTATGACTTAGCAGGGCGCCGGGCAATGCAGCAGTTTGAAGCCGCTTCGGACATCGCAACACTTGCTATTCCGCAAACCATGGCTGCCGGACGGTACAGCGTCCGCATCATACGGAAAAGCAGCGTTATTGAACTCCCACTATTGATCGAACGATAATTAACATTTGTAAGACAAATCTGTAACAAAAAGTTAAGGAGGTTATTATGAGCAACCACAATACTGACTCTAACTCTGAGCAACCCATCAGAATAGGCAAGGAATATAATTCCAAATTCAGAACCATAAACAGTTTTGATACAGGCTGGGCAATGGGAAAGTACTCGTACCACAATCCCGAAGATGACAAGTATTTGCGTTCAGTTATTGGAGAGCTAATCTATCAGATGAAGTACTGCTTCAATAGTAGTGCGCTTCTCACTCTTGCAGAATTGATGGTTAATCAAATCAACAGCAGACTCAAAGAACTGGACAAGGACAAATCATTCTTCGATGCAGTAATCCCGGTACCGCCATCAAAGCTGGATCGTCCCTATCAGCCGGCACTGGAACTCGCTCGGCTGATTGCAGTTGGAATTCAGGTTCCATACGACGATACCATACTTCGAAAAACATCGAAAACCAGTGTCGTAAAGGAGTTACCCACGTACGATGTTCGAACCAAGGCATTGGAGAACGCCTTCTCAGTTACCGACCGGCGATATGAAGGAAAAACCGTTTTGGTTGTTGATGACGTGGTAGAAACCGGTGCGACGCTTGACTCTGTTGCCAAGGTGCTAAAAGAGAAAGGCGGTATCAGTCGCGTGTACGTAATTTGCGGCGCAAAGGTGGGAGCGTATTCATGACTATCCAATCATCAAGAGAGCGTCAGTTCTTTTACTACACCATGCTACTGGCAACAGGTATCGGTCCGGTGAAGATTCGGGAAATTGTCACTGCGATTACCGCGAAGAGTTCTTCTGATGAGCAGGTTGGCGCCGACTTTATCAACTGTATTCAGCGAAATGGGAAACTGTCACAAACAGATTTTCCTGTGGTGTACCAGAATCCGATTCAACAAGTGCTCACACAGGAAACGCTTCACAGGTTTCACAAACTTCACGACCTGAACAGATGGATTATTTGTCCCGATGACACCTCGCTTCCCCAGCATTACTGGGAAATCAGCACTCGTGAAAAGCTCCAGCAAATGTTTATCGCAACCGGAGAGGCCCCGCCTGAAGATCTTGACTGGACAGCTGTCATCGGTCCGCGGAACACCCCCGAAGCCGGGTTAGAATCAGCCAGGGCAGCAGCTCTCAACAACGTCCGCACCAACACCGTAACTGTTAGCGGTGGCGCCAGGGGTGTTGACAATACAGCAACCATGGCAGCACAGAACGAAGGAGGGTGGACAGTAGTTATCCCGGTAGTAAATGCCAATACTATCCAGGCAGCCAGGAAGCAACTCATCGTGTTTCCCTACCCGCCAGGTCAAGGCTTCCGTGGAGGCCTTGCAATGGCACGAAATAAAATTATCGTAGCACTCTCTAATAAGATTATCGTTGCCTATCCACCGGTGACGACCGAAGGAAAACAGAGCGGAACTCAGGACGCAATTGATTATGCAACGAAGTTAGGGTTTACAAATGTAGCTTCAGGGACATATCCTGACACGTCAATTACTCTTACAAAGCCCCCTTTCCTGGCTCAGGGACAACTCTTTTAGTTTACGATTTCTACAACTCAAAGACGGCTGTGCATCTAATTCAGCCGTGTAAGTATCTATTTTCAGATCAAATGAGGAGGACTAATTATGCACCCTAAAAATGACAAAAAGGAAGAAGAGGAAAAAATATCTTTTAGCGACATAATCGATATTCTGCAGGTTCTTTTGCAGGATTTAAAACAAGAATTGTGGGAGCCACTCGGTTTGGGAGGCAAACTCTTCTTTACTGGAGCATTCGCAGTTTTTTTGATAGGCTCATATATTAAACACGAGATTGAACATTACCAAGAAATCGCAAATTTGCGTGAGCAGATTCAGCAGTTGGAGGAGGCAGCCCGATACAATGAGCCAGACGTATCTGAGTACGGTTACACCGTTGATGAACTGCAGGAGCAGGTGAATACCTTTGAAGCGGACAACGATAGTAAAAGCAACGAAATCAGTGATTTGGAGTCACAGATCCGAGATATGGAATTCGAGATTAATGACCTGCAAAACCAGCTGGATGACTGCGAAAATTCAAGGTAAAGATACAATACCCTTCGTGCAACGGACGAAGGCAGAGAAACACCCGTACTATCCCCTGGCTCACACTCTGATCTGCTTTCAGTGATCGGCTATACAAACTGCTGTACGTACCCATCGTGCTGGCAATAGGCTCATCAAGCATCTTACGCCAGCAAGGGCTGTATGTACTGTGTGACGTACACAGCAGGGACTGGTTCAGTGTGTATCAACGAAAACATACCGTGGTAGATGCGAAACAATCTCAAGAGTCAATGCAGTCAGGGGCGAATCATTGTTCATAGAATGCTGCTGATCCTGCTGACACAATCCGGTGCAGACACATTAGCCATGCCCGGTACATCGTCAGCCTCATAATACCGCAACACCGCATAATGCTAATTTCACTCGGCTCCAGCAACAGTGATACTCGTTAACTCGCACTTCCGAATCCAATGTACCAGGATTGATAGACTACGCCATCATGTATCTTGCATAAAATTGTTACGCACTATCCCTGAATTCAGTTATTTCGTACGATTTCATGCTTTCAACGTTTCTTACAGACATAAACTCACTTCAGCCTACATCCACTCTTTCGGGAGTGTGGGGCACACTTTTCGAAGCAAACCAGGCAGTTTTATCGCGTGACTTTGAACATGGAGCAACACTTCTCGGGCAAATTAACCAAACTGAGTCTGTAGAGCTGGGCATTGCGCATGCTTTTGTTGCCTCCCGACTGTACTGTCTGAAGAATAACTCCGAACAGGCTCTGTCAATGCTTGAAGAAATTGCTGAGACTGTTAGGGGGCTTGGTGATGACGTTCAGGCAGCATGGCACCACAGAATTGGCGTAGCAGAGCGATTGGTTTTCAAATTTGAATCTGCCCTTACGCATCAGATAAAAGCACGTACTATTTATCAGGATCTTCAGCGTCCCCTAGATGAGGCCTTATGTACCGGCGAAATTGCCACACTCATGCTTTCAAGTGGCGATGTTGGAACTGCAACAACAGAATATATCGCTGCCTTGGATGCTGTACAGAAATATGGTACGATCTATCAGGTAGCCGGCTTCAAGGTGAACCTTGCAACAACAATGCAACATGCCGGCGATCGTGATGGTGCAACAGCACTGTATTGCCAGTTGTTAGATAGTCCACCCTACAACAAGCCGGGTCCGGAACGTGCTATTGTTCTCCATAACCTGGCAATTAATGCAATGGTTAAAAACGATAATCAGGAATCTGAAGCACTCTATCGTGAAGCGCTTCAATGCTTAACTGATTCTGATGATGTAAACTTTATTATACGGTTGCAAATAGGATTATGCTACCTTGACCTTGTTAATGGCAAAATTCAGGAAGCACGCCAACAGATACAATACTTTGAGAGCATCGGAGCCGAGAACAATAGTCCTCAAATTTCGCTGGATCTGGGATACATCCAGATCCGACTGGCAGTCTTAGATGGTAACATTGAGCGTGCACTACAGATTCTGGCTCGTGTAAAATCTTCTACCGAACAGGTGGCACTTACAGAGGAATATGCTCTGTTTTTACAAGTACTTATGGATGAGTTTTCGGAGCAATCGCTGATCCAGGCAGTTTTTAAAGAATTGGCTAACGTGCAGACAAAGCGATTAGAAACGGCACATGAATCCGCATTAACAACAATAGAGCTACGCCTTAAATACGAACGAGAACTTGCTGCAAAGGAACTGGAACGTCATAAAGAGCAAACCAGTGTCATTGTAGAAACTCAGGAACAAATGCTCAAAGAAATCGGCATCACCATCCATGACTCAATCGGTCAGGACCTGCTGGTGGCATTACGGGGTATTGAACGGCTTTCTCCTTTAATAAAAAGTGATACAAAGAATGACGTCGTAAACGTGATACGTACAGCTCTGATCAAGGCAACAGAAAGCACGCGTCGGCTCTCACATACTCTGACCGCACACCACATTAGTGCGAGCACTCTCAAACCGGCGATTCACGATCTGGTTGAATCAATACAGATAACCGTGCCATCCCTCATGTTTAATACACAGATGCGTGGTAACGTTTTACTACTTACCGATGCAATTGCCCGTACCATCTATCGTGTTCTCCAAACCCTCCTGCAGAATATTGTGGTTCATGCCCATGCAACCCATGTTAATATCCAGATTACAGTGCATGCTAACGAAGTATGCTGCATCGTTGACGATGACGGTTGTGGCTTTCATTATCATCCTAATCAGGTAAAGGGGCTTGGACTACGTTCCGTTCAGGCTCGTACCAGTGCTCACAGCGGAAACGTAGTAATCGACAGCTCTCCGGGGCGTGGTACATCTGTTTCGATTGAAATTCCATTCAAAAACCGGTATTAGGTATTATGAGTATCACTGATGTAAATCCAAAGCAACCAATAAGAGTGTATTGTATAGACGATCACCCGGTTATTCTTGACGGCTTACGTCATGATCTTTCACTGTCGCCTCGTATTAAGGTCATCGGTACAGCAACCGATCCTGAAAAGGGGCTCACCGAGATACAAGCACTGCTCAACGACGTTGACGTAGTAGTTACTGATTTCGAAATGCCCGGAATGAACGGGTTGCAGGTATGTAAGGCCGTGAAGGCATTGCGCTCGTCAATCAAGGTTGTGTTCTATACGATGCACAATACCGAGTTAGTGAACACAAAAGCACATCAGGCTGGAGCGAATGCCCTACTCTACAAAAACAGTGGTAGCGAAGAAATTCACACTCTTATTATCAACGTCATGAATGGTCTTGCTGTAATTCCTGCGCCTGTTGCTTCGGTATCTAAGACCGGCTTCCCGCGGGTAGATCTTACTCCTACCGAACGGCTGATTGTAAAGCTCATTGGCTGTGATTGCATGACCACTCGCCAAATTGCCGATCACTTACACCGAAGTACCCACACCATCGAAGCACATCGTAAAAACATTATGGCGGCACTTGACATTCATACCGTCCAGGAGCTTGTACACTATGCTCTCCTTAACAGAATGTGTGATGACTCTGATTCAGTAACTATTAATAGCCGGGATGCTGCGGAAACTGAGTGATACGCTGACACGAGTAAGGCAGGACACCGTAAGATTCATCAGACACCCCCCTCCAACCACCACGTGTGTATAGCCCCCTTCCCTTTCACTTCAACGTCGCCACGGGAGATGAAGGTGTAAGGGGCTTGGGCAAGCACTTCAACAATTCCTTCATGTACCTGAATTCGTCCGGGCTCGCCAGTGCTCTCCATGCGCGAAGCAAGGTTTACGGTATCGCCCCATACATCGTACTGGAGTCTGTCGGTGCCGATAACGCCGGCGGTGGCAGGACCTATGGCGATGCCTACGCGAAACTGCACCGAATCCGGTATTGAATTTTCGGCCCCATCAGGACTCGGCCACGTGAAGCTGGCATCGGTTATTCCAAGTGCAACCTGTGCGATTGCGTTTGCGTTTTCATCTGCTTCGCCATCACCTTTAAAGCACATGTATGAGTCGCCAATAGTTTTAACCTTGGTGACTGAGTGTTGTTCGCAAAGTTTATCGAATGCTGTGAAGATACTTGCAAGAAATTCAGTTATCTGTGTTGCCGATAGAATACTGCTATGACTGGTAAAGTTGACTATATCCGTAAAGAGCACTGCCGAATGTTCATATTCATCACCGGAAACTGTTTCACCCTTCACCATCCGGTCTGCAACGCTCTTTGGGAGAGTTGAGTACAAGATTGCCCTTTCACGTTCTCTCTCTTCTCGCTCTGCACGTATCTCTTGTTCCTTCGCCTGTATGGCAAGTTTCGCTGCGGTTTCCTTGCCGTTAATTTCTTCGGTGAGTCGGGTATATTCATTGTTATGCTCGATATAGGCGGCAAGGTCATTGTTCTTCTGGGCGAGATCTCGAAGGAGCTTTTGGGTGTCTGCTTGCTCTAACTTTAAACCATATTTTGTAGCTATTTCTAAGGTTTGGTTGAGATATGAAATGGCATCATGAGTACTGCCATTGCATTGAGCCAATCTCGACTTCACTTGTAGTACAGATATGTTTACGCTTGGTCTAAGCCTATTTTGATTAGGTATCATGGCAACACATGAATTAGCTTGATCAATCGCATCTATGTTTAAATATGTATTTGCCATCGCGGACATAATGTATGCTTCGCTTTGCTTACGGTCTGCACCTTTGCAAACATTCAAAGCCTTTTTATAGTAATCTAGTGCAAGTTGACACTTACCCACTCTTTGCATAATAGCACCTAAACTGTAGTAAACAAAATATATGTGTGCCTGCTCGTTTTCCGGTAACTGCTCGTAGAGTCCAAGTGCGTAATCAAGTTGTACACGAGCCTGTTCGTAGTCACCAATGTCGATATGCAATTCTGCTACGTTACGCACTACACGCGCTTCTGCAGACTGTCGTTGTATGACACGATACCCGTCAATGGCCCTTTGATACTCGCTATGGGCACGTGGATAGTCTCCAGCTTTATGATAAATAATCCCTAACAATTCATAGACTTGAAATCTGTCCGTAATATCGTCACCATTCGTGCAGTATTCAAGGGCCTTGAAACATTGTTCGTACGCTTCCGTTAGATTTTCCATATTTATTAAAGCGCGTGCAGCCATAACAAGTAAAACAACCTGTATATGCACATTATCATGATTGTCTAGTAATTTTAGTGCATTTCCAATGTGTAAGTATGCTTCGTCATATCGCCCCGCTTTATTCAATACATTTGAATACTGTACTAATGTTTGCGCTTCATTTCTCCGATCTCCTGTTCTGTGATATATCTCAACTGCCTCTTTGAATTTTAACAATGCATTATATTGTTGTCCGGCCAGATATTCTACCTCTCCAATATTCGATAGTATTTGTGCAATTCCCTTGCTATCATTTTGCTCGCGTTTCATTATTAGTGCTTTTTTTAAGCATTCGTGTGCTTCTTTGAAATCGCCTATTTCTGCATAACAGACACCGATTCCGTTCAATGCTAGTGCCGCTCCTTTCATGTCATTCAGTATTGAATAATATTTTAACGCTCGATGATAGTAATCTTGTGCTAAGGTAACTTCATGTACCTCTCTGTATACATTACCAATATTATTCAATATTCTAGCTACCCCAGCCAGTTTACCTTGTTCTTGATAAAGTGACAGCGCTGCTTCGTTCCACTCGATTGCCGTATCATGCTTTCCCCTACACCTGTAAAGTCGAGCAATATCACCTTTTACACGAGCGTTAAGACTAATAATATCTAATCCTTCATACAGATTCAGCGCAGAAAGCAATTCCTCTTCCGCCTCATCATAGAGACATACTTCTAATAAGCACCATCCCAATCCATGAAGCGCACTGGCAGTTCCTCGTACGTCGGCTATTCTCTCAAATAGGTCTTTTGCCTTTTGATACTTTTCTGTTGCACTCAAATAATTTCCTTGAACAAATAGAAGCTGTGCAGTGCATATGCACGCCAACGCCGCTGCCTTTGGACTATCACTTGCCTCCAAGCAACCAATACACTGTTCGAGGGCATCACAATCATCTTGCTGACAGGCTTCATAAACTGCGCATTCCAATTCTTCGAGTGTTCGTTGCGTACTCATGCTCACAACTCCTTCCTCTCTAGCCACCACGTGTGTATAGCCCCCTTCCCTTTCACTTCAACGTCGCCACGGGAGATGAAGGTGTAAGGGGCTTGGGCAAGCACTTCAACAATTCCTTCATGTACCTGAATTCGTCCGGGCTCGCCAGTGCTCTCCATGCGCGAAGCAAGGTTTACGGTATCGCCCCATACATCGTACTGGAGTCTGTCGGTGCCGATAACGCCGGCGGTGGCAGGACCTATGGCGATGCCTACGCGAAACTGCACCGAATCCGGTATTGAATTTTCGGCCCCATCAGGACTCGGCCACGTGAAGCTGGCATCGGTTATTCCAAGTGCAACCTGTGCGATTGCGTTTGCGTTTTCATCTGCTTCGCCATCACCTTTAAAGCACATGTATGAGTCGCCAATAGTTTTAACCTTGGTGACTGAGTGTTGTTCGCAAAGTTTATCGAATGCTGTGAAGATACTTGCAAGAAATTCAGTTATCTGTGTTGCCGATAGAATACTGCTATGACTGGTAAAGTTGACTATATCCGTAAAGAGCACTGCCGAATGTTCATATTCATCACCGGAAACTGTTTCACCCTTCACCATCCGGTCTGCAACGCTCTTTGGGAGAGTTGAGTACAAGATTGCCCTTTCCCGTTCTCTCTCTTCTCGCTCTGCACGTATCTCTTGTTCCTTCGCCTGTATGGCAAGTTTCGCTGCGGTTTCCTTGCCATTAATTTCTTCGGTGAGTCGGGTATATTCATTGTTATGCTCGATATAGGCGGCAAGGTCATTGTTCTTCTGGGCGAGGTCTCGAAGGAGCTTTTGGGTGTCTGCTTCTTCTGGTTTCAAGCCGTGTTGTTGAGCTGTCTCCAGCGCTCTTCGCAGGCTTTCTGCCGCACCCACGTTATCCCCTTTGCAAATGCGGACGGCATAGCGTGCGTGTTCAACATGAACGGCAACATCCGGTTCTGCAATTACGGTATCTTTAAGGTCGGCAATTGTTTCTTCTGCTTGTTCAACATCACCAGCTGCCACATATGCGTGCGTGACTATGCTCACAAAACGAGAAGTACTATTTGAAATACCTAGTTCTTTACTGATGGCTAGGGCCCGCTGTGCACTTGAAAGGGCTGCTTGGTAGTTACCCATTGCTAGATATGTTCCCGCAATGCTTCCCAAATCACGTGCTACTTCTCTGCTCACACCCCATTCTTCATGCATTCCCAAAGCTCGCTCATAGTATTCTAGAGCCTTTGGATATCTGCCTATTGAATAATATACAAAGCCAATGGTCCCGATTACATGTGCAATCAAACTTTTCATGTCCAATTCTTGACATAGGTCCAGAGCGCGTTCGTAGTATTCTAAGGCCTGTGGATAGTTGCCAGTTCTGCCATATACGTTACCAACGGATGCAGTAATATTTGCAATCGTACTTTTCATATCCAATTCTTTACACAGTGCTAGAGCTCGCTCAAAGTATTCCAAGGCCTGAGGATAGTTACCGGTTTGACCGTGTACAATGCCAATGTTCCCGGCTATTTTTACTTCTCCACGTTTATCGCCCAATCGTTCATACAATGGTAAAGTTTGCTCGTAGTATTCTAAAGCCTGAGGATAGTTGCCCATCGAAAGATACACGTTGCCAATGTTCCCGGTTACTGCCGCTATTCCGCGTTTGTCACCTAAATCTTCATACAATTCAAGGGCAACTTCAAAGTATTCTAAAGCTTGAGGATAGTTACTTAAAATGAACTTGCATACACTGACCCCGTTGTTCGAGTATGCCATTCCTCGTATCTCGTTTTCTTTAGTAAACATGCTTAGTGCTTGTAGGTAGAGCTCACTGCTCGCTGCATATCTACGTTCAATCAACTCAACACTTGCCTTAGCATACACTATCAATGCTTCAGCCTTTGGCGAGGAAAGGCTTTCTAATTCCGTTATGCATTGTTTAAGCTCAGATTTGTTTTCATAATTTGTAGCTTCGTAGGTATTCGTTTCTAATTCTTCAAGTGTTCGTATAGTATTCATGGATAACCTTAATCTTGTGTAATCACCTCTAACCACCAGGTTGGTACAGCCCCCATCCCCTTGATTTCTACCTCGCCACACGTGGCATACTGATACCGTGCAACCTGCCCGGCTTTAAGTGCCGAGATGAAGGTCTCATTCGCGTGAACCCGTCCGGGCATCCCGGTATGTTCCATGTGTGACGCAACAGATACTGTCTCTCCCCATACATCGTACTGCAGACGTTTACGGCCAATCACTCCGGCGGTCGCCGGGCCACTGGCAACGCCGATTCGGAAGCGTACGGGATCCGGATCAGTACTACCGCTACCTACAGGCCAGGTAAATTTAGCTCTTGCCATGGCTACGGCAACACTGGCGACTGAAATGGCGTTCTCTGTATGACTACCGTCGCCACGAAAGCACATATATGAATCACCAATTGTTTTCACTTTAATTACTTTGTTCTGCAAACAAAACGAATCAAACTCGGTAAAGATCTGCGTTAGGAGTTCTATAATCTGGTGGGCTTGTAACTGACTGCTGTGACTCGTAAATCCTACAACATCCATGAATAGAATTGCAGCATTGTCATAGTCGTCTGCAATCATGGACGTCCCGCGAATCAGTCTGTCAGCAACGCTTTTCGGGAGAGCTGAGTAGAGTACCATTCGTTCCTTTTCGCGTTCATCCCTCTCTTTGCGCAGTTCACGATCTTTTGACTGAATTGCAAGTTTTATCGCAGCATCCTTGCCGCTGATCTCCTTTGCTAACGTATCATACTGCTGATGGTTTTCAATGTATTCGTCAATATCATTTATGCCTTCTGCAAGCCTGCACATGAGGCCATAGCATTCAGCCTGCTTACTCCTATACTCGTGTAAGCCTGCCAATTCAATAGCTGACTGGATTATGGGTTTTGCCTCATCAAAACGACCTTTGTACAGCAGCAGTTCGGCACGCATACGCTCTACATCGATAATGGTAAACGGCCGGGTATATTCAAGGGAGCTAAGCTCCTTCATTATACGTTCGGCTGCATCAATATCCTTGTGAACAACAAATAACGATGCAAGTGCACACACCGATGATGCACAGTCATCGAGTAAGCCAATCTCCTTAAACAGGTTGAATGCCTGACGGAAGTAGTGCTGGCTGCTCTGATAATCTCCCATGGATTGGTAAACCCGACCTAAGCCAAGCGATACATGGGCGATACCTTTTTTATTTTCATTTACTTCGTGTAATGCTATTGACTTTTTATAGTACTCAATCGCAAGCTCAGTATTTCGGATGGCTGTATAAGCATTACCCAGGTTTCCAGCTACGATGGCAATACTGCGCGTATCACCCTGAATTTCGCCGATGTCAAAGGCTATATGAAAATGCTCGAGTGCCTCCGGATAATTACCAGATTCATAATAGACTATGCCGATATTCCCGGTTACGATTGCAATCCCATCCTTACTGTCAATCTCCTTATATAATTCCAATGACTGCTGGTAATATTCGAACGCCTCAACACGATTACCGAGGCTTACGGAGAGTTGTCCCAAACAACTTGTCGTAATTGCCGCATAGCGTTTATCGCCGATCTGCTCGTTATAAGCAAGAGCACGCTGATAACATTCCATCGCCTCCTGGAACTTGCCAGTGTGGGTGTAAAGCAGCCCCATGTTGCCGGTTACGGATGCAACTCCACGAATCTGATCAAGTTCTGTAAATATCAATATCGCACTTCGGTAGCAATCGAGTGCCTGATTGTAATCATCGGTCATGTGTAGTACTATTCCCAACTGCGACGTTGCATGAGCTTTGCCAAGGTTATAGCCGATATTCCCAAAAACATCACGTGCATTCTGGTACTCTGCTATTGCCGATTTATATTCTCGTGCATTGAGTGCCAAAGCACCCCGGATAAAGTGGCGTACTCCATCAGCGGTGCTTCCGGATGCATCGGAAAGCTCTTCCAGATACTTCTGCAATTCGTCCGAACTCCTTGTCTGAACTGCTTTGTTCAATGTATGCTCGCACAATTCGATTACAGAACTGGTCATATTCTGCTCTCCAACCACCACGTGTGTATAGCCCCCTTACCCTTTACCTCAATCGTACCTCTGGGAATAAGTTGGAAGGGGGCTTCGGCTAGAGCATGTACAAACGATTCATTCACCTGGATGCGTCCGGCCTCACCGGTACTCTCCATGCGCGAAGCCGTATTAACGGTATCACCCCAGACATCATACTGGAGTCTGTCAGTACCAATTACACCGGCAACCAGAGGTCCGATTGCCATGCCAACGCGGAACTGTACCCGTGACTGCTGCTGTTCGCTTCTATCAGAGCCACGTGGCCACGTGAAGTTGGAACCAACAATATGGGCAGCCACATTCGCAACCTCTGTTGCGTTTACCTGTGCATTCCCTTCAGCACAAAAACACATATACGAGTCACCGATTGTTTTAACCTTTGTTACGGAATAGCGCTCGCAAGCTTCGTCAAAGTCTTCAAAGATTTGTGCCAACAATGTGGTTATCTGGGATGCCCCCGTGCCGGCACTATTGTGTGAGAACCCAACAACATCAGCAAATAAAACAGCGGCATCGTCAAAGTGGTCACCCGTTACCGACTCTCCAGAAATGATTCTATCGGCAACTGTTTTTGGCAGCGTAGAGTACAGCACCGCTCTCTCACGCTCGCGCTCTTCGCGCTCTGCCAGAATTTCCTTTTCTTTCGATGACATTGCAAGCTGTACTGCTGACTCCCTGCCATTAATTTCTTCGCCTAATCGCTGGCACTCGTCATTATGCAGGATGTAGGCGGCCAGATCGCGATCTACACGGGCAAAATCACGCAGTTCGCTGTGAACAGCCATTTCCTGTCGTTTTAGACCGTATTCGCGTGAGAGCGCCAAACATCGTTCAAGCGAGGCCGTTGCCGCAGAGCGCTGCCCCCCAGCGTTGAGCAGTAGTGCGTGTGCAATCTCAACCGGGATTCTTTCATTCGGGTCGGAGATTCCCGCTGTGTTCATCTTACTAAATGTTTCTGCAGCTCGCTCGATATCACCTTGTTTAATTAATACAGTTACTACCATGCATGTGTATCGTCGAACCAGCTCCGTTTCATCTTCTCCTTGAAGTAGTCTGATTGCCTGATAAAACTGATCCAGGGCTGCAGACGGATCCTGCATACTAAGGCTGATTTCACCAAGCATACCGGCTATGATTGCAATCCCTCGTTTGTCATCTAAAGAATTGTACAAGCTTTGCGCCGTCTGCAGTGCTTCCGTAGCCATACTGTAATCCTCCATACTGCAATAAATCCTGCCAATACTGTACAGTCCATCGGCAATCAATTTTTTGTTATCATTTTCCTTACCAAGCGCAAGTGCTTCCTGAATGTAGTCAAGTGCTGGCGAATAGTCATTCATTGTAGTATAAATGTCGCCAATATTCTTAAGCGAATACGCAACACCAAGGCTGTGGCCATGTTCTTTAAACAGCGACAGAGCCCGCTGCATATCATCGAGTGCCTGTGGAAAGTGCATGGTGGTTGCAGCCACGTAACCGCGTACCATATTGAGTAGTGCTTCTGCTTTCCATTCGGCTCTGCCCCCGAGCTTCGTTATTATCTGTTGTAGCAGCTCAGCCCTGCTGCCTTCTATCGTTGGCAAGAATGCACTTAACAGCTCATCAAGATCAGTGATATTCATTGTATAATCGTGGCAAGACAATTGAAAAACATATACACCGGATTACAATGCTCTACTCATATCCTCGGCCGAAACCCAACATTTCCTGAATTGGTAAATATACCCAGATTGTGCTCTTCCCCAATTGTTGTTCAGTCAGGACGGCGCATCATACAACATCACCTAGCTCGGCCCCGTACTGTGCGCGACTCCGTCGCCTACCTGATGTAAATCAAGCGCTGCACCACGGCAACACCGAAACTCTTACATTGCTAATGCATTTGGCGTACATGGACGAGGCCTGCTTTCCAATACCACGATCAACTCCAAGCGTTGAAGGCAGTATGCTCTCTCTCTACTGATCGGTAACCTCACCCCCCTGTAACCACCACGTTTGTACAGCCCCCATTCCTTTGACGTCAACAGTGCCTCGGGGAACAAGGGTGTGAGGGACGGAGGACGGGGTGTGCGAGGCGAGGGCTTGTGCAAATGTTTCATTCACTTGGATGCGTCCACCCTCTCCAGTACTCTCCATGCGTGAGGCAAGGTTCACGGTATCGCTCCAGATGTCATACTGGAGTCTGTCGGTGCCAATAACACCAGCTGTAACGTGCCCCATTGCCACTCCTATTCTGAATTTCACAGAGCGTGGTTCTTGGTATTCAAATCCATCCGGCAAAGGCCACGTAAAAGTTGAACGGGCAATAGCGAGAGCAACACCTGCAATACCATTCGCGTTTTCAATTGCTTCACCGTCACCTTTGAAGCACATATATGAGTCGCCAATAGTTTTAACCTTGGTGACCTTATACTGCTCGCTTATTTTATCAAGTTCAGAATATATTTCCGCGAGGAGACGTGTTACGTGGGTTGCTGATAATTTACTGCTGTGTATTGTAAATCCTACGATATCAGCAAAGAGAACTGCTGCGTTATGGTACTCATCGCCAGTCACTTTCTCGCCTTTAACAATTCTGTCGGCAACTGCTTTTGGCAGAGTTGAATAGAGTACTGCCCTTTCTCTGTCTCGTTCTTCTCGTTCTGCACGTATCTCACGCTCTTTGGTTTGCATTGCAAGTTTCGTTGCAGTTTCCTTACCATTAATTTCCTCTGTGATGCGCAGGTATTCGTTGTTATGTTCGATGTAACCGGCAAGATCGTTTTGTTTTTGGGCAAGATCACGAAGGAGATTATGGATTTCTGCTTCCTGAAATTTTAACCCGTGATTTCTGGCCAGCTCCAAGGCAGACGTAAGCATGTCAGCCACGCCCGTCAAATTGCCTTGAGATATCTTAACTCCACAGCGTGCATGCACAGCCGCTATTGCGCTTCTTGGCTGAAGTGCCATTATGTTATCAAGAGCACTAATTGTCTGCTCTGCTTGAACCAAATCTCCCATCGTAAGATAAATTTCTGTAATTGTACAAAGGGCATCTAAAGATTTTTGATTCAGACCTAGCTTATTACTCAGCTCAAGCGACTTTTGGGCATTGCTCAGAGCCAGATCATAATGATGAAGCCTGCGATATATTTCAGCAATGTTACTTGTTAGTCCTGCGATTTCGGCCATTTCTCCCAGCTCTTCATATGTTAAGAGTGAGCGCGTTATATACTCCAAGCCAAGCGATAGGTTACCAGTTTCGGTGTATGCTGCACCCATATTCCCAATCGTTCGTGCAACTTCGATTTTATCTCCTAGTTCTTCGTGCATGGCTAGTGCACGTTCGAAATATTCTATTGCCAGCGGATAATTTCCTGTAGTAACATGTACGCCGCCAATATTCATATTAACAGATGCAATACCATATTTTGAATCTATTTCAGTAAACAGGTTCAACGCACGATCGTAATATTCAAAAGCCCCTGGATAATCACCTGAATAATAGTTTACGATTCCAATATTTGTTATCGCGCGTGCCAGGCCAAGTTTATCGTTTCGCTCTTCGTATTTCGCAGCTGCCTGCTCAGAATAGTCCACAGCTAAAGCATAGTTTTCCGTAAGGAAATACATCCTACTCAAGTTACTGAATATTATCGGCAAATTCTCTTTGTCGTCGAGCTCGGTAAACAGCGTAAGGGCACCATTGAGGCTCTCTAGCGCCTGTGGGTACATTTCCATAGCAATGTAGCATAACCCTAACCCAGTGTATGAGTGAGCAGTACCACTTTTATCATTATCGATTACAAACCTGTCTATACATTGTTTATAGAGTTCTGAACTTAATTTGCTATTTGATTGAGCATACTGAATGCGTGCCTTTGCATACAACACCAATGTTGCAGCTCGAGGTGAGTTACTCATCTCGAGCTCATTGATACACTGCTGGATTAGCTCAACATTATGGCTGTGCGGGTTTGCGTATAATATTAGTTCAATTTCTGTAATTGTTTTTTGTTGATTCATGACCGAGTATAGTTAAATGGATTTCTAACCACCACGTTGCTACAGCCCCCTTCCCGTTGACGTCAACAGTTATTGCTTTCGATGTTGGATCACAATGTACCCTACGTGCAATTCCTTAAGGGTCACCATTTTTTGTGGCGAACTCATGAATGTCTTTCATTTCCCAATTCATCACCTCACTGTTTGTGGGTCTCGTCGCGGACATCGGTTGTGTGTTATGTTTTTTTAATAAATGTATCAATTGAACCGTTTTTTCTCTAGAAAATACGTTTCCATCAGCCCCTTCCCTTTAATCTCCATTGTACCACGTTGAATAAAGCAATATGCATCCGACTGCGTAAATGGGTTTACTGCAAAAGCTTTAGAAACGTGAATCTTACCCGTCTGACCGTGTGATTCAAGGCGTGCGGCCGTATTTACGGTATCGCCCCACATATCATAGAAAAACTTACTATTACCAACAACACCAGCGGCAACCGAGCCACAGTGAACACCGATACGGACCTGAATTCCGTCTGGCAAACCTTTCAGTTGATCAGGGCTGGAGCTATAATCACGTAGGCGGAGCGAATCGATGGCATCCCGTAGTGCTAAGGCTGCCTGTGCCGTGTAGTGTGCATGATCCTCACGATAAACGGGAGCGCCCGACACCGCCATATAGGCGTCGCCAATTGTTTTAATCTTTTCCAGACCATATTCTTTCATGATACCGTCTGTAATGGTAAACACCGTATTTAGCAGGAATAGTATTTGTGAAACTCCGGCTGTCGAGGCTATGCCGGTGAATCCAACAATATCCATAAACAGTATCGAAACGGAGTCATAATAGTCTGCAATCGGATTCTCTCCATTAATCAGTCGCGTTGTAATTGACTCAGGTAAAATGTTGTTTAGAATTTGTTCTCTCTCCTTTGATCGTGTTCGTTCAATCTCAATTTCTTTCTGACGGGCATTTTCAATGCGTTCGGCATCCAGACGTTCGGCAGCACGCCGGGCCTCTTCACTTTGAACTTCTTTCTCAACCTGAATATACTTCACGTAATACTCTAAGGCTGGTTTCCATTGCTCCATATCCTGATACAACGTAGCAAGTTCCTTTAGGTACTCGTAGAGTTCTCGCTTACTGCCAATTGCTTCAAGCTCTTGCACAGCCTGGAGGAGATATGCTTCTGCCTTAGAGACGTCAAATTCATCAAAGTCCTTCTGTGCATACAACATGCCCAGATTACCCTTCAGTCGGGCCAAGGAGTGCGGTTGGTTTGTCTGTCTGTGTCCTTCCAGTGCATTTGTGAAATACTCCTTAACCTTGGTGTATTCATTCGTGGCAAAGTACACCAGTCCAAGGTTTTCCAGAATCGTAGGCCTCAGGTATTCATATCCCGAGGCATCACAGTGCTCAAGGCTGATCTGGTAGTTCTCAATTGCCTCATCATGTCGGCCTAAACTCCATAAACACAATCCAATGTTATTATAATCTCGTGACAATATGTACGAATTAGCCATCCGTACATGTATTGCAAGGGCATTAGAGTAATATGAAAGAGCCCGATTAAACTCTCCCATCATATAATAGACCATCCCGATATTGTTGTTTACTAATCCAAGCTTCTCATTCAAATTCAGCTCGGTAGCTGTTTCAAGAGCTTCGCTATAGAAGGATAGCGCCTCAGGGTAATTACCCAGATGAAAATTGATTAAACCGAGATTTATGGTGTTATTGATAACAGAGTGTTTGTCATTGACTTCACGATATATGCGAAGTGCTTCAGTAAAGGCCGGCAGTGCTTCAGCGAACTTATTCTGCTGGTAGTAAATAAAACCTTGTGAGGTTAGTATTTCAGCTAACAGGAATAGGTTCGGGCTGTTTTGGATTTTATCAAACGCCTTCTGAACAAAAGCTGCCGATGTTTCGATATCTCCTGCGCCCTGATGTACGGCGGCAACGTTATGATATGTACCTGCAAGAATCTCCGGATCATTTATGGTCTCTGCTAACCTGACAGCAGTTGCACAGTATTGAAGCAAAATGGAAGGGTCGGTTTTTTGTGGTCGAACTCGCGACTTAATTGCGATTACACGACTGTAAAGGTCCGGACAGGTCCCATCGTGCAGATCCTCCAGCAGGCGATCAACCTCGTCCAAAACTTCATCGGAGCATGATGAAAAAACAGTGATCATCTTATCCAGACGATCTATTACGTGCGAAACCGCTGCCCGGTCAATATGCCCCATGCGTGTTGTCGGTAAGCTAATTATGAAAACAGATACTGTTTACACCTGACCTTCATTACTTCCTTACTCATTCGAGTATTTGCAATCCGAGTTTTTTCGCCCTCGTCACTTCCAGCACCTGAATGTCTGCGAACACCATCAGCCAAACAGCGGGAAAGTGGTAATTTTGCACATACACCAGACGGAGAAAGGACAGTTGTGAATAGCACTAAATTAAATACTGAACAGCTAAAGACGCTGATATCAAATTTGAGAGAATCAAAGAATGCCGTCATTCTTGCCCATTACTATCAGGTACCGGAAATTCAGGAGATAGCTGACTACGTTGGTGATAGTCTTGGTCTGTCACAGCAGGCTGCGAAAACCGATGCAGACATGATTGTTTTCTCCGGCGTCCACTTTATGGCCGAAACAGCCAAGATCCTCAATCCCGGTAAAAAAGTTGTTCTGCCCGATCTGGCAGCAGGGTGCTCTCTCGCCGATTCGTGTCCGCCCGATGCATTTAAACGGTTTATTGATGAAAAGAATGCTTCCGGCCGACGCCACACAGTGGTAACCTATATCAACTGCAGCGCAGAAGTCAAAGCACTCAGCGATATCATCTGTACATCGTCAAATGCTATAGATATTGTCAACTCAATCCCTCAGGATCAGCCAATAATTTTTGCACCCGATAAGAATCTTGGCAGGTATGTTGCCAATCAGACGGGTAGGGATCTTGTGTTATGGGAAGGGGCTTGTATTGTGCACGAAGCATTTTCAATTGATAAGTTAATCCGGCTGAGCAACCAGTTTCCTGAGGCAAAAATCATTGCCCATCCGGAATCGGAAGCACATATTCTACAGGTTGCCCGCTTTGTCGGATCAACATCTGCAATGATCAACTTTGTGAAAAATGACAGTGCCCGCCAGTTTATTGTAGCTACTGAAGCCGGTATTCTTCACAAGATGCGCGAAGAAGCACCGGAGAAAGAGCTCATACCGGCACCAGCGAACGAAGACAATACCTGCGCTTGCAGCGAGTGTGCATTTATGAAGGTAAACACGTTAGAGAAGTTGTATCTCTGTATGCGTGACGAATTACCGGCCATCGAGATTCCCGAAGATATTCGTATAAAAGCACTAACGCCAATTGCACGAATGCTTGAATTATCGGCAAGCAAACAGCATGTACCCGTACCTGCATGATCAGCACTGACTATCTGGTTATTGGATCGGGAATAGCCGGCCTGACGTTTGCGCTCAAAACTGCCCGGAATAATCCCAATGCTTCTGTCCTGATTATCACAAAGTCAGATGAAAGCGAATCAAACACAAAGTATGCACAAGGTGGAGTAGCCGTTGCACTGGACAACGAGTTTGATTCATTCGAAAAACATATTCACGATACCCTTGTTGCTGGCGACGGACTGTGTGACAGAGACGTCGTTGAGCTTGTAGTACGCGAGGGCGTAAGCCGGCTCAATGAACTCGTTGAATGGGGAGCTTCGTTTGACAAGCTAAACCAGGAATACCATCTGGGCAAGGAAGGTGGACATACAGCCAATCGTATCGTTCACCACCGCGATTCTACCGGTTTGGAAATCGAAAAAACGCTTCTGATGCAGATTCATCGCACTCCGAATATCACAGTGCTCTCGCATTACTTTGCTATCGACATCATAACGGAGCATCATACGGATGCGGGCCTTCAGCCCCCTACCCAAACCCCAACCTGTTTCGGAGCCTACGTCTTAAATTTACATAGTAAAAAAGTTGACAAGGTGCTGTCGCGCATTACCCTGCTTGCCACCGGAGGAGTGGGCCAGGTGTACAAAAACACAACCAACCCGATAATCGCCACCGGCGATGGTATTGCCATGGCATACCGGGCCGGTGCAGATATCAGGAACATGGAGTTCGTTCAGTTTCATCCAACCGCACTGTACGTCCCCAATGAAAGTCCATCGTTCCTGATTTCGGAAGCTGTAAGGGGCTTTGGTGCAATTCTGCGTACGCAGGATGGCTGTGAGTTCATGCATACGTATGATCAGCGCAAGGAACTTGCCTCACGCGATATTGTAGCTCGTGCAATTGACCACGAGCTGAAGAAAAGGGGTGAGGAGTTTGTGTATTTGGACTGCCGGCACCTGGATATCAATGATTTTATTAGTCAGTTCCCCAATATTTATCTGAAGTGCAAAGACATCGGTATCGATGTTGCAACTGACCTGATTCCGGTAGTCCCGGCTGCACACTATTTGTGTGGCGGAATCAGCGTGGATACAAACGGCCGGACCTCGATAAACAACCTTTATGCATGCGGTGAATGCTCCTATACCGGCCTACATGGAGCAAACAGACTTGCCTCCAACTCACTGCTCGAAGCCGTTGTTTTCGCACATCGATGTTATGAATCTGCAACGAACCGCATCTCCCAGACAACCTTACAGACTGCAATTCCCGACTGGAATGCAGAAGGAACACTGGACCCAAGTGAGCAGATACTGATTACGCAAACACGAAAGGAACTTCAGGAACTGATGGGCAGCTACGTTGGGATCGTTCGCACCAGCGAACGTTTGAAACGCGCCATGGAGCGAATACGAATAATTCAGAAAGAAACAAAAAATCTTTATGATAGGAGTATTCTCTCGCCGCAACTCTGCGAGCTCCGCAATCTTGTAGCCGTTGCCTATCTGATCGTAAAGCAGTCCATGCAACGAAAAACGAATAAGGGTGTTTTTTACCGTGCTGAGTAACTAAACATTCCCGGAGCATGAAGAGCGTACTAATCGCCAAGATTAGCAATTTTTACCAGCTCTTTCTGGTTGGCAACTTTAATTTTTTTTCCAACCAGCTCAACGACGTTCTTTTTGTGAAAATCAGATAAAATTCTGATTGCGGTTTCGGTGGTTGTTCCCGCAATACTCCCAATACTCTCCCGCGTTAACACCGTTGCAATGGTTGCCCCATCATCCTCGGTACCAAAGAAATCTTTTAACATTAGCAAAGCCTCGGCAATACGCTCGCGTACCTGCTTTTGCACCATGTTAACTGTTTTTTCTTCTGCCGACCGTAAATCTGTGGTAAGCAACCGTATGATTTGCATCGACAATGCCGGATTCCCGGCAATCATTTCCTGATAAACGTTGCGGGGGAAATAGCAAATCAACGAATCCTCGATTGCGGTAGCAGACACATGGTACTTCTCGTCACTAAGGAGTGCACGATAGCCAATAACATTGCCTTTTTTTGCAAACCGAAGAATCTGCTCCTTTCCATCGTAACCGTGTTTATGGATTTTTACTTTACCGGAGTAGATACAGTAGAGTCCCTGCGGATAGTTGCCCTCATAAAAAACCATTTGACCTTTTTTATACAGAACAAATGACTTGTTTTCGGACAGTGTCTCTTTTTCATGAATATTTAAGACACAAAAGATCGACTCATGAACCGATCCGCACTTTGCGCATGAGGTTACTTCGTTCGAAAGATGTCCGCCGGTGTGTTGCATGTACAGCGCGCTTGTAGTTTGGTATCTCTAAACTATGTCTTTTCTATCATACATCACTATGATATCAGTCATAGAATTTTGGACACCGCACTATGCCAAACCACGCTATCCTATTACAATACAACGGGTTACGCTACGGCCTTGAAGTATGTAGTCGCCTATGCAAGACGACCTTTTATTTCTCTCATCATTGAAACCAGTTGCTGTTTCGTGTGGCGGTTATCTCCGGAGAGCTTATCATCAGTTTCGCGATCCGCATCGCAAAACTGAAAATAAATGCGTTCAAGTTCACCCGGATCAAGCAGGGCTTCAGCCACCTGGAACACCTCATCATTTTCGACAGCAATATGGTCTTGCAGCGCGTCAGTGTATGCCATTAGCTTTTGCTGCACCTTCGCATAATTCTTTTGTTCCAGAAAATTCTCGATTCCTTGGAGCATATCTCTGAAATCCTGATGGTTTTCGAGCATCTCCTTTATCACACCATCTCCCAGCAGGTCGTTTTTCTTGCTCATCTCCGGAAACAGAATCTCTTCTTCTTTATGATGATGAAATCCATCGGCATAAACACGAAAAAACTCAAGGAGAGCCCGAACAACTTCTTCGTACCTATCAGCATCTGTTGCAATGAGTTGTTCTGCGTGTACAGCAACATCCACAGCTTCCGAAATAACATCGTGTTCATCAAACAATGACTGAATGGCATCGGTCATGAATTACCTCATCATAGTGTGTTAAGAAAACTATTAGCCCTATGTTAAAAAATCTGCCATGTTTTTGATCCGGAGAGCACAGAATTAAGTGATACGTTGCCTTTGGCTTGTTGAATGCTCTCGATTTGGGCAGCCATGTCAGCTTCATATACAGAACGCTCTTCAGCAAACACTACCCCAAACGGTCTGGGAAACTGCGAAGTAGTTATATCCGGGAAACGTGCTATGATGGTTGCCTTTGTACGATCTGTTTCGTCATGTATCCAGAGATCGTCGGCCGATACCCCGGAGTCACCACCAATAGTGACCACGACCGGTGTGGTACCGTCTAATCGTATTCCCAACTCATTCGAGTTTCCAAATACAAGTGGTTTACCGTGTTCAAGAATAATCGCTGCTTCCTTCTTGGTTTCTTTATCGGAATATGCAAAGAAGGTACCATCATTAAACACCGGACAGTTCTGATAGATCTCTACAAAGGTGCCTCCAGTGTGCTGATGAGCGCGTCTGAGAACCTCCTGCATGTGCTTGGGATCGCGGTCTAACGTTCGGGCAACAAACGAGGCTTTCGCCCCAAGAGCCAGCTCAAGTGGATTAAACGGCTGATCCAGAGAGCCGTACGGCGTGGTCTTGGTTGTTTTACCTTTTTCTGACGTCGGCGAATACTGTCCCTTTGTTAACCCATAAATCTGGTTATTAAACAGCAGCAGCTTGATATTAAAATTCTTACGCAGAAAATGGATAAAGTGATTACCCCCTATCGAGAGTGCATCACCATCGCCGGAGATCACCCAGACATCCAAATCAGGGTTACCCATCTTTACACCCGAAGCAATGGCTGCAGCCCGACCGTGAATACCATGCATGCCATAGGTATCCATATAGTAGGTAAATCGTGAAGAACAACCAATACCCGAAATAAATACATAGTTCTCCTTAGGAGTATTGGATTCCGGTAGAACTGTTTGTACCTGCTTCAATATTGAATAATCACCGCAGCCCGGACACCACTTAACCTCCTGATCCGATACAAAGTCTTGCGGTGTGAGTTTTACCGGCTCTGCCAATTCACTGTCATTAAGCATGTAACACCTTGATAAATTCTTCTTTTAATTCAGTTACTGAGAAGGGTACACCTTGGATTTTGTTCATGCCAATGGCGGGGACAAGGAACTGAGCGCGGAGCAACTGTAATAATTGTCCGGTATTCATCTCAGGAACAATAATTTTATCAAACGTTTTTAGCATTTCACCCAGATTTTTCTGAAACGGATTGATATACCGCAGGTGAATATGTGCTACCGGATATCCCTCCGATAAAAGCTCCTGCACAGCGGTTTTTACAGCACCGTAGGTAGAGCCCCAGCTTACGGCAAGAAGTTTAGCATTCATTTCTCCACTGTCCAACTGTACCGGCGGGATAAAATCGGCGATGCGTTGGACCTTGGCCTGGCGGAGCCGAACCATTTTTTCATGGTTCTTTGGCTCGTGCGAAACGCTGCCGGTTTCATCCATCTTTTCCAGTCCGCCAATTCTGTGCTCCAGCCCCTTGGTACCCGGTTTAATCCATGGTCGTGCAAGCTTGTCATTACGCTTATACGGGAGTAAGGCACCGTCAGCACCGTTTGTTGCATCCAGAAACTCTACAGTGATTGGCTGTAGCTGATCCTGAGTGGGAAACCGCCACGGTTCAGAACCGTTGGCAATGGCACCATCGGTAAGAACAATCACCGGCGTCATGTGTTCTACCGTGAGTTTGCATGCCGTATAGACGGTGTCGAAGCAGTCAGCCGGCGATGCTGCGGCAAGAACCGGCAATGGTGCTTCGCCGTGACGACCGTACATGGCCATTAGCAGATCAGCTTGTTCAGTTTTTGTTGGCAGGCCAGTGGAGGGTCCACCTCGCTGTACGTTTACCAGAACCAGCGGGATTTCGAGCATTGTTGCCAGCCCAAGCGCTTCGGTTTTGAGCGAAAATCCGGGACCTGATGTTGTGGTTACGGCCAGGTTGCCGGCATAGGATGCACCGATAGCTGAGCAGATTCCTGCAATTTCATCTTCAGCCTGGAACGTTTTTACTCCGCTTGCTTTGTATTTGGAAAGCTCGTGAAGGATATCTGATGCAGGGGTAATTGGATACGATCCCAGAAACAGCGGCAGACCACTCATTTCGGCGGCTGCAATGAGTCCGATGGCCGTAGCATGATTACCCGTGATATTTCTGTACGTACCAGGTGGCAGCTTTGCAGGAGAAACCTTGAACTGAGTACCGAAAATCTCGGTGTTCTCGCCATAATTCCAGCCGGCATTGAGTACTGCAAGATTCGCGTCAATAATCGAGGGGGTCTTTGCAAATTTTTCACGGATAAACTGCTTGGTGTAATCCATAGACTTATCGAACATCCAGAACAGCAACCCAAGCACAAACATGTTCTTTGACCTATCGGTCTCCTTGGTGGTTAGCCCCATTCCAGCCAGGGCATCCTTTGTATGCTTCGATATGTCGATTTTATACACGATGTAGTTATCGAGCGTGTTGTCGTCAAGCGGGTTAACGCCTTCGGGGTATTTGGCAAGCCGGAGGTTTCGTGCGTCAAACCCCGACGTATTTACGATGATAATACCACCTTTTTTTACTTTCGGCAGGTCTACCTTAAGAGCGGCAGAATTCATTGCTACCAGAACATCATACTGATCACCGGGTGTAAAAATCTCCTTACTACCAAAGTGGACCTGGAAGCCTGAAACACCGGCAACAGTACCAGCCGGAGCACGGATTTCAGCGGGGAAATCGGGAAACGTGTTTAAATCTTGTCCAAGGAATGCGGTGGTATCCGTAAACTGCATTCCTGTTAACTGCATGCCATCGCCGGAGTCTCCCGCAAACCGAATCACGGCACTTGCAATTTCTCGTGTTTCGATATTTCGGTGCACAGCACCGTTAGAAGATTCTCTCTCCGGACTTTCTGCTATGTCTTGTATCATGGATTGTTGGTGTTACTGGTTTTGGTACATTCAGTTGTGCTTAGCCGTTCGTCCGCACGATGTGCAGACCCCTCAAATAGCAGTTACAAACCACAGAAAAATGGCGGTTCAAGGGTACTGTGGTAACGGTAGGATTTAAGCTGGCTTGGCAGAGGTACAAAACAATCAACAACGTGGATAGCGTACAACATAGTAATTAAACAAAATGATCGCTGAATACTGCAATACCAAAGGAATTCTCGTACTAACAGCGAAATATATGGCTTTTAATGGCTCGTTGTTCTTACAGACGTTTAAGGCACCGTACTGGTGTTCCTTCTGCTGCAGAATGTTTGCCGGACCGGACAATGAGTACAGGTTCATGAAGAGATAATTACAGGCCCAGCTCTAAAAAACTATTTTTCACGTACACTGCTATCATTTCTTTGCGATATTTCCGAGTGTAAACGTCATTATCGATCACTCGCGGCTTTTTTACGGCCCGCTGAAGCAGTTCATCGAGGTTATCTGCAACACTGCCCTCAATCAGTATGGGCATTGGATCCACGCCTCCCAGCACGATCCTGAGTCGGCCGGTATCGTCTACCGTTATTGTTGTGGTGAGCGAGCTGAATTCAACACTTTCTCTGGACCGGAGTTTCTTAAATACCGACCGCATCCCGGGGCGCACTGGTATTTTGATGGCGGTGATGAGTGAGGTTTTCGAAAACGTGTGCGAGTTTACGCCGTCGCCGGAATACAGGTCTTCCAGCACGATTTCCTCAATGCCATCCGGACCCAGAATCTCAATGCGGGCATGCAGGCTGATCAAGGCCACTGCCATGTCAGAAACAAATTTGGAAAAACAGGCCTTCTTCCCGCCAGTGGCAATACAGATGTCTCCGTCGCACTTCAAACAATACCCAACTGCTTCCCGCCACCACTCGCTCTGGTTATAGAATACGCATCGGTTCTCACACAGTAGATTCCCGCCAACAGTAGCGGACTTCCGGATGACGGGTGAGGCAATCGAAGCTGCTGCTTCAGCCAATACCGGCATGCGGTGTCTGAGTTCCTGGTGGTGCTCAATCTCTTCAAGGGTAGCCGTGGCACCAATCAGAACTTCCTCGTCATCCAGGTGAATCCGACGAAGCTCAGCAATACCATTGATGTCGATGAAGCACTCTGAATTGTCATTGCCCTGAAACTTATTCACAATCACATCGGTCCCGCCCGCAAGAAACCGAAAGTTGTCGTCACAACGACGTGCATATTCAAGTGCCTGGGTCACAGAGTCGGGCTTCAAATACGTAGGAATTCTGTTCATTGAGTATTAAACCGGTTCGTTACTGGTTTGCCGTTCCTTCATCTTTCGTAATACATCTTCTGCACTAATTGGCAGTCGCGTTATTCGAACACCTACCGCACTGTAAATCGCATTCGCAATGGCGGGTATCACAGGGTGCAGAGCCCCTTCACCACACTCTTTGGCACCAAACGGACCCTCCGGGTCATTTGACTCGATGATGTTGGTGTGTAACTCTGGTGTGTCGAGGGTCGTAGGAATTCGATAATCCAAAAAGTTATTATTAAGCAGAAGGCCATTGTAGTATTTCATTTGTTCCCACATGGCCTGACCAATACCCATGTGCCAAGAACCTTCCAGCTGGCCTTCCACAGCCAGCGGATTAATAGCCTTACCACAGTCGTGAGCACCCCATACGTTCAGAATTTTCACGTGTCCGGTTTCCAGGTTAACCTTCACTTCCGCAACACATGCTCCAAAACTGTACGAAGGGCTCAAGCCTGCCCCGGCCCCTTTAAAGTCACCGCCAAGTTTCGGAGAGATATACTTACCGCTAACGCTTACGGCGCCTCGCCTGGCTGTTAGCATCTCGATTGCTTCCAGCCACGACAAATCAACAGATTTATCATTGCTGGTTATACGGTTCCCGGAAAAAATCAGCTCTGCAGCAGCGGTGTGTGTGCGCTGTTCAATGGCAGTGGCGATTTCGCTACGCAAATTTTCTGCTGCCATCTTGGCGGCATTCCCGGCCATAAAAGTTACCCTGCTTGAGTAACTGCCCATGTCCACCGGTGTCAGCAACGTATCGGCCGCTACCACAAACACCGTGTCCATACTCACGCCAAGCACTTCACACACGACCATGGCCAGCATGGTATCGCTTCCCTGGCCAATATCACTTGCGCCCGATAATATCAACACGCGGCCGTCAAAATCGACTTTAAGGTGGACAACGGACTGTGGCAGTTCATTCCAGATAATTGGCAACGCACTACCACTAATGAAGAAGCCGCAACCAACACCAAGGCCGTGTCCGTGTTCTAACTTCCCATATCGTTCTGACCACTTCGACTGCTCCATCACCGCCTGAAGTGATTCTCTGCTGCCATTCGATGTGATGCGGTACTGTCCAACAGTCAGCGTGTTCGAGTCAAGAAAGTTCTTCATCCTCAGCTCACACGGATCCATGCTAATCTTGTGGGCCAGGTCATCAATCAGGGTTTCAACGGCAAAGCGGGAATTCACTGCGCCGTGTCCGCGCATCGCACCACACTGCGGCTTGTTGGTGTACACCCGATATGTGGTAAATCCGAAATTATCAAGCTTATACGGCGCCTGTAGCAACACACCGTTATAGTACGACGTTACCACACCAAAACTGCCGTATGCACCGCCATCAATGGCAATATCGGCGTCGAGTGCTGTAAACGTCCCGTCGTGCGAAACTCCCATCTCTACCGTCATTTTTGATGGGTGGCGTCCATGATTTGTGATAAACACTTCTTCCCTGCTGAAACGTACGCGCACGGGACGCCTTGTTTTCCGAGCAATGTAGGAAATGATGATTTCATGCGGGAAGGGGTCGCTCTTGCCACCAAACCCGCCACCAACCTGCGGTTTAATAACGCGCACTCTGCTCAGTGGTACTTCCATAACCTTTGCAAGTGCCCGGTGCAGGTAATGCGGCACCTGAGTAGCCGTTACAATCGTTAATCCATTCTCGTCCCACCAGGCAGTTGCAGCATGTGGCTCGGTAAAACCGTGGCTGACGCCTTCGAAGGTGAACGACATTTTTGACGTTACGTCTGACGCACGTAGTCCCTGCTGCTGGTCACCAAACCGTAACTCTGCTTTTTTATGAACATTATTATTAAACTTGCAATGTTCATGAATCTTCTCGTTATCGCCGATATCGTTTAGCGACGCTTCGATTTCGGTAAAGGCAGTAAGGGGCTTATACTGTACCACAATTCGCTTACAGGCTTCAGCAGCCGCCTGTTCTGTTTCGGCTGCAACTGCGGCAACGATTTCGCCCATGTATCGGACTTTATGTATTGCCATTGCCGTTTCATCCTGCGAGATTGGCAACACACCAAATGGGATTGGGAGCTCGGTGCCAACGGCTACATAACGAACGCCGGGTACCTTGTACGCTTCCGATGTATCGATTGATTCGATGCGCGCATGAGCATGAATGCTGCGCAACATTTTCACATATAATGGATTCTTACTGACAACATCATCAGCATACTCTGCCGTTCCGCGAACTTTCTTTTCGGACTCGATGTAGGGTGTGCGTTTCCCTACAACATGGCCCCCCTGATTGTGCGCAGCCCGGCCGTTTGTATACCCTTCCTTGGTTTCAGCGGCATATTCTGCTACAGCCTGAATAATCTTCTTGTAGCCGGTGCATCTGCACACGTTCCCCGACAGTGCTTCCTTGATCGTGTCAACAGTTGGTTTGGGAACACTCTCTACATGGTGAAGTGCCGTCATCAGCATACCCGGCGTACAGAATCCGCATTGCACAGCCCCTTTTTCAATGAATTTAGCTTGCAGCTTATGCAGATGTTCGCCACTGGCCAGTCCTTCAACGGTTGTGATGCTGGCTCCCTCACAGCGCATCACCGGGGTGATGCAGCTTAGAATCGGTTTTCCATTTACCCACACCGTACACGTTCCGCAGCTTCCCTGCTCGCATCCGATTTTGGTACCGGTAAGCCCCGCCTTCTCGCGTAATACTCCGGCCAGCATATCGTGCTCGCCAACCAGCAAGTTGGTGGTGGCACCGTTAATCGTAAGTGTTATCGTTTTCATCGTTTTGTTGTGTAAGTTAATTATTCTCACGACATAACAAAATGACAAAACGCAGGGTTTTAAGAATCTGCCTAAAGTCAGTGTTCGATTACGGGGTCAGATTTCAGATGCCTGCCCCAATACTTTTACCGCCATCCACGTACAGGGTTTGTCCGGTAATGAACCCTGTTGAATCACAGGCCAGGAAGAAGACAGCATTGGCTACGTCGTCCGGACTCCCCATTGATTTTGTAGGTTGTGCCTGGATAAGTTTTTCGCGGACATCATCAGATAGAGCAGTGGTTAAGGGGGTATCGATCAGGCCTGGAGCAACCGCATTTACCATCACGTTGTAGCGGCCCAACTCAAGAGCAAGCACACGCGTCAGCGCAACAACACCAGCCTTTGAAGCAGAGTAATTACTTTGACCGGGATTGCCCAGCCAGGCTCTTGACGAGATGTTTACAATACGTCCTGCCTTCTGAGACCTCATCACGGTGGCAGCCTCGCGGCACATCAGCCATACGCCTTTTAAGTTCACATCTATAACGGCATTGAAGTCATCCAGTGTTTGCTTCCAGATCACCCCATCGCGGATAATGCCGGCATTATTGACCACTACATCGATGACTCCGTAATTATTAAGGGTAGAAGTGAACAGCTGGTGTACGTCGCCCTCCCTGGTAACATTTGCATTTACATACTGCACCGCATGGTCACCGAGCAGCGCAACAAGCCGTTCACCGGCTTCACCATCAACATCAACAGCAACAACCGTATACCCCTCTTTAACAAAGCGTTTTGTTATTGCCATTCCGATGCCCTTGGCAGCACCGGTGACGATTGCAACCTTTTTCGTCATACTGTTCCCGGATGTGTTATGTATGTGTGTTGAACAGTTCAGTTTTTCTTCCCATGCAGAGCTGCCATTGCATTAACACCATTTTTCACGGCTATCAGCTTGGCAATAATACTCAACGCAATTTCCTCCGGACCCTCGGCGCCAATATAAAGGCCCATTGGCATATCAATGGCATTCGCCAGGGTCTCGGACGCAATACCGGCATCGGCAAACATCTTTTTTGTAAGCTCTACCTTGCGCTGACTGCCAATCATACCCAGGTAGCCATGGGGCTTGGATATGCACGCAGCCAGGATATCGCGATCATACTCGTGGCTATGTGTCATGATGCATACATAGGTATCTGCATCAAATGGCAGCAGTTGTACGGCTTGTGCGTATGGCAGACACATTTTACTCACGCCGTCTGTTGTACACTGGTCCAGATACTGCTTCCTTTCGTCGATCAGTACTGTAGAAAACGGGAACTGTTGTGCCAGAGCAGCCAGGGCCACCCCCGTATGGCCTGCACCAAAAATATACAGTTTGATAGGATTCATAATTGGCTCGATAAAAATGTCAACACTTCCACCACAGCACATATTATGCTGATGCACCAGGTCGTGCCTGAAAAGTTTGGGCACCCGAACCTCAATCTGACGCAGCGCATTCTGGATAACAGCTTTTTCAAGCTCACCACCACCGATGGTACCACGAATACGTCCATCGGCATACACGATCATCTTTGCTCCTACCTTACGTGGTGTGCTGCCGCTGGTTTTAACTACAGTACAGAGCGCTGCCTTCCTTTGGCCAGTTTGTGCATCGTGTGCGTACTTGTAGATCGAATCCACGTAAACTTCATCCTCAGAAGCAATTGTTAAGGGTTGTAACTGTCCAACAAGTGCCGGTAATCATCGGCAGTATTGATATTCAGCAGGACGTCAGCAGAATCAACGTTAACTGTGTTTTTGGCAAAGCCCCTTAACACATCACGCAGGTTACACTCCGTCTGCTCCATTTCAATAATACGGTGAATTAGTGGTCTGGAAAGCAGGATCGGATGTCCGCCTCTTCCCTTGTGCCTACACTCTGCATATCCGTTCATGGATCGATTTTGCCACAACGCCTGAATTGTTGTTGCGCTGATCACCGGATTATCAATGTTATGAATAAAGCAAAAGTCGGCATCAGCAAAAGTGGTCAAACCTGACCGTACAGAGTAAAACCTCCCGGCATCAGTATCAAGGATATGCGCAAAGGCAAGTCTCGTCATGACTGTCTGAAAGTGCTGTTCCCATTCTCCTGACGTGTATTCTCTTCGAATAACAAGGCCCACGGCCGGAAACCCGGCATCGGCATACGCTGTGGCAATGGCTTCGGCAAAGGTTTGCCCGCGAATTTGCAGATAGCACTTCGGATACTTCATGCGTTCCGACCTTCCTCCCGCCAGAATCACCACACCTGTTTGAGCTTTCATCGGTGTCGCCAACTATAAATGAAGATTATTTCCACATTCAACCTCGAACTATGACAAGCATCATAGTTTACCATGATAGAACAAATTTATTTTGGTTCAAATCATAAAAAGTGCAACATGGAACACCTTGACAATATTCTTGACTACTGCGAGCGGACAGCATTCGACCTGAACTTTACCAGGGCAAAAGACTGGAAGAAGGCCGGTAAAGATAGGCTGCTGGTAGGGTATTTACCAATTTACGTACCACGCGAGATGATTCATGCTGCCAACGGTATGGCTGTTGGAATCATGGGTGCGGGTGACAGGAAGCAGATCATCAAGGGAGATGCTTACTACCAGTCCTACATCTGCCACATGCCCCGCGGAATTATCGAAATGGCATTGGATACCAACCTGCATGACATAGACGGGTTCTTGTTCCCTGCCATCTGCGACTGTATCCGAAACCTTTCAGGCATGTTTAAACTGTCGAAAAAAGGAAGTTTCCAGCGATACTTCGACTATCCGCAGAACTTTGATTCTCACATTGGGGGCGTATTCTATCGTCAGGAAATGGAGAAGGTACTTGACGACATGAAGAGTGTGAACGGCGTTGAAGCATCCACCGAGAGTTTGAACGCTGCCATCGGTTTGTATAATACAAACCGCAGACTGATTGAAGAAATATATGCTGTCAGACAGCAGTACCCATGGCGCTTGTCTGCTGTTGAGACCTACTACATCCTACGTGCCGGCATCGTGATGCCGGTAGAAGAACACAACGAAATCTTAAAACAGGTGCTTGAGCATATCAGCAGCGAACGTGGTGAACCCATGGACAATATCCGCGTGGTGGTCACCGGATCGTTTTGCGAGCAGCCTCCAATCGGCCTCATTAAATCAATCGAAATGGCCGGCTGTTATATTGTTGACGACGATTTCATGCTTGGTTCGCGATGGATACAAGGTGATATTGACGACACGACCGACGATCCGCTGACAGCTCTCACGGAAGCCTATATTCACCAGAGCACCTTCTCCTCAGCGTATTACGATGTTGGCAATCCCAAGGGCAAACGGCTTGTATCACTTGCCAGGCAGCGGAATGCCGATGGTGTGATCTTCTGTGCAGCAAGCTTCTGCGATCCCGCACTACTGGACAGACCCCAGATGCAGAAAGAATGCGATGATGCCGGGCTGCCGCACATCAACTTCCAGTTCCACGAGAATACCGGACAATTCAAAGTCATTAAAGAACAGGCCGGAACCTTCTCGGACTCTATTAAACTTTGGGTTTAGTCTATTTATTTACTATCACGAGCATTGCACTATGGCACCCCCTATTGAAGCCACAAAAGAAAAAAGCATGATTCTGCAGAAGGATATGCTTGCCAAACAATTTCAAGATCTTGCCACAGCCAAGGAGGCCGGCAAGAAGGTCGTGTACACGTTTGTTCCGGGGAATCTCACTGAGTTAATCTTGTCATTCGACATGTTGCCGGTGTACCCAGAAATCAATGCCTTGCAGTCGGGTATGCGAAAGAAGTCAGCCAACTACATCAAGGATGCCGAGAAAATTGGTTACTCCGAAGATGTGTGTACGTATGTGAAGTGTGACATCGGAATGATGCTCAACGGTAACATTGGCCCAACCGGAGAGAAACTCCCCAACCCCGACCTGCTTCTGCTGAGCTATACCGGCTGCTTTACATTCCTGAAGTGGTTCGAGAACCTTGAACGTCTGTATCCCGGCGTTCCGGTTGCAATGCTGCATACACCGTACCAGGAAGACGGTAAGATTAGTCAGGAACAAGTTGACTATATGGTAAAGCAGCTTAAGGAAGAAGTCATTCCTAAAATGGAACTGGTATCGGGAAAGAAATTTGATCAGGAGAGACTCTCAAAGATGCTTGAGTATTCGGCACAGTCCGAAGACCTTCTGGTAAACGTTCTGCAAAGTGCCAAAAATGTTCCTACTCCAATTGATGCCTACTTTGCAGGCGTGTACTATATCGGCCCGATCTTCACCGCATTCCGCGGAACAGAAGAAGCTGTCAGCTACTACCAAGTGCTTTGGGACGAGGTCCAGGAACGAATGAAACTCGGTCTGGGACCCGTTACCCCCGAGGGTGAACTGAAAGAACAACGTTTTCGCCTCGTCATGGAGGGCCCACCAAACTGGACGAACTTCCGCGAATTCTGGAAGATCTTCTACGATATGGGCGCAGTGATTGTAGCATCGTCGTACACCAAGGTGGGTGGCGTGTATGACCTGGGCTTCCGCCATGACCCCTCGGCACCGCTGGAAAGTCTGTCGCGCTACTGCATGGGTTGCTATACCAACATGAACCTGCCCCAGCGCGTGGGTATGCTTGAACAGTACGTTACTGAGTACAAGGCCGACGGTTTCCTCATTAACTCGATAAAAAGTTGTAATTCGTTCTCGGCCGGACAGCTAATGATCATGCGCGAGATTGAACAGCGCACCGGTGTGCCCGTTGGTTTTATTGAGAGCGACCTGGTTGATCCACGGTATTTCTCGTACGCCAACATCAAGAACCGTCTTGAATCATACTTCCAGATGCTTGAGCAGCGTAAAGTGATCCTGCAGCAGGAACACGCAGTAGTATAACAGTTTGTTGAACCATTCATAAAGTCTATCATGAACAAATATTACCTTGGCGTTGACCTGGGTTCAACAACCTCGAAGGCTGTGATTACCGATGAGAACGATGTAATCATTGGCCGGGGCATCACGAATACACGTGCCAACTATTCCGTTGCAGCCGATATTGCACGCGACGAAGCAGTGTATAATGCACGGTTTTCGGTGTTGAAGAAAAAACTGGAAGCCGAAATCCTGGCCAAGCCGGAATATCGCAAGTATATCAATGACCTTGAGAGTATCTTTCAATACGAACAGTTCAAAATTCGCCTTGATAAACTTGGTGAGGAACTTCTGAAAACATGCAGGTCTTTTTTCAAAGACCCGGATACTCAGGAAACCATGCTGGAACATCTGCGCAATATCCGCAGGTCATTTAAACCAAAAATCAAACACGAGTACCTGTACAATGACCTTGGTTCCAAGAACCAGTTCTTCCGCGATATCGTGTCGGAACGCTACAACGAGGAGGTTGGCAAGTTGGATATGGCGCTGTTCGAGCCTCTGATGACGGTATGGGACAAGAGCATCAGCCCTGCAGAAAACGAGCGTGTTCAGTTTAACTTCCGGGAGCTGGTTTCAAAGGCGATGCAGGAATTGGAAGAAAAGTACAAGAACCTGCCGGATACCTCGGCCGACGTGAGCGTAAACTTCGATGCAGAAATGAACCTGCTGAAAGGTAACTTCAAACAGGTGTCAAATACACTCAGCAAACACATTGAAGAAATTGTTGATCTGGAATTCAACATTGCAAACATGACCGGTACAGGGTACGGACGCGCCCTGCTCCCCTTCCCACAGGATAGTATTCGGTCCGAAATCCTCTGTCATGCTTTCGGAGCTCATGCGGTATTCCCCAACACTCGTACGGTGCTTGACATCGGAGGACAGGACACAAAGGCAATTCAGGTTGACAAGTACGGGCTTGTTACCAGTTTTCAGATGAATGACCGCTGCGCAGCAGGTTGCGGCCGGTACCTTGGCTATATCGCCGACGAGATGAGCATCTCATTAAACGAGCTGGGGCCGATGGCCATGAATGCTCAGAAGGATGTAACGATTTGCTCTACGTGTACGGTGTTTGCCGGTGCTGAGCTGCGGGAGCTGACAAACCTTGGTGAAAAGCGTGAAGATATTTTAGGGGGCTTACACAAGGCAATCATCATGCGCGCAATGTCACTGATTGCTCGCTCCGGCGGCGTATTCAACGAATTTACGTTTACCGGTGGTGTAGCTCGCAACCCCGCGGTGATCAAGTATCTGACCGAATTAGTGCACGAAAACTACGGCTCGGATATTACGATTAACATACACACGGACTCCATTTTCATGGGTGCCCTGGGTGGCGCAATGTTTGCACGTCGGAACATCAAGGCCGATCTTCCCACAGCAAAGAAACAGCGGTTAGAAACGGTGTAAATGAACACGGCAGGCATTGTGGTGCTCGCCTGACATTCTGCTGCACAATCACACAGCCAGCCAGGCTGCATTCAGGTACTTTGAATGAGATACTGTGGTTTTGCGGTAATAAATATTTTGTGTTGTTCACTGAAATGATGGAATGGCAGTAGAGTCTTGGTACGAAATCAGTGCCGGCACTTGCATTCATGACGTTTGTCATAGTTTATTTGCCACATTCATCATTTCTTTACACACCTTAGGATAGATTTACAATGGCACAAATCATGGTACTCGGAGCGGGATTAGTAGGCAAAACCATTGTCCGCGATTTAGCACAGCGACACACGGTAACATGCGTCGATATAAGTGCTGCTGCTCTCAACACGCTGGCACACGAAAAAAACGTCAGCATTCAGCAGGCAGATGTGCGTAACCCAGGACTGCTAAAGCGGCTTGTTGCACCTTTCGATATGGTAGTTGGCGCAGTTCCCGGACACATGGGCTACGATGTCCTGAAAACCGTGATTGAGTCCGGTAAAAATGTAGTTGATATCTCGTTCTTCCCTGAGGACTCATTAACCCTGCATCAACTGGCTGTTGAGCACAACGTTACCGCAATTGTTGATTGCGGACTTGCCCCGGGCATGAGTAATGTATTTGCGGGCTACCACCATTCCGTTTCGCCCCTGCTTCGCTACGAGTGTCTTGTGGGCGGGCTTCCCGTACACCCTACTGAACCGTTCGGATACAAGGCCGTTTTCTCACCAATTGACGTTATCGAAGAATATACCCGACCCGCCCGCCTTGTTGAGGACGGCGCCGTTGTGATAAAAGATGCATTGTCTGACGTCGAATCTGTCCATTTCGATAGTGTCGGTACACTTGAAGCCTTTAACACTGACGGTCTGCGAACCCTGGCTGATACCCTCCGTGGAGTTCCCGACATGAAGGAAAAAACACTCAGGTATCCCGGTCATGCAGCTCTGATGAAGGCGTTCCGAACCACAGGACTGTTTGGTAAGGACCCTGTTGATATTCAGGGAACCAATGTTGTCCCATTACAACTCACGGCCAAGCTCCTCTTTAAGCAGTGGGAAATGCAACCCGGCGATGAGGACTGTACCGTAATGCGCGTTACCCTTGAAGATGCCACATCAATAATTACCTACAGTTTGTACGACCGGTTTGATTCTCAAACCAACACAACGTCGATGGCACGCACAACAGGGTATGCCTGCACTGCAGCCGTCGAGATGGTTCTTAACAAGAAGTACCAAACATCCGGAGTCACACCGCCCGAACACCTGGGCAGCGCCTCCGGATGTCTGGATTTTATGCTTGATTATCTGAACGAACGCAATGTTGTTTATAAAAAGGAAGTAACAAAAAAATAACTGTATCAGGAATATGTGATGACAGAAAAACTCTACACCATGGGTATCGACGTTGGATCGAATTTTATTAAGCTCGTCCTGGTTGATTATTCCGACAACCCAACCATACTGGACAAGCAAACCGAAAAAATCCGGAAGCGGAACCCAACCCAGGTTGCCGACGAGATGATTCAGACTATGCTGGGCAAGCATAATCTGCAGTACGATGACGTTGCCTACCTGGCCTCGACCGGTGAGGGTGACCTTGTCCGCAGGAAACGTGGTCACTTTTACGGGATGACGACCCACTCGAAGGGTGGGAACTTTTTTGACAAGGAAGCAAAGACCATCGTAGATATGGGCGCCCTGTACGTTCGGGCAATCAAGGTAAACGAAGAGGCAAAGGTGCAGGACTACAAGATGACGGGACAGTGCGCCAGCGGCTCCGGACAATTTGTCGAAAACATATCTCGATACCTGGGTCTCTCCATCGAAGAAGTTGGCGACATCTCGCTCACGTCTGACAACCCCGAGGTCTCGTCTGGCATCTGCGCAGTACTGGCCGAGACCGACGTAATTAACATGGTATCACGCGGTGTGTCAACCCCAAACATCATAAAGGGAATCCACATCTCGATTGCCGGACGGATCATTAAGCTCCTCACGTCACTCAAGGCAGAATCACCCGTCTTCCTAACCGGAGGGATGGCATTAAACAAGGGCATGGTTCAGGCCATCGAGGAGCAACTGGAGGAAGCAGGCAAGAAGTTTGAAATCCGGACACATCCTGATGCGATCTATGCAGGCGCCCTTGGAGCTGCCCTCTGGGGCGGTTACCGTCACCTTAAACTCATCGAAAAACAGACAGTAATGGCATAATGCAGATCGTTCAATCCGATATTGCCCTGGGTGAGGTAACACGGAATATTGCCCTAATGCTTGAAGGCAATGCAGCCCGATATTCTAACCGAACCATGTACGGCGAAAAGCGCAATGGCGAATACCGTCATACCACGTGGGCAGAATTCCTGCATAGCGTCCGGAACGTTGCATCGAACCTTGCTCGCTACGGATACCAGCCAGGCAGTAAGGTGATGGTGTACTCACCGAACCGGCTTGAAATGCTTATACTGGAAATGGCCGTGATGGCAAGCGGCGGTATCAGCGTACCCATCTTTGCCTACTTTCAGAAGGAAACCGTAGAAATACTTCTGAATCACTCAGACTGTTCATTTGTTGCCGTTGCCGGAGAACTTCAGCTGAGCAGATTGCCACAGCATGCCAATATTAAACATGTTTTTGTTTTTGACCATCTCGAAACACTTCCCTACCCAAACTGCGTGTTGTTCTCGGAACTGCTGGCTGACCACGGCAGTGAGCCGGGAGCTTTGCTAACCAATGCTCCTGCCGACGACATTTGTTTGAATATGTACACCTCGGGTACGATGGGCGTGCCCAAGTGCGTTCAGCTAACCCACCGGAACATCCTTTCACAGCAGGCCGCCCTACAACACGTCTGGCACCTGAACGAAGATGATCGCTTGCTGGCCTACCTTCCATGGCACCACAGTTTCGGCGGAATTTTCGAGCGTTTTTCAGCGCTGTACAACGGTGCTGCCCTGATGCTTGAATCCAGCTACGGCAAGGACCCTGGGCAAATTATGGAGAACTGGAAGCAGGTAAAACCGAGCTGCTTCTTTAGTGTCCCAAAGGTGTATCAAAGCCTCATCGAACTCACCAGGGGTGATAAGGATGCTGAACAACTGTTCTTTCATTCGGGCCTGAAATTCGTGTTTACCGCTGCAGCATCACTCCCCGAAACCCTGTCGGTAGAATTCGAAAAGCGCAATATTCCTGTCCTTGAAGGCTGGGGTCTTACCGAAACATCACCATGCTGTACGATTACCGATCCGACCCTGAAGAGAGAGAAAGGCATCGTGGGGAAACCCATCCCCGGGGTGTCCATCGGTATCGCCGATGACGGTGAGATATGCGTAAAGGGACCTAATGTAATGGTCGGTTATTATAAAAATGATGATGCTAACGAAAAGGCGTTTACTGCAGACGGCTGGTATTGCACCGGCGATGTAGGTGAACTCACACCTGGGGGGCTAAAGCTGGTATCACGAAAGGACAGAATCTTTAAGCTGGCCAATGGCGAAAAGGTTATCCCATCCGATCTTGAAATGCTGATCCAAAACAAATGCTCTTACGTTGCATACGCAGTTATTGTTGGTGGCGGAAAGGAATATCCGGTTGCCCTTCTCTTCCCAAATCGAAACGAACTATCACAACCGACAGGTGCTGTTGCATCAACTGAGGGATGCAAATGTCCACGAAGTATTAATGAGCTCGGCAATTGCCTTCACACCTGTCTGCGCCAGACAAACTACAGCCTGCTGCAGAAGTTCGCCAAGATCAAGTTTGCAATGGTCATTGACGACGAACTCAGCATTGAGCGGAATACTCTTACTCCGTCACTCAAGTTTGCACCTAACAAGATTCAGGAAGCATACAAAGCCCACATCGAAAACTTGTACGGCGCCAAGAATTCGATCAGTGAAGAAGTGTACATCGTAAACCTAACTGCCGATAACCCTTTTATTCCTGAAACCACCTGAGCCAGTATGTACCAGATATCCTCAACACAGCTACTTAAAAACACAATGAGGGACTACTTCCGGTCAATCGGCACCGAAGGAAGAAAAGTTGCCTGGTGCACGAGTGTCGGACCTGCAGAGCTCCTCCGGTCATTTGGCTTTGACGTGTATTTCCCCGAAAACCATGGTGCACTGTTGGGCGCTACGCGAACAGCAATGGACTACATCCCGGAAGCCGCCAAACTTGGTTATTCCAACCACGTATGTTCGTACACAACCAGCGATATCGGTGCGTTTCTCAAAGGCCAAAGCCCCCTTCAAAATCAGTATGGACTTGAAGGAATCCCGAAGCCAGACCTGATTGTGTACAACACAAACCAGTGTCGTGAAGTACAGGACTGGTTCAGCTTCTTTGCACGCGAGTTCAATTGTCCTATAGCCGGCATTCACCCGCCCCGCTATGTAAACGAAGTTACTACACAGGACATCGCCCTTGTTGTTGCACAGCACAAGGCCATGATATCTGAATGTGAACAGGCAAGTGGTGTGCGTTTTGATATTGACAGGTTTCGGGAGACTCTGAAACTCAGTAAGGAAGCTACACTATTATGGCAGAAGGTGCTGAAAACCGCAGTACATACGCCTGCACCGCTTAGTTTTTTCGACGGAGTGATCCACATGGGTCCCATCGTTGTAATGCGAGGAACCCAGGAAGCAAAGGACTACTATACTGCGTTGCTGGCGGAGCTTACGGACAATGTTGCAAACAACCGCGGCATCATTCAAAATGAGCAGTGTAGAATATTCTGGGAAGGAATGCCGATATGGGGCCGGATCAGAATGCTCTCCGACTTGTTTACCGAGAACAACACCGTAGTAGTAGCCTCTACATACTGCAGTAGCTGGGTATTCGACGAGTTTGACGAGAATGATCCGTTTGAGTCTTCAGCCCTGGCATATACAAAAATCTTTATTAACCGGAGTGAGAAGGCGAAAGCCGAAATGCTGAAGTCATGGCTGCAGGAATATCGATGTAATGGTATTCTGTTTCATGACACCAAAACGTGCTTCAATAATTCAAACGCCAAGTTTGGTATGCCACAGCGGTTAAAGGAAGAAACAGGTATCCCCTACCTGGTTGTGGAAGGCGACCTCTGTGACCTGCGGTTCTTTTCGGAAGGCCAGAGCATTACCAAAATCGAAACTTTTATCGAGCAGATAGCCAACTCAAAAGCATACGCATAACCTGGAGTCTACTATGAAAATTGGAATTATCGGACTCGGCCCCGTGGGCATGATTCTGGCCGTTCACCTTAAGGAGGCCGGTTGCGAAGTATTGCTTTGTGATACTGACAGAATTAAACTTAACCTTATTCGGTCCGAAGGTATCAGGCTTGAAAATGTTATTGAAAAACACGAACGATTTTCCAATCTGTATGGCAGTGCCGCTGAGCTTCTGAATGAAAATCCCGACTATGTGTTTGTTGCCATTAAGACGTACCAGGTGTCGGACCTGCTGAAAGATGTGCCTGCCGGCAATACCTCGATCTTTATCAGTGCACAGAACGGCATTGATGTTGAACAAATGTACGCCAAGGTTCTGGGTGAACACCGAACGTGCAGAATGGTAATCAACTATGCTGGTAACCTTAAGGCTAGCAATGTTGTTCGCGTAACGTTCTTTAATCCGCCCAACTATATCGCACCCTTAGATGATGCCGAAAAACGCCATGCCGAGGCAATTGCCGAGTTGTTAAACTCCGTTAATCTTACAACTGAGTCCGTACGACCGTTTGACTTAACAAAATATACGTGGCAGAAGACCATACTGAACTCGTCTTTGAGCGCATTGTGCGGTATCGGGCGTTTGACAATGGCTGAAGCAATGGCCTTCCCTGACTCCATTGAGTTGATTGAACAGATTATCGTAGAAGCCGTAGAGGTTGCGGAAGCCGAAAAGATCCGGTTCCCTGACGACTTTGTGCGCAACTGCCTGAGGTATCTGAAAAAAGCCGGACATCACTTCCCGTCACTCGCTGTTGACTTGATGAATAACAAGTTAACTGAGATTGACTACATGAATGGTAAAATCGTGGAGTACGGCCGTAAACATTACGTCCGTACATCCCTTAACCTGTCAATGGTAAACATGGTGAAGGCCATGACCCAGAAGAACCTGATCACGCAGATGAACGGGAACACCGCTACTGCAGGCAGCAAGATTAATCTTGTGCACCAGACAGGCAAACCCAAGGGAAACTGCTTCCTGGGTATCGACCTTGGTTCTTCGTACACGAAGTTTACACTTGTTGACGAAGATGAGAACGTGGTTTTTCGGTACATCCTGAAAACTCTCAACCGCGATAAGATTGCTGCCAAGCACATCATCAATGCTCTTCATGACGAATTCCCCATCGCGTACAGCTGTGCAACCGGATATGGAAGAAAGAATTTTGTTGATGCCGATATTGCCAAAACCGAAATCAACTGTGCCGCCGTTGGCGTAAACAAGTACCTGAAGGGCGAAAAAAACATCCTTGACATCGGCGGTGAGGATATTAAACTGATTCGTTGCGATACCGATGGCCTGGTTGAGAACTTCTACCTTAACGATAAGTGTGCAGCCGGTACCGGTGCCTTTTTGGTGGAGATCTCCGAGCGGGCCGGCATTGATGTTAAAGAAATGAGTCAGCTGGCCTCACAGTCCGACTACAAACAGGAACTGAATAGCTTCTGCACCGTTTTTGCAAAAACAGAAATCATGAAATGGGTTTTCGACGGTCTGCCCATTGAGAACCTTGCTAAAGGTATTTACCTTTCTATTGTGAATAGAGTGGCTAAAATGAAGATTGATCCCGGCGTTCCGATCGTCATGATTGGTGGCGTAGCCTCGATTCACCCGTATCTAACAAAAATGCTGGAGCACAAGTTTAACCAGCCCGTCACTGTTCTCGAACATCCGCAGTACACCGTCTCACTTGGCGCGGCCCTCATCGCAAAGGAACAGTTTCAGCACGTAGTAACAACACAGGTATTAACCCGCACAGAACAGCAGGAAGTATGACAGGACTACACAGCATTAAAAAAGGCATTGGTATCATCTTTGATAAAATCTTCCTTGTCAATGGCATGCGAACACCATTTGGCAAGTATTGTGGAACCCTCTCTCAGGTTTCACCCACCGATCTTGGTATTTGTGCTGCTCGGGCTGCCTTGGAGAAGGCCATGGTTAGCCCGGATGCCGTTGACCAGGTGATTGTCGCCAATATCGGCCAGAGTTCAGGCGACGCTTATTTCCTTCCCCGGCATATCTCACTCTTTGCAGGTATTCCTGTGGAGGTCCCGTCGCTCATGGTACAACGTATCTGCGGTTCGGGTTTTGAAACCATTGTTACCGCAGCCGAGCAGATTACGCTTAACAAGGCCGGCACCGTTCTCTGTGTTGGCACCGAGACTATGTCACTCGCACCGACAGCCTCCTTTGGTAACCGTTCGGGATATCCTCTGGGACGTCCGGGCTTTATTGACATGCTTTGGGAAGCACTCGACGATACAGCTGCCGGATACTCAATGGCGCTGACTGGTGAGAACGTGGCCAAGAAACTGTCGATAACCAGACAGGAATGTGACGACTATGCCTTTAGCTCGTTCCAGCGCGCACTCGATGCTAAGCAACGTGACTTTTTTGCCGGTGAAGTTACGCCCGTGAATACGGTAACCTTTACGGCTGGTGACCTAAAGCCGCGCAAGCTGCGTCTGCCCCGCGGTGTAGAAAATTTCACCTCCGATGAACACGTGCGTGCTACAACGCGCGAGTCGCTGTCAAAACTGGCGTCAACCTTTTCGGCTGACGGCGTCCTCACCGCCGGTAACTGTAGTGGCATCGTGGATGGTGCGGCATCTGTTGTTATTGCCTCACAACAATCAATTGATGATAAGGGGCTTAAGCCAATCGCCAGAGTTGTTGCTGCCACAAGTGTCGGTATCGACCCCCGGTACATGGGCCTTGCTCCAGTGCCTGCCATTCAGCACCTGCTTGAAATCACTGGTCTGCAGGTTTCTGACATCGGATTGTTTGAGATTAATGAAGCCTTCTCTGCACAAGTCATCGGCTGTGAGCGTGAGCTGGGCCTTGACCGAGCCAGGCTGAATGTCAATGGCGGCGCTATTGCCCTTGGACATCCCCTGGCGGCTACCGGCGTACGCTTGTCATTGACAATCTCGCGCGAGATGCAGGCTCGGAACGTGCGCTTTGGCATTGCCTCGGCATGCATTGGAGGTGGTCAGGCTACGGCTGTGCTGCTGGAGAACACGGCATGTAATTGAGTTTGCCATCCTATCCTGTAATTTTTATTACTACCTGTGGAATAACAATGAATGCAAGTTCATCAGAAAATGTAATGTTTCAGTGGCAGATGACTGAAACCGATAAGGAGTTTTCACTTGTTCAGGTGCAGCTGCCCCAGGCAGCACCCGGACAAGCGGTTGTACAAATTTCAGGGTGCGGCGTTTGCCATACCGATTTAAGCTTTTGGCACTATGGTGTACAAACAAAGCATACATTACCGTTAACACTCGGACACGAGATTAGTGGCGTGGTGGTAGCCGGTGATCCGGAATGGATCGGCAAGAACGTGATCGTACCGGCCGTGCTTCCGTGCGGCGAATGTGACCTGTGTGAAAATGGACGCAGCAATATCTGCCGCAATCAAACCATGCCGGGCAACGATTTTCACGGAGGATTTGCATCGCACATTATCGTACCCTCGCGGTTTTTATGTGCCGTTCCTGACTCTGTCCTTGCCCGCTTCCCATTATCACACCTGGCTGTGATTGCCGACGCTATTTCTACACCATACCAGGTGGTGGCAAAGTCCGAGCTACGTGCGGGTGACCTGGCAATCGTCATCGGTGTGGGTGGCGTTGGGATTTATGCAGCACTTATTGCCCGGATTCTTGGTGCTAAGGTGTTGGCTCTGGACATCAGCGATGCCAAGCTGCAGATAGCTAAGGATAATGGCATTGAGGCAACGCTCAATACGGCAGACATGGACATCAAGGCTGTGAAGGACAACGTTAAAACTATTGCACGCGGATTAGGCGTACCACAAACCGGCTGGAAAATCTTTGAAATGAGTGGTACCAAGGCTGGTCAGGAACTTGGATTTAATCTTCTCACGTTTGCCTCCACAATGTCGGTTGTTGGCTTTACCATGGACAAGGCAGACGTACGATTGAGCAATCTGATGGCATTCGATGCCAAGCTGATTGGAACGTGGGGCTGTCGTGCCGAGCTGTATCCGGAAGTCCTGAACCTAATTGAAACCGGAAAGCTTAACATAGCCCCCTTCGTTGAAACAAAACCAATGTCGGAAATCAACGATGTTTTTCGGAACTCATTACAACATCTTTACACAAAGCGAATTGTCCTTGTACCCGACTTTAACAATAATTAACATCCATGGAACAACTCAAAAATCACAATCTCGTAGAAACCACGTATCAGGAAATCCTTGTGGAGAAGCGTCCGTGCCTTGATGCGCACGGCAATCCTGTGCCAGGGTTATTCAATGCGTGGATTTTTCTGAACAATCCGCGGCAATACAACTCGTACACAACTGCTGCTGTGAAGGAGATTATCCTTGCCTTTGCCGAAGCCTCGAATGACAGAAGTGTGGTAAGCGTGGTATTTACCGGTGTTGGTGACAAAGCATTCTGCACCGGTGGGAACACAAAGGAATATGCAGAATACTATGCCGGAAACCCGCAGGAGTACTCGCAGTATATGCGGTTGTTCAACGATATGGTTAGTGCCATTCTAAAGTGCGAGAAACCGGTGATTTGCAGAGTCAACGGTATGCGTATTGGTGGCGGACAAGAGATTGGCATGGCCTGCGATTTTAGTATCACCAGTGATGCGGCACGCTTTGGCCAGGCAGGACCCAAGCACGGCAGCGCCCCGATTGGTGGCGCAACTGATTTTCTGCCTCTCTACATGGGAATCGAAAAGGCAATGGTATCACTGACACTATGCGAGCCGCTTACCGCACATCAGGCGTATTATCATGGCATTGTTTCGGATATCGTGCCCGTGTACAAAGTTGACGGTCAGTTCATCGTAAACCCGCTTGTAGTTACAAACAAAATAACGGACGACTACGGACGCATTGTGTTTGGGACGATGAAAACGGGGCGTGAACTAGCAGAGGCAAAAGAAATTCTTGCTTCAGCAACAACCGATCTGTCACTCCTGGATGAAGCCGTAAACAAACTTGCTACCAAGCTGCTATACACGTTCCCCAACTGTACCAACAAAACAATTTCGGAAGTACGCAAGTTTAAACTCGAGCACTGGGATAAGAATAAAGAAAGCAGCCGCGAATGGCTTGCTCTGAATATGATGTCGGAAGCCAAGGCAGGCTTCAGGGCATTTAATGATGGCCCAAAAGAAAACCGCGAAGCTGATTTCATCAAGCTGCGTCAGCTACTTGCCGAAGGACACCCCTGGGATGATGACCTTCAGCGTATTATCTCGCCACTATACACTAACCCTGAGTAGCCCATGACCAAGGTACACGTTTCATACATGTTTGACGGAAGTGTGGCCAGGATTGTTCTTGACGACGGCAAGGGCAATGTACTCGATAAACTGATGGTTGACGACCTGCTGGAGTTTTTAACTGCAGCGAAAGCAAATAACAATCTTAAGCTCATCACCTTTGAAGGTGCTGGCAAGCACTTCTCGTTTGGAGCAAGCGTTGAAGAGCATCGTAAAGATCAGGCTGCCGGAATGCTTCAGGGATTTCATAAGATCTTTTATGGGCTGATTGACCTTGCAATACCTACTGTTGCGATTGTTTCCGGACAATGCCTGGGCGGAGGTCTGGAGCTGGCTTTAATGTGCAACCTGCTTATTGCCGATGCCACAGCCAGGCTCGGGCAGCCCGAAATCATCCTTGGCGTTTTTCCTCCGCCTGCCTCACTCCTGCTAGCCGAAAAGATTGGCAGCGTTCGTGCCGAGGAGCTTCTGATATCCGGCCGAACCGTAACAGCCACAGAAGCACAACACCTGGGTATGCTTAATCATGTTGCAGAGACCAGACAGGAGCTTGACGACTGGCTAAGCCAATGGATAACAGCACACATTGTACCAAAGAGTGCTTCATCACTGCGGTTTGCAACCAGGGCAGCACGCACAAAACTGAATACACTCCTCACAACCTACCTCCCGGAGCTTGAGAAAATCTACGTGCACCAGCTCATGGAAACCACCGACGCTAATGAAGGCATCCAGGCATTTCTGGAGAAACGAACACCACAGTGGACAAATAACTAAGCGTGTAACTATGAAAGATATTACGAACGTTGGAATTGTTGGCGCCGGAACCATGGGCGCTGCACTGGCTCAGAAGTTCATTCAGGAAGGCTTCGCCGTTACGCTTGCAGACCGGTCGATGAAGATTGTACAAAAGGGTATCACCGGTATTCAGAGTACGTTACGGGATGCAGTTGAAAAACGTTTGTTTACCGAATCACAGGTTGAACAGTTCATGCAGCGGCTAAACGGAACCGATACTCTTGCCGGTCTTGCACACTGCGATCTGGTTATCGAAGCAATCTATGAAAACTTTGAAGCAAAGAGTGAACTCTTTCAAACACTGAGCACGATTGTATCTGCAGACTGTATTCTGGCTACCAACACATCTTCGTTTTCGGTGTCGGAATTAGCAGAATCGGTTCGTCACCCCGAACGCTTTATTGGCCTTCATTACTTTTATCATGCTGCAAAAAACCGCCTTGTTGAAATTATACCGGGCAGCAAGACTGCTCCGGAAACATTCATAGCGGCACAACGATTCTCGTTTCTGTCGGGGAAGGATGCCATCACGTGTGCCGATTCGTACGGCTTTGTTGTTAACCGGTACTTTGTCCCCTGGCTGAACGAGTCAGCACGTCTGCTTGGTGAAGGCTATCCGATTGATGTGATTGATGCCGTTTGTAAACAAGTATTTGGTATTGGGATGGGACCGTTCGAGCTGATGAATGCCACCGGTATCCCTGTTGCTTACCACTCAGAGAAAACTCTCGAGCGTTACGGTAATCTGTACACAGTGTCGGAAGTTCTTGAAAAACAGGCATTAGCCAACACTCCGTGGCTGTTAGGCACAACACCAGACAGCGGACTCGGCACACCGGAGCAGGAGCGCGAAATTGCTGACAGGATGCTTGGTGTGGTATTCTTCGTGTGCCTGCAGTTGCTTGATGAGAACGTGTGTAGTGTGGCTGCCATAAACCGTGGTGCCAAGATTGGCTTAAAGTGGAAGCGCGGCCCGTTCGAGATGATGAATCGGTTAGGTGAAGACGCCGTACGAAGCCTTGTCTGCAAAATCGCAGCACTCTATACCATGCCGATGCCCAACGCTCTGTCCGCCGACCGGTGGAAATCTGACAACGTTAAGCTGGAAAAGAATGGTTCCATTGCCATCATCACCATGGATCAGCCCGAATATCAGAACGCATTCAGCGAAGAAACTATGCGTCAGTTAGCCACATGTTTTGATAATGCGGACAATGATCCTGATATCAAAACCATATTTTTCACTGGCTCTGGTAAGGCGTTTGTTGCGGGTGCCGACATTACCTACTTTGTAACAAAGATTAAGAGCAATAACATTGATGATATCATTGCATTCACCAAGGCAGGACAAGACCTGTTTGAGCGGATCGATACATCAAACAAAACCATTGTTTCGATTATCAATGGTCTGGCACTCGGCGGCGGACTTGAGTTTGCACTGTGTTCCGATATTGTCCTTGCCCTACCCAAGGCCCAGCTTGCCTTCCCTGAAACTGCTATCGGAATATACCCTGGTTTGGGTGGAACGCAGCGTTCTACACGGAAGTTGGGTAAGGGGCTAAGCAAATTCCTCATATTTACAGGGAAGATGCTATCTGCATCCGAGGCCGCCGCAATTGGTTTGGTGGACAAGATTGTCACTCCGCAAGAAATGTTTGCAATTCTCGCAGGTGAAGCACCTATACCCGGACCTGCCAACACTGCTCTTTCGCCAGAATGGAGTGCCATTGCCGAGTTCTTTAGCACGAACAGCCTGAGCGACATTGTAAGCGGTACTACGTCTGAAGGTATTATTGATGAGGCCCTGTCTCAGAAATTCACAAAGATGGTGCAATCAAAGGCGCCCGTTGCACTAAGATTGGCCGATGAGTTGATTACCAAGGCTGCAGGCTGCAGCTCTGAACTGAATCACCTTAGCGAGATTTTTTCTACTTCTGATGCGCTACTCGGACTAACATCTATCGGGAAAAAAGTAGAATATCAGGGCAAGTAGTAACCGGTAGACTTTCAATTCCATGATAACCGTCATAGTTCACTCATTGAAATAACTACAAGTTTGAATTATCATTATCATTTACAATTAAGTGTAGCACCCTTGTAGAGGGGTGCAGGAAAACAGTCCCACAGAACACGGACATGAACCTGACACCACACAATAACGGTAAATCGGACCAGGCACATTCGTGTGTATTCAACTCACCCTCGGACTGTGCGTTAATCCATCATTACTCTAATGAGTTTATTATGGTTGAAGGCGAGTCACCTGCCGGTGTATTCTGCGTTTGTAAGGGACAGGTGAAGATTATGTCAAGCCTTGACGCCAACCGTGCACTCACGCTTTGGATTGCCAGGCAGGGCGACATGATAGGCCTGCACATGCTTATCGACAGTCAGCCATGTCATTACTCTGCCTACGCCAATGGGACAGTCAGTGGTTGCTTTGTTCCGCCAGGTCAGTTGCTTGGTACCATGCAAACCAATCCTACAGTTCTTCGGAGCGTGCTCAGGCACTTGAGTACAAAGGTACTGTTTGTGGAGCAGCGAATGGCTTGCATATCTCGAAGGAACGTTAGAGTACAGTGTGCCATTTTCCTTCTCTCAATGGCAACAGCGCAGCCTGGTTATGATAACGAGTACTACGTTATTAACTACACGATTACTGACATTGCCGGGATGCTGGGGGTGAGCACAGGTGCACTAAAGAAAATTCTTGAGGAGTTCGCTTCGAACGATATACTTTCATTTAGTCCGCACCGCCTTGTGATTAACAACATTTACGCACTTGAAACAATCGCCTACGGAAGCAAGCAGTAGCTCCGATCCATAGGAACAGTCCTTTACTGCGTCTGGCGTAACCGGTTGGCCCTGAGCATTCTGCCAAAGGTTACCACGGTTAAGATATACACGGCAACGCCAATCAGAATAACGTACATTCCTGTTTCCCTCTGCTGATCAATGGAGTAGGAACTACACAGCAGTATATTAAACGATCGCAGTGCCACACCCGTAGCCATTAGCATCGAGGCTACCATGCCGATAAAAAGTATTTTAACTTCAAACCGAATTCCCCTCATGACTGCAGTGATTAATAGTCCAACAGTAACCATGTTAACGTGCATGAGCCGATTAAACCATGTTTCTACAAACGCATAGTCAATTGAATGCGGTAGCATCCAGAAAACCAATGATGCCATCACATAAATCAACAGTGCAATTCCCCATGCAGTATCCTTTACCTGCAACCTGTGCAGTGGCATTGCAAGAAGTACACCCAGAAAAATCATGGCCGGTAGTTGGATAATCTGATGTCTTGGCATTGTTGCGGACAGCCATGTGTTTAGCGGGAACGATACAATGTAAAATAGAGCAATAACAAGTGCCACCACAATACCGGAAGCCAGCTTAGTTTGCATGCGCTACACCGGGAATACATTGCGAAATCTGATTAATAATCTCGGCATTTGACAAGCGAGCCGGATCGAGGGTTTTAACAATCGTCTGATGCTCATCTACCAGGAACATGTAGATTGAATGGTTGATGATTCCGCGGTCGGGAACCCGGTGCGCCCAAATTCCGATCTCCTTTAGAATCTTGTCGAACTGCACTTCCGACAATCCATGTGGCAACGCAAAAGTCCAGCCACGAAGATCCTCACCAAAGTATTCGCGGTACTTATTGAGTTTCCGGATATCATCATTCGCCAGGTCAAAGCTTATCGTCAGAAATCCAAGTTTCGACGGAACGATCGTACTATCGAACTCATGGTAAATTTCTTCGATCTTGTTATTCACCTTATGGCACACATCCGGGCAGTTCAGATAAACAAAATTTACAAGTGTAAACCTGTGTAGGTCCGAAATTGTAAATGAAGAACTATCCTGTGCTACCAGGTTAAACACCGGCATCGGCCTGGGAACCGGACCAGCGTCGGCAAGGGTATATGAAAAGATTGTAAACGCACTCAATCCCTTGGTCCACAGTAGGATCACCGAGAAGCAGACAACGAACGAGGTAACTGGGATTAGGATTTTTCTCATAGTTCAGCGGTTCACGTGCCGATATGTACGGAACAGTGGTTTAATAAAACAAAAGGCTGTCTCATAATTACCTTGACACAGCCTTAAAGAACACATGTTCACGATATTGACTGGCGATTACTTTGCCACTTCCTGTGTTGATGATGAGCCATTTGACAGCCTACGGAACAGCGAGAAGTACATCATCAGCAAACCAAGAAGCACAATGGCAATAAACCAGACTGCCGTTCCGGCTAATGAAGAACCTGTTTGATGCGTATGCTCAATGTTTATCCCCTCGTAATGAGAGAATCTACGTGGAATACTGTTCAAACCGCCAAGATAGAACATCAGTACGAAACCAAAGCCCCCTGCCACAAATGTCCAGAAACCTGTGGCTGCAAGCTTATCACTTTTATTATTATCCTTGCCAGAGAACAGATAGTACAGGAAGGCAAGGATGTACAGCACAACACCTAAAAGCATGTATGTGTGAAAGTGAGCTGGTACCCATAGTGTGTTGTGTAGTACCTGGTTCAATGCAATTGTTGAATCAACAACAGCCGCGAATCCGCCTACGGCCCAGCCAGCCGTTCCAATGAGAAAGAGCAGCGGAATAATCGTCCACTTTGTCTTTGAATGGTAGAACTGCGCAATCACACCAAACATGGTGATTGCAGTTGCAGGGATCGAGCTAAGGTATGATGCGAACTGTCCGGCATAGTGTAAACCAACAGGCTGAACAAAGTCCATGTACAGGTGGTGGAAGTAGGCAAACATGACAAAGAAGAACGTACTATTCCACGAGTACACTACAATTTTATTAACGGGCCACTCACGTTTGGTGAATTCCGGCAGCAGTGCATACAGCCAGGCTACAGCACAATACATTGTGATGTTAACCAGTGTGTGACCGAAAAAGAAAATAAGATTTTTTAAGAGCAGCGGATCAAAACTCAGAGTGCTTTCCATGTGCTGCAGGAGGTTCAGGATAAGCATCACCGCCCCGGTGATAATCGAGAAAATGCCGGGTACCAGACTGATGGTGGAAATCAGTACCATAGCCGGAAGTTCACGTTTGACCTCCTTCTTGCCCAGATACTGCCAGCCCATAATGTTAGCAAATCCCCCAAATTCCTTTGCAAGAGCGTACACAACGTGCAAACATCCGATAAGCCAGGCCACACCAAGAACAATAAGCGAAATAATCGAAAGCCCTGTTGCCCACTCCGGCCATGTTGTTCCAATAAACGGCAGCGGATACAGCATATACCATCCGGCACCGAACTTACCAATCAGGGTGCCTATTGTTAATCCAACAACGCCAAGCAGCGTCAGACCATACAAGAAGTATCCAAGATTGATATTGAGTCTTACATACCGTGTTCCATTCAAGTACCAAAGCGCTGCAAAGGCCATCGAGAATAGTACCCCCGCCATTCCAAGACCGTGCAGGGTCATGTACGAGTAAAAGTCGGCCGATTCAAGTTCCGACATACCGCCCTGCCGCATACGCATCAGCAGACCGAGCGTAATGAGCAACGGGAAGACAATAAGAAATGTAACACCCCATGTAAGGGTAAGCTTCTTTTGTTTTGCAATTTCTGTTTCGCTGAATTGTATCATTGTTACTGTCCCCCCTCTTAAATAACGTTAATAGTTGTAACCATGTAGTCGTGTGCTCCGCCGCAATACTCCAGACATACGACGTGATATGTTCCCGGCTTTGGAAATGTATAGTGGAGAACGTTTTTATAGCCGGGCATTGCCTGCGTCTGAGTGAGCAACACTCCCTCGTCGTTGTAGATCGAGAAATCGTGGTTCACATCTTGTGAGGTAACAATAAACTTGATTGTTTTATTTGCCTTGATATTGATCTCGTCGGCACCTTCGAAATCAGCCGGTGCAATATTGGAGACTCCCGGAGCAATCTTCCATCCCCACTGGAGTGCCACAACCGTATAGGTTTCATCCGCCTGCTTACCCGAAAATGAGTACGGCAACGATTGCAATGTAGTAAATAATCCTACAATTACAAGAATCGTCAGACCCCAGAAATACTTATTCCTGAGGGCGTACACTTTTTTCTTTGCGGTGGTTTTATCTTCACTGCCCCTGGATGCGGACAGAATGACCATAACGACGATTGCAATCAGTATTGTTGCCGCAAGCGACAATATACCGGCAATCTCCTGCGAGGTGAGTGCCATAGTGTAAACTGTATTTTGGTGTGTGTTGTTTGTTTGGATTCTTGTGAAATCCTGATTCTGTTATCCCTGCTGCACGGTAAAGGCACAAAAGGAAGAACTGAACCGCACAAATCTAATTAAAAGCCACTCAATTAAAAGCATCTTTTTGCTTTTATTTAGACAAAGCACGTCATTGCTTATTCACAAACATCTAAGGAACATCAGGTATACCCTGCCCCTTTCCACGGTTGTTGACTGATGTTTCCAACTGGTACAGAAATGCTGAAGGTACTAGAAACCTTCCTTAACGATGTTATCCTGTGATATTCCAATCTCCTGCAGGATTTTCTCAACTGCAGTCATCATTGGAGGGGGTCCGCACAGGTACACATACTGTAAGCCCCCTGCCATTTGTTCTTGAATGATATCGGCATTCACAAAGCCGTGCAGGTATCCATCGTGCTGTTCATGCGAAAGTACGTTAATGAAGTTACCACCCAGGAGATCTGTAAAATACTGCTCCTTAATGATGTCTGCCTTTGTCCTGTTGGCAAAAATCAGTTTATTACCGCCAACCTGATTGTTCTGCTGCAACCATTTAAAGATCGCGATAAACGGTGTGATTCCTGCTCCACCGGCAATAAACACTCCCTCACCCTTATACGCAATATCACCATACACATCATGGAGCAGCACCTCATCGCCTGCCTTGAGTGTCCGCAAATGATGAGTAACTCCGTTGTGCTCCGGATATGTTTTAATGGTGAACTCAAGAGTTGGATCGGTAGGCAGCGACGTAAATGTAAACGTGCGAAGTTTGTCGTTCCAGTCTTCCTGGTTTACAGCGATATCAACAGCCTGACCAGGCTTGTAGATTAGGCCCTCAGGCTTTTCAAGGACAATCCGAAGGACGTCGTGTGTACACGGTTCGATAACAAGGATTTTAGCGGTATGCGACATATCAGAAGTATAAACATGATTCAACAAAGTATTAATTCTGGGTGCGAATTTATCCACAACATCAAAACTTCGTTGCAGTAATCGAACATTCTCCCACGCCTTATCCTTAATTAGACTAATTCCGAACAATCTGTGTATCTTTGAGGTATAACCAACTGTACCTAACTCATTTACAGCAATTCAATACCTATGACCGGTCTGAAGAATGGATTTTTCTCGTTCTTGCTTGTGTTGCTTTTAATGCCCATTGGACATGCACTGATGGTGTTAAACGAGCAACTACTTCATACCGACAAATACTGGGGTGCGATTATAATCGGACTACTAGGAGTTGGTCTACTTATATGGGGAATTAAAAAAAATTACAACCCAACTCTTGCAACCGTTATGGGGTTTCTGGGTGGAGTTTTGGTATGGACCGGATGGATTGAGTTCTCGTTTGTGTGGGTAGCCGAAAAAAACAATGTTTCGGCCTACATGGTAAACGGAGAAGTTGCAACCAAACCTGAATACCTTGTCATGCTCTCGTCACTGGGATTACTTGCAGCATTGGTATTAGTGTATACGTTCTCTCGCTCTGCATGCAACTTTTTTATCTGGATTCAGAAGCGACTCAGAATGCACGAAGACATTCGGACTCATACAAACACGAAAAAGCCATGGGCAGTGATCACTCTTGCCGAAACCATCATGATTTTGTGGTTCTTCTACATCCTCCTGCTCATTGTGTACGACCCGGATATTGCCGGTGACAGACATCCGGCTACCTATATCGTTGGCTATGGCTCATTGCTGTGGTCCGTGTATTTGGGAACGCGCTTGTTTCAAATCCAAACGTTCGACTACGCCCTGCGGTATGCCATTCCAACGGTAATCATCTTCTGGAACTTTGTTGAAGTTCTCGGGCGCTGGGATACCTTCAAGGAAATCTGGGTACACCCGCTGGAACACTGGGTTGAAGTATCGCTCTTCTTCATCGTTATGATTGGTCTGGTTTGGCTTTTCCTTAAGCATCCGTCCTTTTCACGCAAACAGGAACGGCGAACCGGCCATCCTGCTCTGTAGGCTGCACGGTGGCAGCCAATTCTCAATTCTACCCCTGTACCGTAGGATTTGTTGGGAAGGGGGTAAGGGGCTTGGGTTTCTGATACGATTGGTAGTGCAGATTCAGTGATAACCGTCATATTTGCACATGCATGCACCGGTTTGTACCATCACTCAATTACCCAAATGAATAAGCCTCTCTACGACTTTTTTACGAATGACCATCGTCGCATAGAAATCTTGTTGGATAACGCCACCGAGAACCCTGACTTGGTAAACATGGAGTATTACCACCAGTTCAGAACAGGCTTGCTAAAACATATTAAGATGGAAGAAAAGATCCTCTTCCCTGCAGCACAAAAAGCCAACAACAATACTCCCCTGCCCCTTGCCGCTAAGCTTCGGCTGGATCATGGAGCAATAACAGCTCTCATGGTTGTTCCGCCTACTCGCGAGGTAATATCGGTACTGCGGCATGTTCTGGAGAAGCATGACCTTCTGGAGGAAGAACCTCACGGCATGTACGAGATATGCGAACAGCTTACTGCCGATGAAACTTCTGCAATCCTGGAAGAGCTGGCGTCAGTAGCCGACGTACCGGTGCAACCGCACAATCCGGCACAGTATGCGCTTGAAGCTGCAAAACGCGCATTACTGCGGGCCGGCTTTGATTTCGATGCTATCGTTGCCGGCACGACGTAAGTTTTATCACTCACATTTTCGGCGTATTTTCATAGTTGCAACCATACCGGTTTGCAGCATCATGTATAAAGCGTGCTGCAATTGGAATTTTATCACCTCATCTGTAGGAATCTTAATGCTCAAGACTGTTTTTCTGTTAGCCGTCTGCGTAACAACAATTGTTGGACTGTACGCCACAGGCTGTTCAACCGTCTCAGCCAAACAGGACGATATGCACACAACGCTTAAAATCTTACCAAAAGATATCAGTGACGATGACCTGGAAGCGATTATGAAATCGTTCAACGTGGCTCTAGGCGTAAAATGCGGGCACTGCCACGCTCCACGAACCGACGGGAAAAAGGGCCTTGATTTTGAAAGTGATGCCAATCCCAAAAAGCTTATTGCTCGTGATATGATGCTGATGACAACAGAAATGAACAATAAATATTTTCACCATTACAAGCGTGACAGCGTTTTTGTTCAGATGAACTGCAACACCTGCCATAATGGCAAAACAAAACCTTTGGCAACCGAAATCCCGGCGGATAAGCTCTGATACGATACCACGCCTTCTGCCGGCAGCAAACGCACGGTACGGGTTAACATCGCAGAACGAGTTGCGATAACCAGCTACGTTGCGCCTGCAAAAGCCCCCTTCACGCATCCTCCGCAATCAAAATGAAAAAAATTTCGTTACCAATGTCACCGCCGGTGGCATTGGTGTGTTTTTGTTTTCTATTTTACGTCACTTTTTATTTCTGTATTAAGGAGGTTTGGCATGACGCAACGTTGGGTTCTTGCTGCATTATTGTTTTGTTTACTATCTGTCCCCAGGACATTTTCTGCTACATGGTACGTTAACTATCTGGCGTCGGGTGCGAACAACGGCAAGTCGTGGACAAATGCATATACGTCACTACAATCCGCATTTGATGCTGCAGCTGCTGGTGACTCAATTTGGGTTGCCCTGGGCACATACTATCCATCGAAGTCTGCTGAGGGGGTCAGCACAAACGGACGCGACAAAGCGTTTGTTCTGAAAAACAACGTTCACGTATTTGGTGGATTCAAAGGGACCGAAACAACGTTTGCTGATAGGAAGACGGACTCCTCCTCGCTGTTCTTATACAACACAACAACTCTGGACGGCAATATTGGTAATCCAAACGATAGTACTGACAATGTATATCATATTGTTGTCGCACCTGCCCTTCAGGACTTTACCCTTGATGGCTTTGTTATAAAGAATGGCAGAGCTGTTGGAACAGGCAGCATTACCGTAAACGGACGTACTATCTACCGAAATTCAGCCGGTGCCATATACAGCGACTCATCTAAAGGAACCTATCGTTTTCTTATCGTTGAAAAGAATCTGGCCAAAAGTTCGGATGCCTCGCTCGGCGGTGGTGGTGCTATGTACAACTACAAGAGTCCAGTTACAGTTAGATATGCCACATTCAGCGGAAATACAGCCGATAATTGTAATGGTGGTGCAATGCTGAACTCTGCCAGTAACGTGGTGGTATCAAACACGACCTTCATGACCAACGAATGTTATACCGACGATGAAGGCGGCGGTGCTGTTGATAACCGGGAACAAAGTAATGCATCATTCACCGATGTCGTGTTTAACAACAATCGTACTTCCGGTTCCGGTGGCGCTGTTTACAACGACAACAGTAGCCCGAAGTTTAAGAACGTAACTGTATCAAACAACACTGCCGGTGGATCGGGCGGCGGTATTGATACAGATGGCGGTAGTGATGCCACATTTGAAAATGTTCAGTTTGTCAAAAACTCTGCCGATGAGGATGGCGGTGGCTTGTTTGGCTGGAAGAGCAGTGTTACACTTACTAACTGCACCTTCGTTTCCAATAATGCCGGTGGCAATGGCGGCGGAATGTACAACTATAACACCTGCAACCCAGTAATGCGGGACGTGATATTCAAATCCAATACCGCAGTAACAGACTACGGTGGTTTCGGGCTGGAACGCAATTCCACCGCCGTTTTAACCAATGCCCTCTTCTTTGGAAATGAAGCAGGCAATAATGGTGGCGGTGCAGGATGTCATGATAATCACGGTTCAAATGCAACCATGGTTTTAACTAATGTTACCATCGCCAAAAACAAGGCGGATAACGGAAGTGGTTATTATGACCAGGGTTCTACCTCGCAGTTGCGAAATACCATCGTAGCAGAAAATGGCACCGATGACCTGAACGTCAGTGCTGATGTTCTTGCAAAAGTCCGTTACATCCTTCGTTCTGTTGGAACAACTCTATACCTGATTGATAACGGGAATACCTCACCCAACGGTACGAAGGTTACGGGTCAGCTTTTTACGTCAGCCACCGATGCAGACTTTACGTTGATTACGGGAAGTCCGGCTATCAATGCCGGTGATAGTTCTTTTTACAAAGCAACGGAAACCCCAAATATCTCGGCTGTTACCCGAGATCTTCGCAACGCAAAACGGGTTATGGGTACCAACATTGATATAGGAGCATACGAGTTTTGCAGTGAAACTATTACACCAAAGGCAACACTCAAGGTTTCTCCCGATACCGTAGTCGCCAAAAACACAACCATCACATTCACTCTCACGGCTTCGAACGTTGGTGACAATCCACGAATTGAATGGCGTAAGAATGGAGTTATCATACCGGGTGAAACAGGTCTGGAATACACAGCAAACGCAGGCACTGACGTTAACAATTCAGACACGGTATATGCGATGGTGTATTCTGCCGAGCCGTGTGCGGTTCCACAGAGTCTGGCAACCAATAAGATTAAGATGTATGTTGCCGCAGCCTGGTTTGTTAATCATGCGGCTAAAGGAAAGAACAACGGACGGAGCTGGAGTGATGCGTTTACTAACCTCCAGTCCGCTCTTGATGTAGCCAGGAGCGGCGACGCCATCTGGGTAGCCAAGGGCACATACTATCCAACAGCCGTCCCGGAAGGCATAACGCCGTCAGACCGGGATAAAACCTTTTTCTTAAAAGACAGTATCATGCTCTTCGGTGGATTTCAGGGAACTGAAGCATCACTGTCAGCAAGACTATCCGATTCGCTTGCACTGCACGTCACAAACCAGACTATCTTGTCAGGCGATGTTGGAACCAGGGCTCAGAGCTCGGATAACGCCTATCATGTTGTCATGGCTGCTTCAGCCAAGGATTTTACAGTAAATGGTTTTACCATTAATGGTGGCAACGCCAACAAGGACCTTTCATCTACCATCAATACACTTACTGTTCGTCACAACAGTGGTGCCGGCATTTATGCAGCTCAGTCACGTGGAACATTTAGTAACCTGATAGTTGAAGCAAATACCGCCGAGAGTGGCTCTGTTGGTACTGCTGGTGGTGCTGGCATGTACTCCGATGGTGCAACGATATCCATGATGAACGTGGCGTTTAAATCAAACGATGCCAGGAACGGGCATGGCGGCGCTGTACTCTGCAGTGGTAATAGTACCCTTACCCTACAAAGCGCTTTGTTTTCCGGTAATACTGCCAAGGGCTCTGGCGGAGCCATGTATCAGCACTCCGGTATTTCATCAATTATACAGGCTGTATTTACTGACAATACAGCGGCCGCTTCTGGCGGTGCCATTTATGGTACATCAGAAGCGCAAATGAGGATTACCAATTCCGTATTGAACCGGAACACCGCAGGTAACAGTTTTGGTGCCATCGGTCTTGCCCAGGGAGCAAATGCCGTTATTACCGGAATCCTGGCCACAAGGAACAGCGCATCCGTCAACGGAGGTGGCATCGGATGCGCCGATGACGATGGTGGCTCTGAAATGATAGTAACGAATGCAACGATCATACAAAATTCTGCAAAAACCGGCGGCGGCATTTATGACGAAGGTACGTCCACAAAGATTCGTAATTCAATCATCGTTGGCAACTCCCCCGCTGACGCCAAGCTCACGCCTGAGGTACTAAGGCTTGGCAGATGCAACATCTTGGGACTACCCATTGGTATCCGGTATGTTGCTAACGGCAGTACCCAACCCGACGGGACACCCGTAGCAGGTCCGCTTTTTGTTGACTCTGCGCGTGGGGATTACCGTCCGGCGGCTGCATCAGAATCAATCAACGCCGGCGACAGCTCGTTGTATGCTGCAGGTGCAACCCCAGATATTTCCGGTACAACAACTGACGTAGCCGGCAAGGACCGCATCATTGGCAAGAACATCGATGTTGGCGCATTCGAACACAGTTGCACGCAACCCGCACAGTTTAAAGCCTCGATTGCAGCGGCACCGGACTCCAGAGTAACCGTCAACAGTACCGTAACGTTTACGTTATACCTTGATAATGCCGGTGGCAACCCTGCTGTGCAGTGGCTGAAGAACAACACACCAATCCCAGGGGCATCAGGAACAACCTACCAGGCAGTTGCCGGTATCGACTTCAGTGCCAACGACGTGTTTTCAGCAAAGGTTACATCATCAGCAGCATGTGTTACGCCAACCGCCATCACCACCAACACCGTGAAGATGTACCTGGTGTCCGCATGGTTTGTAAACGAGGCCGCAACCGGCAACAACAACGGAACAAGCTGGGAAAACGCGTTTACCAAACTTCAGGACGCCTTAACAACCGCCAAGTCAGGTGACACTATTTGGGTTGCCAAGGGCACCTACAAACCCACAGCTACTGCTGGTCAGAGTACCGACGTCCGGGATAACACCTTCCTGATAAACAACGGTATCCACGTCTTTGGTGGCTTTGCCGGAACCGAGGCGGCGTTCAGCTCACGTCAAACAGACTCTGCCTCGCTCTTCGGCACAAACAAAACAGTACTGGATGGCGACCTGGGAATAGTCGGCAACACGTCTGACAATTCGTACCATGTTGTATCAATTGTTGGTGCAACCAACTTTACGCTCGATGGGTTTACAGTCACCAACGGTAATGCCAACGGTGAGTCATCAGCAACCATTCTTGGTCAGGATGTTCCTCGGTCCGGAGGCGGCGGTATTGTTAGCCTAAATTCATCCGGTTATCTTCGGAATCTCACCATAAGCGGAAATTCATGTTCGTCCGGTGGATCCACAGGTGGTGGTGGCGTTTATTCTGGTGGTTCTTCACCGCGTTTTATATCTTGTTTCTTCACCCGAAACTCTTCAGCAGCTAATGGAGGTGCCGTTTGTAATGCATCCGGTACTTCATCCGTATTCAACAGAACTGTATTCTCTCACAACTCAGCAACAGGATCCGGTGGTGGAATCTTTAATACTGATGGTGGCAAGGCGTCTGTAGAGTCATCACTGTTTATCAACAACAATGCTGCATCGGGTGGCGGTGTAGGTGCTGAAGGGGGCTTTGAGCTTCTTGTTACCAGTTCCCAGTTCTATGGCAATACGGCAACCGGCAGTGGCGGCGCTATTGGTGCTGGAAGCACGGCTTCTGGCAACACCGTTATCACGAATACCACAATAGCCGGTAATACCGCTGCTAACGGTGGCGGTATCTATGGTGGCAATACAACCGTAAAGCTTCGGAATTCGGTAGTCGTTAATAACGTCCCTACAAACCTTGCCGATTCTTCGACGATTCTACAGAACACAAGTCACAGTGTGATTGGCAGCTCCGGACGTTATTCCGCCTTCGCGGCGGAGTCGCCGACGCCTGCCGGAACACCAATTCACGGTCCCCTCTTTGTTGAGGAAGGTAAGAATAATTACCGTCTGGCCTCTTCGAGTCAGCTTATCAATTCCGGCGACAATACTGTTTTTGATGTAGGGAAGATTCCTGATTTGTCGGGCGCATTGTTGGACGTTACCGGGGCAGCTCGAATTTCAGGTGGTAGTGTGGACATTGGTGCGTTCGAGCACTGGTGTACCGACAGTGTACTAGTCACTGCATCAATGTCGGTTACGCCAAGCACGACAGTTGCTTTGAACACCGAGGTCACGTTCCAGGTTAAATCAGAGAATCTTGGTGCTGAACCGTACATCGAATGGCTTAAGAACGGCATAACGGTCAGTGGTGGAAATAAAAAAACATATAAGGCAGTTTTTGGTGTTGATTTTACAGAGACCGACACCATCAGCGCACGAGTATTTTCTTCGGAAGAGTGTGGTTACCCTGCCGAACTACATACCAACGGCATAGTTGTTACGGTTCGGACCTCATCGGTTCATCACGGCAGTACCACAGCAGGCAGATATTCGATCTACCCAAATCCCAATCACGGCACATTTACAATATCTGGCATGGGTTTGCCGGATACCAGCCACGAAATTATCATTCGTGATATAACCGGCAGGCTTGTGTTCCGTACAAACGGATCCGGTAGTACAATGGTAGTTGCACCCGATATACCCCTTGCCCCCGGGCTGTATTCAGTGGCAATTCATTGTACTGACTCGGACCCGGAGATGTTAATCATGGCTGTCACGCAGAAATAATTCCGCTTCTCGTTATCGCAATCCTTGAACACAAAACAACCGATACACGTATGCGTATATCGGTTGTTTTCTTTTAGCTGAATATGTCTGCTAATGTAGTTTGAGGAACTACAACCAACTATGAATTATCGCCGCCAATCATGTTCGAGACGATACCTTTTTTAGTGGTATGTTCAGCAAGAACGATACCGGCAAGATGCAGAACAATGAAGATCGGGAAAAGATATAATCCAAGTTTATGAATACTTTCGGCGGTATCCTGGAACGATTGGAAAAGCCCCTTTTCCATAATGATGCCTGTTGCTCCCTGAACCAGTACGAAGGCATAAAAATAGACATACACCATTCCTTGCAATCGTTCCGTTGCACTGATGCCGGCCCCGAACGGTCTGGGGAATCGTATCCCCTTCATGAGCATGTAAACAATCCGCACAACAATGGAAATTATCATGATGTGAGCAAACAGTTTGTGCCACTCCCACATTGGAGCCTGGATGGATTTTGCAATACCAACCATCTGATCTTTTAAGAGTGATTTGGTTTCGGCTGTTTCAGATAATACTGAAACCACCGTACTCTTCGACATCCATGTCATCCGTAGGAAGCCCGTTGCAAACAGTATCATCATCGCTAATGCCATCACCCAGTGAAGGGTGCGATGGAGCACGGTAAATTTCGTCGTAGTTTTCATTAAAGCATTACCCGGTTTTATTCAAAATATTGATGATACAGCCCGTACGATTCCTGAAGTTTCTTCACAATGTCCATTGCCACAGAGGCATCCGGCGCCTCGGCAAGGTCTTCAACCAAATCAAGGTGCGGGTGCAGCCATTTGTGAAGTTCATCGTGGCTCTTGCCATCCATGGTGCAGCTTGACATCAGCTGATCATTCTGGGTAGTGAGATTTGCAGCAAGTTTTTTGTAGTCAGTGCTGTTTGCGTTAACGTACTGCTGAACCAGTTTCTCGCCTTCCTGCACAAACGGCTTCATCTCGGTATTCACCATCCATTTGGCACCATTGTTCAGCTCTAATGTCCCAGCCTGGTCACCGTGATGGTGCTCATGATGTGCTTCTTCGGTATGTTCTGCCGCCTGGTGATCGTGTTCTGCATGATTATGTGTTTCAGACGAACAACTCCACATTGTAACAGTAGCAATCAGAGTTAACAAGAATATTTTCATATAGCTCCTTAATGGTTATGTGAAATCATTGTGATGATACCGTCGAGAACAACTGTTCCGTTCCTGATCAAATTTGATTTACGTCCCGACAGCTTCCATGTAAGCACTGCCATACGCATCGCACCGGTAATTATGGTGGTCATGGCTTCGGCACCCAGAAACGAAGAGTACTCACCTGTCTTCTGGCCGTGTTTGATATTTTTTTCAACGTATGAACGTACAATCGTCATGATGTCAAGAACAGCAGCATTCAGTCTGTCATCAAACTGAAAGATACTCTCTGCAAACATGACCGAAACAATGGCTGGTCGGGCTGTGAATGTTGTTAACTGGGACATAAAGATGGCTCGTAACTGTTCGGCATCACTGTTATAGGAAGCCTGAAGCAGTTCCTGCAGCCGCAGTTCCATCCGATCTTTAAAGTAGCGGAGTACACCCAGGAGAATTTCGTTTTTTCCATCAAAATGTCGGTACAGTGCTGGCTCCGATACACCTAGGTCGGCAGCCAGGTTTTTAATTGTGAGATTCTGAATTCCATGCATGTCAATCCGTGCCGTTGCGGCTTCCATGATTTCGATTTGTCGGTCAGTAAACTGATTCATATTCTCGGTATCACGTTACAGTTAGATTCGTTCGGTACAAAGCTACTTAAATGGGACATCTGACGGTACCAGGCGCAGTCGGGGCTACATATAGATGATATGGATTGTAATTTTCTTGTTCCCGGTGAGTTGGAATGATGCTTTTTTAAAGTTCGGACGGTTGGTAAGGCCAATGGACGTGATCCTGGAAAAACCAATACCCTCTTTGGGAACGATAAATTTTTTATCAATCTTGCCATTGTTGTTCTCGTCATGCAGAACACTAACCGCATAGGTTCCTTCCGGCAAATCTGTAAAGGTATATTGGGCCTTGTTATTCACAATACCGGTTTGTCCAATTTTGTAATAATGTTCGAACTTCTCATCAGGGATTGTCCCGTCCTTGTTGTACAGAGCAACAATCAGGGTACCCTCGGAACTCCGAAGGTTGTCAAATTCCACCGTCAACGAAAACCCTTCCGAATCACCGCCAGCAAATCCTGCTGTTACCGGAAGAATCAGCGCAAGAAACATGCAAAGTGTACGCATAGCTCACCTACGGATAGTTGGTTTTAAGAAGTTTGTGCTTAAGGGTATCAACAGTGTGATAGACGAGTGGAACAAGGTACACTGTTAATACTAGAGACGAAAGAAGCCCTCCAATTATTACCCAGGCAAGTCCGTTTTTCCATTCCGATGCAGTACCGGCCGCAAGTGCTATTGGCAGCATCCCGATAGCCATTGACAGTGTCGTCATCAGTATCGGACGCATCCGCTCGGCTCCTGCCGTGATAAGTGCATCCGTAAGCCCCTTCCCTTCAGCTTTCAGTTGGTTTGTAAAGTCAACGATCAGAATTGAGTTTTTGGTTACAAGCCCCATGAGCATAATAAGCCCCAGTAATGCAAAAAGGCTAAGATTACTCATGGTAAGATTCAACGCCAGGAAAGCTCCGATTGCAGCAACAGGAATTGCAAACAATGCTACAAACGGGTAAAGGTAACTATCGTACAGCGCCACCATTATTAGGTATATCAACAGGAATGAGATCAGCAATACTGATCCCAGCGCACCAAAACTGTCATTCTGCCGCTTAATGTCGCTTCCCCATGTCATTTGCACGTCTGCGGGAAGTGGATTATTGATAATATAGGTTACTACGTCATCCGCAACAGAACCAGACGGACGTCCCAGAGCGTCTGCAGTGATAGTTACAGCAGGCTGGCGGTCCAATCGCTCCAGCTGCGACAAAGCGTTCCCACCTTCTACCCGTGCAAACTGTGAGACGCGAACCGGAAGGCCAGCCGGATTTACGATAGACAGATTTGTAACATCGGCATAGCTGCTCCTGCTAAACCGATCCAGCCGTATGCGTACAGGATATTCTGTACCTTTATCCGTTAATGTTGCATCATCATTGCCGGCAAACGCAGTCCGCAGGTTGAGTCCAACGTAGGCCGTGTTGAGTCCTAACCTCTGCATGAGATCCTTGTTAGGAGATACCTTGTATTCCGGTGCACCTTCTTCCACTGACAGCCGGACATTATCGGCACCGGGGATACCTGCAACGGTTGTCTGAAGTGCCCGTGCAGCCTTCATAACCGTGTCAACATTTCCTCCGCTCAACGTAATCTCGATCGGGGATGACCTTGGTACAAGTCCTAAGGCCATCATTGAAACATGAATGCCCGCATACCTGTCATGCAGTTGTTCCCGCAGCGCACGCATGAATGCCTCGGTTGAAATATTACCACGCTCTTTTTTTGAACGAAGCTGCACCGTAAGCTCGGTTTTGTACGGCAGACCAACACCCACAGAGCCCATTCCGGTTCCAGGCCCGCCAACGTTGCTAAACACTGATAATACTTCTGGTTTTTGCAGGATATCTTTTTCGACCTGTTCCGACATTCTGCTGTTATGTTCAAGCGGAACGTTTTTGTCGTACTCGAGAAACAGTCTGAACTTCCCCTGATCACCGGTTGCAATCAACTCCTTGCCAATAATATTTTGCTGCATCATCACAACCGTTCCGGCGAACAGAAGAACTACGAAACTCACAAAGATGAGTTTATGCTGAAGCACCCATGCAAGTGTTGAACGATACCACTCGATGAAGTGCGACAGTTGAGATTCAAACCACAGGAGGAATCTGTTCAGCACATTTGTAGGCTGAAGATTTTCTGACTTCCCGATGCGCGAAGCCATCCATGGTGTTAGCGTAAATCCAACAAGAAGACTCGTGAGTGTTGATGTTATCACTACGACAGAGAATTGCTTAAGCATGTCGGCAACAAACACCTGAAGGAACAGGATTGGCAGAAACACAACAACGTCAACCAGGGTTATGGACAATGCGGAAAAGCCGATTTCCATACGTCCGTCAAACGCAGCTATGCGTTTCTCTTTCCCCATGTCCAAATGTCGCTGTATATTTTCAAGCACAACGGTGGCATCGTCAACCAGGATACCAATAATCAGCGACATAGCCAGCAACGTCATCAAATTCAGGGTATAACCCAGCAGCCACATGACTGCAAATGCCGTTATCAGTGACGTAGGAATGGCCACTAAAACAATCAGTGAATTTCGGTAGCTGCGCAGGAAGAGCAGCATCACCAGCGATACCAGGATAACAGCCAGGATTAAGTCAAAGACAACTGAGTTTACGGCTGCAATCGTATTGTCGGTATTGTCATCAGTAATCGTAAACTTTACGTTTTTATTCCCCTCAGCCTTTTCAATCCTGATAAATGCATCCCGCACCAGTCCTGACACGTCAACGGCATTAGCATCACCCTGTTTCTTAATCAGCAGGCCAATGCCTGGGACAGCGTTCAGGCGACTTACCGACGTAGGTTCTGCAACTCCGTCAACCACGGTGGCAATATCTTTCACGTAGACGGGTGAGCCCGGAACCGGCATACCGATCTGGACATTCTCAATGTCTGCCACTGTGGTAAACCTCCCAGCAAGCCGAACTGTACTGCGATTACCCTTTGCTTCGATAGCACCCACGGGTAGGTCTATACCTGAACGGTTTATTGCTTCTACAACCTGGTACAGTGAGATCCTGTACAACTGGAGTTTTTCATTATGAACCTGTACCGAGATCTCGCGCTCTTCTCCACCGATCATGGTGATCTCTGCCACACCCTTTAACTGTTGAATCTGCGGCAGATACTCATCCTTCATCAGGCGGTAGAACTCCACCGGCGGTACCGATGCCGTTGCGCTTACCGACATCATCGGCAGGTCATTCGGCGAAACTTTTGTCATTACGGGGCTTTGAATATCTTTCGGTAAATCCTTACGAATGTTGTCGATATACCGCTGAGCATCCTGCATCGTTTTATCAAGGTTCGTCCCGTACTTTAGATTAGCAATGATCACCGAAGCATTTGGCAGTGACTTGGTAACCAGGTATTCTACCCCCTCAACGTTCGACAGTGCATCTTCGATTCGGCGAGATACTGATGACTCTACCTCGAACGGGTCGGCCCCCGGGTAGAGCGTTCGTATTACCACAACCGGCTGGTTAAAATCGGGCATCAGCTCGTAGCCCAGATTTGTAAACCCAATAACACCCAACAGTGTTATTACACTAAACATCACAACAATCAGTGATGGCCTTTCGATTGCAATCTTGGTGATATTCATGATATTCTCACTGTTGAATGCGCACATTTGCGTTGTTAAAAACATTCAGCAGTCCGTCAGTAACAATAGCATCACCTGGGCGTAACCCTGACTCAACCGCAACCCGACTGTTGCTTTGTCTGCCAAGCGTGATTGGTGTTAAACGTGCCTTCCCATTGCTGACAACATACACACTGCTTTCACCGTTTACCGTAACCACACTCGTGGCAGGTATCATCAATCCAGTTTTGGTAATGGGCTTCTTTATCATCACGCTGCCAAACATTCCCGCCTTGATGCGCAAATCGGCAAAGTTCTGAACGAGATACTGAACTGGAAAGCTATTACCCGGATTTGCCTTACTGCCAACCATAATCACCCGACCCTCGACACTGGTTTCAGGATATGCCATCAGACTGATTCGGTGAGCATCACCCACGCGAAAGAAGCTGACTTCTGATTCGGGTACATTGATGGTAAACCGAAGTTTTCCAATATCGGTAATCTGAAGCAGGGGTACTCCTGGTGCGGCGAACCCGCCGGCTTCGGTGAACTTAGCGGTAATAATACCGCTGAAGGGGGCTTTGACCGACGACCTTTGAATTTGTTCAAGCACAGTTGAGCGCTGTACCCGGGCAGCCTGAAGAGCAAGGACTGACTTTTCAAGCTGTACTCCCTGAACAGCTTCTGCATTAGCCAGAACAGTAAATCGTTTTACATCTGCTTCAAGCCCTTCAATTTGTACGTCGGAAGCTTGTAGCTGAAGTTTCAGCAAATCATTGTCGAGTTGTACGAGCGTAGTACCAGCACCAACCCGGTCACCAATATCAACATGCAGCATGCGCACCTTACCTTGAACATCGGCGCTTATTTTACTCTCCTGATTCGGATCAAACATCCCCGTGAATGATCCGGATAATTCCAGATCTTCATCTGCCACACGATACACTTTTACCTGTATGGCTCTCTCATGATCCTGCCGGTAAACTTGCCGGTCAGCATCTGACTTGTTCTTGTATAAAACCAACAAAACAGCAAAACCGACTAACGTTAATGCCATTATAATAGCAACTCTGCGCAGCGTTTTCGAAGGTGTGCTCATAAATACTCCGGTTATAGTGATGAGAGAAGACCGTTTAATCGAAGCAACTCCAGCCGGGCTTTCAAAAATTCCGTCGAAGCGGTGATGTAGCCTTGCTGTGCCTCTCGAAGTGCTCCGTCGGCTAATAAGACATCTGTAAGCGATGCCGCACCCTCTTTTTGCTGCAGAACAACCTGGCGGTATATCTCGTCGGCAAACTCTACCTGATGCTGCGTAGTGTGCAGGGTTTGTTTTGACAGCTCAAGCCGGTTTATGGCATTCTGTGTTTCAACCACCGTCTTATGGGTTACCAGTTGCTGCTGCAACCAGTTATTACTTAGCTCCAGCTCTTTTTGCTGAATCTTTTCAACCGTTGCTGTCCCATTAAATACCGGATAGTTAAGCTGCAGGCCAACAAACCCTACGGGATATGTTTTTATAAATTCGTTTGGTGCTTTGTCATATCCAAAGCCGTTCAGACCGTACTGGGCAACCACGCTAATCGTTGGGAGATATCGTGATTTCTGTAGCCAGTGTATTTCGTTTTCAAGGAGTTTTTTCTGAACTTGGAGTACTTCCTGATCTATGTATCGCGGTGCTGAGGCTTCGGGACTATCCGGTATTGCGAGTGGAGCAATGGCTATCTGACTGTTTGGTTCGATTCCCATCAGCATTTTTAGCGTAAGAATAACCTGTTCGTGCGAGCTTCGAAGAAACTCAATGCGCAATTCAATCTGTTCAATCTGCAGTTCTACCCTGCTAACATCGGTTTTCTTTACCATTAACTGCTGGTACAGTAGCTGAGTGCTTGCCAGCAACTTTCGGAAGTTCTCCAGATTACCTGTTGCAAAATCACGTTGATGCTCCAGGAGCTGTGCCTGGTAGTATGCTAAGGCTACGTTATAGCGAAGTGCATCTTCCGACTGTGTTTTCTGAAGGCGCACTAGTTCAGTTGCAGTTGAAGCACCGCTTACTGCACTACCTATCTGAGGACTGTACAGCACCATTGATGCAGTTATCGATGCATTGGCGTTATGCGGTACGCCAAACTGAGCTTCCTTAAACTGTCCTTCCTGTGCCAACGGATTAAAGGTTGACAGTGGCATTAACTGGTGTGGCAACTCCAGGAAATACTTGTAGTCGGCATTAACCGTAACCTTGGGGATGTAGCCAGACCGTGCCTCTGCAGCCCGACTCTCACTTATCGTAACTGCATTACCACCTATCTGTACAGTTTCATGGTTTGCCAAAGCCAAGGTCATACACTGTTGAAGCGTCAGCACCTCTTGTGTCCGCATCGTACTCGTAGCGATCAACCATATACTAATGACCACCACTGGAAAGATTTTTCTTGGCGGCAGTATTCGTACACACTGCCTTCGTGTTAGCATTGACATAATGTTTCAACGGTAGTTAGTTAGCGTTCACTAACAAACCTACGTAAAATAACTTGCTTTGTCAACTATTGAGATAAAAAACTTCAGAACTGTAGCAGTTGTTTTCCTAATCCTGTCCATTTGAGCGGTTGACTCAGCATAACCAAAGCCCCTTTTATGTGAGTACTACTACCGGATTCTGCGGCGTGAGCATGCTTCGGAGCACTGCGGAATGGCATATACTGTCGGATGATGCTGGCACATCGCCTCGTACAGGCTGACGGCACAGGCCACACTGATGGTCAGTGACTGAACCACACCCATCATTAGGATGAAGAGCTTTCCGCTAGCCGGGCTGTGTGCGCGTTCAGAGACGCAACTGTGCTTGTTACAATACACAAGGGCAATGGGCTGCGTCAGGTCAAGTTCGTTCAGGCTTACCAACAGTGCATCCATGTGAGTAGTGAAAATTTAATGCAGTTAGCGCGAAGCTGGAAAAAGCCTTCATCAATTGTTCAGTGATGGTGAGCATTCACCAATTTCAGGCGGGGTCGCCAATACGGGATTATCGATTTTGAAATTGTGTCGAGATGGGCGAATGCCATTCGTACAGGGTGACCACACGGGATCGCCCCTACGGATACCAACATTACGGTTTAACACAACCGCCATACACGACCCAGGCGCGCCAACATTCCAAACGGACAGACTACGGCCCTCTGGGCCCCACCCCCGCCTCCACCACCATCCCGCTTCACCACCTACCACTACAGCTCAGCCGGTCGGCTGTGCTGAACAGTCTACGTAAATAACCTTAGGTATTCCGGAGCAATTGCTGTGATAGAGAGTAAGGCAATGACAGCGAAGTGTGACATCCTAAATCGGCCCCTACGGTTATTCGTTACTTGTGTGGCTTCGCGGAAGGCGGATGCCATCCGCTCTTATGACGGTTTATCGATTGATATGTGGATCGTACAGGGCGACCACACGGGGTCGCCCCTACGGTATTATCGTTTTTTATGTTGTTTCGTGCGGGCGAATGCTATCCGTACAGGGCGACCACGTGGGGTCGCCCCTACGGTATTATCGTTTTTCATGTGGTGTCGTGATGGGCGGATGCCATTCGCCCCTACAACGGTTTATCGATTGATATGTGGATTCGTGTGGGCGACCACGTGGGGTCGCCCCTACGGTATTATCGTTTTTCATGTGGTGTCGTGATGGGCGGATGCCATTCGCCCCTACAACGGTTTATCGATTGATATGTGGATTCGTGTGGGCGACCACGTGGGATCGCCCCTACGGTATTATCGTTTTTTATGTTATTTCGTGCGGGTGCGGACATGGGTTCGTTCCAACGATATCATACCAACATTACGGTTTAACACAACCGCCATACACGACCCAGGTGTACCAACATTCCAAACGGACAGACTACGGCCCTCTGGGCCCCACCCCCGCCTCCACCACCATCTCGCTTCACCACCTACCGCTACAGCTCAGCCGGTCGGTTGTGCTGTGCAGCCTACATAAATAACCTTAGGAATTCCGGAGCAATTGCTGTGATAGAGAGTATGTCAATGACAGCGAAGTGTGACATCCTAAATCGGCCCCTACAGTTATTCGTTATTTGTGTGGCTTCGCGGAAGGCGGATGCCATCCGTGCGGGGCGACCACGCGGGGTCGCCCCTACGGGGTTATCGTTTTTGATGTTGTTTCATGGGCGGAGGCCATTCGTACAGGGCGACCACGTGGGGTCGCCCCTACGGTTTTATCGTTTTTTATGTTGTTTCGTGGAGGGTGGATGCCATTCGTGCAGGGCGACCACGTGGGGTAGCCAATACGAGATTATCGGACCACTCCATAATCCGACCGAAATCAGACCCCAGACAAACAAAGCCCCTTTCATTCCATTACACCCCTGAATGGATAACAATTATGGACTGACTGTCTGGAGTTCAATGCTCACCGGATGTTCGCCAGTAACTACATCCTACAATTCATCGATTCTCACTGTAAGCAGTCCGGTAACGATGGTATTCACAAAAGCGATAGTATTTTCCTTTCTTCGTAATCCAGGTTACCTTTATTCTCCAAAAGAAGTTTATATTTTTCTGCACCGTAGTAGTGTGGTTAGCCATTACCTTGAATACCAGTCTCTCTCAAGTTCTTTCAATTCAGTGTCTGAAAACCCAGGGGTGTTATACATACCGGCTTCATGTCGCTGCCGGAATGCCTCATATAATGAAACTGCACAGGCCACACTGATGTTCAGTGACTGAACCACACCCATCATTGGAATTAAAAAGTTCCCATCGGCTAAGGTTCGGGCATTTTCTGATACCCCGTCATGCTCGTTACCAAACACAAGGGCAACGGGCTGCGTCAGGTCAAGTTCGTACAGGCTTACCGACTGCGCATCCATGTGGGTGGTGAAAATCCGGAAGCCATCAGTGCGAAGCCGGGAGAAGCATTCATCAATACTGCCATGATGGTGGACATTGACCCACTTCCGTGCGCTGGCACTACTCTTTTCACCAAGATGCGGAAAGGTCTGCTTGTCATAATAAACTCCGTGAACGTCACTCACTCCTACGGCGTCGCAGGACCGTATAACCGCACTAACGTTATGCGGATCGTGGACATTTTCGAGAACGATGGTGAGTGTTGGCTGACGTTGCCGGAGGGCCCGTTGGAGCTTTTCGGCACGTTGCGATGTTATTGATTCTGGATGTGGCATAGCATAGTAAACTTACGAGCCAGAGGAACACACACGTATGAACGGCAAAAAAAAACCGGACCCTGTGTGGTGTCCGGTTTCGTGTTTTCATCTTCAAGTGTTACTTATCAGCCTCGCCCATCACCGGATCGATACTTCCGATAATGGCAACAACGTCACTCACCATCGAGCCTTCACACATGTATTTCAGTGCTTGCAGATTAGCCGATGATGGGCTGCGGATTTTAAGCTTCCACGGGTTACCGGTACCATCACTCACATAGTAAAAGCCCAGCTCCCCCTTTGACCCCTCAGCGGCAAAATACACATCACCCTTGGGTGGTTGAATACAGAAATTAATTAACATAAAATCATTGATCATCTCTTCCATCTTTGTATAGATGGACTGTTTCCGAGGCAGAACTGATGTTGGTTGATCTTCGTTCAGCACAGGTGTCCGCGGACTATTCTCAAGTTTATCAAGACACTGGTGACAGATCTTCATTGACTCCCATATTTCAAGGTCGCGGCAGATATACCGGGCATAGCAGTCACCATCGTTATGAGTAATCACGTCGAAATCAACCTGATCATAGAACATGTACGGCTCATCACGACGCAGATCACGGGCCACACCCGAGCCACGAAGGGTTGGTCCGGTCAGTCCAAGCTGAATTGCTTTTTCGGGCGGCATATACCCAATGCCAGCCATCCGGTCAACAAAAATCCGGTTACGGTTTACCAGGCCTTCCACTTCCTTCATACGGTCAGGCATCTGATTCAGCCATGCACGCACGTCGCGCATTACATCATCAGGAATATCATTGGCAACACCGCCAATCCGGGCAAAGCTTGTTGTGAACCGTGCACCGCAAATGCGCTCGAATAAATCGTACAGCTTTTCGCGCTCCGTAAACGTCCACAAAAACAGCGTCATTGCGCCAACATCCATTGCCGTTGCGCCAAGAGCAAGCAGGTGGTTGGAGATGCGCGCCATCTCAGTGACCAGCATGCGCACCCAGGTACCGCGCACCGGTACATCAATTTTGGCAAGTTTCTCGATAGCCAGGCAGATCGCAACGTTATTTGCCATCGGGCTTATGTAGTCCAGCCGGTCGGTATGCGGAATAAACTCATGGTAGGTACTGCTCTCAGCTATCTTTTCGTATCCTCGGTGCAGGTATCCCAACTCCGGAACACACTTCACAACAGTTTCACCTTCCAGCCGTATCAGAACCCGCAGTACACCATGAGTAGCCGGATGCTGCGGTCCCATGTTGAGCACCATGTCATTCTCAAGCGGGTCCTCGAACATCACCACCGTATCCTTATCCTGTATTTCACGCAGGATTTTGGAGTGACGCAGCTTCTCAACTCGTTCAATTGTTGACGTAGGTGTTACCGATATACTCATGACATACGTGCCCTGTATTCAAGGAATAGTTCGTGCCATACGTGGCACAATTTCAAATATACATACTGTTCCAGCACCCTCAGGCGTCGGAGGGTGGTAAGGGGCTTGAACAGATACAACAGTGCAGTGGACCGCCTTCTACTTTAATCGGCTCGCCAGCCATTCGCGTACCATTGCTGACGCATCTGGCGTTGGCCAGTGACCACCATCAAAGAAGCGGAAAGTGTTGGTGACACCGTTGCGCGTTAGCAGGGCCGACAGCAGTTCACCGGTTTGCGGACGTACCACAGCATCCTTAGTACCATGCAGAACCAGCACCTCGATTCCGTGTGTTTTTAACACCGGTATGTACTGCTGAACTTCACCATAGGCATACATGCTGGCACTAACCGAAACAATACCCTGAAATGTTTCGGGAAATCGTGTTGCAACCGCATACGCATAAAAACCACCCTGGCTGAAGCCAACAATGATGGGCTTCACTGCCGATATCGGATAACGAATGCTCGCATCCAGATAAGCATCACGATACCAGATAGCACTGGTGGAAACGACCTCATTGCGCAACGAATCACTCATGAAGGGAGCAGCGTCAGTGGCACTGTACGCATCCCGCTGTGTCGCCTTAATGTCTGCCATCTTCGGATACGGCGCCTGCGGAAAAACAAAGATGACGGAATCCATGTTGAATGACTTAATCCATTCAATCATCAAATCCTCAGTGTTACCGTTGCCGTGCAGAACCAGCACACTCGGATACGTAACACCGGGCTTCAGCTGCCTTGGCAACAACACCTTGTACTGTCCAAGCCGTACCTGCAGCGTTTGTACCGTGTGTATCCGCTGATCCGGTGTATTCGTTATTGACTTCAGGTACAAACCAAGGCGAACTTCATCCCGTTTACGGCCATTTCTGGTGTACAGCTGCAGCAGTTTATTCGCGGCTACCGAATCAGCCGGCACAACATTCAGCCATTGTTCGTACAATCGAATTGCTGCCCCATCCGATGACCCGGTCTGGAATAACTCGTCGGCCCGCTCGCGGTATGTTCGTTTGTCTTTTCGTGTAAAAATGTCGTCAGCAAGCTGTGCTGTTACCGTCCCGACGTCACACAGAAGGACTATCAAAATAACAACGCTGCAGATATTATGTTTTTTTAGATTAAAACAGGAAGCCGTAAACAACAAACACCTTCTGCCGTATGCGCGTCAATAAAACTGTGTCGAATATCACCCGGTGGCGGTGGTCAGGGGTCACCTATGGTGTGTGGGCGAGGTGGGACTTGAACCCACACGTCCTTGCGAACACGGGCTTCTGAGACCCGCCTGTCTGCCAATTTCAGCACTCGCCCATTTGTTGTGCGGAGAGGGAGGGATTCGAACCCTCGATAGGATTGCTCCTATAACGGTTTTCGAGACCGCCCGATTCAACCACTCTCGCACCTCTCCAAAAATGTTTAACGTGGTTAAACAAGACGGCAAATATAACAGGTTATCCCTCAATTTCAGCACGCAGCGTCAGATACGAAAAGTACCTTCCTGCATTTATCGCCCCGTTATCAACTGCTTCCTTTACTGCGCATCCGGGTTCGTGAGTATGAGTACAAGTTGAGAATTTGCAGTTGGGACTATAATCATCAAACTCTTCAAAGTAGTACATAATCTCCTGTAGGTCCAGCTCCCAAATCGAGAATTCACGAGTGCCGGGACTATCGATAACAAAGCCCCCTCGCGGTAAGGGCACAAGGAGAGCTGATGTTGTGGTATGCCTGCCCTTGCCGGTTGCCTGAGAGATACTGCCTACCCGTAGATGATTTTGCGTAATGAGATTTATCAACGAGCTCTTGCCTACACCGCTTTGCCCGGCCAGAAGGGTTGTAGCTCCGTTCAGAAATTCCGTCAGAAGGTCTATACCGAATCCGCTAACCGTGCTCACAAAAAAAACCTTTCGTCGCAGTGCCTTGGTGTACACCTCCAGATCTTCTGTTATCAGTGTTTCAAGCTCACCACTAACAAGGTCCATTTTATTAACAATGATGAAGGGTTCCAAATCACCTTTATCGGCAGCGATCAGGTATCGGTCTATTAGTCCGCGGTGATAATCGGGATTGGCAGCAGCAATTACAATTCCCAACCTGTCGATATTGGCAGCAAGGACCTGTTCGCGCAGCACCCTGCCGGCAGCTTTCCGCGAGAGGAGTGTCCGCCGCGTTTCCACCCTCTCGATGGTTCCCTCCGCATACTCCTGTCCGCCCACCTCCATCGCTGATCCCGAGGATACAAACCACACAACGTCACCGACGGCAACCAGTGTTGTTCCGCCCTGAGCATCAACCGTGCCGCTAACGCTGCACACCATCAGGGAGGCAGCTTCGAGGCCATGGTCTGTATCTTCGGGCGCTACAAGCCAGTGCGGCCCCAGCGCGGTAAGCACTGTTCCCCGCCGGGCTCCAGCCGGCAGTACCTTGCCCGGCTTCACCACAGTCCGCAGCTTCCTTTTCCTGAACGATGAATGCGCCTCTGCCTCATCGTCGTTTCCGGTATTTTTTTTGTACGTATTCAAGTGTGGAAAATAGTTGACAGTTCAGCGGTAAGGTTGTACTTTTGTGGCAGTATTTTTCAAGTTACTAGGAAACCGTTGAACTTTCGGTGGATATTTAGGGAATCGTTAGATGAAAATGCCGTCCAAAACCTGATTAAAACCTTGAAAATCCCCAGGCCAATTGCAAAAGTATTGGTTGGAAGGGGCATATCAACCGTTGATGAAGTCGCATCGTACTTCACACCGGATTTAGCTTTACTTCATTCTCCCTGGCTCATGGATGGAATGGAGGGCGCAGTTGACCGCATATTGCGTGCAGTTGAGTTAAAAGAGCCGATATGGATTCACGGCGATTATGATGTAGACGGCACATCCAGCACTGCCATCATGCTCCATTTCCTGCGGAGTATTGGTGCTACGGCTGATTATCATATTCCCAACAGGATGGACGAAGGCTTTGGCTTCATGCCAAGGAGCGTTGACTTTGCACGCGAGTTTGGCGCCAAGGTCATTATTACCGTTGATGTTGGTGTTACCGCTGCCAAAACAGTTGAGTACGCTGCAGGTTTTGGTATTGATGTTATTATCTGTGATCACCACCAGGCTGCCGAGGTTCTCCCGTCAGCATTGGCAATCCTCGATCCGGTAAAACCCGGCTGCACCTATCCGTTTCAGGACCTTGCCGCATGTGGCGTAACGTTTAAACTAATCCATGCAATGTGTGAACGCCGGGGTACTCCTGACGTTGCTTTTAGGTATCTGGACTTGGTTGCAATCGCCTCGGCTGCCGATATCGCACCACTCCATGGCGAAAACCGTATCATTAGTTACTTTGGACTGAAGCTGATTAATGAAAATCCACGGCCGGGATTAAAGGGGCTGATCGAATGCGCCGGACTGCATGCAGGCCAGATCACCAATTCCAGCGTCGTCTTCGGACTGGCACCGCGAATTAATGCTGCCGGACGTTTGGGTGACCCGCGGCGCGCAGTTGAGATGATGATTACCGAAAGCGAAATCCAGGCGTTTCAGATTGCTCAGCAACTGGAACACGATAACCGACTTCGCAGGGCGATCGACGAAGAGACGTTTGAACTTGCCGAAGAGCAGGCGCTGCAACTCCTTACCGATAACCCTGAAATGCGGTCCCTGGTCTTACACAACGCTGACTGGCATGCCGGCGTGATTGGTATCGTGGCGTCCCGCCTGGTAGAACGGTTTCACCTTCCAACGGTCATGTTAACGACGATTGACGGTATTGCCAAAGGATCGGCACGCTCCATTAAAAATTTCGATATCTACGCAGCCCTGAAGTCGTGCGAAGATCTGATGGTGGAGTTTGGCGGACATAAGCATGCTGCAGGCCTCTCCCTGGCGGCAGAAAATATCCCGGAGCTGCGCCGGCGTATCGACGAGGTGGCCCGAAAACTCCTTGAAACCGTAGAACTCAGTCCTGAAATCCAAATTGATGCAGAACTTTCGCTGAGCGACTTAAACCCTAATTTTATCAATCACCTAAGCAGATTCGCACCCTACGGATACGGTAACCACCGCCCGATGTTCTTCAGTAAACACGTCGTCTCAGCAAATGGCGTTAAAGTCGTTGGTAACAACCACTTAAAATTCCGGGCACTGCAAAGCAATTTTGCAATTGATGCCATAGGCTTCAACCTTGGTCACAAATTAGATCAATGTTCGCACGGTAAGGTATTCTCAATGGTGTACACACTTGAAGAAAATACCTTCAATGGATCAGCAATGCCTCAGGTTCGCATCAAAGATATCCGCCCCGAGCAGTAGCATGTGGATAACCGGCTCTGTTATTCAGTCTGCTGCAAGCAACGCAAGCCTAATAATTTCAACGCAGTCCGGAACAAAGGAGCTATTTGTCCACAGCGGGTTTTCAACATCTTTGGATGCTTTGTGGAAAGGGGCTCTGGTATCGGTCAAGGTTGCGTCAGATCAGAACACCTGTTCGCTCCTGTGTGTAGAACCCCATCATGTTATCGACATAACGGAGTTGTCGGAGTGCATAACAGCGTCCGGAGATGTGGAAAACCTTGCTTTGTTACGCAGATTTAATCCACGTGGCGTGTTTCCGGCAGCACTTCGGGGCTCGGCTGTAAACTATATGTTCGACGTTCTGGTTGCAACTCCTGAATTGTCAGATGCTGAGCTGCTGGTTCAGGTAAACAAACGTTTGGCTCTCCAGCTTGCCGCAGCCAACAACCAGCGATTTGCCGATGAAATTACAGTGTTTATTCCGGCAATACGCCAGGCTCTTGCAACCTGGCAGGGTTGCAGTATTCGGGTGGAGCCGCACGTAATTTCGGCGGCGGTAGGGCTGCAAGGCAGATTCGACATCCTGGTAAAAGACCGTTCGACCGGTGTAGAATCACTTGTAGAGCTAAAAACCGGCTCGGCACCCACAACAATCCGAACCAATCATGCAGCACAGGTTTCTGCCTATAATCTTCTGTACGAACTGCTCGTGGGCAAGCCCCCTTCCCAATCCCTGTTGTGGTACATTACCGATACCAGAAAACCCTTCCGTGAGGTTCCGCCGGAACTCAGCACCCAACTGCAGCAACGCATTATGAGCGTGCGTAACCGACTGGTTTCTATTGAGCACGACTTGGGAAAACGATCGTTTCGGGTGCTGCGGCAGTTAAGCGGATATTCACTGACTGCCGCCGGACCGGCTGCAAGTTTTGAAGAAGAATTTGCTGACGCATACAAGAATGCCGATGTTTACAGTCGGACTGCGGCACAAGCATGGATTTCACTGCTTACCAACGAGCAGTTCGCAGCTCGTGTTGGCAGTAACGGAACATCACGGTCAACTGCCGACCTGTGGCGACAGTCCATGGCCGAGAAAGAAACATCACCAGCAGTGCTGTACGGACTTCGTGTTCTAGAAGAGGGATCTGACGTTCGGACAATGCATCTTAAACTTGTTTATGATGATGAACGGACTCGCAAAACTGCAACGGCATTACGGAAAGGCGACCTGGTTCTACTGCACAGTCCCTTAAAAGACGATTCTGCCGCCCTCGAAGCGCAAACGACATTTGTATTACTCAAAGGGATTGTCCGCGACATCGGGCCAGGCAGTATCTCTGTTACCATCAGGAACAAACAAGCAAATGTTGCGGACTTACTGGAGAACACCTGGACGCTGGAAGCAGACGTCTCTGACGCAGGAATCCGGATGCTGTACCCCTCCATCATCCGGTTCCTTCAGGCTTCGGCAGAACGCCGGCACGCCATCCTTGGAATTACGCAACCACGTTTTGGCCCCGATGTACCGGTTAGCAACTCTACGCTGCAACCCTTGCAGCAACACATTGTAAGCCGTGCACTTGCTTCTCAGGACTGGTTTCTCATTCAGGGTCCTCCCGGAACAGGAAAAACTTCTGTCATCCTGCGCGCAATCGTCAACCACCTTGTATGCACCCCACAGAACGGTCAGCAGGAACGTTTGCTCGTACTGGCCTACACCAACCGGGCCGTAAATGAAATATGCACTGTACTTCAGTCAGAACTGCCCAAAGGAAGCATGTTACGGCATGGCAGCAGTTACACCATAGGCAGCGGGTTTGATGAGGTTAACATACCAGCATTAGCACTACACGCATCACCCACTGACCTTGCCGACCGCATTCGGAATGCCAGGTGTATCGTCAGCACCATCCATGCCGTACACAGTCACCCCGAAATACTAACCTTTGGTAATTTTACAACCGCTATTATTGACGAGGCATCGCAAGTGTTGGACGTTCACCTTGCAGGCATTCTGGCATGCGTACAACGTCACATTTTAATTGGCGACCAGGCACAGTTGCCTCCGGTATTACAGCAGAGTCCGGCAGCACTTGCATTCAACTCGGACCTGCTCCGGTCAATGGGCTATACCGCGTTAGGCGACAGCATCTTTGAGCGTCTTGTTCAGGTAAGCGAGCAAAACGAGTATCAGGGGGCTATGGCAACGTTGCGACACCAGGGAAGGATGCACCATGACATTATGCAATTCCCGTCAAAGCAGTTTTATTCAGGCAAGCTGGAAACGATTGCGGACCATCAGCAAAGCAACATCCATCTACCCTGGCATACCCTTCTCCCCCATCGTTCATGCTACATTAACGCACCTGACATCGAAACCGAGGTTGAACTTGTCACCCGGTTAGCCATACTTTTTGCACAGTATGGCAGTGAGTACACACTCGGGATTATTGGTCCTTTCCGAACGCATAACCGAAATATCATAAACAATCTTAGCAGTACTATTGCTGAACACACAGTTGTTGATACCGTGGAACGCTACCAGGGCAGTCAGCGCAGCGTTATTATTTACAGCCCCGGTGTCCATCACCCTCATGAGGTTGACAGCATCACCTCTCCATACAAGGGTATCGACCGTAAACTTAACGTGGCAATCACTCGGGCACAGGAGCAGTTTGTCCTGGTAGGAAACGCAGCCATTCTGAGTGCTAACCCCAGTTATGCAGCCCTATTTAAGCAGCTTCCGACTCCGCCCCAGATACCGGGTTGTTAGGGAAGAGGTTGGAGCGGAGAGTCAGGATTCGTATATTTGTGGCTCTCTATTTTTCACATTTTAATATCGCCCCTTTCCGGAACACGGAAAGTGGAGCTAGGGAACCACGATGAAGTATAATGGACCCAAAACAAAACTGAGCCGGAAGGTTGGTTTTGCGATTGCGCCAAAGGCGCGGAAAACGATGGACAGGAAGCCGGGAACACCCGGACAACATGGCAATGCCCGTCGGCGCCCCAAACAAAGTGACTATGCAAAGCAGTTGCTCGAAAAGCAGCGTCTGCGCTTGCAATACAACATCCACGAGCGACAGCTTACCAACACCATGGCTCGTGCCAACCGCGTTAAGGGAAACAAGGTCGACGTGTTGGTGCAGTTTCTGGAACAGCGTTTGGACGCGATTGTTTTCCGTGCAGGACTGGCACGCAGTATTTATGCAGCACGCCAGTACGTACGGCATGGACATATCAATGTAAACGGCAAACGGGTTAACATGCCTGCGTACGCCGTCCAACCCAACGATGTGATTACTGTTAAGGAAAAGAGCCGGAAATTGGAAGCCTTCCAGGAAGCCATTCGCTCCTCGGCTCCCCCACCCTACCTTGATGTCAGCAAGGCTGATTTCTCAGCCAAGTTCCTCTACCTGCCTCCACGCGAGGAAGTACCGGTTGTCTGTGAAGTTCCGCTGGTCATTGAGTATTACAGCAGGTAACCCCTCCCACCCTAGCCTATCACTAAAACCCTGCGGGGCGGGTTTACAACACCCGCCCCTAGGGTTTATTGTTTTATTGATGTTTCGTAGGGCCGACCACGCGGGGTTGGCCCTACCGGTTTAACGTTAATTTATATTGTATCGTGGAGGGCGGATGCCATCCGCCCCTACGGGTTCGTGTCGATTTTAATGTTGTTTCGTGATGGCGCGGACATGGGTTCGTTCCAACGATATCATACCCCCACATTAACGGTTTAGCACAACCGCCCTGCACATCCAAACCACGTCATACATTCCGAGCGGACGGACTAGGGCCCTCTGGGCCCCACCCCCGGCCTCTCCCCCCGGCCCCCTCCCCAAACCTCTTCGGGCTTTAGGGAGGGGGAGCCAGATTTATCAGATGTATGCAACGTACTGGACGTCGGGACGCACGGCCGTGCGCCCGAAATAAACAGACACATCTGTTTTTATCGTTTTTATCGTTTTTATCGTTTCTTATCGTTTTATTGCGTTTTATATGGTGTTTCGTGCGGGCCACCACGTGGGGTCGCCCCTACGGCTCATGGTATTGTTTACAATGGTTTGTGCGAACGGGTTTCCCGCCCTTACGGTATTATATTGTTTTTTATCATATTTCGTGTGGGCCACGTGAGAGCGTCCGTACAATATCGCATCCATATTTACAGGTTTACACAAACCTCCTGCACATCCAAACCACGTCATAAATCCCGAACGGACGGACTGCGGCCCTTTGGCACCCCCGCCTCCACCACCATCGTGCGTTACCACCTACCTGCACAGCTCGGCCGGTCGGCTGCGTTGCGCAGCCTACGTAAAATACCTTAGGAATTCCGGAGCAATTGCGGTGATAGAGAGTGTGTGAAAGACAGCGAAGTGTGACACCTGTTGGTGCAGGTGGCTAAGTCTGTCG